>JAESFZ010000106.1_pt1 | contig 194398 bp, 183 predicted proteins | sample 9269561 | NCBI WGS metagenome assembly JAESFZ01 (sample SAMN14515552, study PRJNA621657) | algae metagenome | isolation source: Tildeniella nuda ZEHNDER 1965/U140 and co-occurring heterotrophs from wet... | place: Switzerland: Stansstaad, Zurih | collected 1965-01-01 | reverse complement strand
AGAGTCTTGTCGCCCCCTACACCGCCTTCGGCGGTCCCCCTCCCCCGCCCCGCGGGGGAGGATCACCGAGAGGCCGGCGGTTCCCCCCTGAGCCACGCCTTCAGATCATCTCCAACGCCTGCTTACGGCGCGGCGGTGGGAAGGCTGCATCCAGCGCGGCGTGTTCTTCGGCGGTGAGCGTCAATTCTGCCGCTGCCCGGTTCTCGGTGACATGGTCGAGCCCGGTGGCCTTGGGGATGGCGACGACGCCGGGCCGGGCCAGCACGAAGGCGAGGGCGACCTGGGCGGCCGTGGCCCCGCGGGCCCTCGCGATGCGGTTGAGCTCAGGGTGGCGGAGCATGCGGTTGTCGTTGCCGAGCGGTGAATAGGCCATGATCGGCATGGCGTGCTCGGCCGACCAGCCGAGCAGGTCGTACTCGATGCCGCGCGCGGCGAGATTGTAGAGCACCTGGTTGGTGGCGCAGGCCTTCCCGCCGGGGACGGACAGCAGCTCCTCCATGTCATCGACATCGAAGTTGGAGACGCCCCAGGCGCCGATGGCGCCCGAACGTTGCAGGGTCTCGAAAGCCTCGACGGTTTCGGCGAGCGCATACCGGCCGCGCCAATGCAGCAGGTAGAGCTCGATATGGTCGGTACCGAGGCGCTTGAGGCTGCGCTCGCAGGCGGCGATGGTGCCGCTACGGCTGGCATTGTAGGGCAGGACCTTGCTGACCAGTTGCACCTCGTCGCGACGCCCCCTGATCGCTTCGGCGACCACCAGTTCGGCGCCGCCATCGCCGTACATCTCGGCGGTATCGATCAAGGTCATGCCCAGCTCGATGCCGCGGCGCAGCGCCGTTACTTCGTCGGCGTGACGACGGCGATCCTCACCCATGCGCCAGGTGCCCTGGCCGAGGGCGGGCACGGCGTTGCCGGACGGGAAGCGGACAGTTGGGATGGTCATGAGCGATCTCGCGTTGGGTGCGTACCGTAACGCGGCTGAGGCGACGAACAACCGGAGCGCCAAAAGAAAAAGGCTCCGCTCGAGGGGATGAGCGGAGCCTTCAAAGGCCGGCTCGCCGAAGCGGGCGACCCATCGAAGCGCAGCCAGGGAGGAGGAGCGGCTGCAATTCGTTGAGATGACTATCGGGGAGACCGCGCTGCGGAACAATCGCCAAGTCGGAACGTCAGCCATGCGCTGGGCGCGAGGCGTCCTGCGGCCACAGATGATGCAAAGCAAAAAAAAGAGGCCCCATCCGAAGATGGGGCCCAATGAAAAGGACCGAAGTCCAAATCGAAAGTGGTGGCAAATGGACGAGGGAGGAGGATACGCCATTTGCCGATGGTCCTAAGTCGAGGGAGGAGGATACGACTTCGGACCGGTGTCGCAGAGCAGGACCGAGGGAGGAGGATACGGTGCGGCTCACATCGACAGTCACAATATGCACTTTGACCGTTTGGTCCACAATGCAGACCTCAACATGCCAGCTATGCAGTTTGTGCAGGCATAGGTCAGCCATGCTGCCGTGACGCATGCGTCAACCAGCTGCCGGTTTGAGCAGCTGGTTCGAGCGATCGCTGGGGTAGAAAAAACAAGGCCCCGCTCGAGGGGAGAGCGGGGCCGAGTAGCAGCCGTTGCCGGCTGCAGGGAGGAACAAACAACGAGCGCGAGGAGGAGGAGGGAGATGCGCTCAGCTGCTGTCGAGCGGGGATATATGGGCTGGATGCCGACCCAGCAACCGAGGAGTATCGAATGAGGGGCATGCGTTTTCTGCATGGCTGTTAAGTCGATGAGTTTGCTCGTGTATTGCGATTTTCGGCGTGCGTCGTGGCGTCGCACGCCGATGTGAATGCGACGCCAAGTGCTTGATTGTGACAGTTTTTTGTCAGTTCGGCGGGCGAATCCGCAGCGGCTCAGAGCCAGCCGCTTCGCTTGAAGAACAGGTAGGGCACCGCCGCCGACAGGACCATGAGCCCCAGCGCGAATGGATAGCCCAGGGGCCAGCTCAGCTCGGGCATGAACTGGAAGTTCATGCCGTAGATCGAGGCGACGAGGGTCGGCGGCAGGAACACCACGGCAGCCACCGAGAAGATCTTGATGATCTGGTTCTGCTCGAGGTTGATCAGTCCGAGCGTCGCATCGAGCAGGAAGGTGATCTTGTCGGAGAGGAAGGTGGCATGGTCGCTGAGCGCGGCGGCATCGCGCTGCAGCACCTTGATCTCCTGCTTGCGCTCGCGCACCGATTTCTGGTTCTCCGAGCCGCTCGACTGGTGAAAGCTCACCAGCCGGCTGATCGAGACCAGGCTTTCGCGGGCGAGCGTCAGGACGTCGCCCTTCTTGCCGATACGCTCGATCAGCGACTGCAGGTCGCGGGTCTTGCGGGTGGGCTTGGTGGATTTGTTGCCGAACACCTCGCGCGAAATCTGGTCGATGCCGTCGCCGGTGTTTTCGAGCAGTTGCGCCAGGCGATCGATGAAGGACTCGAGCAGGCCGATCATCACCCGTTCGCCGCCGACCTCGCCGGCAGTATGGCGGGAAACCAGGCGCTCGTAGAGCCGGAACGGTTTCGGATCGGCATAGCGCACGGTGACCAGCTGATCGTTGCGCAGCACGAAGGTGATCGGGGTTTTGACCACCTGGCCGGCCTCGTCCTCGATCAGGGCGGTGATGGTCATGAACTCGGCCCCTTCCTCGCTGTAGAGGCGGGCGGAGGGCTCGATGTCCTGCATCTCGCGGCGGGTCGGGATGTCGATGCCGAGGCAGGCCTCGACGAATTTATCCTCTTCGCGCGTCGGGTCGGTAAGCGAGTACCAGACCGCTCCGGTCAGCTGGGTGCCGGCGGCGGGATCGAAGTCGGTGGGAACGAGGCGGTCGCCTTCTCTTACATAGGCACGCAGCATGACGGGGCTCCACTAGATAGCCGGGCCGGCGCGCCCGGCCACCTGCCTCGGGAGCCTAGAGCGCCGGCAAGATCGAAGGTCGACTTCGACTGTCGGGGTTCATTTTCAGTCCTTGATGAAGGTCCGGGTGCGAAGCGCCCGGAACATCAGCCGCAATGCGCCTTTGCGCGCGGGGCGTCAAGGCCGAAGACAACGCGGGGAGGCACTAGTTCGCGAACGCCGAAACCAGCACCGAACGGAGGTCGCCCTGGTTGGCGTAGCTCAGGTTCTCGATGCGCCAGAGCGGCTCGCCCAGGTTCGGCTGGGCGACGAGGATCAGCTGCAGGTGGTCGGTGAAACCGGCATCCGGATAGTCGGGGAAGCCATAGGCGATCTCGACGGTGGCGCGGTCGGCCTCGAGGGTGACGGCGCCCACCTTGCATTCGGCCGCGTAGTCGGGGAAGGCCTGCCACGGAATGCCATCACCGAGCGGCGGCTTTTCGTCGGGGTGCGCCTGCTGGATGGCGTCGTTCTTCGCCTCGGCTTCGGCGATCGCCGCCGTGAGCTCGGCCGTCAACAACCCTGCGACAGGCGCCATGTCGTTGCCGAGCCGCGAGATGCAGAAGATCTGGCCGATCTGCTCGGGGCTGATGGTCACCATCTGGGCGAAGGATGGTGTGGCGGCGAGGCAGAGCACGGCTGCGGCAGCGAAGCGAAGCATGAGGAATCCCCGAGGTTTTGTCCGTTCTAGCCGAAGGCGCTGAATTGCCGATGAATGCCGGCAGTTGGGGAGTCGCGGACAGGATGCTAGAGGCGTGGCGCGAATACAAAGGACGTTTCGAATGACCGACTTCTCCGTGCTCGACGATCCGGCATGGCATGCCCTCACCACCGACCATGCGGCCCTGGGCCAGCGCAACGGCGCCGCGGCGCGTTACCGGAACGAGCTGTCGCCGATCGGCGGCCTCGCGCGCTACGACGCTGCAGCGTTCGCCGAGCTGCGTCCTCTGGTCGGACCGGAAGAGGCAGTTGGGCTGGTGTCGGCGCGGCAGTTCGACTTGCCCGCCGACTGGGAGCTGCTGCAGGCGGTGCCGGTGTTCCAGATGGTGTGCGAAACGCCGCCAGTCGCGCCCGAGCTGGTGCCGGTGCCGCTGACGGCGGCGGATGCCGGAGAAGCACTGGAGTTGGCGACTGCAACGGAGCCGGGACCGTTTCGCGCCGGCACCCTCGGCATGGGGCGCTATTTCGGGCTGCGCGCGGCAGACGGGCGGTTGATGGCGATGACCGGCGAGCGGATGCGGCTCGGCAATCTGACCGAAGTGAGTGCGGTCTGCACCTGGCCGGAATTTCGGGGCAGGGGGCTGGCCAAGGCGCTGGTCGCCCATGTCTCGGGCCTGATTGCGGCCGATGGGCGGGTGCCATTCCTGCACGTGAAGACCGAGAATGAGAGTGCGATCGCGCTCTACGAGAAGCTCGGCTTTGTGGTGCGAAAGCAGATCACCTTCACGGTGGTAAGGCCGCGCTGAATAGGCGCCGACAAGCTGGCGCCGGCGCGGGCTGCCCCCCACCCTTGATCCCTCCCCGCAAGGGGGAGGGAGACGCAGACTGCGATGCCGGTGTGAGGGTCTCCCTCCCCCTTGCGGGGAGGGGACAGGGGTGGGGGTCGGCAACCACCACCAGCGGCGGCGATCAGCCAGCCTCTTAGAACGACCACTCCCGGGCCTTGCCGACGAGGAAGTCGCGGAAGACGCCGACGCGCTTGGAGTTCTTCAGTGCCGGCGGATAGACGAAATAGGCTTCGTAGGCCGGCAGCTCGATGCCTTCGAGCACGCGCCGCAAGTTGGTTTCGCCCTCGGTGACATAGTCGGGCAGCATGGCGATGCCGATGCCGGCGCGGGCCGCCTGCATCATGCCGTAGATGGCGTTGACCTTCATCGAGGCGCGGCGCGGCGAGGAATCCGGGCGGCCGAGGCGTTCCAGATAGTTGATGTCGCCGAGATAGGAGGGCACCGGCTCGCCGAACGAGATGATGCGGTGGCTGTCGAGATCCTCGACCGCCTGCGGCTCGCCGAACTCCTTGAGATATTGTTCGGAGGCATAGAAGTGGTTGTGCACGGTGAACAGCTTGCGCTGGATCATCTCGGACTGGTTCGGCCGATGCAGCCGGATGGCGACGTCGGCCTCGCGCATGGCGAGATCGAGCTCGGCGTCGTTGAGCTTAATCTCGATCTGGATTTCCGGATAAAGGATCAGGAATTCGTGGATGCGCGACGATAGCCAGGTCGAACCGATACCCACCGTGGTGGTGACGAGCAGGGGGCCGGTCGGCACCTCCTGGCTCTCGGACATCTGGGTTTCGACCTGCTGCAGTTCCCAGTGCATGCGGTGCGCGGTGCGGAACAGCTGCTCGCCGACCTCGGTCAGCACCAGGCCGCGGGCGTGGCGGATGAAGAGCTTTAGCCCAAGATCCTCCTCGAGCGCCGAAATCTGCCGCGAAACGGCAGACTGGCTCATGTTGAGCTTTTCAGCAGCGTGGGTGAAGGACCCGGATTCGGCGGCGGTGTGGAAGATGCGGAGCTTGTCCCAATCCAGCATCGGCTATTCCGCCGCTTCTGCAAGCTCGAGCGATGCCAGATATTCCTCCGCGTCGAGCGCCGCCATGCAGCCCATGCCGGCCGCGGTTACCGCCTGCCGGTAGACATCGTCGGTAACATCGCCGGCGGCGAACACGCCGGGGACATTGGTAGCGGTGCTGCCCGGCTGCACCTTCAGGTAGCCGCCCGGCTTCATGTCGAGCTTGCCCGAGAAGACCGAGGTCGCCGGCGAGTGGCCGATGGCGATGAACACGCCGTCGACGTTCTTTTCGGTGACGTGGCCGGTCTTGGTGTCGCGGATCTTCACGCCCTGCACGGAGCGCGGCATGTTCTGGCCGAACACTTCCTCGATCTCGGCGTTCCAGATCACCTCGACCTTGGGGTTCTTGAACAGGCGCTGCTGCAGGATGCGCTCGGCGCGGAACTCGCCACGGCGGTGTACGACCGTCACCTTGGAGGCGAAGTTGGTGAGGAACAGCGCTTCCTCGACCGCGGTATTGCCGCCGCCGACGACGATCACTTCCTTGCCCCGATAGAAGAAGCCGTCGCAGGTTGCGCAGGCGGAGACGCCAAAACCCTGGAACTTCTCTTCGGATTCAAGGCCGAGCCAGCGCGCCTGCGCGCCGGTGGCGACGATCACCGCGTCGGCGGTGTAGCGGGTGCCGCCATCGCCGATCAGCACGAACGGGCGCTTGTCGAAATCGACCTCGACGATGATGTCGTTGATCATCCTGGTGCCGACATGCTCGGCCTGCGCCTTCATCTGTTCCATGAGCCAGGGGCCCTGGATGACGTCGGCGAAGCCGGGATAGTTCTCGACATCGGTGGTGATGGTGAGCTGACCGCCGGGCTGGATGCCGGAGATCATGACCGGCTCGAGCATGGCGCGCGCCGCATAGATGGCCGCCGTGTAGCCGGCAGGACCCGATCCGATGATGACGACTTTGGCGTGCACCTTACGCTCCACTGACACTGAGACCTAAGCCCAAGACAAACAGGTAAGGACCAAAATAGGAGGTTCGGCGCGCACCTTTCAAGGGCACGACCATCGCCCGGAGGCGATGGAACGCGCGGACTCACCGAAAAGTCACAGCGGAGGGGCGCGGCAAAGCGCCCTACCGGAAGCTAAACGAACTTCACGTCGAGGATTTCATAGGTCTTGGCGCCACCTGGCGCAGCCACCTCGACCGAATCGCCGGCTTCCTTGCCGATCATGGCGCGGGCGATGGGCGAGGAAATCGAGATGCGGCCCTTCGACAGGTCGGCCTCGGCGTCGCCGACGATCTGGTACTGCTTCTCGGCCTCGGTATCCTCGTCGACCAGCTTCACCGTGGCGCCGAACTTGATGGTCGAGCCGCTCAGCTTGGAGATGTCGATGATATCGGCCAGCGCTAGCAGCGACTCGAGTTCCTTGATGCGGCCCTCGTTGAGGCTCTGCTGCTCCTTGGCGGCGTGGTATTCGGCGTTTTCGCTGAGGTCGCCATGGGCGCGCGCTTCAGCGATATCGGCGATGATCTTGGGCCGGTCCTCGGCAGTGCGGCGACGATATTCCTCCGACAGGGTCTTGTGACCGCTCGGTGTCATCGGAATTTTGTCCATGGCCGTCTCCAACTCAAAGAAAGGCTCCCCTGCCAAAGTCATTCGGCGTCGTCAGCATGCTGACCTGAGGGGGAGCGTTCACGTAAACTGCCTTCGGCGAAGGCTTCGGTCAAGCACAGCGTATCCCCGCTGTGGCGAGCGGTGCATATCGTTGCGGATCGCCCTGTGGTCAAGGGGCCGATTGTCCCGGAGCCGTACCGAGACGCCAGTCGTGCTGCCCCACGCAAAACAGAAGGCGCAGCCCGCAGGCTGCGCCTTCTGCACGTCTCACGTCTGTCCGAACCTTCGATACCGTGGCGCCCGGCGCGGAAGCCGGGATGCCGTACGGCATCCGCCCGGATCAGGACGCCTGGAGGTTGTCGGCGGCGTTCTTGCCGGTCCGCTTGTCTTTGACGATCTCGTACGTCACCTTCTGACCTTCATCGAGGCCCGAAAGCCCCGAACGCTGGACAGCGGAGATATGCACGAACACATCAGCCCCACCCTCGTCGGGCTGAATGAAGCCGTAGCCCTTCTGGCCGTTGAACCATTTCACAGTGCCGGTAGCCATAAATAGTCCCTTTCGCAGTCTGCCGTGGCAGTTCCCACCCCAATGGAAACTCCGCCAATCGAATTCTTGGTATGACCTCAGCAGGCGCGTTTGAGACGCCAGGCACGAAGTGTCGGCCGCAATATTCGACGGTTAACTTGTAGACCGAAAAATTCCGCCTATCAATACGGCGTCGTGAACTGGTTTTGCCCGGCGTGCAGGGGGCACGTCGGGTTGAAATTCGATCTGACTAGCAGGCCTTCGAGCCCAGGGAGTGGAGCGCCGAAGGCGTAGAGATACCGGGCGACTCGGCCCGATGGACAGGCTTGCACTCGCACAGCACGCCCATAACCCAGTCTATGCCTCGCCAATGTGACAGCAAAGTGGAAATTCCCGCTCTTGCCCATCTTCCCCGCGGCGCCGCGGCGCGCTAAATGCGTGTGCTTCCAGCCCGGTGCCAAACAACCTTGCGCGAAATACAGTATTCGTCGGGCGACCTCGTCGCCGATCGTCGTGCGTCCTACGCCGCGGCGCTCGCCGCCGAGCGCGCTTTTCCCGAGGCGGCCGATCTCATGGCGCAGGCGCTGGAAATGGTGCCGCAATGGGTGGCCGGCTGGAACCTCTTGGGCGGCTATCGCGAGGCAGCCGGCGATATCGCCGGAGCCGTGGTCGCCTGGACCCAATTGCTGCAGCTCGACGCCAAGGGCTTGTTCGGCGCGGCGCTGAAGCTCGCGGCGCATGGGGCAGGCGGCTCGACTGAAGCGGCGCCGGCCTATGTCGAGGCGCTGTTCGACGACTATGCGCCGCGCTTCGAGGATGCGCTGGTCGGACGGCTGGGCTATCGCACCCCCGAGGCGCTGGAGACGATGATCCGCGCAGTGATGGTGACGCGCGGCATCGGCCGGTTCGGTCGCGTGCTCGATCTCGGCTGCGGCACCGGCCTGATGGGCGGACGGTTGCGGCCGCTGGTCGAACGGCTCGAAGGCGTCGACCTTTCGGCCAGGATGCTGGGCGAGGCGCGGCGCAAGGGGATTTACGATCGGCTGGAGAAGGACGATCTCAAGGCGGTGCTCGACCAGGAGCAAGCCAGCATCGACCTGATCGTTGCCGCCGATGTGCTCAACTATGTCGGAGCGCTCGAGGCGCCGCTGGCATCGGCCGGTCGCGCGTTGCGGCGAGGCGGTATCGTGGCGTTCTCGCTCGAGACCCATGGTGGCAGCGAGCCGGTGCGGCTCGGCACCTCGCTGCGCTTCCAGCACGCCGTCGAGCCGACGCTGGAGATCTGCCGGACCGCCGGGCTCGAGGTGATCAGCGCCGAGCCGGTGGTGATCCGGATGGATCGCGGATTGCCGGTCGACGGGATGATCGTCTTGGCGGAGCGGGTCTAGCCGGGAGCCCACCCCACCCAGCTTCGCTGCGGCCTGCGGCCCGAGCATCATGGGGAGGGATCAGCGGTGGGGTGGGCCAGGTGCCGGCCACCAGGGATCGTCGCAATCCCTTAGCTCAGCAGCAGTCGGACACCGACAATGCTCAGCACGGCGGCGAGCAGCATGCGCACCAGGCCCTCCGGCACCCTGGGGGCGAAGAAGCTGGCGATCAGGATGCCCGGGATCGAGCCGATGAGCAGCGACAGGAGCATGCCCCATTCGACGTTGCCGATGATCCAGTGGCCGAGCCCGGCAACCAGCGTCAGCGGCACGGCGTGGGCGATATCGCTGGCGACGACGCGGACCAGCGACAGCCGCGGATAGAGCAGCATCAGTACGGTGACGCCGATGGCGCCGGCGCCGACCGACGAGATGGAGACCAGCACGCCCAGCAGCGCGCCGAAGCCGATGGTGACGGCGGTCTGCAGGCGGGGCGGCAGTTCGCGATGGCTGCGAGCGAAGCCGAACAGGCGCTTGCGAAAGACCAGCGACAGCGCCGTAAGCACCAGCATGACCCCCAGCACGATGGCGAGCACATGCGCGACGGCCGGGTCGGAGCCGCCAAGCTGCGACAGCACGTAGAGCGTGATGGCGGCCGAAGTGACGCTGCCCAGTGCCAGCTTGCCGACAATGTGCCAGTCGACATGGCGGTTGAAGCCATGCACGGCGGTGCCGGCGGTCTTGGTGGCGGCGGCAAACAGCAGGTCGGTGCCGACCGCGGTGGCCGGATGGACGTTGAACAGCAGGATCAGCAGCGGGGTCATCAGGGAGCCGCCGCCGACGCCGGTGAACCCGACGATGAGGCCCACGAAGAAGCCCGACAGCGAATAAAGCGGATCGATGCCCCAGATCAAATGCGCGCCCCCGGCATGATGGTGGCGCAAGCTATCGGGACGGCTGCGGTCCCGCCAGTCATGGCGCGAGCAGGATTTGGCGCGGCATGCGGCGGCGCCGCAAAATCAGTCTAGCCGGGAACCGGCGGACGAAAGGTCGGGAGGGCCAGCGGTCGCCGGCCCTCCCGAGCGATCAGCCGAGCGCCTGACGGATCGCAATCTCCACCGGCGAATAGTCGTCGTCCGTCCGCTCGAGGCGCAGCGGTTCGCGTGGCAGCAGCGGCGGCTGAGCCATGAAGCGCGGCTCGGTGCCATGGTGCGGCTGGGCGGCGTGCACCAGGAACGGATGGCAGAGATAGACCGTGCCGGGGCGGCCGGTGGCGAGCACCTCTGGCCGATGCGCTGATCCGGCGAAGTTGTCGGCGGCGAGCTCGCGCAGCGTCAGGCCGGCGTCGCCGGCCGGCGCCAGTTGCCGGGCGATATCGAGATGTGAGCCGACGCGGATGCGGGTCGGCGCATCACGCTCGCCGACCTCCGAGAACAGGAACAGCATCAGCAGCGCCCGGCCACGGGAGCTGACATTGGCGCGCCAGCTCAGGAAATCGGTGGGGTTCTCGTCCCAGCCGAAGCTGACGTCGATGTGCCAGCCGGCGTCGCCCGGGTCGTCAGACGATGGGAAGCGCACCGGGAAGGTGCCGAGGCCGCCCTGCGGCAGCCAGCGGCCAGGGCCGACCAACTGATCGAAGGCGGCGCTTAGCACCGGCGTGTTTGCCGCCGCGATGAATGGCGGCTGGCTGTAATTGCCCAACCGGATCACCGGTTTGGTCCAGGTTCCGGGGTCGTTGGGGTCGCACCCGGTATCGGCCCAGAGGATGGCGCGGCCAGCGGCGGCGAGATCCTCGGAGAAAGCGTTGTCGATGCGAACGAAGCCGTCGGTGATGAAGGCGTCGAGTTGCGCTGCGGTGAGCGCGAAAGTGTTCTCAGGCATTGTGTTTTCCGAGTTCGCATAGGCCCGCGAGATGTCGACAGGCAAAGCCGGCGACGTGCCGACAGGGCCCCTGGGGGCGGTGGTGTTGCCTTACGGCTCCTCAGGCGAGGAGAAACACCGATGCGAAATTGCGGATCATCATCATGGTGGCGGGAACATAGCGGACGCGGCGGCGAGGTCAACCCGTCGTTTGCTCAGGCGGCCGCCTTGGCGCGGCGGCGGCGGTCGGCGGCGAGGAGGGCGAGGGCGACACCGCCGAGAATGCCGATGGAAGCGATGACGAGGCGTAGCGTCGGCGGTTCGGCGATCAGCAGCACGCCGCCGGCCGCGGCGATGGCGGGGACGGTCAACTGGACGACAGCCGCCTGGGTGCGGGCAAGGCTCGGAAGCACTGCGTACCAGACGGCATAGCCGAGGCCGGAGGCCAGCGCGCCCGAAGCGACCGCATAGGCCACAGCGCCGGGATCGATCGGGTGGAGCAGCAGCCCGGCGACGATGATCAGCAGCGCAACGGGCAGGCAGCGGATGAAGTTGCCGGCGGTGTCGACGAGCGGCGCTTTCGAGCCGCGGCCAAGCAGAGTGTAGGCGGCCCAGCAGAGGCCGGAGCCGACCATCAGCAGCGTGCCGAGCGGATGCGGCGCGACGAGGCCGGGCGAGACGAGGTAGGCGAAGGCGGCGAGCGCGATGGCGAGGCCGAGCCATTCGAGCGTGCCGGGCCGATCGCCCCGGAACACCGCCCAGCCGAGGATGCCGATCTGCACGCTGGCGAAGAGGATCAGCGCTCCGGTGCCGGCGCCGAGCAGGATGTAGGCGATCGAGAAGGCGAGGGCGTAGCCGAACAGCGCGGCGGCGGCGCGCCAGCTGCCGCCGATGGTGACAGGTGTCCCCGGGGCGCGGCGCAGCCAAAGCAGCGCCGCGAGAACCACTGCACCCGAGGCGAGGCGGATGCCGGTATAGCTCAGCGGTTCGGCATGGGCGGTCGCAAAGGCCAGGCGCGCGAGCACCGAATTGGCGGCGAAGGCGAACATGGCGATGGCGGTGAGAACGACGACTTTCACGGGAGCGGTTCCGCGAGCGGGACCGGCACTATGCGCCTGTTGCCGTTACCAGTCGATGGTGCGGGCGGGGAGCGCGCGCTCGAGGTTGCGCCGGGTGGCGGTCTCGAAGGCGGCGGGCCATTCGACCCCGAGCGAGGCGCAGAGCGCCTTGGCGCGCGGCATGAAGGCACGGGCGAGCGCCAGGTTCGACTCGATGGCGGAGTCGGCATCGAGCTGGGGCAGGGGCACGGAGGCGAGCACAGCCATGCGAGCGGGATCGAGCACCCGGCTCAGGTGCAGCATGCCGCCGGGGAGACGCGGGTTGACCTCGATGGTGAGCAGATCAGTGAGAAAGCGGCGGAGGAAGGTGTTGCCGACGGTCATCAGTTCGACCTCGCCCCGGCCGATCGCTACCGGCGTGAGCCCGAGGATGCGGATGAACTCGCCGACCATCCAGCCGAGACGGCCGGGGTTGCGTGGGGGCTCCGGCGTTTCGGGACGGAGCGTCGCGTAGAGGTTGTCGCGATCGACCAGCGGCTTCAGGCTGTCCTGCGCGGTGTGGGCGAGGTGATCGCGGTTGGCGATGTGCAGGTCGACGCGCAGCCAGTCGTCGGTGATGGCGTTGAGCACCAGCGCGTGCGGCAGGCGGTTGTAGTGGACGATCGGGGCGATGGCCTCGAGCGCGTTGCGCCAGTCGGCAGCCAGCGCTTCGTGGTCGGCGGCCTCGGCGATAGCGAGGAAATCGACGTCGCTGAACCGATCCGACGTGCCCGTGCCGAAGCTGCCGGAAAGGAACAGGGCGGCGATGCGCGGATCGCCGCCAAAGCTGTCGACGACCCGCGCAATCAGGCTGTTCTGATCCGTCATCTTCCCTCTCCCACTGTTGTCAGCAGTATTGGGAGAGGGGGATGGGACGGTCCAGAAGACCTATGTTCAGCTTGTCAGTACTGTTGACTGCCAATATGCATGAAGGTCCGCGATGCGGTTTGAGGTGAATAGCGGCATCGCCCCGGCGAGCTGTTCGTCGGTCCAATCCCACCAGTTCATTTCGAGCAGCATGGCGATTTCATCGTCGGCGAAGCGCTTGCGGATCGGCTTGGCCGGGTTGCCGCCGACGATGGTGTAGGGCTCGACGTCCTTGGTCACCAATGCCCGTGTACCGATCAGCGCGCCATGGCCGACTTTGACGCCGGCCATGATGATGGCTTCGGAGCCGATCCACACGTCGTTGCCGATGATGGTGTCGCCGGCTGGCCGGAAACCGTCGGCGGCGCCGGCAAAGGCAGCGATCTCAGGCATGTAATGGAACGGGAAGGTGCTGACCCAGTCGTTCCGGTGGCCCTGGTTGCCGGCCATGATGAAGGCGGCGCCCGAGCCGATGGAGCAGAAGCTGCCGATGATCAGCCGATCGACATCGGTGCGGTCCGGCATCAGGTAGCGAGCGCAATCGTCGAAGCTGTGGCCGTGGTAGTAGCCGGAATAGTAGCTGAAGCGACCGACGACGATGTTGGGGTTGGTCACCTGCTCGTCGAGCCGGATGCCCTTGAACGGGCTTTCGAAATAGTTGGTCATGATGCTGTCTCGATGGACGGCCGGCGCCCGCTGGGTTGCGAGGTGCGCTGAGGCCGTGTGTGGATTTGAGAATGGGCAGCCGCACTCACCCGGCGCGGCGCGCCGGGGGCAGCAGCATCGCAACGCCAATCAGGCGCGCGACGCGATGGAGATGGTTCGGTCTGCCAGCTTCATGATGCGGCGCTTGTAGGTGGGGCAGGGCGCGGTGTCAAACCTGCAAGTGGGGGCGCGCTGTCCACCCCCACCCAGCTTCGCTACGGCTTCGCCTAGCTGCGCCACCCTCCCCGCAAGGGGGAGGGAGACGAAAGAACCAAAGCCTTGCAGTCGTCTCTCCCTCCCCTTGATGGGGAGGGCAGTGAAGCTTGCTCGCGCAGCGGGCTTAGCGTAGCCGGGTGGGGGGCCGATCACCCTTCCCGTTTCAGGCTTCGCCATCCTGCAGTGCGCGGGCGATGAAGTCTTCGGGGTCCGAGGTGAAATCCCGGTAGAGGCGGAAGTGCTGCGTTCTGGTCAGCTCGGTCTTTGTCAGCCCGCCGCGCGTGATCTCCAGCAGGCTTGCGCCAGGCACCGCCATCAGGATGGGCGAGTGGGTCGCCATGATGATCTGGGCGCCGGCCGATTGCTGGACCGCACTGAGCAGTCGCAGCAGTTCCAGTTGCCGCTTTGGCGACAGCGCGCTTTCGGGTTCGTCGAGGAAATAGATGCCCTGCCGGGACATGCGTTCCTCGAAGAAGCGCACGAAGCCCTCGCCGTGGCTCCAGGACAAAAAGTCGGGCGGCGGGGCGGCTGCAGCGATGGCGGCCTGGTCGAGATATCGAGCAACCGAAAAGAACGACTCGGCACGGAAGAACCACCCCGCCGTGACCTTGGGCAGCCACGCAGCGCGCAGCACATCGGCCAGTTGGGCACCGCTGCGATCGACGGCGGCGGAGTGGTCAATGGGGCGATAGCCCTTGCCGCCGCCGGCTTCGTCATAGCCACAAAGCGCTGCAATGGCCTCGATGAGGGTGGACTTGCCGGTGCCGTTTTCACCGACGACGATGGTGACCGGCGTGACGAAATCCAGAGCGAAGCTACTGCTCAACCAAGGCAGGTCGAATGGATAGGTGTCGGGCAGGCGCGCATCCGGGCTGACCCAGAGGCGCTTGAGATAGGGCGCGGGAAGAGCGATGGTTTTTGATCTGCGCATGCACCACCCCTAGCATGGTCGGGTCGCTTGACGAGGGCCTCGCCGCTCGCCGATAAGCATCGCGTGACAAGAGCATCTGCTTGATCGAACACCGGTAACCCGCGGACCAAGGTCCGGGCCTCGCGCATGGCGGGGTGGCTGCCGGCTGCGTTTCTTCCTTCAAGCAGAGAACCAACATGCAGACCATGACCATTGCCGTTTCGGGCGCCAGCGGGAAGCTGGGCCGGATGGTGCTTCGTGAACTTGCCCGGCTGACCGATGCTTCGGTCCTGGCCTTGAGCCGGACGCCTGAGCCGTTCGGTGCAAACGGCCGATATGCCGGTTTCGACAGGCCCGAGGGCCTCGCGACAGCTTTAGAGGGCGTGACCCGGCTGGTGCTGATCAGCACCGATGCACTGGACGGCGATCGGCGAGTGTACCAGCATCGCAACGCGATAGAGGCAGCGCAGGCGGCGGGAGTGCGACATGTCGTCTACACGTCGATCCTCCATGCCACGACCTCACCCCTCACCTCGGTGGTTGCCGACCATGCCGAGACGGAACGGCTGCTTGCCATGAGCGGGCTCGGCTACAGCGTCTTGCGCAACGCCTTCTATGACGATCTCGCGTATCAGATCGTCGGGCGGGCGGTGGACGGCGCGTTTGCGCATGCGGCCGGGGAGGGCGGCGTTGCCTATGTGAGGCGCGCGGATTGCGCGTTGGCCGCAGCGACAGCCGTCGCCGGTAACTTCGACGGCAAGCGGGTGCTGGACATCACAGGGCCTGAGGCAATCGACATGCCGGGGCTGGCAGTACGGTCTGGTTTACGGGCCGTGGCGGTCAGTGAGGCAGAACTGGTCGATCGGTTGGTCGCGAGCGGCATATCGGCGGGCATGGCGCGGGTGCTGGGGATGATCGACGCCGGCATCGGCAGAGGCGCCATGTCGCCAGCCTCGAAGGATTTCGAGCGACTGACCGGGCGAAGGGCGACAGCGCTTCAGCTCAATCCCCGTTGACGGAGCGGCCGGCCGCATGAGTCTGCCGCCCGCCCGCGTCCTGCGGCGGTGCTTGTTGCCCACCCCCACCCAGCTTCGCTACGGCTTCGCCAAGCTGCGCTACCCTCCCCACAAGGGGGAGGGAAAGACGAAAGAACCGAAGCAGGCAGTCGGGATCTCCCTCCCCTTGATGGGGAGGGCAGCGAAGCTTGCCCGCATAGCGGGCTTTGCGCAGCTGGGTGGGGTGGGGCGGCAAGCTCAAGGCGGCCGGCTTGTGCCGGCCGCCGCTTCGCAAATCAGGCGGCGAAGTAGCTCTGCAGCGGACGAACCGAGAGGTTGCCTTCGCGGTAGGCGATGATCCCTTCCACGGCCGCCACGGCGCCCGGGATGGTGGTGTAGTAGGGGATCTTGCCCATCAGCGCGGTGCGACGGATGTCGCGGCTGTCCGAGATCGACTTGGCGCCGTCGGTGGTGTTGATCACCAGCTGCACGCCGCCGTTCTTCATCGAGTCGACGATGTGCGGGCGGCCCTCCAGCACCTTGTTGACCTTGGTGGCGGCGATGCCGTTCTCCACCAGGTACTTATGGGTGCCGGAGGTGGCGACGATCTTGAAGCCGGCATGCTCGAGATGGCGGCAGAAATCGAGGATCAGCGGCTTGTCGTCATCGCGGACCGAGACGAACACCGTGCCCTCGCGCGGCACCTTGGAGCCGGCGCCGAGCTGCGACTTGGCGAAGGCGATCGGGTAGCTGGTATCGAGGCCGATGACCTCGCCGGTCGACTTCATCTCGGGGCCGAGCACGGTGTCGACGCCCGGGAAACGGTTGAACGGGAAAACCGCTTCCTTCACCGCCACGTGGTTCAGTTTCTTCTCGGTGAGGTTGAAGCTTGCGAGGCTCTCGCCGGCCATGACGCGCGAGGCGATCTTGGCGATCGGCTCGCCGATGACCTTGGCGACGAAGGGCACCGTGCGCGAGGCGCGCGGGTTCACTTCGAGGATGTAGATGGTGCCGTCCTTGAGCGCGTACTGAACGTTCATCAGGCCGCCGACATTGAGGGCGAGGGCTAGTTCGCGCGTCTGGCGCTTCAGCTCGGTGATGATCTCGTCGGACAGGTGCTGCGGCGGCAGCGAGCAGGCCGAGTCGCCCGAGTGAATGCCGGCTTCCTCGATGTGCTCCATGATGCCGCAGACGAACACGTCCTTGCCGTCCGAGAGGCAATCGACGTCGATCTCGATGGCGCGGCTCAGGTAGCCGTCGAACAGCAGCGGGTTGTCGGAGAGGACCGAGTTGATCTGGCCGGTCTTGTCGTTGGGGTAGCGGATCAGGATATCGGGCGGCACGAGGCCGGTGAGGGTATCCTGCACGTAGCGCTCGAAATCGGTCGGCGAGTGGACGATCGCCATGGCGCGGCCGCCCAGCACGTAGGACGGACGGATGACCAGCGGATAGCCGAGCCGCTCGGCGACGAGGCGGGCCTGCTCGAGCGAGTAGGCAATGCCGTTCTTGGGCTGAGTCAGGTCGAGGCGCGAGATCAGCTTCGAAAACAGGTCGCGATCCTCGGCGAGGTCGATCGAGGAGGGCTGGGTGCCGAGGATCGGCACGCCCGCCTTTTCCACTGCGTCAGCCAGGTTCAGCGGGGTCTGGCCGCCGAACTGCACGATGACGCCGTGCAGGGTGCCGTTCTGCTTTTCGGTCTCGAGGATCTCGATCACGTCCTCCTCGGTCAGCGGCTCGAAATACAGCCGGTCCGAGGTGTCATAGTCGGTCGAGACGGTTTCCGGGTTGCAGTTGACCATGATGGTCTCGTAGCCGGCATCGGCCAGCGCGAAAGCCGCATGGCAGCAGCAATAGTCGAACTCGATACCCTGGCCGATGCGGTTCGGGCCACCGCCGAGGATCACCACCTTCCGGCGGTCGGAGGGGCGCGCCTCGTCGTCGGGCTGGCCGCTGAACGGCGCCTCGTAGGTCGAGTACATGTAGGCGGTGGGCGAGGCGAACTCGGCCGCCGAGGTGTCGATGCGCTTGTAGACCGGGCGGACGCCGAGCGAGCGACGCAGCGCCCGCACATCCTTGGCCTGCTTGCCGGCGAGGTCGGCGAGGCGGCGATCGGAGAAGCCCATCGCCTTGAGGCTGCGCAGCGCCGCGGCGCTGTCGGGCAGGCCGAGCTGACGCACCTTGTTCTCGGTCTCGATCAGGCCGTGGATCTGTTCGAGGAACCACGGATCGATCTTGCTCGCATCGTGGATGTCTTCGAGGCTGTAGCCGAGCCGCATCGCCTCGGCGACGTGCAGCAGGCGCTGCGGCGTCGGGGTGGAGATGGCGGCGAACACCGCGTTCTCGTTGTCGTCTTCCGGTGCGCCGGAGACGAAGCCCGGGATGCCGATCTCGTTGAGACCGGTAAGGCCGGTCTCGAGCGAGCGCAGCGCCTTCTGCAGCGATTCCTGGAAGGTGCGGCCGATGGCCATGGCTTCGCCCACCGACTTCATCGAAGTGGTCAGGCGGTTGTCGGCGCCGGGGAATTTCTCGAAGGCGAAACGCGGGATCTTGGTGACGACGTAGTCGATGGTCGGCTCGAACGAGGCCGGGGTAGCGCCGCCGGTAATGTCGTTCTCGAGTTCATCGAGGGTGTAGCCGACGGCGAGGCGGGCCGCGACCTTGGCGATCGGGAACCCGGTAGCCTTGGACGCCAGCGCCGAGGAGCGCGAAACGCGTGGGTTCATCTCGATGACGATCATCCGGCCATCGGCCGGGTTGATGGCGAACTGCACGTTCGAACCACCGGTCTCGACGCCGATCTCACGCAGCACGGCGATCGAGGCATCGCGCATGATCTGGTATTCCTTGTCGGTCAGCGTCAGGGCCGGCGCGACGGTGATGGAGTCGCCGGTGTGGACGCCCATCGGATCGAGGTTCTCGATCGAGCAGATGATGATGCAGTTGTCGTTGCGGTCGCGCACCACCTCCATCTCGTACTCTTTCCAGCCGAGCACGGATTCCTCGATCAGCACTTCGTCGGTGGGCGAGGCGTCGATGCCGCTCTCGACGATGGCGAGGTATTCTTCCTTGTTGTAGGCAATGCCGCCGCCGGTGCCGCCGAGCGTGAAGCTGGGGCGGATGATGCAGGGCAGGCCAATCACCTCGAGCGCCTGCAGCGCCTCGATGGTGTTGTGGGCCAGCATCGAACGCGGCGTTTCGAGCCCGATCTTCTTCATGGCGTCGCGGAACAACTCGCGATCCTCGGCCTTGTCGATGGCCTCGGCGTCGGCGCCGATCATCTCGACGTTGAACTTGTCGAGGATGCCCATCTTCTTGAGGCTCAGCGCGCAGTTGAGCGCGGTCTGGCCGCCCATGGTCGGGAGCAGCGCGTCGGGGCGCTCTTTCTCGATGATCTTGGCGACGATCTCGGGGGTGATCGGCTCGACATAGGTGGCGTCGGCCAGATCCGGATCAGTCATGATGGTCGCCGGATTGGAGTTCACCAGGATGATCCGGTAGCCCTCGTCCTTCAGCGCCTTGCACGCCTGGGTGCCGGAATAGTCGAACTCGCAGGCCTGTCCGATGATGATCGGACCCGCACCGATGATGAGGATCGATTTGATGTCGGTGCGTTTTGGCATCTGTGGCTCTCGGTTGCGCTTTGGCTTGTCCGGAAAGTTTTCCGACCTTCCGGGCCTCAGCGTTTGGCGCGCGCAGAAAGACGCGCGTTGGCGCGGACTTGGGCGGCAGACTCTGTGGGCTAGGCGCGTCCTGTAACCGAAGCGGTGGGGGAAGGGAACCCCCAGCGCGCAGGATGTGGGTGCAAGTTGTCGCGGGGGGGCGGCCCGCCCCTCGCGATCAGGCTTCGGCCGGCCAGCGCTTCAGCGCTTCGGCGCCGGCATCGGTGAGGCCATAGATGCCGCGGTCGATGCGGTCGAACCAGCCATAGACATTGTCCCGCAGGATTCGCGCCGCAATAGGGGTGCTGGCCTTGAGGTCGCGCGGGCGCAGCGGGCCGGCCTGCAGCGCGGCGGCGCAGGCCAGAGCCTGCTGTCGATAGGCGGTCATGATCGGCTGGCGGGTGCTGCCGCCCGAAGTGGGGTCGCCCTTGCGGCGGCGATGTTCCTCGACCAGCCGGTTGCGCTTGCGGGTGTTCCTTTTCGGCATCGGCGCGAGCGGGCTGACGATGATCTCGACATGGTCGCCGGCGCTGACGCCGAGCATGCCGAGGCCGAGCCGGCGGCAGAGATCGCGGAAGCGACGGTCACGTTCGCGGCCCTTGCCGGTCGGTGACAGGCGCGCGGCGATCCACACCTCGTCGCTTTGGGCCTGCCGGTCGACAGCCTGCAATACCAGTTCGAGGTTGAAGGCCTGCTTCAGCTCGCAGATTACCACCAGCGGTGGTTCCCCTTCGAGCAGGCCGACCAGGTCGCAGCCGCCGACCTCGCCCTTGACGGCGTAACCGGCGGCCTCGAGGTAGCGCTTCACGGGCGGGTAGAGGGTGGTTTCCAGGGCAGGGGTCCGGCGTGATTCTTCGCCGGCGATGATAGCTCAATGGCGAGCCTCGAGCGCCTCCCTGACCGCATCGATGCTGATGCCGAGATCGTCGAGGCGCCAGGTCTCCATCTCGATCAGGCTCAGCATGGCCAGCCGGCGGGCGCGTTGGGCGCGCCAGGCGATGAAGCTCCGGGCCAGGGCGCTGAGCGCGTCGGCGGCAAGGCTGGAACGGGGGGTGTCTTCGCGGGCAACGGACAGCAGGCTCATTTCGATCTCTCCTCGGTTCACCGGCGCAGTGGCCGTTCGACTTCATGACGAGCGAGACCGGAGCAGATCGACATCGGCGGCAAAAAAACTGCCTTGGGCGTCGAACTTGCCGGTGCTGAAGCGATTACTTAAGTGATCTGGGAGGGCAAAGCCTTGCCGGGGCTCGCCCGAGGTGCGAGCGTTCGGCCCGCCAGAGAGTCCGGGAGACATGTGCCATGTGCCGCAACATCAAGCCGCTGTTCAACTTCGAGCCGCCGGCCAGCAAGAACGAGATGCACGATGCGGCGCTGCAGTTCGTGCGCAAGATCTCCGGCTACACCCACCCGTCGAAAACCAACGAAGCCGCCTTCAACGACGCCGTCGCCGATATCGAGCGGGTGGTGAAGCGGTTGCTCAAGGAACTCGAGACCGACGCGCCCAAGCGCGACCGCGAGGTGCTGATCGCGCGGGCGCGGGAGAAAGCGAAGCTGAGGTATGCTCCACGCGCCGTCGAGGCGTGACCGCTACCCGACCGCAGGGCTGTGTGGCCTCGGGATCGCCGTGTAGACGCGCTCGATGAAGCCATAGAACTCGGCCATGTAGTTGCGCAGGAATTCGGCGGTGGATTCGTTGGTGACGTCGCCATCGTCGGTGATCAGCCCGGGCTTGAACTGGATATAGGCCTCGATCGAGTTCATCAGCGGTGAATTGCAGAAGGCCATGACGCTCCTCAGACTCTGCTGCGCGACGGCGGTGCCGATGGCGCCGGTCGAGGCGCCGATGATCGCCGTGGGCTTGCGCGCGAAGGAGTTCTGGCCCCAGGGGCGGCTGGCCCAGTCGATAGCGTTCTTCAGCCCGCCGGGGATCGAACGGTTGTATTCGGGGGTCACGAACAGCACCGCTTCCGCATCGGCCAGCGCCGCCTTGAAGGCGCGGGCGGCAGGCGGAAAATCGGCGTCATAATCGTAGCTGTAGAGTGGCAGTTCGGCGAAGCTGATCTCGCTGAGCTGCATCTCCCTGGGTGCAAGGCGCACCAGCGCCTTGGCCAGTTTGCGGTTGATCGACGCCTTGGCGAGGCTCCCGATCAGGTACCCGACCCTTACGCCACTCATATACACTCCCTTGGTTGCTCCTCGATGGAACGAGGAACAACGCAGCGGGGCGAGCGGCGGTTTCAGCCGGGCAAAGCGGCTCAGCTCTTCTTGAAGGTGATGGCCGAGGCGGTGGTCTGGCCCTTCTTGTCGACGAGCGTGAAGCCCAGTTTGATGCTGCTGCCGCTGAGCGTCATGATCGAGGAGGCAAGCCCGTAGCTGGTTTTGACGCCGGCGGAGGCGAAGACGATGGAGTTGCCCGCCCGCTTGCCGACGGTGGTGGTAGAGGCGCCCTGCGCCGAAGACGAGGCTTCGAAGCGCTTGGTGGCGTCGTTGTAGACCATGCTGCCGCGGAAACTGGCGGCGCCGGAGCCGCCGAACGAGCAGCGGCCGGAATAGGTGAGCTTGCCGGCGCTGGCGGCTTTGAAGGTGAGACGGCACACGACCGTGCCGGGATCGGGACCGGTGACCTTGCCGCTGCCGCGCCAGTTTCCTTCGTATTTGGCAAGCAGCGCGTTTTCAGCCTGACCGGCGACGGCCGGCAGGCTGACGGGCAGGACGAGGGCGGATGCGAGGGCGAGGACCTTGAGGCTCGTCGGCAGGCGCAACATAGGCATCTCCGGAATCGGGCGTTTCGGTGGGAGCAACGGTAGCGCGCGGGCTAAGGTTGCGGGAGGGGCTCGCGCAGTTTTGCGGTCCAAGCGATGAAGCGGAGATGAACGGCCCGAAACGCCAGTATTCACGGCGGGTTCAGGGGGCGGCTGCTTGTCTCGATCCGGTATGCGGGGGGATGCATTCCTCGCAGAGGAGAGGGATGAGGGAAATGACCATCAAACGGAGCATGGCAACTGCCGCGTTGATTGCGGCGAGCCTGTTGGCATGCAGCAGCGCCGCGCTTGCCGTCGAGGCAGCGGCCAAGTCGCCGGTCAATGTGCGGACCGGACCGGGCAAGACATTCGGCATCGTCGATCAATTGACCGCCGGCGAGGTGGTTGAGGTCACCGAGTGCGCGCCATCGAATTTCTGCTTTGTCGAGCATGACGGCCCCGACGGCTGGGTAAGCGCCACCTTCCTCACTAGCGTCGAGGACGACGAGGATGAGGCGCCCGAGGAGGGAACAGGCTCGAACCCGGATTGCAGCTTCGGCTTCACCATGACGCCGAGCGGCCCGACCATGTCGATCAATTGCGGTGACGATGCGGGGCCGGGCCCCGCGCCGGAACCGGAGCCCGAGCCCGAGGAAGAACCGAGCGCCTGCTTCTATGTCGGCAACAATTTCGCCGGCGATGACCTCTGCATCCCGCTGGGGACGCGCAATACGCTCACCGCCACGTTCAACAACAAGATCTCGTCGGTGCAGCTGTTCGGCGGCGCCAAGGCGAAGCTGTGCGAGGATCCCGGCCTCGGCGGCTACTGCCGCACCATCAGCGGCGATACCGACGTGCTGCACACCTCGATCAACAACAAGGCCTCCTCGCTCGCCGTCTATGTCGGCGCCCCGCCGATGCCGGAGCCGCCCGAGCCGCCGGAAGTGCCGGATACCTTCTCGACCGGTCCGATCGAGCTGATGCAGACCTATACGGCCAACCTCGACAACGGCAATGTCGGCGGGGCGGGCACCGATATCTGGTACGAAGCCGAGACGGCGGTGGAGAAGTACATCACCCCGCAGAACGGCGCTTCGATCGCCGTCGGCGATGGCTCGAACCGCGGCTATGAAGGGTGCTCGGAGGAGAGCTTCTCGACCGCCCGGGTGCCGCTCGAGGATATTCCGCCCGGCACCTATGTGTGCGTGAAGACCAACCAGGGCCGGATCTCGCAGTTCCGCGTCAACGGTTTCGTCGGCACCACGATGAAGCTCGGCTACACCACCTGGTCGAACTGAACGACCGGCAGGGAACGAGCTGGGCCCGGAGGCGACTCCGGGCCTTTTTGCATTTTTCCGAAGTTTTTTCGGCGGGTCTGTCGATTCCGGTCGGCGTGCTTCGTCGTGAAGTCGAACACTGAGTTCAAACCGAGGAAGAACCAAATGACCACCAGGCTCGACATTACCCCCGACAACGACAACCAGCTGGTACTGGCTCGCATCATCGATGCGCCGGTGGAACAGGTCTATCGCGGCTGGACCGACCCGGTGCTGATGAAGAAGTGGTTTGCGCCGCGGCCCTGGACCACCACCAAGGTGGCGACCGACGTCCGGCCGGGCGGCCGCAGCCTCGTGGTCATGGCCGACGAGAACGGCACCGAGTATCCCAACCCGGGCCAGTACCTGGAAGTGGTACCGAACCGGAAGCTGGTGTTCACTGACGCCTATACCGGCGACTGGCAGGCGAGCGAGAAGCCGTTCATGACGGTGACGCTGACCTTTGAGGATATCGGCGGCAAGACCCGCTACATCGCCCGCTGCCAGCACTGGAACGCCGAAGACAAGGCAGCGCACGAGCAGATGGGCTTTCACGAAGGCTGGGGCATGGTGACCGAGCAGCTCGAGGAAGTGTTGAAGGCGCACTGAGGCAAAGCGAATAGCGATAGGAGGGGGGGTGCCGGGACAACGCGCCACGGCAACCCCTTTCGCTACTCGCTACTAGCTACTCGGTCTTGCCGTCGGTCGCCGGCAGGCGGAACAGCGCGTCGGCGATATTGGCTTCGCGCCGCGGATCGAACGGTCCGTCGGTGGGCAGCGCGATCGAGACGCGGCCGATGCCCAGGTCGGCCAACTGGTATGGCGTGCCGTAGCCATATTCGAGATGGCCGCGGCCGATGATGCCGATCACCAGGGGCGGGGCAGGGCCATCGAGGGCGCGGGCGATGTTGCAGGCAAAGGCCCGGTCCCAGGTCTGCTGGGCGCGGACGAACCGGTCGGAGGTCATCGCGTCGCGTGGGCGGCTCGACGGGCCGGCGAAGCGGCCGAGGTACTCGCGATAGGCGGGGAGGGCCGGGCGTGCCGGGGTGAGGCCGTCCCGCTCGTCGACCGGGATGGCCTCCCAGCCTTCCTTGCCGACCCGGGTGACCAGCGGGCGGTGGCAGTTGAGCGCCAGCATCGGCAGTCGGAACTGCCGGCAAAACTGGAACAGCGGCAGGTAGAGCGCCGGGTCGAAGCGCCAGACCTCGTTCCACTCCGCGGCTTCGAGGAAATCAGCGGTGCTGGCGTAGGCGCCGGCGATGAAGGCATCGAGTACCGGCTGCAGGCGGCGCGGGAACATTTCGAAGCCGAGCGCAATGTCCGAGCGGTGCGCCATGATGCCGGCGGCGACGTGCAACTGCCAGCGATGCACATCGAAGCGATCGTGCGTCTCGCCGAGCAGTACCACCTGCTGCAGCGCCAGGTGCCGCATCAGCTGTGCGTGCGCGACCGGTTCGGCGGTGCGTGGATCGAGCCAGCTGCCCGGGGCGATCGCGATGGTGGGGGTGGTCGTGTCGGTCATGCCAGCTCTCGTCGGGTTCGGGGCGCTGGCTGGCAGATGCTGGCTTGCTCCGCGGTGGTAGCGGCTGCCCCCTTGCCGGTCAACCGGGCAGCTACTCTTCCGGCTCGGTGGTGAACAGCAGCGGAAAGCCCTCGTTGCGGGCCATCTCGGTGGCGCGGGTCGCCTTGGTCTCGGCAATTTCCTGGGTGAACACCGCAACGACGCAGGAGCCCTTGGTGTGGGCCGTGATCATGATGCGATGCGCCTGGTCCTCGGTGATGCGGAACTCGGCCTTCAGCACGCGGACCACGAACTCGCGCGGCGTGAAGTCGTCGTTGAGCAGGATCACCTTGTAGAGCGGTGGCCGCGCCACCTTCGGAGCGGTTCGGGTGCGCGGCTTGGTGTCGGTGTCGTTGGCCATGGTGCTGACAATATAGTGCAGCCTAACCGGGGCCGCATCCTTTCGGTTGGACGACAGCTGAAGGCGATGCGATGAAGGATGTCGTTTTCAGCAGGGGCATATTGCATGCGCGTTATTGGGTCGGTTCTGGTCGCCATCGGGCTGATGCTTGGTGGTGCCGCGGTTGCTGCTGGCGACGAGCTGCCTCCCGTGGTGCAATACCGACTCGACAACGGGCTCGAAGTGCTGTTGTCGCCCGACAGCAAGGTGCCCAAGGTCGGCCTGGCGCTGGTCTACCGGGTGGGCGGAATGAACGAGCCGGCCGGACGATCCGGCTTCGCGCACCTGTTCGAGCACCTGATGTTCTCGGGCACCACCGAGTATCCCAAGATCGACGACACCTATTCGGCGCTCGGGGTGGATAACAACGCCTTCACCGAGGAAGATCGTACGGTCTATGTCGCTGACGCGCTGGCTTCGGCCTTGCCGGTGCTGCTGTCGGTGGAAGCCGATCGGATGGCGAACCTGGGTCGTGAGGTCGACCAGCGCGAGCTGGACCTGCAGCGCGATGTGGTCAAGAACGAGATGCGGCAGACGGTGCTCGACAGCGCCGGTCAGCCGGGCATGCAGGCGTTGCGCTCGGCCTTGTTCCCGGCGCCGCATCCCTATGCCGAGGCGGTGATCGGCTCGATCGCCGATCTCGATGCGGCGAGGCTCGATGATGTGCGGGCGTTCTTCGACCGCTTCTATGTGCCCAACAATGCCGTGCTGGCGCTGGCCGGGGATTTTGACGTCGAGACGGTGAAGGGGCTGATTGCCGACACCTTCGGCCGCGTGCCACGCGGCGCCGATGTGGCGCTGCCGGAAGCGGCCGAGGTCAAACCCGTGGCGCTGCGGCTCGAGGTCACCGACCGGCTGCCGTCACCGATCGTCGTGCTGGCGACCGCCGGACCGGCGATCGGCAGCCTCGACAGCGCGGCGCTGATGGTGGCCGGCGACCTGCTCGGCAACTACGAATACGGCGTGCTGCGGCGCGAGCTGGTGAACAAGGGCCTCGCCATCAATGCCACGGCCGGGTGGGATCCGGGCCGGTTCGGCGGCAGGTTCCTGATTTCGGCAACAGCGGCGCCGGGAGTCACGCCCGATGCGCTCGAGGCCGCGCTGCGCAAGGCGGTCGCGGATTTCATCGCCGCACCGCAGGATCCGGCGGGGATCGAGCGGGCCCGTCAGACATTGCGGCTTGGCCGGGCGCTCAGCGCCGAGGCAATGCTGGATCGGGCACGATCGCTGGCGACGCGCTACGACCTCTACGGCGAGGCCTCGCCGGGTCTGGCCGATGATCCCCAACTTGTCGGCCTGACCGCCGGCGACGTCGAAACGGCGGTGCGGGCACGGCTGGCGCCGGAAGAGCTGAGTGTCCTCACCATGCTGCCGGGCGCGGCGCGGAGCGAGTATCCGGCCGTATTGCAGGCAAGCTCGGGAACGGCGCAGCCGATCGTCGCCGAACCGCGGCCGCTGGTCGAGATGCCCAGACTGGCGGCGGGTGAACCTGGCCGGGCCAAGCTGCCGCCGATGGAAACGGCAACGCTCTCGAACGGTATCCGGGTGGTGCACTACGAGACCTCGGGCTCGCCGCTGGTGCTGCTCGCTGCCTCGGTCAGCGGCGGCGCGGGGAGTGACGTGCCGGGCGAAGAAGGGCTCATCGAACTCACCACGATGATGATGTCGCGCGGTGCCGGGGAGCGTGGCTTCGAGGCGTTCAGCAAGGCCGCCAAGGATATCGGCGCCGATATTTCGGGGCAGACCGGCATGGAGCAGTCGGCGGTGGTGCTGGGCGTGCCGCCCGACAATTTTGCCGCCGGTGTTCAGCTGCTGGCCGACGCGGTGCAGCGGCCGCGCTTCGAGCAGCCGGAATGGGATGCGCTGAAGGCCGAAGTGCAGCAGGGCCTCGCCTATCGCAAGATGGATCCGGGGGCGCTCGCCTATTATGCGATGGAGGAACTGGCGTTCCCGATCCCGGCGGGGAGGGCGGCGCTCGAGCCGACGCCGGCGGGCGTCGAGGCCCTGACCGTTGCCGACGCCAGGGCGACCCATCTCAAACTGTTCACGCCCAGCACGATGACCATCTACAGTGTCGGCTCGGTGAGCCTTGCCAATGTCACCGCCGAACTCGAGCGCAACTTCGGCGGCTGGAGCAACGAGAGCCCGGGGATCGCCTCGGTGCCGCATCCCTCGGCAGCGATCGGGGAGGGGCTCAAGGTCTACGTGGCGCCGAGCGCCGGCAATAGCCAGGCGATCATCAACCTGTCGCGCCCAGCTCCGGCGTTCAACGACGAGGGGGTGCTGGAGGCCATCGCGGTGGCGCGGCTGCTGGGCGGCGATTTCACCAGCCGCCTCAACCAGGTGATGCGCGAGGCGAAGGGCTATTCCTATGGGGTCGGTGCCTCGGTGTGGACCAATATCCCGACGGGCGGCATGCTGACGGTGTCATCGGCGGTGGCCGCCGACAAGGTCGGTGAGGCGATCGCCGATCTGCGAGCCGGCTTCGAAGGGCTGGCGTCGCTGCCGGTGGCGCAGGCGGAACTCGACCGCACGGTGATGGCGACGGCCTCGGGCACGGCCGGAGCGGTCGAGACCTCTAGCGGGCTGTTCGGGCTGGTGATGAGCGCCGCCAGCGCCGGGATGACCGCGGAGGAAATGAACGGCAAGCTCGACGAGATCGTCGCCCTCAAGCTGCCGGCAGTGGAGGCCGAGGCGCAGTCTCTCGCCTCGCTCGACCGAGCCCTGGTGGTGATCTCGGGTGATCCGCAGTCGATCCTGCCGCAACTGCAGGCGATCGGCATCACCGACGTGACGGTGATCCCTCCCGAGGAGTGAGTCAGTCGGTCGGCAGTCCCAGGCGGGTCAGCAGAGCAACGAAACGCGGCTCCCGCCGCAGGCTCCTGAACTCGGGCTCGACCAGCAGGCCGAGGGTCTCGCGCCGGTCGACCGAGGTTTCGAGATAAGCGAGGGCGGTCTCGGTGTCGCCCAGCAAGGCGGCAGTCGCGGCCACCTTGTAGGCCTGCTCGCGTTCCGCCTGGAACTGGTGCTGCTGTTCGGCCAGCATGGCGCGCAGCATGGCTTCGCCGCCGCCCGGCAGTGCCGCCCGAGCGGCCCTGGCGATCAACTGCCGGCCGACGCTGCCTTCCACTGCGGCGGCAATCTCGTAATTGGTGAGGAAGTCGGCATAGCGGCGCTGATCGAGGTAGAGGGTGGCGAGATAGGCTGGCACTGCGAGGTAGTCGGGGTTGGCCTGGCGCAACTGCTCGAGCATCTCGATCGCCGCCGCCGTATCGCCGGCATAGTAGTGGATCAGCGCCGCATTGGCGCGGATGGAGCGTGACTCCGGCTGCAGCGCCAGGGCGCGGTCGATCAGTTCGAGCGGGCGATCGAACTTGCCCATCTGCATCGACGTGAGCGCATACCAGTGCAGCGCCTGGGGGTTGTCGGGCGCCAGCGCCAGCGCCTTGTCGAACAGTTCGGCCGAACGGGCGAACTGATGACTGCCATAGAAGGCGTTGAACCCCAGCGCGGCATAGGCTTCACCTGATTGCGGGTCGAGCGCCAGAGCGCGCTCGGCGGCGGCTTGGGCCTTGGCGTAGGCCTCTGCCGGGGGCGTCAGCGTGTACTGGCTGATCAGATTGTAGGTGTTGGCGAGCCCGACTTCGGCGCGCGCATAGTCGGGCGCGACGGCAAGCGCGGCGTTGAACTTTTCGATCGCGGTGGCAAAGCCGGTGGCCGTACGGCTGGTCCATGCAATCACGCCTTCATCGTAAAGCGCCCTGGCTTCCGCCGGGATCGTCGGTGCTGGACGGGTACGCGGTAGGGTAGCGACGAGGCCAAGGACCAGAACGGCGACGATGGCGATCGCCGCCGCAATCGGGAGCCGCAGCGGGCGGCTGGCCGGCGGCGTCGCGGCATCGGCCGGTGCCGGCGCCGCCGGGGCACGTGGCGCGCTGAGCCAGGCTTCGAGTTCGCTGACATAGGCAAACACCGAGGTGCGGGTGCCGCCGGGGACGCGGCGGATCGGCAGGCCGCGAATGCTCTCCCAGCGCTTCACGGTGCGCTCGTCCTTGCCGAAGAAGGCAGCAATCTCCTTCCAGCTGTTCAGCCGCCGGCCCACCCCTTCGGGGCCCGTCTGGTCAGGCATCTGCAAGCCCCGAACTCCGTCGTCCACAGCGGTCGCTCCTTCCGATTTACCAGCCAAGCGGCGCGGCAAGTCAACAGGACGGCGCGCATTTGATGGCGCGCCGTTCCCAGCGAGCGGGTGACGGCGGGGCAATTATCGTCTATCAACGATGAAGGCGAAGGCGCGGCAGGAGTCGGCGGCGCCTGAACCTTTCCCCTGTCGGCAGCATTGTCCTGCCGGATACCAGACATCCCCGGTCTATCTCGGCTTCACCGGCGCTCGCCGGGTCGTCTCATCGTTCAGCTTCGGAGGCAGTAAATGGCAGCGGTTCCATCCCTAACACTTCGCGACGGCAACTCCATCCCGCAACTGGGCCTGGGCGTCTGGCAGGTCGATCCAGCCATCACCGCCCGGGTGGTGTCCGATGCGATCGCGGTCGGCTATCGCTCGATCGATACCGCCGAGGGCTACCAGAACGAAGAGGGCGTCGGCGAAGCGATCAAGCGCGCCAGCGTGCCGCGCAGCGCGCTGTTCATCACCTCCAAGCTGCGCAATGGCGGGCATGCTCGCGACCTGGCGCTGAAGAGCTTCGATGCCACCATGAAGGCGCTCGGGCTCGAGCAGCTCGACCTGTTCCTGATCCATTGGCCGGTGCCGAGCCAGGGCAAGTATGTCGAAGCCTGGAAGACGCTGGTGGAGCTCAAGGCGGCAGGGCGGATCCGCTCGATCGGGGTCTCCAACTTCAATCAGGATCACCTCGAGCGGATCATCGGCGAGACCGGCGAGACGCCGGTGGTGAATCAGATCGAGCTGCACCCCAGGTTCCAGCAGCGCGACAAGCGCGCGTTCCACAAGAGCAACACCATCATCATCGAGAGCTGGAGCCCGCTTGGGTCCGGCCGCATGCTCGATGACGCGACGGTCGGTGCGATCGCCAGGAAGCACGGCAAGTCGATCGCCCAGGTGATCATCCGCTGGCACCTGCAGGAGGGGCTGATCGTCATCCCCAAGACCACGCATCGCGAGCGCATGGTGGAGAATTTCGATGTGTTCGGCTTCGAGCTCGATGCCGACGACATGGCCAAGATCGGTGGGCTGGACCAGCGCGACGGGCGCGTCGGGGCCAATCCGGCGACGGCGTCGTTCCTGTTCTGAGATCTCGCGCCCTTGGCAGAGACGTGCCTTCGAAAGGCCGGGAGCGATCCCGGCCTTTGCTATTCTGCAGCAGCAGTTGAACGACGGCGGAACAGCAGGTCCCTGGCGGCAAGCACGGCGCCGGCGGTGATCAGCAGGCAGGCGATCAGGATCACATGGCTGTAGGTGGCGTAGCCGGTGAGGATCAGGATCAGTGTCGAGAGCAGGGGGGCCGAGTAGGAAGCGGCCCCCAGCACCTGGATGTCGCCGCGCTTCACCCCGATGTCCCAGACATAGAAGGCGAGCCCGACGGGGCCCAGCCCGAGCCCGATGAGCGCGGCCCACTGCCAGAGGGCGGCCGGCCAGACCGTCTGTTCGAGCAGCAGGTGGCAGACGGTGGCGAGCAGGGCGGTGACGAGGCAGAAGCCGGCGATGGCATCACTGCTGACCGCGGCGAAGCGGCGCGACAGTACCGAATAGCCGGCCCAGATGACGGCGGCACAGAGCGCGGCGGCGTAGCCGAGGCTATATTGCGGGTCGAAGCCAAAACCCTTGCCACGGGTGACGACCAGCACGGCGCCGGCCAGCGCCAGCGCGCAGCCGGCAATGTGTTGCCACTTCAGCCGCTCGCCGGGGAGCAGGGCCGAGAACACCACGATCAGCAGCGGCCACAGGTAGTTGATCAGCCCGGCCTCGACCGGCGGCGCGTTCCTGAGCGCGAAGAAATAGCAGAAGTGGTAGCCGAACAGCCCGCCGACGCCGAGTACCCAGACCGGCAGCGGCTGGCGCATCGCCTTGATGGCGCCGGGCCGAATGACGAGCAGCGACAGCCCGCCAATGGCGAAGGTAACGGCAGTGAGCTGAAACGCCGGCACGGTGCCGCTGGCGGCGGTAAGGAAGGCCAGCAACGACCACAGCAGCACCGCGGTGAAGCCGATGAAGGTGGCGGTGGAGCGAGAGAGGTGACTGGTCATCAAACGCTTCTAGCGCGCGGCTGCCAGCTGGAAAAGGGCAGGGGTTGCAGCCGCCAGTGCCGCTACCTAATTTCGGCGCATGAGCTTGAGCCTTGCCGACCTCGCCGAACTCCGCCAGCGCCTGACCAGCGGCTTCGGCCCCATCGAGAGCGAGGTGATGGCCGAGAAGGCCTCCTCGCTCGGGTATCATGGCCGACAGGTGGAACAGGCGATGGCGGCGCTCAAGGGATTCGATGCGGCGCCGGGGTCGGCCGAGGAGCGTTTGATCCTGATCAAGGCGGCGGCGCGCGCCGTGTGGAAGTTCTTCGTGCAGCGCGAGGCCTGCGGGATGCGCGACCAGCGCGATGCGATCCGCCACTACGGCATCCCGCCGGAGGTGCTGGCGCGGCTGGGGGCAATCGAGAAATGATACAGGCCGTGAATGTAATCCGATTGATCCGACCGGGTGATTTCCCTAGAATCCGTGAGATCGATTACATGGCTCATCAGTGCCGGGCGGCGAGCACGGATGAGGCGAACGGTTTCGAGTCGTATTGATTCGGCCGGGGGAAGCCGATGCTGGGCGATAAGGTTCGCAGATCCCTCAGGGGCATGGAGAAGCCATTCTCGGTGCTGCGCACGGCTGCCGATATGACGCCGCCGTTCCAGAAGCTTGCCGTCGACGTGATCTGGGCCGGCTTCCGCATCGATCCCGACGCGGTCCGGCCGTTCCTGCCCGAGGGCCTGGTGCTGTCGCCGGCCAGTATCGGCGTGCTCGGCATCTACCAGGCGCCAACGGGCTACGGCATCGCCCCCTATATGCGCGGACTGGTTGGCGTCTCGGTCGAGGGCGTGCGCGGCTCCGACGTCGGCGAAGGCATGTTCGTGATGGGCAACATCATGGATGAGCCGGGCGGCGCGATGATGCGGAAATTCTACTCGGGCACGACCGTCGAAGGTGTGGCACGCACCTGGCGCGAGGGCGATCTGCTGCACGGCGTCGCCTCGGTCGGCGGCGTCGACTGGCTCAAGGCGACAATCCGGCCAGGTGAACTGCGACCGGCGCTGTCCGGCGTCGACAATTTCCTCGGGTTGACCGAGGCCGGGCTGATCAAGCACGCGGATTCGACCGTGGCGGACCTGGCGGATGCAGAGATCGTGACGCTGGAAATCACCGATGCGGCGCCCGACTACATGCGGGCGCTGCGTCCGGTGGAGCACGTGTTCGCGCTCGACGCAGTGCGGGTCAACTCGATCTGGAGCGAGCCGCGGGTGGTGGGGCGGACCGCCTCGGGCAACGCCGCCTCGGTGTTCCTGGGGTTGATCGAGGATACCGGCCGTGCCGCCGCCGTGGTGCGGCAGGACGGGACGTTGATCGAGGCCAATGCCAGCGGGCGGGCGCTGCTCGGACCGGATGGCCCGCGGCCGGGGGAGCCGCTGCTGAGCGGCGTGCCGGCCGAAAAGCACGCGCTCTGCCACGCCCTGAAAATGAGCTGCGCCCGCAAGGGTCCGCGGGTGTCCGAGCCGATTGCGCTGACCCGACCCGGGGGCGGGAACCTGCTTGCCTATGTGATGCCGCTCGAACACGGCGAGCATGGCGGCGACGCGGCGCTGGTGCTGCTGGCCGATCCACGCGGCCCGGAGCGGCGCGATGCCGCACAGATGCTGCAGCTGTTCGGGCTGACCGGAGCCGAAGCGAAGCTCGCGGCGCTGGTGGGCGTCGGCCATGCGCCGCGTGGGGCCGCCGCCGAACTCAAGATCTCCGAGCATACCGCCCGTTCGACGCTGAAGACGGTCTACGACAAGCTCGGGATCAACAAGCAGTCCGAGCTCGGCCACCTGGTGGCGCGGCTGCAGTATCTCTAGATGCAATAGCTCCCATAGGCGGCTGGACCCCGCATTTGTGGGGTGCGGGTTTCACCGGGTGCTGCGCATTGTCCGCTCGGGAATGCATCTCAGGATCCACCGCCGTGCTCGACCTTCTCGAAAAACGCCTCTCGCCGCGGGCACCGCAGCTTACCGGGCTGACCGTCGGTGATGTGATCGCCATGCTCGAGACATTCGATCCGGCTGCGCCGGTGATGGTGCAGGGCGAAAGCGGCGGGTTCGAAGAAGTGCTGGGTTTCCGCACCACGGGCGTAGTGCTCAACGTCAACACCGCAGAGGGCTTTGGCCCGCACGATCTGCCCGACGATGGGGCGCGGGCAGAACTGGTTGCGGTAGTGGTGAGGTCGGCCGAGCGGTAGAGGCTCGGCACACGCAGCGTTTCAGCCGCCACTGCCGTCTTTCCCGCGAAGGCGGGAACCTAGTGGGATGCTGCGCCACCCGCTGAAGCTGAGGGCCCGCACTGGGTCCCCGCCTTCGCGGGGATGACGCCGGTGGGTAGCCCACCAAGGAATGCGGGGCGGCCGCCCCGAAGGTCACCCTACAGCGCCAGCTTGAAGCCCTCGTGGCTCTTCTTGAAGCCCAGCCGCTCGTAGAAGCGGTGGGCGTCGAGACGTTTCTTGTTTGACGTGAGCTGCACCAGCCCGCAGCCATGAGCTCGCGCCTCGGCGATGGCCCAGCCGATCATCTCTCCGCCATAACCCATGTTGCGATGCTGCGGCGCGATGTGCACCGCCTCGATCAGGCAGCGCCATTCGCCAAGCCGGTTGATGCCGGGGATGAAGCTGAGCTGCTGCGTGCCGACGGGCTGGCCGTCGAGTTCGGCGATGACCAGCCGCTGGTTGCGGTCGGCGGCGATCGCCTCGAAGGCGGCGAGGTAGCGCGGATGCTGCGGCTCGTCGGGGCGGTCGTCGGTGGCGACGACGCTGTCGTCGACGATCAGCCGGACGATAAAGCCGAGGTCGTCAGGGGTCGCGTCGCGAAAGCTCAGCCGGCTCATTCGGTTCGTCCTCGAATCCATCGATATGGAGATCAGCCGTACTGGCGATGATCGAGTCGAGGAAGCCGGGGAAGCGGTGGTCGAGATCGTCGCGCCGCAGGGTGACGCGACGGCGCGTCCCCTCGGGGGTGACGTTGACCACGCCGGCCTCGCGCAGCTTGCTTACGTGGTAGGTAATCGACGTCTTGCTGGCGAGGTCGGTAAATTGCCCGCAGGTCATGCCGAGCCCGCCACAGCGCGACAGCTCGCCGATGATCGCCAGCCGCGTCGTATCCCCGAGCGCGGTCAGCACGTTGGGCAAACTGATCTGGTCGGCGTCCGGATGGGGCAGGGGCGGCTGCGTGTTCATGGCCCCCAAATATGCCATTTCCGTTTAAAGTTCAATGATCGTTGAACTAACCCTTGACGCCGACGGCTCGGAGGTTCATTTGTTCAACGATCATTGAACTAAGGAATCTCCCCATGGACACGCGGCTTATCTGGCTCGCGCTCGGCACTTTTGCCGTCGGCGTCGAGGGCTTCGTCATCGCCACGCTTCTGCCGGCCATAGCAGCCGATAGCGGCGTGACGATCACCCAGGCCGGCTATCTGGTCTTTGCCTACGCCATTGCCTACGCGGTCGGCGCACCCGTGCTTTCGGCGCTGACCGGGCGCTTCGACCGGCGCCCGTTGCTGGCGGTGGTGGCGCTGGTGTTTGCGGCCGGTGCGCTGCTCGCGGCGCTGTCGCAGGGTTATGTCGCGTTGCTGGTAGCGCGGCTGATCATTGCCGCCTCCGCCGGGCTCTATGCGGCCACGGCGCAGGCCGCGGCGGTGACGCTGGCGCCGGTCGAGCGGCGGGCGCGGGCGGTGGCGACAGTGGTTGCCGGCACTACGATGGCGGTGGCGCTGGGCGCGCCGATCGGCGCGTTCCTGTCGGGCTTTGCGGGGTGGCGCGGCACCTACTTCGCGATTGCGGCGGTCGGCGTGCTGACGGCTGCGGCGATCTGGCTGATGTTGCCCAGGGGGATCCAGGGCGACCGGCGCGGGCTCGGCGAACGGCTGGGCGTGCTCAGCGTGCCTGGCCTCGTACCGGCGCTGCTGACCATCCTCCTCTACATGACCGGGCCGTTCGCGGCGTTCATCTATCTCGGTCCGGTGACCACCAGGCTGATGGGGCTCGATGCCGGGCTGCTGCCCTTCGTGATGCTGGCCTACGGGCTGGGCGCGGCGCTCGGCAACCCGCTGGGCGGGCAGCTGTCCGATCGGATCGGCGCACAGGCGACGGTGACTATCGCGGCGGTGCTCAACATCGTCTTCCTGCTGCTGCTTGGGGCGATCCCGCTGCTGCCGCAGGCGACGATCCTGCCAGCCTATTTCGCCTTCATGGTCGCCTGGGGCGTCGCCGGCTGGATGTTCGTGCCGGGGCAGGTGAGCCGCGTGGTGGCCTTGTCGCCAAGCTCGGCCCCCCTCGCGCTCTCGCTCAATGCTTCGTTCCTCTATCTCGGAACGGCGCTGGGCGCGCTGGTGGGCGGCCTGGTGCTCGAGCACCTGCCGATCGGCGATCTGGGGTTGGTTGCGGCGATCTTCCCGGCGCTGGCGCTGGGTGTGCTGCTGGTCAGCCGGCCGCGCGCGGTGCCCATGCCTCGGCTTGGCTGAAAGGCTCAGTCGCCGGCCGAACCGGCTTCGGCATGCCAATGTTCGTTACGGGGGGTCGGCCATGGCTGGGGCCGAACTGCCGTGCGGGGCTGATGTGCCGATTGCCGGGGGTGCTGCTGGCGATGGCGCTGGACGCGGTGCTCTTCATTTCGGCTGCGACCTGGCCTTGCGGCTTGGTGGCTAGACCCGCTTACCCTTGGGGCTGAGGACCCAGGCAACGAACAGGACGATCACGGCGAGCGCGGCGGGGAGTATCGCCAACAGCTGATTGCCGGCGACCAGTACGGCGGCGCCGGCCCACATGATCGAGCTCAGCGCTTCGGAGATCGTGGCGGTGCGCGAGGCGACCTGGCGGCGGCGGAACATGGCGCGGCGCATCGGCACGCGGAACCACAGCTGGATAGCGGTAGCGGAGCCGGTCGAGATGACGACGAAGACCGCGGTGATCCAGGCGAGCTCCAGCGAGGCGATCCCCACCAGCAGCAGGATGGGGGTAAACACCACCGCAATCGAGCAGAGCACGGCTTCGATCTTGGCGATCAGCACGGCGCGCGGATGGATCGGCGCGGTGACCACAAGGTCGTGCGCATCCTCGCCGGAGATGGCGAGCCAGGACAGGCCACCCGCAAGCTGCCCCGCCGCCATGACGATCACCGGGATGACCACGACGTAAGTGCCGGCGCTCTGGCCGTAGGAGACCCAGAGGAACAAGGCGGGTGGAAACAGATAGAGGATCTGCATCAGTGTCTGGCTGAGCAGCCACGGATCGCGCAGCAGCAGCCGCCATTCCTTCACCCTCAGGGCATGACGTTGCGAGGCCTGGCGGAATGGCCGGGTCGAGGCGCTCTGCTGCACCCGCGTGGCCGACACGCCGGCTGCCGCGATGGCATGCCGGGCGAAGCCGCCCGAGGTGAGACGGATCACCAGCGCCAGCGCCCCAAGACCCAGGACCAGCACGATGAGCATGGCGCCGAGATCGCCCATTGCGGCGCGGGCGGGCAGCCAGAGCGGGTTCGAAAGGTCGGGCGCACCGGCGATGAACTCCGGCGATTGCAGCACCGAGAAGCGGTTCATGTTACCGAAGCTGAGGATGGCGACCGCCTGGATGCCGATGACGAAGCCGGCGCCCACGATGCCGGCGATGATCTGGGCAATGAGGCGAGTACGGGCCGGGCCGATGGTCCGGAACAGTCCCACTGTCACCAGCACCGAGATCGCCGCGGCGAGGGCGCCGAAGCCGGCAAGCACACCATAGGCGGCGAGCCATTTCGGCCCCTCGTAGCCGACCAGCACGTTGATGATCGGGCTCGCCAGAAGGCAGGCAAGCAGCACCGTGGCAAAGGCCGTGGCAGCAGTGCGTACAGCAAAGACGCTGGCGGAGGATGCCGGCGAGCTGAGGATCAGGTCGAGGTCGGCCCGCGCGTAATAGGCGCGGGTAACCGATTCCAGCGCCTGGCTCAGGATGACGGTCCAGAACAGGAAACCAGTGCCGGTGACCATCACCAGCGTGGCCTTGTCGACGACGATGCCCTGGCTCACCCAGGGCGCCAGCAGCGCATAGGCGAGCAAATGCAGGCCCAGGTAGAATAGCGCCAGGACGAAGAAGAGCACGACGCTGCGAACCTTGCGGCCGCCGGTGGTCATGGCGAGCCAGTCGCGCCAGGCGAGCCGGAACTCGTGGGCGGCAAACCAGGGGAGCGTCGCAGGCGTGCTCATCAGGCAACTGCCGCGAGGTCGGCTTGCTTCTGGGCGACGAGATCGAGGAAGATCTCCTCGAGCGTGGTCTCGCGGCCGATGCGGGCGCGCAATTCGGCGAGGGTGCCTTCAGCGACCAGACGGCCGTGGTTGATGACGCCGATCCGTTCGGCCATGCGCTCGGCTACCTCGAGAATGTGGGTCGTCATGATGACGGTGACACCGGATGCGACCTTCTGCTTCAGCACGTCCTTCACCTGCCTGGCGGAACCGGCATCGAGCCCGGTGAGCGGCTCGTCGAGGATGATGAGGCGCGGGTTGTGGACCAGCGCGCCGGCCAGCGCCACCTTCTGCAGCATGCCCTTGGAAAAGCCGCCGCAGCGTTCGTTGGCATGGGGCCTGAGGCCGAGCCAGTCGATCAGCTCGTTGGATTGGCGCTCGGCCTCGCGCGCGTCGATACGCCAGAGGCCGGCGACGAACTCGAGATATTCCAGCGGCGTCAGCCGGTCGTAGACCATCGGTTCGTCGGAGACCCAGGCGACGATCGATTTGGCGGCGATGGGGTCCCTTGCGGTGTCGATGCCATAGACCGAGATGGCGCCGGCATCGGGCTTCAGCAGCCCCGCCACCATACGGAGGATCGTGGTCTTGCCGGCGCCGTTGGGACCGAGCAGCGCGTAGAATTCGCCAGCTTTCACCTTCAGTTCCATGTCGACGACGACCGGCCGGTCAAAGCTCTTCCGCAGCCCGGAAATGGCAAGGGCGAAATCGGGGGACGGCATGTGAGGCTCCCTGTGACTGGGCGGAGCCTATCCGCCAGCCGTTGAGAGGCGCTGAACCCGGCCGGTAAACAAAGAGCTATTGCAAACCCACGGCATCGACGATGCCGCCGATGCAGCCGCCATCGGTGGGGCGGGCGGCGCGGATCAGCTTACCCAGATTGGGGGCATCGCCGGGTGCGCCCCACAGGCCGATGGTGATCTCGCTGATGATGCGGCGCTTGCCGTCATCGTCGCAGGCGATGCGGACGCGCTGGCCGGCGCCCCTGCCGAAGGAGTCGTCGAACGCCTCGCGGATCTGGTCGCGCGTCAGGGTCTTGCCGATATTGGCAGCGAACAGGTCGCGGACTTTCGAGGCATTGAGGGCGGCGAGCAGCTGCGTGGCAGCGCTGAAGTAGGGGGTCTCGTCGGCGCCATAGCAGGTGCCGTGCTTGATCCACTCATGCCGCTCGAGCTGTGAGCGCGTGCCAGGCATGACGTCATCGAGGGTCTTCTGCAGCTCGGCCGGCAGCTCGACCGGCGGCAGGGCCGACCAGCGGCCATCGCGATCGAGTTGTTCGATCTTCGCGGATACGTCGCAGTATTCGCCGGTTGGCCAGAGTCCATGCAGCGAGAAGTTGCTGGCATCGAACCGCGTCCGGCTCTGCTGGCGGCATTCCGGCTTGCTGGCGGCGCCCTCGCAGAAGGCCGGCTGCCAGCTCGCAGCCAGAATCAGGAACTGCTCGGAAGCCTTGGAAGGTGTTGGAGGTTCTGCTCTGGGTGCCGGCTGCATCGGGGCAGGGGCGGTGGGTGCGACCGGCGGCGCATCCACCGGCCGCAGCCATAGATAGACCGCCCCGCCGATGAGGAAGGCCAGCAGCAGGGCGGAGAGCAGCCTCGGGTTCATCCGGTCAGCGCTGCGTCACATAGCCGTCCGGCACGCCCCGGGTGCTGAGCACGAACTGCCAGACCTGCAGCACCTTGGCGCGGAAGCCGCCGGCGCAGCAGAGCAGGTAGTACTTCCACAGCCGATAGAACCGCTCTTCCTCGGGGGTGCGATCCTTCTTCCAGTTGCGGTCGAAGTTCTCGTACCAGGCGACCAGCGTCTTGTCGTAGTGCGGCCCGATATTGTGCAGGTCAATGACCGTGAACAACCCATCGATGGCCTTGCCGATCTGGGCGATCGAGGGGATGACGCCGCCCGGAAAGATGTACTTTTCCAGCCACGCCTCGATGGTCTCGGTCGACCACTGGCTGCCGATGGTGTGCATCATGAACAGCCCATCGTCCTTGATGACGCTGCGCGCCTTCTCGAAATAGGTGCGGTAGTTCTTGTGCCCGACATGCTCGAACATGCCCATCGAGACGACGTGGTCGGTCTTGCCTTCGAACTGCCGGTAGTCCTGTACACGGAACTCGATCGGCAGACCCTTGTAGCGCTCGCGGCCATAGGCGGCCTGGTCGGGCGAGACGGTGACGCCGAGGCAGTTGGCGCCGTATTTTTCGGCGGCAAAGCCCATGAAGGCGCCCCAGCCGCAGCCGATATCCCATACGGTCTGGCCCGGTTGCACGCCGATCTTGCGGCAGACCATGTCGAGCTTGGCCTCCTGGGCCTGGTCGACATTGGTGACGCCTTCCGGCCAGTACCCGCAGGAGCCGGTCATGCGCTTGTCGAGTGAGGCCCTGTAGGCTTCGGTCTCGTTGTAGTGCATGGCGGCGACGCGCTGCGAGCGGGTGATGTTCTGCATGTTCATGATGCGCGCCTGCACCACCTGCCAGACCAGGTTGGTGGTGACGCGCACCCCGTCGGGAACGCGTGAACGCAGCACGCGGTTGAAGAACTCCGCCATGTCGGCAACGTCCCAGATGCCGTCCATATAGGCTTCGCCGAGGCCGAGGGTGCCCTGGCCGTACAATCGTCTCCAGAATTCTTCGGAGTGGATCTGAGGGTCCCACGGGTTCGGACCGTTCAGCGTAATATCTGCCTCCTTGAGGAGGACTTCCATTTGTGGGGTGGCTCCCATCGAATCCCTGCTCGTTCAAATCGACAAAACGCCGCAGAGCCAATGCCCCTCGGAAGGGCAAGTCAAGGTGGCCGGATGGTCAGGTCTCACCCCGCATCTCGCGCTCGAGGGCGGCGAGTTTTTCCACTCGGCGGCGGAAATGCTCCTCGGTGCTGAACTCGGCGGCAAGGAAGGCGCGGATGACGTCGGAGGCGATCTGCGGGCCGATGATCCAGGCGCCGATGCACAGCACATTGACGTCGTCGTGGATGACGCACTGGCGCGCCACATAGGTATCGTTGGCAACTGCGGCGCGGATCCCGGCGACCTTGTTGGCAGCGATGCAGGCGCCGGCGCCGGTGCCGCACACCAGCACGACGCGTTCGACCCGACCGTTGAGGATCAGGTCCACGGCCTTGCGGGTGACGTCCGGGAAATCAACCGGCTCGGTCGATTCCGCGCCCAGGCTGATGACCTCGTCGCAATGGCGGCCGAGCAGATCGCGGACAAAGCCCTTCATCGGGAAGCCGGCATGATCGGAGGCAAGACCAAGCGCCCGCCGATGGGGAATGATCAGCCCGTCCGGGTGCCGGGCTTCGTCATGCAACATTTCGCGCCTCCTCAAGCGATGGTGAGGCCGAGGTAAGGGCAGGATGCGAGTTGCGACAAGCCGTCATGTGGTGGTCGGCGCGCTTTTGGCGCGCCGGCCGATGAGGGATCAGAGCGTGATCCGGTACTCGCCGAAGCCGTTCTCGCTGGTCTTGCCGGTGGCCTCGATCTTGACCGCGGTGACGTCGGCGAGGTGTTCGGCCGCCTTCGGGCCGGTTTCGAACAGCACGGTGCCGCCGATCGGGGCGAGCGACCAGTTGCTGTCGGCCTTGGGCTCGATGGTCTTCTGCTCGATGATGTAGCGCACGATGATATCGCGGTTGGTATCGGGGCCCTTGAAGATGATCTTGTCAGGCCCGATGCCCGGGAAGGTGCCGCCGCCGCCGGCGCGATAGTTGTTGGTGGCAACGACGAACTTCTGGGCTGGATCGATCGGCTTGCCGTCGAACATGAGGTCGATGATGCGGCTTTCGGTGTTGCCGAGGTCTTCGCCCTTGGGGCCGTATTTCGAGGGCTTGGTGACGTCGATCTTGTAGGTGACGCCGTCGATGACGTCGAAGTTGTAGGCCGGGAAATCGAGGTTGATCAGCGGCTGATCGGCGCTACCGGCCGCCACCTGGTTGAAGATGCCGGCCGAGCGATCGAGCCAGTTCTGCACGTCCTGGCCGGTGATCACCACGGCCTGGATAGTGTTGGGGTAGAGATAGAGATCGGCGACGTTCTTGATCGCCACCGGGCCCACCGGCACGTCGGTGTAGTAGTCCGGACCGCCACGGCCACCCGCCTTGAACGGCGCGGCGGCGGAAAGCAGGGGCAGGGCCTCGTACTCGGTGCCCTTGAGCATCTGCTCAAGGTACCATTTCTGGGCGATGTTGACGATCTGCACTGAGGGATCGTCGGCGACCAGCGCGAAGTAGGAGTGGAGCGGCGCGGCGGTCTCGCCGACCGGCCGGCGCACGTAGGCGAGCGTTTCGTCGTGGTCGTCCTGCGCCGCGGCAAGCACCCCGGCAACGCTTTCCACCAGCGGCTTCACCTTGCCTTCGACACGTTCGAAGATCGGGCGAGCCTCGGCGGTATGGGAGACGATGCTCCACTTGCCGTCATCGGCCTTTTCGAGCAGCAGGTCGATCAGGCCCATATGCGAGCCCCAGAAACCGGCCATGACGGCTGGCTTGCCGGCGAGCGTGCCGGCGGTGAGGTCGGCGCCTTCGAGGCCCTCGAAGTCCTTGGAGTTGGGGAACACCAGGTGCTGGTGGCCGGTGACGATGACGTCGAGGCCTTCGACGGCGGCGAGCTGCAGGGCAGCATTCTCGGCCTTGGGAGCGCCGGTGTCGGCAGCGATGCCGGAGTGGCACAGCGCGACGACGAGATCGGCGCCTTCCTCGCGCATCTTGGGGATATAGGCCTTGGCCGTCTCAACGATGTCGCGGGTGTCGACCTTGCCGGCGAGATGGGTGTTATCCCAGGTCATGATCTGCGGCGGCAGGAAGCCGATGAAGCCCAGCTTGATGGTCTGCTTGGCGCCGGCGCCATCCACCAGTTCCTTCTCGACGATCTTGTAGGGAGCGACATAGGTGGTGTCGGCCAGGGGATCTGCGCCGAGCGCGCCCTTGGCGAGGTTGGCCGAGACAATCGGGAAGTTGGCGGCAGCAATGGCGGCGTCGAGGAATTCGAGGCCGTAGTTGAACTCATGGTTGCCGAGCGTGCCGACTTCGTAGCCCAGCGTATTCATGGCGGCGATGATCGGGTGCGGCTCGTTGGTCAGGCCCTTCTCATAGGCGATGTAGTCGCCCATCGGGTTGCCCTGGATGACGTCGCCATTGTCGATGAGCACGGAGTTGCCGGCCTCGGCGCGGATCGCGTCGATGATCGCGGCGGTGCGGGCAAGGCCGAGCGTATCGTTGGGTGCATCGGCGTAATAATCATAGGGGAACACCGCGACATGCAGGTCGGTGGTTTCCATCAGGCGCAGATGCGCCTGGCCTGCGGCGGCCTGCACCGCGAAGGGGTGCAGCACCACGGCGGCGCCAAGCGTCGCCGAGCCGGCAAGGAAGGCGCGGCGGGAAATTGAGTAATTGTAGTTCATTGACGTCTCCCACAACATTTGAAAAGCGCGACCAGACGGAACGTCGGCTCTGTTGGCCGGTTATCCCGTATGGCGATCTGGGTCTCAGATGCCGCCGCGACGTGACGTTGCAATGACGACGGCAATTGTGACAGTGGCCTTTCTGGACCATTTGGTCAAATTTGCCGTCGCCCGGCGATTGGCAGTAGTGTTGGTGGGCGTGTCCCATGGAGATTCTGGATGAAGTGGCAAGGGCGTGAGCGCAGTTCGAACATCGAGGACCGGCGCAGCCAGGGCGGCGGTGGCATGGGCGGCAATATGGGTGGGCTCGGCGGCGGGCGCATTCCGATCCCGATGGGCCGCGCCGGTGGCGGCGGTCTCGGGCTGGTGGGCATCATCGTGGTGCTGGGCGTGCTCTGGTTCATGGGCGTCAACCCGCTGGACGTGCTGACGGGTGGTGGCGGAACGACGACCTCCCAGACCCAGCAGTGGTCTCCGCCCGCTTCGAACGCCGGCCAGGACGAATTGGCCGACTTTGTCGGCGTCGTGGTCAAGGACACCGAGAATCTCTGGGGCGAGGTGTTCCAGCAGAACAACCTGACCTATCAGCCACCCAAGGTGGTCCTGTTCTCGGGCGCCACGCAGTCGGCCTGCGGCACGGCGCAGTCGGCCTCGGGGCCGTTCTATTGTCCGAACGACAAGAAGGTCTACATCGACCTCAGCTTCTACGATCAGCTGCGCCGGCAGTTCGGCGCGCCCGGCGATTTCGCGCAGGCCTATGTGATCGCGCATGAGATCGGCCACGCCGTGCAGGATCAGACCGGGGTGCTGCCGGAGTTCAACCGGGCTCGCGCGACGATGAGCCAGGAGCAGCAGAACGCCTATTCGGTGCGGGTCGAGCTGCAGGCGGATTGCTATGCCGGCGTCTGGGCGAACTACGTCAATCGCGAGAAGCTGCTGGAGCAGGGCGATACCGAGGAGGCGATCACCGCAGCGAACGCCATCGGCGACGACACGCTGACCCGTGGCCAGGTTTCATCGCGCAACTTCACCCACGGCACCTCGGAGCAGCGTATGGCCTGGCTCAAGAAGGGCATGCAAACCGGCGATGTCAGCCAGTGCGATACCTTCAAGGGAGCGATCTAGGAGCGCTTGATCAATGGGGCTGATCCCCGCAGGTGCGATGCCGCATGTGAAGCGGTTCGGCTGGTCCGGCCTGCTCGCGCTGGGCGTGGTGATCGTCATGCTGGCGGGGATCAACCCGATCACCCTGATCAGCGGCAAGGTTTCGCCGCCGCCACCGCCGACCTCGATCACCGGCGTGCCGGCGAGTTCGGCCAGCCTCGCCGAGATCGCGGCTTATCCACCCATCGTCGGCGGCGAAGCCGAACTGATGTGGCGGCGCTTCTTCTGGCAGACGGCCATCCGCTACCCGCGGGTGACGATGAGCGTGGTCGAGAGCCCGAGCGGTTTCGGCTGCGGCATGGCGGGCAAGGACCTGACGGTGTTCTACTGCCCCGACAACCGGCTGGTTTACGTGGACAGCAGCGCCTACGACCGGTTGCGTGCCAGATTTCCGCTCGGGGCCGACTACGCCATGGCCTACCTGGTGGCCGAATCCTATGGCCACCATGTGCAATGGGCGCTCGGTGTGTTCACTGATCTGGTGGCGCTGCAGTCGCAGCGGGATGCCGAGGCGGTGGCCGCACTGGAGCGGCAGATCGACCAGCAGGCTGCATGCTATGCCGCGATGTGGACGATCACCGCGGGGATCGACGAACTCGACAGCAACGCCGGCGTGATGGCGGCGGTCGAGGCAGTGGAAGCCAATCGCCGCAACGCCATCATCAACCTGCCGCTCGGCCGGGTCGTGCCGGAGGTGCTGGCGACGGCCAGTTCGGCGGCGCGTGCCTTCTGGTACGACAAGGGCTACGCCATTCCGGCGCCGGGCAGTTGCAAGCTCGACAAGATCGCCGCCGAAGGGCTGGTGTGAGATGGCCGGCCGGCTCGACGGGTTGCGGCTCGAACGCTTCTTCGATGACGGCACCTATCCCAACAGTGCACTTCCCTTGCTGTTCTACGAGGAGGCATTGCCGCGCGATGCCGTCAGTCCCGAGGCGATGGAGGCGCTGTTCGCAGCCAATGGCTGGCCGCCGGCCTGGCGCGCTTCGGTGTTCACCTACCACCACTATCATTCGACCGCGCATGAGACGCTGGGCGCAGTGCGCGGTTCAGCGCGCTTGATGCTCGGTGGCCCGGAGGGGCGCGAATTCGACGTCGAACCGGGCGACGTGATCGTCATTCCTGCCGGCGTGGCGCATCGGCGGCTCGACTCGAGCGGCGATTTCCTGGTGGTCGGCTGCTATCCACCGGGACAGAACTGGGATCTGTTGCGCGGCGAGGCCGGCAATCGCCCGGCCGCCGACCGCAACATCGAGCGGGTACCGTTGCCGCGCAGCGACCCGGTGGGCGGCACGGACGGACCGCTGATCGTCCACTGGCGGGTGGGAACTCGTTAATCGGGCTGCAATAGGCTGGGTGCCCGACACGCCCGGGACCCCATTGATGTCGCTCGATCTCACCACGCTTTACCTGGTCTCCGCCATGGTGACCGGCATGTCGGGCTTGCTGTTTCTGCTCGATATGCGCGGCCGCCCCGACCCGGCGCTGCGCTGGTGGGGGCTGGCGTTCCTCTTCGCCATCACTCCGGCGGTGATCTACGCGCTGGCCGGGCAGGCGCCCGAGTTCGTGGTGCTCAACCCGATCGGCAATGGCCTCGTGGTTGCCGGCAGCGCGTTGCTCTGGGTGGGTGCTCGGGCCTTCAGCCACAAGCGCACACCGCTGATCGCCTGGGTGGGGCCGGCGGTGCTGGCCGCGGCGCTGCCGTTCGGGCTCGAGCAGCCGCTGGCGACCTGGAGCGGCTTTCCGCTGCTCGCCGGCGGTGTGGTGGTGTTCAACATGCTGGCGGCGCTCGAGTGCTGGCGGCCAGTCGGGCCGCGGATGCGCAACCACGTGGTGCTGGCCGTCGCCTGGGCCGGCGGCTCAGTGTTCTACCTGTTCCGGCTGGCTGCCTTTATTGCCTTCGGCCCGGACGATCCGCGCTTCGCCATCCCCTTCGGCTCGGAAGCGGCGACGATCTGCGTGCTGCTGCTGATCGTCATTTCCAGCTTCTCGATGGTGGCGCTGGGCAAGGAGGTCTCGGAGGCAGCGTTGAAACAGGCCGCGACGCGCGATGGCCTGACCGGGGTGCTGAACCGTTCGGAGTTCACGCGGCTGGCCGAGCGGGAGATCAGCGAGGCCGGCGAACGTGGCGAAGCCTATGCGCTGCTGTTGCTAGACCTCGATCACTTCAAGCGCATCAACGACACTCACGGCCACGCCATCGGCGACGAGGTGCTGTCCAGCGTCGCCGCGATGGTCAGCCGCTGCCTCGGCCCGCGCGACCTGTTCTGCCGCTATGGCGGGGAGGAGTTCGCGGCGCTGCTGCCCGGGGCGAACGGGGCGGTCGCCGGCATCGTGGCTGAGCGGGTGCTGCGCGCGGTGCGTGGTGTCACGGTCTGGACCCCGGCCGGTCCGTTGCGGCCGACAACCAGCGTCGGCATCGCCGCGGCGAACCTCGAATCGATCGACCTGGGGGCGCTGATGCGAGTTGCCGACATCGCGCTTTATCGTGCCAAGCGCGGTGGTCGAGACCGCGCCGAGGGTGTCGGCGAGGCGCCGGAAGCGCAGCCAAAAACTCTGCTAAACGTGTGAATTGCCGATCGGTTCCCCGTTCCCGTTGGGTTCCCGTCGGCCCGCAAAATGACCAGCAAATAATCGCCACGAAGCCGCGATCCAGCCGGTTTGCGAGCACAATCAGGCTTAGTCTCATGCCTCGCCGACAGCGTTGAGGCTGTGGGTCGGACCTGGGCCACCGGGTGCCGTTTTGAACCTCACATGGAAGGACAAATCTCCATGAAGAAGCTCCTGATCACCATCGCAGCCATTGGCCTTTCCTCGGCGGCTTTCGCCCAGGCGGCGGCAGTCACCTTCGCGTCGGTCGATGCCGACACCAGTGGCGGGGTGAGCCTGGCCGAGGCACAGGTTGCCTGGCCTGATCTGACCCAGGAGGCGTTCGACGCCGCCGATACGAGCAAGGACGGTTCGCTCGACCAGGCCGAATTCGATGCCTATGTAGCGACGCTTCCGGCTCCGGCCGCGCAGTAATTCGGCCAGCCATGGCTGAGAGGGGTCGCCCGGCCACCGGCGGCCCCTTTTTCTATGCCTCGTCTACTTACTCGCCAGCCTTCACCTGCTCGGGCACCTGCGCCACACCCTTCTGGGCGCGCACCAGGTTGAGGAACCGGGTGAACAGGTAGTGGCTGTCGTGCGGGCCGGGGCTGGCCTCGGGGTGGTACTGCACCGAGAAGATCGGCTTGCCATCGACTTCGAGGCCGGCGTTGGAGCCGTCGAACAGCGAGATGTGGGTCTGCTTGACGTTGCCGGGGAGGCTTTCGGTATCGACGGCGAAGCCATGGTTCATCGAGGTGATCTCGACCTTGCCGGTGGTCAGATCCTTGACCGGGTGGTTCGCCCCGTGGTGGCCCTGGTGCATCTTCTGGGTCTTGCCGCCGACCGCGAGGCCGAGCAACTGGTGGCCGAGGCAGATGCCGAACATCGGCTTGCCGGTTTCCATCAGCGTCCTGATCGTCGGCACCGCGTACTTGCCGGTCGCCGCCGGGTCGCCCGGGCCGTTCGACAGGAAGATGGCGTCGGGATTGTGCGACATCACATCCTTGGCGGTGGCAGTCGCCGGAACGACGGTCACCCGTGCGCCCTGGTCGGCGAGCTGGCGCAGGATGTTGCGCTTGGCGCCATAGTCGATAGCGACGACGTGGAACTCGGGGTTCTCGAGCCGGCCATAACCTTCGGTCCGGGTCCAGGAGGTCTGGTCCCAGTGGTAGGTCTGCGCGGTGGTGACCTCGCGAGCCAGGTCGAGCCCTTCGAGGCCTGGGAAGTTCTTGAGCTCGGCCTGCATCGAGGGCTCATGGAAATAGCCGTCGGGGGCATGGGCGATGACGCCGTTCGGCATGCCGTTCTCGCGGATGCGGGCGGTGAGCGCCCGGGTATCGACGCCGGCAATGCCGATGATGTTGCGCTTCTTCAACCAGGCATCGAGCTTTTCGACCGCCCGGTAGTTCGACGGGTTGGTGATGTCGGCGCGCAGCACGCAGCCCCGGATGCCCGAGAGCGCTGCCATGTTCACCGTCTCGATATCTTCGTCGTTGGTGCCGACATTGCCGATATGCGGGAAGGTGAAGGTGATGATCTGCCCGGCATAGGAGGGATCGGTGAGGATCTCCTGGTAGCCGGTCATCGCAGTATTGAAGCAGACCTCGCCGGCGGCATGGCCGATGGCGCCGATGCCGTGTCCCTCGAGTCGGGTGCCGTCCTCGAGCAGCAGGAGGGCGGTCGCAGGTTTTTGCTGCCAGCCGGTCATGGCGGGGCTCCAAGGGTTCGGGTCGGTGTCGGTTGAGGGCTCTCCTTAGAAGGGGCCCGGCCCAAGCGCAAGTGGCGCACGGGTATTATTGCGCTATATGGGGTGCGGCATAACAGGGACAAGTTGCGATGAGTGCGATCGAGCGCGAGATCGGCGGGGTGTTCGTTCCGGTGAGCGACATCGAGCGGGCGCGGGACTGGTATCGCAGCTTTCTCGGGATGGAACCGGGCGGCGAGATCTTTTTCGGGCACATTCACGTGCTGCCGATGGCCGAAGGCAGCGGGCTGGTGCTCGACAGCAAGGGGTTTGCCGGGCCGCATGACAGAAAGCCGGCGTTTCATTTCAACACCTCCGATGTGCACGCAGCGCGCCGGCAGGCGGTCGCCGCCGGCGCCGCGGAAGTGGGACCGGTGACCGATGGCGTGTTCTTCACCTTCAAGGACCCGGACGGAAATCTATTGATGGTGGCCGACGTGCCGCCTGCACCAAGGAGTTAGACGATGCGTGAAGCGATCAGCGAAGGCTACAAGACGGCGCTGAAGGCCGGCGACAAGCGGCGTACCGCGACGCTGCGCGCCATCAATGCGGCAATCAAGGACAAGGACATCGACGCGCGCGGGCAGGGCAAGGGGCCGCTCGGCGACGAAGACGTGCTGGCCCTGCTGCAGAAGATGGTGAAGCAGCGCGAGGAATCGCTCGGCATCTACGAGAAGGCCGGCCGCGAGGACCTGGCGGTGGTCGAGCGCGAGGAGATCGCCATCCTCGGCGAGTTCCTGCCCAAGGGCCTGAGCGAGGCCGAGATCGAGGCGGCGATCGTCGACGCGATCAAGAAGACCGGGGCCGAAGGGCCCAAGGACATGGGCAAGGTGGTGGCTGCGCTGAAGGCGGAGTTCCCCGGCCGCATCGACTTCGGCAAAGCCTCGGCCAAGATCAGGACGGCGCTCGCCGGCTAGGCTGCTAGGCGACCAGCCGCAGCTCCGGGCCATGGACGCGGTTGCGGCCGGCGTCCTTGGCTCGATAGAGCAGTTCGTCGGCGGCGCGCAGCAGCTGGTCGAAAGTCTCCGGGCGCGGCGAGGCGATGGCGATGCCGGCGCTGACCGTCGGTGGGCCGAAATCGTCCGGCAGCGGTTCGGTGCCGGCGAATTCCAGCCGGATGTCTTCAGCCAACTGGTGCACCGCGGCAGCGCTGGTGGCGTGCACCAGCAGGCAGAACTCTTCGCCGCCGAGGCGTGCCGCGACGTCTTCGGGACCGAGCGCGCGCGCCAGGATCCTGGCAAAGCGGACCAGTACTTCATCACCGATGGCGTGACCGAAGCGATCGTTGATGGTCTTGAAGGCGTCGAGATCGAGCATGACCACGGCCGTGGCCGGCGCTACCGGGGCGTCGCCGGCAAAGCTGAACAGGGCGCGACGGTTGAGCAGGCCGGTCAACGCATCGGTCATGGCGAGACGGCGATGCGCCTCGGTGATGCGGAACTGATGCAGCGCCATGGTGACGGCGCCGGCGGCGGCGAGCGCGGCCAGCAGGGCGATCGAATTGAGGTCTTCGGCCCAGTTATGCGGGCGGGCCGTCAGCACCCAGCGCCCCTCGGCGAACAGCACCACGGCGCAGAGCGCGAAGGTCACGGCGGTGGAGCCGTAGAGGGCGGATTTGGCGAGCATGGCCAGCGGCGTGTTGGCCCGCGCAACCCAGTGTTCGCGACCGGCAGCAAGGAAGAAGCCCGCCGCGGCAACATTCATCACCATGGTGCCAACGCCGCTGAGGCCGACGGCAAACAGGACGGTCATCAGCGTTGTCGCCGCTGCCCAGGCGATCAGCGCCGCGCGCCACGGCGTGCGGCCCGACGAGAACTGGGTGCAGCCCAGGTAGATGAAGGCGAAGCCGACGAGCAGCAGCGCGAAGGCGACGCACTGCACCGCCGGGTCGTAGGTCTCGAACCAGCCATAGAGCATCGAGCCGGGCGCCACGAAGCCGAGGCCGAGCCCCCAGCTCAGCAGGTAATGGTCCTGCCGCGTGCCCAGCCAGGTGATGACCAGCGTCAGCATCAGGGCGGTGGCGGAAAAGCCGATAGCGATGAGCAGAGATGTCTGGTCGAGCACTGGCGGAATCGGATCGGACACGGGCGTAACTGCATCGTACCGGAGCAGCGCCATCGGCGGGGAAATGCGCCCGCCGATGGTAAAGAATATCCTAGGTGGCCGAGCGGCCGACCCTCGAACCGGAAAGCGCTGCCGCAACCGTTCCCGAGCTAGACTAGGCCTGGTTGGCCGCCGGGACCGAGCCGCGACGCTCCAGCCACCACGAGAGGCTCGCCGTTCCCGCCGCACAGAGGCTGGTGACGACGCCGACGGCGGGGATATCCGCGTAGCTCACCCCGGCGCTCAGCAGCATGGCGCCGATGAAGGCGCCGCCGGCGATGCCGATGTTGAAGGCGGTGGAGATCAGCGACGAGGCGAGGTTTGGCGCCGAGTGGGCCGCGGCGATGACGCGGGCCTGCAGCGGGGTGGAAAAGGCGAAGCCGAGGATCGAGGTGCCCAGCAGGTTCACCGTCATCCACACCTTGTCATGCATGGCGAACAGCATGGTGAAATAGAGCAGGGCCTGCAGCAGCAGCACGGTCAAGAGCGTCGGCATCGGCTTCCAGTCGGTGCCACGGCCGCCCAGATAGATGCCCAGCATCGAGCCGATGCCGCCGACCAGCAGATAGATCGGAATGATATCGGGGTGGAGCCTGGCGACGTTGAGCATGATCGGCACCTGAAAGGTGCCGAAGGCGAGGGCGCCGATCATCACGAAGGTGATGGTGAGGTAGGAGAGCCAGACCTCCTGGTGGCGAAGCTCGCGCACCTGCTCGCCGAAGGTGGCATGCCGCTCGCCCTCCTGGCGCTTGTCGTGCGGCAGCTTGAGGAACAGCACGATGGCGGCGATGGCGCCGAGCGCGGCGACCGCGAGGAACGGAATACGCCAGCCGAAATTCAAGCCGATGGCACTGCCTCCGGGCAGGCCGAGCAGGTTGGCGACGGTGATGCCGGAGATGAACAGCGAGAAGGCGGCGCCGCGCCGCTCCGGCGGCACGAGGCCGACGACCACCACGTTGCCGGCGCCGAAGAACACGCCGTGGGCGCAGGCCGAGAGCAGCCGGGCTGCCAGCAGCAGGCCGTAATCGGGGGCAATGGCGCACAGCACCTGGGCGATCGAGAACACGATCATCAGCCCGATCAGCACGTTGCGCTGCGAGAAACGGGAGGTGAACACCGTCAGCACCGGCCCGCCGACGGCAACGCCGATGGCGTAAGCGCTGACCAGCAGACCGGCGACTGGAATGCTCACTGCCAGATCCTCGGCCAGCGGCGGCAGGATGCCGGAAATGACGAACTCGGCCGAGCCGACTGCGAACGCAGCCAGCGCCAGGGCATAAATGGCGATCGGCATGACTATCCTCAAAATATCCGGTGGCGGTCAGACCACGCCGCGCCACAGGAAGCAAGCCGATAAGCAGCGGTGCCTAACCCCGAGACGAGACTTGGCGAAGCGGCAAAAACGGCTAACCTCGCACACGGCAACAACATTGGAGGCGGACCGATGGCCGTATCAAGTGACACGAGGAAACGCTGGGCGTGGATCACCGGGCTCAGAGGCCTGTTGATGCTGCTCGCCGGGCTCTATGCTGTGTTCTTCCCGGTGCAGGCGCTGGCAATACTGGTGATCGCCGGTGGTGCACTGCTGCTGGTCGATGGCGTGCTCGGCCTGTGGAGCCTCACCTTCGGCGGCGCCAAGACAGGCAATTTCTGGTTCGATGTGGTGCGCAACGTGCTGGCCATCATCACCGGTGTGCTGATCCTGCTGTCGCCGTTCTTTGCGACTTTGCTGACGGCGACGCTGCTGGTCTATCTGGTTGCATTCCAATCGATCTTCGTCGGCGTGATGGAGATTTGGGTAATCATCCGGGAGCGCGAGCAATATGCGCGGATCTGGCCGGTGCTACTGTCGGGTGCGCTCTACGTGCTGTTCGGCATCGCGTTGCTGTTCTGGCCGGTGTTCAGCGCCCTGGTGTTCGTGACGCTCGCGGGCATTCTCGCCATCATCTTCGCCATCGGCCTGTTCGGGCTGGCGTGGCGGATGTTCAAATCGGCGGGCGCATCCGCAGGCAACAAGCCGGTGTGATCCGAGGAGGAGAGAATGGCTACAGATAGCGCCTTACCCTGGCCGAGCATCTTCGCCGCCATTCGCGGCGTGCTGATGCTGGCCGGCGGCATCTTCGCACTGATCTCGCCGCAGCTGGCGCTGGCAACCCTGGTATGGGTGGGCGGCGTCATCGTCATCATCGATGGCGGCCTGGGCTTGTGGGGGCTGCTGTTCGGCGGCCGCACCAGCTCACGGCTCGGCGTAGCCATCACCCGGCACATCCTCGCGATCCTCGCCGGTATTCTGATCGTGGCGTTCCCGGCCATGGCGGCAGCGATCGGCATCTCGACGCTGGTGATCATCGTGGGGATCATGATGATCTTGATCGGGGCGTTCGCGCTCTACGTCACCGTCGCCGGCCGAGCCTTGCTGCGGCAGGGCACGTTCTGGCCGGAAGTGCTCAGCGCCTGTGCTTACCTGCTGTTCGGCGTGCTGCTGCTGGTGATGCCGCTCGCGAGCGCACTGACGCTGGTGAGCATCGTGGGCGTGCTGATGATCCTCTACGGGCTGTTCCAGCTCTACATCGCCTGGCAGCTCCGAAGCATCGAGGTGAAGGTCGGCTGACCGGCGCCAGGGGGATCAGCATGGGGAAGGTGGCTCAACCGAGCTCGGTCGAAGTTTAGCTATCCGATAAAGCCAACCTGAATTGTCCACGGTGCAGTGTCGGCGTGGGCAGGGGGCCGCCATGCAGTCATATCGAAAGTCTTTCGGCGCCAGCCGGTTGGTGGCGGGCGCATTCTTCGTCCTGTGCGGGGGGCTCGCGGTATCGCTGTTCGTGCCGGGCGTGACGGACTACATCGCGCACGCAAATCTGGTCGGCCGGCTGCGGATGTTCAACTCATGGGAGCCGGAGCATCGGTTGCTGCTGGCCTATGCGTTTGGCGGGCTCATGGCCTTCGCCGCAGTGTTCTACCTGCGATTGTTGATCGACAACACCATGGTAGTGCTGGATCGCGAAGGGATCGAAGTCAGGCATCCACTTGGGGTGCATCGGGCCTTGTGGCGAGACTTCGACAGCATCGCCACCAAGGGCCTGTTCGGCATAAGGGACGTCAGGGTCCTGTTCCGGCCAGGGCGGGACGCCAACGGCCGCAAACTCTCGAGTAAGGTGCGGTTGCCCAGCCCGATCCTTGGGGTCAACACCAAAGCGGTGCTGTTCGAGGTGGTGTTGCTGAGTTCGGTAGGGCAAGCCCTGGCGCCATCGACAGGCGGATCGAAGCCGGGGCCGGGAGCGCCGCCGGCGATAGGCGCCGCAAGGCCGGTATTCGGCAGGCGGCAGTGAACTGGCTGAGATGGGGCGGTGACACAGCGGGCGGGCGTGCTTACTTAGGGGCATGCGCTTTTCCGACGGCTTCCTCGACGAGATCCGGCAGCGCCTGCCGATCTCGCAGGTGGTGGGCGAGCACGTCATCTGGGACAAGCGCAAGAGCCAGCCGCAGCGCGGCGACATGTGGGCCTGCTGCCCGTTCCATGGCGAAAAGAGCCCGAGCTTTCACGCCGACGACCGGCGCGGCATCTACCATTGCTTCGGCTGTGGAGTGTCGGGCGATCACTTCCGCTTCCTGACCGAAAAAGCCGGGATGAGTTTCCCCGAGGCGGTGGAGAAACTCGCCGGCATGGCCGGGGTACCGATGCCGGCGCGCGACGAGCGCGAAGAGGCGCGGCAGGAGAGCCGGCGTTCGCTCTATGATGTGATGGAAGTCGCCACCCAGTACTTCGAGGCGGCGCTCAGCCACAATATCGGGGCGCGGGCCCGTGGCTACCTCAACGAGCGCGGGGTGAGCGCGGCGGCGCAGACCAAGTTCCGGCTCGGCTACTCGCCCGACAGCGCCAATGGCCTCAAGGAGCACCTCGCGGCCAACGGCGTTTCGGCGCAGGAGATGGTGGACGCCGGGCTGGTGGTGGTGCGCGAGGATTCGCCGCTGCCCTATGACCGGTTCCGCAACCGGGTGATGTTCCCGATCACCGACTTCCGCGGCAAGGTGATCGCCTTCGGCGGCCGGGCGATGTCGGCGGACGTGCCGGCCAAGTACCTGAACTCGCCCGAGACCGAGCTCTTCAAGAAGCGCATGACGCTCTATAACGGGCAGACCGCCCGCGAAGCGGCGCGCTCGGGCAAATCGGTGATCGTGGTCGAGGGCTATCTCGATGTGATCGCCGCGGTGACGGCGGGGTTCGAGGGCACGGTGGCGCCGCTCGGCACGGCGCTCACCGAAGAGCACCTGCAATTGCTGTGGCGGATGAGCGACGAGCCGGTGCTGTGCTTCGATGGCGACGGCGCCGGCCAGCGCGCCGCGGCACGCGCCACCGAGATCGTGCTGCCGCACCTGCAGCCGGGGCGCACGGTGCGGATCGCGACACTACCCGAGGGACAGGACCCGGACGACCTGATCAAGGCGCAGGGACGTGGTGCCTTTGCTGACGTCATCGACAGGGCGCGCTCGCTCTCCGACGTCATCTGGAGCATCGAGACCGGCGGGATCGTGCCCGAAACGCCGGAGGCGCGGGCGGCGCTCGAGGCGCGTCTCCGGGCGCGGGCCAACGCCATCGGCGAGGCTTCGGTGAAGCGCCACTACATGCAGGCGTTCGACGAGAGGCTGCAGGCGTTCTTCGCGCCGGTGCGCAACCAGCGCTGGGACCAGCGGGGCGGTGGCGGCCAGCGCGGGGGTGGGTTCGATCGACGCAACCCGCGTGGCGGCAATGCGGCTCCGGTCGGCAGCCGGGGCAGTCCGCGGGTGGTGGTCTCCGATACCCTCAGGAATTCACGGCTGCTCAAGCCGGGCAGGGGAGTGGATGCCACGCCGCGCGAGGCGGCGATCCTCATCACGCTGGTGAACCATCCGGCGCTGGCCGACAGCCGGCTCGAATCACTTGCCTCGCTGGAGCTCAGTTCGCCGACCTCGCGGAACCTTCTGGGCACCATGCTCGACCTCGTGACCCGCGATCATGATATCTCTGCCGAGGCGCTGAATGCCGCACTGGGAGCGCGTGGGTTCGGCGAACCACTCGACAAAATGCGGGATTTGCTGGCCCGCCAAGGGGTTTGGCAGAGCGGGGCGGAAATCGCCGATCCGGACGCCGAGATCGGATTACGTCATGCCCTGGCCTTGCATTACAAATCCGTTGAGCTAAATAAGGCCCTGAAAGCAGCCGAATTGGCGCTGGGCGACGACCCGAGCGAGGAAACATTCGAACGGCTGCGGGACATCCAGAACCAGATCACCACCGTCGATGGCACAGAGGCATTGATCGAAGGGTTTGGTTCGTTATCGGGGCGCGCGACACGGAGCTTCTAGTGCAGGCTGCGGGTACGCGCGATTTCGCTTATGGGCGAATCAGCACCGGTGACGAACAAGTGACGGCATATCGGAAACCGTCGCGCCAGCCCGTCCCTTTACGATGTCTCAAGCCGTGACCACTTAACGACTATCGGCGCCCTCCCGATCGGGCACCCGGAGCAGCAAGCTAGATGGCCACCAAGGCAGCGACCCAGACTAAGACCAAAGACGCAGAGAAGCCGGAAGTTGCCGGCGCAGCCGGTGGGGCCGAAGCCCCCGATAGCCCGCTGCTCGACCTATCCGATGCCGCCGTAAAAAAGCTGATCAAGACCGCCAAGAAGCGCGGTTACGTCACCTATGAAGAGCTGAACGCCGTTCTGCCCTCGGAGGAGGTCAACTCCGAGCAGATCGAGGACATCATGGCGATGTTCTCCGATATGGGCATCAACGTCGTCGACGAGGACGAGGTCGAAGAGGCTGAGCCCGATTCCCCCGAAGAGGAATCGACCGAGCTCGCCGAACGGACCGGCACCGCTGTCGCCTCGAAATCCAACACCCGTGAAGGCAGCGATCGTACCGATGATCCGGTGCGCATGTACCTGCGCGAAATGGGGTCGGTGGAACTGCTCAGCCGCGAGGGCGAAATCGCCATCGCCAAGCGCATCGAGGCCGGTCGCGAGACCATGATCGAAGGCCTGTGCGAGAGCCCGCTGACCTTCCAGGCCATCATCATCTGGCGCGATCAGCTGGCCAATGCCGAAATCCTGCTGCGCGACATCATCGACCTCGAAGCGACCTATGCCGGCCCGGACGCCAAGCAGGCGGCCCCGGTGATGCCGTCCGAGATCGAGCGCCCGGCCGCGGTCAAGGAAGAGCCCAAGCCCGCCGCCAAGAAGCCGGCGCCGCGCGGCGCTTCGGGCGACGATGAGGACGACTACGTCCCCGACGAGCCGCAGGCGCCGCAGGATCCGGTCGAGGAAGAAGACGACGATTTCGAGAACTCGCTGTCGCTCAGCGCGATGGAAGCCGAGCTGAAGCCGCAGGTGGTCGAGACCTTCGATCGCATCGCCGACGCCTATGGCAAGATGCGCAAGATGCAGGACCGGCACGCCGAGGACCGCATGGCGGGCAACGCGCCGGCCACCGCCGCCGATCTGAAGAAGCTCGAGGGCCTGCGTTCCGAAGTGATCACCGACGTGAAGTCGCTGTCGCTGAACCAGAGCCGTATCGAGAGCCTGGTCGAGCAGCTCTACGACATCAACAAGCGCCTGGTGCGCCTCGAAGGGCGCCTGCTGCGCCTCGCCGAGAGCTATGGCGTCAAGCGCGAGAATTTCCTCGAGGCCTATTATGGCAGCGAGCTCGAGCAGAACTGGATCGAGACGGTCGCGACGCTGAGCGGCAAGGGCTGGGCGGAATTCGCCAAGCGCGAGGCCGATACGGCCAACGAGCTGCGCGGCGATATCCAGACGCTGGCGACGGAAACCGGCCTCGACATCGCCGAGTACCGCCGGATCGTGCACAAGGTGCAGAAGGGCGAGCGCGAAGCGGCGATCGCCAAGAAGGAAATGGTGGAAGCCAACCTTCGCCTGGTGATCTCGATCGCCAAGAAATATACCAATCGCGGCCTGCAGTTCCTCGACCTGATCCAGGAAGGCAATATCGGCCTGATGAAGGCGGTCGATAAGTTCGAGTACCGCCGCGGCTACAAGTTCTCGACCTACGCCACCTGGTGGATCCGGCAGGCCATCACCCGCTCGATCGCCGACCAGGCCCGCACCATCCGTATTCCGGTGCACATGATCGAGACGATCAACAAGATCGTCCGCACCTCGCGCCAGATGCTGCACGAGATCGGCCGCGAGCCGACCCCGGAAGAGCTGAGCGAAAAGCTGCAGATGCCGCTCGACAAGGTCCGCAAGGTCCTCAAGATCGCCAAGGAGCCGATCAGCCTCGAAACGCCGATCGGCGACGAAGAGGATTCGAACCTCGGCGATTTCATCCCGGATGTGAACGCCATCCAGCCGATCGATGCGGCGATCCAGTCGAACCTGCGTGAGACCACCACCCGTGTGCTGGCGTCGCTGACGCCGCGCGAAGAGCGCGTGCTGCGCATGCGCTTCGGTATCGGCATGAACACCGACCACACGCTCGAAGAAGTCGGCCAGCAGTTCAGCGTTACGCGCGAGCGTATCCGCCAGATCGAGGCCAAGGCGCTCCGCAAGCTGAAGCACCCGAGCCGCAGCCGGAAGCTGCGCAGCTTCCTCGACAACTGAGCCGGTCAGCATAGCAAAAGTGAAAGACCCGGGTTCCTGACCCGGGTCTTTTGCATTTCATGCGCCGGGCTCAGGCCGGGCGACGCCAGCGTTGCCAAAGCCGCTTCAAGCCATCGAGATTGGCCCGCACCAGAACGAGAGCAAGGGCGACGGCAAGCAGGCCGCCGACGACGAGTCCGACGGGGGACCAGACCATCACCTCGTGGAACTGGGTGTAGAAGTGGATGCCCAGGAAGACGAGCGACGTGTTGACGAGAAAGAGCTGGCGGGTCTTTGCGCCGACCGCGATCGTCGCGAACAAGGCTGCCGGCCAGGCCAGCACGAAGGCTGTGCTCGGAACGTGGAGAGCCAGGGCACGCCAGGCTTCGTAGGCGCGATAGGCGTCAGCGGAATAGGTCGAGTAGTAGGGCGACAGCCAGCCATCGAGGATGTAGTCGCCCCACAGGGTGCCGACCAGGAACGCGAAATTGCCGAGGATGAAGCTGGTACGCCAGAATACCGTGGCCGGCTGCTGGTAGGCGAGGGGGAGGCGATTGCGGAACCAGAACGCCAGCGCCCCAAGCAGCGAGAAGGCTGCGATGCTGAGGACCGGCTCCTCGACGATCAGTGCGTACGAGGCGTGCCAGTAGCGAGTGGAACCGCCGAGCACGTAGCCAATGGCGATCGCGGCAAGGGCCGCCAGCAGCGAGTCGCGATAGCCGATGGCACCTGCGGCCACCAGCAGCGCGATCGCGGGCCACATCAGGTGCGGCCACGGTTGGGGCAAGCTCCAGAACTGCATGGTGATCCAGCCGCTGAGGCCGAGCAGGCCCATGTGGATGAGGGCGCGCCCGAGCAGTCCCCATTCCCGGCGGCCCTTGGCGAACAACGCCGTGCCGGTGCCCAGGCTGGCCAGTGCCAGGGCGAGCCCGGTTTCGAGCGTGGGCTTCAGGGCCAGGACGCCGCCCACGACCATGAGGGCGCCCGAGATCAGCAGCACGTTCACGATGATCCGGCGCAGGCGCGAGCTTTCAGCGAGCCCGAGCAGCATCTCGGCTTCATCGATGGTGATCCGGCTTTCGGCCACCAGGCGGGTGAGATTGAGAGTTATGCGAGGTGTATTCGACCAGGGCAACGCAGGCGCCGACATGACACATCTCCTTTACGGGTCCGAGGTCGCGACGCGACCCCGAAACGGATATTGAACACCGTTCATGGATAGGCATGCCGTATTTCTGAACGTCGTTCAAGGTAATAATGAACGTTGTTCAATTTATTGCGACGCGCCGGGATGGAGGAAGCGCTGCGGCCATGCCCGCCGATCGCGGGCCGCGGATCCCCAGCAAAGTGGACAAAGGCGCCTTGCGAGACTAAAGCCTGTGCCAACGAACGAGGCAGAGGCGAGCGCATGTCTTTCTGGAAGAATCTTTTCGGTGGTGGCAGCGGCGGCTCGGCGGGCAAGTCGATCGAGCCGGCGGTGGTGGCGGAGGAGGCCTACAAGGGTTTCACCGTCAAGTCGCTGATCATGCCGGTGGGGAGCGAGTACCAGTTGGCCGGGTTGATCGAGAAAGAGATCGACGGCGAACTCAAGAGCTACAAGTTTGTGCGCGCCGACCGCTTCTCCTCCAAGGAGGACGTGGTCAGCTTCGCGCTGGCCAAGGGCCGGCAGATCATCGATGAGCAGGGCGAGGGCATCTACCGCCCCTAAGTCGGCTGCCTCACGCAACCATCGTGGCCTCGCGGGGACGCTGCAGCGTGCCCGTGCGAGTGCCGTGTGCGCGTCAGCGCGCCGCCAACAGGAGTTCCAGGAATGGCCAAGAAACCCACCGCACGCACCGAGTTCGTGCTGTTCGACGTGATCTATGAGGATGGCAGCCAGCGTTCCAACCGCAAGGTGGATGCCAGCCTGCTTGGCGGCCTCGACGGCGACGATGCGGCCCGCACCGCCATCATGGAGCAGGACCAGGCCATTGCCGAGAAGTCGGGCCTGCCGCCGCTGCAGATCAAGAGCATCAAGCGCAGCGGCAAATAGGCGCTAGAGGTCGCCGGCGAACGGCACCTGTCGCCGCTTCTGCCGCCTTGCGACCGGATCGGGCAGAATGTGCATGACCAGCCGCAGGGTGTAAGCGATCCGGCTGAGGGTATCCCGCCACCGGTGGCTCAGCGGTCGCGCCGCGCCGGCCTGATGGCCGTCCCGATCCCGCTTGAGGTCGCTGTGCTCGGCGCCGGCGGGCTTGTCGCCCCGGTAGAACTCCAGCTGTACGACCGGCGCCGGGTCGACCTGGTAGAGACGCCGGTGCGGGATGATCGGTCCATCGCGCGTGAACAGGTAGCGATCCACCGACATGCGTAGCAGCCGGGGATCGGCAAGGGCACGCCGGGCCATGCTGGCCGAGATGATGTAGGCGCCAGCGCCCATATGCGACGCCAGCAACTGGTGGACGCCGAAGCGAGGGGCGACGCGACGCACGGTACGCCCAAGCCGCACCCGCTCGCCGACGGTCTCCAGCTTCACCAGTTCGGGGCGCAGCCCATTGCTGAAATCGGGATCGAGAAACGCCTTCATCCCGTCGCTCATGACGGCATCGTCCTCGAGGATGACGGCGTAGTCCTGGCCCGCATCGAGCATGGCGCGCCAGGCCTTCTCATGGCTCATGACGCAGGCCACCTCCACCCGCGCCATCGCCCAGGGATTGCGCGGGTCGATATGTGGCGCCATGCGGTCCTCGCCGACATCGGCGATGGTCGCCGCGTCTACCCGCTCGGCGACGATTCCCAGCCGCGCGAACTGTTCCTGCATGAACTGACGGCGATCCGGGCGGCTGGCCAGGTTGATGTAGTAGACCGGGATCTGGTCGGCAGGGAACGCGGTCATGTGGGCCCGGGCGCGTCGGCGAAGGGAACAACGACGTGCGGACCGCGCAGCGCTGCGAGATCGCGGCTCGCCAGCCGGGCCAGGCGCCCCACATGGTCGAGATGCAACCCGATGACAGCGCCGAGGTCGCGGCCCGGCCGCTCCGGCTCAGGCGTCCTGGTGGTGGCGATGTTGCTTTCGCCGATGCTGTCGGCAACGTCGAGCTTGTCGAGCTGGATGCAGGGGCTGGGTATGGCTTGCAGCACCCGAGAGCGCAGCAGGTGATAGCCGCCGCGGCCGAACAGGAAGCGATCGATTCCCATCTGGTTGCGCAGCGGACTGGCGAGGGAGCGCCGCGCGGCGTCACGCGTGAGGACATAAGCCGCGCCGCCCATCTGTGAGGAGCACAGTTCGCGCAGCTCTGTCGCGCCGACGCGCGCTGCCGCACTGCCGAGCTTTACCGGGCTGCGGAAAGTCTCGAGCTTCAGCAGGTCCGCGCCCAGTTGTGCAGGCACACCCGGATCGAGAAAGTCGAGCACCGACGTGGCGATCTGCACGTCGTCTTCGAGCACCAGGGCGGCGGGCGCGCCGCTGTCGAGCAAGCGGCTCCAGCTGCGCTGGTGGCTGAGGCCGCAGGCCAGGTCGCCCGCCGCCAGCCGCCACAGGCTGTGTGTCGTTCCGTGCCAATCGAGAAGTTCGCGTGGCACCTCGTCCATGCGCACCGCCTCGATGCGTTCGGCAGCGATGCCGAGTCGCCCGAACTGACGCTCCATGAAAGCGCGCCGATCAGGACGGGAGGCGAGGTTGATGTAGTAGACGGGGATGGTCTGCATCGGTGACCGAGTGGCACGAAGCAGGCGAGGGTGTCCAGTGCACCTCCGCCACGGTCACATCAGCTTCTGCAGGTCGCTGGCCACCGGCAGGCGGTACTGCCGGGCCCCCCACAGCTCGCCGGTGGGGGCGAAGGTGGCGATCAGCCGCAGATGGTGGCCCCAGTGGCGCGAGGCGCGACGCCAGCGCGGCTCCGTGCTGCGGCTATCGTGGTTCGAGAACATGCCGCGGCGATCGTCGAGGTCGCTGCGCCCCGCACCTTGGCGTCCGTCGACCGTCTGGTCGAGCTGGATGGCGAGCGCCGGCACGAACTGGTAGATCCGCGCCTCGTAGAACAGGCTGCCGGGGCGCCCGAACAACAGCGTATCGAGCGGCAGAGCGTCAACCTCGGGGTGCACCACCAGCCGTTTGGCCAGCGCCTTGGTCATGACATAGGCCGCTGACCCCATGCTGGACGACATCAGGCGGCCTCGGCCGATCCCCGCCGCCGTGCTCGGCACCAGCCGGCCGACCATCGCCGAGGTCTGTCGCGTCTCCATCTGAATGGCATCGACGCCGTCGAGCAGGTGCGGATCGTCCAGCACGGCGGGCAGGTGCGCCGAGAGCAGCACGTCATCCTCGAGGATCAGCGCCGCCGCGATGTCGCGCTCGATCATCAGCCGCCAGATCTTCTGATGGCTGCGGCTGCAGCCGAGTTCGGCCGGGCTGAGCGGCGATCCTTCAACATCACCGCAATCGGCGGCGGTAAGCGCCTCGATGCGAGTCGCCGCCAGGCCCAGGGCGGCGAGCTGTCGCTCCACGTGCGCGCGGCGATCCGGTCTTGAGGCGAGATTGATGTAGAAGATCGGCAGCGGCATGGCGTGACAGAACGGCAAGGCCGTTCCCAGGTCCCTGACTACATGAGCTTGCGCAGGTTCTCGGCAATCGGGAACTGGAGCTTGCGCGCGCCCCATAGTTCGCCGCTGGAGCCGAACGTGACCAGCACCCGCATGTAGTGCCGGAACTGAATCTTCAGCCGGCGCCAGCGAATGGCGAGGCTCTTGTGCGGCAGAGCGCCCGTTAGCCGATTGTCGTCGAGGTCGCTTTTGCCGGCGCCACGCCGGCCATCGACCGTCTGATCGAGCTGGATGGCAAGAGCCGGCAGCGTCTGGAAGATGCGCGCGTCGTAGCAGAGCTCGCCGGCCCAGCCGAACAGCAGGTGATCGAGCGCCAGCCGATCGACGTCGGGGCGCGCCAGCAGCCGCTGGGCGAGCTCCCTGGTCATGATGTACGCCGCCGAACCCAGGCTCGACGACATCAGGCGGTTTCGGCTGACGCCCGGTACCCCCGTCGCGACCGCCGGGCCCACCAATGCCCTGGTATAGCCGCGGGTCTCGAGCTGGATGGCCTCGACGCCGCCGACCAGCAAGCCGGGGTCAGCCAGCAGCGCCGGAATCTCGTCGGCGAGCAGGACGTCATCCTCGAGGATCAGCGCGGCAGCAATGTTCTGTTCGACCATCAGCCGCCAGATCTTCTGATGGCTGCGGCTGCAGCCCAGCTCGCCGGAACTCAGCGGCGAACCGGGCGGCAGCTCGAAATCAGACGGTGTTACGGCCTCGATGCGGGAGGCGGTGAGGCCAAGTGCCGTGAGCTGCCGCTCGACGTGGTCCCGTCTATCGGTGCGGGACGCCATGTTGATATAGAAGATCGGCAGCAATTACTGGTCCCGCTGTTCAATTGGGGATCGTATTACCACCGTAATGTCGGCAGTCAACGGTGACGCTAGCTGCCCAGCGCCTTGTTTACTGCCGGCTTCACCACCGTGCCGAACAGTTCGATCGCCTTCATCACCTTGGCGTGGGGCAGGGTGCCGACGCTCAGCTGCAGGCCGAACCGATCGTGCTTGAACCACTCGTGCTGCATCAGGATCTTGTCGATGACCTGCTGCGGCGAGCCCATGAAGTAGGCGCCGGAGGGGCCGGCGCCGGCCTCGAACTGGGCGCGGGTGGTCGGCGGCCAGCCGCGCTCGCGGCCGATGCGGCTCATCGCCTCGTGGTGGGCGGGGAAGGCCGTATCGAGCGCATCCTGCGAGTTTTCGGCGATGAAGCCGTGCGAGGAAATGCCGATGGGAAGCTTGGTGACGTCGTGGCCGACCTTTTCGGCGGTGCGCCGGTAGAGTTCAGTGAACTGGGTGAAAGCCTCGGGATTGCCGCCAATGATGGCGAGCATCAAAGGCAGGCCGTAATAGGCAGCGCGGGCGACCGAGTTCGGCGTGCCGCCGACCGCCACCCAGAGCGGCAGCGGTTCCTGGATCGGCTTGGGGTAGATGGCGATACCGGGGATCGGCTTGGTGTGCTCCGAGCCTTCCCACAGCACTTTGCCGCCTTCGCGGATCTTCAGCAGTTCGGCGAGCTTTTCCTCGAACAGCGTGTCGTAGTCCTCGAGCTCGTAGCCGAACAGCGGGAAGCTCTCGATGAACGAGCCGCGGCCGGCCATGATCTCGGCGCGGCCATTGGAGAGCAGATCGAGCGTCGCGAACTGCTGCCAGACGCGGATCGGATCGTCCGAGCTGAGCACGGTGACGGCGGTGGAAAGGCGGATCCGCCTGGTGATGGCGGCGGCAGCGGCGAGGATGGTCACCGGAGCCGACGCGACGAAGTCGGGGCGGTGGTGCTCGCCCAACCCATAGAAATCGAGCCCGACCTCGTCGGCCAGCTTGATCTCCTCGAGCAGGTCCTTGAGCCGCTCGGCCGGCGATTGCAGGTGCCCGCCGTTCAGCGGATCGGGGGTGTTCTCGGCGAAAGAGTAGAGACCGATTTCCATGGCGCAATCCTCGTCTGGCGCGCCCTGGAGCGCTCCACCGTTTCATTGAAACGTCGGAGCGCTCAATCCTCGATCGACGCGCTCTCGAACCGGAAAAGTCTCCGATCCCCGCCTTTGCGGGGACTGACCCATCCTGGTAGCGCCCTACATGGCTGTGCGTTTTGAGCCGCGCAAGAACGCACAGCCTTGTAACTCAGACGCTGCTGGTTGGCACGTAGGAGGCGGCCGAGGACGAGACCGGAGCCGGCGGCGTGTGGCCGGCGTGGCGGTGGATTTCGGCGACGAGGCCGGCCGGCAGCTTCAGCTTGAAGGCGAGCGCTTCGAGGTAAGCACGCTCCGCCGGCGTATCGGGCTGCATGGCAACGAGCGAAGCGGCATAGATCTCGGAGGCATGCTCGGGCGTGTCGGCACGGGCCACGACGGCGTCGATGTCGAGCGGGCTCGCCAGCTCGTCGAAGACGAACGCCTTCTCTTCCGAGGAGAGCGGCATGGTTTCGAGGCGCTTGAAGATACGGTCCTTTTCTTCGGCGTCGATCTGGCCATCGGCCTTGGCGGCGGCGATCATGGCACGCACCAGGGTCTTGCCCAGTTCCTCGCTCTGATAGGCCGCCTGCGGCGGGGGCACGAACGCATCCTGGGAAGGGGCAGGGGCGCCATCGGAGGCGGCGCCGGCCTGCTGCTGGTTCTTCTGATAGGTCTGCCAGGCGGAGTAGGCGAGGCCGCCAACCGCCGCGACCGCGCCAACCTTGGCCACATTGCCGACGAGCTTGCCCAGCCCGCCGCCCGAAAGCAGCATGCCTGCAGCGAGTCCGGCAGCGCCCGTCATCGCGGTGCGCTGGGCATTGGGGTCCGTCTGCAGGGCCTTGATGATACCGTCGATGTTGAACATGGCTTTCTCCCGGATTTTTGTGTTTCTCAACGCAGTTAGGTAGCGCGATCGGCCGGCGCAAGGATGACAAGATCGCGCAGGTCCGAAGGTTGCCTTTCTACGTTCGGCAGGTAGGTTGAGTTGGCCAATCAGGGAGGGCGATGAGCCGATGGCAAGCGGTCTCGACGACATCGATCACAGGCTGCTGGCGCTGTTGCAGCAAGACGATCGCGTGCCGGTAGCGGAGCTCGGCAAGACGCTGGGCGTCGCGCCCTCAACGCTCAACGACCGCATCCGTCGGCTGATCAAGCTTGGGGTGATCAGCGGCTTTCACGCCCATGTCGATCCGGAAAAGGTCGGCCTCGACCTGCTGGCCTATGTGTTCGTCGGCTGGAGCGATCCGGCCACCGAGAAGCGCTTCCTCGCCGCCATCGCCAAATCGCCCGAAGTGCTCGAAGCGCATCACGTCACCGGTTCGTGGAACTACCTGATGAAGGTGCGGTTGCGGACGACGCGCGACCTCGAAGGCTTCTTTGCCCAGGTGGTGAAAGAAGTGCCGGGGGTGCAGCGCACGGAGACGCTGATCGTCCTGTCGTCGCCCAAGGAAACGACGCTGATCGTTCCGCCGCAGCCCCGGCCGTGAATATGGAAAAGCTCGACCTGAAGAAGCACCACAAGGCGCTCTACAATCCGCCCAAGGGCAAGTTCGAGATCATCGAGGTGCCGCCGCTGCGCTATCTGCAGCTCGATGGCGCCGGCGACCCCAACACCGCCGAGGCATACCGGACGGGCGTCAGCTGGCTCTATTCGGTGAGTTACGCCATGAAGTTCGCGGCGAAAGCCGAACTCGGGCGCGACTATGTCGTCGGTCCGCTGGAGGCGCTGTGGTGGTCGGACGACATGTCGAGCTTCATCACGCGGCAAAAGAGCGACTGGCAGTGGACGATCATGATCGTGCAGCCCGACTTCGTCACCCCGGCGCTGTTTGCCAAGGCGGTGGACAAGGCCGGCAAGAAGCTTGGTCCTGTCCCGGCGAGCCTCAGGCTCGAAACCTATGCCGAGGGGCTGTCGGTGCAGACGCTGCATATCGGCAGTTATGACGACGAGGCACCGACCCTCGCGCGACTGCACAAGGAGTTCGTGCCGGAGAACCGCCTCAAGGAAACCGGTCACCACCACGAAATCTACCTGAGCGATCCACGCAAGGTCGCACCTGAGAAGCTGAAGACGATCCTCCGGCAACCGGTGAAGCGCCTCTGAGGCGGCCGACAAAATACCCCGGCAGCTCAACTGCCGGGGTTAGGGAGCTTCGGGGGAGGATCCGAAGCTCAAGCTTATTGCAAGCTCAGCTCGTTGATGGAGCTTACTGAGCTGCCGGGGCCTCGGTAGCCGGGGCCGGAGCCTCGGTCGCAGGTGCAGCCGGTGCCTCAGTCGCCGGAGCGGCATCAGCCGGGGCCGGGGTAGCCGGCTCGGCGGCAGGAGCCATCGGGGTGGTCTCGGTGCCGGTGGCCGGAGCCTCGGTCATCGGGGCCGGAGTGGCGGGGGCCTCAACTGCCGGCGTCGTCGAGGTGGTCGACGGGCCGGAATTGGCCGAGAAGACCAGATAGCCAATGGCGAGCAACGCCAGGGCAACGATGATGCCTACGAACCAGCCAGTCGCGCTCGACTCGCGGGTGTAGACGGTGCGGTTGTCGTCGCTCGAGTAAACGGTATCGCGTTCGGGGACAGCCATGATCAAGCTCCTTTGTTTGAGTACCGTATGGGCCAAAAACGCAGCAGCCGGCGGAATCGTTCCCGCAATCGTGAGCGAATGCGAAATTGATTCAGCGCCACGTCACAACCCGCTGACGCTTATGGTGATTTTGCGGCTGCAGAGATGAAGAAAAGCTGTCGCTGACCGCTCAGCTTTCAGCCGATTTTGCCGCTTTCTCCTCGCCACGGCTGGCTTTGCCGATCGATTTGGTCTGCGCCGAGACGCGGTCGATAAAGGCGAGGAACAGCGCCGAGACGACGAAGGCGAGGTGGATCAGGGTGAACCACATCAGCTTGTCGGTCGTGTAGCTGGAAACGTTCAGGAACACCTGCAACAGGTGGATCGAGGAGATGGCGACGATGGTCGAGGCCACCTTGATCTTCAGCGAGCCGGCGTCGATCTCGCCCAGCCAATGCACCGCATCGCCGTCATCAAAGCGCGACACATAGTTCTCATAGCCGGAGATGATCACCATGACCACAAGGCTGGCGACCAGCGCGGCATCGATCAGCGCCAGCATCTTGAGGATCGCATCGGCCTCGTCGATCTCGAAGACATGGCTGATGAAGTCCCAGAGCTTGACCCCGAAGGTTGCGGCATAGACCGCCAGGGCGACCGCGAGCCCGAGGTAGAATAGCACCAGCAGCCAGCGCGAGGCGAGGATCACCGCTTCGATGACGAGTTCGAGACGCTTGGGCATGCTGGCTCCGGCAAGGATGTGTCGGTCGACGGATAACGGATTTTCGAGACCTGACAAGGGGCAGGGGTGACGCAGGCGGGGTGGGCCAAGCGGCGCTGAGGCAGCAACTACCTCGCAAAACCAAACGGGCCGGGGATCGCTCCCCGGCCCGTTCGTCAGTTCACTTGACTGCCTTAGTTGCGCTTGTCGGCAACGGTGATCAGCGAGGTGATGCGCTTGATCGAGACGCGGCGGTTCAGCTTTTCGGCCTTCTCCGTCTTCACCTTCAGGTAGCGCTCGCCATAGCCCTGGGTGACCAGGTTCTCCGGCGGCACGTCGTAGAAGTCGGTCAGGATGCGGGCGACGGTCGAGGCGCGCTGGTCCGAGAGGATCAGGTTGGCCTGGTCGCCACCCACGGCATCGGTGTGGCCTTCGATCAGGAAGGTCTCGCCCGGGTTGTCCTCGAGAATCGCCAGCATGGCGTTGGCGACCTTGCTGAGCGCGCCGACCTGGCTGCGGGCGATGGTCGCCGCACCCGAGTCGAAGGTCAGGCCGCCGACTTCGACGCGACGCACCGAGTCACGGATACGAGCCGAGCGCTTCACTTCCTCGATGGTGTAGATCTTGCGGACCTGCTCCACCGGCGGTTCACGGAAGAACAGCTCGACCTCTTCCTCGTCGGCGTCGCCGGCGTCGAGGATGTAGTCACGGATCGGGATGGTCAGGCGCAGCGGCGGCAGGTCGTCGCCGGGGTCGCGCCAGTTGCCGAAATAGTCGTCATCCTGCTCGAAGTCGTCCTCGTCCTGGTAGGCGAGAATGTACTCGCGGCCGTCGGGCATGATGCGCGAGCGCTTCAGCACGTTGCCCCACTTGTCACGGATGGTGACGATCTGCACGCCGTTCGGGCGTTCGATGGTCTCCTTTACGCGACCGCCCGGCAGGCGTTCGTAATAGACCTCGTCCTCATCGCTGTCGCGGATGCGGTCGAAATCCTGGGCCGGATTCGAGATCACCAGGTTGATGCCGATCTGGAAGATGAAGCCCGAGTTGGTGAAGTTGTTGCCGGGGCGTGGGCCGGGTCCGCCATTGTTATTGTTATTATTGTTGTTGTTATTCGAATTGTTGTTGTTGGTGACGTTGGTCGTGTTGTTCGTGATGTTGGTCACGTTCGTCACGTTGGTGACGTTGTTGATGATGGTGACGTTCTGCGGCACCTCCACCACCGGCAGGGCATCGACGGCGATCTTCTCGCCTTCGACCTTGGCCAGCGACTGCACCTCGACCGGGGCGATATCGGCCTGGGCGGCCTTGTCGTCGGTCGGCGGCGGCGCCGCCGGTTCGGTCGGAGCCGGCTGTTCGGCCGGCGCCTGGCCATCGACCACCTGGGTGGCGAAGTCCTTGGCGCTGTCGAGCACCGGAGCCGCTGTCTCGGGGGCAACGGTTTCGGGCAGCACTTCGACGGCCTGCGGCGTCACCGCTTCCTGGGCGCCGGGCAGTTCCGAGATCGGCGGCGTCACTTCGGCTGCCGGCTGTACTTCCGGAACCGGGGGCAGGGTGATGCCATACTGGGCCAGGCACTGGGCAACGTCGGAGACCCCGAGCGCCGCGCAGATATCGGCGAACTGCTTGTTGGCAGCGTCGATGGTCGACTGGCCCGAGGCGTCGCCGGCCTCGAGCTGGCCGATGCCGACATTATAGAGCTCGACGGCCACACCCAGCTGATCCTGCGCCGCAGCGACCGGATCGGGGGCGTTGGCGTCGGCCGGCTGGTCGGTCGGACCGGCTTCCGCCGGCTGTTCAACTGCGGGCTGCTCAGCAGGCTGCTCGGCTGCCGGCTGCTCCGCCGGTTGCTCCGCGGGCTGCTCGGCCGCCGGCTGTTCGGCGGGCTGCTCAGCCGCGGGCTGCTCGGCCGGGGGCTCGGGCAGCGGGGGCAGATCCTGGCCGATGCAGGACTTGATGTCCTGATAGCCATTGGCGGTGCACAGTTCCTGGATGCGCGCCGCAGCAGCGTCGGCGATCGGCTTGGCGCCGGCATAGTCGCCGGCAGCGGCCTGATTGAGAGCCGCCTGATACTGGTCGAGTGCGGCCTGGAGGTCGGCAACGAACTGCGCCTGGGCATCTTCGGCAGCCTTGGCATCTTCCGCGGCCTTCGCCTCTTCGGCAGCCTTTGCATCGGCAGCAGCTTTGGCGTCGGCTTCAGCCTGCGCGGCGGCAGCCGCATCCTCGGCGGCTTTGGCATCCTCCGCGGCCTTGGCGTCGGCCTCAGCCTGTGCAGCCGCAGCAGCGGCCTCTTCAGCGGCTTTGGCCTCCTCGGCGGCCTTGGCATCGGCCTCAGCCTGCGCCGCGGCGGCAGCTGCTTCTTCGGCAGCCTTGGCTTCCTCGGCGGCCTTGGCATCGGCCTCAGCCTGCGCCGCGGCGGCAGCTGCCTCTTCGGCAGCCTTGGCTTCCTCAGCTGCCTTGGCGTCGGCTTCGGCCTGTGCCGCGGCGGCTGCTGCCTCTTCCGCAGCCCGGGCTTCCTCGGCCGCCTTGGCTTCTTCAGCAGCGCGCGCCTCTTCGGCGGCCTGGGCATCGGCCTCAGGGTTCGCCGCGGGCTGGCCGCCGCCGGTGATGGCCGCGATGCATTCCTGCACGCTGGAATAGCCGTTCACGATGCAGGTATCGGTCAGCGCCTGCTTGGCGTTGTTGATCGCGTCTGCGTCGCCGGATGCCTGCGCCTGCTGCAGGGCCTCATATTCGGCCTGCTGCGCGTGCGCGGCGCCCGGCACCAATGCGAGAACGGCGAGACTGGTGCCGGTCAGGAGCCAGTTTCGAAAGCGCATGGTTTTATCCTTGTTCTGGAGTCAGTTGTTCGAGAAGTGACGCAGTCGGGCTGAACCGAACCTGAACGTCCGGCCAGCCTGTTGCGAAATGAATTGGCCCATCAAATGCCGAACGCCCCTCAAGCGCGTGCGGTTCCGTACGCGCGACAGGACCGGTCAATCGTGGCGCCAGTTGGGCCGTAGCGACCCTGGCAGCAATGGACGGATTCGGTTGTGGCAGCCTAGGGTTGGCGGCCCGTTTCGTGCGATCCGATTGCAGGTCCTGGGTGGAGACGATCGTGGGCGACCTTCTGAGCTATTGGCCGTTTGTCTTGGGGCTGTTGGCGACCGGCGTGATTTCCGGTGTCGCCGCGGGGCTCCTGGGAATCGGCGGCGGCGCCATCATCGTGCCGGCGCTGGCCTCGGCGCTGGGGCTGCTCGGCTATGACAGCGATGTGGTGCAGCATGTGGCGGTGGGCACCTCGCTCGCCATCATCATCCCCACAGGCATTGCCAGTGCCAGGGCGCACGACAAGCGCGGCGCGGTCGACCACCGCATCCTGAAGCTGTGGGCGCCGGTCATCGTGGTCGCCACTTTTGTCGGCGGGTTGATGGCCGGGCTCTATACCGGCGACGTGCTGCGCATCGTGTTCGGTGTGGTGGCGCTGTTCATCGCGGCCAATATCGTGCTGCCGTTCCAGGAACGGCTGATGGGGCATCTGCGCGACTCAGCTCTGACGCATCGGATCTCGGCGGCGGTGGTCGGCTACATCTCGGCGCTGATGGGGGTAGGGGGCGGCTCGCTGAGCGTACCCACCATCCATGCCTTCGGCGCCTCGATGCACAAGGCGGTCGGCACCGGCGCGGCGATTGGCGTGTTCATCGCGCTGTCGGGTACGCTCGGCTTCATCATCTCGGGCTGGAGCGTCGAGGGACGCCCGCCGCTCAGCCTCGGCTACATCAACGTCGTGGCACTGGTGCTGATCGGGCTCACAGCCGCGCTCTGCGCCCCGTGGGGCGCAGCGCTGGCGCACAAACTGCAGCAGCGCACGCTGAAGCTGGCCTTCGCGGTATTCCTGACGCTGGTCGGGCTCAACATGATCTGGAAGGCGATCGCGGGGTAGGGGCTCCCAGATAGGAGATGGGCGCCCGAAGGCGCCTATCTGAAAGCCGTTACTTGCCGGCAAAGTCCCAGGTGACCTGGACGTTGATCGAGTAGCTGAGCTCGCCACCCTCGATCGGCACCGCGCCGGCCGAAACGGCATCGGCCGAAGCCTTCATCATATAGGGCTGGGGCGAGCCCATGCCCTGCACTTCGCTGATGTTGCGGATGCTGCCCAGTTCCTCGCCGGCGACTTCGGCGTAGAGCCCGGCCTTGGCTTTGGCATCGGCAAAGGCGGCCTTGCGGGCTTCGTCATAGAGCTTGGATGGGTCGGCGACCGAGAAGCTGACGCCGTTGATGGTGTTGGCTCCGACCGTCACGGCCTTGTCGAGTACCGAACCGAGCTTGGCCAACTCGCGTACCCGGACATTGACGTTGTTGTAGACCTGGTAGCCGGTGATCTTGGGCGGCAACTGGTAGCCGTTGGCGTCGCGGGCGTCGGAATAGACATAGTTGGGGTTGACCGAGAAGCCCGAGGTCTGGATGTCGCGCGCTTCGATGCCGGCGGCCTTCAGCGTCTCGATCAACTCGCTCATCGCCTTGGTGTTGGCGTCGAGCGCCTCGCGTGCAGTGGCGCCCTGGCTGGTGACGCCGGAATTGACGAAGGCCGTGTCGGGAGCCGCAGTCACTTCACCGATACCACTGATCGAAATGGTGCCGTTCACGGGTGTGGTCTCCTGCGCGAGTACGGGGGCGGCGGTCAGCGCGGTAGCGAGGAACAGGGGAATGAGGGCGGCAGTAATGGGACGCATGCGTCTCTCCTATGTGGCCTACAGCTGGGAAGTATGTCCCAGCCGAGCAGGGTGTTAATGCGGCGAACCTGAACGGGATTTGAACGCCGCTTCCGAGAGATAAGACGCTCAGGATTGCGCGAACCTTGGGTCGCAGACCGACGAAAGTTTGAGTTACGTGCCTCGCCCGCTGCTGGACAGGCTTTGGGACGGCGGGTTAGGTAGCCCGTCCGAAAACCGGGGGAGTGCCGTGGCCAACCGACAAGTTCCTAGCGAAGGCGTACTTCTGGGGCGGGCGCGGGTGCCCGGGCATGATCACCCGCGGGTGGTCACGGTGCGCGGCGAGGATATCGTCGATATCACCTCGAAGGCGGCGCCGACCTCGCGCGATATCGCCGAACAGGCCGACCCCGCCGCCTATGTGAGCTCCGCCAAGGGGCCGGTGATCGGCAATCTCAATCACCTGCTCGCCAATTCGTGGTCGGGCAAGATCGACCTGAACGCGCCTTCCCTGCTGTCGCCGATCGACCTGCAGGCAGTGAAGGCGGCCGGCGTGACGTTCGTGGTGTCGCTGCTCGAGCGCGTCATCGAGGAGCAGGCGCGGGGCGACAAGGCCAAGGCCGACGAGTTGCGCAAGGATATCCTTGGGCTGGTCGGCACCGATCTCAGCCAGCTCGAGCCGGGTTCGCCCGCTGCGATGGAGGTCAAGAAGACGCTGATCGCGCGCGGCGTGTGGAGTCAGTACCTCGAAGTCGGCATCGGTCCGGACGCCGAGATCTTCACCAAGTGCCAGCCGATGGCTTCGGTCGGGTTCGGCGCCGACGTGGGCATCCTGCCGATCTCGGAATGGAACAACCCCGAGCCGGAACTGGTGATGGTGGTTGCCTCGACAGGCAAGATCGTCGGCGCGACGCTCGGCAACGACGTGAACCTGCGCGACGTCGAGGGCCGCTCGGCACTGCTGCTCGGCAAGGCCAAGGACAACAATGCGTCGGCTTCGCTGGGGCCGTTCATCCGGCTGTTCGACGGCAAGTTCACCATCGAGACGGTGAAACAGGCCGACATCGCGCTGAGCGTCACCGGCGATGACGGGTTCGAGCTATCAGGTGTCTCCAACCTCAGCCAGATTTCGCGCTCTCCCGAGTCGCTGGTTGCGGCCTCGATCGGGCGGCATCACCAGTATCCGGATGGCTTCGTGCTCTATACCGGCACCATGTTCGCGCCGGTGAAGGATCGCGGCGGCGCCGGCAAGGGTTTTACCCACAAGCTCGGCGACGTGGTGTCGATCTCGACGCCCTCGCTCGGCACGCTCTCCAACACCGTGCGCCTCGCCACCGAGGCCAGCCCCTGGACCTATGGCACCAGCCACCTGCTGCGTGACCTGGCCAAGGCCGGCCTGCTCTAGAAAAGGAATCTCCCCATGACCGAACTGCACAAGAATCTCATCAACGGCGAATGGGTCGGCGGGGACGGGGTGGACAATATCAACCCCTCCAACACCAACGAGGTGGTGGGCGTCTACGCGCGTGCCAGCCAGCAGGATACGCTCGATGCCATCGCGGCGGCCAAGGCGGCGTTCCCGGCCTGGTCGCGCTCGGGTATCCTGCAGCGCTGGGAAATCCTTTCGAAAACCGCGCACGAGATTTTTGCCCGCAAGGCCGAACTCGGTGAACTGTTGAGCCGCGAAGAGGGCAAGACCCTCGCCGAAGGTATCGGCGAGGTCACCCGCGCCGGGCAGATTTTTGAGTTCTTCGCCGGCGAAGCGTTGCGGCTCTCGGGCGAGAGCGTGCCGTCGGTCAGGCCCGGTGTCGGCGTCGAGATGACGCGCGAGGCGATGGGCGTTGTCGGCATCATCACGCCGTGGAACTTCCCGATCGCCATCCCGGCCTGGAAGATCGCGCCGGCGCTCTGCTACGGCAACACCGTGGTGTTCAAGCCGGCGGACCTGGTGCCGGGCTGCTCGTGGGCGATCGTCGATATCCTCCACCGCAACGGGCTGCCCAAGGGCGTGCTCAACCTCGTCATGGGCAAGGGCTCGGTGGTCGGCCAGGCCATGCTCGACAGCAAGGACATCGTGGCGCAGACTTTTACCGGTTCGGTGAATACCGGTCGGCGGGTCGCCGAGGCCAGCATCAAGGTGATGCGCAAGTTCCAGCTCGAGATGGGCGGCAAGAACCCGACCATCGTACTCGACGACGCCGACCTGAAGGTTGCCGTGGAAACCACGGCGCAGAGCGCCTTCTACTCGACCGGCCAGCGCTGCACCGCGTCCTCGCGCCTCATCGTCACCGAGGGCATCCACGATGCGTTCGTTGCGGCGCTCACCGAGCGGATCCGCAACCTTCGGGTGGGCGATGCCATCGCCAAGGACACCGATATCGGCCCGGTGGTCGATCCGGGCCAGCTCAAGCAGGACACCGACTATATCGAGATCGGCAAGGGCGAGGGCGCCAAGCTGGTGGTCGGCGGCGAACTGGTGAAGCGCGATAACCCGGGCTACTTCCTGCAGCCGGCTTTGTTCACCGAAGCGAACAACCAGATGCGCATCGCCCGCGAAGAGATCTTCGGGCCGGTGGCCGCGGTGATCCGGGTGAAGGACTACGAGGAAGCGCTCGCCGTTTCCAACGACACCGAGTTCGGCTTGTCCGCCGGCATCGTCACCACCTCGCTCAAATACGCCACGCACTTCAAGCGCAACGCCGAAGCCGGCATGGTGATGGTCAACGTGCCCACAGCCGGCGTCGATTTCCACGTGCCGTTTGGCGGCCGCAAGGGCTCGAGCTACGGTCCCAAGGAGCAGGGCAAGTATGCCGCCGAGTTCTTCACCCAGGTGAAGACGGCCTACACCGCCGCCGGCTGATCCGGGGGCGCCGTGAGAGTTTGGGCCCGCGCATCGAGAGGATGCGCGGGCCTTTGGTTTATTCGGGCTTCAGGCCGTAGATCGACACCACGTTGCCCTTGCTGGTGGTGGTGGACTTCTTCAGTTGCAGCCGGGTGACCGGATCGGTCGCCTCGAACATCCGCTTGCCCTTGCCGGCGACCACCGGGTGGGTGATCAGCGTCAGCTCCTCGAGCAGGCCGGCAAAGAACAGCTGCCGAGCCAGCGAGATGCCGCCCATCACGGCGATGTCGCCGCCCTGCTTGGCCTTCAGTTGCCGGGCGAACTCGATCACGTCGCCTTCGATGAGCGTCGAGTTCTGCCACTTGAGATCGGCTTGCTTGAGGGTGCGGGAGGCAACGAACTTGGGCATGTTGTTGATGAACTGGGCGAAGTCCTGATCGGCCTCGGCGTTCGGCCAGTAGCCCGCCCATTCCTCAAAGCCGACGCGACCGAGCAGCACGGTGTCGATCTTGGGCATGGTTTCGCCGAGCAGGGCGCCCAGTTCGTCGTCGAAGGCATCGAACTGCCAGAGGTTGGGCGCTTCGACGACGCCGTCGACCGAGTGAAAGAAGCCTGCAGTGATCTTGCGCATGTCATTCTCCTGGTTTTGCCGGCCCGCCAATGGGCCGTTCATCTACACGACGAACGGCTTTCGAGGCGATCGACACGAGCGTGCAGAAAAAAACTGACGCGATGGAGAATGGTGGGCCCACCAGGACTCGAACCTGGAACCAGACCGTTATGAGCGGTCGGCTCTAACCATTGAGCTATGGGCCCCGGGCGCCTCAATAGCAGGCGGGTGGGCGAGGTCAACGGGCGTGTCGAGGGGAACGCGCCAAGTGCTCACGCCGAGGCAACGCTTTGGCTCGCTGCGCGTTGATAATGCAGGTGACTCCGCAGTTGCGGAGGCACGTTGGGACTGGTGCTCAGAATGAGACGCCCAAGCGCTATTCCACTCCTCGTCTTTGCCGTCGTTCTCGGTATCGGGCTACTCGTGGCCCTGCTCACCAGCGGGGCCGATTACGGGCAGGGCGCAATCACTGTCGGCGTGTTCTTTGTCGTTGCCCTGATCCTTGCAGCCGCCATTCAGATCGCCGACCAGTGGGAACGGGCCATCGTGCTGCGGCTCGGGCGGTTTCAGGTGATGCGAGGCCCGGGCCTGTTCTTCATTATCCCGATCGTCGAGACCATCCCGTACTGGATCGACATCCGCGTCATCACCAGCAGCTTCAAGGCTGAAAAGACCCTGACCAAGGATACTGTGCCGGTCGACGTCGATGCGGTCCTGTTCTGGAAGGTGCTCGACCCGCAGAAGGCGGCGCTGGACGTGGCCGATTACCAATCCGCCATCAGCTGGGCAGCGCAGACGGCGCTGCGCGACGTGATCGGCAAGACCATCCACGCCGATATGCTCGAGGGGCGCGATCGGATCAGCGCCGAACTGCGTCGGATCATCGATGAGCGGACTGAGCCTTGGGGGATCAATGTCATCTCGGTCGAGGTCAAGGACGTGCTCATTCCGTCCGGCCTCGAAGATGCAATGTCGATGCAGGCGCAGGCCGAACGCGAGCGCCAGGCGCGCGTGATCCTGGGCGACTCGGAGCGTCAGATCGCCGAGAAGTTCCAGCAGGCCGCAGCGTTCTATGCGGGCGATCCGACGGCGCTGCACCTCAGGGCCATGAACATGCTGTACGAAGGCCTCAAGCAGAACTCGACCATCGTGCTGGTTCCCAGCACGGCGATCGACTCGATGCAACTGGGTGGGCTCAGCGGGGTCACCTCGCTGGCCGAGATCACCAAAAACATGCCCTAGTGGCGCTCATTCCGCCCGCACCACTTCGAACAGCTTGCCCTCGATCGTGGTGATGTAGAGTTCGCCCGAGCTGTCGAGGCCGAACGAGGTGATGCCGCCGATGCCGCCCAGTTGCTGGGTCCAGTCGAACAGATCGCCGGCTTCGCCGTCGGCAAAGGCAAACGAGTTGACGCGGCTGTCGCAGAAATCGGCGAAGAAATACTGGCCTGAGATCTCCGGGATGGCCTTGCCGCGATAGACGTAGCCGCCGGTGATCGAGCAGCCGCCGGTATCGTGCGAATAGCTGTAGCTCGGCGGCACCAGTCCGGTCTGCTCGCAGCTCTCCGCTTCATAGCAGGCAGGGCCTTCCATGATCTTCCAGCCGAGATTGGCGCCGGCCGATTCCGCGGTGATGACAGTGACCTCCTCGTGCGCATTCTGGCCGACATCGGCGATGTAGAAATCATCGCTGTCGAAGGATGGGCGCCACGGGTTGCGCACGCCCAGCGCAAAGATCTCCGGCCGGCCGCCGCCTTCGGCGAAGGGGTTGTTGGCCGGAATGGCGTAGGGCGCGGCGCCGTCGACATCGAGGCGGAGAATCTTGCCGAGCAGCTCGTCGGGGTTTTGCGCCCGATTCTCGGGGTCGCCGCCTGAACCGCCGTCGCCCATGCCGACATACAGATAGCCATCCGGACCGAAGCCCAGCCAGCCGCCATTGTGGTTGGCATAGGGCTGGTCGACGCGGAGCAGCTCGGTGGCCGAGGCGGGGTCCGCGACAGCGGGATCGGCGGAGACCTTGTAGCCGACGATATGGGTGTCGCCGTCCTTGTCGGTGTAGTTGACGAAGAAGCGGCCATTGTCGGCGTAGCCGGGATGGAAGGCGAGGCCGAGCAGACCCTGCTCGCCGCCGCTGCTGATGCTGCCGCTCAGGTCGAGGAAGGGGGTGTCGGTCAGCTTGCCGTCGACGATGATGCGGATGCGCCCGGTCTGCTCGACCACGAACAGCCGCGGGTCGGCCGGCGGGGCGGTGGCATAGACCGGCTGATTCAGTGCATCGGTGATGAGCCGGCCGGTCAGCGCCACCGGCTGGGCGAGGGCCGATCCGAGTCCGAGGGTGAGGCCCAGGGCCAGGCTGGTCAGGAACAGGCGCATCCACTTATCTCCGATCGCAATCCACTCACTTACTCCGAACGGCGCGGCGGTATCCCGGGATCCATCGAGAAATGACTGTGGGTACAGACGAGTCCCCGGCCGCGGCGCTCGAGCACCAGTGTGCAGCGGCCACGCCGTTCATACCAGCCGCCATCTTCGGTCTTGCCCTGGGAGCGCCAGCGCAAGGCGAGCGTCGAGGCGCCGTCAGAGGCGGCAAGATGCGCCGGCGCTTCGAAGGCGAAGTCGCGAATGGTGCCCCAGATCTTCCGCCACTGCTCCTGTTCCAGCGCGTCGAGCCCGTTCATCGCCTGCGCCAGCGAGCCGAAGGCGACGACGTCGGAGGCAAACAGGTGACGCGCCGATTCGTAGTCACCGGCGTTGATCAGTTTTTCCCATGTTTTCAGCCAGGCCGCGGCGTCGGCGGGTGGCACGTCGGCAAGGTCGGGATCGCGGAAATCCTCGAACATGGCGTAGTCGGTTTCACCCGCCCACAGCCGGCCCAGCTTCTCGTCGAGCGCGGGGGACCGCCAATGGGCCATGCCGCTCCAGGAGTAGGGGGTCAGCTCGCCGACCCGCAGACCGTTGCCGGTGAGGTAGAAGTCGACCCGCAGATGATCGAGGCCGTGCGACAGCGCCTCGGCGACCTCGATGAGCTCGATGCGCAAGGCATCGGGCAACTCCATGCGGACGCTGGCGATGGAAACTACGCCGATCTCGACCTGGCGGCCGGTGGCGTCGAACCAGGCGTCGCGCCGTTCTGGCAGGGTTTTGCGGCCGGTGAAGCGGCGGATCAGTCTTGCCTCGCCGCCAAAGGTGAAGACGTTGATCTCGGGCGGCGTGCCGCCATCGGGACCAGTGAGCAGGGGCTCTGCAAGCAGTTGGCGGGGCACGCCGCGATAGCCCCACTCGGCGTGGCCGCGGCCGGCGCGGCGCGTCTTCAGCCAGCTCCAGGCGATGGCGCGCAGGTGTTCGGTGTTGCGCTCGGCCGGGCCGCGCACCAGCACGAACTTGCCACTGTCGCCACTGGGCTTGAGCACGAAGCGCTCCGGCAAAGCGGACCAATCGATCCGGCGTGGCGTGCGCCAGGTGCCGAGCAGCGGCACGTTGTAGCCCGGGCCTACGCGGCGCGCGATATAGTCCTTGGCAGCGATCTTGTCGCTGAGCAGCGTGAACTGCGGATCGCGATCGTAGACCAGCCGGTGCAGCATGCGCTCGTTGAAGGTGCGCGGGCTCGCGAGGTTGGGAAGCCGGCCAAAGTCGCGCTGAAACCGGCGCTCCATATTGCGCCGGGTAGAAGCAATCTCCAGCAGGCGCAACAGCTTAGGCCGTTGGACGCGTGACGGGCTCGTAGTCATTATCAATTCCGTATGAACACGCCCCCGCGCAGGGCGGCTTCTACGGGGAGGCCGGCGCGGCGGTCAAGCGCTGGTGGTGCTGACGCTGTCCTTGAGGGCGGCGAGCTCGCTCTCGGCCCTGAGGGCGCGGTCGCGCCAATCCTCGATGGTGAGGCCATCGATGCGGGCCGGCTCGGCGGGAGCGGCCACCTCGACTTCGGGAAGCGGGGCGCCGGTGAGCTTGGCGTGCAGCGCCTCGATATAGGCGGCGTCGTCGGCGTGCAGCGTGCCTGCGGCGAACTCGGCCTGCCAGCGGTTCAGGTCGGCGGTGGTTTCCTCGTTCATGCTGCCGGTTGCCAGCAATTCCTTGATCAGCGCATCGACCGCCACGGGCATCTCCTGTTGAGTTCGGGCGCAACCTACCCAAAGCCACTGGAAAGGGAAACCCGGTGCCGGTGCGACAACCCCGCGCAAAGCCTTGCTGTGCGCCCTCGAGCTCGCCCCTACGTCGAGGACGGCCGAAACGCCTTGCTGAGAAACGCCGAGCCGGCGATGCCGAAGCGCCAGGGCAGGTCGGCCGCCTTGGTAATGCCGATACGCGGGCCGATCACCACCGCAGGAGGCGTCGTGGTGGGGGTGAAGCTGAACGGCGGCGCGTCGATCATCAGGCCATCATGGGTCGGGCGGGTGATGCCGAGGGCCTGGCCGAGCTTGCCTGGGCCGGAACAGAGATCGCGCAGGTTGGTGAGGCCGCGCCGCTCGATCATTTTCTCGATGCCGTCGGTGGGTTCGATCGCGCGGATGAGAATGGCGGAGGCATCGGCGCAGACGAAGTTGAAGCACCAGTGGATGCCGTAGGACCGGTAGACATAGACGCGGGCAGGGCCGAGGAACATCGAGGCGTTCCGCTCGGTCTTGCCGCGATGCGAATGCGAGGCAGGCTCGGTCGGGTGGTAGGCTTCGGTCTCGGCGATGATGCCGCCGACACCGTCGACAAGCAGTCTGGCGCCCAGCAGTTCGCGGGCGACGAGGGTGACTTCGCGGTTGAAGAAGGCGATGGAGTCGAAGGAGGGCATCGCTGCAAACTGGGCAATTACCCCAGCCGATGCAACTGCCTAGACCTTCTTGGTGGTGCCGTTCTGCAGTCGGGATGCGGCGATGCGCAGCGTGAGGTTGATCGACTCGCCGACATTGGACGTGCCGCTCGAAATCAGCGCCGAGTTGTTGTTGGAGGAGGTGGCGAGAGCCGACTGGGCGTTGGCCCGACGCTTCAGGCGTGCGCTCTCGGCCTCATCGTAGAGCGAGGCACGCGGCAGCCAGTTCATCGTGCGCTTCTGAATCTGCATGCCGGCCAGACTGCGGGCGCAAAGTGAACGAAACATTAACGTCGCCCGGCGCTTGCCGAAGCCGGCGGCGGCATGACAAAGCTCGCAGGTATCTGGAGTGTGCGGTATGGCGGATTCACTGAAGTTTGGCACCAGCGGTCTGCGCGGCCTCGCTGTCGATCTCACCGGCGGGGCAGCCCGACGCTACACGGCGGCGTTCCTCAGCCATATCGGGCGCGTTGCGGGTGGGCGGGTCTATCTCGGCCGGGACCTGCGCGCTTCGAGCCCTGCCATCGTGGCCGACTGCGCGGTGGCGATCCGCGCCGCGGGGCTGGTGCCGGTCGATTGCGGCGTGCTGCCGACCCCCGCGCTGGCGCTCCATGCCATGGCGCTGGGCGGTCCCGCGATCATGGTGACCGGCAGCCACATCCCGGCCGACCGCAACGGGCTCAAGTTCTATGTCGCGACGGGTGAGATCACCAAGGCCGACGAGGCGGGAATCGCCGCGGCGCTCAGCGACACCGTTCCGGCGGGCGAGGCGACGACAGAGGACGGCAGCACCGCTGCCGGCGACCGCTACCGGCAGCGCTATCGCGGCGTGCTCGATCCTGCCTCACTGCGGGGCTGGCGCATCGGCGTGTTCGAGCATTCATCGGTGGCGCGCGACCTGATGGTGTCGTTCCTCACCCGGGCCGGCGCCGACGTGGTGCGGCTTGGCCGCTCGGAGAACTTCATTGCCGTCGACACCGAGGCGTTTTCCGATCCGCTGTTCGAGCCGCGCTTCGGCTGGATCCGCCAGCATGGCCTGCATGCCATCGTCTCAACCGACGGTGACGGCGACCGGCCGCTGTTGATCGATGGCGAAGGCAATTTCGTACGCGGCGACGTGCTCGGCATGCTGGCCGCGCGCTTCCTCGGCGCCGACCGGGTGGTGACGCCGGTTACCTCCAACTCGGCGATCGAGGGCGTCGGTTGGTTCGGCCGGGTCGACCGCACCAAGGTCGGCTCACCCTATGTCATCTCCGGCATGGAGGAGGCGGCGGTGGGCTCGCCCGGCGCGGTGGTCGGGTTCGAGGCCAATGGCGGCCTGCTGCTGGGCAGCGAAGTAACGATCAACGGCCGTAGTCTGAGCCCGCTGCCGACGCGTGATGCGGTGCTGCCGATGCTGGCAGTGCTGGGCACGGCGGCCAAGCTCGGCGAAAGCGTCGCCGGGCTGGTGCGGACCCTGCCGGTGCGCGCAGCGCTCAGCGATCGGTTGGCGCATGTGGCGAGCGAACGCAGCGCCGCACTGCTTACCGGCCTGGTCGAGCAGTCGGGCTATGCCAAGGAGTTCTTTGCGCCGGTGGGCGAGGTGGAATCGGTCTCGACCATCGATGGCCCGCGCTTCTCGCTCACCTCCGGCGACGCGATACACTACCGCGCGTCCGGCAACGCGCCGGAACTGCGCTGCTATGTCGAGGGCGTGACGCCGGAGCGGGCCAGGGAGTTGCTGGATTGGGGGCTGACTGCGGCCAGCGCGGTGGTGCGCTAGCGGGCGGCGTTCATCCGTTACGTTTGTCAGTATTGTCTCAATTCCCCGTTTGATTTGCTGATGTATTCGAGGGCGACGTGGACAGCGTCTGCTCCTAGTGTGTTCTTGTGCTTCGGGTGATCAAATGGCGAGCGAGCCGGGACTGCTTCAGTTTGCAGTACTGATCGACGGGGAGAACATTTCGCCCAAGGTCGCCGACCAACTCTTCAGGGAGGTGGCCAAACTGGGCCAGGCGCCGGTGCGGCGGGTCTACGGGGATTTCGACGGTCCTGCCAAAGGCTGGAAGGACGCGGTTTCGCGCCATGCGATCGTTGCGCGTCAGCAGTTTCGCAACGTGCCGAACAAGAATGCCTCTGACATCGCGCTGGTCATCGAGGCGATGGATCTGATGCACACGAGGCAGCTCGATGGCTTCTGCCTCGTCGCCTCGGATAGCGACTACACCGGTCTCGCCACACGATTGCGGGAGCAGGGGCTGCAAGTGTTCGGCTTTGGGGGAAAGGTCGCTGCCCTGAGCTTCAGGCAAGCTTGTCACCAGTTCATCGAGGTCGAGATCGGTAAGGACGTGATCGAGGGGCCATTTTCGTATCACCCAGGAAGCCCGTCGCCATCGTCCTCAACCCGGCAAAGCCTGCCTCTGCCAAGAACCTCCTGATGGACGCATTCGCGCGGCCGAACGATGACTGGGTGCCACTTGCCGTTCTGCTGAAGGAAGTGCGAGCAATCCAGCCGCAGTCCACACCCAAGGATTATGGCTCGGCAAAGCCGATGGCGCTGGTTCGAAAGCCGGCTGTTTCGATGCCGAGTTGCGGGGTGGCACGATGATGGTGCGCAAGAAGCCGGCGGCTGCCGCGATGGCTGCGAAGGCCGCCTGAGCGCCCCTTACTCCCGCACCACCACAAAAGCTGCGGCGCTGGCCATGATCACCCCAGCGGTGCGGTTCAACACCCGCAGTGCCTTGCTGGACTTGAAGAAGTCCCGCGCCGCGGCGGCGAGGCCGGCATAGGCGCAGCCGATGGCGAGCAGTACCACCACCACGATACCGGTGAGTTCGGCAAAGCCCAGCGCGGTGATCGGCTTGTCGAGCGGAATCACCGTAGGAAGCAGGGCCAGGTAGAAGACGATGGTCTTGGGGTTGCCCATGGTCAGGGCGAAGCCGGAGAGGAAGGTCTTCCAGGCGCTGGCATCCTTCTTGGCGCCGACCTGCTCGGAGCCGGGTTTGGCGCTCCAGAACTGCCAGGCCACATAGAGCAGGTAGAGCGCGCCGGCCCACTTGACCACAAAGAACACCGGCCCGAACCAGGTGGCGATGGCAGCAAGGCCGAACAGCGCGAACACCAGGTAGACGAGGTCGCCGGCGAGGATCCCCAATACCATCGGGAAGGCTGAGCGGAAGCCGCCGCCCAGTGCGCGCGCCACCACGGCGGCAACGCCGGGGCCGGGGACGATCACCGCGATCGCATAGGCAATGGTGAAGGCGACGAGGGTGACGATGTCCATGGTGTGCTCCGCGGCAGTGAGGCGGTTCTAGCGCCAGCCGCGGCGCCTCGGCAAGGCTCAGCGGCGACGCGGCCGGTGGCAGTATGCCCAGAGCAGCACGAGCGTCACCAGCGGCGCGGCTGCGGCGACGAACGGCTGCCATTGATCTGGAAACCAGGCCGCCGCCAGCGTCCAGGGCAGGCCAATGACCACCAGAAAGACGCCAGCCAGCGGCGCGGGAGCGAAATCGAACCAACCGGTCGCGCTGACGGCGGCATAGGCGAGAGTGGCCAGGTACAGGAGCCCGAAGGCACGAACAACCATGCGGCAAAGCCAGCGCGCAGCCTCCTGCCGGTAGTGCCGGCCGACCTGGCCGACCGAATGCGTGCCGTCGCCGACGGCCACGACGGCTGGCGCCACTGGCGCTTCGCGCCGGCGGCGGAGGGTTGGAACGGTGGCTGGTGCTCGGTTGTCCCTCATTGCACCGACGAGGGTAAGGAAACCCGGTTGTGGATTTGCTTAACCGGAGCCAGCCAGGCAGGGCTGATACCCGACATGGTTTCCCATGTCACAACGGATTGACAGCCTACCTACTGGTAGATAGATACGCGACATGGAACAGCAGACAGCAGACCGGATCCTGGCTTCGGCGCGCGAACTCGTCATCGCCGGCGGCTACCATGGCTTCAGCTATGCCGATATCGCCGACGTCGTGGGCATTCGAAAGCCGAGCATCCACCATCACTTCCCGGCCAAGGCCGACCTAGTGCGGGCGCTGGTCGCCGGCTATCGGGATGATCTGGCGGCTGGATTGGCGCAGTTCGAGAGTTCGTCGCCCGATGCCGCGGTGCAACTGCAGCGTTACATCGCAACCTGGGAAGCCTGCATCACCGACGGCAGCATGCCGTTCTGTCTCGGCGCTCAGCTTGCTGTCGAGTTGCCGGCGCTGCCGCCTGAGGTGGCGGTGGAGGTGAAGGCACATTTCCGCCTACTTGCCGCCTGGCTCACCCAGGTGGTGGCGCGCGGCGTGGAGCAGGGCAGGTTCACGATCACCGGGTCTGCTGCGACCGAGGCCGAATCCATCATGGCGACCGTCCACGGCGCCATGCTGTCGGCCCGTGCCTACGGCACCCCCGCGACGTTCGGGCTGATCGTCGGGCCGCTGCTCGATCGCCTCATCATCTGAAACGCCTGACCTGCCACGGCAGGTGACGCACGCTTTCGAAACCTACCTACTAGAAGGTTGATAGATGGACAGTGCACCCACACCTGACAATGGCCAGGCCGGCTGGCTCAGGACGTACTCTTATCTCCGTTTCGCCGTTTCGGCGGCCTGGGTCGCGGCAGCGTTCCTGCTGGCGCCGCTCAGCCCAACCCTCACGGCAGCGCTGCTGGTGCTTTACCCGGCCTGGGATGCGCTGGCCAACGTCGTCGATGCACAGCGCAATGGCGGCCTCGCACGAAACCTGTCGCAACTGATCAATGTCGTGGTCAGCGCGATCACCACGCTCGCCGTGGCCGTGGCACTGGGGCAGGGGATGGCTGCAGTGATCGTGGTGTTCGGCGCCTGGGCGATCCTCAGCGGTGCGTTGCAGTTGATCACCGCCGTGCGCCGCTGGGCCTCGGGCGGACAATGGGCGATGGTGCTGAGTGGCGCGCAATCGGCACTGGCGGGCGGCTTCTTCGTGGTTTCCGCCACCACGATGCCGAATCCCGGCATCGCCCTGATCGCCGGCTATGCGGCCTTCGGCGCCGTGTATTTCCTCGTCACCGCGGTGTGGCTGAGCCTGCGTGGCGGCAGACCGCCTGCGCACGCCTGATAGGCCTCGGCTTCGCGCTGCGAGGCGAAAGCGGCAAGCTCCCTGCCTGCCGCAGCATCGCAAGCCGAGACCTCCGCTTTCGCGGGCGCGGCCCCGCGGCGTCGGTTCGAACGAGGGGCCGCGCTTCGGCTCACGGTAGCCGGCTAAGACGCTCCGTCAGCAGTTCGTAGAACCCGGCCGCATCGCCCGAGCGCAGATAGGTGACGTTCTTGGCACGGCCGGTGACGCCCCAGTAGTCGGCGACGGTCATGCCGACGGTCAGTTCGCTCGCGGTTTCGATCACCACGTTGATGTGACGGCCCTGGAACAGCTCGGGCTTCAGCATGTAGGCGATAACGCAGGGGTCATGCAGCGGCGCGCCGTTGGAGCCGTATTTGTTGAGGTCGAAACGCTCGGAGAAGCTCAGCATCTGGTAGACGGCTTCGCCGGCCTTGTTGCCGAGCGCCCGGATCTTCTGCAGCCGGTCGGGCGTCGAGAGGATCATGTGGGTGACGTCGAGCGGCAGCATGGCGATCGGCACACCCGAGCGCAGCACCACATCGGCGGCATCGGGATCGACATAGATGTTGAACTCGGCGGCCGGGGTGATGTTGCCACCCTCGAAGTAGCCACCGCCCATCATGACGATTTCCTGGATGCGGCCGATGATCCGCGGCTCCTTGATCATGGCCATGGCAACATTGGTCAACGGCCCGAGGGTTGCGAGCGTCACCGTGCCGGCTTCGTGCGCCATCAGCGTGTCGATGATGAAGTCGACGCCATGCTGATCCTCGATCTGCAGCTTGGGCAGCGGCAGGTCGGGGCCATCGAGGCCGGTCTCGCCGTGCACATGCTCGGCGGTGACGAGGGTGCGGCGCATCGGGCGCTCGCAGCCGGCATAGACGGCGATGTCCTTGCGGCCGGCGAGTTCGACCACCTTGAGCGCGTTGCGGGCGTTCTGCGCGAGGCTGACATTGCCGGCGACCGCGACGATGCCGAGAATGTCGAAATCGGCGGGCGAAGCGAGTGCCATGAGGATGGCGACGGCGTCGTCCTGGCCCGGGTCGGTGTCGATAATGATCTTGCGTGCCATGGGTTTAGCGCGAGCCCCTGAGAAGTTGATTCCGGCGGCATGTTATTCGGCTCAAGTGCGCCCGTCGACGGGCGGAACATCCCGGTTGGCGGTGCGTTTAGGCTGGCCGACAGAGGGACACATCCTTGCGCAAAGCTGCAGCGTCACGGCCCCGCCAGGGGCTGATCAAAGATATCCAGCGGACCAACTTCGAACGGGTGCTCGGTAACGCCGCCCAGTTCGCCATCGTCACCATGGGCGTGATCGTCGCCTTCGTTGCGGTCCGCGAGGCGCAGGTGGTGCTGGCGCCGCTGTTCCTTGCCATCACCGTGGGGCTGATGTTCGGACCGGTCGCGGACCTCCTGGAACAGCGCGGCGTCCCCGAAGCTTTGTCGGCCGGTGTGGTGGTGCTGCTGTTCATCGTCATCATCATCGTTGGCGGGGCGCTGTTCTACGGGCCGTTGAGCGAGTGGGCGGAGCGCATCCCGGTGGTATGGGATCGCATCCAGTCCGAACTGGCCAACTGGCAGGAGCCGATCGCGGCGATCGGGGCGCTGCAGGAGCAGATCAAGGGCGTGCTCGGCGGCGGCGCGACGATGGAGGTGCGGGTCGAGGACGGCTCGACCGTTACCGGTATCGCCATGCTGGCGCCGGCGATCCTTGCGCAGATCGGCGTGTTTCTCGTGTCGCTCTACTTCTTCCTCGCCACCCGCGACAGCATCCGCATTGCGACGCTGTCGCTGTGCGTCAGCCGACGCATGCGCTGGCGCACCGCGCACGTGTTTCGCGATGTCGAGCAGAAGGTGTCGAAATACCTGCTCACCATCTCCACGGTGAACCTGGGGGTCGGGGCCGTGGTGACGCTGATGACCTGGGCGGTGGGGCTGCCCTCGCCGCTGCTTTGGGGCGCCATGGCGGCGGTGCTCAACTACATCCCGTTCATCGGGCAGGCGTTCATGGCGCTGGTGCTGTTCCTCGTCGGACTCGGCACCACCGGCGAGCTGATCGGCGGATTGCTCCCGATGGGGCTCTATTTCGGCATCAACTTCATCGAGGGCAACTTCGTCACTCCGAACCTGCTCGGCCGGACGATGACGATCAACCCGTTCATGATCTTCCTGTCGCTGACCTTCTGGATCTGGGCCTGGGGGCCGGTCGGCGGCCTGATCGCGGTGCCCTCGCTGCTGGTGCTCTATTCGATCGTGACGCACATCCTGCCTACCCGCACCGTGGCGCCACGCAAGCTGCGGCGGCTGGTGGCGCAGAAGGCGAGCCGGGATGCTGACGCAGCGGAACCCAAGGCAGCGCCGCCGGAGCCGGCGAAGACTCCCCGCAGGAAACAAGAGCGCGCGCCCAAGCCTGCGTCGGCGACCTAGATATAGCGACGCGCGCCACCCCCACCCCTGTCCCCTCCCCGCAAGGGGGAGGGAGACGCTCTCACTGACGCCGGTGTTTTGGTCTCCTCCCCCTTGCGGGGGAGGGACAGGGTGGGGGGCTCTTCCCGGCAGGATGCCAGCCCGCGCCCAAGCGCGTTCCACCTCCCCATAAAGCCAGCCTTGACGCTGTCATACGCAAGCCTCACGCTGAACCCCTTCCGATTTCTGATTGAGGTGAGCGATGGCCGGCGAAGCAGTGGCGCATGCAGCAGAGGTGGCTTCGCATGGCGGGGTCGACCTGGTGCAGATCGTTGCGCTGCTGGGGGCCGGGGTCATTGCGGTGCCGCTGTTCCGACGGCTGGGGCTGGGTTCGGTGCTCGGCTACCTGGCGGCAGGGCTGGCGGTCGGGCCGTTCGGATTCGGCCTCGTGGGCGATCCGCAGGCCGTGCTGCACGCGGCTGAACTGGGCGTGGTGCTGTTCCTGTTCATTGTCGGGCTCGAGATGGAGCCGGCCAAGCTCTGGGGGCTGCGCAAGGAGATCTTCGGGCTCGGCATCATGCAGGTGGGCCTGTGCGGCCTGCTGCTGACGCTGGCGGGCATCTTTCTGCTTGGCCTGGCGCCGCCAGTGGCGTTCGTCGCCGGCATGGGGTTCGTGCTGACCTCGACCGCCATCGTCATGCAGATCCTCTCCGAGCGCGGCGAGTTGCAGACTCCGGCCGGCCAGAAGATCGTGTCGGTGCTGCTGCTCGAGGATCTGGCGATCGTGCCGCTCCTGGCGGTGGTGGCGTTCCTGTCGCCGGGTATCGATACCGATGTGAGCATGACGCAGCGCTGGATCAGCGTCGGCGTCGCTGCTGCTTCGATCGTCGCGGTGATCTTTGCCGGGCGTTGGGTGCTGAACCCGGTATTCAAGATCCTCGCCGAATCCAAGGCGCGCGAAGTGATGACGGCTGCGGCGCTGCTGGTGGTGCTGGGCGCAGCACTGATCATGGAGGCGGGCGGGCTCTCCATGGCGATGGGCGCCTTCATGGCCGGCGTGCTGCTTTCCACTTCGACCTTCCGGCATCAGCTCGAGGCTGATGTCGAGCCGTTCCGCGGACTGTTGCTGGGGCTGTTCTTCCTTGCCGTAGGGATGTCGCTCGACCTGACCGTGGTGGCGGCCAACTGGCAGTTCATCGCGCTGTCGGTGCTGGTCTACATGGTGCTGAAGGGCGGAGCGATCTACGTCCTGGCGCGGATGCTCGGCACCGGCAATGCGCTGGCGCTGGAGCGCGCCGTGCTGATGGCGCAGGGCGGCGAGTTCGCCTTCGTGCTGTTCACCACCGCCACGGCCGGCGGGCTGCTCACCGGCGAGCTCAATGCCATCTTCACCGCGACGGTGATCATCTCGATGGTGCTGACGCCGTTCTCCACCATGCTGCTGAAGCTGGTGCCCAAGCCCGTGCAGTCACTGGAAGGGGTCGAGAAGCCGGAAGGGCTCACCGGCAATGTACTGCTGATCGGCTTCGGCCGCTTCGGGCAGATCGCCAGCCAGCCGCTGATCGCCAAGGGCCAGCACTCGATCTCGATCATCGACAACGATGTCGAGATGATCGAGGTGGCCCAGACCTTCGGGTTCAAGATCTACTATGGCGATGGCACGCGGCTCGACATCCTGCATGCCGCCGGCGCCGGCACGGCCGACCTCGTCCTCATCTGCGTGGACAAGAAGGAATCGGCGACCCGCATCACCGAACTGGTGAAGTCGGAGTTCCCGCTGGCCAAGGTGATGGCGCGCGCCTTCGATCGCGGTCATGCGCTCGAACTGGTGAAAGCCGGGGCCGACTACCAGTTGCGCGAAGTGTTCGAGAGCGCGCTGGAGTTCGGCGCCGAAACGCTGCGCCAGCTCGATGTCGACATGGTCGAGGTGGCGGAGATCATCGAAGGCGTGCGCGAGCGCGACCGCCAGCGCTTCGCCGCACAGATGGTCGGCGGCCTGATGGCGGGCAGGGACCTGCTGCGCGCGAACGCCGAAGACCAGGCCCGCGAGAGTGGCACGGTGGCCGGCCCGTCGACGCCGATCATCGCGCCCGAGGAAGAGGCGAAGGCTTAGTCATCTCGTCACTGAGAGATTGGTGCGGGCTGACCCCCACCCTCAATCCCTCCCCGCAAGGGGGAGGGAGACGCAGGCTGAGATGCTGGTGTTAGGGTCTCCCTCCCCCCTGCGGGGAGGGGACAGGGGTGGGGGTCCGCAACCACCGGCTTCGCCATGCAACGCGCAATAATCGTCTACGCTTTAGGCAGCGTGCCTTAGAACCGTTCTCAACGGGGCTTCACAGAGCAGCAATTCCATGCAAGCGTGGTGTTCTAGAGGGGAATACATCGCCATGATGCTGGATTGCGACAATGCCGCAAAAGCCCCTCGTATTGGATGCTCCCGTTCCGGAACGGCGCGCGCTCACCACTGAAGCGCTGCAGTCGGAGATCCTCGAAAAACTCACCTATTCGGTCGGCAAGGACCCGATCGTCGCGCGTCCGCATGACTGGCTGAAGGCGACGATCCTGACGGTGCGCGACCGGATCATCGACCAGTGGATGGAGTCGAGCCGCGAGACCTGGCGGACCTCCAACAAGCGGGTCTACTACCTCAGCCTCGAGTTCCTCATCGGCCGCCTGATGCGCGATGCGATGAGCAATATCGGGGTGATGGAGCCGGTGCGCGCCGCGCTCAAGAACTTCAATGTCGACCTCGGCGACCTGATCAATCTCGAGCCGGATGCGGCGCTCGGCAATGGCGGCCTCGGCCGCCTCGCCGCCTGCTTCATGGAGTCGATGGCGACGGTCGATATCCCGGCCTATGGCTACGGCATCCGCTACGTGCACGGGCTGTTCCGCCAGGAAATGAGCGAGGGTTGGCAGGTCGAGCTGCCGGAGGATTGGCTGGCGCACGGCAACCCGTGGGAGTTCGAGCGGCGCGAGTCGAGCTACGAGATCGGCTTCGGCGGCCATGTCGAGCCGGTGCAGGAGCCGGATGGTTCGACCCGGCTCGAGTGGCGGCCGGCCGAGCATCTGCTCGCGGTGGCATTCGATACACCGATCGTCGGCTGGCGGGGCAAGCGGGTGAACACCCTTCGGCTCTGGTCGGCGCAACCGATCGACCCGATCCTGCTCGACAAGTTCAATGCCGGCGACCACATCGGCGCGCTCGAGGAAAGCTCGCGCGCCGCCGCGGTGACGCGGGTGCTCTATCCGGCCGATTCCACCCCCTCGGGGCAGGAGCTGCGGCTGCGCCAGGAGTTCTTCTTCTCCTCGGCGTCGCTGCAGGACATCGTCCGCCGCCACATGCAGGCCTATGGCGATCTCGGTTCGCTGAGCGACAAGGTGGCGATCCAGCTCAACGACACGCATCCGGCGATCTCGATTGCCGAGCTGATGCGGATCCTGATCGACATCCACGGCATGGCCTGGGCGCCGGCCTGGAAGCTGACCAAGGCGACGTTCGGCTACACCAACCACACCTTGTTGCCCGAGGCGCTCGAGACCTGGCCGGTGGGGCTGCTGGAGCGGATGCTGCCGCGGCAGATGCAGATCATCTACGCCATCAATGCCGAGGTGCTGGGCGAGGCGCGCAAGATGGGCGGCTTCACCGACAGCCAGATCGCCAACCTCTCCCTGATCGACGAGCATGGCAGCCGCCGGGTCCGCATGGGCCAACTGGCCTTTGTCGGTTCGCACTCGATCAACGGCGTGTCGGCGCTGCACTCGGAGCTCTTGAAGAAGACGCTGTTTGCCGATCTCGACCGGCTCTATCCGGAGCGGATCAACAACAAGACCAATGGGGTGACGCCGCGGCGCTGGCTGCTGCAGTGCAACCCGGGCTTGACGCGGTTGATCAGCGACCGGATCGGGCCGGAATTCCAGGACGATTTCTCGCTGCTGTCGAAGCTCGACAAGCATGCCGACGATCCGACCTTCCAGGAGCAGTTCAAGGCGGTGAAGCGCGCCAACAAGGTGGCGCTGGCGCAGGTGATCAAGGACCGGCTGGGGATCGTGGTGTCGCCCGACGCCATGTTCGACGTGCAGGTGAAACGCATTCACGAATACAAGCGGCAGCTGCTCAACGTCATCGAGGCTGTGGCGCAGTACTCGATGATGCGTTCGCATCCGGAAAAGGACTGGGTCCCCCGGGTCAAGGTGTTCGCCGGCAAGGCAGCGCCCGGCTATTGGAACGCCAAGCTGATCATCAAGCTGATCAACGACGTCGCCAAGGTGATCAACAACGATCCGGCGGTGCGTGGTCTGCTCAAGGTGGTGTTCCTGCCCAACTACAATGTCAGCCTCGCCGAGACGATCATCCCGGCAGCCGACCTCAGCGAGCAGATCTCGACCGCCGGCATGGAAGCCTCGGGCACCGGCAACATGAAGTTCATGGCCAACGGCGCGCTGACCATCGGCACGCTCGACGGCGCCAATGTCGAGATGCTGGAGCAGGTCGGGCCGGAGAACATGGTGATCTTCGGGCTCACCGCCGACAAGGTGGCCGAAAAGCGCAGCCGCAGCGAGGTGCCGCGCTCGGCCATCGACGCGTCCCCGGCTTTACGCGAGGCGCTGGAGGCGATCTCATCGGGGGTGTTCTCGCCCGACGATCCGAACCGCTACCGCGATCTGATCGGCGGACTCTACGACCACGACTGGTTCATGGTGGCCCGCGATTTCGACGCCTACGCGGCGGCGCAGCGGGGCATCGATGACCTCTGGAACAAGCCTCGCAAATGGTATTCGATGGCTATCCGGAACACTGCTCATGTCAGCTGGTTTTCCTCGGATCGTACGATTTCGCAGTACGCCAAGGAAATCTGGGGTGTCCCGGTGGTCGGGGGGTAGTGGGGTTGACCAAGTCCAAGTGGCAGGCGGCTGACAGCGACGTCCGAGCGATCGTCGCGGGCCGTCATTCCGATCCGTTCGGCATCCTCGGCCTCCATGAGGTCGATGGCGCCTGGGTGGCACGCACCTTCATCCCGCATGCGGAGTCGGTATCGGCGCGCACCATGGACAACCGGATCCTGGGGGAGCTGGAGCCGCGCGGCGACGGTTTCTTCGAAGGCATCGTCAAGCTTACCAAGCTCCAGCCGGTGAACTACCACGCCCGCAATGAGGGGGGCGAGTGGAACGTCCTCGACCCCTATAGCTTCGGGCCGGTGCTCGGGCCGATGGACGATTACTATATCGGCGAAGGCTCGCACCTGAGGCTGTTCGACAAGCTCGGTGCCCATGCGATGGAGTTCGAGGGCGTCAACGGCACGCATTTCGCCGTCTGGGCCCCCAATGCGAAACGGGTCAGCGTGGTCGGGCCGTTCAACGAGTGGGATGGCCGGCGGCACCCGATGCGGGTGCGGATCAATACCGGCGTGTGGGAAGTGTTCGTTCCCAATGTCGGGCCGGGCGAAGTCTACAAATACGAGATCGTCGGGCCGGACGGGAAGTTGAGGCCGCTGAAGGCCGATCCGTTCGCGCGCCAATCGGAACTCAGGCCCAAGACTGCCTCGGTGATCGCCGATCCCACGCCGTTCGAGTGGACTGACGCCAAGTACATGAAGGAGCGCGCCAAGATCGACTGGCGGCGCAGGCCCGTGTCGATCTACGAGGTGCACCTCGGCTCCTGGCGCCGGCGCGCCGACGGCACGTTCATGAGCTACGAGCAGCTGGCCGAGCAGTTGATCCCCTACGCGGCCGATAGCGGCTTCACCCATATCGAGCTGTTGCCGATCACCGAGCATCCGTTCGATCCGAGCTGGGGCTACCAGCCCACCGGGCTCTACGCGCCGACGGCGCGGTTCGGCGACCCGCAAGGCTTTGCGCATTTCGTCGACAAGGCGCACGCCGCCGGGTTGGGCGTGATCCTCGACTGGGTGCCGGCGCATTTCCCCACCGACGAACACGGGCTCGCCCGTTTCGACGGTACGGCGCTCTACGAGCATCTCGATCCGCGCAAGGGCTACCACCCGGACTGGAACACCGCGATCTACAATTTCGGGCGCAAGGAGGTGGTGAGCTTTCTCGTCAACAACGCGCTCTATTGGCTCGAAGCCTTCCATCTCGATGGGCTGCGCGTCGATGCGGTGGCCTCGATGCTCTACCTCGATTACTCGCGCCAGGCGGGGCAGTGGATCCCCAATCAGTTCGGCGGCAACCACAATCTCGAGGCGGTGGACTTCCTCAAGCGGGTCAACTCCGAGGCCTATCGGCTGCATCCGGGCGTGATGATGATCGCCGAGGAATCCACGTCGTGGAGCGGCGTCAGCGCACCGGCCGACAAGGGCGGGCTGGGCTTCGGGTTCAAGTGGAACATGGGGTTCATGAACGACTCCCTGCGCTACATGAGCCGCAATCCGGTGCACCGGAAATACCACCACAACGACATGACGTTCGCGTCGCTCTACGCCTATGCCGAAAACTTCATCCTGCCGCTCAGCCACGATGAAGTGGTGCACGGCAAGGGCACGCTGCTTTCGAAGATGGGTGGCGACGACTGGGGCCAGTTTGCGGGCCTGCGCGCCTATTACGGCTTCATGTGGGGCTGGCCGGGCAAGAAGCTCCTGTTCATGGGCCAGGAGTTCGCGCAGCGCGACGAATGGAACGAAGCCAAGGGGCTCGACTGGTGGCTGCTCGATGCGCCCTCGCATGAGGGCATCCGTCGCCTCGTCACCGACCTGAACGCGCTCTATCGCGAGCTGCCGGCACTCTATGCGAGGGACAACGAGCCGGAAGGCTTCGAGTGGCTGATCGGGAACGATCAGAACAACTCTGTGTTTGCCTGGGCGCGCAAGGCGCCGGGCGAGCATCCGGTGGTCGTCATCTCCAACATGACCCCGGCGCCGCGCGAAAACTATCGGGTGCCGATGCCGCTCGCCGGGCGGTGGGTGGAGCGCCTCAATACCGATGCCGGCTGGTACGGCGGAACCAACAAGGGAAACCAGGGCCGGGTGCTGGCCAAGGCGAGCGAGATAGAGGGGCTCGGACCATACGCCGATCTCTACCTGCCGCCGATGTCGACGCTCTACCTGAAGTATGACCCCGCCTAGCAGACGGGGTGACTGAATACGATCCCGCATAAGCGGGGCGTAGTGAGTGCTTTGTGAGTGCCGCGTGATCCAAACGCCGGATCACGCCACCTGGGGAGGGAAGCATGGCAGACTACCGGACACCGTCGCCGCTGGCGCGTGAGGCGATGGCGTATGTGCTGGCAGGGGGACGAGGGACCCGCCTGTTCGAGTTGACCGACCGCCGCGCCAAGCCGGCGGTGTATTTCGGCGGCAAGTCCCGCATCATCGATTTCGCGCTCAGTAACGCGCTGAACTCCGGCATCCGACGTATCTCGGTGGCGACGCAGTATCAGGCGCACTCGCTGATCCGCCACCTGCAGCGTGGCTGGAACTTCCTCCGCACCGAGCGAAACGAGAGCTTCGACGTGTTGCCGGCTTCGCAGCGCGTGTCCGAGACGCAATGGTATGAAGGCACCGCCGATGCCGTGTACCAGAACATGGACATCATCGAGGATTACGGCCCGCGCTACATCGTGCTCTTGGCGGGCGACCACATCTACAAGATGGACTATGAAATCATGCTCCGGCAGCATGTCGACACCGGGGCCGATGTCACCATCGGCTGCCTCGAGGTGCCGCGCATGGAAGCCACCGGCTTCGGCGTGATGGCCGTCGACGGGCGCGACCGCATCGTCGATTTCGTCGAGAAACCGAAGGATCCGCCTGGTATCCCCGACAAGCCGGATTATGCGCTGGCGTCGATGGGCATCTACGTGTTCGAGACGCGCTTCCTGATGGAGCAGTTGCGCCGCGATGCCGCGACCGAAGGCTCGTCGCGCGATTTCGGCAAGGACATCATCCCCTATATCGTCAAGAACGGCTCGGCCTGGGCGCATCGCTTCCCGCGCTCCTGCGTCCGTTCGGCCAACGAGGATGTGGCCTACTGGCGCGACGTGGGAACCGTGGACGCCTACTGGAAAGCCAATATCGACCTCTGCGACGTGACCCCGCAGCTCGATCTCTACGATCGCGACTGGCCGATCTGGACCTTTGCCGAGATCACCCCCCCGGCCAAGTTCGTGCACGATTTCGACGGCCGCCGCGGCTCGGCGGTGAACTCGCTGGTCTCGGGCGATTGCATCATCTCTGGCGGCGCGCTCGATCGAACGCTGCTCTCGACCGGCAGCCGGGTGCACTCCTATTCGGAACTGCACGAGGCGGTGGTGCTGCCCTACTGCACGATCGGCCGCGGGGCGCGGCTGAAGAAAGTGGTGGTGGATCGCGGCGTGCATGTGCCCGAGGGATTGGTGATCGGCGAGGACCCGGCGTTCGACGCGCAATGGTTCCGCCGCACTGCCGACGGCGTGACGCTGATCACCCAGCCGATGATCGACAAGTACCTGGCGAGCAAGTAACTGGCGGAGCAGATGATCGAAGTCCTCTCCGTCGCCTCGGAGGCCTACCCGCTGATCAAGACGGGGGGCCTCGCAGATGTCGTCGGCGCGCTGCCGGCGGCGCTGGCGCCGCATGGCGTTTCCATGCGCGTGCTGCTGCCGGGCTACCCCAAGGTGATGGCAGGGCTGGCGGACGGACGGCAGGTGCTGTGGTTCGACGATTTCTTCGGCGGCACGGCACGATTGGTGGCAGGGAGGGCGAATGGTCTCGACGTCATCGCCATCGACGCGCCGCACCTCTACGACCGGCCGGGCAACCCCTATATCGGCTCCGACGGCAAGGATTGGCCCGACAACTGGCAGCGCTTCGCGGCGCTGAGCTATGCTGCCTACGAGCTGTCGCGAGGCGCCATCGAAGGCTACAAGCCGGACATCCTGCACTGCCACGACTGGCAGTCGGGGCTGGCGCCGGCCTATGTGGCGTTCAACGCGCCGAGCCGGGTGAAGACGGTGATGACCGTCCACAACATCGCCTTCCAGGGGGTGTTCGGCTGGGACGTGTTCAATGGGCTCAGGCTCGATTACCAGGCCGCCAATACCGGGACGATCGAGTATTTCGGCAATATCGGCTACCTCAAGGCCGGGCTGCAGGTGGCCGACGCGGTAACCACCGTCAGCCCGACCTATGCGCACGAGATGCGGACGGCCGCCTATGGCATGGGCCTCGAGGGCCTGTTGCAGAGCCGCGCCGACACGGTCAGCGGCATTCTCAACGGCATCGACGCCAACGAGTGGAACCCCGGTACCGATGCAGCGCTGGCGCAGGTCTACAACCCCTCCAACATCTTCGAGCGCGCCGCCAACAAGCGGGCGCTGGAGGAGCGGTTCGGGCTCGAGCCCGGCGATGGGCCGATCTTTTCGGTGGTCAGCCGGCTGACCTGGCAGAAGGGGCTCGACATGCTGCCCGGCGAAATCGACAGCCTCGTGGCGCATGGCGGGCGGCTGATCGTCCTCGGCTCGGGCGATGCCGAAATCGAAAACGGCTTTGCCGGCGCGGCGCTCAGGCACCCCGGCAAGGTCGGGGTGGTGATCGGGTACGATGAAAAGCTCAGCCACCTGATCCAGGGGGGCGCCGACGCGATCCTCATTCCATCGCGGTTCGAGCCCTGCGGGCTCACCCAGCTTTACGGCCTGCGCTATGGCTGCATCCCGGTGGTCAGCCGTGTGGGCGGGCTCGCCGACACGGTGATCGACGCCAACGAGGCAGCGGTTGAGGCCGGGGTGGCCACCGGGGTAGTATTCTCGCCGGCCACCGAGGAGGCGCTCGGCGAAGCCATCCGCCGGACCATCGCGCTCTACGCGCGCCCGAAGGTGTGGCACAAGATGCAGCGCCGGGGGATGAAGTCGGACGTCTCCTGGGAACTCAGCGCCGAAAAATATGCCGACCTCTACGCGTCACTCCTGGGGCACAAACTCGATGACGATTCTGACGATTGAGACCAAGCCGTTCGCGGACCAGAAACCCGGGACCTCCGGGCTGCGCAAGCGGGTGACCGTCTTCAGCCAGCCCAACTATGTCGAGAACTTCGTGCAGTCGATCTTCGACAGCCTCGAGGGGATCAAGGGCAAGACTTTGGTGCTGGGCGGCGATGGCCGCTTCTACAACGATGTCGCCATCCAGAAGATCATCAAGATCGCCTCGGCCAACGGCTTCGGCGCAGTGCTGGTGGGGCAGGGCGGGATTCTGTCGACCCCGGCGGCCAGCCACGTCATCCGCCACCACAAGGCGTTCGGCGGATTGATCCTGTCGGCCAGCCACAACCCGGGCGGGCCGGACGGCGATTTCGGCATCAAGTACAACGTCTCGAACGGCGGGCCGGCGCCCGAAAAGATCACCGATGCAGTGTTCGCGCGTAGTAAGGAAATCGACCGTTACCTGATCGTCGATGCGCCCGATGTCGACCTCAGCCGCATCGGCACGCAGCATTCGGCCGGCATGGTGGTCGAGGTGATCGACCCGGTGGCCGACTATGCGGCGCTGATGGAGACGCTGTTCGATTTCGACAAGATCCGCGCCATGTTTGCGGCGGGTTTCACCATGCGCTTCGACGCCATGCATGCGGTCACCGGGCCCTATGCCCACAAGATCCTCGAGGGCATCCTCGGGGCGCCCAAAGGCACCGTGGTCAACGGCACGCCGTCGCCGGATTTCGGTGGAGGGCACCCCGACCCGAACCTCGTCTACGCCAAGGAGCTCTACGACCTGATGATGAGCCCGGAGGCGCCGGATTTCGGCGCGGCTTCGGATGGCGATGGCGACCGCAACCTGATCATCGGCCGCAACCGCTTCGTCACCCCGTCGGATTCGCTCGCCATCCTCGCTGCCAACGCACCGCACGCGCCGGGCTATGCCGCCGGGATCGCCGGCATTGCCCGCTCGATGCCGACCAGCGCGGCAGCCGACCGGGTGGCCGAGAAGCTTGGCATCGAGATGCACGAGACGCCGACCGGCTGGAAGTTCTTCGGCAACCTGCTCGATGCCGGCAGGGTCACCATCTGCGGCGAGGAATCGGCCGGCACCGGCTCGAACCACGTGCGCGAGAAGGATGGGCTGTGGGCGGTGCTGCTCTGGCTCAACGTGCTGGCGGCGCGCCAGCAGAGCGTCGACATGATCGTCCAGGATCACTGGGCCACCTATGGCCGCAACTACTACACCCGGCACGACTACGAAGAGGTGGAGGCCGCGCCGGCCAATGCGCTGATGGACGAGCTCAGGGCAAAGCTGCCCAGCCTCGTCGGACAGTCGCTGGAGGGCCGTCCCGTGGCCTATGCCGACGACTTCACCTACCACGACCCGGTGGATGGCTCGACCAGCGGCAAGCAGGGGGTGCGGATCGGCTTCGCCGATGGCAGCCGTATCGTCGTCCGGCTCAGTGGAACCGGGACGGTCGGCGCCACGTTGCGTTTGTACCTTGAACGGTATGAGCCGCCGCATGGACAGCACGATCTCGATACCCAGTCCGCACTTTCGCCCCTTATCTCCATCGCCGACAGCGTTGCTGGCATCAAGGCCCGCACCGGCCGCGACGCGCCCAGCGTTATCACTTGAAGGCCCGGTAGCAGTGAAACCAGTGTTGGTGCCGGGCGCTGGCAGCCCGGAGAGGCTTGGCGCGACCATTACCGCCGAGGGCGTGAACTTCGCCGTCTATTCCGAGGCGGCGACGGTGATCTGGGTGTCGATCTATGACGAGCTCGACCAGGAGACGGCGCGCATCGCGCTGGACGGGCACGAGGACCACATCTGGTTCGGGCTGATCGGCAATATCGGGGCAGGGGCCAAATACGGCCTGCGCGCTGATGGCCCCTACGATCCAGACCAGGGCTATTTCTTCGATCCCAACAAGCTGCTGGTCGACCCCTATGCGCGGCGGCTCGACCGCACTTTCGTGCGCTCGCCGCGGCTGCGGCTCAATCGCGACGAGGCTGTGGACACGGCGCCGCTGATCCCCAAGGCCATCGTGCTCGCCGCCGACAACAAGAACGCGGCGCCGCGCCGCAAGACGCCGGGGCTGTTTTACGAGCTCAACGTGCGTGGCTACACCATGCGTCACCCCTCGGTGCAGGGGCCGTTGCGCGGCACGCTGGCGGGCCTGACCACCAAGCGGGTGGTGGATCACCTGCGCTATCTCGGGGTCGATACGGTCGAGCTGATGCCGATCGCGGCCTTCATCGACGATGGCCATCTGCCGGCCATGGGGCTCACCAACGCCTGGGGCTACAACCCGGTCAGCTATTTCGCCGTCGATCCCAGGCTGGCGCCGCGGGGGCCGCAGGAGTTGCGCAACATGACCGATGTCTACCGCAAGGCAGGCATCTCGGTGATCCTCGACGTGGTCTACAACCATACCGGCGAGGGCGACGCCAACGGGCCGATGCTGAGCCTGATGGGGCTCGACGCCATGACCTACTACCGGTTCGTCGATGTCGGCGGCAAGAAGGTGCTGGTCAACGATGCCGGCACCGGCAACACGTTGCGCGCCGACCACCCGGCGACACAGCGGCTGATCATCGAGAGCCTGCGCTACTGGGTCGAGGAGATGGGCGTTTCCGGCTTCCGCTTCGACCTCGCCCCGATCCTCGGGCGCGAGCCGGGGTTCAACCCGAACGCCAGGATGCTGCAGCTGATCAAGGCCGATCCGGTGCTAAGCAAGTCGATTCTCGTGGCCGAGCCGTGGGACCCGGGTCCGGGTGGCTACCAGCTCGGCCAGTTCGGCAAGGAATTCCGCGAGTGGAACGACACCTATCGTGACGATGTGCGCTCGTTCTGGCGCGGCGACCAGGGCAAGATCGGGGCCCTGGCCGGCAAGGTTGCGGGCTCGGCCGAGATCTTCGATTTCGCCGGCCGGAAGCCCAGCGCCGGCGTCAACATGCTGGCGGTGCATGACGGCTTCACTTTGGCCGACCTCGTCTCTTATCTCGACAAGCACAATGAGGCCAACGGCGAGGGCAACCGCGACGGGCACAACAACAACCATTCGTGGAACTGCGGCGTCGAAGGCCCGACCGACGATGAGAAGATCAAGGCGGCCCGCCGCCGCGACGTGCGGGCACTGTTGGCGACGCTGTTCCTGAGCCGCGGCCTGCCGCTGCTGCAGCAGGGCGACGAGTTCGGCCGCACCCAGCAGGGCAACAACAACGCCTATGCACAGGACAACGAGATCACCTGGGTCGACTGGGAGAGTGCCGACGGCACGCTGGTCGATTTCGTCTCGGCGCTCAGTGAGTTCCGCCGGATGCATCCGGCGCTGACGCACGACCATTTCCTTACCGGGCAGACCAAGAACAGTATTCGCGATGTGGCCTGGCTGCATCCGGATGGTCGCGAAATGAACGATGGTGACTGGAACGATGCCGGGGCCTCGGTGCTGGGCATGCGGCTACAGACGGCCGAAGAGGATCTGATCGTCTGGTTCAATCGCCGCATCGATCCGGTGCTGGCGCGGTTGCCGGAGGGCTACTGGACCGTGGGTCTTGTCTCCGACGACCAGGCAGTTTTGCCGGTGGCCGATCGTGCGGCAACCCTGCCGCCGCGCTCGGTGGTGGTGCTGCTCAAGGGTCAGATCCCGCCGAGTAAGCCCGAGGTTCCGGTGCCGCCGCAGGAGATTCCGGTGCAGCCGGAAACGCCGCAACCGCCGCCGCAACCCGACAACGTGCCGGGCGCCCCGCCGGAGGAGCTGCCGGGCGATGAGCCGTCTGAGGAGACGCCGAAGGAGTAGGACTGGCTTCTCTTCAGCACGACGAACCGTTGCCCGACGTCTGCCGAACTCCTGCCTAGCGGAGGTCGATGAGGTGCCAGGGGGCTTGCCACACTGACCAGCGGTGAACTTGGCTATCTATGGCAGGGCAGTAATCCGTCATAAGCGCTGGATAGTCACAATGCCTGCATTGACAACGAGAGCGTTGGAGGGAAACACGGAGGGAATCTGAGTTCAGCCCGTTGGGGCGGTTGAGGCGCCTTGAGGCGAGCACTTGATTTCACGCATTGCATTTGGACTGATGAGGTTCCCTGCGGCCTTGGTCGCGCTTCTGGTAATCGGCGCGGCGCTGTTCGGGATCTCCACCAGGCCGGTTGGCTACCTTGCACAAGTCTGGCCTGCCAATGCCTTGTTGCTGGGCCTGCTTGTCCGGCACCCTGGTTTTGCCAGGCTCTCCTCCTGGCTCTCAGCTGTGCTGGCGTTCATAGCCGCTGATTTGCTTACCGGAAGTTCGTTCGACAAGGCATTGTGGCTGACCGCTGCCAACGTCGCAGGCGTTTTCGCTGGTTGGTTGGCGTTTCAGCGCATGCCAGAGCGGGTGCTGAACCTTACTGAGCCGGCGTCATGCCTCTACCTGCTCGCAGGAGCCGTCGTGGCGTCGCTGGCCGCGGGCATTGTGGGCATGTGGGTGGCGGAGCCGCTGCTGCAAGTTCCAATGCTCGAGGGACTTGTGTTCTGGTTCGCGACTGAGCTGGTGAACTACCTGGTCATACTCCCGGTCATGCTGTCGCGTGATCTCGCCGCAGCCGTCGGGAGAGCCCGCGCCGGTCTGTTTCGGATACGGCGATCGGACCTGATGCCGGTGGGGACCGTCCTGATCTCGATGGCGATTGCGACCTTGGTCGGTGGTCCGGGCGCGATCGCTTTCCCGGTACCCGGAATACTCTGGTGTGCGTTGCGCTATGGGGTAACCACTGCGGCCGTCCTCACCGCCGTCGTCTGTCTCTGGCAGATGACGGCTGCCACTTCGATGCTGGGTCTGGCGGCAACTGATGCGGTGTTCGCTTCGATCTCGGCACGGCTTGGGATCGCGCTGTTCTCGCTCGCTCCACTGACAGTCGCGTCGACAAATGCCAGCCGAGAGCGACTTATCGCTGAACTTCGTCAATCCCTCAGCAGGGACGCGCTCACGACGACGATGGCGCGCAGCGCCTTCCTTGAGCAAGCCCAGGACCTGATGCGAGCGGGTGGCCGCCTTGCGCTGCTGGTGGTCGACATAGACCATTTCAAGACCATCAACGACACGCACGGGCATCAGGCAGGTGACCTGGTCCTACGGTCTTTCGGGGAGTGCTTGATGCGTCAGGTTCGACCCGGCGACCTGGTCGGACGCCTGGGTGGTGAGGAGTTCGGCATTCTCCTCAGGGACGTGGATGCAGCAGGAGCAGGGCGCGTAGCCGAACGTATGCGCAAGGCAGTCGAGGAGTTGCAGGTCACGGCAGGTGACGAGCGCATTCGAATTACGATCAGTGTCGGCCTGGCGCGATTCGAGGATGGATATACACTGCCAACGCTTCTCGACCACGCCGACCAAGCCTTGTACGCGGCCAAGCGTGCGGGTCGCGATCGGGTGTTTTCGTATCGGCACTCGGCTTGAAGGCCAGCCGCGGCGAAGGCGCAGAGCGTGCTGAGCCGGATCAGGGGCGAAGTGTTTCGGACGATCTGGCGATCAAGTGCTGGAGTGATGGCCGAGGAGGACGTCGTCACGACAATGGTGCGAAGCCCGCTCTCTCATACAGCCGCCGCGCGCCTGCATTGGACGTTAACACCTTCAGCCCAACCTCGCTCGCGCCGCGTTCCCGCAGCGCTGCCATCGCCGCCGCCAGCAGCGCAGCGCCGAGCCCGCGCCCCTGCCACTCCGTTCCGACCACCAGGTCCTTGACGAAGCTCGAGGTCCAGCACAGGCAGAAGGCAACCACCTCGGCCTCGGCCTTTGCGACGAAGCACAGAGCCGGGTCGAACTCGGTGTCGGCGCGCAACGCTTCCCACCAATCCAGCCAATCCGGTGCGACGCTGCCGAAGCCATTGGCGTACGCCCGCTGCAGCAGGGCGTGGATAGCTTTCGCATCGCCGACGTCGAAGGGCGCGAGGTGGGTGCCATCCGGCCATGCCGTGGCGGGGATCGGTGCGGTCAGGTCGCGCCGCAAGGCCACGAAATCCTGCTTCGCCACGCCTAACAAGACGAAACTCCATTGGTCATTGCAGCGCCTCAATGTCCGGCGGCGATGAGGGGGCAGACCGTGCTCAGTCGGCCGGCGAGATCGTCGCGCAAGGCCTGCAGGTCGCCGATGCGGGCGTCGATGACGTCGATCTTGCCGCGCAGAATGGCTTCCACTCGGGTTGCCGTCAGCCCCTCCTGCTGCAGCAGCGGCAGCTCCGCTTCAATTTCTGCCAGCGTGAAGCCAAGACGTTGCGCGGTGCGGATGTAGTCGAGCAGGAACAGCGTCGCCTCGGGGTAGTGCCGATAGCCATTGGGTCGTCGACGGGCGCGAATGAGGCCGCGCTTCTCGTAAAAGCGCAACGCGTCGCGGCTCAACCCGGAGCGCTCCGACAACTCGCCGATCTGCATGCCATTTCTCCTTGACCCTGGAGTGTACTCCACGGTCTAGAGCAGGTGCATCCAAAGCACAAAGGAGATCTTCATGCTGGATGCAAAGACCTATGCGCGGATCGTCCGAGCCAGTGCGCTCTACGACCTGATCGTGACGGCCCCCTTCGCCACTCCGTGGACTTTCGCGCTGTTGGGCACATGGCTTGCCGGTATCGATGCGGCACTGGGCCTGCCGGGCAGCATCGAGGCGCCTGAGGGCCTTGCCATGCTGATGGGCAACCTGATGGGGTCGGTCGTGCTGGTATGGTCGGTAGCCCGCTATCGCCTCGGCCTGCCGGTCCTCGGCCGCTACGACGCGGTGGCGCGCCTGCTGTTTGCCAGCTGGCAGATCCATGCCCTGGCGACCGGTATGAGCTGGGTGGTCCTGCCATTTCTCGCGGTGGAGATCGGCATGGGGATAGCGCAGAGCCTGCCGGTGCGGGGCTCGGCGCCGGCCTGAGGTCGGTACGAGGGCAGGCGCCGGGCGCTCGCTTGCCGGGAGGCCCGGCGCGCGCCAAATTCACCCGGCAACTTTCATGAGGTCCGCCCATGCTGATCGCCCAGCTCAGTGATATCCACCTCGACGGCGTCTCCTCGCTGCAGCGGCTTGACCGCGTGCTGCGCTGGGTCGCCGAGCTGAGGCCAGATGCGGTGGCGGTCAGCGGCGACCTCGCCAACAATTCGCATGCCGCCAATTACGCCGTGCTGAAGGCGCGTCTCGAGGTGCTTGGAGCGCCGCTGCTGGTGGTGCCGGGCAATGTCGATAGCCGTGAGGCGATGCGCGAGGTGTTCGGCGGGCCAGACGGGCCGCTGAACCGGGTGGTCGAGGTCGGTGGCATCAGGCTGATCGGGCTCGACGTCATTGTGCCCGGCGCGGCGCATGGTGATGCGGCGCCGGTGCTTGGCTGGCTCGAGACGCAGCTGAATTCACGCGGTGCCCCGGCGCTGCTCTTTCTGCACCAGCATCCGTTCGACTGCGGCATGGACCAGTACGAGACCATCGACTGCCGCAACAAGGAAGGTCTGGTTGCGGTGATCGAGGCGGCAGGCGACAGGGTGCTCGGCATCAGCTGCGGGCACCTGCACCGGCCGATGTTCACGCGCTTCGCCGGAGTGCCGGCGACGCTCGCGCCGGCAATCGCAACGATGGGCGGGCTCGCCGCGGACGGTCGCAAGTTGCCGGCGACCGATCCGCCGGGCCTGCTGGTGCATCACGTGAAGGGCGGCAACCTGGTCACCCACGTGATCTCGGTGAGTGGGTAGGGCGCTTTAGGCGGCGATCTGGCACTGCCGGTGCAAAGTGCGTCCCCTCGCCCCTCTGGGGAGAGGGGCAGGGTGAGGGGCGCCAAGCACACCAGATGGAATAGCTGTCACTGCAGGCTGAGCACACGGCCCACGTCAGTGCGCTTGGCGCCCCTCACCCCAGCCCTCTCCCCAAAGGGGCGAGGGGGCGGTATGGCACAGCCGATGCCGATTCAAGCGCTACTCCGCTGCCTCAGCAGATACCAGTCCACCCTGCTGCTCGATGAAGCCGATGATCTGGTCGAGGTTCTCCCGGCGCAAGAGGTCGGCGAAGACGTAGGGGCGGCCGTCGCGCACGCGCTGCGTGTCGGCTTCCATCACCTCGAGGCTGGCGTTCACGTAGGGCGCGATGTCGGTGTGGGTGATGATCAAGAGGTCCGAGCGCGTGATGGCCGGGCCGCCCTTGCGCGGGATCTTTTCGCCCTGCGCCACCGAGATGACGTAGAGCGTGATGTCGGCAAGGTCGGGCGAGAAGGTCGCGGCGAGATTGTCGCCGCCGGATTCGATCAGGATGATGTCGAGATCGGGGAACTTGCGGTTGAGATCGGCGATGGCCGCGAGGTTCAGCGAGGCATCCTCGCGGATCGCGGTGTGCGGGCAGCCGCCGGTCTCGACGCCGACGATGCGATCCTCGGAAATCGCCTGCACCCGATTGAGGATCAGCGCATCTTCCTTGGTGTAGATGTCGTTGGTGACCACCGCCATCGAATAGCGGTCACGCATGGCCTTGAGCAGCATTTCGCAGAGCGTGGTCTTGCCCGAACCGACGGGACCACCGATGCCGACGCGGAGAGGACCGTTGAGCGATTTCATATGAGCCTCATGATGACGAGGAGAAGATAGCCGACGCCGAGCGCGATGCAGATCGGCGAGTAATTCTTGCGGTCGAGCGTGGCGAACGGCTCGACCGAGAAGGTAGCGCGCCAGCGCTCGGTGTAGCCGATGACGCCGCGGCCGAGGAACACGGCGGCGAGCGCCACGCCGATCAGCGTCAGCCACCAGCCGCCGGCTGTGTGATCGGCAAGCGACAGGGCGAGGACGCCGGCGGCCAGCACCAGCAGCGAGACGACGAAGGAGGCGAGTTTGGGCACCCTTACGACGCCGGGCTTGCCGACCACGGTGCGCGCCAGCAGCTCCGGATCGCGGATCGGCCAGCGGCTGCCGATCGACCAGAGGAAATGGGCGATGGCCACCGCCAGCAGCACGACGAAGATCAGGGCGGCAATCAGCATGCTCATGAACGGAAAATCCTCGGTTCCAGCGTCTCGTGGCGCATCTGCGCGATATCGGCGGCGTAGGCGATTGCGCCGAGGTCGGCAAGGGTCGAGGTGGCCGCGGATGCCGCCAGCGCCGCAACGCGTGGCTCGAGCGCCGCGAGGACCCGCAGGCCATCGGATTGACCGAGCGGCACAAGGCGGACCGCAACCGAAATCTGGCCGTGCACGGTAGCGGTGAGCCAGGCGAGGAGGGTGTCGACGAGGTCGATACCGTGCGCGGCGGCGATGGCGCCGACGGCGATGGGATAGGGGCAGGGTTCCGGCATCAGCGCCAGGGCATCGGTCGGCCAGTGCCTGGCGGCGAGCACGTAGTTGTCGCCGGTGATGGTGATCTCCATCCAGCGCTCGCGGCTGGCGGTCAGGGCGAGGCTGAGGTCGGCGAGATCGGAGAGGGCGGTGCGTGCGGCCTCCCCCCTCCCGGCCTCCCCCACAAGGGGGGAGGTGTGGGCCGGCGCGTCTGGCGAGAAGGTGCCCCAATCACCAGCCGGCACCTCCCCCCTTGTGGGGGAGGTTGGGAGGGGGGAGGCCACTAACTCGATCCCCCGAACTACCCGCCAAGCCTCGGCCAGCACGATCGCATCGGTGCGCACACCGCCGTGCGCCAGCGCGCCTTCGATCCAGTTCTTCAAGCGTTCAGAATCGGTTACGCGACGATCTGCAATCGCCGTCTCAAGTCCGGCCGACCAGGCGAAGGCGCCTACCGGGAAAGCGGGTGAAAGCCAGGTGATGAGCTTCTGCAGTGCGGCGGGATCGGTCATCGGTTGAGCAGCGCGTGCTGGGGCTCGCCATGACTGTGCGAATAGGCGCCCTCCTCGGGATGGAAGGGTTCCGACACGTCGGTGACGGTGGCGCCCAGCCCGCGTAGCATGTCGCGGATCACGTGGTCGCGCAGGATCAGCACCCGGTCATCCTCGATCTGGGTCTTCAGGTGCCGGTTGCCCAGGTGCCAGCAGAGCCGCATCAGGTGGATGCGGTCGCGGCCACGCACGTCATAGAGCGGTTCCTCGCCGGCAATGATCTCGACCAGCCGGCCGTCGTCGAGCTCGAGCATCGAGCGGTCGGCGAGGGTGATCGGCTCGGGGAAATCCACCAGCACGTTGTCGCCATGCACCAGGGTCAGCATGCGGCGGCGCACGCGGCGCTCGTCATGCAGCAGGATGGCGAGATCGAAGGGGGTACCGGCTGCGCCTGTCGGCAAGTAGCCGACCGCGCGAAAGGTTTGCGGCATCGTCAAAACTACCAAGTCTTCGAGGCTTCCCAACCTTGGGGTGAGCTTAGCCGGTCAGCCGCGGGTTTCAAAGTAGAAGGCGATCGACCAGGCCTGGTAAATCAGGTGCGTCACCACGAAGGCGAGATGGTAGCGCCGGTTCGGCGTCCAGATGGCGATGGCCGAGAGCACCAGCCCGAAGGGAATCTGCGCCAGGTAAAGCAGGTCCATGGCCTGGAAGTAGGGCGCACCCTTGATCAGCGTGTCGGTGAGGTCGAGGAGGAAGGTCAGCCCGAAGATGCCGAAGAACCAGTGGCGGCGCTTGATGAAGAAATCTTCATAGCCGTCATACTCGCTGAGGTTGTCCGGGAATAGCAGGGCGGCGAGCGCGAACAGTGTCACCGCATAGCCGATCAGGAAGATGAAGATGCCGAAGTTCCAGCTCGGCAGGCGCGCCAGGTCGTACTCCCACCACCAGAACAGGATCAGCTCGATGCTCATCGACACCACCCAGAGCAGGTGGATGAGCGACAGCCTGGCGCGCTTGGGGTGCTGGATCAGGCCCGCAGCACCCATCAGCAGGCGCGTCAGGCCAAGGCCGATAACCGTTCCCATGACGATGCGCACATGGACGAACACATCGTGGGCGGTGCCTGTATCCATCGCGACCTCAGGGTGTGTCGGTGGCTTCCGTGCATGTCACCGGGGTCTGCGGATCGGCCATCAGGTCGGTGAGGGTAGCTTCGCTGCCTTTGGTCCAGAACTCGTACTGGCCGGCGACGTATTTGGCGCCCGAAGCAGCCATGACATTGACGAAGACCAGCTTTTCCGGGCCGATCGGCACGATGGCGAGGAAGTTCGGCTTGGCGTTGATGAAGTCCACCGTGAAGGGTTCGAGACCTTCGCACTGATACTGGTGGGTGGTGCGCTCGAAATCGCCGGCGAGGTTCAGCACCACCTGTGCCGAAACATCGACGTTCTGCATCATGGCCGCAGTCGCAAGAGCTTCCATCGTCCTGGTCCTCCTCGGAACTGCCGAAGCCTAACCGATTCGCTGTGGCGGATTTCTGTCGGCTTCGGCCGTCGCCGGACGGGACTAGACGGTTTCGAGCGTATTGGGGCGGGGCTGGTAGCCATCGAGATCGGCATAGCCGTATTCGAGCGCGAGGTCGGCACTGGTGAACACTCTGCCCGATTTCTCCATGAGTGCCGGGTCGGCGGCGAGATGGGCGACGGCGCGGCCCTGGAATTCCGGGCTCTCCGAGTTCGACATGTCGAAATACTGGGCGTGCTTCAGCACCTCCTCGGTGCGGACGAGGCCGGGATAGAGCGAGATGGCGGCGACGTCGAACTCGCGCATCTGGTGGGCGACATCGGCGGCCATCTTGTCCATGGCGGCCTTGGAGACGCCGTAGACCACGTTCTGCATGAACTTCCGCGCGGCCCAGAACGAGATGTTGACGATCAACCCCGAGCGCTGCCGCGCCATCGCCTCGCTCGCCACCCGGATGGCGCACCAGGCGGAACGCGCACCGACGCCGATCATGGCGTCCCAGCGCCACATCGGCTGCTGCCAGATCGGATCGACCCAGGTGAAGCGGTTGTCTTCTTCCATCCGCTCATAGCCGGGCCAGGCCGAGTTGACGAGGATATCGAGCCGGCCTTCGTCGGCCAGCACGCGGTGCACGACCGCCTCGGTCTCGACGTCGTAAGCGTGGTCGACGCGATGCGCGACGCAGCGGCCGGGATACTTGCCGGATTCATCGAGCACCGAGGCGAGCGAACCAGCCCGGTCGAGGCCTTCCGGATGCTCGCCGTTCCGCACCGTCCGGCCGGTGATGTGCACCGTTGCGCCGGCCTCGAGCAGCCCGAGCGCCACACCGCGTCCGACACCGCGGCTCGCTCCGGTGACGAGGCAGACCTTGCCCGCGAGATCGACCGCCATGCTGTTCTCCTCGACTCAATGTCGAGAACATAGCATGAACAAACTTGCGAGGCGAAGCCGGCGTTAGAACAGGAAATACCGCTGGGCCATCGGCAGTACAGTGGCCGGTTCGCAGGTCAGCAACTCGCCGTCGGCCCGCACCTCGTAGGTCTCCGGGTCGACATCGATGTGCGGGGTGGCCGAGTTGTGGATCATCGAGGCCTTGCTGATGCCGCCGCGGGTGTTCTCGACCGGCAACATGCCCTTGGCGACGCCGAGCCTGGCTTGGAGGCCGTTGTCATAGGCGGCCTGGCTGATGAAGGTCACCGAGGAATTGGTCCTCAACTTGCCATAGGCGCCGAACATCGGGCGGTAATGCATCGGCTGCGGGGTTGGGATCGAGGCGTTGGGATCGCCCATCGGAGCAGCGGCGATCGAGCCGCCCATGATCACCATTTCGGGCTTCACGCCGAAGAAGGCGGGCGTCCACATCACCAGGTCGGCGCGCTTGCCGACCTCGACCGAGCCGATATGGCGGCTGAGGCCCTGCGCAATGGCGGGGTTGATGGTGTACTTGGCAATGAAGCGCTTCACCCGGAAATTGTCGTTGTCGCCGGTTTCCTCGGGCAGCCGGCCGCGCTGGCGCTTCATCTTGTCGGCGGTCTGCCAGGTGCGGATGATCACTTCGCCGACGCGGCCCATGGCCTGGCTGTCGGACGAGATCATCGAGAAGGCGCCGATATCGTGCAGGATATCTTCGGCCGCGATGGTCTCCTTGCGGATGCGGCTTTCGGCGAAGGCGACGTCCTCGGCGATGGCGGGGCTGAGGTGGTGGCAGACCATCAGCATGTCGAGATGCTCCGCCAGCGTGTTGACCGTGTACGGACGGGTCGGGTTGGTCGAGGAGGGGAGCACGTTCGGGAGGCTCGCCACCTTGATGATGTCGGGGGCATGGCCACCGCCGGCGCCCTCGGTGTGGAAGGCGTGGATGGTGCGGCCCTTGAAGGCGCGCACCGTGTCCTCGACGAAGCCGGATTCGTTCAGCGTGTCGGTGTGGATCATCACCTGCACGTCATAGGCATCGGCGACCGCGAGACAGTTGTCGATCGTCGCGGGCGTCGTGCCCCAGTCCTCGTGCAGCTTCATCGAGGAGGCGCCGGCGAGCACCATTTCTTCGAGCGGGGCGGGCAGCGAGGCGTTGCCCTTGCCGGCGAGCCCGAGGTTCATCGGGAAGGCGTCAAAGCTCTCGATCATCCGGTGGATGTGCCAGGCGCCGGTGCAGGTGGTGGCAAGCGTGCCATGCGCGGGACCGGTGCCGCCGCCGATCATCGTGGTGATGCCCGACATCAGGGCTTCCTCGATCTGCTGCGGGGCGATGAAATGGATATGCGCATCCATGCCGCCGGCGGTGATGATGCGGCCTTCCGAGGCGATCACCTCGGTGGATGGTCCGATGATGATGTCGACATTGGGCTGGGTGTCCGGATTGCCGGCCTTGCCGATCGCGTGGATCTTGCCGTCGCGCAGGCCGATATCGGCCTTGTAGATGCCGGTATGGTCGATGATCAGCGCATTGGTGATCACCGTGTCCACGGCACCGGCGGCGCGGGTGATCTGGCTCTGGCCCATGCCGTCGCGGATCACCTTGCCGCCGCCGAACTTCACCTCCTCGCCATAGGTGGTGAGATCCTTCTCAACCTCGATGAACAGTTCGGTATCGGCCAGCCGCACCCGGTCGCCAGTGGTCGGCCCATACATCTGGGCATAGGTCGAGCGGGAGATGCGAGCGGGCATGATGGTCCTTCCAGGCAAAGCGGAGGACCTAGTTGAACCGCCTAATAGTTAGGCTGTCCAGCCATTTGACGCGAAAATCGGCAGCGATCAGTGCGGCTTCGGCGTTGCCGCCTGCGCTTTGCGATAGGTGGCGATGAGGAAGCCAAGCATCTCGTCGAGCAGGCCATCGCCGCCGCGCACTTCCGGGTCGGCCTGGGTGCGGGCGATCAGCGAGATGGCAAGCACCTGCACGGCGTAGGCGTGCTTGGCCTTGCCTTGCTTATGGAAGTCGTTGCCCTGCTTCTGGAAATCGCCGAGCAGCTTGTCGTAAAGCTCGCGCGACATGCTGGCCTTGTAGGCGGCCCAGCTGGGTTGCCCGGCGCGATCGACGAGGCGGGCGGCGAGGCTGCCGATCAGGAACATCGCCTCGGGATCCTTGCCGCCATTGCCGCGCAGGTCCTGCAGCACGGCTACGAAGCGCTCCTTGAAATCTTCTTCTTTGCTGACCATCGCCGTCCTGCCTATTGAAACCGGCGCTTCCCTAGCCGAAATCTGTGGCGATTGCCAAAGCTCATGTGGCCGCTCTGTCCGGATTTTGCCACAGGCTGCTGTTCTATTGGCGTTACCTGTTTGGAGGCTCACATGAAATCCCGATTCGTCGTCGCGCTTGCCGCCACCCTGGCAATGGCTGCGCCACAGCTTGCCCATGCACAGAGCATGGATATCGTCAGCATCATCTCGGGGATCGGCGGCAGCGAGTTTCTGCACGATGCGGGCCGCGCTGATGGCGCCTCCGGCCTCAGGGTCGTGCGTCTTTCGAGCCTTGCCGGCGCCGAGATGAACGCTGACCTGCTGGCCCGGGCGCTACAGATCAAGGAGCGCGACGTGGCCTATCTGCAGGGCAACCTGATCGTCAACCCGCTGGCGATGAGCGTGATCCGCAATTCCGGCGTCAGCCTTGGGCAGATCGTCTCGATCGATCTCGCCGGTGACGGCGGCGGAGTGATCTACGCCGACGACCTCTGATCGTAAGGTTTCGCACGATCTGATCGTAAGGTTTCGCACGATCTGTAGTCACTGCTGACGGCTGCGCAAAATACTGTGAACGGCAGGGTGGAAACCTCTCTGCCGTTCATGCGTATCCCCATCGTGTTTAACGACGATGGAGATCAAGCGATGTTCAATCTCAAGATAATTGCCGTTGCTGCGGCCCTTGCTCTTTCGCCCGTCGGCATGGCTATCGCGGACGAGAGCCCGCTCGATGCGCTGAGCTCGGCCGCGACCGTCAGCTTCAAGACCGTGAGCGGGCCGGAATTGACGCCCTCGCTCAGCAGCTCGGCTGAAAGTAATGAGGCGGTCGACCTCGACTCGCTGAAGGCCCGCATCCAGGGCAATCCGGGTCTGCTGGCCCAGTTGCAGAACTATGGTGCGACGCTCGATGACGTGGTCGGCATTACCGGCACGGACGAGACCGACGTGACCATTCTGGTGCGTGGCTGATCGAGCCTGAACACTGAACAGGCCGGGCGTCCTGCGCCCGGCCTTTCGCATGGATCAGAGTTTCCCCATGACCTTTTGCTGGAAGCCGTAGACCGTACGGCCGCCCGAAAGCGGCACCAGTCGCACCTCGCGGGCCTGGCCCGGTTCGAACCGAACGGCGGTGCCGGCAGCAATGTCGAGCCGCATGCCGCGGGCCTTCTCGCGATCGAAGCTCAGGCCGGCATTGGTTTCGTAGAAGTGGTAGTGCGAACCGACCTGGATCGGTCGATCGCCGGTATTGGCCACTTCGATGGTCACCTGCGGCGCCCCTGCATTCAGCTCGATCTCGCCGGGCACGGTCAGCACTTCACCTGGAATCAGGGCCATTTCTTTCACCGGATCGGTTCGTGGACGGTGACCAGTTTGGTGCCGTCGGGGAAGGTGGCTTCGACCTGCACGTCGTGGATCATTTCGGCAATGCCCTCCATCACCTGGGCGCGGCTCACCACATGGGCGCCGGCCTCCATCAGGTCGGCGACCGAGCGGCCGTCGCGGGCACCCTCGACCACATAGTCGGTGATCAGTGCGATGGCCTCGGGGTGGTTCAGCTTCACACCGCGCTCGAGGCGCTTGCGCGCCACGATGGCGGCCATGGCAATGAGCAGCTTGTCTTTCTCGCGGGGCGTCAGGTTCATCGAATATCCTAGAGATGCCAGAGGCGGGGCAGGGCGCCGGCGCCGGAGAGGTGTGCGATTATTGGCGTGATGATCTTGCGCAGCGCAAGCCCGGACGGGGCCATGGCGCGAACGACGAGGCGCTCGCCGATGACGCTGGCGGCGGAGCTGCCTGAGCACAGGGCGCGAACCGGATCGAGTTTTCGCTCCGCATCGGCACCGACATAGAGCAGGGTGGCGAAGGCGCCAGCGCCGGCAAGCAGCGACGCGCCATCGCGCTCGAGCGGATCGGCGCTCAGTCGCGTCGCCTCGGCATGGATCAGCCGGCCAGCGCGGGAGATGCGCCAGTTGTCGATGAGCCGCGCGCCGCGGGCAGCTTCGCCCATCGCTTCGCGCCCAAGGATGATGGCCTCGATGGCAAAGAAGCTCGCATCGGGGGCCAGGTCGACGGTGAGGCTGCGGTTCAAGCGGCCGCCTTCGTAGACAATGGTCTCCTGCGGCAGCCAGTCGAGATGCGCGCCCGCGCCGACCTCGAGCCGGGTGGCGACGCGCGCGTCGTCGCCGAGCGAGCGATAGACGCGCTCGCAGGCCTGGGTGGTGAGCACCATCCGGGCGCCGGGCGCGGCTTTCGCTTCCCATGCCACATCATCGCCGCCGGTCAGGCCGCCGGCGGTGTTGATCAGCACCGCCTGGAGGCTCTGGTCGTGGGTGTGCGGCAGTCGGATCTTGGCGCAGCCTTCCTGAAACAGCGTGGTCAGCCGGGTGCGGCCGTCGAGCACCTGGGTAGCGATGCGACCGGTGCCGCGGGCGCGCTGGTGACGGGGGAGGGCTTGAATTGCGCTCATCGGCGGGCCCCCATCTTCCCTTCTCCCCTGAGGGGAGAAGGTGGCGCGCAGCGCCGGATGAGGGGTTCAGCGGTGCTCCATGCGCCATGCCGCAGCAAACCGCCATGCCACCAGCGAGAGCGGGCGGAGGCGCTGAACCCCTCACCCTGGCCCTCTCCCCTCAGGGGAGAGGGGACGCTGGGGGCAGCACCGAGCACAACTACCGACACGCTCACACCATCAAATGCCGGCGCACCTCAGGCAGGTCGAGGTCGGCGGCGGGGCCGGAATGCATGATTTCACCGCGGTCCATGATGTAGATGTCGTCGGCGATCTCGCGGCAGAAGTCCAGATACTGCTCGACGAGGAGAATGGTCATGCCCTTCTGGTCGCGCAGGAACTGCAGCGCCCGGCCGATATCCTTGATGATCGAGGGCTGGATGCCTTCCGTCGGCTCGTCCAGCACCAGCACCTTGGGCCGCGTCACCAGGGCCCGGCCAATGGCAAGCTGCTGCTGCTGGCCGCCCGAAAGGTCGCCGCCGCGACGGCCCAGCATGGATTTGAGGATCGGGAACAGTTCGTAGATGTAGTCGGGGACGTTGCGCTCGGCCGATTTCAGCGGCGCATAACCGGTTTCGAGGTTCTCCTTCACCGTCAGCAGCGGGAAGATCTCGCGCCCCTGCGGCACGTAGCCGATGCCGAGCCGGGCGCGCTTGTAGGGCGGAGCCTTCTTCAGCACCTCGTCGTTGAAGACGATCTCTCCCGACGAAACATTGTTGATGCCGGTGACGGCGCGCAGCGTCGAGGATTTGCCGACACCGTTGCGGCCAAGCACTGCCGTGATCCGTCCGGGCCTGGCCTCGATGGAAATGCCGCGCAGCGCCTGCGCCGCGCCGTAGTGGAGGCCAATGTCGCGGATGGAGAGGGCGGTGGTCATCTGTTCTGCTCCGGGCCAAGCGCTGTGCGCAGCGTCACGAGGGTCAGCTTCTGGTTGTGGTCGTTGGCCTCGCCCAGGTCGGCGATGCTCTCGGCCATGACGATGAGGTCGGCGCGTTCCTCGCGGGTGAGCTTCTGCCGCCACAGCGGCTTGAACCGACGCACCACGTCGCGCGCGTCGGCGACGTCACGGGCCGCCCACTGGGCGTAGGAGAGGACCTCGTCGAGGTCGGCATCGGCGACAATCCGGCCGATCTGCTCGCGTATCCCGGGTTCGGCAAGGTGGAGGGCGTCGCGCTTCTCGTTGGCGAGAGCGTGGAGGAAGACAGCCGCGGCGAGCGCCGGATCCTCGATCGAGGCGAGCGCCGACCCCTCGGCCTTCTTCTTGAAGTTGTTCATCCGGATGCGGCCCTGCACTCGGCCGACCATACTCCCGACGTCGTCGACAACCTCCTTGGCGGCCTTGGCGCGCCAGTACCAGACCCCAGCGGCAGCAATGATGCCGACGACAATTGCAACAATATGCATTTGGTTACCCCCAAGCCGCGCGTTTGGTCGCGCGGTCGCCGGGGATATTGAAGAGGCGCCGACGTTACTGCAACTGATCATCGCTACAGCGTCCCGGCGAAGGTGAAGCGGGGAGGCCGGATGGAGAGATCTGCTTCAGCGCGCCCAGTCGCTCGTCGCCAGGCCCCGGTCGCGCAGCCCCAGGTCGCAGATTCTCCATCCAGCGCTGCATGCCACCTTCTCCCTCAGAAGGGGCGGGCAGGGCGACGAGCGGATAGAGGGTGAACAATTGCATCATCGGCCGAGGTAGCGCTCGATGACGATCGGGTTGGCGCTCACCTGGTCGAGCGACCCCTCGGCCAGCACCGAACCCTCGGCGAGGCAGGTGACGCGGGTGCCCAGTTCGCGCACGAAGCTCATGTCGTGCTCGACCACCACCACCGAGCGGGTCTTTGCGATCTCCTTGAGCAGCTTTGCCGTCTCGACCGTCTCGGCGTCGGTCATGCCGGCGACCGGCTCATCGACCAGCAGCAGTTTTGGGTCCTGCGCCAGCAGCATGCCGATCTCCAGCCACTGCTTCTGGCCATGGCTGAGGTCGGCGGCGAGCTCGTGCTTGCGGGAGGTAAGGCGCACAGTGTCGAGGATTTCCTCGATCCGGGCCTCGTCCTCGGCGGTCGGGCTGTAGAGCAGGGCGGCGAACACGCCACGTGGCTTCTTCAGCGCCAGCACCAGGTTGTCCCAGATGGTGTGACTCTCGAACACCGTGGGCTTCTGGAACTTCCGGCCGATGCCGAGATTGGCGATCTGCGCCTCGTCGAGCTTGGTCAGATCGGTGCGGCCATCGAAATAGACCTCGCCATCGTCGGGGCGAGTCTTGCCGGTGATGATGTCCATCATGGTGGTCTTGCCGGCGCCGTTCGGGCCGATGATCGCCAGCATCTCGCCGGGGTGGACGATGATCGAGAGATGGTTCAGCGCCTTGAAGCCGTCGAACGAGACGGAGACGCCGTTGAGATAGAGCATGGTGCCGGATTTGTCGGTCATTCGGCGGGCTCCGGCACGGGCTTGGGCTGCGGCAGGGCGGAAGGGTCCTCGCCGGCTTCGGCGGCGGAGGACGCCTCCTTGTGCTTGCGGGGCCTGAACTTCTGGAACAGCCCGACAATGCCCTTGGGCATGAACAGGGTGACGAAGATGAACAGCCCGCCAAGGCAGTATAGCCAGAAATCGGGGAAGGCGCCGGTGAACACCGACTTGCCGGCATTGACCAGCACGGCGCCGATGATCGGGCCGATCAACGTGCCGCGGCCACCGACCGCCACCCAGATCACCGCTTCGATCGAGTTGGCGGGGTCGAACTCGCCCGGGTTGATGATGCCGACCTGCGGCGTGTAGAGCGCGCCGGCGATACCGGCCAGCACGGCCGAGACGACGAAGGCGAAGAGCTTCACGTTCTCCGGGCGCCAGCCGAGGAAGCGGGTGCGGCTTTCGGCGTCGCGCACCGCCACCATGACCTTGCCGAGCTTGGAATTGACGATGGCCGAGCAGATGATCACCGCGAGCGCCAGGGCCAGGGCGGAAGCCGCAAACAGCGCGGCACGGGTGGTCGCCGCCTGGACGTTGAAGCCGAGGATATCCTTGAAGTCGGTGAGCCCGTTATTGCCGCCGAGGCCGAGATCATTGCGGAAGAAGGCGAGCAGCAGGGCGTAGGTCATCGCCTGGGTGATGATCGACAGGTAGACGCCAGTGACGCGGCTGCGGAAGGCGAACCAGCCGAAGGCAAAGGCGAGCAGCCCCGGCACGAACAGCACCATCAGGAAGGCGAACCACCACAGATCGAAGCCGTGCCAGAACCAGGGCAGGTCCTTGTAGTTCAGGAACACCATGAAATCGGGCAGCACCGGATTGGCATAGACGCCGCGCGCCCCGATCTGGCGCATCAGGTACATGCCCATGGCATAGGCGCCAAGCGCGAAGAAGGCGGCGTGACCGAGCGAGAGGATGCCGCAATAGCCCCAGACCAGATCGAGCGCGAGCGCCAGCAGCGCATAGTTCAGATACTTGCCGAGCAGCGGCACCATGTAGTTGGGCAGGTGCAGCGGGTTGCCCTCGGGGATCACCAGGTTGGCGACCGGAATGGCGACGGCGATGAACACCAGCGCCACGACCAGCCAGATGGCCTTCTTGTCGAGGGCGCGGAACAGCATTTGCGTGATCATGATTCAATCGCCCGGCCCTTGAGGGCAAACAGCCCGCGTGGTCGCCGCTGGATGAAGAGGATGATGAGGATCAGGATGGCGATCTTGGCGAGCACTGCTCCCGCATAGGGCTCGAGGAACTTGTTGGCGACGCCGAGCGACACCGCGCCGATCAGCGTGCCCCAGAGGTTGCCGACTCCGCCGAACACCACCACCATGAAGCTGTCGATGATGTAGCCCTGGCCGAGGTTGGGCGAGACGTTGTCGATCTGGCTCAGCGCCACCCCGGCCATGCCGGCAATGCCCGAGCCGAGGCCGAAGGTCATGGCATCGACGAATGGGGTGCGGATGCCCATGGCCGAGGCCATGCGGCGGTTCTGCGTCACTGCACGCATCTGCAGGCCGAGCGGTGTGCGGTTGAGGATGATCTGCAGCGCGATGAACACCGCGATGGCGAAGACGATGATCCAGAGCCGGTTCCAGGTGAAGCTCAGGTTCCACAATTCGAACGTGCCGCTCATCCAGTTGGGAGGCTGCACCAGCTTGTTGGTCGGCCCGAAAATGGTGCGCACCAGCTGCTGCAGCACCAGCGACAGACCCCAGGTCGCGAGCAGCGTTTCGAGCGGCCGGCCATAGAGCCAGCGGATGATGCCGCGCTCGATGCCGATGCCGATCAGCGCGGTGATGAGAAAGGCGGCCGGGACGGCGAAGGCGAGGGAATATTCCATCAGCCCCGGCGCCAGCGCCTCGATCACCAGCTGCGTGACGTAGGTGGTGTAAGCGCCCAGCATCACCATCTCGCCATGCGCCATGTTGATGACGCCCATCACGCCGAAGGTGATGGCGAGGCCGATGGCAGCGAGCAGCAGGACCGAGCTCAGCGAAATGCCGTACAGCAGGTTCTGCCCGACATCCCACACCGCGAGGGTGCGGCCGATCGAGTCGATGCCGGCCTCGATGGTCAGCTTGAGTTCGTCGGGCGCGGTGTCGAGCGTATTGCGCAGCACCGTTTGAGCCGCGCGATTGTTCTGGGCGGTGACAAGCTCGATGGCGGCGCGCTTTTCCTCGATCGAGGCATCGGTCTTCAATACGATCACGGCGCGCGCCATCTGCATGGTGCCTTTGATGCCGGGGTCGCTTTCGGCGGCGATCGCCTGATCGAGGAGCTCGAGCATTGCCGGGTCGGCGTTCTTCAGCACGCTCTGCGCTGCGGCAAGGCGCACCGGCTGATCCGGACTCAAGAGCGTCATCTTGCCGATGGCGGTGCGGATCTTGCCGCGCAGGCCATTGTTGGTCTTGATCTTTTCGAGATCCCCGCTCGGCAGCGTGCCGAGATCGGCGCCATCGACCGGATCGGTTAGCGCCAGGCCGCCTGTGGCCTTGCCGGCGATCACCACCTTGCCGTCGGATTCGCGGATGTAGAGGTTGCCGTCGCTCAGCGCCTGCAGCACGGGAGGCACGCGTTCGTCGCCGGTGGCGACGAGGGCATCCATGGCCTTGGTGCGGTCGGCGAAGCTGCCCGGACCGAGCGCATTGACCTCTGCGGCAAAGTCGTCCTGCGCCAGGACGGGCAGGGGGGCGAGAGCACCAGCGAGCAGGAAGGCAATCAGAGTGAGAATTCGGGTGGCCATCGTGGTCGCTCTATCGCGGTGAAATCAGAGACATGAGCAGGGGCGACGGCGGAGGCCGCCGTCGCCGGAGTTCGCGTGGCCTTACATCGCCGCCGGAGCGACTTCGCAGGTGTTGGTCGCGGTGTTGAGGCGGCCGCAGCCGGTCAGCGGGTCGGTCCAGTCGGCTTCAATGCCCTTGTCTTCGGGCAGCACATCCGACCAGGCGTCGCCGGGGACGTCGCCTTCGGTCTGCCAGACGGTTTCGAACTGGCCGTCGGCCTGGATTTCGCCAATCAGCACTGGCTTGGTCAGGTGGTGGTTCGGGAGAACCTTGGCCGTGCCGCCGGTGAGGTTGGGCACTTCAAGCCCGACAATGGCCTTGAGCACTGCGTCGGTATCGGTGGTGCCGGCCTTCTCGACCGCCTGCACCCAGAGGTTGAAGCCGAGATAGGCCGCTTCCATCGGATCGTTGGTGGTGCGCTCTTCGTTGCCGATATAGGCGTGCCAGTTCTTGATGAACTCGGCATTGGCGTCGTTCTCGACCGACTGGAAGTAGTTCCAGGCAGCGAGGTGACCGACGAGGTTGGTGGTGTCCATGCCGGCCAGTTCTTCTTCACCCACCGAGAAGGCGACGACCGGGATGTCCTCGGCGCTCACGCCCTGGTTGGCGAGCTCCTTGTAGAACGGCACGTTGGCGTCGCCATTGATGGTCGAGACCACGGCGGTCTTCTTGCCGGCCGAGCCGAACTCCTTGATCGCAGCGACTTCGGTCTGCCAGTCGGCAAAGCCGAACGGGGTGTAGTTGATCTTGATGTCTTCCGGCGCCACGCCCTTGTCCTTGAGGTATTGCTCGAGGATCTTGTTGGTGGTGCGCGGGTAGACGTAGTCGGTGGCTTCCAGCACCCAGCGCTTCACGGCGCCGCCTTCTTCGCTCATCAGGTAGTCGACCGCCGGAATGGCCTGCTGGTTCGGCGCGGCGCCGGTGTAGATGACGTTCTTCTCGGACTCTTCGCCCTCGTACTGCACGGGGTAGAAGAGGATCGAGTTCAGCTCCTTGAACACCGGCAGCACCGATTTGCGGGACGAGGAGGTCCAGCAGCCGAACACGGCGGCGACGCCGTTGACGGCGATCAGTTCACGCGCCTTCTCGGCGAAGAGCGGCCAGTCGGACGCCGGGTCGACGACGACGGCCTCGAGCTTCTTGCCCAGCACGCCACCCTTCTTGTTCTGCTCGTCGATGAGGAAGAGCATGGTGTCCTTGAGCGTCGTCTCCGAGATCGCCATGGTCCCCGACAGCGAGTGGAGAACGCCCACCTTGATGGTGTCCTCAGCATAAGCACTAAGGGGCGCGAGCGCCCCGGCAGTCATCGCGACCCCCAGGCCGATCCCGGCCATCATGCGACTGATACCTGTCATACTTACCTCCGACAGTTTGGTTGTTTGCACCGGGGAAGAAGTTGCAATCGCCGTGCCAGCAGCGGAAAACGTCGCCAAGCCTCTGACTTTGCTGGGCTCTTCTCGCGCTGCCGGGTTTCGCTCGACGAAACCGCGGTATGCAGCCGCCATCGCTCTGCCGGTTCTCTGGGCACTGCCATTAGTGATTGCTTAAGATTTGGGCATCGCTGCGAGGTGCTCAAGAACGAGGCGTCAGCCGGTGCCCTGCCAGGGGTGACCGGGCTTTGCAGCGCTGCTAAAAATCGCTCACCGGAAGTTCGCTTCCGGCAGAGGTTGTTTGCACCACACCCTCGGCCCCGCGTCGGCAACGGCGCGGGGTTTTGCGTTTGATCGACCGGTTCGCAGGTCGCCGACAGCATCACGCCGCAACCATCCGGGCAGTTCGTCGTTAATGCCAGCAAGCCACCAGGCGATGTCATGCTGGTGCAGAAATATCGGCCGATGTGGCGAGGGCTGACGCTCCCTCGTTGTTGACGCCGGTGGGGCGCGGAGCTTCGGCTTCGCGCCTTCTTTGTCTGGCGAGGCGATCTCGCGACAGCGAATCTACGTGTTTGCCGCGATATCGCTAAGCGGGAGTGCAGAGCAAAGGCGAAACCGAGCGTTTTGCCTGAATCGAAACGCGGCGCGAGGGCGCCCCTGAACTCCATCGCGCCAGGTTGAGTGGCCTCGATAGGCGGAGCGCCGGCGTGTGTTCATAAGTTGCGGCGGGCTGTCAGCTTGCTGTCATCTTGCCCAAATCGGCTCGCGTAAGTCGGCCGCGGACCTTACCAAAGCATTTCCAAGCATCCAAAGGCCGGCGCCGCCTGCGGTTTCTGAGCTCGGCAGTAACGAGCGGTCGAACGGTGGGCACTGCCAATGAGTCCGGGGCTACGTGATGGCGCGTAGGTAGGAGAGGAGGTCTCGGTGACAGTTCGCATTGGACTCAAGGTTCAACAAAATTGTCTGCACCCTAAGTGTGACCGCGTATAAATATACGCAAACTCGCTCCGTAAGTGTCAGTGCGTAATTCAAGCAATTGACGAAGATGCGGAATATATTGGCCAACCAATCACAAGTTGATCACCTATCGCGCCGAAGCTTTACAACGGCCTCATACGTGCATATTCATCAGCCGACGGGCGGCGGATGTAGCGGAGAATGGTCATGAGAAGCAACGTTTTTGCGGCCTTGGCGACGTTCGCAATCGTCGCGGGCATGAGTGTGGCCCCGGTAAGTGCCTTGGATCTGGGCGGCACGCTCGGCGGCGTCGTGGGCGGCGTCACCGATACGGTCGAGAATCTGACGGACGGTCTCACCGGCGGCGGTGGGGGCGGCGGCGGTGGTGGTGGTACTAATGTCGGCGGTCTGCTGTCGCTCAACGACAATGACAACGACGCGCTGGTCAATCTCGACATCGGTGGTAGCAACAACAACCTGGTCAACGCGGCGGTCGGCAGGGGCAACAACCCGCTGGTCAATGCCAACGTTTCGACCACTGGCCTGCTCAGGAGCACCACGGTCACCATCGACCTGGCCGGACTTGGCCTCGACGTGACGATCGACCTCGGCATTCTCGATCCCGACAATCCGAATAACCCCAATGGTCCGAACGGACGCCCGGTGCTGGTCGGCAGTCTCGGCGGCGGCGCTACCTTCCTCGTGAACTGCACGGTCAACAACACCAAGCAGCTGCTTCAGGTGGCGGCGGCCGGCAAGATCAGCGGCGCCGAGATCAAGGCGTGGATGCGGGCTGCCAATGTGCAGGTGGTGCCGATCAAGCTTTGCCCGGCCGCCAAGAAGCAGGTCGCGGCGCTGCTCGCCAAGAGCCAGAAGATCAACCTGCTGCGCCGGGCCGTGATGTCCGACGCACTGATCACTGCCTCACTGGGCCGCACATCCTACGACGCGAACGATGTGGTGGCAGTGCAGCGCAAGGGCGGGCAGCTGGTGGTCTACGTCTACTGATACCAGCCGTATCGCTGAACGGAACAAAGGGGCGCGACCCGCGGGTCGCGCCCCTTTCCGATTCCGACTGCTACGTATTCGATACGTATAGAATAAGTAGTAGAGCGTAATCGATGCATCATGATGGAATTGTGGAATGTTTTCGATAACTGCGTGCTCCGTGGCGGAAGCAACGTTGTACTAGTTGACAGCGTCCTGTCAGGTTGACGGGAGCACTGTCGCGTCATGTTTCGCAGAGGAGAAGCGTGATGCAATCCAAAAAGATTACAGTACTCGCGGCGATTGTGCTTATGGCCAGTACCAGTCTGGTTCCAGCCAACGCCGCCGGGCTGCTCGGTGGGATTATTGGCGACGGTGATGGCGACTCGGTGCTCGGTGGGGTGCTCGATGTCGACAGCGGCGATGCCGGCAATGATGCGCTGGTCAATGTGGGCCTTGGCTCGGACGAGGATACGAGCCTCGGCGTGAACCTGGGCGACAGCGACGGGGATGGTCTGCTCGGCGGCATCCTCGGCGGCGATGGCGACGGCAACGGTGATGGCGACGGGTTGCTGGGCAATATCCTGGGCGGCGACGGCGATCTCAACAACATCGTCGATATCGGCGGAAACGACGACGGTAGCGTGCTCGACGTCGACCTGGGCGGCGAGAACGACAACGACAGCAACAGCCTGCTCAACCTCGACCTGGGCGATGACGACGGCCTGCTCGGCAACATCGTCGGCGACGACGGGCTGCTGGGAGACCTCGACCTTGGCGGCGATGATGGCCTGCTTGGCGACATCGTCGGCGACGATGGCCTGCTCGGAGACCTGAACATCGGTGGTGACGATGGGCTGCTTGGCGATCTCGATATCGTCGGTGACGATGGTCTGCTCGGCGATCTCGACATTGGCGATGTGCTGTTGAACGACCTGAACCTGGGCGGCGACGACGGGCTGCTCAACGATCTCAACCTGCTTGGCGACGATGGTCTGTTGGGCGATCTCGATATCGGCGATGGCCTGCTCAACGATCTCGAAGTCGGGGACATCCTCGGCGGCGGCGACGACGGATTGCTTGGCGGAGTTGACGTCGGCGGCATCCTCAACGGCGAGGATGGCCTGCTTGGCGGTCTCGACATCGGCGACGGCGTGCTGAACGGCCTCGAGCTCAGCAACCTGCTCGACAGCATCGAGATCGGCGATATCCTGGGCAGCGACGATGGTCTGCTGGGCGGGGTCGATATCGGCGACGGTATCCTCAACGGTGAGGACGGCCTGCTCGGCGGAGTGCTCAATGGCGAAGATGGTCTGCTCAACGGCCTCGATGTCGGCGGCATCCTGAACAGCGACGATGGTCTGCTGGGCGGGATCGATATCGGCGACGGCATTCTCAACGGTGAAGATGGCCTGCTTGGCGGGCTCGATGTCGGCGGCGTCCTCGGTGACGGCATCCTCAACGGCGAGGATGGGCTGCTCGGTGGCCTCGATATCGGCGATGGCATCCTCAACGGCGAAGACGGCCTGCTGAACGGGCTCAACCTGCTCAACACCGATGATCTGCTGCAGGGGCTGGACCTGAGCAATCTCGGGCTCGACCTGGCTGATGGCGGCGTGCTGAACGGCGTCACCGACGTGCTCGCGCTCGGCGATCTCGGCCTGCTCGACCTTGGCGATGTCGGCGACATCGGCTTGCTCGACGGGCTGGCGCTCAGCGACATCCTGACCGATACCGATCTCAGCGGCCTGTTGTCCGATCTCGATCTGGGTGGTGTGCTGTCCGATCTCGACCTGAGCAACCTGCTCGACCTCAGCAGCCTGCTCAATATCGGCGACATCAACATCGACCTGGGTGGCGGTAACGGTCCTGGCGGCCCTGGTGGTCCGGGAGGCCCTGGCGGTCCTGGTGGCCCCGGCGGTCCTGGTGGCCCGGGCGGCCCTGGTGGTCGGGTGATCGTTGCCGGCGGCGGCGGTGCTGGGTTCGGCATGAACCGTGCCTGCAACCCGAACGATGCCAAGCAGGTGATCGCGCAGGTCAAGCAGATGCAGCTGAACCGCGCCGTGCTCACCAACGTCAACGGCGTCAAGGTGGTCAAGGTGCGCCTCTGCGCCGACCTCAAGGACAAGGTGGTGAACGCTGTGATCGCCAGCAAGAAGGTGCAGATCCTGCAGCGCGTGCTGGGTGGCAGCGGCAAGCTGGTCGCCGAACTGCAGCGCTCCGGCGCCGGCGTCAGCGACGTCTACGCCATCGGCCGTAGCGGCGGACAGCTGACCGTGTACGCGTTCTGATCTCGCCCCGATCAGGACCCGAAGAAGGGCGCGGCCTGGATGGCTCCACCGCGCCCTTCGACTTGTCTACTCGGCTGTGCCGGAGGGCACGGCGTGTGTCATCCTGGCGAAAACTCTTGGGCGCTAAGTCATGGTAGCCACTGCCTCGCCACAGCACCGGCGTCATCCCCGCGAAGGCGGGGACCCAGTGCGATCCCTCAGACTCCACCGGCGCTGCTGCAACCCACCAGGTTCCCGCCTTTGCGGGAATGACGCCGGTGAGCGGGCACGAACCAACTTGGCGCCTAAGAGCTTTCGCCAGGATGACAGCCAGCAGGTGGCGACAAGGTGCCCCTCACAAAACCCGCAGGGAGGCGCTACTCCGCCGGAGCCGGATGTGCATCGGCCTCTGCCGCATCGGCAGCTTCCAGCTCCCGCCGCAGTCGTTCTTCTTCGAACGCCTTGGGCTTACTGAACCGCGCCAGCAGCAGATAGGCGACCGGCGTCAGATAGAGCGTCGCGACGGCTGCGAGGCTCAGCCCGCCCACCATGATCCAGCCCAGCGCGGCCCGGGCTTCCGAGCCGGCGCCGCCGGCGATGATCAGCGGCACGCCGCCGAGCACCGTGGCGATCATGGTCATCACTACCGGACGCAGCCGGATGTTGGCGGAGTTCTCCACCGCCTCGCGCACCGATTGGCCGCGGTCGCGCAACTGGTTGGCGAACTCGACGATCAGGATGCCGTTCTTGGCCATGATGCCCACCACCAGTACCAGGCCGATCTGGCTGTAGACGTTGAGCGTCACCCCGGTCAGCAGCATGGCGAACACCGCGCAGGCAAGGCCGAACGGCACCGTGGCCATGACGATGATGGCGCTCCAGACGCTCTCGAACTGCGCCGCCAGCACCAAGAGGATGACGATCAGCGCGAAGCCGAAGGTGATCAGCAAGCCGTTGTTGCTCTCGCCCAACGTCTTGGCCTCGGCCATCGGCACGATGGTCGCGCCATCAGGCAGCAGCGGCTGAGCGATGGCCACTGCTTCGGTATAGGCATCGCCCAGCGCGAAGCCGTCGGTCAGCGCCGCGGTGACCGTCACGGCGCGGCGCTGCTGTTCGCGGCCGAGCGAAGGGGCGATCGGCGCTTCGGCGAGCGAAGCAATGGTCGACATCGGCACGTAGCGGCCATCGGTGGTCTTGATGAAGATCGACTCGAGGTCGCCGGGGTCGTTCACCGGGCTCGAGGTCGACAGCATGCGAACCGAGAAGCTCTGGTCGTTGATGAACACCGTGCCGACATCGGAGCCATCGATCATCGCCTGCATGGTGGTGCCGAGCCCGTTGATGTCGATGCCCAGCTGCGCCGCCTTCTCGCGGTCGATGGTTAGCGTCATCTGCGGCTGCGTGGTCTCGTAATTCACCGAGACGCGGCCCCACTTGTCGTCCTTCTCCAGCTCGGCCTTCACCTTGTTGGCGGCCTCGGAGAGGGTGGCATAGTTGTCGCCGAGCAGGGCGAACTGCAGGCCGGAGCCGCCGCCACGCACGCCGAGGCTGTTGCCCTGGCGGATATTGGCGCGGACGCCCGGCACCTGCACCAGCTGCTGGGTGATCTCGGCGGCGATCTGCTGCTGCGATCGGGTGCGATGCTCCCAATCGGCCAGCGTCATGATGATGAAGCCCGAATTGGTGTTCGAGCCGAAACCGGAGATCGAGAAGATGCTCGTCGCCTCGCCGCTATCCTTATAGGGCTGCAGCATGTCCTCGATCTTCTGCATCTGGGTGCGGGTGAAATCGAGGCTGACTGTGGCCGGGGCGCTGACGTTGATGGCAACCTGCGCCCGGTCCTCGGGCGGCGTGAGTTCCTGCTTGAGCGTGCCGAACACTGCCCAGGCAGCACCGGCGAACAGCACGGCAATGACGATGACCACCAGCGGGTTGTCGAGCGCCAGCTTCAGGGTACCCCGGTAGAGCCCGGCCAGCACGCCGCCGAAACGTTCGATTGGGTTGGGCGGCCGCTCGACATGCGGCTTCAGCATGCGCGACGCCATCATCGGCGCCAGCGACAGTGCGACCACCGCCGACAGGCCCACCGAAATGGCGAGGGTGAAGCCGAACTCGCGGAACAACAGCCCGGTCTGGCCGGGCAGGAAGGAGATCGGGATGAACACCGCGGCCAGCGTCAGCGTCGTGGCGATGACGGCAAAGAACACTTCCTGCGTCCCGAGCACCGCGGCGGCCCGGGGGCCGAGGCCCATGCCACGCCGCCGGGTGATGTTCTCGAGCACCACGATCGCATCGTCGACGACGAGGCCGGTGGCGATGACAAGGGCGAGCAATGTCAGGATGTTGAGGGAAAATCCGAAAGCATAGATTCCGGCGACGGTGCCGATCAGCGCCACGGGCATGGTGACTGCCGGGATGATGGTGGCGCGCCAATCGAGCAGGAACAGGAAGATGATGACGATGACGCCGACCACGGCGATCAGCAGCGAACGCTCGACCTCGTGTACGGCGCCGGCGATGAACACCGACTCGTCGGAGGAGATCTTGATGTCGACACCGGGGGGCAGGGTGGTCTTCAGCTCGGCCACCGCCGCCTTCACCCCCTCGGAGATCTGCATGGTGTTGGACTGAGCCTGCCGCACGATGCCGAGCCCGATGCCTGACTTGCCGTCACTACGGAGGCCCGAGTTGGCGGCGGCGGGCGAGAACACCACGCTCGCTACATCGCCGAGCCGGGTGGTGCCCTTGACGACGATGTTCTCGAACGCCTCGGGCGTGTTGACCTCGGCGATGGCGCGGATGGCGATGTTCTGGTTGGCGCCGTTGAGCGAGCCGGCGGGGCTATCGAAGGCGATGGTCGAGAGCGCGTTGCGGATATCGCCGACGGTCAACCCGAGGCTGGCGAGTTTGACCTGATCGACGTCGATCTCAAAACTGCGGTTCTGCGTGCCGTTGACCTGCACGTCGGCGACGCCGCTCACCGCGGCGAGTCGCTCGGAAATGGTGTTTTCCACCAGCTCGGTCAGCTCGTCCTTGCTGAGGGTATCCGAGGTGACGGCGAGCTGGATGATGGCCTGTGCGTTGGCGTCGGCCTTGACGATGGTCGGAGTATCGGCGCCGTCGGGCAGCCGATTGGTGATGCGGCCCAGCGCATCGCGAATATCGGAGGTGGCGTTGTCGAGGTTGGTGCCGTCGTTGAAGGTCATCGAGACGCGGCTGCGACCATAGGACGAATCCGACGAGATCGAGGCGACGCCCTGGATGCGCGCCACCACGCCCTCGATGGCCGAGGTGATTTCGCGGTCGACAGTTTCCGCGGCGGCGCCGGGGAAACTGGTGGAGATGGAGAGTGTGGGGCGCTCGACGCTGGGCAGCTCGCGGATCTCGACGCCGAAGAAAGCCGCGAGGCCGGCGACGATGATCAGGCAACTGACGACGATGGCCAGCACCGGCCGCCGGACGAACAATCCGGCAATGGCGCCGCCGCGCTCGTTCTGGGTCTGGATGCTCATGCGCGTACCTCGGACTCAGAGCGTGGAGACCCCCACCCTCGATCCCTCCCCATACGTGGGAGGGAGACGATGAACTGCGAACTCAGGGTCTCCCTCCCCCTTGCGGGGAGGGGACAGGGGTGGGGGGCCGCAGCCACCGGCCTCACGACGGGTTCCCCTGGGCCTGCTGTTTCCGCCCCTCGCCCTGGCCGCCCGACGGATCGTCCAGCAGCCGTACGCTGGCCCCGGCGGTAAGCTGCTGCACGCCCTGCGTCACCACCTGGTCGCCTTCGCTGAGCTCGGCCTTCACCAGCACGCCGTCGGAGTTGCGCTGGATGATCTCGACCGGGACGCGCTCGACCTTGCCCGCGACGAACTTCCACAAATAGCTGCCGGCACTCGACCACTGGATGGCGAGCGGATCGACCGAGGGGAACTGCTCTCCCGGAAAGCTCATCGACACCGAGAACGACATGCCCGGACGCAGGCGGCCCGCGTCGTTGGGAATGGCGGCTTCGACCTTCAGGGTGCGGCTCGCCGGATCGATGCGGTTGTCGACGGCGTTGACTTCGCCGGCAATGCTCTGGCCGGGCAGCGCGACCGCGGCGGCGGTCAGCGGCATGCCGGTGGTGATGGCCGAGGCATAGCGCTCGGGCACCCAGAAACTGACGAGGATGTGCGAGGTATCCTCGATCGTGGTGACGACGCTCTGCGAGGTCACGGTGTTGCCGGCGCTGACCTGGAACAGGCCGACCGTGCCGGCAATCGGGGTGGAGATGGTCCGCTTGGCGAGCGCCAGGTCGGCATTCTGCAGTTCGAGCCGGGCATTGTTGAAGGCGAGTTGCGCCGCGGCGACCTGCACGGTGGTGGTGTTGCTGGCCTTGGCCAGCGCGTTGGTGCGATCGAGCGCGGTCTGAGCATCGTCGAAGGCGAGCTTGGCGCGCTCCTGGGCGATCCGCTCGGCGTCGGCATCGAGCCTTCCGATCACCGCGCCGGCCGACACGGCGTCACCAGGGCGTACCGTAAGCTCCGCGAGCGTGCCGCTTGCCGGCGAGACCACCGTCACCGAATGCGCCGCGGCGCCTTCGCCGATCGAGGTCAGCTTGTCGTTGATCGTGGCGAGCAGCACCGGGGCCGTGACCACCACCATGGTACGGTTGCCACCGCGTCCGCCTCCGCCCTGGCCGCTACCGCCGCCGGGGCCGCGCTGGCCCGGGCTGGCCGCCTGCTGCTGGCCGGCCGGACCCACTGCGGCTTCTGCCGGCTGGCCGAAGGGGAGGGTGATGCCGAAGCGCGCCAGGGTCTCCGACGCACCGGGCACGAAGAAGACGTAAGCGACCGCGGCCGCTCCTATGACGACGAGCGAAAGCAGCAATTGCCTGAACAAGCGACCGAATCCTAAACGAGATGTGCCCCAGCCTGATCAGGGGCAGAACGGCGCGGACGATAGCATCGGCATTCGACGCTTCACATTAAATCGCCGTAACGTTGGGGTGAGCGCAATCCTCCCCCGTGTGGGGGCGGATGACTGCCAGAGGCGCTCACGTCGGGTGTGCGAAGCGCTAGTTTGGGGAAAGCTGCTCCAGCCGCGTCGCCAACCATTCGTGCCCACCCTCACGGGCGTAACTCGCAGCCGAGCGGTCCTTGGCGCTCAATTGCCCCGGGTCGGCGCCGAACAGCAGCAGCAGGCCGACGATCGCGGCGTCGCCATGCATGGCGGCCGCATGCAGCGGGGTGAAGCCGTCAGCTTGCACCTGGTTGGGGTTGGCGCCGGCGCGCAGCAGTTTTTCGACCATCTGGGAGTTGCGCTTGGCCGTGGCGGCGTGAATGGCGGCGACCCGCTGCGGGTTCTTCGCCGCTTCGTTGACGTCGCGGGTGAGCGGCAGCAGCAGCTCGAACGCTTCGGCATTGTCGAAAAAGGCGGCGAGCCCGAGCGGGGTGAAGCCGTCGGCGGAGAGCGCATTGGCATCCCAGCCACCGGCCAGCGCCACTTCCAGCCGCTCGCCGTCGTTGAGGATGATCGCCTCGTGCGGATCGAGCTCGCCGATATGGGCGCGCACCGCCGAGATGGCGCCGACATTACCCATATAGGCGGCCCAGGCGACCAGCGACGCGCCGCTCGAATGCCGCGCATGGGCCAGTTCCGGATCATGCGCCAACTCGGCGCGGAGGCCGTCAAGGTCGTTGCTGCTGATGAGAACGAAGGGATCGCTCATCGGCAGAGCATAACGCCGCTTGCTGGATGGTTGAAGCCACCCGGCGGCGAGCGGAATCGGTGCAGGCAGTGGCGTCACGCTGGCCCATGGATTCATCGGCGCTGTCCTCAAGCGACCGAAGACAACGCCGAACGGGCCAGCGTGTTCCCTCTGCTAGTGCGCTCGCGCCGCACTCGGCGGAGTCGTGTTGATACGGCCCCAGGCGCGGCGAAGCTGGCGGGAGGAGGCGAAGCCGGTGCGCTCGGCGATCCGCTCCATGTCGAGCCGGGTCTCGCTGAGCAATTGCTGGGCCAAGGCGACGCGCAGCCGGTTGACGTAGTCGGGGATGCTCATGCCGGCATGTTCGTTGAACAGCCGCGAGACGTGGCGCGGACTGGCGAAGGCGATTTCGGCCAGCGTCTCCAGCGACCAGTCGCGCGAGGGGTCGGCGGTGATGGCATCCTGCACACGGTGGATGGCGGGGTGGATGTGGTTGCGGCCCTCGAGCCAGGGCGAGAGCTGCGGGTCGGTGCCGGCACGGCGCAGGTAGACGACGAGGAAGCGCGCCACCGCGGCGGCCGTCGCAGGGCCGGCGAGTTGGCCGATGATATGCAGCATCAGGTCGATGCCGGCGGTGATGCCGGCGCTGGTATAGCGCTCACCATCCTCGACATAGAGCCGGTTCTCCAGCACGCGGGCGGTAGGGGCGGTTTCGGCGAGCAGCGCGCAGTCGGTGAAATGCGTGGTGCAGGCGCGGCCATCGAGCAGGCCGGCACGCGCCGCGAGCAGGGCGCCCGAGCAGATCGACACCAGCCGGATGCCCGGCCGGATCTGCCGACGCAGCCAGGCGACGATCTCGTTCGAGCCCTCGAGCGGCGCCTCGATCTCGCCCAACCGTTCGGCCCCGAGGATCAGCTCGGTGTCCCCCGACAGCACCACCATGGCATCGTCCTCGATGGCGGCGGGCAGCGGCGCGATACCGCTCAGCGTGAGGCCGATCGAGCTCGTGACCTCAGGGAGCATGCCGACATAGCGGACATCGAACGCCACTTCCGATTGCAGCTGGTTGGCTTTGCGCAGGGCCTCGATCGGCCCCGCGACGTCGAGCAGGAGCGTCCGCGCCGGCAGCACGACGTAAACCGGCACCCGGCGCGGCGCGTCAGTCATGCGGCAGCTGCCTTCGGTGTGTCGGCGAGGGCTTCGGCGATGGTGCAGACCCGCGCGAAGCGGCCGTCGAGCACCGCGGCGGTACGGGCCTTCAGCTCCTCGACACTCCAGGTGCGGCCGGTCTTGTCGGTCAGCGCCATGGTGTGGGTCGCTTCGGTGACGTAGTCGACCTGCCAGCCGAGATCGGAAGCGTGGCGGGTGGTGGTTTCGCAGCATTGCTCGGTGCGGATGCCCGAGACGATCAGCCGGCGGATGCCGTGCTCGGTCAGCCAGACATCGAGGCCGGAGCCGACCAGCGCCGAATGGCGGGTCTTGAAGAATTCCGCATCGGGCGCCAGCTGCAATTCGGCCAGCGGACGGACGAAGCCGGAGGCCAGCGAGAAGATGCCCTCGGGTTCGACATGCAGCACGCGGATCACGGCGTGACCCTTGGCCCGTGCCCCGTCGATCAGCGCCTGCTGGTTCCTGAGGTAGGTGGCGTAGTCGGTCTCGAACCAGTTCTGGCGCTGCCGGAACGATTCCTGTGCGTCGATGACGAGCACGGCAGTATCGGACATATCTGGACCTCATGGGCTGGATGATGGCCGCAGGGTAGGGTGCCCACAGGATGCCCGAAAGGCCCGGACGGGACAAGGAGCGGACAGAAAAGGACATCCTGTTGGCCGGTGCGTGTGGACCCCCACCCCTGTCCCCTCCCCGCAGGGGGGAGGGAGACCAAAACACCGGCATAAGTGAGAGCGTCTCCCTCCCCCTCGCGGGGAGGGGCAGGGGTGGGGCGGCCCGCACCGGCGCTTTTTGTGTCCACTCGGCCATGCTAAACCTCCCCCCAACGAGGAGACCCCATGACTATCGACGACAGGCCGCGCATCGTCGGCGGCGGCCCCAAGAAGCTGCTCTACACGGTCGATACCATCCGCCGGATGGGCGTCGGCAAGGCCGCCAAGGCGCTGACTGCGCACAATACCTGCAAGGCCTGTGCCTATGGCATGGGCGGGCAGAAGGGTGGCATGACCAATGAGCTGGGCGAGTTCCCCTCGGTCTGCAACAAATCGGTGCAGGCGCAATCGACCGATATCCAGCCGGCGATCCCGAACGAGGCGTTCCTCCACCCGCTGAGCGACCTGCAACAGCTCTCGGGCCGCGAGATGGAAAAGCTCGGCCGGCTCAACACGCCGCTGTTCAAGGCCGCCGGGGCCGACCGGTTCGAGCCGGTGAACTGGGATTTTGCCATCGCCCATGCGGCGGCGAACCTGAAGGTCACCGACCCCAATCGCAGCTTCTTCTACTCGTCGGGCCGTTCGTCGAACGAAGCCGGCTTCGTGTTCCAGCTGCTGGCGCGGGTCTGGGGCACCAACAACGTCAATAACTGCTCGTATTACTGCCACCAGGCGACCAGCGAGGGCCTCGCCACCACCATCGGCAAGGGCACGGCGACGGTCGAGCTCGAGGACCTGACCGGGGCGGACCTGATCTTCGTTATCGGCGCCAACCCGTCTTCAAACCATCCGCGCTTCATCCACATGCTGAAGCATTGCCGCGACCGTGGTGGCGACGTCATCGTCATCAACCCGGCGAAAGAGCCGGGGCTGGTGAAGTTCGCCGTGCCGAAGTCGCCGACCTCGATGCTGTCGGGCGGCACCGAGATTGCCTCGGACTACCTGCAGCCGCGGATCGGCTCCGATATTGCGCTGTTCAAGGGGCTGATGAAGGCCGTGCTGACGATCGGCGCCGAGGACCGGGCGTTCATCGAGACCTACACCGGGGACTTCCCGGCGCTCAGGGCCGACCTCGAGGCGGTTTCGTGGGCTGAGATCGAGGCCGCCACCGGCCTCTCGCAGGCAGCAATCGAGCGTGTCGCCACCCGCTACGCCAACCGGCAGAACGTGGTGTTCGCCTGGGGCATGGGGATGACGCACCACCTGCACGGGGTGGAGAATGTCGAGGCGATCGCCAACCTGGCGCTGCTCAGGGGGATGATCGGCAAGCGCTATGCCGGGCTGCTGCCGCTGCGCGGGCACTCGAACGTGCAGGGGATCGGCACGATCGGGGTGAAGCCGGTGGTGTCCGAGCAGGTGTTCGCCGCCATGGAGCAGGCGTTCGGCGTAACGCTCGGCCGAAACAAGGGCCTCGACACCATGGCCGGGCTCGAAGCCGCCGCGCGCGGCGAGATCGACAGCGCGGTGATCATGGGCGGGAACCTCTGGGGGGCGACGCCCGACACCGCGTTTGCCAGCCGGGCGATGGAGGCAATCGGCTTCAAGCTGTTTCTCACCACCACGCTGAACCGTGGCCACGTGCATGGGCTGGGGGAGGGCGAGGTGCTGATCCTGCCGGTCACCGCACGTGACGAGGAATGGTCGCCGACGACGCAGGAATCGATGTTCAACTTCGTCCGCCTGTCGGATGGCGGCATCGAGCGACTGGACAATGTGCGACCGGAAACGGTGATCCTCTGCGATCTCGCCGCACAATTGCTGCCGGATAGCCCGGTGCCGTTCGAGCGATTCAAGGAACACCGGCAAGTCCGTGCAGTCATTGCGAAAGTCGTGCCGGGGCTAGAGCAGCTCGCCGATATTGATGTGGCCAAGCGCGAGTTCCACATCAAGCACCGGGTGATGCACGCGCCCGAGTTCGGCACGCCGGACGGCAAGGCGCATTTCGTGGTCACGCCGCTGCCCAGGGCGCCGGCGCCGCTCACCCTCGCGACGGTGCGCTCGGAAGGGCAGTTCAACACCATCATCTACGAAGAGCAGGACAGCTACCGGCTGAAGGCCGGGCGCGACGCCATCTTCCTCAACCGCGACGACATGGCGGCGTTTGGGGTGCGCGATGGACAACGGGTGACCATCGCCTCCGACACCGGGCGGATGGAGGGCACCGCCACGGCGTTCGACCTGCCGCGCGGCTCGGCGCTGGCCTATTACCCCGAGGCCAATGTGCTATGCGGCACTGCGGTCGATCCGCGCTCGAAGACCCCGGCATTCAAGTCGGTGCCGGTGTGGATCGAGGGGTAGGGCGCTGGGATAAGCCCACACCCTTGCCCCCTCACCGGTGGAGCCAACGGTGCCGACATGGTGAAGCATTAGGGCGACCTTGCCGGGCCACCGAACTCGGATAATGTTTCCCCTGGGTTCGGGGACTACGAAATGACTGACGACAAGCAGGAGCAGCCGGCGCCGGAAATCGACCGTCCCGGCGAGCGCGCAAAGGCGTTCAACGCCGCGATGGCGACCCTGGGCATCGCGCTGGTCGTGTTCATCATCGGCGTCGTCGTCGGTTTCCCGCTCGCTACCTTCGGGGTGGAGTTCGTCACCACCAATGGCGGCCTGGTGTTCGGGCTGCTGTTCGGCTTCCTGGTGCTGGTGCTGGCCGTCAGCGCGGTGCTGATGATCTTCCGGCGGCAGATCTGGGAGAGCCTGTTCAAGCGCGGCGAAGTCGAGATGGAGCGCTTTGCCCGGCCGCTCTCCGAAGTGGCGCGCTTTGCGGCGCTGCAGAAGGTCCACGAAGCCACGGAATCCGCACGCGATCTCGCTGAACTGGTGCTGGCCCGCTATGCCTGGGTGTCGACCCGGCGCTGGCTGATGGCGACCATCACCGCCTTCATCGCGGCCATTGCAGCGCTGGCAGGATCGGCGCTGCTGTTCCAGCAGAACCAGCTGCTGCGCACCCAGATCGGGCTGATGCAGGATCAGAACGGCCGGATCGAAGAGCAGAACCGCTTCATCCAGAGCCAGATCGAGCTGGGCGAAGCGCAGCGCTCAACCTCGATCGTGCCCGAAATCCTCGAGATCGGCGCGCAGGTGGCGCAGGAGGTGGCGGCGGTCAACACATATGCCGGCGACCAGCCGTCGATCGCCATGCTCAGTCCGGGTCTCAGGGCGCGGATCATCGCGGCGACCACTGCGGCGCGGCCTTATCGATATCTCCGCAACCCGCTGACCGATCTCGACGAGAACCTGCTGATGTCGTCGGGGCTGCTGCGGCGCACCGACCTCGCTGCCTCGGCAACGGTGCGCCAGCAGCTCGATGCGGCCAGCGGGGCAGTGCAGTTTGCCGGCGAGCAGAGCGGCGTGATGTCGGATCGGCCGCTGTCGCCGGAGCGCGGGCAGATCATCGGCCTGCTGATCTCCAACGGGCTCACGGATTTCTCGACCCTCAACGGCGCCGATTTCAGCTTTGCCGAGGTGCGGTCGGCCAGCACCGGCAGCCAGATCCGTTTTCACTTCGCGTCGCTGCGCTTCGCCAATTTCGATCGGCAGTTGCTGGTCGGAGCGGAGTTCGACGGCGCCTATCTCGAACACGCGCGGTTCCGCAACGCCAACATCAACTACACGCGGTTCACCGCCGGCGAGTTGCCCTCGATCAGTGGCGGCGAGGGCTTGAAGCAGGGGGCGCAGCTCTCGGGGGCCGACTTTTCCGGCGCGCTGCTCAAGCACGCCTCGTTCGACGGCAGCCGCGGTTTTGGCATCAATTTCGATGGTGGCGTGGTGCACAACACGACGTTCGCGGGCACTTCGATGGCCGGCAGCACGTTCCGCAACACCATCTTCGGGATGGTGGATTTCACCGGTGCCGATCTGAAAAGCGTCGATTTCGACGGGGCGATTGTGTTCGACCCCGGCTTCCTCGATAGCGTTGCCAAGCAGGCGGCGCCGGAGAGCTTCGTACGCGAGCGCTTCGAGATCGCGCCGCTCGCCGCCGAGGAGTTCGCCCGCCACCCGCGCTGGTCCGATGCGTGGCTGGATGGGCTCGAGGCCAAGCCGGCCTATCGGATCACACGTGTAGGAGCGTTCGAATGAGCGGGTTCCCCAAACAGACCTTCGAGTTTCTCGCGGGGATCGCCAAGCATAACGAGAAGGCGTGGTTCGACGCCAACCGGCCGCTCTACGAAGCCGGCTATGTCGAGCCGGGCAAGGCCTTCGTCGCCGAGATCGGACCCAGGCTCAAGGCGATCTCGCCCGAGGTGCAGTTCGACCCCAAGGTCAACGGCTCGATCTCGCGCATCAATCGCGACATCCGGTTTTCCAAGGACAAGCGGCCATACAAGCAGCACCTGGCGCTGTGGTTCTGGCATGGCGACAAGCGCGGCTGGGACCGGCCAGGCTTCTACGTGCATATCGAGGCGGAGCGGGTGTTCCTCGGCACCGGCATGTACGGTTTCGACAAGGATACGCTCGACAGTTTCCGCCAATCGATCATCCACCCGCGCTCCGGCAAGGCGCTGGTTGCGGCGGTCAACGAGGTGAAGTCGAAGGGCGCCTATTCGATCGGCGAGAAGACGCGCAAGCTCATGCCGCGGGGCTTCGAGACCGACCCCGACCGGGCCGAGTTCCTGCTCTATGAGGGCCTGACTGCCGGCATCGAACTGCCGGCCAGCGCTGCGGCACAGCCGGACTTCGCTGACGTGTGCCTCGAGCATTTTGCCAATACCGCGCCGATCGCGCGGTGGTTGATCGCCGAGGTGGCGGGGTAGGGGATCGCTCCGCGGCTGGAGCGTAGTGCCCCTCTCCCCGGCGGGGAGAGGGAGTGTTCCTACTGCTCACCCGTTCCGGAACGCATAGCCATACCCATTCAGTGCCGGGGCGCCGCCGAGGTGGGCGTATAGCACCTTGCTGCCGTCAGGGAAGTACCTAGTTTCGACCAGGTCGATCATGCCCTGCATGGATTTGCCCTCGTAGACCGGGTCGGTGATCATGCCTTCGAGCCGACCGACGAGGCGGATGGCCTCCTTGGTTTCCGCCGACGGCACGCCGTAGACCGGGTAGGCGTATTCCTCCAGCAGCACGACGTCGTCACCGACGATGGGGCGGCCGAGTTCGACCAGCTCGGCAGTGCGCTGGGCGATTTCCAGCACCTGGGCCCGGGTCTGCTGCGGCGTGCACGAGGCATCGATGCCGATGACCTTGCGGGCACGACCGTCGGCGGCAAAGCCGACCAGCATGCCGGCATGGGTAGACCCGGTGACGGTACAGACGACAACGTAGTCGAACTTAAAGCCAAGCTCGGCTTCCTGCGCGCGCACCTCCTCAGCAAAACCGACATAGCCGAGGCCGCCATACGGGTGCACCGAGGCGCCCGCCGGGATCGGGTAGGGCTTGCCGCCAGCGGCCTCGACTTCGGCGATGGCATTTTTCCAGCTGTCGCGGATGCCGATATCGAAGCCATCGTCGACCAGCCGCACGTCAGCGCCCATGATGCGGCTCAGCATGATGTTGCCGACGCGATCGTAGACCGCGTCTTCGTGCGGCACCCAGGCCTCCTGCACCAGCCGGCACTTGAAGCCGATCTTGGCAGCCACCGCCGCCACCATGCGGGTATGGTTGGACTGCACGCCGCCGATCGACACCAGCGTATCGGCGCCCGACGCAATGGCATCGGGGACGATGTACTCGAGTTTTCGGAGCTTATTGCCGCCGAAGGCGAGGCCGGAATTGCAGTCCTCGCGCTTGGCATAGAGTTCGACGTTGCCGCCGAGATGGGCGCTCAAGCGTTCGAGTTTCTCAATCGGCGTAGGTCCGAAAGTCAGCGGGTAACGCGGGAATTTCGCGAGGTTCATGGTAGGGCTCCTTGAGCTCTGATCTGGCTCGAGGTTAGCAGTTATGGCGCGAGGGGTGCTTTCAATGTTGGCGGCAGGAATGTATGCATCTCGCACTGGATCGCCGCATGAGTGATCTTTCTACCGGATGAGTGCTAAACTATGAAAGAATCTTCCGACGGTGACCTCGATCGCATCGACCTCAGGATGTTGCGCGCACTGCAGCGCGATGGCCGGATCAGCAATGCCGACCTCGCGGCCGAGGTCGGGGTCAGCGCCGCGACCTGCCATCGGCGCACCCAGCACCTGATCGAGGCAGGCTATATCTCGGGGTTCCGGGCGGTGGTGGCGCCGCAAAAGGTCGAGCTCGGCACGCTCGTGCTGGTCGGGGTGGTGCTCGATCGCTCGACGCCGGAGAGCTTTGCGGCCTTCGAGAGCGCCGCCGAGAAGCTGAAATTCGTGCTCGATTGCCATCTGGTGGCTGGCGACTTCGACTATTTCCTCAAGATCCGCGTGCACGACATGGCGGATTTCAACCGCCTGCACGGCACGCAACTGATCGGGCTGCCGGGGGTAAGGCAGACCCGGACGTTCTTCGTGATGAAGGAAGTAGTGGACGGGCGGGCGCTGGAGTTTTGAGGTGCAGCCGGCGCTGGCCCTCTCCCTCCCCCTTGTGGGGAGGGATCAAGGGTGGGGGTGGCCACACGCGCCGCGCGTGGGGTATCCCCCCACCCAGCTACGCAACGGACTTGGCTAATGCCAAGTCCTGCTTCGCTACCCTCCCCACAAGGGGGAGGGAGAGGGCCGGCGTCTAGCTACCCCAGAACGGACTACCCCACCGGATACGCCACATATGCAAAGCGCCGGCTGTCCGGGGCCCAGGAGTTGACGTTGATCGTGCCCTGGCCGCCGTTGAAGGCGATGATGTCGCGGATGCCGGTGCCGTCGGGGCGCATGAAACGGAGGATCACATCCTTGTCGGCGGGGTGGCCCTTGGTGCCGGGGGGATAGCTCAGATAGGCGATCGAGTTGCCGTCAGGGGCGAAATGCGGGAACCAGTTCACCCGCTCGTCGAAGGTGATCTGGGTGAGCTCCGAGCCGTCGGGGCGCATCTTGAAGATCTGGGCATGGCCGGGCGAACCCTGCTCGGAGTTGAACCAGATCCACTGGCCATCCGGCGAATACTCGGCGCCGTCATTGGGCACCAGCACGTCGGTCAGCTGGGTGTCGGGGCCGCCGGCCGAGGGGATGGTCCAGATGTTGACCTTGGCCCACTGATTGTCGCCGACGGCGTTGATGCCGACATAGGACAGGGTTTTGCCATCGGGCGAAATGCCGTGGAGGTAATAGTGGTGGCGGTGCGGGTAGCTGTTCGATACCCGGCGCGGCGCCCCGCCGGTGATCGGCACGGCATAGAGGTGGCCGTCATCGGAACTGACATAGACCGTGCTGCCATCGGGCGACAGCACGTGGTCGTTGTTGAGGTCATTGAGACGGCCGGTATCGAGCTTCACGATCTCGCCCGAACCGTCGGCGGCCATGGTCCAGAGCGCGCCGCCAGCGTTGAACACCAGGGTCTTGCCGTCAGGCGTCCAGTTCGGCGCTTCGATGATCTCGTCGGCGGTGAACAGCACCTGCCGGTTGCCGCCATCAGCGTCGATGATGGTCAGTTCCGATACCTGACCGGGCAGGAGGCTGCGGCCGCGGCGGGCGAAGTTTGGGCGTTGCGGCACGTCGAATCCTCCAAAGTGTTTTCCCGATAGTGGCAGCGGAATCGCACCGAGCGGAATGGTTCCTGCGGCGATTTTTCTTTTCGTCACGGGGTGCAGACGGCGCGAAGCGCGTTATGCATGTGCCACTCGGAGGCCCGACCGCATGACTTTGCCGCAGCTGCTGTCCTTTGCCGTCGTCGGGCTGATGATGGTGGCATTCGTCTGGGGCAGGCTGCGCTACGACCTGGTGGCGGCGCTGGCGCTGCTCATCGCCGTGCTGGTTGGGGTGGTGCCGGCGGAGAAAGCGTTCTCGGGGCTCTCGGACGATATCGTCATTATCGTTGGCAGCGCCCTGGTAGTGAGCGCCGCCGTGTCGCGCTCGGGCATCATGGATATCGCGCTGGCGCGGGTTGCGCCCAACGTCACCGCCCCTCGGGTGCAACTGCTGATCCTCGTCACGGTGGTCGCCGTGCTCTCGGCCTTCGTCAAGAATATCGGGGCGCTGGCGATCATGATCCCCATCGCCTTCCAGATGGCGCGGCGCTCGGGCGTGTCGCCGTCGCGCTTCCTGATGCCGATGTCGTTCGCGGCGCTGCTCGGCGGGCTGATGACGCAGATCGGCACCTCGCCCAACATCATCGTGTCGCGGGTGCGCGAGGAGCTGACCGGTACCAGCTTCCATATGTTCGATTTCACCCCGGTGGGGCTGGCGCTTGCCGTGGCCGGGGTGATCTTCCTCGTCTTCTTCTATTGGCTGCTGCCGGAGCGGAAGCGCGAGGGCCTGGCGGTGGGCGAGGCCATCGAGATCAAGAACTACACGACGGAGGCCACCGTGGGCGCCAGTTCGGCGGCGCTCGAAAAGACGGTGAGCGATCTCCACAAGCTCGCCGGCGGCAAGGCGATGGTTACCTCGATCGTTTCGGCCAAGGGCGGCCGGCGCACGCCGTTTCCCGACGCGGTGCTGCGCGAGGGCGATCGGGTGATCGTCGAAGGCGAGCCCGAGGCGCTGGACCGGCTGATCGAGCGGGGCGGCTTGTCGCTGTCGGACCGCACTCATGCGCCGGGGCTCGACCTCGTCACCATCGAAGCAATCATCGGGCCGAACTCGCCGCTCGAGGGCACCACGGCCCGCGATTTCGCGCTGTTCGAGCGGACAGGCCTGAACCTCCTCGCGGTCAGCCGGCGCGAGCGCCGCTTTTCCGAGCGGCTCGGGCAAATCCGGCTGGAGGAGGGGGATGTGGTGCTGCTGCGCGGCAGCCGCAGCCAGATGGGCGAGCAGCTGCGCGATCTCGATGCGCTGCCGCTGGCCGAGCGCAACCTGCAACTGGGGAGCGTGCGCAACCGGCTGCTGCCGATCGGCATCCTCGGGGTGGCGATGGCGGTGACGGCGCTCGGCTGGGCGCCTGTGCCGATCGCCTTCTTCGCCGCGGCCGTGCTGATCGTCGCGAGCGGGGCGCTGCCACTGCGCGATATCTACCGGCAGCTCGACGGGCCGATCCTCATCATGCTGGCGGCGTTGATCCCGGTGAGCGACTCGCTGCGCGAGACCGGCGCGACCGACCTGATCGCCGCCTGGCTGGGCCAGGTGTCGATGGGGCTGCCGCCGATCGGGGCGCTGGCGGTGATCCTCATCGCGGCGATGGCGGTGACGCCGTTTCTCAATAATGCAGCGACGGTGCTGGTGATGGCGCCGATCGCCGCGACTTTCGCCACCGACCTCGGCCTCAGGCCCGAGGCGTTCCTGATGGCGGTGGCCATCGGCGCCGGCTGCGACTTCCTGACGCCCATCGGGCACCAGTGCAACACGCTGGTGATGGGGCCGGGCGGCTATCGCTTCGGCGATTACTGGCGGCTCGGGCTGCCGCTTTCCATCCTCGTCATCGTCATTGCGGTGCCGCTGTTGCAGCTGGTCTGGCCGTTAACCTGAGGTGGTGTTGCCCCGCGCGGCGGGTTCCCCTACATACGGCGCTCGATTTCAAGGTTTAGCGGCGGGAGCAGTGCCCTCATGGCGCGCCAGTTCATCTATCACATGCACGGAATGTCCAAGGCCTATGCCAGCGGCAAGAAGGTGCTCGACAACATTCACCTGAGTTTCTACCCCGACGCCAAGATCGGCGTCCTGGGTCCGAACGGCTCGGGTAAATCCACGCTGCTCCGCATCATGGCCGGCATCGATACCGAGTTCACCGGCGAAGCCTGGGTGGCCGACGGCGCCAAGGTCGGCTACCTGGCGCAGGAGCCGCAGCTCGACCCGGCGCTCGACGTCAAGGGCAACGTCATGACCGGCGTCAAGGAGAAGAAGGACGTCATCGATCGCTACAACGAGCTGATGATGAACTATTCCGACGAGACCGCCGACGAGGCGACCAAGCTCCAGGACATCATCGACAGCCAGAACCTGTGGGATCTCGACAGCCAGGTCGAAGTCGCCATGGAGGCGCTGGGCTGCCCGCCGGGCGATGCCGACGTCAACAACCTCTCGGGCGGCGAGAAGCGCCGAGTGGCGCTCTGCGCGCTGCTGCTGTCGAAACCCGACCTGCTGCTGCTCGACGAACCGACCAACCATCTCGACGCCGAGACCACGGCGTGGCTCGAAAACCACCTGCGCGAATTCCCCGGCGCGGTGCTGATCATCACCCACGACCGCTACTTCCTCGACAATGTCACCGGCTGGATTCTCGAGCTCGATCGCGGCCGCGGCGTGCCGTACGAGGGCAACTATTCGGCCTATCTCAACGCCAAGGCCAAGCGCTTTGCGCAGGAGCAGTCGGAAGACGCGGCCCGCGCCAAGGTGCTGGAGCGCGAGCGCGAGTGGATGGGCCAGAGCCCCCAGGCGCGCATGGCCAAGTCCAAGGCGCGTATCCGCGCCTATGACGAGCTGGTGAAGGTCAACGAGGCGCGTACCCAGTCCTCGACGGCACAGATCATCATCCCGCCGGGCGAGCGGCTGGGCCAGAACGTCATCAATATCGAGGGCGTCACCAAGTCGTATGGCGATCGGGTGCTGATCGACAACCTGACCTTCAAGCTGCCGCCGGGCGGCATTGTCGGCGTCATCGGCCCGAACGGCGTCGGCAAATCGACGCTGTTCCGGATGATCACCGGGCAGGAGAAGCCGGATTCGGGCGAGATCACCGTCGCCGACAACGTCAACCTCGGCTATGTCGACCAGAGCCGCGACACGCTCGCGCCGAACAAGACGGTGTGGGAGGAAATCTCCGGCGGCAACGAGATCCTGATGTTGGGCAAGCGCGAGATGAACTCGCGCGCCTATACCTCGGCCTTCAACTTCAAGGGCGCCGACCAGCAGCAGAAGGTCGGCAACCTCTCAGGCGGGCAGCGCAACCGCGTGCACCTCGCCAAGATGCTGAAATCGGGCGCTAACGTCTTGCTGCTCGACGAGCCGACCAACGATCTCGACACCGAAACCCTGGCGGCGCTCGAAGAGGCGCTGGAGGAATTCGCCGGTTGCGCCGTGATCATCAGCCACGATCGTATGTTCCTCGATCGGCTGGCCACGCACATGCTGGCCTATGAAGGCGACAGCCACTTCGAGTGGTTCGAAGGCAACTTCCAGGATTACGAGCAGGACAAGATCCGGCGCCTGGGTGCGGACTCGGTGAACAACCACCGGGTCACCTACAAGAAGCTGACGCGGTAAGCCCTGGTGGACCTTACGCTGGCCGAGCGCATCCGTGGCTGCCTGTTGGGCGGCGCCTGCGGGGATGCGCTCGGAGCTCCGGTGGAGTTCCTCTCGACGCCGCAGATCGCGGCGCGCTTCGGAAGCAAGGTGATCACCAGTTTCGAACCGGACAATGGACTGCTGGGGGCCGTCACCGACGATACCCAGATGACCATGTTCACGGTCGAAGGAGTGATCCGCGCCAGAGTCCGGCAAGAGCTGGAAGGCGTCGGTGACTGGTCGGCGGTGGCGCACCATGCCTACCTCCGCTGGCTCAGCACGCAGCTGCATCCGCATACGGCAAGGCCATCGATCGACGGCCTTGATGGGTGGCTGATCGAGGACGCCCGCCACTGGTCGCAGCGTGCCCCCGGCACGACGTGCCTAGTCGCGCTCAAGAGTGCGACTACGCTGGGCGCTCCTGCCGAGAACGAGAGCAAGGGGTGTGGCACCGTCATGCGGGATGCGCCATGGGGGCTGGCTTTTCCCGACGATCCCGACACTGCATTCAGGCTGGCCTTCGAGGCTGCCCGGACGACGCACGGTCACCCCAGCGCGCACTACGCGTCCGGAGCGATCGCGGCGATCGTCTCGCGGCTCTGCGCGGGCCTCGACCTCGGCGACGCCGTCGAGCGGACGATCACCGAGAATCTCCACCATCCGGACGGCGTGGAGGTTGCGGCCGCGCTCGTCATGGCATTGCAGTTCGCGGGCCAGCCCGGTTGGCGATCCAGCCTGCTCGAGCTTGGAGGCGGCTGGGTGGCGGAGGAGGCGCTTGCCATTGCCGTGCTTTGCGCCCTTTCGGCCGAGGGGCCGCGGCAGGCGCTGATCGCCGCGGTGAACCATGAAGGCGACTCCGACTCGACCGGCGCGATCTGCGGCAACCTGCTGGGCGCGGCGCTTGGGGCCGATGCCTTTCCCGCCGAGTGGATCGCGCAACTCGAAATGCGGGATCTGCTCGAAACCCTCGCGAGCGATCTTGCAGACAGTCTGATGCCGGGTTTCGACGCGAGGGCCTTCGAGGTCCGATACCCAGGCTGGTAGGGCGCGTCTAGGGGCGCTTTCCGGTGGATGGCGTGTCGTCCGGCGAGCTGCCGAGCCCGCCCATCCCCATACCGCCGCCGCCCATTCCTCCGCCCATTCCGCCACCTCCGCCGGCACCACCACCGCCACCGCCGGCTGCGCCGCCGCCCTTGCGACCGCCACCGCCGGCTGCGCCTGGGCGCGTGGGACCTTGCGGCGGGATGGCGAGGTCAGCGGGCACTGGCTCTAGGTCCAGCGCCTTGCGGATATAGTTGCGCAGCGACACCACCAGTTCATCGGTGCGGATCTCGTGGCCGGCGGCGAGTTCGCGGGCGGCGCTATCGGCGAGGCGGACTTGCTCTTCGGTGCCGAGCAGCAGGATGTCGGAGAGGGCGGCTTCGACGGCGTCTCGGATGGCGCGGCGACGCTCGGCGGCGGTTTCGCTTAGCAGGTGAGGGGTTTCGCCCCCCGCGGGATCGGCCGGCTTCAGGTCTCGCTTATGCGCCGGATCGACCGTCATGGTGCCGGTGAACGAGCCGCCCAGCACCTTATAGGCGGCGATCAGGGTCTTCAGCCGTTCGTTGATCTGCCGGTTGAGCCGCTGCTGGCGCTGTTGGATGGTCATCATCGCCACCAGCCGGATACCGATGCCGATCAGCGCGACCAGGGCCACGCCGATCAGTGTCGCGAGCACGCTCTCCCATGAACTGAAGTCCAGACCCCGCACTGGCTCGCTCCCTGATCCGGACCGCTCTTAGAGAGATACGGTACATGAAAACAGGGACTTGGCCGATGCGTTCCGTCAGTCCTTCTCGCCCTCGAGCCGAAGCATATCCCCGCCTTCGCCCAGCGAGATCAGGCCGGTCTTGGCATAGAGATCCAGCTTCGCCCGCGTGTCGGCGATGTCGAGGTTGCGCATGGTGAGCTGGCCGATGCGGTCGGCCGGGGTGAACGGCGCGTCCTCGACCTTTTCCATGCTCAGCCGCTCCGGCGCATAGGTGAGGTTCGGGCTCTCGGTGTTGAGGATCGAGTAGTCGTTGCCGCGGCGCAGTTCGAGCGTCACTTCGCCGGTGATGGCGTTGGCCACCCAGCGCTGCGCCGTTTCGCGCAGCATCAGGGCCTGTGAGTCGAACCAGCGGCCCTGGTAGAGCAGGCGGCCCAGCCGCATGCCGCTGATGCGGTACTGCTCGATGGTATCCTCGTTGTGGATGCCGGTGACCAGGCGCTCATAGGCAATGTGCAGCAGCGCCATGCCCGGCGCCTCGTAGATTCCGCGGCTCTTGGCCTCGATGATGCGGTTCTCGATCTGGTCGCTCATGCCGAGGCCGTGGCGGCCGCCGATGGCGTTGGCTTCGAGGAACAGCGCGACGGGATCGGCGAAGGTCTGGCCGTTCAGCGCCACCGGCTGGCCCTCGGCGAAGCGCACCACCACCTTCTCGGCCGGGACGTTCACGTCGTCGCGCCAGAACGGCACGCCCATGATCGGGTTGACGATCTTGATGCCGCTGTCGAGGCTTTCCAGATCCTTGGCCTCATGCGTCGCGCCGAGCAGGTTGCTGTCGGTCGAGTAGGCCTTCTCGGCACTCATCTTGTAGGCGAAGCCGTGCGAAGTGAGGAAAGCCGACATCTCGGAGCGGCCGCCCAGTTCGTCGATGAACTGCTGGTCGAGCCAGGGCTTGTAGATGCGCAGGTTCGGGTTGGTCAGCAGGCCGTAGCGGTAGAAGCGCTCGATGTCGTTGCCCTTGAAGGTCGAGCCGTCGCCCCAGATGTTGACCCCGTCTTCCTGCATGGCCGAGACCAGCATGGTGCCGGTGACGGCGCGGCCGAGCGGCGTGGTGTTGAAATAGGTGATGCCGCCGGTCGAGATGTGGAAGGCGCCGGACTGGATGGCGGCGATGCCCTCGTGCACCAGCTGGGTGCGGCAATCGACGAGCCGCGCGTTTTCGGCGCCGAAATCCATCGCCTTCTTGGGGATCTCGTCATAGTCGGCTTCGTCGGGTTGGCCGAGATTGGCGGTATAGGCATAGACCTTGGCGCCCTTGAGCTTCATCCACAGCAGCGCCGCGCTGGTGTCGAGGCCGCCGGAAAAGGCGATGCCGACTTTTTCTCCCTTGGGCAGGTTCTTCAGGATCGTACTCACGGGGGGGACTCCAGTCGGCTCGAAGGTTTGGCGGGGACGCTGTTGGCCCGGGCGAATAGCAAAATTCGCGCCGCTCGCATAGCAGCGGGCTCAATCGATTGTTGGGCCCTGAGCGCCGCGCTATGAGACCCCGAAGACAAACAGGATCTCTGAGATGGCTGACTGGTCTCCCTCCACCTACCTGAAGTTCGAAGACGAGCGGACGCGGCCGGCGCGGGACCTGCTGGCACAGGTGCCGCTGGCGGCGCCGGGGCGGGTGGTCGATATGGGGTGCGGGCCGGGCAACTCGACCGAGCTGCTGGTGGAGCGATTTCCAGACGCCGAGGTGATCGGGCTCGACAATTCGCCCAACATGCTGGCCGAGGCACGGCAGCGGGTGCCGGGGGCGCGCTTCGATGTGGCCGATGCCAACAGCTGGGTGCCCGAGGCGGGGACCGAGCTGGTGTTCGCCAATGCGATCTACCAGTGGGCGCCGAGGCATATCGAGGCGCTGCAGAACGTGGCGGCGGCGCTGCCTGACGGCGGGGTGCTGGCGGTGCAGATGCCCGACAATGTCGGCGAGCCGTCGCACCAACTGATGCGCAAGGTGGCGTCCGAGGGGCCGTGGGCCGAGCGGCTCAAAGACGCGGCGCGGGCGCCGTTGCCGCCAGTTCGCACCTACTACGATGCCCTGCGGCCGGCTGTACGGCGCGTCGAGATCTGGCACAGCGACTACAACCATGTGCTCGATGGACCGGAAGCGATCGTCGAGTGGGTGAAGGCGACTGGGCTGAGGCCGTTCATCGATCCATTGCCGGCCGGGGAGCGCGAGCAGTTCCTGGCCAACTATCTGGGGCTGATCGGCGAGGCCTATCCGCGCACCGTGGACGGCAAGGTGCTGCTGCGCTTTCCGCGGCTGTTCATCGTTGCGGTGAAGTAGGGGCGGCAGCGCTGCCGCCCCTTGGGCTCACACCTCGCGACGCCAGCTGATCACCGGACCATCTTCGGGGTCGATGCGCCCGCCACTGCGAGCAAAGCCGTTGGCGGTGAGCACCCGCTGCGAGGCGAAGTTGTCGACCGCGGTTTCGGCCACGACCGTAGCGACCCGCGGGTCGGTTGCCGCCCAGCGGAGCAGGTCCGCCACGGCGCGGGTGGCGACGCCACGCCGCTGGCTGGCCGGCGCGACGCCGTAGCCGATCTTGATGTCGGAGCCCTCCGGGGCACGGATCAGCGAGAGGAGGCCGACGATGGTCTGGTCCTCGACGATCAGCCAGGCGGAGGGGGCGAAGCCCTCGCGGATGGAGGCCGCGAGCTCGGCCAGCATCTCCAGAACTGGAGGCGGGGCGATCTCGGCGACGAGACGCAGGTTGTTGGGGCCGCGGCCTGCAATGAGCGCGGCGAAGTCGGAAGCAGTTGCTTCGATCAGCATGTTGGTTCTCGGCATTCGGTTGAGTGGCGCCAGCAGGCTGGCGCGGCACAAGCCGAGCGACGGATATCAGGCGTCAGCGAACACGTTCACTTGGAGCCATCCTGCCGCACGGCGAGGGATGGGAAGCGTGGTCAAAGGCATTCTCCTCAGGTTGCGTCGTCACTAGCAGCGGGGATCGTTCGAAGGCAAGTCCGGCTCGGCGTGCTGGCCACTGGCGACGGGCGGTGCTAGATGCGCGCTTTGCTTTGTTCGAGGCTGGTCATGACCTCTCCCTTTGAAATCGACTTCGACGGCGCGCTGATCCGCGGCGAGGCTGACGGCTTCGGCATTCCGGTGGTGTTCCTGCATTCCGGTGTCACCGACCGGCGCATGTGGTCCGAACAGATGCGGCAGCTGGCGGCCGAGGGTTATCACGTCATCAGCTACGACCGGCGCGGCTATGGCCAGACCGAGACGGCCGATGTGCCGTTCAATCACCTGGTCGATCTCGAAACGGTGCTCGATCGATTGAGCGTCCACGCGGCGATCCTGGTGGGCTCGTCGATGGGTGGCGCGCTGGCCATCGATTTTGCGCTCGAGCATCCGAACCGGACCATTGCGCTGGTGCTGATGGGCACCGGAGTGACCGGGGCCGAGGGCTATGAGGTCGATGAGGAGGTCGAGCAGCTCGAGGAGGCGTTCGAATACGCCAAAGAGCGGGGCAATATCAGCACCGCCAACCGCATCCAGGCGCATGAGTGGCTCGATGGGCCTTATGGCGAGGCCGGGCGGGTGACCGGGCCGGTGCGCGAGCTGTTCCTCGCCATGAACGAGATCCACCTCAATCATCCGCCGCTGACGCAGGAAGAGCGGCCGGAGGCGGCGTTCCACAACCTCTCGGTGATCACCGCCCCGACCCTGCTGGTGGTGGGGGAGCTCGACTGTTCCGACATCATCGCCATTCACGAAGACCTCAGCGAGGAACTCGAGAACGCCTTCGCGGTGGTGCTCGAAGACACGGCGCACTTTCCCAACCTCGAGCGACCCGACCTGTTCGACCCGATCCTGTTCGAGTTCCTCGAAGCGGTGACCGGGCAGGGCGAGGACGACGAGGACGCGGGCGAGGACTGAGGCCACGCTGCCAATGTAGGGCGTGGTCAATGTTCCTTTGGGTGCCCCTCAGGTAGTGGTGCGCGGGCGGTCGAGCCATCGTGCCCTCCAGGCCCCCCCTCTCTTGCGATTTCTTGGGCTTAGCGCAGCTAAGTCCTTAGTTTTCGCAAGAGAGGGGGTACTGGGAGCCGCTGGCGTTTGCTGTGCCCCTCATCCGCTAGGCCACTCTCCCAAAGCTCCGCCTGAACGCACTCGGGCTGACCCCGGTCCGCGTCCGGAAGTGATGGCGCAGCGTTTCCTGGCTGCGGAAACCCGAGGCTTCGGCGATGGCGTCGAGGCCGAAATCGGTGGTTTCCAGCAGTTCCTTCGTGCGTTCGACCCGTTCGGCGATCAACCAGGTGAGCGGGCTGAGACCCGTCGCGTCGTTGAAGTGTCTGATCAAGCTGCGCTCGGAAAGCCTTGCGAGTTCAGCCATCCGGGCGATGCTCCAGTCTTCGTTCAGGCGTTGCCGCAACGTATCGAGCAGCGGGCCGACGCGGCCGCGACGCTCCTTTGCCACCGGCCGAGCGACGAACTGGGCCTGGCCACCGTCGCGATGCGCCGGCAGCACCAGGCGGCGGGCCACCATGTTGGCGACCTCGGCGCCGAAATCCTGGCGTACGATCGCGAGGCAGAGGTCGATGCCGGCGGCCGAGCCGGCGGCGGTGAGCAGGTTCCCATCCTCCGAGTAGAGGATATCGGGCAGCACCTCGATCGATGGGAACTCCGAGCGCAGGATCTCGGCATAACGCCAATGGGTGGTGGCGCGACGACCCTCCAATAGGCCGGAGCGGGCCGGGACGAACACGCCGGAACAGAGCGTCGCGATGCGGGCGCCGCGGGCGTGGGCGGCGCGCAGCGCTGCGATCAGCGGCTCGGGTACCGGCGTCATGGCGCCGCGCCAGCCGGGGACGACGATCAGCCCGGCCTGTTCGAGCCGGCCAAGATCGTGGTTGGCCGCGACGCTGATGCCGCCATTGGCGCGATAGGGGCCGGGTTCGATGCCGACGATCTCATGGGTGTACCAATCGAGGTGCGCGAATTCGGGGCGCGAGAGGCCGAAGACTTCGACGGCGATGCCGAACTCGAACATGCAGAGCTGGTCGTAGGCGAGAATGGCGACGTGGCGGTTGGGCTGATCCATGATGGCGATATCTTACCGCATATTGGCATTCCCGCCACTCACTGGCGGCGCCAGTTTCCGGCAAGTTCTCGCCATTCCAATCGCTGAGGAGGCTTCAATGCCGAGCAACGTTGCCTTTACCCCCGCCGCCGCGTCCGCCGAGGCGCTGCAGCACTTCTCCCGCCGGTTGAGTTTCGAGACCGACTGCTGGGACGTCCATGATGCGCTGAGCCGCGACGTCGCCGATTTCGTGCTGCTCGATGTACGCAGCCCCGCGATGTACGCGCAGGGGCACGTGCCGGGGGCGCTGAACCTGCCGCATGGCAAGATCACCGCGCGCAAGATGGCGGAATGGCCGGAGGGTACGCTGTTCGTCACCTATTGCGCGGGGCCGCACTGCAACGGCGCCAACAAGGGGGCGCTGCGGCTCGCTGAACTCGGTCGACCGGTCAAGGAAATGATCGGTGGGGTGACCGGCTGGTTGGACGAGGGCTTTGAGCTGGCGACCGGCGAGGCAGTGGGCGACCCGGTCATCCGGCAAGCGGCAGAATAAGTTCCGCGATTGCTCAAATGAGCTTGCCAGCGGCGCAACTCCGACGACAAGCTCCGGCCCGAACCAATGTTTGGAAGGGCTCGAAGAATGAACCGGATACTGCTTGGCGCCGCCGCTGCCGCGGCGGTGCTCATCACGCCGGCGCTGGCGTGCGAAACCATCACCAGCGCCAAGGTGAAACTCAGCGCCTGCATCGACACGACGGCCTGGGCGACGCAGACGCCGTCCGGCGACCAGGAGTTTCTCTACTATTCCAGCGATGAGACGATCGGCTTTGCGGTGATCAACGAGAATGGCGCCTGGCCGGCCTCGCAGTTCCGCGAAGCCATCCTCAGCAATGCGGTGGCAGCGGCGCTCGATGCCAAGCCGGAGAACGTTTCGATCGTCGGCGAGCGGTTGGAGAATATCGGCGGCAAGGCCTGGAACGTCATCGAGTACCAGGTGCAGATCCCTGATGGGGCGCTGCTGTTCCAGAACTTCTACTATGTGCAGCCGGGTTTCGGCTCGAGCCAGTTCGTCTACTGGAGCGCGCCCGAGGGCGGTACGTCCACGGCGTTCCGCGCCGGGCAGATGCTGGCTACGGTTCAGTTTGCCGAGTGAGCGAAAGGGGCGGCCGTCCGGCCGCCCCGCCTGATCAGATGGCCAGCAGGCCGTCAAAGTGCCGGCCGAGTTGCGCAGTCGGCAGGTTGGTCAGGTCCTTGGGGACCTCGGCGACGATCGTTTCGCGCAGGCTCTTGCTGAAAACCGGGCGCAGGTCGCCCAGCGCCGTCGGCGCAGCCGCAACGATCAGTTGATCGAAGGCGTGCTGCTGGTGCTTGCGCTCCAGTTCCTCGGCGACATTCTCGACGAAGCGGCGCTCGCGCACCGCCACGGGATCCGATGAGGGCTCGATGGCGCTGCGGCCATGGCCGACCGAAGAGAAGCTCCTGCCCGGGCGATCCGCCATGATCTCGCCGGCCTTCAGCGGGGTCTGTTCGAACATCAGGTCGTCAACGGCCTGCAATCCCTTGCCGGGGCCGTGGTGTTCAAACACCTTGGCCGTCGCTCCATCGGCGATGAGGATCCAGGTGACCTTGGCTTTCATGGCGTGCTCCTTTTGATGGGTACAGGAAAGCTAACGCAGGACGTGGCGATTGGTTTGATCGCCATCAAGGTGGGTTGTTCCCGTAATCACAAACTCTGATTTGTGCCGGGGGCAGGGGCACTGCTAGAAGGCGGCTCTCACTCGGCCGGCTACGGCCCGGAAGGACACGCATTGGCGTCCGTCACCAGCACCGACAGTACCAGCAGCGAGAGCGGCCTTGCCGCGGGCGTCGCTACCTATGTGCTGTGGGGCTTCCTGCCGCTGCTGTTCAACCTGCTCAACCACGTGGGCGCGGCGACGGTGGTTGCCAACCGCACGCTGTGGTCGCTGCTGGTGCTTGGCGTCATCATGATCCTGGGCGGCCGCATGGCCGAGGTCCGGGCGGCGCTGCGCGACCCGCGCACCGTGACCTCCATGGCGCTGGCTGCGCTGATCCTCGGCGCCAATTGGCTGATCTACATCTTCGCCGTCGAAACCGGGCAGGTGCTGGAAGCGAGCTTCGGCTACTTCATCCTGCCGCTGGTCAATGTGGCAACCGGGGTGCTGCTGCTCGGCGAGCGGCTCAACCGCTGGCAACTGGTGGCCATCGCGATTGCCGCCGTGGCCATCGCCATCCAGGCGGTTTCGATCGGCGGGATCCCCTACGTGGCGCTTGGGCTGGCGCTGACCTTTGCGGTCTATGGGTACCTGCGCAAGACCGCCAAGGTCGGGTCCGCGCCGGGCCTGTTCGTCGAGACCATGGTGCTGGCGCCGATCGCTATCGCGTTTCTCGGCTACAGCTTCGTGCGCGACGGCGGCATCGGTTGGCACGGCGACCCGTACTCACTTTCGCTGCTGGCGTTGACCGGGCCGGCGACGGTAGTGCCGTTGTTGCTCTTCGCCTTCGCGGTGCAGCGGCTGAAGATGACCACGGTGGGCATGCTGCAATACATCGCGCCGTCGATCACCTTCATCCTAGCCATCACCTTGTTTGGCGAGCACCTCAATGCGGTGCGGTTCGGCAGCTTTGCGCTGATCTGGGTATCGCTGATCGTCTACACCACCGATTCCGTGGTGCGCCGCCGGCGGGCCATGGCATGATGGAGCCGATGCCGGCGCTGACACTGAGCGGCCGGGTCGAGGGCACGTTCGTGGTCGAGAGTGCGGCAGTCGATTCGACCGCGCGCGCGGAACTGATGCTGACCTATGCCGGCGTCGCGGGTGACCGCCACGAGGGGCTGGTGCGGCCGAGCGGTGCGCGCGAGCCGTGGTATCCACGCGGCACGCCGATGCGCAACGAGCGGCAGGTCTCGATCCTCAGCGCCGAGGAACTGGCCGAGATCGCGACCACGCTCAACTTGCCGCAGATCCTCGGGCAATGGGTCGGCGCCAACCTCGTTCTGTCCGGCATTGCGCACCTCACCCAATTGCCGCCGCGCAGCCTGCTGCTGTTCGCCTCCGGCGCCACCATCCGCATCGACGGCGACAACGATCCGTGCCGCAAGACCGGCAAGGCCATTGCGGTGAAGCACGAGGGCAGGGCCGACCTCGAGTTCGGCTTCGTCAAGGCGGCCATGGGGAAGCGCGGACTCGTCGGCTGGGTCGAGCGCGAGGGGCCGATCCGGGCCGGGGATGAGGTGAAGGTCAGAACCTGGAGGCAGGCGGCTTATCCGGGGGTAGGGCACTGACTAGGGCGCACCGCGCCACCAACAAGATCAGGCGGGGATGACGCCGGTGGGTGGGGGACTCTCACTGTGCAGGTGTCGGCTGGCTTGTGCAGAGGCTCCGTACATGCCCCAAAGCTCAGCCGGCGGGTGGCGCGGGATCGGGGCTAGGCAACGATGCCGATGTAGCGCAACCGCGACCTGAGGAGCCCACCTAAACCGCAGGCCGCGCCCGACGGATCGTTTCCGCTACCTGTTCGAACACCGCACCGAACGGCGTCGCCTCGCGCCACACCAGCGTCAGCAGCCGCCGGGCGCCGGGCGATTGCAGGCGGTGGATGCGGATACGGTCGCCTGTCGCTTCCTTCTTCAGGGCGATCTCGGGCAAGAGCGTAATGCCCTGGCCGTTGGCGACGAACTCGACGATGGTCGAGAGCGAGGTGGCGGCGAAGGTGCGCCGCGCGATGTCCGGATCGAGGGCGCAGGCGGCGATGGCCTGGTCGCGGAAGCAGTGGCCTTCGTCGAGCAGCAGAACGCGATCGCTGTCGATCTCGGCCAGGGGGACCGGATCCTCGGCCCGGTCAGCCGAACCGGTAGCCAGCACGAACTCGTCGGCAAACAGCGGAGCGGCGGTGAGGCGCGGGCCGCCGGCCCGGGGCTCGCTGGCAATCAAGGCGAGGTCGAGGCTACCATCGGCGAGCCCTTCGACGAGCGCGTCAGTACGGCTTTCCGACACGGTGAAGCTCAGCTCGGGCAGCTCGCGCTGCAAGGCCGGAAATACATGCGGCAGCAGATAGGGCGCGACCGTGGGAATGACGCCGAGCCGTAACGGTCGCGCCGGGTTGCCGCGCTGGCCGGTGACGAACGACATCAGGCCCTCGGTCTGTTCGAGAATCGGCCGCGCCCGCTCGATAAACTCGCGACCCAGCGGAGTGAGCCTTACCGATTTGCCGAGCCGGTCGAACAACGGCCCGCCGCATAGCTCCTCGAGCTGCCGGATCTGCTGGCTCAGCCCCGGTTGAGTGACGTGAGTGCGTTCCGCAGCGCGCCCGAAATGGCCCGTTTCCGCCAAAGCGACGGCATACTGCATCTGCCGAAGTGTGATCATAAGCTGTGATTATCACAGATAGAAGTGCAATCAATTGGCATTATGCGAACGGTCCGAGGCACAATAGAAGCATTCCAAAGTGTGGAGCCGGAGCCGATCGCGATGAAAGCGCGGGTGGTCACCGCCGCGTCACCCGGAAGCCCTATCGCAACACGACAACTCGAGACCTACGGAGACGACCATGGACGCAGCAAACGAAGGTGGCGCGGGCAAGTGCCCGGTGCCGCATGGCAGCGCGGGCCGCAGCAATCGTGACTGGTGGCCGAACCAGCTAGATCTGTCGGTGCTGCATCAGCACACCGCACTGTCCAACCCGATGGGTTCGGCCTTCGACTATGCCCAGGCCTTCAAGGCGCTCGACATCAAGGCGTTGAAGGCCGACCTCACGGCGCTGATGACCGATTCGCAGGATTGGTGGCCGGCCGATTTCGGCCATTATGGTCCGCTGTTCATCCGCATGGCCTGGCACAGCGCCGGCACCTATCGCACCGCCGATGGTCGCGGCGGTGGCGGCGGTGGGCAGCAGCGCTTCGCGCCGCTCAACAGCTGGCCCGACAACGTCAACCTCGACAAGGCCCGGCGTCTGCTGTGGCCGATCAAGCAGAAATACGGCTCGGCCATCTCGTGGGCCGACCTGATGATCCTCACCGGCAACGTTGCGCTCGAATCGATGGGCTTCAAGACCTTCGGCTTCGGCGGCGGGCGCGCCGACACCTGGGAGCCGGAACTCGACATCTACTGGGGCAAGGAAGGCGAGTGGCTCTCCGACAAGGAGCGCTACAGCGGCGAGCGCGATCTCGATAACCCGCTGGCTGCCGTGCAGATGGGCCTGATCTACGTCAACCCCGAGGGCCCGGCCGGCAACCCCGACCCGCTGGCCTCGGCGCGCGACATCCGCGACACCTTTGCCCGCATGGCGATGAACGACGAAGAGACTGTGGCGCTGATCGCCGGCGGCCACACCTTCGGCAAGACCCATGGCGCGGGCGATGCCAAGCTCGTCGGGGTCGAGCCGGAAGCGGCCGGCATCGAAGAGCAGGGGCTCGGCTGGGTCAGCTCGTTCGGCAGCGGCAAGGGTGGCGACGCCATCGGCTCGGGGCTCGAGGTCACCTGGACCTCGACGCCGACCAAATGGAGCAACAACTTCTTCTGGAACCTGTTCGGCTACGAATGGGAGCTGACCAAAAGTCCCGCCGGCGCCCACCAGTGGACGCCCAAGCACGGCATGGGCGCCAATTCGGTGCCGGACGCGCACAATGCGGATAAGCGCCACGCCCCGTCCATGCTGACCTCCGACCTGGCGCTGCGGTTCGACCCGGCCTACGAGAAGATCTCGCGCCGCTTCTTCGAGAACCCCGACCAGTTCGCCGACGCCTTTGCCCGCGCCTGGTTCAAGCTGACACACCGCGACATGGGGCCGAAGGTCCGTTACCTGGGCCCGGAAGTGCCGGCGGAAGAGCTGATCTGGCAGGATCCGATCCCGGCCGTGACGCACCCGCTGGTCGACGCTGCCGACATCGCGGCGCTGAAGGCGAAAATCCTCGCCACCGGTCTCAGTGTCTCGGAGTTGGTGAGCACGGCCTGGGCTTCGGCCTCGACCTATCGCGGCTCGGATATGCGTGGCGGCGCCAACGGCGCCCGCATCCGGCTGGCCCCGCAGAGGGACTGGGCGGTCAACCAGCCCGAGCAACTGGGCAAGGTGCTCGGCCACCTCGAGGCCATCCAGGCCGAGTTCGGCAAGCCGGTATCGCTCGCCGACCTGATCGTCCTCGCCGGTTCCGTGGGGATCGAGAAGGCGGCCAAGGATGCCGGGCTCGATCTCACCGTACCGTTCACCCCGGGCCGGGCCGACGCATCCGCCGAGCAGACCGATGCGGCATCGTTCGCGCCCCTCGAGCCGACCGCTGATGGCTTCCGCAACTACTCGAACGGTCGCCAGCGCCTGTCGCCGGAGGAGAACCTGGTCGATCGCGCCCAACTGCTCGGCCTCACCGCGCCGGAAATGACCGTGCTGGTCGGCGGGCTCCGCGCCCTCAAAGCCGGCGCGCCACAGCACGGCGTGTTGACCAGCCGGCCGGAAACGCTGAGCAACGACTTCTTCGTCAACCTGCTCGACATGGGGACGAAGTGGCGGCCGGCGTCGGAGGACCACAGCGTCTACCAGGGCGTCGATCGCGTTACCGGTGAACCCAAGTGGACCGCCACCCGCGTCGACCTGATCTTCGGTTCGCACTCGCAACTGCGGGCGATTGCCGAGGTCTACGGCCAGTCGGATGCGACCGAGAAGTTCGCTCGGGACTTTGTCGCGGCGTGGGTCAAGGTGATGAACGCCGATCGGTTCGATCTGGCTTAGGGCCACAAACTCGATGCTCATCTAAGCGAAAACTTGGGCTTGGCCGCCTGGCCAAGTCCTTAGTTTTCGCCAGAGGGGGGATTGGGAGGCACGGTGCCCGCCACGTCCCCCCTCTTGGAATTTCTAAGGCTTAGCCAAGAAGCTAAGCCCAAGAAATTACATTCGCACCCGCAAGGGGGGAGATGGCCGAGGGGCCGGTGTGGGAATCACGGTCAACGACCCCTCACCGAACTCCCTGCAATTTGAATCAAATGTCGGCTCTTACCTTCAGCGCGCGCACTTAACTGGCGGGCCAATCTGCCACGGTACGGCAGAAGCCGGAGGGAAGTGACATGACTGAGATGGAAGAAGGCACCACCCGAGCGTTCTCGACGTTCCGGGTTCTCAACGGTGACTCCAACATCGTGGAACGCGATCAGCTGTTCCGTAACATGGCCCAGCTCTACTCCTACGTGTCGGATCGCTGCGATGACGAGCAGGTCGCGCAGTACGACGAGGTGTTGTGCCAGCTGGCCGAATTGGTTGAGTCCGAGGCGCGCGCCCATGTGGCCAAGCTCCTGGCTCCGCTGGACCGCGCGCCGGGCAACGTGGTGGTCAAGCTCGCCAATGACGAGATCGAGGTAGCGCAGCCGCTGCTCGAATTCTCCAATGTTCTGAGCGACGACGACCTGATCGAGATCATCGCCAACCAGACCGAAGAACACCGCGTCGCCATTGCCGGCCGGACGCAGGTGCCGGAGCGGGTGGGCGAAGCCATCGTCGAGCACGGCGAGACCGCCTCGGTAATCAAGCTGGTGCGCAACACCAATGCCGAGATCGGACAGCAGGCGCTGGAGCGCCTCGCCGAGCGCGCCGCCTCGGACGCGGCGATCGCCGCCGATCTCCGCGGCCGCGAAGACCTCGACTGGAAGAGCCTCGGCGGCAAGATCGAAGCGGTCGGCGACCGGGTGCGCGAGACCATGTCGCGCATCGATCCGCGGGTCGACCCGGTCACCGTCGGCAAGGTGCAGGCGGTGGTCTACAACCGCATGCGCAACCGTGCCGGTTTCTCCAGCCAGGAGTGGAAGGTCGCCTACAACCAGGTGAAGGCGCTGTCGGACCGCAAGCAGCTCGACGAGCGGGCGCTGATCCGCTTCGCCCGCTTCGGTTACGGCCACCACACCGCCGCTGCGCTCACCATGCTGCTGCGCGTCGGCCCCGAAGTCTTCGTCAAGTGGCTCGCCATGCAGGACTATGTGGCGATCACCGTGGCGTTGCGCGCCCTGGGCATCCAGCCCGATCTGTTCGAGGCGATGATCGCCTCGATGCCGTGGCGCGATCTGCCGAGCCAGGCCGACCTGCAGAATGTCCGCAAGCGCTTCGAGGCGCTGAGCAAGGACGAAGCGGTCGGCATCTTCGAGCTGTGGCGCACCCATGCCTTCCGTCGCCGGCTTCCCAACGAGGATGTCGTCGGCGCCGCCTGAATACGCCGAACTCTGTCCAACTTCATGAAGGGCGATCCCGCAACGGATCGCCCTCTTTTCGTTTCGTCATCCCGTCAGCCCAGCGAGCACGGATTCGGGTTCGGCCGGAACGATCTCGACCGGGGCATTCCAGTACTGGGCGAACTCGAGCATGTCGAAATACTGGTTGCCGACGGTGCCCGTGCCGGTCGCCTTGTCGAGGAAGGCCTCCATCATTTCGACGCTCAGTTCGAGCCGGCCCAGGTACCAGCCGAACAACGCGGTACCCTCGGTGTCGGGATTGCCTTTTCCCGTGCCGTAACGGGCCACCGGGAGATGGTTCAGGATCTCGACCCCTTCGTCGACCTGCATGTGCAGCCCGGCAATCCAGACATAGGCACAGGCCGAACGGCATTCGCCCACGGCGCGCGTCCACATGTAGCGCTCGTGGATGATCACGCCAATGCGCACGGCACTGAGCAGATCCCCGCCTGGGCCGCTGAGCTCGACGATCCGCGGCGGTCGGCGGTTGACCTCGGCGAGAAAGATACCCCCATCGACCGGGGTGATCGGGCCGGAGAGGCGGAGCACGAGGTCGCCATTGGTATTGGTGCGATACTCATAATCGGCGGCGAGCGCGGGCAGAGGCAGGCCGGCAAGCACAGCGGCGCCGGCAAGCAGTCGAAGGGCATACATTCTGATCTCCTTGTCACCCCGCGGGGCAAGGAATGCCTCAGGACCGTGCGCGCCGTCCTTCAGGCGCGATGAAAAGTTCTTAAGAGGCGGCGGTTGGTGACGCAGATGGGTGCCCACCTACGGTGTCACCCCGTCGCCGGGATGACAGCGCGCTTGGGGTGCTGCTGGTGATGAACTCAGCAGAACGGTCCTACTCCTCGCGCAGTCCCGCCAGCTGCAGGCCCTCGACCAGCACCCGGTCGCGCCCGTCGGGCTGGCCGGTGCGTCCGAGGAGGCTCGATATGGTGAGATCGGGCCAGATGGCGTGGGCGCGAGCGAGTTGCGCCTGCGCCTCGTCGATGCGCCCCAGGTGGGCATAGGCGGCTGCGACGATACAGTGCGAAAAGTCCACGCCCTCCGACGCCGCGAGGCCGCGCAGCCCCCAGGCCAGCGCCTCTTCGACCCGCCCGGCAGCGAGGTGGGCGCGGGCGATGCCGTTGAGGCTCCAGAAGGTTTCGGCCAGGCCGGGCGACAGCTGCAGGAAGCGCGCATGGCTGGCGATGGCGCCGTCGTAATCGCCCATGAAGAAGCTGGCATAGCCCGCGACATTGGCGATCAGCAGGCTGTTGGGGTTGGCCGCCTGGGCCCGCCGGATCAGGGCGAGGCCGGTGGCGTGCTCGCCCGAGATGGTCAGCCGGACGATGCCGGCGACCAGCACGACATTGGGATCGTTGTCGTCGGCGGCCAGCCCGCGTGCCGCCAATTGCAGGGCCAGCGTTCCATCATCGACGCCGGGCGGCGCCGCGCCACCGCGGGTCAGCCGCATCTCGTGCGCCCAGGCGGCGAGCGCCAGAGCAGGGGCAAAATCGGGGTCGAGGGCGATGGCTTGTTCGAGCAGCTCGATTGCCCGGTCGAAATCCTGCAGCTGCACGATGCGCACACCCTGCATGAAAGGCAGGGCCTGGAGGTAGAGATCGTAGGCGTCGAGATTGTCCGGCCGCTTGCGGCGGGCCCGCTCGATCTCGGCCCGGCGGAGCTGCGGCTCGATCAACCCGATCACCGCTTCGGCGATGCTGTCCTGGAAATCGAGGATGTCGCCGATGGCGCCGTCGAAGCTCTGGGCCCAGAGGTGTGAACCCGACCCGCCATCCACCAGTTGCGCCGCAACGCGGACGCGCTCCCCGGATCGGCGCACGCTGCCTTCCAGCACGTAGCGGGCGCCGAGGGTGCGAGCGACTTCGCGCACGTCCACTGCTCGGCCCTTGAAGGCGAAACTGGAGTTGCGGGCAATGACCGCAAAGGTCTTGAAGCGCGACAGTGCCGCGATCAATTCCTCGACGATGCCATCGACGAAGTACTCCTCCGCGCCCAGGTTGGCGAAGGGCAGGATCGCGATGGCCGGGATGCCGGAGCCGGCGCCGCCCGCATCGCGCACCAGCCGATAGCCGACCCGCGCGACATTGCCGATCCACTCGGCACCGTCCGGTCGGGTGCCGAGCAGCTTGCGAAGCGTTGCGACCTGCACGGCGAGGTTGCCTTCCTCGACGATGGTGTCGGGCCAGGCTCGGTCCAGCAATTGCGGTTTGCCGACGACCTCGCCATTGGCCTCGAGCAGCGCCTGCAGCACCGCCGCGGCCCGGCCGCCAAGCGGCACCAGTTCATCCCCGCGCAACAGCGTCGCGCTGGTGGTATCGAACAGGTAAGGACCGAAAGCGACGCGCTCACCCATGGCGGGTCGAATGAGCCCGTGGCCGGCCGATCGAGTCAAGCTCCGCCATGGGGCTGGACCTGACGTCGTAAGGGATATAAAGATATCTTTATATCTCGTGAGGCGGAATGAACGACACGGCGGATCTGGTTGGCGTGCTGCGCGCGGCGGGGGAAACCACCCGGCTGCGCCTTCTGGCATTGCTGGCCGATGGCGAACAGTCGGTCAAGGACCTCACTGAAATCCTTGGCCAGAGCCAGCCACGGGTTTCGCGTCATCTCAAACTGCTTGCCGATGCCGGGCTGATCACCCGCAACGCCGAGGGCGCCTGGGCCTATTACGGGCTTGCACCCGAAGGGCCAGGCGGCGACCTGGCGCGGTGGCTGATCGGGCGGCTCTCGGCCGACGACGGCGAGCGGCTGCGCGATCGGCAGCGGCTCGAGGCAGTGCGGCTCAACCAGGCCGAGCAGGCGGCCGCCTATTTCGCCAAGGTCGCCGACAGCTGGGATCTGCTGCGCTCGCTGCATGTGCCCGAGGAGGCGGTGGAGGCCGCGATCGTCGAAGCGATGCAGGGCAGGGTGGTCGACACGCTGATCGATCTCGGCACCGGCACCGGGCGGATGCTCGAACTGCTCGCCGGGCACTATCGGCGCGGCATCGGCATCGACGCGAGCCGCGAAATGATCGCGGTGGCGCGGGCCAAGCTCGCCTCGTGCTCGATCGGCCACGCCCAGGTGCGGCTTGGCGATATCGCCGATCTCGATGCCGGCGCCGGACGGGCCGACGTCATCGTCATCCACCAGGTGCTGCATTATTTCGACGACCCGGGCCGGGTGCTGGCGCAAGCCCGTCGCGCCTTGAAGCCGGGCGGCGAGATGCTGATCGTCGATTTCGCGCCGCATGGGCTCGAGTTCCTCCGTTCGCACCATGCGCACCGCCGGCTTGGCCTCAGCGAGGCGCAGATGGCCGGCTGGGCGCGCGCCGCCGACCTCGAGGTCGCCGACCTCAGATCCTTCCCACCCACCAATCCGACCGAGGGGCTCACTGTGTGCCTCTGGCGGCTTACCGACGAGACGGACAACCCGATATGAGTACTGACTACACCGACCGCCCGAGCCGCATGCGCCCGGACGTGCGGCCCGATTTCCAGGTCTCGTTCGAGTTCTTCCCGCCCAAGACCGACGTCATGGAGGAGCGGTTCTGGGAGTCGATCCACAAGCTGGCGCCGCTGCATCCGCGCTTCGTTTCGGTCACTTACGGTGCCGGTGGCTCGACGCGCGAGCGCACGTTGCGCATGGTCAAGGAAGTGAAGTCGCAGACCGGCGTCGATGCTGCGGCACATCTTACCTGTGTCGGTGCGACCCGCGAGGAAGTCGACGCCGTCGTCCAGGGTTACAAGGATGCCGGTATCGATCGGATCGTCGCTCTGCGCGGCGATCCGGCCGAGGGTATCGGCCAGCCCTTCGTGCCGCATCCGCAGGGCTACCAGAATGCCGCCGATCTGGTCGCCGGCATCCGCAAGATTGGCGATTTTGACATCTCGGTTGCCGCCTATCCCGACAAGCATCCCCAGAGTCCCAACTGGGAAGCCGACATCGACAACCTCAAGCGCAAGCTCGATGCCGGGGCGACCCGCGCCATCACCCAGATGTATTTCGACAACGACGACTACTTTCGGCTCGTCGAGCGGGCCCAGGCGGCCGGGATCACGGCGCCGATCGTGCCGGGCATCCAGCCGATCCATTCGTTCAAGCAGATTTCAGGCTTTGCGGCGCGTTGCGGCGCCTCGATCCCCGGCTGGCTGGCCGAGCGGTTCGAGGGGTTGGACGAGGATCCCGAGACCCATGCGCTGGTTGCATCGGCGGTCGCCGCCGAGCAGGTGTTGGAACTGGTCGACAACGGGATTACAGAGTTTCACTTCTTTACGCTGAACCGCTCCAACCTGGTGCTGGCGCTGGCGCGGTTGCTCGGGGCCCGGCCGGACTGAGCCGAGGCCGTTCAGCGTCCGTTCAGGTGGACTCCGGCAACGTCCAGAGTGGGGCAGTGCCCCGGCCATCCACAAAATGGCCACGTTAATTGGCTTCCGTCGGGCAGTGGGGACGGGGGCAAGTTGAAGGACAGCAGCCTATGAAACTCGATGGCAAGGTGAAGGGCGGATTGGCTTGGGCCGGTCTCGTCGTCATCCTCGCGGTGCCCGCCGCGAACATGGTCGTCGGTAACCAGAACAGCGGCACGGCCAACAGCGCCGTGACGACGTTGGATGCCAGCGCCACCAAGCCCCTGTTGAAGGTTCCTGCCGCAGCCAAGCCCGGCGCGACCGATCCGATCCAGACGGCGAGCGCCACGACCACTGAAGATCCGGTCGACAAGCTGCTGTCGAAGGGCAAGAAGCTGCCCTCCTACATTTCTGACGGCGACGGTGCGACACCGGCGAAGCCGAGCGCCTCGACGACGGACAAGCCGACAACGCCGGTGAAGCTGAAGCCGATTTCGCCGACTACGCCGATCAAGGCGCCGACCGAGGTTGCCGCTGTCGCCCCGACGGAGACGCCGCCGGTGCCGCTGCCGCGCGACGCGCGACCCAAGGCCACTGCGGTCGCATCGCTGCCGGCGGCGGAGAAGCCGCTGATCGTCGACGAGAACAAGGTGCGCCGGGAGGAGAACGCTGCGGTCGAGCCGTTCCCGCTCAGCGACGACGAGGTCGTGACCGGCGACCAGCTCGAGGAATGGGATTCGGGCTCGCTCGCCGACTATCTCGAGCGCAAGGGCCTGTTGTCGCAGACCTCGGCGGAAGAGAGTTACGATCCGGATGGGTTCTACCTCGACGAGGGACCGAACAAAAAGAAGAAGAAGCCGGTGCAGGACGACGACTTCTTTTTCTTCTGAAATCTGCGGCCGCCCCACAAGGCGGCCGAAACGTGATTAGGGGGCCGACGATGCAATCCGCCGCATGTCTCATGGCTATGAAATTCCCGTTCGGCGGCTATTGTGCGCCCAGGTCGGAGAGCCACATGTCGGTCTGGCAACGTCTTAGTGCCTTCATCGGGTCGGCCTCGGAGCGGACCGGGTTGGTCGGCTCGATCATCAACGCGCTCGATCCCGACACCTGGCTGCCGGGTGGTCGCGACGCGGCGTTCACCCTGGCGCTGATCGCGCTGTCGGCCAAGATGGCGGTGTCGGATGGCGTGGTCACGGCATCGGAGCTGCGGGCCTTCCAGCGCACCGTCGAGATTCCGCCGGGAATCGAGGAGCAGGTCGACAAGCTGTTCAAGCTGGCCCAGCAGGACGTCGCCGGCTACGAAGCCTATGCCAAGAAGGTGCGGCGCTTCTTCATCGATAGCCCCGATACGCTCGAACACGTGCTCGACAGCCTGTTCTTCATCGCCTCGGCCGACGGAATGATCCACGAGGCCGAACTCGATTACCTCAAGAATGTCAGCGACATCTTCGGTTTCGACGATGCGCGGTTCGAGCAGCTGACCTCGCAGCATGTGCTGTTCGATCGCGGCGCCGACCCCTATATCGTGCTGGGTCTCGCGCCGAGCGCCGAGCGCGACGAGGTGAAGCGGGTGTATCGCCTGCTGGTTGCCGAGCACCATCCGGACCGGCTGATCGCCAAGGGCGTGCCCGAGGAACTGATCGATGTGGCGACCGCCCGCATGGCGGCGATCAACAACGCCTACAACCAGATCATGAAGCGCGCCGCCTGACGGCGCGCCCATCTGACTGTGCGCTTGACTGAGCCCTGTCACGCCCCCCATATGCGCCTCGCCAGTTGACCGGGTGACCGCTCCTGTTTCCGTGGGAGAGGAAAGTCCGGGCTCCATCGAAATACGGTGACGGCTAACGGCCGCCGGGGGCGACCCCAGGGAAAGTGCCACAGAAAGCAAACCGCCTCGCGTTCGCGCGCGGTAAGGATGAAAGGGTGCGGTAAGAGCGCACCGCGGACCTGGCAACAGGGACGGCACGGCAAACCCCACCGGGAGCAAGACCAAATAGGGATGACGCGGGGTTCGCCCCAGCCGGTTTTCGAGGCCTGTCATCCGGGTTGGTTGCATGAGGCCGGCAGTAATGCCGGTCAAAGATGAATGGTCACCACGTCAGCGCCGTGAGGCGCCGGCCCTACAGAACCCGGCTTATAGGTCAACTGGCATTTCTCCCCTTTAACTTTAGCGGCTCACGGTTGGTGCGTCGCGAGCCCGCTCCTGCAGTCGGGAATCCCTCTCCCGCTTGCGGGGGAGGGGGAACCAGCCGACAGGCTGGTGGGAGGGGGGGCCACAAACACGGCCTCTGCCCAGTCCGCCCACAGTCTGTGCGTGGGGCACCCCTCTCCCACCGCCTTGCGGCGGTCCCCCCTCTCCCGCAAGCGGGAGAGGGAATCCCGACTGCCGGTGTCGCGGGGTCCTCTATTTCAGACATTATGTATGAAAAACTTGACACCATGTCGGCTTCATCTTACACGTCTCATCACACTGAACCGAGGCTGGAGGCCGGGATGAGCTTTAAGGAATGGGAATCCGTGGTGAACATCATCGCAGCGCTGGTGATCGGCGCCTGGGTGATCTTCGAGGCGCTGACCAACCCGCCGGCGAGCATTGCCGTGGTGGCAAGCCGGCTGCTCTGGGCGATCCTTTTCGGGGTGCTGTTCACCATCGCGGCGATGATTGTGATGTCGATCCTCGTCTCCATCGCGCGGCGCGAGCAGTTCAAGGATGAGAAGGCGGATGAGCGGGACAGGCTGGTGAGCCTGCGCGCCATGCGCAATGGCTACGTCATTGCCTCGATCGCCGGTATCGCCTGCCTGTTCACCCTCGCCTTCGGCACCAATCCAGCCCAAGCCGCCTACGTCCTGTTCGGCGGGCTGCTGCTGGCCGGCCTCGTCGATGCTGCCTCGCGGCTCGTCTACTACCGGATCGGTTGAGCGCCATGGGCAAGGGACAGGCGCGGATCGACAACACCATCCGCACGCTGCGTTTCAACGCCGGCGAGATGACCCAGGCGGCGCTGGCCGAGAAGGTGGGGGTCACCCGCCAGACCATCGTCGCCATGGAGCAGGGGCGCTATTCGCCCTCGCTCGAAGTCGCCTTCCGGGTGGCGCAGGCCTTCGGCGTGCCTCTCGAGGAAGTATTCCAGTATCGTGGGGAGGGCGAGTGATGCTTGCTGCCATCGTCGAGCGCTATGGACCGCCCGAGGTGCTGGTCATCCGCGACGTGCCGACACCCACGCCCGGCCCCGAGCAGGTGCTGGTGCAGATCCATGCCAGCGTCGTGACCCCCTCCGATGTGGCCTTCCGCAATGGCGAGCTGTGGATCGCCCGGCTGTTCTCCGGTCCATTCAAACCGCGCCTGCCGATCCTCGGCGATGCGTTTGCCGGAACGGTCGCCGGCGTCGGCGCCGGCGTCACGCGCTTTGCCGTCGGCGACCGGATTGCGGGCTCCACCGGCCCCGAACTTGCAGCGCATGCCCAGTTCGCCGTCATCGATCAGTCCGGCGCCATCGTCAGGTTGCCGGACGGGGTGGAGTTCGGCGCGGCGGCGGGGCTCTGCGACGGCGGGCTCACGGCGCTGCCTTTCCTCCGCGATCACGGTCGGTTGCAGGCGGGGCAGCACGTGCTGGTCAACGGCGCATCGGGCAGCATCGGCAGCACGGCGGTGCAACTGGCGCGCGCCATGGGCGCGGTGGTGACCGGCGTTACGAGTTCCCGCAACGTCGAACTGGTCCGCGCGCTCGGCGCCGACCGGGTGATCGACTACACCTGGGAGGATTTCACCGCCGCCGACAGCGCTTATGACGTGATCTTCGACACCGTCGGCAAATCCAGCTTCGCCCGCTGCCATGGGGCGCTGAAGCCCGAGGGCGTCTACCTCACCCCAACGCCGATGCTGTCATCATCGATGCTGCGGAAGACCGGCCGACGGGCCCGCTTCGCCGCCACCGGCTTGAGGAAGCCTGCCGACAAGGCCAGGGATCTGGTCCAGCTGTTCGACTGGATGCGACAGGAACAACTGCGCACCGTGATCGAGCGCGAGTACGAACTGGCGGAGATCGCGGCGGCGCATGCCCGGGTCGAGACGGGCCACAAGGTCGGCTCCATCGTGGTGAACGTCTCGTAACCTCAATGGAACCTTAACCTAACCGCCGCAAAGTGCGCCGATACCCAGTATGGGTAATTTCTTTGTGCCGGCGGTGCCGGGTGGAGTTCGAGCGGGATGAGTGAGCCCAAGGGCAGCGACAGCCAGGCGCCGCATGTGCCGGTGCTGCTGGCCGAGGTGCTCGATGCGCTGGCCCCGCTCGAGGGCGCCCGCATCCTCGATGGCACGTTCGGGGCGGGCGGCTACTCCCGCGCCTTGCTGGAAGCCGGCGCTTCGGTGGTTGCGCTTGATCGCGACCCCTCGGTGTTGCCGCATGCCGAGCGGCTCGGCGCTGATTTCCCGCACCGGTTCAAGTTCGTAGCAGGCACCTTTTCCAACCTGGATGAGCTGGCCGATGGGCCGGTCGATGGCGTGGTGCTCGACATCGGCGTTTCGTCGATGCAGCTCGACCAGGCGCAGCGCGGCTTCTCGTTCATGCAGGAAGGCCCGCTCGACATGCGCATGTCGTTGGAGGGCGAGTCGGCCGCCGATCTGGTGAACACGCTCGATGAGGCCGAACTCGCGAACCTGCTGTTTGCCTTCGGCGAGGAACGCAAGTCGCGTCGTATCGCCAGCGCCGTCGTCGCAGCGCGCGCCACGGCGCCGATTTCGACCACCACGCAGCTGGCGCGTCTCATCGAAAAGACCATTGGGCGGAAGCCCGGCGACGCGCATCCCGCGACCCGCAGCTTCCAGGCGCTGCGCATAGCGGTGAACGGCGAGTTCGACCAACTGGTCGAGGGGCTGTTCGCCAGCGAGCGGCTGCTGGGCGAGGGCGGGCGGCTTGCCGTCGTCACCTTCCATTCCCTCGAAGACCGGATCGTCAAACGCTTCTTCGACCCCGAGAAGGGGGCGCCGACGCAGTCGCGCCACCTGCCGCAGGTGGTGCAGGAGGCGCCGCGCTGGGCGCGCGCCGGCAAGGCGCTGAAGGCTGGTGCTGCCGAGCTTGGGCGTAACCCGCGTTCGCGCTCGGCGACGCTGCGCGCCGGGGTGCGGACGACGGCGCCGGCCCGCGCCACCAGCTATGCCGGGCTGGGCGTGCCGCTGTCGCGAGGTGCCGCATGATCAAGATGCTCAATGCCGTGATGGTCTGCACCAGCCTCGTCGGGCTGGTCGGCGTCTACGCGCTGAAATACTCGGTCGAGGACATTGCCAGCGACAAGGTGGCGCTGGAGCGCAAGATCGATCGGCAGGAGGGTGATCTCAGCCTGCTCAAGGCCGACTGGTCGTATCTCAACCAGCCGGCGCATGTGGCGCCGATCGTCGCGCGTCACCAGGAAGCGCTGGCCCTGGTGCCGACGGCGCAGGATCAGTTCGGCCGCATGGACAACCTGCCGATGCGCCCCGCCGCACCCGATACCGCGGCGCTCGACGCGCTGCTTTCCTCGCTCGATGCGGGCATCGACCCGATCGAACAGCTGATCGAGGCCAACTAGATGGCGATCATCACCGAAGGCGCCGAAACCATCTCGCTCGACGGCGGGCGGAAATCACGCGGCAATCTCACCAAGGCGCGCATCCGCTGGGTCATTGTCGCGCTGGTGCTGGTGTTCGGCACCGTCGGTGGCCGGCTGATCCAGCTGGGCGCCACCGTTACCGATTCCACCATCGAAGGTATCGAACGCGACGTCATCACTGCCAGCCGCCCCCCGGTGCTCGATCGCAATGGGCTGGAGATGGCGGTCGATATCCGCGTGCCCTCGCTGTTCGCCGAGCCGCGTCGCATCATCGACGTCGAGGAAGCCGTGCAGAAGCTGCGCACCGTGCTGCCCGACCTCGACGAGGATTGGCTGCGCAAGCGCCTCAGCGGCGACAAGGGCTTCGTCTGGGTGAAGCGCGAGCTGACCCCGGCGATCGAGGAGAAGATCTTCCAGCTCGGCATTCCGGGGCTGGATTTCGTCACCGAGAGCAAGCGCTTCTATCCCTCGGGGCAGGAGGCCTCGCATATCCTAGGCTCGGTCAATATCGACAACCAGGGCACCATGGGCATCGAAAAGCACATGGACGACGACAGCCTGGCGCTGCTGCAGTCGATCGGGCTCGCCCGCGGCAACGAGATGACGCCGGTGAACCTCGCCATCGACTTGCGCGTGCAGCATGTCATGTACGAGCAGTTGCAGGATGCGCTGGTGCGCTACAAGGCGATCGCCGCCGCCGGCGTGATGATGGACGTGAAGACTGGCGAGATCGTCGCGCTGGCCTCGCTGCCCGATTTCGACCCGAACAACCCCGCGACCCTGTTCCAGGACTATAACGGGGTGAAGAACGACCGCTTCAACCGCATCACCTCAGGCATCTACGAACTCGGCTCGACCTTCAAGACGGTGACGCTGGCCGGAGCGCTCGACAGTGGCAAGGTGCGGATCACCGATCAGTTCGACGCCCGCTTCGGCGTGCGCTTCGGGCGCTTCACCATCGACGATTTCCACGGCAAGCATCGGGTGCTGAGCGTGCCCGAAGTCTACAAATACTCGTCCAACATCGGCACCATCAAGATCATGCAGCAGCTGGGCAAGGACGACTTCCGCGCCTTTCTGTCGAAGATCGGCATGGACAAGACCGTGCCGTTCGAACTGCCGGAAATGCGCAAGCCGAAGGTGCCGGACAAGTTCTCCGAGATCGTCGCCGCGACCTCGAGCTTCGGGCATGGCCTGTCGGTGTCGCCGCTGCACATGGTTCGCGCCGTCGCCGCCTTCGTCAATGACGGCAACATGGTGCCGCCCACGCTCTACAAGCGCAGCGAAGCCGAGGCGCGCCAGCTCTACGAGCAGGTGATCTCGCCCTCGACCAGCGCCGAAATCCGCTACCTGATGCGCCTCAACGCGCTCGAGGGCTCCGGCACGCAGATGAACAAGCTGGCCAACGGCTATCGGGTCGGCGGCAAGACCGGTACTGCCGAAAAGGTCGTCGGAAGGTCATATTCTTCGGACAAGACCTTTGCGGTATTCGCCTCGGCTTTCCCGCTCGACAATCCACGCTACGCCATGGTGGTGATCGTCGACGAACCGCAGGACGAAAATGCCCAGTCGGGTCATACCGCCGGCTGGAATGCCGGCCAGGTGACGGGCCGCGTGGTGCAGCGGGTTGCGCCGATGCTTGGAATCGCGCCCGACTTCAGCGAAATGTTGGATACGAGCCTTGTCCCAGTCGAACTCCGCTGAAGCCATTCGAGAAGAAAGCGTGCCCTTCGCGCTCACAGAACTGCTGAAAGGGGCAGGAGCCCCGACCGTTCCGGCCATCGACGTCGAGGGCATCAATGCCGACAGCCGCGCCATCGGCCGCGGCGAGGCGTTTTTCGCGCTGCCCGGCACCCGCGTGCATGGCGACGGCTTTGCCGCCCAGGCCGTCGGTCGCGGCGCCAGCGTGATGATCAGCGATCGCCAGCCGGAAGCCGATCCGGGCATCCCGGTGGTGCTGGTCGAGGATGTGCGGGCGGCCTATGCACAGGCCGCGGCGCGGCAGTTCGCGCCGCAGCCCGATGTCTCGGTGGCCGTCACCGGCACCAATGGCAAATCCTCGATTGTCTCGTTCGTGCGCCAGATCTGGGATGCGTGCGGCATCGCCGCGGCCAGCCTCGGCACGGTGGGCGTCGAGACCAGGGCCGGCATCCGGCCGCGCGAACTCACCACCTCGGACGCGCTGTCGCTGCATCGCGACCTCGGCGAACTCAAGGCCGAAGGCATCGGCCATATCGCCATGGAAGCGTCGAGCCAGGGGCTCGACCAGCGGCGGGTCGACGGCATCCGCTTCAACGCGGTGGCCTTCACCAACCTCAGCCGCGATCACCTCGACTATCACCGCGATATGGAAACCTATCGCGATGCCAAGCTCCGTCTGTTCACCGATCTGATCGCCGATGGCGGCGCGGCAGTGGTCAATGCCGATGATCCCGAGCACACGCCGTTCCTGTTCGCGGCGCTCGACCGGGGCGCGACGCTGATGACGGTGGGCAAGGAGGGGGCGTTCCTCGAGCTCACCGACATCCGCAACGAGGGTTATGGCCAGCGGGTCACCGGCCGGATGGTCGGCGAGCCGGTCAGCTTCCTGCTGCCGCTCACCGGGGCGTTCCAGGCCAGCAACGCGGCCGTGGCCCTGGCGCTGGCCGTCGCCACCGGTGCGCCGGCCGACAAGGCGGTGAAGGCGCTGGAGCAGCTCAAGGGCGCCAAGGGCCGGCTGGAACTGGTCGCCGAGCACAATGGGGCGGCGATCTTCGTCGATTACTCGCACAAGCCGGTGGCGCTGGAGACGGCGCTCGACGCGCTCAGGCCCTATGCCAAAGGCAAGCTGCGGCTGGTGTTCGGCTGCGGCGGCGACCGCGACAAGGGCAAGCGCCCGATCATGGGCGATGTGGCCGAGCGGCTGGCCGACGATGTGATCGTCACCGACGACAATCCGCGCACCGAGGACGCCGCGACGATTCGTGCCGAAATCCTCGCGGCGGTGCCCAAGGCACTGGAAGTCGGCGACCGCCGCAAGGCGATCGAGACCGGCATTTCACGCCTGCAGCCGGGAGACGTGCTGCTGATTGCGGGCAAGGGCCACGAGGACTATCAGATCATCGGCACCACCAAGCACCATTTCTCCGACCACGAAGTGGTGCTGGAGACGCTGAAAGGATTGTAGCGCCGATGCGACCGCTCTGGACCGTCGCCGAGGTCGTCAAAGCCACCGGCGGCCGGCCCGAAGGCCTGTCGGACGGCCCGATCGCCTCGATCTCCATCGATTCCCGCGAAATTGCCGCCGAGGCGCTGTTCGTCGCCATTCGCGGCGATACGCATGACGGGCACGATTTCGTCGGTAAGGCGATCGAAGCCGGTGCCACCGCTGCGCTGGTGTCGGAGGCGTACCACGCCGCGCATGGCGGCAAGAACCTGATCGTCGTGCCCGATACGCTCAAGGCGCTCGAGCAGCTCGGCATCGCGGCGCGGGCGCGCAACCGTGGCCAGATCGTTGCGGTGACCGGCAGCGCCGGCAAGACCACGACCAAGGAGGCGATCCGCACCGTGCTCGCCGCCTATGGCGAGACGCACTACTCGATCAAGAGCTTCAACAACCACTGGGGTGTGCCGCTGATGCTGGCGCGCCTGCCGCGCGAAGCGCAGTTCGGTGTGTTCGAGATCGGGATGAACCATGCGGGCGAGATCACCCCGCTGGTCAAGATGGTGCGCCCGCATATCGCTGTCATCACTACGGTGGCGGCGGCGCATCTCGAGTTCTTCAACTCGGTGGCCGACATCGCCGCGGCCAAGGCCGAGATCTTTCTCGGCCTCGAGCCGGGCGGCACGGCGCTGCTCAATGCCGACCACGATCACCTCCATATCCTGTTCGCCCACGCCCGGGCGGCCGGTGTCGGCAAGGTCGTGACCTATGGCTTCGACGAAAGCGCCGACTGGCGCATCAGGCGGGTCGATACCTCCGCCAGTACGACGCTGGCCGAGGTGACGCGTGGCGGCGAGCGCTACGACCTGAGGCTACAGGTGCCGGGCCGCCATATGGTGGCCAATGCCGTGGCGGCGCTGGCCGTGGCGCAGATCTCGGGCGAGGGCACCCGCGCCGCCATTGCGGCGCTCGCCAAGTTCGGCGCGCCGGAGGGCAGGGGGCTGACGCTGCGGCTCGGGCCCAATGCCAAGCCGCTGCTGCTGGTGGACGAGAGCTACAACGCCAATGTCGCCTCGATGACCGCGGCAATGGATCTCTACAGCTCGGTGCGACCGCCTGAGGGGCGCAAGTTCCTGGTGCTGGGCGATATGCTGGAGATGGGACCGCAGGGGCCGCAACTGCATGCAGGACTGGCCAACGCGGTGCTGAAGACCGGGGCGACCGAGATTTACCTGGTCGGCGCCGCGATGCGCTCGCTTGCCGATGAGCTCCGGCATCGCGCCGAAAGCGATCGCGACATCCCCGGTGTGACCCATATGCCGACCGCCGAGGAGATCAGTGATACCGTTCTCTCGGCGCTTGCCTATGGCGACGCAGTTATGGTCAAAGGGTCGAAAGGCGTCCGCCTCTCACCCTTGGTGCAGAAGATCCGCGAGCGCTTCCAGAACGTCTAGTCCGACGGGTGGGACACCGACAGCATGCTGTATTTCCTCGGGCAGTTGGGCGATAGCCTCGCCGCCTTCAACGTGTTCCGCTACATCACCTTCAGGACGGCCGGCGCGGTGATGACCGCGCTGTTCTTCGTGTTCCTGTTCGGCCCCGGCATGATCGCGGCGCTCCGCATCCGCCAGGGCAAGGGCCAGCCGATCCGCGAGGATGGTCCGGCCGGGCACCTGCTCACCAAGAAGGGCACTCCCACCATGGGTGGGCTGATGATCCTGTCGGCGACGGTGATCTCGATCCTGCTCTGGTCGAACCTCTCGAACGGCTATGTCTGGGTGGTGCTGGGTGTGACGGTTTCGTTCGGCGCCATCGGGCTTTACGACGATTACCTGAAGGTCAAGCGCATGTCGCATGCCGGTTTCTCCGGCCGGCAGCGGCTGATCCTCGAAGCGATCATCGGCGCCGTCGCGTGTTATTTCATCTCGGTGCTGGGCGACCCCGCCACCTCGACCTCGCTGTTCTTCCCGTTCGTCAAAGGGCTGGCAGTGAACCTGGGCTGGTTCTTCGTGCTGTTCGGCGCCTTTGTCGTGGTCGCCGCCGGCAACTCGGTGAACCTCACCGACGGCCTCGATGGTCTCGCCATCGTGCCGGTGATGGTGGCGGCCGCCTGCTTCGGCCTCATCGCCTACCTCGTCGGCTCGGCCACTTTCTCGGAATACCTGTTCCTCAACCCGGTCCCCGGCACTGCCGAACTCTCGGTGGTGTGTGGTGCGCTGATCGGCGCCGGCCTCGGCTTTCTGTGGTTCAACGCCCCGCCGGCGCAGATCTTCATGGGCGATACCGGTTCGCTGGCGCTCGGCGGCGCACTGGGCACCATCGCGGTCGCCACCAAGCACGAGATCGTGCTGGCCATCATCGGTGGGCTGTTCGTGCTCGAAGCGGTGTCGGTGATCGTCCAGGTGGTGTCGTTCAAGCTCACCGGCAAGCGCGTGTTCAAGATGGCGCCGATCCACCACCATTTCGAGATGATGGGCTGGACCGAGAGCCAGGTGGTGATCCGCTTCTGGATCATCAGTTTCGTCCTGGCGCTGATCGGGCTCAGCTCGCTGAAGCTGCGCTAGTACGCATCGCTGTCGAGGGGGACGCGAAGCGGAGGGGTGCAGCACCTCCGGACGTCATTCCTGCCTGCGCGGGGATGACGCCGATGGGTAGGGCCCCGGACGGGCACCGCCGCGACGGCGACACATCGCCTGGTGCCTTGAAGCGTCACCCGACTCGCAAAACGCGAGTGTCGTTGCGAACTTGGTAACCAACCGGGCGCTACAATTTGCATCTAGTTGTGCGTACGGGAGGCCGTCCGGATCAGGCGGCATCAAGGCATGTTTTCACGCGAGCGTAAGACCCCCATCGCCGAGTGGTGGTGGACGATCGACAAGTCGTTGCTTGCGGCGCTGATCCTGCTGCTGCTGGTCGGAGTGCTGCTGAGCTTTGCAGCGAGCCCGCCGGTGGCCGAGCGGCTGGGGCTCGGCCCTTGGCACTTCATCATCCGCCAGGCGATCTTTGCGGCGCTTGCGGTGCCGGTGATGATCGCGGCATCGATGCTGCCGCATCGGGCGGCGCGCATCGCGGCGCTCGGCGTACTGGTCGTTTCCATCATCATGCTGTGGCTGACCCTCAAGTTCGGTGTCGAGGTAAAGGGCGCCAAGCGCTGGATCTCGATCGCCGGCAACACCGTGCAGCCCTCCGAGTTCGTCAAGCCGGCCTTCGCCGTCATCGGCGCCTGGCTGTTCTCCGAGAGCATGAAGCGGCCGGGCGTGCCGGCGCGCCTAATCGCCACCGGCATCATGCTGATGATCGTCGGCGGCCTGCTGCTGCAGCCCGATATCGGGCAGACGGCGCTGGTGCTTGCCACCTGGGGCGTGCTGCTGTTCCTCTCCGGCATCTCGTGGTTCGTGATCTTCGGGCTGGGCGCTGCGGGCGTCGGCCTCTTGTTCGCCGCCTACATGTTCTTCCCGCACTTCGCCAAGCGCATCGACAGCTTCCTCAATCCGGAAGGCGGCAATACCTACCAGGTCGACAGGGCGCTGAGTTCGCTGCTCGAAGGTGGCTGGTTCGGTCGCGGCCCGGGTGAGTCGTTCGCCAACAAGCGTATTCCCGACGCCCATGCCGACTATGTGTTCTCGGCGGCGGCCGGCGAGTTCGGCGTGCTGTTCTGCCTGTTCCTCGTGGCGCTGGTTGCCTTCATCGTGATCAAGGCGCTGATCGGGGCGCAGCAGCAGTCGAGCCTGTTTTCGCGGCTTGCCGCTTCGACGCTGGCGATCCAGTTCGGCCTGCAGTGCGCCATCAACCTCGCGGTCAATCTCAGCCTGATCCCGCCCAAGGGCATGACGCTGCCGTTCGTCTCCTATGGCGGCACCTCGATGCTGGCCATCGCCTTCGCCATGGGGCTGATGCTGGCGCTGACCCGCAAGAAGCCGGAAGAGCGCCTCGCGACCGGGCTTCCCGTCTATCGCAGCGGAGTGCTATCCCCCGCCGAATGAGCAGATTCGTCCTTATGGCCGGCGGTACGGGAGGCCATCTCTTCCCGGCAATGGCGTTGGCGCAGGAACTGCGCCGGCGTGGTCATGACATCCAGTTGATGACCGACCATCGCGTCGCCTCCTATGGCGACGGGTTTCCGGCCAGCGCCACCCACATCGTGCCGTCGGCGACGCCGTCGGTCAGCAACCCGATCCGCTTCGTCACCGCCGGCTTCAAGATCCTCGGTGGCATCGGCGTCGCGCATGGCGCGCTCGGGCGGATCAGGCCCGACGCGGTGATCGGCTTCGGCGGCTACCCGGTGTTCCCGCCGTTCGTCGCGGCGAGCCTGCGTGGCATCCCCGGGATCCTGCACGAACAGAATGCGGTGATGGGGCGGGCCAATCGGGCGCTGGCCAAGATGGCCAAACTGATCGCGCTGAGCTTTGCCCGCACGCTCAAGGCCGAAGCCTTCGCGGAGAAATCCGTGTTGGTCGGCAACCCGGTGCGCGACCGCGTCCGCAATGTCGCCAAGGTGCCGTATCCCGACCTCGAGGCCGGTGGAGCGATCCGCTTGCTGGTGTTCGGTGGCAGCCAGGGCGCACGGGTGTTCGCCGACCTGGTACCGCCGGCGATCGCCGAGCTGTCGCCCGAAATCCGGGCGCGCCTGCGCGTGGTGCAGCAGTGCCGCGCCGAGGATCTTGATCGGGTGGCCGAGACCTATCGGCAGGCCAAGGTGAATGTCGAGCTCGCCTCGTTCTTCGACGACCTGCCGGAGCGCATGGCCGCGTCGCACCTGGTCGTGTCGCGTTCGGGCGCCTCGACCATTGCCGAACTCACCGCCATTGGCCGGCCGGCCATTCTCGTGCCGCTGCCCGGCGCCATCGACGCCGACCAGAAGAACAACGCACTGGTGATGGAGGCCGCCGGGGGCGGCTGGATCGCCGAGCAGGCCACGCTTACGCCACTATCGCTTGGCACTCGCTTGGCATCACTTCTGGGTGACCGGGATGTGCTGCAGCGGGCCGCAGCCGCGGCCAGGTTGCTGGGCCAGCCCGACGCCGTCACCAAGCTCGCCGACGCGGCAGAACGCCTCGCGGCCAAGGGGAACAAACCACAATGAAGATGCCGCGCAATATCGGACCGGTGCACTTTGTCGGCATCGGCGGCATCGGCATGAGCGGCATCGCCGAGATCCTGCACAACCAGGGTTACAAGGTGCGCGGCTCGGACAGCGCCGAGAACCCCAACGTGCAGCGTCTGCGCAAGATGGGCATCGAGGTGGAGATCGGCCAGAGCGCCGAGAACCTCAAGGATGCCGCCGTCGTCGTCATCTCCTCGGCGATCAAGAAGGGCAACCCGGAACTCGCTGCGGCCCGTGCGCGCGGCCTGCCGGTGGTGCGCCGGGCCGAAATGCTGGCCGAGATCATGCGGTTCAAGAATGCCATCGCCATCGGCGGCACGCATGGCAAGACCACGACGACGACGCTGGTGGCGACGCTGCTCGACGCGGCCAACTACGATCCCACCGTGATCAATGGCGGCATCATCAACGCCTATGGCACCAATGCGCGCCTCGGTGACGGCGAGTGGATGGTGGTCGAGGCTGACGAATCCGACGGCACCTTCGTCAAGCTGCCGGCCGACGTCGCCATCGTCACCAATGTCGACCCCGAGCACCTCGACTATTACGGCGATTTCGACAAGGTGAAGCAGGCCTTCATCAACTTCGTCGAGAACGTGCCGTTCTACGGCTTTGCGGTGATGTGCCTCGATCACCCCGAGGTGCAGGCGCTGGTCGGTCAGATTCGCGATCGCCGCGTCATCACCTATGGCAAGAACCCGCAGGCCGACGTGCGGCTGGTCGATCTCGAGAACCATGACGGGGTGCAGCACTTCTCGGTCGAGATTCGCGACCGCATTCGCATGACGCATCTGCGGATCGACGGACTCGAGCTGCCGATGCCGGGCGAGCACAACGCGCTCAACGCCACGGCCGCCATTGCCGTCGCCGATCAGCTGAAAGTGCCGGCCGAGGCGATCCGCAAGGGCCTCAAGACCTTCTCCGGCGTCAAGCGCCGCTTCACCAAGACCGGGACGGTCGGTGGCATCACCGTCATCGACGATTACGGCCACCATCCGGTGGAAATCGGCGCAGTGCTGAAAGCCGCACGGCAATCGACCCGGCGCGACGTCATCGCCGTGGTGCAGCCGCACCGCTACAGCCGCGTGCATGACCTATTCAACGAGTTCGCCACCTGCTTCAACGACGCCGACACGGTGATCGTGGCGCCGATCTACGCGGCCGGCGAGACGCCGATCGACGGGGTGACGCATGAAGAGCTGGTGGCCCGCATCCGGGCCCGCGGCCATCGCGATGCGCGGGTCATCGACCGGCCGGAAGCGCTGGCGCCGCTGATCGCCTCGCGTGCAGCCGAGGGCGACTATGTCGTCATGCTCGGCGCCGGCAACATCACGCAGTGGGCGGCCTCGCTGCCCTCCGAACTTGGCGCCCTGATCGGCAAGGAGCCGGAGCTCACATGAACGTCCATGTTCCCCAGTGGCCTGACCTGCTCCCGACGCTTGGCAGCTGGACTACAGAGGTTCGCGGCCAGCTGATCCCGAACCAGCCGCTCGACGAGATGACGACGCTGAGGGTAGGGGGGCCGGCGCAGCTGTTCTTCCGCCCGGTCGATGAAGACGACCTGGCGTTCTTCCTCAAACACCTGCCGGCCGAAATCCGCGTTACGGTAATCGGGCTCGGCTCGAACCTGCTGATCCGCGATGGCGGGCTCGACGGCGTGGTGATCCGGCTGCCGGCCAAGGGCTTTGGCGCCATCGACATTCTCGACGGCCACCGGGTGCGCGCCGGCGCGGCGGTGCCCGACGTGAAGGTCGCAACCGCTTCGGCCGAAGCTGGCATCGACGGGCTGTGGTTCTATCGCGGCATTCCCGGCGGCATCGGCGGGGCGCTCTACATGAATGCCGGCTGCTACGGCACCGAGACGCGCAACCGCATGGTGGAGCTGCGCGCCGTGACCCGGCAGGGCGAGATCATCACGCTCAGCAACGAGCAGATGGGCTACCTCTACCGCAAGTCCAACGGCCCGCGCGGCGCGGTGTTCGTCTCCGCCGTCTACCAGGGTTTTGCCGGCGACTCGGAAAAGATCCTCACCGAGATGCGCGCCGTCACCGAGCGGCGCGAGAGCACCCAGCCGACGCGCGCCAAGACCGCCGGTTCGACCTTCAAGAACCCCGAGGGGCATTCGAGCTGGAAGGTGATCGACGAGGCCGGCGGCCGAGGCTTCACCTTCGGTCGCGCGCAGATGAGCGAGATGCACTCCAACTTCCTCATCAACATGGGCGAAGCGGACGCATTCGAGGTCGAGACCGTCGGCGAGAGCATCCGCCAGAAGGTGCGCGACAAGCACGGCATCGAGCTGAAGTGGGAAGTCCGCCGCATGGGGCACTTCATCCCCGGCCGCGAGGTGCGCGAGTTCATGGACGGCGCGCCCTTTACGGGGGCGGTCTGACAATTTCGAGCGTGGGGCACCCCCACCCTCAGTCCCTCCCCACAAGGGGGAAGGGAGGCGCAGAGGCCGGTTAGCCGGAACTTTGCTGAACTATCAGTCGTCTCCCTCCCCCTTGTGGGGAGGGATCAAGGGTGGGGGTGGCCCCACGCGCCAGACTCTCGGGAGCTCCCATGACCAAGCACGTCGCCGTCCTGATGGGCGGCATTTCGAATGAGCGGCCGGTGTCGATTTCGTCGGGCACTGAGTGTGCGCGAGCGCTGCGCAATGGCGGCTATCGGGTCACCGAAGTCGATGTCGGCTACGACATTGCCGAGGTGCTGCGCGAGCTGAAGCCCGATGTCGCGTTCAACGCGCTGCACGGCCGTTATGGCGAGGATGGCACCATCCAGGGCGTGCTGGAGTTCCTGCGCATCCCGTACACCCACTCGGGCGTTCTCGCTTCGGCGCTGGCGATGGACAAGCACCAGGCCAAGATCATGTTCAAGGCGGCCGGAATTCCGGTCACCGATCATACCATTGCCAACCGCGCCGAAGTTGCCCGCTCCCACGTGATGGCGCCGCCCTACGTGGTGAAACCCATTTCGGATGGCTCGAGCTTCGGGGTGTTCATCGTCAAGGCCGACCAGTCGCACCCGCCGCAGGAACTGCTGCGCGAGGACTGGAACTCGGGCGAAGAGGTGATGGTCGAACGCTACATTCCCGGCCGCGAGCTGACCTGCGCCGTCATGGGCGACGTGGCGCTCGGGGTGACCGAGATCGTCACCGATCTCAGCTTCTACAATTATGAAGCAAAGTACGCCAAAGGCGGCTCGCGCCACGTCATTCCGGCGGAAATTCAACCGAAAATTTACGACAAAGTGCAGAAGATGGCGCTTAAGGCGCATGCTGCGCTTGGGTGCCGGGGCGTGTCGCGGAGTGACTTCCGCTACAACGACCAGGCAGGGCCGGACGGCGAGCTCGTCTGCCTCGAGATCAACACCCAACCAGGCATGACCGAAACGTCACTGGTTCCCGAACAGGCCCGCCATGCCGGCCACTCGTTCGAGGAGCTGGTTGCCTGGATGGTGGAGGATGCGAGTTGCAACAGGTAGGGGCCAAGAGTTTCGCCAACGCCCAACCTGTCGATCCTCGTCATTTCCCCGTTCCGCTTCCCCGCACCAGCCGGCGTGCCCTGGTCAAGGCCAGCCATGTCTGGGTGCTGCACAAGCAGGCCATCACCCGCATCGTCGGCGTGGTCCTCGCGCTGCTCGTGGCCTTCGGCCTCTATGAGGCGCGCGACGTCATCGGCTCGGCCGGCCTCACTGCCTATCGGTTCGTGCAGGGCGAGTTCGCCCAGGCCGGCTTCGGCATCGACGCGATCGAGATCACCGGGCAGACGCTGACCGACGACAAGGACATCATCACGCTCCTGACCGTCGGCACCGGCAATTCGACGCTGACCTTCGATGCGCAGAAGGCTCAGGCGCGGCTCGAGTGGCTGCGCGCCGTCGAATCCGCCACCGTGCGCAAGGTCTACCCCAACCGCGTCATCGTCTCGATCGTCGAGAAGGTGCCGGTGGCGCGCTGGCGCATCGGGGATACCACCTGGCTGATCGACGAGACCGGCAAGAAGATCGGCACCGACATCAGCTCCTATACCGATCTGCCGCTGCTGATCGGGGAGGGGGCCGGTGACGACGGCGTCGCCATGGTGCGCGTGCTCGCCCGGCATCAGGGGCTCGACAAGGAGCTGGCGGCGCTGAGCCGCATCGGCGACCGCCGCTGGGACCTGATCTATCGCAATGGCCTGCGCGTCCAGCTGCCCGAAAGCGGCGTGGCGCAGGCGCTCGACCAGCTCGAAATGTACCAGACCGACTACGCGCTCCTCGATCGCGACGTGTCGGTGATCGACCTGCGCGTGCCCGGCCTCGTGACCCTGAAGCCCGGCGAGATCGCCGCCGCACAGATTGCCGAGGCCAAGGGCGCCAAGGGCAAGAAGCCCGCCAAGAAAACTGCGAGCGCCCCGGCGGCGACCGCTCCTGCTGCTGCAGCGCCCGCCGCCGCGGCCCCCGTCGTGCCTGTAACCCGGACTCAGTAAAGATCATGATGACCGATGCCCTGACCGCGCGGCTCAAGCCAGTTCAGCCGGGCCGCACCTCGCTGGTGACGGTGCTCGACATCGGCTCGACCAAGATCTGTTGCGTCATCGCGCGGCTGGTGCCGCGTCCGGAAGGCAAGTCGCTGCGCGGCCGCACGCATAATGTCGAGGTGATCGGCTTCGGCTACGGTCCGTCATCGGGAATCAAGAGTGGCGTCATCACCGACCTCGACAAGGCCGAGCAGGCGGTGCGTACCGTGGTCGGCATCGCCGAGCGCGCCGCCGGGGTCACCGTGCAGTCGGTGATCGTCAACGTCACCGCCGGGCGCCTCGGCTCGGAGACCTTCTCGGCCGGCGTCAATCTGGGTGGCCAGGAAGTGGAGCGCGCCGACATCCAGCGTGTGCTGCGCGCGGTGAACGAGCGGTCGGTCCGTCCGGAGCGTTCGATCGTCCACGCGCTGCCGATCGGCTATGCGCTCGATGGCCAGAAGGGCATCAAGGATCCCAAGAACATGGTCGGCGAGAAGCTGTCGATCGATGTGGCGGTGATCTCGGCCGAAACCCTCGCCATGCGCAATATCGAGCTGGTGCTGCATCGCTGCCACCTGCAGATCGAGGCGCTGATGGCGACCCCCTATGCCTCGGGGCTCGCGACGCTCGTCGATGACGAGAGCTCGCTGGGCGTTGCCTGCATCGACTTCGGCGGCGCCACCACCACGGTGTCGGTGTTTTCGGAGGGGCAACTGGTCTATGCCGATGCCATCGCCATCGGCGGGCATCATCTGACCCTCGATATCGCGCGCCAGCTTTCGGTCGGCATCGCCGACGCCGAACGGTTGAAGACCATGTATGGCTCGGTGCTGCCGGGGCAGGCCGACGAGCGCGACATGATCGCCATCACCCCGGTGGGGGCGACTCGCGACGAGGCGCCGGGGCAGATCCCGCGCTCGCACATCACCCGCATCATCCGGCCGCGAGTCGAGGAAGTGCTCACCGCCATCAAGGATCGCATGCAGGCGACCGGCATGATGGACATCTGCGGCCGTCGATTCGTCCTCACCGGTGGCGCAAGCGAACTGACCGGCCTGCCGGAAGTGGCGCGCCGAGTGCTCGCCCGCAACGTTCGCAACGGCCGCCCGATGGGCATTTCCGGGCTGCCGGAGATGGCCAAGGGGCCGGGATTCGCCACGGTGGCAGGGATGCTGATCTATCCGCAAGTCTGCGCCCAGGAGTTCGTCGAGCCGCATCGCTCGGCCCGCCTCACCGGCACCGACGGCTACTTTGCCCGTGTCGGCAACTGGCTGCGCACCAGCTTCTGAGTCCGCGCCGCGCCCGGCGGCGCGGCTCATCGGCCGGGCTGTTCTTCGCCTGAGACAGGGGTGGGCTGCGAGTCGCAGCCGGTGCAGGGGCAGATCGGCGATCAACCCTCAACTTCATGCTTAACGTAACGTATCCAAACGCTTAGGTGGCCTTGCAAATTGCCATCACGTTAACGGTTTCAAGGGCATTGTTAGGGTCTGGTTAACGAATTGGCGACTAATACTGGTCTCACACGCCACGCATGGGGCCATTCATGACCATCAACCTCACCATCCCGGACATTCAAGAACTGAAGCCGCGCATCACCGTGTTCGGTGTGGGCGGGGCTGGCGGCAACGCGGTCAACAACATGATCGCCTCGGGCCTGTCCGGAGTGGACTTCGTCTGCGCCAATACCGACGCACAGGCCCTGGCGCTCAGTAGCGCACAGCGCATCATCCAGCTTGGTGTCTCGGTCACCGAGGGCCTCGGCGCCGGCTCCCACCCGGAAGTGGGCAGGGCGGCGGCCGAAGAGAGCTACGACGAGATCAACGATCACCTGAGCGGCGCGCACATGGTGTTCATCACCGCGGGCATGGGTGGCGGCACCGGCACCGGCGCGGCGCCGGTGGTGGCCCGCGCGGCCCGTGAGCAGGGCATCCTGACCGTCGGCGTGGTGACCAAGCCCTTCCAGTTCGAAGGCAATCGTCGCTCGCGTCTGGCTGAAGACGGCATCGACGAGCTGCACCGGCATGTCGATACGCTGATCGTCATCCCGAACCAGAACCTGTTCCGGGTCGCCAACGAGAAGACCACCTTCGCCGACGCCTTCAAGATGGCGGACCAGGTGCTCTACTCGGGCGTCGCCTGCATCACCGACCTGATGGTCAAGGAAGGCCTGATCAACCTCGACTTCGCCGACGTGCGCGCCGTGATGCGCGGCATGGGCAAGGCGATGATGGGGACCGGCGAAGCCTCCGGCGAGGATCGTGCCCGGCACGCTGCCGAGGCAGCGATCGCCAACCCGCTGCTCGACGATGTGTCGATGCAGGGGGCGCGTGGCCTCCTGATCTCGATCACCGGCGGTCCTGACCTCACCCTCTACGAAGTCGACGAGGCGGCAAGCCGCATCCGCGAGGAAGTCGACTCCGATGCCAACATCATCCTCGGCGCCACGTTCGATCCGGATATGACGGGCACGATCCGCGTCTCGGTCGTCGCTACCGGCACCGATGCAACGATGGTGCAGGCGCTCGAGCCGATGAAGGCCAATCCGTCGCGCCAGCCGCTGCAGGCCGCCGTGATGCGCCAGGCGATGCCGGAGCGCACGCCGGTCGTTGAAGCACAGCCCGAGCCGGAGTTCGAGACTCAGGTGGAGCAGGCGGTCGCCGAGGCAATCTCCTACGCCGAGCCGGCCTATCAGGAGTACCAGGAAGACGACGGCATCACCGTCGAGCCGTACATTCCGCAGGCCAGCCACACGCATCTCGAAGAAGCGCCGCGACTCATCGAGGCGCCGATTCCCAGCGCCTACGTGCCCTCCAGCGCCGAGCGCCCGGACGGTCAGCGCCGGATGCCGCGCACCGAGGAGTTCCCGGCTGTTGCAAGGCAGTCACTTCAGGCACAAGAAAAGCAGGAACCGGAGCCGCGCAACGCACGCGCCCTGTTCAAGCGTCTGGCCTCGAATGTCGGCATTAGCCTTAAGTCGAACGAGCAGCAGCGGGCCGAGCCGGCCGTCGAGCCGAGCGCCGACGACGCTGCCGCGCGCAGCGCCATCGAAGCTGGAGGCGCCCGGAATTCGCGGGTTTCCAGTGGTGCCGAGGGTGCCCGCGGCAACGCCGACCAGTATGGTCGCGTACAGTCGCAGCCGGCTCAGAAAGAGCACATCGAGATCCCTGCCTTCCTCCGCAAACACGGCTAATAGCCGCGGGGGAAAGCCCGAATACACGCACCCGGCGCGGCTTCCGCGCCGGGATTTTATTGTCTATGACTGCACCGGGTCGCAGACGGGGCTGGAGTCCTTAGAGCATGCATAAACTTTCGGCGCGGCAGCGGACTTTGGCCGATGCGCTCGAATTCAGCGGTTTCGGTGTTCATTCCGGCGCCCCTGTTACCCTCACTCTCGAGCCTGCTGCGCCCGATAGCGGTTACACCATTACGCGTCTGCTCGATGACGGCCGTCGTCACGGCCCCGTGCCGGTGCATTTCTCGCGCGTGACCCGTACGACGCTTTGCACCACGCTCGACCTCGGCGACAGCGTTTCGGTCGCCACCGTCGAGCACGTGGTTTCCGCGCTTTCCGGCATGGGTGTCGACAATGCGCACATGGTGCTGACCGGCGGCGAGTGCCCGATTCTCGACGGCAGTGCCTGGCCCTTCGTCGAGGCCATCCAGCAGGTCGGCCTGATGGTGCAGCCGGCGCCGCGCCGCTACATCAAGATCATGCGCCAGGTGCTGGTGCGCAACAACGAGGCCTCCGCGGCGCTGGAGCCCTATAATGGCCGGCTGCTCGACCTCGAGATCGATTTCGACAGCCGCGTCATCGGCCGCCAGCGGATGATTTTCGACTGGACCCCGCGCAAGTACTATGAGGACGTGTCCAAGGCCCGCACCTTCGGCTTTGTCCGCGATGCCAAGATTCTGCGCCAGGCCGGCTACGCGCTCGGCTCCTCGATGGAAAATTCGATCACCGTGCACGAGGATCGGATTCTCAATCCAGGTGGCCTGCGTTACGAGGACGAGTTCGTCCGCCACAAGCTGCTCGACGCCATCGGCGATCTGGCGCTGTGCGGCCTGCCGATCTACGGCCGCTTCCGTTCCTACAAGGGTGGCCACGCCCTCAATGCCCTCGTGCTCCACGGCCTGTTCGCCAGCGAAGCCAACTACGAGATCGTCACGGCGGATCAGCTGCCGGCGGCGTTCGATGCGCTGGATGACATGCCCGAGGGGCTCAATGTACAATCCTACCTGCGGTCGGTTGGCTGATAGCCAGCGCCACAGTTTTGATTTCTTTTGTCAGTAGTTCGCCTGCCGTTTTCGGGTGGTGCGTTAAGGGATGGGGCAGGTCGTGACGATCTCTCAGCATGCAGGTATTTCGAGCCGGTTCGCGCGTTTCGTGCTGATGGGCGCTGTCGTGGTGATGCTCGCCGGCTGCAACCTGTTCGGCCAGCCCAAGATCAAGGAAGAGGCGATCGTTCCGCCCGAGACCCTGTACCAGCAGGCGCTCGACGAAATGGACAAGCAGCGCTACGTCACGGCGGTCAAGACGCTGGAGAAGCTCGAGCGTCAGCATCCGTTCTCGGAGTTCAACGAGAAGGCCAAGCTGATGCAGGTCTACGGCAATTACCGCATCGGCAAGTTCGAAGAAGCGATTCTCGCGGCCGACCGCTACATCGCGCTGTACCCCGGCTCGAAGGAACTGCCCTACGTGCTCTATCTCAAGGGCAACTCGTATTTCGGGCAGATCAAGGACATCACCCGCGACCAGCAGATCTCGAAGAATGCCATCGAGACCTATTCAATGATCGTCGCCAACTATCCTGACAGCAAGTATGCCAAGGATGCTCAGGACAAGATGGTGGTCAGCGTCGACCAGCTCGCCGGCAAGGAGATGTCGGTCGGCCGCTACTATCTGGGCAACGGCAACTATCCGGCCGCGATCAACCGCTTCCGCGTGGTCGCCGAACAGTTCCAGACCTCGACGCATATCGAGGAGGCGCTGTTCCGTCTGACCGAAGCCAACCTGGCGCTCGGCCTCATCTCCGAGGCACAGACTGCCGCGGCGGTGCTCGGGCATAACTATCCGCAGAGCAGCTGGTACAAGCAGGCCTTCGACCTGCTCGCCAAGCAGGGCATCTCACCGCAGGTGAACGCCGGCAGCAGCCTGGCGCAGCTCAAGAAGGGCTAAGGAACTGGCGCGCTTTCGAGATGGAAAAGTCTCTGAACTTTTCCCGAAAGCGCTTCAGGCCGGCAACAATTCTGTTGCCTGTTTGTTCCCCTTTGAGCTAGGCTGCACGGCGCGAGTTAGTTCGGCCCCGTTGGCCGGTCGACCACCGAGGGGCCACCCCGAATGCTCAATGCGCTTTCGGTTCGAAACATCGTCCTGATCGACCAGCTCGATCTCACGCTCGAAGAGGGACTCACCGCGCTGACCGGTGAGACCGGGGCGGGCAAATCCATCTTGCTCGATGCCTTGACGCTGGCCCTCGGCGGCCGTGGCGATGCCTCGCTGGTCAGGGCAGGGGCCGAGAGCGGGCAGGTCGTGGCGGTGCTGCAGCTGCCGCGCCATCACCCGGCGCGCGAGGCGTTGCGCGAGAATGCCATTGCCGACGACGAGGATATCATCCTGCGCCGCGTGCAACTGGCCGACGGGCGGACCCGCGCCTTCATCAACGACCAACCGGTTTCTGCGGGGCTGCTGCAGGCGGTTGGACGGCTGATCGTCGAAATCCACGGCCAGCACGACGATCGGGCGCTGATCGATGTCGCCACGCACCGTGCGGCACTCGACGCATTCGGCGGCCATGAGTCGATGGTCAGCGCGGTATGGGGCACGCACGAGGCGCTGGTCGAGGCCGACGCGGCGGTGGCCGGTCAGCGCGCGGTGATTGCCGAGGCGCTGGCTCGCGAGGAATATGCCCGTCACGTCGTCACCGAACTGGGCGAACTGCATCTCGAAGTGGGGGAGGAGGAAGTTCTCGCCGAGCGTCGTCAGCGGCTGATGACGCTGGAGAAGGCCGCCGAGGAAGTCCGCGACGCCGACGAGATCCTCAACGGCCCGACGGCGCCCGGTCCGGTGCTGGCCGGCTTGATGCGGCGGCTGATGCGCAAGGCCGATGCCGGCGCCGCGGTGTTCCAGCCGATTGTCGATGCGCTCGATACGGCGCTCGTCTCGCTCGATGCCACCTCGGACGCGCTGGAAGTGCTGAAGCGCGACATGGCGTTCGATCCGGCCGATCTCGAAAAGGTCGAGGAGCGGTTGTTCGCGCTGCGTGCTGCGGCGCGCAAGCACCACACCAGCTGCGATGGGCTGGCCGAGGTGCTGGCCAAATATCAGAACGATCTCGACATGCTGCAGAGCGGCGAGCAATCGCTGAAGGCGCTGGAGAATGCGGCCGAGGCTGCCCGCGGCGCCTATTCGGCGGCGGCCTCTGCCCTGAGCGCGGCGCGCGAGAAGGCTGCCACGGCGCTTACCAAAGCCGTGGAAGCCGAGCTGCCCGACCTGAAGCTCGGCGCCGCCAGGTTCATCGTCGACCGGCAGGTCGATGCGAGCCGGGTGGCCGCCTCCGGCCATGACCAGATCGCCTTCCACGTGCAGACCAATCCGGGAACGCAGCCAGGGCCGATCCTCAAGGTGGCGTCGGGCGGCGAACTCAGCCGGTTCCTGCTCGCCCTCAAGGTGGTGCTGGCCGATCGCGCCTCGGCGCCGGTGCTGATCTTCGACGAAATCGACACCGGGGTGGGCGGCGCCGTCGCCGACGCCATCGGGCGGCGGCTGGCGCGCTTGGCCGGCAAGGTGCAGGTGCTGACCGTCACCCACGCGCCGCAGGTGGCGGCGCGGGCACAGAGCCACCTGCTGATCGAGAAGCAGGCGATCGAAGAGGGGGCGTTCGTGCGCACCCATGTGCGCCGCCTCGACGGCAAGGCGCGGCAGGAAGAGGTGGCCCGCATGCTGGCGGGCGCCAAGGTCACCGACGAGGCGCGCGCCGCGGCCGGGAAGTTGATTTCGGAGGTATCGTGAGCGAGGCGGAACGTGAGATCGAGAGCTTCTCCGAGGTCGAGGCCAAGGCGGAGCTCGACCGGCTGCACGAGCTTCTGAGCGAGGCCGACCGCGCCTATTTCGAGAACGACGCCCCCGATATCACCGACGCCGAGTATGACGCGCTGAAGCGTCGCTACCAGGCGTTCGAGATTGCCTTCCCTGAGCTCAAGCGCGGCGACAGCCTCAGCGACAAGGTTGCCGGCGCCCCGGTCGAGGGCTTCTCCAAGGTCCGGCACGCGGTGCCGATGCTCAGCCTTGCCAAGGCCTATACCGACGAAGACGTGGTCGATTTCATCGAGCGCGGCCGCCGCTTCTTCGAGCGCGACAAGGACCTGAAGCTGGTGTTCACCGCCGAGCCCAAGATCGATGGGCTGTCGGCCTCGTTGCGCTACGAGAACGGGGTGTTCGTCCAGGGCGCGACGCGCGGCGACGGCGCGGTAGGCGAGGACATCACGGCGAACCTCCGCACGATCAAGGACATCCCGCACAAGCTGAAGGGCTCCGGTTGGCCTCAGAGCATCGAGATCCGCGGCGAGGTCTACATGACCATGGCGGAGTTCGAGGCGCTGAAGGCGCGCTCGGCAGCGGTCGGCGGGCAGGAATATGTCAACCCGCGCAACACTGCCGCCGGCTCGCTGCGCCAGAAAGACCCCTCGATCACCGCCAGCCGCAACCTGAAGTTCTTTGCCTATGCCTGGGGCGCGACGTCGGAGGAGCCGGCGGCCACGCAATATGATGCAGTGCAGAAGTTCGGCGAGTGGGGTTTTGCCATCAGTCCGCTGATGGTGCGGGCCAGCTCGGTGGACGAGCTGATCGCCCAGTACAAGAAGATCGAGGAACTACGCTCCTCGCTCGGCTACGACATCGACGGCGTGGTCTACAAGGTCGACAACCTGGAACTGCAGCGGCGTTGGGGCTTTTCGAGCGGCGAGCCGCGCTGGGCCGTGGCCCATAAGTTCGCGGCCGAGCAGGCCACGACCACTATTCGCGCCATCGACATCCAGGTCGGCCGCACCGGCACGCTGGCGCCGGTGGCGCGGTTGGCACCGGTGGGCGTCGGAGGCGTCGTCGTGGAGAACGTGACGCTCCACAACGAGGACTATATCGCCGGCATCGACAGCAATGGGCTGCCCATTCGCGGTGATGAGCCGATCGATGTGCGCATCGGCGATACCGTGGTGATCCAGCGGGCCGGCGACGTGATCCCGCAGATCGTTCGGGTGGTGCTGGAGAAGCGCCCGGCAGACGCGGTGCCCTATGTGTTCCCGCATGTCTGTCCGGTCTGCGGTTCGCCCGCGACGCGCGAGCTCAACGAGAAGACCGGCAAGGAAGATTCGCGTCGCCGCTGCACCGGCGAGCTGATCTGCGCCGCCCAGGCGGTCGAGCAGCTCAAGCATTTCGTGTCGCGTGGGGCGCTCGATATCGAAGGGTTGGGGGCCGAGAATATCGACCTGCTGTTCAACTCGGGCCTCGTGAAGACAGCCGCCGACATCTTCACCCTGCGCGATCGCCGCACCGAGGTACAGGCAGCGTTTGCCGCGCGTCGCGAAGAGCAATCCCGCCTGCGCGACGAAGCGGCCGGCAAGGTGCGCAAGAGTTCCCGCTCGGTCGAGGAGCGCAGCTTCGAGGGGCTCGACAAGCTGTTCGCCGCCATCGACGCCCGGCGGGCGCCCGAGCTCGACCGCTTCATCTTCGCACTCGGCATCCGCCATATCGGCGAGACTACGGCGGCCGTGCTGGCCAAGACGTTCTCGACCATCGAAGCGCTGCGCGAGAAGGGGCTCGAAGCCGCTGCAGCGGGCGGCAGCCTGCATGAGGTGTTCCCCTCGGTGAACGGCATCGGCGACACGGTGTGGGAGACGCTGCGCGATTTCTTTGGGAACGAGCGCAACGTCGCAGTGCTGGACAGCCTGCTCGCCGAGGTGAAGCCGGTGCCTTACGTGGTAACCGTTTCGGCGACCAGTGAGGTCGCCGGCAAAACCGTGGTGTTCACCGGTAGCCTCGAAAAGCTGACACGCGGCGAAGCCAAGGCGATGGCGGAGCGGCTTGGCGCCAAGGTGGCGGGTTCGGTGTCCAAGAATACCGACATTCTCGTCGCCGGGCCCGGCGCTGGCTCCAAGCTCAAGGATGCACAGGCCCTCGGCATCCTTATTCTCGACGAAGATCAATGGCTTGAGTTGGCCGCGAAATAGCTGTTGTTTGTCGCGCTTTCGAACCGGGAAGGCTGCAGCCTTCCTGATGGCGCTCACAGGGGAGTATCCGGGATGCTGAAACTGGCGACTGTCGTATTGTGCGCGGCGCTGTCCTTCCCGGTGCTGGCCGACGAGGCTGGCGATGTCGCGCGCAAGCACCTTTATGAGGGAACGATCGGGCAGGGGCTCACCGAGCTGAAGCCGTTCTACGAGCGGCAGGATCTCGAGGGGCGCTTCGGCGTCGGGCTCCTGAGTTTCATCCAGGGCGTCGAGCATTTCGCGCAGGGGCTCTACCGCCATGGCTTCGCCTCGCCCGATGCGGGCCCGATCATGGGCGCGCCATTGGCGATGCCGGTGCCGGTCAACCCCAATCCCGAGCCGCTCGATTACGACAAGTTCCGCGCCATCCTGCAGCTGCTGGTCGACGACATGGATGCGGCGCGCGATGCGCTGCTGACCGCCGGTGAAACCGGCGACTATGTGGTGCCGGTGGAAGTGCTGAAGGTACGGATCGACCTCGACGGCGACGGCAAGGGCAGCGAAACCGAGAGCATCGGCAATGTGCTCAACGCCATGTTCGGCGCCGCGACGGTGCCCGGGCCGACCGACCCTGGTGCGCCGGCCCCGACCCCGCCCACACCGCCCGATTCGACCATCGGCTTCGACCGCGCCGACGCGATCTGGCTGGCCGGCTATTCGCAGGTACTGGCGGCGCAGGCCGATTTCCTCCTGGCGCACGATTTCCGCGCGCTGTTCGACACCACCTTCCACCGGCTGTTCCCGCGCGCCGGCCTGCCGATGCAGGAATATACCCGCTCCACCGGTACGCTGATGCTCGATCCGGAATCGGACAACGCCATTGCCGATGCGCTGGCGGCGATCCACCACCTCAACTGGCCGGTGACCGATGCGGACCGGTTGAAGCGCGTGCTGGCCCGTTTCAAGGCGATCACCGGGCTCTCCCGCCGCAACTGGGAGGCGATCCTCGCCGAAACCGACGACAACCGCGAACTGCTGCCGAGCCCGAAGCAGACCGGCATCACGCCTGACGCCAAGATCACCGACGCGCAGGTGCAGGCCTGGATGGCGACGCTCGACACTGCCGACCTGATCCTCGACGGCAAGCTGCTGCTGCCGCATTGGCGCTTCCAGAAAGGCTTCGACCTCAAGGCTTATTTCGAGACCGCCAAGAAGACTGACCTGGTCATGCTGATCACCGGCTACGACGCGCTGCCCTTCCTCAAGGACGGCCCGATCGCCAGCGCCGAGTCGTTCGCCGAGGCCAATGCGGTGTTCGGCGACGCACTGATCGGTTATGCGTTCTGGTTCAACTGAGGGGGGACTTGCTCATGCGCCTGCTGATCGCTGCCGCCGCGGTGCTGCTGCTGGGGCAGCCCGCTTTCGCGCAATCGTATTCCGACCCCAAGGCGCTGCTCGAGGCGCTCTATGCTGGCTACATGCCGCCCAATGATTTCCCGCCGGACGAGACGGCGCTGCAGAGCGAACGGCTCAACGGGCTGTTCGAGAAGGATCAGCAGGAAGCCAATGGCGAGATCGGCCGGATCGATTTCGGGCCCTATATCAACGGGCAGGACTACCAGGTCAGCGATCTGGTGATCGGTGAACCCTACATCGCGGGTGGCAAGGCCGTGGTGAAAGTCACCTTCCGCAACTTCGACACGCCGCAGGAACTCGGTTTCCTGCTGGTCAACGAGGATGGCTGGAAGATCGATGACGTGTGGGGCGGCAGTGCCGACTACAGTTACGACCTGCTCGATATCCTGCAGTCGCCGCTGCCTTGATTGCGGCACGGCGCAGCCCTCAATGCGCCCAAACCCGTTGCTAGCCGAGTGCAATCGAAACTGGGCATAACGGGGCGGTCATGCGGCGCATCATTGCAAGTCTTCTGCTGATCATCGGCTTTACCGCTGCGGCCAGCGCCTATGACAATCCCAAGGCGCTGGTCGAAGCGATCTACCAGCCCTACAGCGCCGGCGAGAAGCACGCGGATGGGCTCGAGAAGTTCTACTCCTCTCGCCTCAAGGACCTCTACGCCGCCAATATCGAGCGACAGGGCGTCGACCAGAAGGGGGCCGCGGTCGATCCGGACGCGCCGGACATGCTGGCATTCGATCCTTTCATCGAGGGGCAGAATTCGCTGCTGCTCGACGTGGTGATCAGCGAGCCGGTACTGAACGGCGACCGCGCCGTCGTCACGGTGAGCTTCCACAATTTCGATCACCTGAGCCTGATCAGCGTCGCCATGGTGCGCGAGGCCGACGGCTGGAAGGTCGACGACGTCGCCTCACTCGCCGGCAGCCAGAACTGGCTGCTGTCCTGGCTGCTGCAATATGATCCGTTCAGTGTGAACTGAGGCGGCGGCGGTAACTCGCACGCCGGTGCGGGCTGACCCCCACCCTTGATCCCTCCCCCTAAGAATGGGGAGGGAGACGCTAACCTCCATAT
>JAESFZ010000105.1_pt1 | contig 194515 bp, 208 predicted proteins | sample 9269561 | NCBI WGS metagenome assembly JAESFZ01 (sample SAMN14515552, study PRJNA621657) | algae metagenome | isolation source: Tildeniella nuda ZEHNDER 1965/U140 and co-occurring heterotrophs from wet... | place: Switzerland: Stansstaad, Zurih | collected 1965-01-01 | reverse complement strand
GCCGCATGGGCCTTCCGGAAATCGCCGCCAGCCAGCATGTCTTCGACAGCCCGGCGCCGAAAGCCGCCAACCCGGGACGCTGGATCACGCGCGCGCCGCTGCCCCTGCCGCGCAGCGAAATGGCGTGGGCGGTTGCGCACGCCGGCAGGATGCATGTGGTCGGCGGCTACGCCGAGCAGCGCGTCGACCGCCCGTACCATCATGTCTACGATCAGGCCAGCGACCGCTGGATCGACGCGCCGCCGCTGCCGCGCGGCGCCAACCACGTCGGCGTTGCCGTGCTCGACGGCAGGCTTTATGCAATCGGCGGACACGCCGACCAGAACCGCAAGCCGCACGACGAATGCTTCGTTTACGACCTCTCCGCCGGGCGCTGGAGCAAGATTGCCGCGCTGCCCAAACCCTGCGGCGCCATCGCCTGTGTCGCGCTGGACGGCAGGCTGCACGCCATAGGCGGTGCAATCGGCGACACTTCCCCCGCGAAAAAATCCGTGGACTGGCATCTTACCTATGACCCGCGCGCCGACCGCTGGGAGTCGCGCGCGCCGTTGCCGACCGGGCGCGACCATACCGGCACGCTGACCGTTGGCAAGCTCATCCACGTGATCGGCGGACGCGTCGACTCGTTTCATACCAACTCCAACCTGCACCACGTCTATGACGCGCAGAAGGACCGCTGGGAGCCGCGCCGCCCCCTGCCCACGGCGCGCTCGGGCCACGGCGCCGTGCTCTACCGCGGCAAGATCTTCGTGATGGGCGGCGAGGGCACGGACCGTGTCTATGGCCAGAATGAAGCGTACGATCCGGCGACCGACAGGTGGGAAGCGTACGCGCCGATGCCGACACCGCGCCACGGGCTGGGTGCGGCCGCGGTCGGCGACCATATCCACGTTGCCGGCGGCGGTCCGGTAATGGGCGGCGGCGTGCAAAGCGCCATACACGAGGCGTTTACCCTGGGCTGAGCGGCTGCGCGCCGACGCCATGCTATGCTTTTGGCATCACGACCACAGGAGGAGAAATCCATGCAGTTGCGGCGCTGGCTCACCCTGCCCCTGTTCCTGCTCGTTTCCTGCCAGGCCGCGGCCCAGCAATATCCGTCGCGGCCGATCCGCGTACTGATTCCCTTCACGGCGGGCAGCGCGGCCGACATCATCGCCCGCGCCATGGAACCGCAGATGCGCGAAAAGCTCGGGCAGCCGCTGGTGATCGACAACCGCGGCGGCGCCGGCGGCAACATCGCCGCCGAACTCACCGCCAAAAGCACGCCCGACGGCTATACCCTGATGATGGGCACCATAGGCACCCACGCCATCAATTACAGCCTGTACTCCAGGCTCAACTTTCATCCGCAGCGCGATTTCACGCCCATCGCCATGGTCGGCGAAAGCCCCAATGTGCTGGTTACCAATCCGCGGGTGCCCGCCAGTTCGATCCAGGAACTGATTGCGCTGGCCAAGGCCAAGCCGGGACAGCTCAACTACGGCTCTTCCGGCGCGGGAACCTCGGTGCACCTGTCCGCCGAACTGTTCAACAGCATGGCCGGCGTGAAGACCGTGCACGTGCCCTTCAAGGGTGCCAGCGAGGCGCTCGCCGCCCTGCTCGGCGGGCAGACCGACCTGATGTTTGCCAGCCTCTCGTCCTCGATTCCGCTGATCAAATCCGGCAAGCTCAAGGCTTATGCGGTAACCGGCGCGCAGCGTTCGCCCTCCATTCCCGAACTGCCCACGGTGGCGGAAGCCGCGCTGCCGGGTTTTGCGGCCGTCGCCTGGTACGGCCTGTTTGCGCCCGCCGGCGTTTCCAGGAGCAATGTCGCGGTAATCAACAGGGCCGCACTGGCCGCGCTCGAGACCCAGGAAGTCAGGGGACGCCTGTTCGCCTCGGGCGTGGAAATCCGCACCAGCACGCCCGAAGCATTCGCGAGCTATATCGAATCCGAAATCAGGAAGTGGGCGCAGGTGGTCAAGGCTTCCGGCGCGCGGGCAGACTGACCGGATAAGCACAAGCTTTTCGTGCGCGGCACCCGCGCGCCATGACAAGGAGGAGGCATGCATACCACTGACCACACGCATTGCGCACGGCACATGCGCCGCGCGCTGTTGCTGCTGCCGCTGGCGGCCGCGCTGGGCGCAGCCGCCGCGCCGGCGGAGGCGCAGAATTATCCGACGCGCCCGCTGCGCCTGATCGTGCCGCAGGCGCCCGGCAGCGCTTCCGACAACATCGCGCGCATCGTTGCCACCGAACTGTCGCGGCAGCTGGGCCAGCAGATCGTGGTCGACAACCGCCCCGGCGGCGCGCTCACCATAGGCATAGAGATGACCGCGCGCGCCACCCCCGATGGCTATACCCTGGGCTATGCCCCGGTCGGCTCGCTGGCGATCGGGCCCAACATGGTGCGCAAGCCGCCGTACGATGTGAACAAGGACCTGCAGGCAGTCGCGCACATCGCCTCCAACCAGATGCTGCTCGCCGCTTCGCCCAAGTCGCCGTTCAGGTCGGTGCAGGAAGTCATCGCCTACGCCAGGCAGAATCCGGGCAAGCTGCTCAACGCGTCTTCCGGCAACGGCTCGCCCGGCCATGTCGGCTTCGAGCTGTTCAAGTTCATGGCCGGCGTGCAGATCGAGCACGTGCCTTACAAGGGCGGCGCGGCGGCCATCGTCGATCTCATCGCGGGACAGGTGCAGCTGATGATGGAAAGCCAGAACTCCATCACCCCGCATGCCAAGGCGGGCCGCGTGCGGGGACTGGCGGTAAGCGGCGCGCAGCGCTCCTCCGCGCTGCCCGATCTGCCCACCATCGCCGAGGCCGGCGTGCCGGGCTATGAGGCCAGCACCTGGAACGGCATCGTGGCGCCGGTCGGCGTGCCCAAAACCATCATCACCAGGCTCAACGCGGAAATCAACAAGCTGCTGGTCTCCGACAGCATCAAGGAAAAATTCGCCGCGATAGGCGCCGAACCGACGCCGCGCACCCCGCAGCAATTCAGCGACCTGATCCGCACCGAGCACGCGAAGTGGGGCGAAGTCATCCGGCGTTCCGGCGCCAGGATAGACTGAGCGCCGCGCGCGTGGAAGCAGAGGCATTAAGCGCCGGTTTCGCCGACGGCGACGGCCTGCCGGTGATACTGCCCACGCCCGGGCGCGTGGCGCGCATGCTGGAGGCAAACGGCCTCGACGGCGAGGCCGTGGTCGCGGCACTGCCGCCGCTGCTGGGTGACGCCACCTGGCGCGCAATCGCCGTCAACGCGGTGATGGCGGGCTGCCTGCCGCAATACCTGCCGGTGGTCGGCGCCGCGATCGCCGCGATCGCCGAGGACGAATTCAACCTGCTGGGCGTGGCCACCACCACCGGTTCGGCCGCGCCGCTCATCATCGTCAGCGGGCCCATCGCGCAGAAGATCGGCATGAACGCCGGCGGCAATGCACTGGGTGCCGGCAACCGCGCCAACGCCACCATAGGGCGCGCCGTGCAGCTTGCCGTTCTGAACATCGGCGGCGCGCAGCCCGGCACGGTAGACATGGCAACGCTGGGCCAGCCGGCGAAATACACCTTCTGTTTCGCGGAGAACGAGGCCGACAGCCCGTGGCCGCCGCTGCATGTCGAGCGCGGATTTTCTGCCACATCCAGTGTGGTCACGGTGGTCGCGGCCGCAGGCAGCATCGAAATCGTGGATGGCGACAGTCCGAACGGCGAGGAGCTCGCGCAGATGTTCGCGCAGTCCATGCTGATCGCCGGCAGCATCGGCGGCACCCGCGGCTTTCTCGGCAGCGGCCAGCCGCTGGTGATCCTGCCGCCCGAGCACGCCGCGGTATTCAGCGCATCTGGCCTGTCGAAATCCGACGTGAAGGCCCTGCTGCACGCAAAAGCGCGCCTGCCTCTCGCTCAACTGCCCGCCACCCTGCGCGAAAGGCTGGTCGCACACCGCATCGAATGCGGTGCAGCCGATCCGCAGGCCCCGGTCACGGTTGCAGAATGGCCGGAAGACATCCTGATCGTGGTTACCGGCGGCGTCGGGCGCAAGGCGGCCTATGTGCCGACCTGGGGCGGGGCAACCCGCGCGGTGAGCCGCGAAATTCCCGGTCAGGCCTGAAATTCCACTGCGCGGGTCACGGCGTAAGTGTTGGCGAACGAGGGCACGTAAATCGAGTGCGTGCCGGGCCCGCCGGCAACGATAATCTGGATGTCCTCGGCGCGCAGCGCGATCGGCAGCAGCGTGTCCGGCAGGATCTCGCCGAGTTCCTCGGTGCGCGACTCCTTCACGCGCAACAGGTCCTTGACGCTCATCCTGCCTGCGGGCATTTTCGACAGCTCCCACAGTCGCCGCTTGACCCCGGCCTTGGAGTACCCGCCGCCGCTGAGAATTGCCGCGTGCTCGGGCCCGAGCACGAGCCACGGCTCGCCGCTGTGGCAGTACTCGTTGCTGGGCGGATGCATCATGGTCTCGGCGATCACCCGCAGCAGTTCATCGGCATCCTTGGCGTGGGTGTTCATGTTCATCGTGCCCTCGGCCCCGACCACGGTGACCGTGCTGCAATCGGCAGCGAACCCGCGCTCGACGTGCAGCGCCTCCCACGGACTGTCGGCCTCGTTCTCGGCGCAGCAAAAGGTGAATTTACCCGGCTGTCCCTGGGTGGCGCGGTCCATTTCTCCCGGCAGCGCGCCGCCGATGTTCTGCAGGATCAGGCGCAGCGCGCGTCCCACGGTGGCATTGGCCCACGTTCCCTGGCCCAGGCAGTTGTGGGCGGCATTGATGCCCAGGCGCTGCGCGACCGGTCCGTTGACGATGATCCACGCCGCCACCGGATTGGTGGTCGCCTGTATGCCCTGCAGATTGAACCGGGGTTCGGCTACCGCCTCGGTGGCGGCGATCAGCAGCGGCAGATATTCCGGATCGCAGCCGGCAAGCACGGCGTTGATCGCAATCAGCTCGACCGTGGCCGCGCCGTAGCCCGGGGCAATGCGCGCGACCACCTCGCTGCGCGCGCGGCGCGTCTGCGCCAGCATGCGCTCCACCCGCTGCAGGGTCGGCGGCACCACCGGCAAACCGTCGCCCCAGCGGCGTTCGCGGTAAATGCGGTTGATGGCGTCGAAATCGTCCGGCGCTTCGAAGCGCGCGGCGCCGGGAGTGGGTGGTGTCGCGCTCATCGCGCCGGCGCTGCGCTCAGCAGCCTTGCAATGTCATCAACGCACTGCTCGGCGATGCGCCTGACTTCCTGGCGGCTGCGATTGCCGAAAGGATGCGGCATGACCGCGATCGGCAGCGCCGGGTAACCCAGCGCGCGCGCCTGCGCCGTGCCCAGCGTCAGAAATGCAGTCGAGCAGATGGTGACCGCCGCTGTTCCGCGCTTCACCGCTTCTATGCTGTCGTGGACACTCCACGACGTGCAGGACCCTCAGTCACCCGACCCGGTAATCACCAGGTCACATTCATCGGCGACCTCGCGCAGCATGGCCTCCGGCGCCGGTACCGAGGCGGTCTTTTTCCGGCGCTTGATGACGCGCCTGACGCCATGCCGGCTGACCAGCAACTCGGCAAGGTCATCGACGAGATGATTGAAATTGGGCTTGGCATTGTCGATGAAACCCACGACCCTGCCCGCGAGGCCGTCCACGTCGCGGCCTGCCCGCTCGCCTTCCTCCCGCCTTGCCGCGGTCGGATCGAACAAAGTAACGGTTCCTGTCATCGCATTTCCTTCGCACCCGGCTTTTGATATGTGCTTGATCCGTCAAATTCTAACGCGTTTTTGCGGTCATGGCGCCCGGGCCTGCCGACGAAAGACAGCGTAACTCCGGGGTTACAACTCATACAAAGTGTTACATCTTCGCGTCGAACGGCGGTACGCAGGCGGCAGTCCGATGTACAGCGCCTCCACGATTCCGGGAGGACCATCATCAACATCTGAGGAGATGCACATGAACAAGCTGATCACAGGAACCCTGATTTCAATCGGTCTGGTCGCCGCAGCCCCGCTGGTCACGGCACAGACGGCCAATCCCGCAGCCGAGGCGCCGCAGGCCCGCCACGCGCAGCGCCACCAGCATGGTGACCGCGCCTTCCGCCTGCCCAGCGAACGCGCCGAAGCGCGTCTTGCCTACCTCAAGACCGCACTGAAGATCACCGACGCCCAGCAGGCGCAATGGAATGCCTTTGCCGATGTGCAGCGCAAGCACGCCAGGGAAGCCGACAAGCGCATGCAGGAGCGGCGCGCAAGGATGGAGCAGGGTGCAAGGCCGGCCCGCCCCAATGCCGTAGAGCGCATGGAGTTCAGGCAAAAAATGCTCGCCACGCAGTCGCAGCGCCTGGGCGAACTGATCGAGGCCGGCAAGCCGTTGTACGCGGCACTGTCGCCGGAACAGCAGAAGATTGCCGATCAGCTTCTTGCGCCGCGCGGCCACGGCAAAGCTCACGGCCGCGGCAGGCATCACAGGGCCTAAAAAACACAGCGCAGTGCGCCGCAGGTCCGCTTCGACAGTCTGCAGCCCGCGACCTGCGGCGATCCTGGATGTTTCAGGGCAGTTACAACACCAACACTTTGTTGCACTTCAGGGTCCGCACTTGCCGCAGCATCCGCGTTCTAACCTGCAGGCACACTGAAAAGGAGAATGCCATGAAAAAGACCATAACCCTCAGCACGCTGTCTGCCGCAACCTTGCTGGCCGCCGCGCCGGCCTTCGCCAGCCCGCCGCAGTGGGCACCGGCACACGGCTACCGTCAGCAGCAGGAACGGGTCGTGGTGGTGGAGCGTCATCACCGCCCGATGGTGCGCCAGCGGGTGATCGTCGAACGCCCGGTCTACTACGACAGGCGCGCGCACTTCGAGCGGCAACGCCCGGCCTACCTCGACAGGCACACGCACTTCGAGCGACAACGCCCGGTTGTGGTCTACGAACAACCCGCCTACTACCATCAGCCGCACGCTTATTACGGCGCCCCGTCGGTTTACCACGCGCCTGCAGGCAACGCGCTGGGCACGCTGGGCGGCGCCATCGTCGGCGCGGTCATCGGCAGCCAGATCGGCGAAGGCAGCGGCAGGACCGCGGCCACTGCGGTCGGTGCAGTGATCGGCGGTGCGATAGGCGGCGGCTGGTAGCGGTTCGCAGTTCCTGCTTCAACAACAAAGGGCAGCCGCGGCTGCCCTTTGTTGCTTTGCGGTGCACCGGTTTGCAGCGCGTGCCTACGAGGCGGCGCCGCTTGCACTGCGTGCGTCAGCCAGCAGGGACTGCCAGTTGCCGGGCAGCATGATTTCCCTGGCCACGGGATAACCCAGCACCCCGTTGTGCGCAAACACGTAACAGCTGTTGCGGCCGAGATCGCCAGTGACGGCGATCATGTAGTCGTCCGGCTTCCACACGATGGGCACCATGCGCTCGGGATCATCGGATTCGTGGAACACTGCGGGTATGCGTCCGGCCCTGTGCTCCCCGGCCAGGTTCCATACCGGCTTCTGCGTCCAGTCACGCAGGTAGCGTTCGAACATCCACGCCGGCATGCGCACGTGCTCGAACAGCTTCTGCTTGAGATCCTGCTTGGACCAGCCGCCTGCGGCGATGGTCTCGGCCAGAATCGGCGACAGCAGGATCAGCGGCCGCAGCGTGCCCATGCCCTGCCCCACCGTGAACATGATCTGCCAGGTATGCTGCTTGAGCACCGCGTCGGCGATGTACGGCAGCACCGCCCCGGGCGTGGCGCCCGACACCGATGAAACATGGTTGCCGCCGGTATAGCGGCCGATGGTGACCGTGTTCGATCCGGGACGAAAGCCCATGTCTGCGCCCAGCGCGGGCCAGCCGATGTCCGCCAGCACCTGCTCGTTCTCCGCCACCACCACGCGCCATGTATTGCCGAACGTCGCCTTGTCGTTGCGGTGCGGCAGGAAGCCGGCAACGTTGCGCAGGTAGAGCCGCCAGAAACGGCCGACAGAAGTATTTGCCTGGAAGCCGTCGCGCATCACGCCCTGCGTGTAGTTGAAGCCCAGCTGCCTGATGATGGGGCCGTTGAGCACGATCAGGGTCTCGCCGCCCGGCGTGTTGCCGCTGTGCTCGACGCCGTAATCATGATCGGCCATGGCTTCGATGAGCGCGACCAGCACCGGCATGTATTCCGGCCGGCAGCCCGCCATCACGCCGTTGACGGCGACGCTCCATACCGTCGCCGCGCGGCTGTCGGGCAGCAGCACCCCCAGCACCTCGTCGGGATGGCGATCCGTGTAACGCAGAAATGCCCCGACCTTGTCGGCGGTCGGCGGCACGATGGGCAGCCCGTCGGACAGCTCGTGCGCAATGAAGTACTCGTTGACCTCCTCGAACGTTCCGCGGCACACCACATCGCGCGCGCCGGGTTCGCCGCCCGCAGCCGCCACTGCCGGCGGCAGGAGCAGATTGTCCACCACCCGTTGCAGGGTGACCTCGCGGACATTGCGCTGCAGGACCTCCTTGCTCTGCAGGCCCGGATGGCCCGGCACCGGCGCCACCGGCAGATTGGGCATGCCGAGGCCGAGCGAGGCCGCTTTCGCAAGCGTCATGAAGCTTTCGCACACCAGCGTGGATGAAGCCACGCCCGCCGCCTCGGCCACCGCGCTCGCCCGCAACACGGCGGGCGTGCAGCTGCCTCAACAGCCCATGCCCGAGACCAGCGCGTCAACGCCCAGGGCCTTGAGCTTGCCGGGCAGGTCGGCGATGACTTTGCGTTCATCACTGCCGTGCGTGCTGCCAAACTCACTCCAGTGCACGAAGCGCATGCCGGGATAACGCTGCCCGAGGCTTTCCTCCAGCTGGGTGAATACTTCGTCTCCGCGGAAAATGTAGTCCCAGATCCACGCCACGGTCTTGCCCTCGAGCGTATTCAGCCGTTTGGCCAGTGGCTGGACCCTGGCCTGGCGCGGGCTGCGCGGCCACAGCGCTTCGTAATATGCGGTTGCCGTATCCGGCATGCCTCCTCCTCGTAGATCAGGGGCCGGGCAGCGGCCTCAATCTATTTTTGCGCCCGACAATTTGACGATCCTGGCGTATTTTTCCATGTCGCGGCGCACGTAGGCGGCGAATTCCTCGGCGCTGCTGCCCACGGCATCGGCGCCAAGGGCCGCGAACTGCGACTGGGTCTCCGGCGCGCGCACCACCTGCACCACCGCCTCGTTCAGGCGCGTGATGATGCGCCTGGGCGTCTTCGCCGGTGCGAACATCCCGAACCAGTTTTCCGCTTCGAAGCCCGGCACGCCGGATTCGCTGATCGTCGGCGTGTCCGGCAGCTGGGGCGAGCGCTTGAGGCTGGCAATGCCCAGCACCCGCACCCGTCCCGCCTTGATGTGGGACACGATGGGCGCAACCGAATTGAACATCATGTTCATGTGCCCCGCCAGCACGTCGCTCACCGCCTGCGGCGCGCCCTTGTACGGCACATGAACGATATCCACACCCGCCATCTGCTTGAACAGCTCCATCGCGAGATGATTGGCGACACCGTTGCCGGCCGAGGCGTAGTTAAGCTTGCCGGGCTGCGACTTGGCAAGATCGATCAGTTCCCTGATGCTCTTTGCGGGTACCGAGGGATGCGTCATCAGCACAAACGGTCCGACCGAAATCAGGCTGATCGGCGCAAAATCCCTGAGCGTGTCGTAGGGCACGCTTTTGCGCAGATGCGGCAGGATGGTCAGTGCGCCGGGGCTGCTGATGAACAGCGTATAGCCGTCGGGAGCCGCCTTGGAAGTGATTTCCGCGCCGATCAGTCCGCCCGCGCCGGGACGGTTGTCGACGACCAGCTGCTGGCCGAGCAGGCGTGAAATTCCCGGCGTCACCAGGCGCGCCGTGACGTCGGGCGTGGCGCCTGCAGGCACCGAGAGGATCACCCGGATCGGTCTTTCAGGGTAGGTTTGCGCGGAGCCAAGCGCCGGCAGCAGCGCCCCAAGCACAGCGGCGAATTTACAGCAAATGTTCACGTCTTCCTCCGCTTCGATCGCACGCCGGATTTGCGCGCTCATTGTGCGGACATCCTAACCCAAAATGCGCGGCACGTGACGGCCGGCGGCCGATCCATGCGTCTGCCCTGCCGTTCATTGCGCAGGCTGACTATGCATTACCATACCGGTTTTGCCCAAGGGGGGAATCACCATATGACCGCTGCAAACGAGCTTGCAGGAAAAGTGGCGCTTGTCACCGGCGCGGCGAAGAACATCGGACGCGCCACTGCGCTCGAACTCGCGGCGGGTGGCGCCGCTGTCGCCGTCAACACCCGCGCTTCGCGCGAGGATGCCGGGAAAGTCGCGCAGGAAATCCGTGCCGCGGGCGGACAGGCCGAAGCCTACATCGCCGACATTTCCAGCGCGGCGCAGGTCAAGGCCATGGTCGATGCCATCGTCGCGCGCTTCGGTCGCATCGACATGCTGGTGCTCAACGCCTCGGTGCGCACCGAAAAACCCTTCCTCGAGCTGAGCTACGAGGAATGGCGGGTGCCGCTGTCGATCACGCTCGACGGCGCGTTCTATCTCGCCCAGGCCTGCCTGCCGCACATGATCAAGGCCGGCGGCGGCAGCATTGTCACGCTCGGCGGCATGATGTCGCTGTCCGGCGCCAAAAAGCGCATACATGGCTCGGTGGCCAAGCACGGCCTCATCGGCATGACGCGCGGGCTGGCGCGCGAGTTCGGCGAGCATGGCATACGCGCCAACTGCATCGCGCCCGGGCAGATGAACACCGCGCGCGCCGCCGGCCGCTCGGCGCGGCCCTCCGAAGACCTGATCCCGCTGGGCCGCCGCGGCGAGCCCGAGGAAATCGCCACCGCGGTGCGCTTTCTGTGCGGTCCCGGGGCGAGCTTTCTCAACGGACAGACCATACAGGTGAACGGCGGACAGATGATGTTCTGATGGCGCGCGACAGCGGTCATCCCGGCGTTTCGCCGGCATTCCTGGTGCTCGCGCTGCTGGCGGGCCACACCATGGCTTCGATGTCGACGCTGGTGCTGCCCGCGGTCGCGCCCGAGGTCGCGCGCGAGTACGGCTTCGATCCTTCGCTGATCGGCTACCAGATCAGCCTGGTGAGCCTGGGCATGGTGGTGTCGCTCACCCTGCTCGGCAATGCCAGCCGGCGGCTGGGTGCATGCCGCACCAACCAGATCGGCCACGGCATGGTGGGCACCGGCATGCTGATCATGCTGATCCCGTGGGCGCCGTTCCTGATCGCAGGCTCCATCGTGGTCGGCGTGGGCTACGGCGCGCTCACCCCCTCGGCATCGTACCTGCTGGTGCGCTTCACCCCGGAGTCCAGGCGCAACTTCGTGTTTTCCCTGCACCAGGTCGGCATACCGCTGGGCGGCATCATCGCGGCGCTCGCCGCGCCGGCAGTGACGCTGCTCGCCGGATGGCGCTGGGCGGTGCTGCTGAGCGTAGCGCTGATATTCGTCGTGATCGCGCTGATGCAGCGCGGCCGCCGCCGGTGGGACGACGACCGCGATCCCGCCAGCCCCGCCATCACCGCCAACCCGCTCGCCGGCGCCGCCGCAATCTGGGGAAACCACACGCTGCGGCGGGTGACCATCGCCGGCTGCTGCTTCTCCTGGGTGCAGTTCTGCACCGCGACTTTCGCAGTGGTGGCGTGCGTGGAGGTGCTCGACATGAACCTGCTGCTCGCCGGCACCGTGCTCACCGTGGTGCAGGTCAGCAGCGGCGTGGCGCGCGTATACGTGGGATGGCTGGTCGACCGTGTGCAGCAGACCGCGCGCGTGCTGGCATGGACGGCAGGGGTGATGTTGCTGGCATCGCTTGCCGCGCTGACATTGTCTCCGGGACTGCCGCTGGCTGCGGTCTATGTGCTGTTCGCCGTGCTGGGCGGCGTGTCGGGCTGCTGGCCGGGCGCCATCCTCGCCGAAGTCGGCCGGCTTGCGCCGCAGGGCCAGGTGAGCTTGGCCATCAGCGGCTCCCTGCTCATCACCAATGTCGGGAAATTCACCGGGCCCATCGTGCTGGCCAATGTTTATGCCCTCACCCGCAGCTACGGCCTGGCGTTCGCGTCGCTCGCCATTCCTTCGGCCATCGCGCTTTACTGCCTGATTGCCGCGCAGCGCCGCAAACCATAGGCGGCGGATTAAGCGCGGGCACTCAGCGCCACAACAGCCACAGCGTCAGGCCCGCCAAAAGCACCGCCAGAATCAGGCACAGCGCCAGCAGGGCGCGGGTGCGTACCCGCAGGATTTCGATGGCGTCCACCAGCCGGCTGTTCTGCTCGGCCAGCGATTTGATCAGTTCCGAAGATACGGCGTTGTCGCGCTGCAGGCCGGCAATTTGCGCCTCCAGAGTACGCAGCCGCCCTTCGGCATCCGCGGGCAGCGAACCCGGGGCAACGGCGGGCCCAGCATCGCCCCTGCCCACGGCACCCCACAGTTTTTTTGCGCCCTGCGCAACCGCCGGCGCGGCGGCGATCACATCACCCCACGGTATCGCCTTGAATGCAGTCAACCAGCTTATGGCCATGTGCTTGTCCTCCCTGTCACCAGTCCTGCGGCACTTCCCTCAGGAATACCGGCAGATCGGTTGTCGGCGGACGCGCCGGCACCTGGTAAAACAGGTCGGCGACGAAACCGCGGTGGTAGGTGGTGTGGTTGACCACGTGCAGCAGGATCTCGCCGCGCGTCATCACTCCCTGGTTGCCGCCGATCAGCGTGAAGTTCACTTTTTCGTCGAGCGCCGCATCCGACAGCGCATCGCTCCAGGCGATGTACCAGTCGTCAACCGCCTGCTGCTGGCGCCGCAGTTCGTCCAGCGGCGGATGATCCGGCGTGTTGCGCGCAGTGTAGCCATGCTCGCGCCCCTCGAGGTGGGCCTGCCAGATGAGATCGATGACACAATTGTGATTGAGCGTATGAATTATGTTTTTAAACAAAGACTTGCGAGATTTCTCCGCTTCCCCCTCGGGAAGCGCGGCAACGGCGTCGAAAATCATCCTGTCGGCCCAGGCGTTGTAGCGCGTGAGCATGCGGGCGGTGCGGGTGGTGATCATGTTGCCCCTCGTTTGAAAAAACCGATGCTATTCGTTTACTGCCAGGCGTTTCAGCACGGCGGGGTCGGGGTCCATGCCCAGACCCGCGCCCTGCGGAACCGCAATGCGTCCTCGACGCGGATTGATCGCCTCGCCGTACGGATTGACATCGAAATCGCAATAGAAGCGCTCGACCCATACTTCGCGCGGGCGCGAGGCGCACAAATGGATGGAGGCAAGCAGGCCGGGACCGAAGTAGGCCGAATGCGGCACCACCCGCACGCCGAACGCCTCGGCCACCTCAAATACCTTGCGCGCCTCGGTGATGCCGCCGATCTTGGTGACACTGGGCTGGGCCACGTCGATCGCCTGCCGCTCGAACATGCGCTGAAACTCGAACACGCTGCCGACGTTCTCGCCCGCCGCGACCGCGATGCCACCCTCGGCGCGCACCCGCGCCAGCCCGGCGTGGTCTTCCGGCGGCCACACCGGCTCCTCTATCCACTCCAGACCGAGGTCGCGCAGCGTCCCGCACACCGCCAGCGCCTGCTGCACCGTCCACGGGCAGTTGCAATCGACCATCAGCGGCGTGTCGCCGCCCGCGGCACGGCGCGCGCTGCGAATGATGGCAGGATCGATTTCGTGAATCTTCACCAGCCCGTATCCACGCTCCAGCGCCTCGGCGATGCGCGGCTCGAGCGCCGCCGCCTTGCCGTAGCGCAGCAGGCTGGCGTAGGCCGGCAGGTCCTGGCGCGGGCCGCCGCCGAGCAGACGGTAAAGCGGCAGCCCGGCGAGTTTGCCCGCGATGTCCCACAGCGCGATGTCGATCGCCGACAGCGCGTAGAGCACCGGCCCGTTGCGCCCCGCGCCGTGCAAGGCGCGCGCGAGATCGCCCATCACGACATTGATTTGCGTCGGGTCGCGCCCGATGCACAGCGGCGCGACCATCCTGTCGAGTGCGGTGCGCGTGGCGGGCCATACGCGATGGCCAAAACCTTCGCCCCAGCCGCAGACGCCGGCGTCGGTCTCCACGCGCACCAGCAGCATTTCGATTGCGGTGCGCGCCTGGCCGCTGACCATGGGCGCGTCCCCGCTGATGACCAGCGGCATGCGCACAACGAATGTCTCGATTGCGGTGATTTTCATGCAGATCCGTTCAGTGGGTGTCCAGCGCATGGCGCTTGAGCGCCTTCAGCGGCACGAACCTGAGCACGTCTTCATGGGTTGCTTCGAGCACCACCTGCGGCGCCATGCCCGCCTCCCACGCCTCTATCCAGCGCAGCACGTGCAGGCACCAGCGGTCTCCCGGCTGCAGGCCCCTGAAGCGCATCTCGGGCAGCGCTGTGCTCAGATCGTTGCCGCGCGAGCGGGAAAACTCGAGAAATTCAGCCGTGGCCTTGATGCAGACCAGGTGCGCCACGCCCTCGACACCGTGCGTCGCGCAGCAGCCGTCGCGGAAATAGCCGGTCAGCGGCGCGTAGCTGCACGACAGCAACTGCCCGCCAAGCACGTTCTTTTCGCTGGAAACATCATCGCTCATGGGCATCCATTCTAGCGGATGGATGGAAAATCGGCCGGGCGTGCGCTTATTTGAGCAGCAGCGGCACGCCGCACAGCATGAGCAGGATGCTCACCAGCCGCCTGAACGCCGTCTCGCTCAGCCCGACGTGAATGCGGTCGCCGATGTAGATGCCGGCCAGCATCAGCGGGAATGCCGCCGCGAACGTCACCCATGCTTCCGTGGTGAACTCGCCCACCGCGTAATAGCCGATGCCGCGCACCACGCTCAGGGTGAGGAGCATCGCCGATATGGTGGCGCGGAACGCTTCCTTGGCCAGCGCCCGCGCATCGAGATACATCGCAAAAAACACTGTCGCCATGGTTCCGAACAGCGCCCCCACGATGCCCGAGAGCGTGCTCGCCAGCGGTCCGGCGGCACGCGGCGCGGCGCGCCGCGGCCGTGCCGGCCGCAGGGTTTTCCACAATGAGTAGGCGCCATACCCCAGCACCATGATGCCGAGGCCGCGGGCCAGCGTGCGCGCATCCAGCGCCTTGAAAAAATAAAGCCCGATGGCAATGCCCAGCACGCACCACGGAATGAAGGCGAGCAGGTCGCGCACGGCCACTTTCTTGCGGTCGCGGCCGAGTATCGTGATCGAGGACGCCGCGCCCAGCAGCGTCCACACCGGCACCAGCACCTTGAGCGGGACAACCAGGGCCAGAAAAGGCATGCCGAGCGCGCCGCCAAAACCGGTGCTGCCGCGCAGGCCGTAGGCGAGCAGCAGCACCAGGGCGCAATATGCAAGCTCGTATGCCGACAATGAATACATGCCGCGGATCAGCCAAAGAGATGTTTGCAGGAATGCCGGACATCGTACATGTCCGGAGCATGCTCAGACAGCTTTTTACTCCACGAACTCGAACTCGGCGGCAACCACGTGATGATCGGAAGCCAGGGTCGGTTTCACGTAGTGACGCACCGGCCGCAGATGGCGGCTGTGGAAAATGTGATCGAGCACACAGGGGCCGCGGCGCCAGGTGATTTCCGCGGTCTGCACGGTCTGATAGCCGGCAGCGGCAAACTGCCGCGCCAGCGCCTCATGGCTGACGACGTTGAAATCCCCGCCCAGCACCAACGGCCCTTCCACGCCGCGCAGCGCCTCGAGCACCAGCCGCCGCTGCATGGGGTGATCCTGGGTATGCGCGTGCAGCATGAACAATGCGAGCAGGTGCGTGTTGAACACGTGCAGGTCGCGCCCGCATACGGTCGTTTTTGCACCGATCAGCAGGCGGTCGGTGGGCGTCTTGGTCTCGCCCTGGAACTCGAACTCGACACGCGGCGAAGGCAGGTCGTTTCTCAGCCCCTCGCGCAGCGGCGTGCGGGAAAAGATGGCAAGCCCAATGCCGAAGGGCAACTCGCGCGAATCCGGCTTGGGATACGAGAAAAAACAGTCGTAGCCGGGAAGCGCCGCGCGCAGGCGCGTGCAGTTGGGCGGCGGCTCGGACTGCACTCCGCCCGGTTGCGCCTTCTCCACTTCCTGCAGCAGCACGATGTCGGCATCGTGGCTGCGGATTTCGGAGATGGTGCGGTCGAGATCGATGGGCGCATGGTCGGGATTGGCGTCGTCCCAAACTTGCCCGAACTGCATGTTGAACTGAATGAGTTTGAATGTTTTCATGGCGCAGAGATATGTGCCGGTCGATCAGGTGGCGCCATTCTCCATCTCCAGTTTGCGCCTAATTTACCATTGTTCCGGCGCAGCGGAGCACCTTTCATCACGGGAAACGGCCCTTTTGTCGGCGCATTGCCCGGGAAATGTGCCGCCGGTGCGCAAGAATCATTTGCCGGACCTGGTGACGTACCGCAGGGCCGTCCGTCAGGCACGGTGCCTTTGCCACATCAGCCACAGCGTGGCTGCTGCGGCAAGCAGCAAAAACGGGATGGACCCGTAATTGACCGCGTGCCATCCGCTCTGGTGCAGCAACAGGCCGGACGACATGGACGACACCGTCATGGTCACGAAAATCATGAAATCGTTCGCCGCCTGCGTCTTGGCGCGCTCGGCGGGCGTGTGGCATTCCGTCAGCAGCGCGGAACCACCGACGTACATGAAGTTCCAGCCGACGCCGAGCAGGAACAGCGCCGCCCAGAAATTGATCAGTTCGGTGCCAAGCAGGGCCGCCACGATGCACACGAACAGCAGCACGATGCCGGCAAGGATGATATTGAGCACGCCAAAGCGCTGGATCAGGGAGCCCGTGAAGAATGACGGCCCGTACATGCCTATCATGTGCCATTGCAGCACGAACGCCGCGTCGTTGAAATGGTGGTCGTGGGCGCGCATCGCCAGCGGCGTCGAGGTCATGAACAGGTTCATGATGCCGTAGGAAAGCATGGAGGCGAGCGCCGCGACCAGGAATACCGGCTGGCGCATGATCTCGGCCAGCGGGCGCCCCGAGTCCTTGCGTTCCTGTGCCGACAACCGGGGAATGTCCAGGCGGGCGAGCAGCAGGGTGGCCAGCAGGCAGACGAAGATCAGCGACAGGTACGACCCCATGTACACCTGCTCCGGAAACAGGCTGGCCGTGCGCTTCGCCATTTCAGGACCGAAAATGCCGCCGACGATGCCGCCGGCGAGCGTCAGCGATATCGCTTTCGCCCTGAATTCCACCGCCGCGGCGTCCGCCGCCGCGAAGCGGTAGTATTTGCCGAACGCGGTGTACATGCCCAGCACGGTCATGCCGGCGCACAGCAGCCAGAAACTGGAGACATACATCGCCAGCGCGCACACTGCCGCACCCAGCATGCCGAGCGCGGTGCCGGTCTGGAAGCCGCCGCGCCGTCCGACCGCATTCATGAGCAGCGAGGCGGGAATGGTGGTGATTGCCGAACCCAGCACGTAGCAGGTCAGCGGCACGGTGGCGAATGATTTGTCGTCGGCGAGCGCGAAGCCCGCCAGACCGGTGACCGCGATCATCGTGGTACCGGTCGTCTGCAGCGTCGCCTGGCAGCCCGACAGCACCAGCACGTTTCGGTATTGCTTTTCCATCAGAGGAGCCGCGCGGGACCGCGCGGCGTCTTGAACTTATTCTGCCGCAACTATACCGCAAACGCGGCAGGTCATGCGCACAGGGCTGGGCTGGCGCGCAATGCGCGCGGGGAACGGCGACCGCTTACAGACCTGAACCGCTTCCGGCCTAGGCCAGCACTTCGGCGATCTGTTCCTGGCGCAGCAGTTCGTAGACGAAGGCTTCGAGTTCCGGACCGAGGGCGTCGCGCGCGGATACCATGCCGATGGGCTGGCCATTCTCCACCACCGGCACATGGCGGAACCTGCCCTCGTGCATCATTTCCAGCGCCTGATGGAAGGAAGCGTCGGGCTGTATGGTGCGGGGATTCGGCGTCATGACCTCGGCCAGCGCGGTGTGGTTGCTGTCGCGGCCTTCGGCAACCACGCGGAACAGGGCGTCGCGTTCGGTAAACACGCCAACCAGCCTGCCCTCTTCCACCACCATCATCGCGCCGACACGGCGCTGCTTCATGAGGCGCGCCGCCTCGCTCACGGTGATGCTCGACGCAGCGGTCAGGATCTGCTGGCCTTCGATGATCATTCTGATGGTCCGTTCCGACATATCAGCCTCCTTCACCAGACATTGCGGCAACCGGCACACAAACCCTGCAAACGATGCTACGCCCGCGATACGCCAGGGTCAAACCCTGGTGCCGAAATCTTGCAAATCAGTTTGTTAGCTCGCCCGGCGGCTGGCGGGCGCACGGCGCGCCAGCTCGGCGCCACTGGCCGCGAGCAGCGCCCCTGCGAACAGCAATGCAGTGGAAAAACTGCCGTCCGCACCGAGCAGGACGCTTGCGAACAGCGGGCCGGCGACCTGCGCCAGCGCGAACGCCGCCGTCATCGCCGCCATGAGGCGCTGCGCGTGCGCGCCGGCAACCAACCGCGCTTCCTGCATGCCGGTCATGGTGATCACCACGAAGGTGCTGCCTACCAGCAGCGCCGACAGCAGAATGCCGGCAAGGCCGGGCACCGCCACCGGCAACACCACGCCAAGGGCCATGATGAAATGGCTGGCGATCCACAGACTGCGATTGCCCAGAGCCGCCGGGCGCGCAGCCGCAGCCAGCGTGGAAGCAAGCGCCGCCGCGCCAAATACCGGCCACGACCAGCCGAAGAGCGCAGGATCGGCAGTCGCCTGCTTCGCCATCACCGGCAGGAAAGTCGCGGGAATGATGTAGCCGAACCCTGTCGCGCCGTAGCACAGCACGAGCCGGGTGAACTCGCGGTTCCAGCGCCGTGCATCCGCCGGGGTGGAGTTGCTGTCCGCCGTGTGCGCACCGCCTCCGCGGCCGAGCACGGGCACGGCAATCACTGACGCCAGCAGCGCGAACATGCCGGAAGAAATCCATGCCCATGCAGAACCCGCGCCGTAATGCATGAGCGCGATGCACAGCAGTCCCGCGACCGTGATGCCGGTGCCGACGCCTGCGAACACCACGCCGTTGAGCATCGGCCGACGCAGCGGTGCGAGCAGTTCCAGGCAGCGCACGGAAACCGCGATCAGCACCCACGCGCTGGCGATGCCGGCAAGCGTGCGCAGCATGGCCCATGCCATGAAGCCGCCGGTAAAACCCATCGCCAGCGTAGCAAGGCCAATCACCGGCAGCCCCAGGCATATCGCGGCGGCCGGACGCACCTTGATCACCATCGCCGACAGTGCGCCAACCAGATAGCCGAAGTAATTCGCCGAGGCAAGCCAGCCGCCGCCGGCCACCGAGAGCCCGGTATCCTCCAGCATCATGGGCAGGACGGGCGTGAAGGCGAAACGACCTATGCCCATCGCCACCGCCAGCGCCAGCAATCCGGCAAAGGCGATGCGCAACCCCGAAAATGAAGATTTCAACAATTGGTCCCGGCCAGCGTTAATCGTGCGGAACCCATCTTACGGTTGACCACCCATCTTGTGAAACCCAAGCCAACACCAGATGCACCACCCGTGGCCGGGCAGCGTGGCGCGCGGCGCTCAAAAAACAGTTGGCGACGTCAGCGCTTGTCGGCAATCGCGGCAGGAAGCACCGCCTTCACCGTCTCCAGCACCGCCGCCTCGTAGGCGCGCACGGCTTGCAGGCTGGTTTCGTCGGCAATGCGCTGCTGCTTGAGCACATCCTCTTTCGAGGGCTTGATGTCGTCCACTTTCTTGAAAAACGCCACCGTGCGCGCCAGGTCGCGCCCCAGCGCATCGAACACGCTTTCAAGGAAAGGATAATGCCGGCTGTAAGTCATGTCGTTGGCAATGCTCACATTGTTGAGCGTGCCCTTGGTCCAGGCAAGCGGGCGCTCGGCCGCGCTGAACAGAACGGCGCGGTCGCGCATCAGCACATCGGCCGCAATTTCCCCGCGCTGATGACGCGCGTAGAGCGCCGCAAGCTTGTCGTAATAGGCGATGGTTTCGCGCGTGATGCGCGACTGCTCGTCGGCATAGCGCCGGATCGCCCTGCCCTCATCGGCAAACCACTTGAACCTTTTCTCCGCAAACGCCGCCATCGCCTTGAAGGTGATGAGGTTGCACAACGCCTCCTCGATGCCATACGGCAGTTCGAACTGGTCGTGGCAGTCCTCGTGGATCACCAGATAGACAAAGCGGTCGAGCTTGCCGGTGATCATCGAGGGCGTGACGGGCGTGCCGACCTCACCCAGCGCCTCAACCGCGCCGAAGTAGACGTCCATGCCGTGGCCGAGCCGGCGGCATTCCTCCTCCGTCACCGATTCCACCCAGCGTATCGCCGGATCTTCGTAGGAATACGGCAGGGAAAGAGCCGAAGCATAACCGCAGAAAGGAAAAGACTCCTGGTCGGTGGACAGGTTGAGAAAATTTTCGGTATCCTCGAAGCCGAAGCTGCGCTCGAAATCGCGCACCTCCTGCAGCAGCGGCGCCCATTCGGCGCTCACGCCGGGTGATGGCATCATGATATCGCGCAGCGGACTGCAGCCTGCAACGACACCAGCCAGCAATCCGAGAACACCCCAAAACGACAGCCAGCGCGCCAGCTTTTGCTTCATGCTTTTCCTGCTCCCCTTAAGGCTCAGCCCATAACGTATCAATGGATGCGCGCGATGACAAAGAGTTCACTGAAAGACTCACGAAAGTTTTCTTGACTTCGCGCGACAGGTGCGGCACACGCGAAAGCGCGCGCGGCAGCTGATCACGCACTTCTGAACGGGCGTCTACAGCATTTCCAGCGGACGCGGGCCGGAGGGCGGCGGGAACAGTTGATCGAGCTCGGTGCGCTGCGCGGACGTCAGGCGGATTTCGCGCGCGCCGAGATTTTCCCTGAGCCGTTCGCGGTGCGCGCACTTGGGAATGACGATCACGTCGTCTTTGTCGAGCAGCCAGGCAAGGGCCGCCTGCGCCGGCGTCATGGCGTAGCGCCTTGCAAACGCGGCGAGCCCGGCATGCGCGAGCAGCCGCGCCTGTTCCAGCGGGGAATACGCCATCACCGGGATGCGCCGCTCGCGCAGCCACGGCAGCAAATCCCACTCGATGCCGCGGCGCGCGAGGTTGTAGAGCAGCTGGTTGCATGCCGTGCCTTCGCCGCCGGCCAGCGCAGTCCATTCGCGCATGTCGTCAAGATCGAGATTGCTCACGCCGTAATGGCGGATCTTGCCGGCGCGCGCCAGCGCAGTCAGCGCCTCCAGCGTTTCCGCAAACGGCACGCTGCCGCGCCAGTGCAGCAGATAAAGATCGATGCGGTCGGTCTTCAGGCGCTTGAGGCTGCTTTCGCAGGCATCGAGCGTGCCGCGTCGCGTCGCATGATGCGGCAGCACCTTGCTCACCAGAAAAACCTCGTCGCGCCGCCCGGCTATCGCCTCGCCCACCAGGGTTTCAGCGCGGCCGTCGCCGTACATCTCGGCGGTATCAATCAATGTCAGGCCGGCATCCAGTCCCAGCCTGAGGACGGCGATCTCTTCCGCGCGCCCGGCGCGGTCATCGCCCATGTACCAGGTGCCCTGGCCGAGAGCCGGAACACGTTCGCCGGCGGGCAGCGTGACGGTTTTCATGAAAATGCGATGCTCGTGAGCGGCATGGGAACGCATTATCCCATGCATGTGCATTTGTTGGTTTCGTGCCGGCAGCGCCATCGGATACACTAGCCCGCATGCGCATACTCAGCTTCATTGAATACAGCGCGATCGTCGTCGGCATCATCGCGGTGATCGTCGGGCAGTTCTTTGGCCTGCGCAACGGCTTCCATCTCGGCATTTTCCTGATCGGCGCCGGCATCGCGCTCGGCGGGCTGGAATCGGTTTCCTCGCATAAACCGGCGTTCTTCCAGTCGGATGCAGGCCGTGAGGCGTACGTGGGCACGCCGGCGGTGATCTGGGGCATCATGCTGCTGGTGATCGGCGCCGCGGTGATCGCCGCCGCCTACCTGCTGCACGACGGCCTGTGGCAATCGACGCTCAGCACCCTGCGGCGCCGACCGGGCCCGCTGCTCGGTGGCTGCGGGCTGATCGCGGCCTGTCTCGGCATGCTGCTCATGCTCAACCCGCGCGGCCGGCGCGGCGCGTGGTGGACACTGCTGGTGCGCATCCCCAAGGCGCTGCTGGGCCTGGTGTTGCTGCTCGGCGGTCTCACCGCGATTGCGCTCGGCGCATGGGAATGGTTCGATCCGCGGGGCTATGAGCGGTTTTTGCGGGATATGCAGGCGCAGCTCGATCCGCAGGCGCTCGGGCGATGGTGGAAAAGCCTGCCCCTGCCGTGGCGCTGACGCCGGGCGCAGCGCACAAGGCAGTTTCCGAAACAAGGAGGTCGAGGTGAAACCCATGACGTCCGCACGCACCATCTTGTTCGCAGGCATGGCTGCGATGCTGTCCGCCGGTGCGTCGCTGCCGGCGCATGCGCAGCCTGCCTCGGCCTGGCCCACCAAGCCGGTGCGCTTCATCGTGCCTTACCCACCCGGCGGCACCACCGACATCGTGGCGCGCGGCATCGCCGCCAAGCTGGGCGAGAGCTTCGGACAGCAGGTGGTGATCGACAATCGCGGCGGCGCCAGCACCATCATCGGCGCCGAACTGGCGGCAAAAGCCTCGCCCGACGGCTACACCATCCTGCTCGCCACCGCGACCACGCTGTCGATCAATCCTCAGGTGTTCCCGAAACTCCCATATGACACGGTGCGCGATTTCGCGCCCCTCACGCCTGCCGTGAACGTGCCTTTCGTGCTTGCCGCACATCCCTCGCTGGCAGCGAATTCAGTCAAAGAGCTGATCGCGCTCGCCAAAGCCAGGCCGGGCACCATCGCCTACGGCACACCGGGCACCGCGTCCACCAATCACCTCGGCGGCGCGCTGCTCGAAGCGATGGCCGGCATCAGGCTGCTGCACGTGCCCTTCAAGGGCTCGGGTCCGGCAATGACCGGCGTGCTCGGCGGCCAGGTGCAGCTCATCATCACCGGCATCGCCACCGTGCTGCCGCATGCCAAAAGCGGCAAGGCGAAAATCCTCGCGTTCTGCGCCGAGAGCCGCCATCCCAGCCTGCCCGACGTGCCCTCGACCGGTGAAGCCGGACTCAAGGGCTATCAGGCCGGCACCTGGTTCGGCGTGGTGACGCGCGCCGGCACGCCGCGCGCCGTCATCAACAAATACAACAGGGAAATCATCGCCGCGCTCGCCGCGCCGGATTTGAAGGAGCGCCTGCTCGGCATCGGCTTCGACATCAAGACCAGCACGCCGGAGGAATTCGCGGCGTTCATCAGGAAGGATCTCGCGCAGACCGCACAGATCATCCAATCCGCCGGCATCAAGCTCGACTAGCGCGACGGCACGCGGGCCGCAAGCCAGTATGTTTTTTAATTATTTGTTTTAATTGTATATTTTTTCATGGCGGCAGCCTTAGTTGCGGCGAAAGCCGTTGCAGAAATCCGTATCGCCCTGCCAGGTCTGGTCGGTCACGCGTCCGCCACTGAACACCAGCGTGCGCTCGCAGCGCACATGCTCATAGCCGCCGGGCCCCACGGTCACACCGGTGCCCACGCCGATGCCGCCGCTGCCGATGCCAATGCCGATCGAAGGATACAGCGTGCCGCGTGAAACCGAGCCTTCGGAAATCCAGGTGTGCACCGCGCGCCCGTCCGACAGCGCGGTGCTGCGCGCTGCCGCACCCCAGCGCGACACCACTTCGTCATAGCTTGCGCCGCGCCACGAATCGCGCGCCGCGCTGAAATCGCCGCCCATGCTGGCACAACCCGCGAGCATCACGACGCACCATGCCGCAATTCGCACACAACCATCTTTCATTCTGTCTACCCCCGCTGGAAATGCAATTTGCGTGCCGCACCTGACAATTGATGTCAATGGCCGACCTGCGCGGCGCGTTGACGCTTTGCAACAATGTTTCTGATGTCTCCTCGCACTTCGTTACAATAACAACAATTCACATTTCCGGGCTGTCCATGAAACGCATCGCTTTATTCTTCACGGTTGCAGGGCTGTCGCTGCTTGCGCCGACCGCCATCCACGCCGCCGACGCCTACCCCAGCAAGCCGCTGCGCATGGTGATCACCTTCCCCGCAGGCGGACCGACCGATGTGGTGGTACGCATGATCACCCAGCGCCTGACCGAAAAATGGGGGCACCACGTGGTCATCGACAACCGCGGCGGCGCCGGCGGCATTGTCGGCACCGAGATTGTTGCGCGCGCCGCACCCGACGGCTATACCTTTCTCGTCGGAACGGCGGGCGGCATGACCATCAATCCGGCGATGCATGCCAGGCTGCCGTACGACTCTTTCCGTGATTTCGCGCCGGTCGGCATGCTGGTGGTCAATCCGCAGATACTGGTCGCGCATCCGTCGGTGGCGGCGAAAAATGTCAAGGAACTGGTCGCGCTCGCCAGGGAGCGGCCGGGACAGCTCAATTTCGCGTCAGCCGGCTCGGGCACCGCCACCCACCTCGGGCTGGAACTGCTCAAGCTCACCACCGGCATGCAGGCAGTGCATGTGCCTTACAAGGGCGGCGCGCCGGCGATCACCGATCTGATCGGCGGCCAGGTGCAACTGCTGTGGGTGAGCATCCCCTCGGTGCTGCCGCACGTGAAAGCAGGCAAGCTGCGCGCGCTGGCGGTGAGCACCGCGAAACGTTCGGCTTCCGCCCCCGAAGTGCCCACGGTCGCCGAGTCGGGCTATCCCGGCTTCGAGTACTCGAACTGGAACGCGCTGTTCGCGCCCGCGAGCACGCCGCCGGGCCACGTCAGGAAAATCAACGCCGCCGTGGTCGAGATACTGAAATCGCCCGATGTCGCACAGAAGCTCTCGGCGCAGGGCGCCGACCCCGCGCCCGGCACGCCGGAAGAACTGGCGCGCTACATGCGCACCGACCACGAGCGCTGGAAGAAAGTCATCAGCACCGCGGGTATCAAGCCGCAGTAAGGTAAAAACGCAAACTCATGCCGCGCTCAGGAAATCCAGCACCAGGCGGTTGAATTCCTCGGGCCTTGTCTTGGAAATCGAGTGCCCGCCACCCTGCAGCACCACCAGCTTCGAACCGGGAATCGCGCGCGCCAGTTCTTTTGCGTAGTAGCTGGGCGTGATGTAGTCGTTGTCCGAGGCGATGATCAGCGTAGGCGCCTGGATGCGCGAGAGTCCTGCGCGGCGGTCGAACCTGAGCAGCGCGTTGATGCGCCCTACCGACACCTCCACCGGCGGCGCACCCGCCGCGGCGCGCCTGCGCTCCTCGTCGATCTCGGCGTCGTGAGCGTTGATGTAGTCGGGCGGCAGCAGCCACAGCGGGTGGAACATCGCATGCAGATCGGAGCCCGCCTGCTGATACATCGCACGCCGCGCCTCGAACAGCCGCCGGAACCACGGATCGCAGTGCGTCCAGGTGCTGCACATCACCAGCCGCGCAATGCGTCCGGGGTGTTCGATGGCGAGCGTCTGGCCAATGGCGCCGCCGGTGGACAGGCCGACGATGTGCGCCCGCTCAATCTTGAGTGCGTCCATCAGCATGAGCAGTTCCGCCGCCATCTGGTCGAGCGAGAACTCGCGCTGCAGCCTGTCGCTCGCTCCCGTGCCGCGCTGGTCATAGGTGATGACACGGAAATGCGGGCTGAATGCCGCCACCTGCGACTGCCAGTAGCGGCCCACGCCGTTCAGCCCGCTGACGAAAATCAGCGGCTCACCCGCGCCGGCTTCCTCGTAATGAATTTCTCCACCGGCGATTGCAAGTTTGGGCATGGCTGGAATCTCTCCTTTCAAAGGGGAAGTTATTTTAACGGCTCGCGGCAAGCTCGAGTCCGGACAGGCTTCCCGCGCAGGGCAAGGTTTGGAATGACGACCACAGATGTCACAGACAGGCCAAACTCACCCTGAATCCACCTGAAGGGGCATGCCAGCGCAATCAAGCGTAGGGTGGGCAAAGCGCAGCGTGCCCACGCAACCATGCGCACCACACAAGGCATCAACCGCGCTCTCCAAATGCAGCGTCCCCATCGTCTGCTCCGCCAGCCCAATCCTCCGGCAGGTCGCCGCGCCTGACGTACGCATGAAACGAAGAATGCGGCCAATCCTTCGCCTGCTGCACCAGCCCATGTTTGACTGGATTGAAATGCACATAATCGACATGCCGCTGCAGATCAACATCATCGCGAATCTGATGTTCCCAGAAACGCCGTTGCCAGATTCCCTTCTCGCGCTTCGCAGCTTTGCTGGGCGCGAGAGTTTCGCTCGCCGGCAATGCGCTGGAGAACAGGCGTTTGATCAGGCTCCAGCGCCCGCTGAAATCGGAGTCACCGTCAGGCAATCGCCATATCGCGTGCAGGTGGTCCGGCAACACGCACACCGCCATGGTTTGAAAGGGATGCCGCGCCCGAATGGATTGAAACGCTGCACGCAGGCGGTCAATGTGTTCGACGAGAAGACGGCTGCGCCGGTCAGCCAGATTGACCGTGAAGAAATACGCGCCGCCGGGAACAAGGCTGCGACGATAACGGGACATGCGGAAACGGTAGCACGGATGCGGTAGCTCGCGTGGGCACGCTACGCTTTGCCCACCCTACGCTTGCTGTTAGGCGCCATCGTCGGTAAAGAAGCGGCTACGCATTCTGCTATACGCGGGCTCGAACGCCACGACATTCAGCACCCGAGGCAGCGCTTTCTCGACGCGCCGGCGCAGCTCACCAGGCAGGGTTCGGAGGTATCTGAACCACAAGACCAAAAACAGATAGAACCACCCCAATGCGAATGGACCTATGACAGCCACAACCCCAACGAGTATCCAAAGCGGATTTACCTCAGCGGCCGTCGGGAGATCTAGCCGGTCGAGAAGAGGCAGCAATGCCACTGCGGGTCCCAGTGTTACCACCGCTGATACCGCGAACAATAGCCACGCTACAGCAACGTGCTTGGCGACGCCAGGACCGGGGCGCGAAGACGCAGTCGCAAGGGTTTCCAGCTTGGCCTGCAAATCGAGGCGGGTCGGATCTCGGCGCAATGCTTCGCGAAGCGTACGTTCAGCCTCATTGGTACGCCCATACGCCAAGAGAACTTCGGCTTCAGCGAGGGGATCGGGCGTGCTCACTATGGCGCCTAACGTTCTTAATCAGCCGCCGGCTGCTTCTTGCCGGTCGGCTGCATTAAGGGGTTAGGCCGCGGCACCCGCTCACCCGAGCGAATTCTCTTTTCGATGCCGTCCAATTCCGCTGCCTTAGCGCGGTACCACTTGTCCCGTTCCTTGCCATTCAAGAATACTGCTACCGCAGCCACTAGGAACGACACAACAACGACGATAACGTAAACGGCCAGCGGGGCGTCGGGGCGGACGAACCATGTTGCGATCGCGAAAACCACGGCGAATACGCTTCCCCCAAATACCCACTCCATCGCGGCTCGTGCCTTCAAGTGGCGTTGTGCTTCCACGAAATTCTTTCGATCAGATGCAACGTCATCCAAAGACACCATTCCATCGCTATCACTCATTAAGCGGCCTAACGTGAAGTAGTTGGCCTAAAAGCCGGTTTGCAAATCGGCATCGTGCAATTCACGGTCAACTCTTTCAGTAAAATCAGGATAATGCCGGGTGAAGCTGCATAATATTTCAAGGGTCTACCCAGAAGTGTAATGGTTCGCCCCCGTTCGAGTAACACGGGGGCCTACGGATACATTGCTGGAGAATAATACGCTGGCATTTCCATTCAGGGCAAAAGCAACGACAAATCGGTACCCAGTTCTGCCCTGGATTGCCTCCCCGAACGGGGCAAATCCGGGCACTGGTTAGAAGTTTTGAGATTTCGTTAACGTAAGAGTTCAGCCGCGCCCAAAGGGCGTCGGCGCTGCAACGACGAGTTAGGCGGCATCTGGGTTAAGTCCCGCAGCGAACATGATGCGCCGTGCTCGAATTATTCCGGGAAGCGCAACGAGCACCCAAACAGCGCAAAAGGCCACGACGAGCCAAGTCGAAAGCGGACGATTGAACCAGTGAGCAAAGAGAATCAGAGCGACGGGGGGCAGCGATCCCGTGGCCAAAGCGAGAACAAACACAGGAGCGTCATGGCGCAGGCTTGGGGAAGATTGGGATTTAACAAACGCGACGTGTCTCCTCGCCAGCCACACCCAGACCATCGCAGCTACAACCCCGTAGCCAGCAAAGAACGCAATCCATACAACCGTTTCGAGCGCAGTTTTCATGCCGCCTAACGTCGTGCTGTGCGGCCGGCTCGCACATACAGTTGAAATGGCACGGCGCTAGCGGCCGGTCCGCACCAGCTACGGGTTAGGGCTTTGGTGCGCCACATTTGCGGAAGATAAGATGGCATGACCACACTTGTTGCATCGGAGATTACTCATATACGCCCTTGTGGGCCAAAAGAATGCGAGTGCTAGTTCTCGCGCTGACAGCTCCGGCACTTGTTCTCGTCCATGTTCTGGTTTGACTGTTGCGCACGTCGCCAATCGGCGACCGCATGCACTGCATCTGATTAGCAGCGTGAGTATTAGCACGGTGGCCCCGATCAGTAACACTGCCCCCATCACTAAGAATAGAACAGGCTCCAGAAGTCGAAAGGTAAATGATTGACGATCGTCTTGGAGAATCGCTAACAGTCCACCGATGAGAAGCATAAGAATTCCCAGCGAACGGCCAATTGGGCTTATGTAAGCCGCTACTCGTACCAATATTCTTTGCTTTGCTGCGCCCATTCGCCAAAGGCCTAACGTGAAGTAGTTGGCCTAAAAGCCGGTTTGCAAATCGGCATCGTGCAATTCATGATCGACTCTTTCAGTGAAATCAGGATGATGCTGAGCGAAGTTGCATAATATTTCAAGCGTCTACCCAGAAGCGTAATGGTTCGTCCCCGTTCGAGTAACACGGGGGCCTACGGATACATTGCTGGAGAATAATACGCTGGCATTTCCATTCAGGGCAAAAGCAACGACAAATCGGTACCCAGTTCTGCCCTGGATTGCCTCCCCAGTTCAGGCTCGAACTGATTATTTAGGCCGATGCACAGCCGCTTTCTAAACCAGCAGCAGTAAGAACAATACTTACGCACTTGCATTTTCAGATCGAACTCGTCAAGCTCAGCGGTACTCCAACCAGCCTGGCATATCGCCGCAATGCCACAGGACATACAAAAAATCATCAATTAAAACAAATAATTATATAAAATCAGTCAAATGTCATCTTGAGTCACCCGCACAACACTTTCCCGCTCATCGCCACGCCTGCGCGCCAGCGCGGCGGCGCCGGCACCTGGCTGCTGCTGGCACTGGTCGCTGCATTTTTCCTGTGGTGGTTCGGCTTTTTCGAAAGCACGCCGGGCAAAACCGGCGGCGTGCCCGCCGAGCCGCGCGTGGTAGCGGCACGCGGCTCGCTCGCCGAGGACGAGCAGAACAACATCGCGGTGTTCAAGGCGGCCTCGGTGTCCACGGTGCACATCACCACGCTGGAATCGGCGCGCAGCTTTTTTTCGCTCGACGTGATGCAGATTCCGCGCGGCACCGGCACCGGCTTCATCTGGGACGAGCGCGGCCACGTGGTCACCAACTTTCATGTCATCCAGGGCGCCAATGCCGCGGTGGTGACGCTGTCCGACCAGAGCACCTGGAAGGCGGCGCTGGTCGGGGCATTTCCGGATCGCGATCTCGCCGTGCTGCGCATCGACGCGCCGAAAGAGAAAATCAGGCCGCTGGCGATAGGCAGCAGCAAGGATCTGCAGGTGGGACAGAAGGTGTACGCCATCGGCAACCCCTTCGGACTCGACCAGACACTGACCACCGGCATCGTCAGCGCGCTCAACCGCGAAATCGAGTCGGTGACGCAGCGCCCGATCCGCGGCGTGATCCAGACCGATGCCGCCATCAATCCCGGCAATTCGGGCGGGCCGCTGCTCGATTCCGCGGGGCGGCTGATCGGCGTCAATACCGCGATCTACAGTCCTTCGGGCGCCTCCGCGGGCATAGGCTTCGCCATTCCGGTGGACGAAGTGAATCGTATCGTGCCGCGCGTGATCAAGGACGGAAAATTCATACGCCCCGCGCTGGGCATACAGGCAGCACCGCCGCAGTTTCAATCCACGCTGGGGCTGGCCAAGGGCGTGGCGGTGGTCGGCGTGGTGCCGCGCAGCCCCGCCGCCGAAGCCGGGCTGCAGCCGTTCCGGCGCGGGCCCGCGGGAGAAATCATCGCCGGCGACATCATCACCGCGTTCGCCGGCAGGCCGGTCGCCAACCTCGATGAACTGCTGGAAGCGCTGGAGCAGCACCAGCCCGGCGACACCGTCAAGCTGTCGCTGCTGCGCGCAGGCAAGCCGACCGAGCTGTCGGTGCGGCTGGGGCTGTCGGAGTAGAACTTAAGCCGCTCATTGCGGCTTGATGCCCGCGTCCTTCACCACTTTCGCCCAGCGCGGGATTTCGCTCTTCAGCAGGTCGGCGAACTGCTCGACGCTGTTCGCCACCACGAACAGGCCCTGCGCCGCCATGCGCTCTTTCACCTCGGGCACGTTGAGCGCCGCTGCCGATTCGGCGTTGAGCCTGGCGATGATATCGCGCGGCACCGCGGCCGGCGCCACCAGCCCGAACCAGGTCGCGGCCTCGAATCCGGGCAGCCCCGACTCCGCCACCGTCGGAATGTCGGGTGCAGTGCTCACGCGCTGCGCAGTGGTGACCGCGACAGATCGTAGCCGCCCGCTGCGTGCATGCGGCAGCACCACCGGCAGATTGGAAAACACCATGGAGATCTGCCCGCCCATGGTGTCGTTGACCGCCGGGCCTTCGCCCTTGTACGGCACGAACAGCAGATCCACCCCGGCCATCAGCTTGAACAGCTCGCCCGCCATGTGCGGCGTGCCGCCCGCGGCCGCACCGAAAGTGAGCTGGCCGGGACGCGCCTTGGCGAGCGCGATCAGGTCCTTCACCGATTTCACCGGCAGCGAAGGGTGCACCACGATCAGCAGCGGCGAGGTCGCGATCACCGTTACCGGTGCGAAGTCGCGCGCGGTGTCGTAGCTCACCTTGTAAATCGCCGGCACCACCGCCTGCGTGGTCTGCGAGCCCACCAGCAGGGTGTAGCCGTCGGGCGGTGACTTCGCCACATGCTCGACGCCGATGATGCCGCTGGCTCCGGTGCGGTTCTCGACGAAAAACGACTGCCCCGTGCGCTCGGTGAGACGCTGCGCAAGGATGCGCGCGGTCACGTCCACGCCGCCGCCGGGCGCGAACGGCACCACGATGCGTACCGGCTTGGCAGGATAAGCGCCCGACTGCGCGTGCGCCACCGCACCGACGACGGCAAGCAGCAGGACACAGCATGACGACAACACCCCGGTGATGCGCGAACGGATGCTCATGTGGCGCTCCTCGTCATATCGTCAACAGCGAAAAAAGTCCGCAACGCGCGGCTAATCGACTTTCATGTTCACCGCCCTGGCGAGTGCGGCGAAACGTTTGATGTCATTCTGGATGATGCTGCCGAACTCTTCCGGCGTGCTGCTGCCCGGCTCGGCGCCGTCGGCCAGCAGACGCTGCCTGAGGTCGGGCAGTTGCAGCGCGCGGGCGATTTCCTGGTTGAGCCGGGCGATCACCGCTGGCGGCGTGCCGGCGGGCGCGAGCATGCCGAACCAGGTGGCGAAGTCGTAGCCGGGCAGCGCCACCTCGGCGACCGTCGGCAGCTCGGGCACGATCGGCGAACGCCGCGTGGTGGTAACCGCCAGCGCGCGCAGCCGTCCCTGCCTGGCGTGCGGCAATGCCGAAACGATGTTGCCGAACAGCACGGTCACCTCGCCGCTGATGGTCGCGGTCAGCGCCGGCGCCGCACCTTTATACGGCACGTGCACCATGTCGACCTTGGCCATGTTCTTGAACATTTCCGTCGCGATGTGGTACGGGGCGCCGTTGCCGGTCGAGCCGTAGTTGAGTTCACCCGGCCGCTTGCGGGCGAGCGCGATCAGATCCTTCACGCTCTTCACCGGTACCGATGGATGCACCAGCACCAGGTTGGGCGTCAGTGCCGCAAAAGACACCGGAACCAGCGCGGTCGCCGCATCATAGGGCAGCTTGGGCTGCACCGCCGCCGAAATCACATACGCGCTGCTGGCAAACAGCAGGGTGTGTCCGTCCGGCGGTGACTTTGCCACGATATCGGCGCCGATCACACCCGCCGCGCCCGCACGGTTTTCGACGAAAACCGACTGCTTCAACGCATCGGAGAGCTTCTGCGCCAGCGCGCGGCCCATGGTATCGGTGCCGCCGCCGGGCGGGAATGCCACGACCACGCGCACCGGTTTGCTCGGGTAGCCCTGCGCCAGCACTGGCATATTAACGACGGCGGCCGCAATGCCCCACAACAGCATCACCAGGCCAGGAAACCTCCTGCGGGCAACACTCATCAGATCTCCCCCTTGCGCCATTGCCTTGTCGTATGTATTCAACCCGCGTTCACGCCGGCGGCGGCGCGGTTTTCCTGAACGACTCGCGGATTTCCAGATTCTTCCACAACCGGGTGAGGCCCGGGTATTTTTCCTGCGGGAAAAATTGCGGTCGCCGTGACATGATGAAACCGATGTGACATGCAAGCGTAATGTCGGCGAGGCTCATTGCACCGCCCACGCACCAGGCACGGGCGCCGAGCATGTCCTCCAAAGCGGCAAAGCCCGCCTCGAACTTGCCGCGCTGGCGCTCCAGCCATTCGCGGCTGCGCCGCGCCTCGTCGTGGAAGCGCATTTCATACAGGCTCGCGCTGACCGCGTCCATCGCACCGTCGGCGAGCGCTTCCCAGCGCCGCACTTCGAGCCTGCCGTCCGAATCAGCGGGAATGAAACGCGGCCCGGGAAAGCGGCTGTCGACATAATCCGCGATCAGCGGCGAATTGATCAGCACGCGGCCGTCGTCCAGCCTGAGCGCCGGCACCTTGCCTATGGGATTGGTCTGCTTGAGATCATTGGGTTCCCACAGATTCACCGTCTCCACATCGTGCGCAATGCCCTTCTCGATCAGCATCACGCGGATCTTGCGCGAATACGAACTGGCGGCGGAGATATAAAGTTTCATGGCTATCGCCTTGGTCCGGGCAGGTTGAACAGCAACATCAATCAGGGCAATTTTATATTGCGCATCTCGCGACATGTCAGGTGACGGCGCGGAAATCCCGTGCCGCCGGCAAACGCCCGCGCAACGCGCCTCAGCTCTGCCACAAGCTGGTGTTCCCATCATGACATGCGATTTACCTGCTGCGGGGACGCCGCCGGCGGCAATCGTCACCATTGGACGACATCAGGACACCCTGCAAATCAAACGCTTACCGGCCAGGCACAGGCTGCTGTCGCATGCCGGCGACGCTATCGGTGCGCCATCCGACACCGGGAAATTATTAACTGTCTGATATTAAACATATATTTCTACTGGCACGATAACTGCGCCTACCTGGATGCAGAAGCTGATTGCCATTGCGGCCTGTTGCAAGGAAGCCGCGCACAGGCAGATTTTGCTGCTGAATTTTTCAATCTTGAAGAAAGGATAATCATGAATGTCAAACTCACCACCGGCGCAATATTGATCGGTGCGCTGTCATGGCCTGTCGCAGGTCTTGCCGCCGAGACGGGCCCCGGCCCTACGAGTCCGGACAAGCAACGCTCTTCCGCAACGACGGTCATCAAGGATTCGATGATTACCGCCAGAATCAAAACCGCGATGGCCAAGGACAAGCAAGTCAGCGCGCTCAATATCAGGGTCGATACCGACGACAGGGGTGTCGTCACGCTGAGCGGGAAAGCCAAGAGCCAGGCGGAAGCGGACAAGGCCGTTGCACTTGCACGCAACGTGGAAGGCGTGGTTTCCGTGCAGAACAACATTCAAGTCGGCACCATGTAACAAGCCACGCCGATCCCGATCACGACCTGGACTGCACGCGACCGCGAACTGCCTTTCCATGGTGCTACCGGCAACGCGGAGAGGCACTCCGCCAGGAATCTCGCGGTTGCGTCACGACAAGGAGATCTGCAATGAAAAACATTCGCTTGATTTCGGCATTGGCTGCCGCCGGCACGCTGTTGACCGCGTGCGCGGCGCCCGAATCCCGGCCTTATTATGATTCCCAGCCCCCGCGCTCGCAGAGTTACCCCTCGCCGACTTACGCAAGCCACGAAGTCGGCACGGTGGAAAAAATAGAGGTCATCAGGAAAGACGGGGGAAGCAATATCGCGGGCACCGTCATCGGCGGCATCGTCGGCGGATTGATCGGCAGCCAGATCGGCGGCGGCAGCGGCCGGACCGCGGCAACCGTGATCGGGGCTGCCGGCGGCGCGGTCGCGGGCAACCAGATTGAAAACCGGACGCGCCGTGCCGACGAGACCTTCCGCGTCACCATCCGCTACGACAACGGCGCGTATCACACCCTGCAGCAGGACGACATTACCGATTTGCGCACCGGCGATCGGGTTCGCGTCGATGGCAACCGGATATACCGCTACTAAACCCCAAATACGCGCAGGGCAGGGCTTCTGAAACCGCAGCCCGGCCCATGAACGCCTTGCGCGTATCGCAAGCCTCGTAACCGCGCGACGAAGTTTCGCGGTTGCAGTATCAGCATCGCCCCCGGCCGGCCGCATTGTTGACAACGGCAACTCCACTCTCGACAATGGCCCACTTCTCAGGGGGAGATCATTGCAATGACCGCAATACGCATAGTCGCGCTCGTTTTCGCAGCCCTTGCCGCCGGCACTGCCGCTGCCCAGAATTACCCGGTCAAGCCGGTGCGCATCATCGTCGGCCTGGCCCCCGGCGGCACCACCGACATCGTGGCGCGCACGCTGGCGCAGAAGCTGGGCGAAGCCTGGGGCCAGAACGTGGTAGTCGAAAACCGACCCGGCGCCAGCGGCATGATAGGCGCCGACCTGGTGGCGAAAGCGCCGCCCGACGGCTACACGCTGCTGATCTCGCCGCAGACCAGCCTTGCGGTCGCGCCTGCGCTCTACGGCAAGGCGCCCTACAACACGGCGCGGGATTTTGCGCCCATCACGCTGGTGGGATCGACGCCGCTGCTGATGGTGGTGCATCCCTCGTTCCCGCCGAAAACCTTCCAGGAATTCACCGTGCTCGCCAAAAAAAGCGGCGCCCAGCTCACCTTTGGCTCCGGTGGCGTCGGGTCGTCGCCGCACATGGCCGGCGAACTGCTGAGCGCGCGCCTGGGCATACGCATGACCCACGTGCCGTACAAGGGCGAAAATCCGGCGCTCGCCGACACCATGGGCGGCCAGATCCCCATCATGTTCGGCAACCTGCCGGTGGCGGTGCCCCACGTCAAGAGCGGCAAGCTGCGCGCGCTCGCCAACACCACCGCCAGGCGCTCGCCGCTGGCGCCGGAAATTCCCACCGTCGCCGAGTCCGGCTTCAGCGACTACGCCATCGCCACCTGGTACGGCTTTCTCGCGCCCACGGGACTGCCCGCCGAGCTGATCGCGCGCATACAGCGCGACGTGTCGCGCCTGGTCAATGTGCCGGCGACGCGCGACTACCTCACCGGCATAGGCGTGGACATCACCGCCAATTCGCCTGACGAATTCGGCGCGTATCTGCGCGGCGAGATTGCGCGCTATACCAAGATCGTCAAGGACGCCGGCCTCAAGGCTGAATAGGCTGAATAGCCGGGCAAAATAATCAAGGCGCAGACATGACCACCAGCGTGGGAGTGATCGGCCTCGGCGTGATCGGCAAGCCGATCGCCGAGCGTCTGGTGAAAGCCGGATACGGCGTGAGCGTGTTCGACGTGCGTGCCGAGCCGGTGGCGGCGCTGCAAGGCCTGGGCGCCACCGCCTGCGCAGCGCCGGCGGAAGTCGCGAAACACAGCGACATCATCATCAGCCTGGTATCCAACGAGGCCCAGACGGACGACGTGGTGAGCGGCGCCGGCGGCGTGCTCGAAACCCTGCGTGCGGGCAGCATATTCGTCACCGGCAGCACGCTGGGTCCCGCACCGGCGTGCCGCATCGCGCAGGTGCTGGCGCACAAAGGCTGCGAAACCCTGGATGCGCCGATTTCTGGCGGCTATCTCGCCGCGAGCGAGGGCACGCTGAGCCTCATGGTCGGCGGCAAGCCGGAAACTCTGGCGCGCGCGCTACCGGTACTGCGCGCCTTCGCGCGCGACATCACGCACACCGGCGGCGTGGGCACCGGGCAGACCGCCAAGCTTGCGCACCAGCTGGTGTTCAGCCTCAACGTGATGGCGCTGCTCGAAGGCCTGGCGCTGGGCGCCGCCGGCGGCGTGGCGCCGGAAGCGCTGAAGCAAGTGCTGAAGCAGGGGCTCGCCAACAGCACGGTACTGCAGGTATGGCCCGATCTCGGGCCGCGCTGGAAGGGCATGCTGGCAGCCACTGCGCCCGGCGCGGCACTGCCCAACATGCGCAAGGACCTGCACCTGGTACTGGAACTGGCGCGCGAACTGGGCGTCAACCTTTACCTGGGCACCCAGGGATCGCTCGTCGCGGACGCAGGCACCGCCACCGGGCATAACGACCCGCGGCTCTGACCCGGTCGTCCGGCGCGACACCGGATTCGGACAAGCACCTTCCGGCGGCGCCTACCAGCGCAGCAGGCGCGGGCCGAGCAGCGCACCCAAGGCAGTCGGGATCAGCATGCCCAGCAGGTACCAGATGCCCAGGAAAGGCGCTTCCATTTCCGGACAGTGCAGGGCATATACCGCCGCGCCCGCGGCTCCGGACAGCAGTCCCGCCGCGGCGCCCGCCAGCGCCAGCCGCGTCGGCGCCAGACCGCGCATCGCCCACAACAGCGCGACGAACACCGGCATGGACAGCAGCGCGACATTGAACGGGCACGAGGCCCAGGTCTCGCCGAAAATCAGCTGGCTGCGCGTGCCCGGCGCTGCGCCGAGCAGCGCGATGGCCGCCAGCAGCCAGATCGCCAGCACCGGCGCCGCCAGCGCCGAAACCACGCGTCCCAGGCGCACGCCCGGGCACGACAGCCGCGCCGCGGCAAGCAGCGCAGCGGCAAGCAGCGCAGCGGGAAACGCCAGCTTGACCCAGAACATCGGCAGCCGTGCGGCTTCGGCCAGATCCGGCCGCACGCCAAGCATCAGCACCATCAGCAGCACCGCGCCGAATCCACCCCAGCCCAGCGCGGTCGCGTAGCGCCGCCGCAGCGCGTGAGGCTCTACCGCCTGCGCGCCCTGCGCCAGCATGGAAATCAGTTCATCGGTCTTCATCGTTGCTCCGTATCAGCGCCGCAAGTGCCTTCAGTCCGCGGTGCACGCCTACCTTGACCGCCGCCTCCGACATCCCGGTGGCGCGCGCCGTTTCTGCCACCGACAGCCCTTCCAGCTTCATGTGCACGATCGGCAGGCGCTGGCGGTCGGGAAGTTGTGCAAGCAGCTTCGCCAGATCGCGCCGCGCATCGGCTGCCTCGCTGTCCGAGCGGGCAAATATGTCGGGCTCGTCGTCAAGCGGGTCATTGAGCGCCTCGCGACCGGCGCGCCGGCGCAGCAGATCGACCAGCTTGTAGCGCGCAATGGCGTGTATCCACGCGGTCAGCGGCTGGCCGGCATCGTAGGTATGGCGCTGATTGTGCACCGCGAGCAGCGTTTCCTGCACCAGATCCTCCACATCGTCCGGCAGGCGTGACAGCCGCCCGCGCAGGAAGGCGCGCAGGTGCGCGCTCAATTCCCTCAGAAAAACATGGTAGGCCGCGTTGTCGCCGCCCAACCCGCGCAACAGCAGGTCCCGCAATCGGTCTTCACTTGCGCTCAAGCGGCCTTCTCTTTCCTTGTTCGTTGCGGGGAGGCATATGGTTACGGCCGGAGGAAAAAATCCCGTACGGGACGAATTGTGCACGAGCCTGTAACCATTCGCCAGCCGGCCGCGAACTATCCTCAGACCGCGGGCTTCGCACAGAACCTGCGGCAAATGAAAACCAGTCATTAACCACAATCAAGGAGTCAGCTCATGAAATCCCGCAACCTCGCCGTTACCGCTTTCACCCTCGCTGCGCTCGCTTCGGGCGCCGCGCTTGCACAGGACAAGGGCGCTTCGATCAAAGGCGAGAAGGAACGCTGCTACGGAATTTCGCTCGCCGGCAAGAACGACTGCGCCGCCGGTCCCGGCACCACCTGCGCCGGCACTTCGAAAACAGACTATCAGGGCAATGCCTGGAAGTACGTCGCCAAAGGCACCTGCGCCACCATGAAGACGCCGACCGGCATGGGTTCGCTCAAGCCGATCAAGAGCTGAGTCTCGCCCCTGAGTCTCGCTCGTACCCTGCCTGTAACCGCCTCGCCATCATGACCACGGACCTTGCCGCCGGACTGGGCCTGAAACCGCAGCATTACGATGCGGCGCTCGCCTGCCCGGCGGACGGGCTGTGGTTCGAGGTGCATCCCGAAAATTACATGGTCGCAGGCGGTCCGCGACTCGCGTGGCTGGAGGCGATACGCGCGCGCCACGCGATTTCGCTGCATGGCGTGGCGTTGTCGCTCGCCGCCGATGCCGAGCCTGATGCGGCGCACCTGCGCCGCCTCGCCGATTTGGCGCAGCGTATCGAGCCCGCCCTGATTTCCGAGCATCTGGCATGGTCGACGTGGCGCGGGGCCTACCATCCGGACCTGCTGCCGTTTCCGCGCACCAGCGAAGCGCTGGCGCGCATCTCCGACAACATCCTGCGCACGCAGGATGCGCTGCGGCGGCGCATCGCCATCGAGAACCCCTCGCACTATCTGCAGATGTCCAGCCACGCCTGGGATGAAACCGATTTTCTGGCCGAGCTCGTTCGCCGCACCGGCTGCGGCCTGCTGCTTGACGTGAACAATGTTTATGTCAGCGCACGCAACCTCGGCTTTTCCGCGCAAGCCTACATCGATGCCTTCCCTGGCACCGGGGTCATGGAAATTCACCTCGCCGGCCATGCCCCCGACCCCGGCCTGGGCGAGGCCCTGCTCGTCGATTCGCACGACGCGCCGGTCGCCCCAGAGGTATGGGCGCTTTACGAGCGCCTGATCGCGCGCATCGGCGCGTGCCCCACGCTGATCGAGCGCGACGACAATCTGCCCGAATTCAATGTGCTGTACGCCGAGCGCCAGCGCGCGCAGGCCGTGCTGCGCGCGCCGCTGGCCTGCGCCGCATGATGAACGCCCGGCTCAGCGCGTCCGCAGACAGCGCACTCGCCCGCTTCCAGGATGCGTTCGCGCGGGCGCTGCTGCTGTCACCGGCAGCAGCGCCCGCGGCGGGTATTGCCGCGCTCACCGCACAACCTGCCTTCGCGGTGTACCGCAACACCGTGATGAAAGGCTGCGTGGACGCACTGCAGGCCAATTATCCCGCAGTGACGCGGCTGGTCGGTGAGGAATGGTTGCGCGCCGCCGCCGCAATCCATGTGCGCGAAGCACTGCCCGCCGAGCCGACGCTGCTGCACTACGGCGCGGGCTTCGCAGATTTTCTGGCGCGTTTCGGGCCTGCCGCGGAATTGCCTTACCTGCCGGCCGTGGCACAGCTTGATCGCCTGTGGACCGAAGCACACGCCGCAGCCGACGCGGACGTGCTCGAACCGGACGCCATCGCCCGGCTTGCGCCCGAAACGCTAGGCGGCACGGTGCTGCATCCGCATCCGGCGGCGCGCTGGGCATGGTTCGCCGACGCGCCGATTTACACCATCTGGTCGCGCAACCGCAGCCCCGGCACGCCAGACGCCGACATAGACTGGGTGCCGGAAGGCGCGCTGCTCACGCGCCCGCACGATGGCGTCGAGTGGCGGGCGCTGGACGCCGCAGGCTGCGCTTTCCTCGATGCCTGTGCGGCAGGACGACCGCTCGCCGCCGCCGCGCAGGCTGCGCTCGCGGCACAGCCCGACGCCGACCTTGCGCAACTGATGGCGGACCTGCTCGAAGCCGGCGCATTCAGCCGCATGCGCACTGCCAGTGAATCAACTTGACGGAGGAACACCGATGAACCACGCCACTGCATCTGATGCCGGCGCACCGACCGCAGGGCTACGCGGCGCCTGGAACCGCATCGCCGACCTGCTGACTTCGCTCGTCAGCCACGGTCTGCTCGCACTCGCTGCGCGCCTCGCCGTGGGCGCAATTTTCTTCCTGTCCGGCCGCACCAAGGTGGAGGGTTTCCTCACTGTCAGCGACAGCGCCTACACGCTGTTCCGCGAGGATTACAAGGTGCCGCTGCTGCCGCCTGAATTCGCCGCGCACATGGCGACCTACGCCGAGCATCTGTTTCCGGTATTGCTGGTGCTGGGTTTGTGCACGCGGCTGTCGGCGCTGGCGCTGCTCGGCATGACCGCGGTGATCCAGATTTTTGTCTACCCCGACGCCTGGCCCACCCATCTGTCGTGGGCCGTGTTGATGCTCTACCTCATCGGCCGCGGCGCTGGACCGCTGGCGCTGGACCGCGCGCTCGGCGTGAAATAAGCGCGAAAAGGAAGAAAAAGAAGATAGAGAAGAAGCGCAGGCAGTCAGGCGCCGCCGCCGGCAGCCTGCTCTTTCTCCCACCAGTCCCTGAGCACGCCCTGGGTGCCGCCCATGCGGATGATGTCGAGCGCGCGCGCGGGCAGCGGCTTGAATTCACGCTCCATGCCGCGCGTGTGGTTGGCAAAGAAACCGCTGCGGAAATCGATCTCGATATCGTCACCGTCCTCCACCAGCGCGCCGATGCCGGCGCAGCCCGTCATGAAGGTGAAGCCCAGCCCGATCAGCGCGCGGTAGGTGTTGTACGGCATGGATTCGCAGGCCACGGCCAGGCCCAGCGCCTGCATCGCGATATAGGCCTGGATGTGGGCCTTGCCCTTGCCGAAGTTTTTGCCGGCAATGATGATGTCGCCAGGCCGGGCGATTTTGTGGAAATCGGGCCGCATGCCCTGAAACAGGTGCGGGATCAGGGTCTGCGCATCCATCACGCGACGGATCACGAAATCGAAGGAGATCATTTGCGCGTCGTGCTGCAGATCGTCGCCGAACTTGTGGCAGATGCCGCGATAGCGCCACTTGAAGCTGTCGCCGCCACTCATGGCTGCGCTCCCAGAAATTCACGCGGGTCGGTGATGCAGCCGGCCACCGCGGAGGCCGCCACGGTGGCCGGGCTGCCCAGATAGCACTCGGCGTCCCTGGCTCCCATGCGTCCGACGTGGTTGGTGGCGGCAGTCGAAATCGACACTTCGCCCGAGTGCATCAGCCCCATGTTGCCGCCGGCGCACGGTCCGCAGCCTGGCGGCAGCACCACGGCACCGGCGTCCTGGAACACGCCCATCAGCCCGCTCTCGGTGAGGCGGCGCGCAGACTGCACCGTGCCCGGCACCACGAACAGCCGCGTGCCGTTCGCGACGCGCCGGCCCCGCAGCAGATCCGCCGCGATCACGAAGTCCTCGTACATGCCCGAGCCGCAGGAGCCGAGATAGGCGTGGTCCACCCTGCGCGCCCCGGCCGCGGCGATGTCCACCGCATTGGCGGGGCTGCCGGGCAGCGCGACCTGCGGCTGCAGGCTGCTGACGTCGAAATTGAAGACCGCCTCGTAGCTTGCGTCGGCATCGCTGCGCACCGGCTCGAAATCATGCTGCGCGCGTTCGCGGCACCACGCCAGTATGCGTGCCGAAGGCGGGATGAAAACGCCGGCCACGCCAATCTCGGTGGGCGTGTTGCATAGCGCGACGCGGTCGTGGATGGGCAGGTCGGCAAGGGCGCTGCCGTTCAGTTCGAGATAGCGGTAATCGACATCGATGGCCTGCGGTCCCCTGGCCAGGGCCCATGCCAACTTGTAGCCGGCGTCGCGGCCGTACACGCCGGGGGCGAACGCGCCATTGAGATTGACTTTCACCGAGGGCGGCACCGTGGTCCACAGCGTACCCATCGCCAGCACGCTCACCACCTCGGGGCCGGCGCGCACCGGCACCGCGCCGATGGCCCCAAAATTGGAGCAGTGCATGTCGCTCGCAAACACGAACATGCCCGGCGTCACCAGGCCGGTTTCCATCGGAAAGATGTGGCCGTGGCCGCCCTGCCCGACATCGAAGAAGCGCCCGACGCGCCATTCGCGCGCCGCCTTGCGGATGTTGGCACCGCGCTCGGCTGCGCGCGGCGTGAGGTAGATCACTTCGTGGTCGGTGGCAAACACCACGCGCTCGGGGTGCTTGAGGCGGGTGATGCCCAGGGCGTCGAGCTCGCGCTTGCAGCCTTCGACATGGCCGTCGTGCACAAACACCAGTTCCGGTTCAGGATAAACGACGTCCCACGGCGCGACTGCGGCGGCGCCGCTGGCGCGCGCCAGCACTTTCTCGACAGCGGTCATGCCCATGGCTTGCCTGTTTCCCTGACTGTTTGCGCGCTGGATGCGGCTGTTCCCGCGCTTATTCCTGCGCGATGCCGGCGTCGCGGATCACCTTGGCCCACTTGTCCTTCTCGCTGCGGATGAACTTGGCGAATTCTTCGGACGAATTGCCCACCACCTCGAAGCCATCGGCGGTAAGCTTGGATTTGACCTCGTTCGAGGCCAGCGCCTTCACGAACTCGGCGTGCAAACGCCTGATGATCTCGGGCGGCGTGCCGGCGGGTGCGAGCACGCCATGCCAGTTGATCACCTCGTAGCCGGGCACCGTTTCCTTCACCGCCGGCAGTGTGGGCGCATTGGCAATGCGCTTGGAACCGGTCTGCGCGATGACGCGCAGCTTGCCCGAATTGATCAGCGGCCACGAGGTGCCCTGCCCGCTGAACATCAGCGATACTTCGCCGCTCAGCACCGCGATGGTCGCCGGGCCCGTGCCCTTGTACGGCACGTGCAGGTTCTTGATTTTCGCGATGCTGTTGAGCAGCTCGCCGCCGAGGTGCGAGGCGCTGCCGCTGCCGGCGGAGGAAAAGCTGATCTCGCCCGGGCGCGAGCGCGCAAGCGCGATCAGTTCCTTCACCGTTTTGGCCGGGAACGAGGGATGTACCACCATCACCAGCGGACTGGCGATGGCAAGCGTGATCGGCGCGAAATCGCGCAGCGGGTCGTACGGCAGCTTGCGGTACAGCGCCGGATTGATGGCGAGCGTGCCCACATGCCCCATGAACAGGGTGTAGCCATCTGCCGCGGCTTTGGCCGCCGCCTCGGCGCCGATATTGCCGCCGGCGCCGGCGCGGTTTTCGATGACGACGCTCTGTCCTAGGCTTTCGGACGCCTTGGCACCGAGGGCGCGCGCGACGATGTCGGTGGAACCGCCGGGTGCAAACGGCACGATGATGCGCACGGGCTTGGCGGGATAGGTCTGCGCCTGGGCGCCGCACGCGACTGCCGCCAGCGCCAGCGCCGCCGTTCTCAGGAAAAACAGGGGAAATCCGAACATGCCGCCTCCTCGATATTAGGTTGTGCCTGCGTTTCTATTGTAATGAATTTAAGATTGTCTTACAATCTTACAATCTTACAATATTTGCGAAATTTTAAAGTATTTAAAAATCATATAGTTAAATACATGAGCCCCTCATGACCCATGATGACGCACTCGCTCTGAAAATCCCCCGGGACAGCGCTACCCTGCGTCAGCAGGTCACCAACCGCCTGCGGCTGGCCATCACCGAAGGCCGCTTCCGCCCCGGTGATCGCCTGACCGAACGCGAGCTGTGCGCGCTGCTCGGGGTCAGCCGGCCGCTGGTGCGCGAGGCGCTGCGCCAGCTCGAAGCGGAGGAACTGGTCACCTCGATTCCCTACAGGGGTCCGGTGGTGTCGGATATTTCCATCGCGCAGGCGCGCAAGCTTTACCTGGTACGCAGCGCGCTCGAGGGCATGGCTTGCCGGCTGTTCGCGCTGCACGGCAGCAGCGCCGCCAAGGCAGCGCTGCGCCTGAGCCTGGACAGGTTCGCCGCTGCGCTCGGCGCCGGCGACCGTGCGGCGATCATCGCCGCCAAAAACGCGTTCTATGCCTGCCTGCTTGCCGGCGCCGGCAACGAAATTCTTGAAAGCCATGCGCGACAGCTGCAGGCACGCGTGAGTTATCTGTGGTCGTCTTCGCTGTCGCATCCGGGACGCGTCGCGCAAAGCATCCGCGAAATGGACGGCATGGTGGGCGCAATAGAGCGTGGCGATGCCGATGCCGCGGAGCAGGCCTGCCGCGTCTACCTGTCGCATGCGGTCGAAGTCGCGGAACAGACCATACAGGAACTGGCGCAGCACAAGGCCGGCACTCTGGCCGCATGAGCATGCAGCCGCCCAAAATGATACTGATGGTCGCGCCCACCGGCGCGCGTTACACCAAGGCCGACCATCCCGCGATACCGCTCACGCCGCGCGAGATCGCCGCCGATGTCGCCGCCTGCGTGCGCGCAGGCGCCGCGGTTGCGCACCTGCACGCGCGCGATGCGCAGGGCCGCGCCACCCAGGATCCCGGGGTATACCGTGAAATCGTGGCGCGCGTGCGCGAGGCCACCGACGTGGTGATCCAGCTTTCGATAGGCACGCGCGGCTTCGGTCTCGACGAGGCGCTGGCGCCGGTGAAGCTGGCCCCCGAAATGGCCTCGCTGCCATTGCGCAATGTCGCGGAGCAGCCCGCTGATGTGCGCACCATGGCTGCGGTGATGGCGCAGCACGGCGTGATCCCCAGCGTCGATGGTTCCACCCTGGCCATGATACAAACCGCCGTGCAGCTGCACGGCGCGAAAGTGCTTGCCGACCCGCTGTGCCTCGGTTTCATCCTCGGCGAACCGGCCACGCGCGAGGAAGCGGAGGCCAGGCTGCGCGCCTTTGCCGCGGCGGTGCCGGCGCAGGCGCTGTGGTGGTCGGCGAAAGGCGGCGCCCACCATGCCGCGACCAGCGCGCTGGCGATACGCATGGGTGGCCACGCGCGCACCGGCCTGGAAGACGTGGCGCCGGCGCGCGATGGCAAACCCGTCAGCAATGCCGAACTGGTCGCGGCGACGGCCCGGCTGTGCGCCGACCTTGGCCGCGAACTGGCAACACCGGCGGAAGCGCGCGCCCAGCTTGCCGCTGCGGCGCGCCCGGCGCCATCCCCTGATTCATCCCCGGCCTAGGACGCCTGCCCCTCCAGCAGCAGCTTCACCACTTCGGGCACGATTGCCGCCGCGCGCTGATCAAGTTCGGCAGGCGTGAGGTTGGCTATCGGATGCGGCATCATCAGAAACCGGAAATCGGGAACACCCCAGCTGCGCGCCATCGCCCTGCCGGTCATTTTGAATACGTCCGTGACGATGGACGCCGACGGCACGCCATGCTGTTCGAATATTATGCTGTCGAGCACACTGCCCGAGCTGCATGACCCTCAGTCGCCGATGCCGGCGACGATGATGTCGCAATTGGCCCTGAATTCCTCGACGATTTCCGCGTGCGGCGCGGCACCCGCGCTTTTCTTCTTGCGGATGATGTGCGTCTTCGCGCCGTGGTCGCGCTCGAGCAGGCCGGCGATGCGCAACAGCAGCTGGTCGGAATTGTGCTTGGTATTGTCGACCAGCCCTATGCGCAGGCCGGCAAGGGATTTCGGCCGCGGCGCATAGGCGATGTGCCGCCCTGCGACCTCGGTCGTGGGATCGTAAATCTGCATGCTCATGCTGTCTTCCTCCTTTAAATCCGCATTAAAAACATTGCGCCACAGAGGCCACAGAGAACACAGAGGACTTGCAAATGCAAGCTGGCCGATTTGCAAGTCCTCCAGCGCAGCACTTGACGCAGCATGGGAAAAGCCTCTGGGACCTCTGTGTTCTCTGTGGCAAAAGTTTTTGCCCTTTCCGCCATCAAGCCCGGCGAATCTCCCTGGTGACGCTTTGCGAGCCGCGCTTGCTGCCCCAGCCCGGAATGAACGCCGACTGCACGCCGGCGTGCCCGCCCGCGGCGAATACCAGCAAGTCCTCCGGCTTTTCCACCAGCGGGTACAGGGTGTGCTCGTCTTCCGGTGTCACTTCGCCGGGCAGCATGTTGACGCGCTTGAGTTCGGCCACCGTCGATTGCGAATTCGCATGGACGTGCTGCTGCACCCGCTCGCGGGTCCAGCCGGCTTTTTTCATGATGGCCTGGTGCTCGCCCGCGAACACCATCGCGTACTGCGGATGGCGCGCGCTGCCCGCCGAGATCTTCATGTGTGCGCAGGCAGTCGCCAGCACGCCTTCGGGTGTCGCGCTCAGGCGGTTGGAATACTGGTGCGGCGCATACGCGGCGAAAATGGTGACGGCATTCTGTTCCGGGCGGAAGCCGCGCGTGGTGTGAAACGGCGGCCACGGGCTGTCGGCCTCGTTCTCGGCGATGCAGAACGAATACTTGCCGGCATGGCCCAGGCTGCTGCGGTCAAGCTCGCCGGGCAGCGTGCCGATCACGTTGCGCATGATCAGGCGTATCGCCCGGCCTATGGTAGCGTTGGCGCGCCAGCCCGGCCCGAACAGGTTATCGCCGCTGTTGATATCGAGTTCGCGCGCGATCGGGCCGTTGACCACCATGAACACCGCCGAGCCGCCGGTGCTGGTGGCCGGCCCATGGTAGCCATAGAGCGGATCGGCCAGCGCCTCGACCGTAGCAACGATCACCGGCATGTACTCGGCCTTGCAGCCCGCCATCACGGCGTTGATCGCCACTTTCTCGGCGGTGACCGAAACCTGGCGGTTCTCGATGAAGGCGATCTGCTGCTGCGGGGCGATGCCGCCGGCTTCCAGCATGGCGCGCACGCGCTCCGCGGTCGGCGGCACCACCGGCAGGCCGTCGGTCCAGCCGTTGGTGTAGCACAGTTCCATGGCGCCGCCGGCATCGGCAACCGTGTGGCGCCGCGACTTGAGTTCTATTTCCACTGCTCCTCCCTGGCTGCCCGTATTCCGGGACATGCGAGTTTACACAACAATTCACTCGCGCTGCGGTTCACACATCCCCGAACTGCTCGGGCGGATACTCCTCCGAGGGCGAGCGCACCAGCGGAAATGCGCCGCCGGTGACGAAAAACTCCTGCGCCGTGGTGTAGCTGGCAAGTTCGCTGGCGAGAAACACGCAGGCATCGGCAACCTCGCGCGGCGTGCCCAGGCGCGCCATGGGCGTGCGCTCCTTGCGTTCGTCGTACATCCTGTCCAGTTCCGGGTACCACTCCGGGGTGTGGCGGTAGGTGTCGGTGGTGCCGGGCACCACCACGTTGACGGTGACGCCGTGGCGCGCGACCTCGTTGGCGAGCGTGCGTGTGAGCCCCACCAGCCCGAGTTTGGCCGCCACGTTGTGCGGCCGCCGCGTCTTGCCCCAGTAGGCGTCCACGCCGCCGATATTGATGATGCGCCCCCACTTGCGGCGCACCATGCCCGGCAGCACGGCCTGGCTCAGAAAAAACGGGCCGCGCAGATTGGTGTCGAGCACGCGGTCCCATTCCTCCACGCTGACTGCAGTGATTTTCGTATTGGGGCGCACTGCGGCGTTATTGACGAGGATGTCCACGCTGCCGAAATCACGCTCGACGCTGCGCACCGCAGCGCGCAGCGCGGCGACATCGGCCATGTCGGCCTGCACCATGCCGGCGCGGCCGCCGTTTTTTTCAATCTCGGCGCACACCTTGCGCGCGGTTTCTTCATCTTCGCGGTACAGGATGACAGGAACGGCGCCCGCCTCCGCCAGCACCGACACGATGTGACGGCCGATGTTCTTGCTGCCGCCGGTGACCATGGCGACCCTGCCTGCCAGTCCATATGCCGCGTAGCGGCCCTCGTTCTTCATCGTCTGATTCCTTGTCATTGCTTGAGAGTTTCTATTGCGGCAGCGGCCAGCCCAGCCACTCGCACACGCCGCGGCCGAGTATCCATTCCTTGTCCGTGCCGGACAGCCAGGAAATTTCCTCGCTCATGTAGGTGAGGCCCTGCCTGTAGCTGCACGGCAGGCGCGAAAAATCGCTGCCCCAGAACATGCGCTGCGGGCCGAAGGCATCGTATACGTGGCGCAGGTACGGATGCAGCCAGCGAAAAGGATAGCTGTCGCTGGTGTAAAGCGGCAGGCAGCTTACCTTGACCGCGACATTCGGCCGTCGCGCAATCGCCAGCAGCTTGTCGAATTCGCGGAACGCTTCCTCGTCTCTGCCGGTGGTGAGCGCGCAATGGTCCATCACCAGCCGCAGTCCGGGATGGCGCGCCGCAACCGCATCGATCAGCGGCACGTCCGCGTGCTTCACCAGCACCATCACCGGTATGCCGTGCCGTTCGGCCTGCGGCCACAGCCAGTCGAGGCGGCCTTCGGTGAGCAGCGGCCGCAGTGCCGGCACGGTCATGCTGAAGCGAAAACCCAGCATGCCGGGCTGGTTGCGCCAGCCGGCGACCACGGCGCGCGACTGCGGCAGGTCGGGATCAAGGCGACCCATCACCGCGAAGCGCGCAGGATGCGCCTGCGCCGCGGCCAGCCCGACATCGTTGCGGTCGCCCTCCCATGCCGGCGGCACGATGATGACGCGGTCAACGCCGGCGGCGTCCATTTCGCGCAGCATCTCATCCATGCCCAGCGGCACTTCACGCTGCGGCCTGACCCGCTGCTCGGCGGGCCACGGCCGCTCGGGGCTGCTGGCAGCCCACAGATGGACCTGTGAATCAACGATCAGCAAATCACGCTCCTTGTAAAAATATCAATAAAATCAAATAATTATAATATATCGAGTATGGGTTTGCCCACCATGCGACGCGCTTCGAGCGCAGCGTGCGCCTGCGCGACATCATCCAGCGTGTAGCGCCCGGCGATGGCGATTTTCAGCGTAGCGTCAAGCAGCGCGCCGAAAATATCGCTGGCGCGGCGCTGTATGGTCGCCGCGTCGGGTAGGTGGTCGGCCAGCCGCGGCCGCGTCAGGAACAGCGAGCCTGCTTCACCGAGTTCCAGCGGGTCGAGATCGCGCACCGCGCCCGACACCGCGCCGTAATTGACGACCAGGCCGTGCTTGCGCGTCGCGCGCAGGCTGTCGCGCAGGGTGGCCTGGCCGATGGCGTCGAATACCACGTCGACGCCGTGCCCGGCTGTGGCATCGCGGATGGCATCGGCAAAGCGCCCGTCTTCATAAAGCAGCGCCATGTCAGCGCCGCGCTCGCGCGCGACCTGCGCTTTTTCCGCGGTGCTGGTGGTAGCGAACACGCGCGCGCCGCTGCGCTTGGCAAGCTGGATCAGGATCTGCGCGATGCCGCCGGAGGCCGCGTGCACCAGGCAGGTCATGCCGGGCGCAAGGCGGCCCACGTCATGTGCCAGGTAATGCGCGGTGAAACCGTGGAACAGCGCGGCGGCGGCCATCTCCAGTGGCAGGGCGTCGGGCACTTTCACCGCGCGCCACGCCGGCACCACTGCATACTCGGCATAACTGCCCCACACGATGCACCATGCCACGCGGTCGCCGCGGCGCAGGCTGTGCACGCCAGCGCCCACGGCTTGCACCTGCCCCGCGCCTTCCATGCCCAGGGTGCACGGCAGGCGCACGGGGTAGGTGCGCGAGTTCGCGTACTTGCCCTCGCGGGTATGGATGTCCATGAAATTGATGCCGGCATGGTGCACGCGCACCAGCACTTCGCCCGGCCCGGCGACGGGAATCGGAACGTCGCGGCGGACGAGGACCTCCGGGCCGCCGTAACGCTCTATCAGTATGCTGTCCAAGCAGGCTTCCGTCAGTGGGCCGCGCGCATTGCGGTCGCGTAGAGTTCCGGCTTGAATCCCACCAGCAGGCGCCCGCCCATGTCCAGCACCGGCCGCTTGATCAGCGAGGGTTGCGCGAGCATGAGCGCGCTGGCCTTGCGCGCATCCAGCGCCTGCCGGTCCGCCTCGGGCAGCTTGCGGAAGGTGGTGCCGGCGCGGTTGAGCAGGGCCTCCCAGCCAACCACCCTGCACCAGCTCTCCAGGCGGTCTTTGTCGATGCCGGCCGTCCTGTAGTCGTGAAAGCGGTAATCCACGCCATGCACCTCCAGCCAGGCGCGGGCCTTCTTCATGGTGTCGCAGTTCCTGATGCCGTAAATGGTAACGCTCAACGCATCGTTTCCTGGCATGGGCTCAGATCCTGCACTCGTCGGCGCTGCAGCCCAGATCGCGGTCGGCCTCGGCCAGCAGGCGGTCGAAGGATTCCGGCACGCGCACCACGCGCCCGAACACGAGCGGCCCCATGCCCTGCAGCCAGTGACTGTTGGTGGGATGCGAGCCGCCGGCGACGATGAGCACGATGTTGTCGGGCTTGGAGGTGATCGGCCACGGATCCAGCGTCATGCTGGCGCGCGTTACCGGGTTGGCATCCATTTCCATCCACGAAATCGAACCGTTGCGGCGCATCTGCTCAAGCGGAATCCTGGTGTGTTCCCACAGAAATTCGCGCATTGACTGCTTGGTCCAGCCGAGCTCGGTCATCATGTGCGCCACCACGCGCGGAATCATCAGGATGCCCGGCGTGCCCTGCTCATAGCCCTGCAGCACGCCCAGCGCCGGCACGCGCATGCAGTCGGCCATGCGATGCATGCCCTGCAGCGCTTCCTCTTCCGGCGTTTCCTTCTTGGCGCCGCGCCGGCGGATGTTGGAAATGCCGTTGGCGAAAATGAGCGAGATCGAATTGGTGCCCGGCGCGTAGCCGTGGCGCTCGGCGGCGTGCGAGGGCCAGCCTGCGGGCAAGCCTTCCTCATCCTCGGCGAACACCAGATTCACATTGCGCATGGAACCGTAATTGGCCATGGTACCCACGCCGGGCAGGGCGCCGCCGACGTTCTGCTGCAGCAGGCGCAGGGCACGCCCTATGCTGGGACCTGCCGGCTGCTGCGGGTCCGGTCCCAGGCAGCCAAAGCCCGAAGACAGGCGGATCTCCCTGGCAATCGGCCCGCTGACGATGATCACCGGGAACGGCCCCGCCGAGGTCGCCTGCATGAACTCGAAATTGGCGTCGGCGTCGAGGCAGGCGTCGACCGCCGCCAGCAGCACCGGCAGGTACTCGGGACGGCCGCCCGCCATGGCCAGCGCGATGGCGCAGGTCTCCACCGTGGTCACGCCGCCGCGCGGCGGAAATTTGCCGAGCACCTGGGTGCGCGGCAGCGCGCTGCCCCTGAGTACCCACTCCACGCGTTCGCGGGTGGCCGGCCACAGCGGCAGGCCATCCCCCCACAGATTGGTGAGCAGGTAATGATTGGCCTTGACCAGCGCGTCTTCGTAGCTCGCGCCCTCGACCGCGAGCATGGCGGCCGCGCCCGGCGCCGCCTGCACAAAATCGGACTTCCAGCGCGTGAGGCCGTCATAAACCTCGCGCTTGCGCCGCTCGAGCGGCGAAATATCGCTGCCGGGCAGGAACATGTCGATGGGGAAAGTCACCATCGCCGCGTCTGGCGCAAGCCCGAGGCCGGACACGGCGTTCTTCATCACGCCGACGAAATCGGTGCGCGTGATGGTGACGGTGGGGATGCCCTGTGCTTCTATTCTGGCGGCTGCACGGCCGCACGCTGTGGCGCAGGCCCCTCAGGCGGCGTTGGCGACGATGACGCCGTCGACCCCGCTTTTCTTCACCAGCGCCGCAGTCTCGGTGGTGCCGATCAGCGCGTTGCCCTGCGGAAAAGCGTCGACCGGCAGCACTTCGATGCCCGGGAAATCGGCTTCGAGCTGCGCCTTGAGCATGGGCAGCATGCGGTATGCCTGCCATTGCTCGTTGCTGACGAAACCGATGCGCTTGCCTGCGAGCGTATCCAGCCGCGGCGCATGCCGCTGCGTGACTTCGAGCGCGCCCGACGGGTCGTAAAATTCGAGTTTGGACATGTGACTCCTCCTTGAACAGCCATCGCCACAAGCCATGCAACGGCATGGCGTGATCGCAGCGCGTTATTATACTTGCCTGCGTGCATCACGAACTTCGATTACGGGGACTCGCTCATGACACAACACAAGGCCGCGGCCGGTGCTGGCGCCGGAATGGAACTCGCCGGCCGGGTCGCACTCGTCACCGGCGCGGCGAAGAACATCGGCCGCGCGATCGCCCTCGAGCTCGCGGCGGGAGGCGCTGCAATCGCGGTCAATACCCGCGCCTCGCGCACGCAAGCCGCAAGCGTCGCGCAGGAAATCCGTGCCGCGGGCGGGCAGGCCGAGGTCTATATCGCGGACATCGCCGACGCCGCCCGGGTGCGGGCCATGGTCGACGGCGTCGTTGCGCGCTTCGGCCGTCTCGACATCCTGGTGCTCAATGCCTCGCTGCGCCAGGAAGTGCGCTTCGCCGACATGAGTTTCGAGCAGTGGCGGGAGGTCATGGCGATCACGCTCGACGGTTCCTTCCACTGCATCAAGGCGGCGCTGCCGGCGATGATGGCGGCCGGCGCCGGCAACATCATCGCGCTGACCGGCGACAGCGCGCTGGTCGGCACCGCGGGCAAGGTGCAGAGCTCGGCCGCGAAATGCGGCCTGACCGGCATGGTGCGGGCGCTGGCGCGCGAGGTGGGCGAACACGGCATACGCGTGAACTGCGTGTCGCCCGGCTACTTCAACACCCCGCGACCGGCACAGCGCTCGGCGCGACCTGACGCAAAAGGCCTGATTCCGCTGGGGCGCTGGGGTGAGGTGGAGGAAATCGGCGCCGCGGTGCGCTTTCTGTGCGGGCCCGGTGGCGGCTATATCACCGGGCAGACCCTGCACCTGAACGGCGGCCAGACGATGTTCTGAAATGTCGCTGCAGATCAGGTCACGCCGTAGCGCCTGATCATGTCGCGGTTGAACTTGAGGCCGAGCCCGGGCTTGTCGGGAACCGCCAGCTCACCTTTTTCCGGCTGCGGCACTTCCTCGAACAGCCGCGCCGACCACGGCATGTACTCGACCGTGAGGCCATGGGGAATGGCGGCAACCAGATGCACCGAGATTTCCGGGCACAGGTGGTTCACCACCGGAAGATTGAAGGCTTCAGCCATGCCGGCGATCTTCATCCATTGCGAAATGCCGCCCGCGCGCAGCACGTCAACCATGACGATATCCACAGAGCGCGCCTCCAGCATGTGGCGAAACGGCGTCAGACCGTAGACGTATTCGCCGGCGGCGATGGGCGTTGCCAGCGCGCCGGCCACCGCAGCCAGCCCGGCGTAATCGTCGGGGGCAACCACGTCTTCCAGCCAGAACAGGTGGTACTCCTCGATGCGGCTGCCGATGGAAATCGCCTGACGTACGTCCCAGCGCTGGTTGATGTCGCACATCAGGTCGATTTCCGGGCCGACCGCCTCGCGGATGACCCGGATGCGTTCGACTTCGCGTTCGGGATTGGTGTCGCCGGGCAGCGCGAGCTGGGTCTTCATCTGGCGGAAACCTTTTTCGACCAGCGTGACGCCGGCCTTCTCGACGTGCGCCAGCGGAAAACCGCGCATCAGCGCGCCGCTGGCATAGGTCGGCACGCGCTCGCGGTAGCCGCCGAGCAGGCGCGACACCGGCAGGTTGAAGGCCTTGCCGCGGATATCCCACAACGCGATGTCGATCGCCGACAGCGCCAGGGTGAAAATGCCGCCCGGCCCCGACATGCCGGCAGCGGCGCGCAGCTTGGCGACGATCGCTTCGATGCGCAGCGGATCTTCGCCCACGGCGAGCGCGCCCAGCGCGTCAACCGCGGCCTTGAGCGCACTGATCAGCTTGCCGCCGAAGAAGGTGATACCCAGGCCCTCGATGCCGGCGTCGGTTTCCAGCGTGAGGATGACGAATGTGCGCCTGGTGTTCGGGTCCGGCGGCCCGCCGGCCAGCGGCTCTTCGTCCGGCAATTGCACGATCTGCGATTGGATGCGGGTGATTTTCATGTTGTTCCTGTTCGATATCGCGTTCGCCCGGTCGCGCGCGGCGCGCTGACTGCGGGCAAAAAAAGCGCGCCGGGTCCGGCGCGCTCGGGATGCTATTGTGCTCGCGCTTTCAATCGGCTTCCAGTTTGGAGTCCCGCACCACCCGGGTCCACTTCGCGATTTCGGACTTCACATGCGCGGCGAACTGCTCCGGCGTGGCCGGATCGATGTCTATGCCCTGGTCCTCCAGCCGTTTCCTCAGCGGGCTGCCGCTCGCGAGCAGCTTGCCCATGTCGGCGTTGATCTTGGCGATGATGGCCTGCGGCACCTTGGACTGCGTGCACAGCCCGTACCAGCCGGTGACGTCATAGCCTTCGACGCCCTGCTCCTGGAAGGTCGGCACATCGGGCAGCTGCGCGTTGCGCCTGGCCGAGGTCACGCCCAGCGCCCGCACCCGGCCGGACTTGACTGCGGCCAGCGGCGCACCCGCCAGATTGCCGACCGAGGATTCCATGTGCCCGCTCATCACGTCGGCGAGCGCCGGTGCCGCGCCCTTGTACGGCACGTGCACGATATTGATGCCGGTCAGGGTCTTGAGCAGTTCGATCGACATGTGCGGCGAGGCGCCCACCCCGGAAGAACCGAAGTTGAGTTTGCCCGGATTGGCCTTGGCGTACGCGATGTACTGCTTGAGGTCGCGCATGGGCAGCGATGGGTGCGCCATGAACACATTGGGCACGCCGCCTATCTTGGCCGGGAATGCGAAATCACCGACCGGATCATAGGTCAGGCGCTTGCTGAAGCGCGCCGGCGTCACCGCGTGGGAACCGATGTTGCACAACACCATGGTATAGCCGTCGGGCGCGGCGCGCGCCGTGAATTCGGTGCCGATGTTGCCGGCGGCACCGGGGCGGTTTTCCACCAGCACCTGGGTGCCCCACACTTCGGTGAGTGCTGCGGCGATCATGCGCGCGGTGGTGTCGACGCCGCCACCTGGCGCATAGCCCACCACGATGCGCACCGGCTTGGTCGGATAGTTTTGGGCGTGAACCGCGGCAGCAGGGGCCAGCGCACAGAAGACTGCGAACACACTGAGTACAGCTTTCATTTCCTATCCTCCTGATTGATATGGAATGCGGATTGGTCTGATGCCAATTTGATGGTTTTAATCCTGCTGCCCAGGCGCGTTCAGTCGATGCGCGCCCCGGTCAGCTTGATGAGCTTGCCGTACTTGTCGTGATCCGTCTTCATGCGCACGCCGAATTCCTCGACTGAAGCCGGCCACGGGTCCAGTCCCTGTGCCGACAGGCTGCGCGCGACATCGGGCATCCTGAGCACCTTGTTGATTTCGGCATTGAGCCTGTCGATCACCGGCTTGGGCGTGCCTGCCGGTGCGAAGGCCGCGATCCACGGACTCATTTCATAGCCCGGCACGCCGGACTCGGCGATGGGCGGAATATCCGGCAGCGCTACGGAACGCTGCAGCGAAGAAACCCCCAGCGGGCGCAGCTTGCCGGCCTTGATGTGCGCAATCACCGAGGCGACCACTGCGAGAGAGGCCTGCGACTCACCGGCGAGCAGCGCAATCACCTGCGGACCGCCACCCTTGTACGGCACGTGCATCATTTTCGTACCCGTCATCGACTCGAACAGGGCCATCGACAGATGGGGCGCACTGCCGTTGCCGGCGGTGGAATAGATGATCTCGCTGGGTCGCGCCTTGGCGAGCGCGATGAACTCCTTCACCGACTTCACCGGCAGCGAGGGATGCACGGTGAGCGCCGTGGGCTGGGCGGTGAGCAGCGCGACCGGCGCGAAATCCCTGAGCGTATCGTAGCCGAGTTTCTTGTATAGATGGGGATTGCCGACGTGGGTGGTGGAATGCACCATGATGGTATAGCCGTCAGGCGGCGCTTTCGCCACGAACTCCGAACCTATGGTGCCGCCGGCGCCGGCGCGATTGTCGATGACGAACTGCTGGCCTATGGTTTCGGACAGCTTTTGCATCACGATGCGCCCGGCGATGTCGTTGCCGCCGCCGGGCGGCCATGGAATCACCACGCGCACCGGTTTGACGGGATAGGTCTGCGCACACGTGATACCGGTAACCAGTGACAGCGCGGCAACGAGCGCAGATGCAGCGGCGTGGAATTGCAATTGCATAAACCTCCTCCAGTGGATGACCCGTCGCGCCATGTTGTTGTGCTCGCGCGCGTGATGGTCCGATTCTACCTGCGCAGCCGGAAATCGCCAGCATGGCGCGCTGCGCACTTGGCCGGCGCCGGACCATTGCTCAGCCGCCTAAAAAACAAATAAAAACAAATAGTTATATTGATCAACTGCAAATCGACGGCAGTACTTCGCCGATGGCGCCATCCAGCACTGCATCGGCAAGATCATCGAACTGCGTCGGTTGCGCATTGATGATGACGATGCGCGCACCGGCCGCCCTGGCGAGCGGCACCGCGCCGGCAATCGGATACACCTGCAAGCTGGTGCCCACCGCAATCAGCAGATCCGCCGCCTTTGCCGCATCCATTGCGCGCGCAATGACCTCGGGCACCAGCTGCTGGCCGAAGGAAATGGTGTCGCTCTTGAGTATGCCGCCGCAATCTTCGCACGGCGGATCATCCTCGCCGGCGCGCACCCGCGCCAGCACCCGCTGCATCGGTCCTCTCCACTCGCACGACAGGCATACCGCCTGGTGCAGATTGCCGTGCACTTCGATCACCACATCGGGCGAATTGCCGGCACGCTGGTGCAGGCCGTCGATATTCTGGGTGATCAGCGCGTGCAGCCTGCCGCGTTTTTCCAGCGCGGCGAGCGCGAGATGTCCGGCATTGGGCTGCGCGGTCCACGCCGGATGCGCCAGGCGCGACTGCCACGACAGCCGCCGCACCTCGGGGTCGGACCTGTAGTAGCGGATGTCCGACATCTTCTCCGCCTTGGGATTGAGCGTCCACACCCCCTGCGGCCCGCGGAAATCCGGAATGCCTGATTCGGTGGAAATACCCGCGCCGGTGAGCGCCACCACGCGTCGCGCCGCGGCAACCCAGCTGCGCACGGTTTCGATCGCGGGCGCAGTGCTCATGCGAACTCGCGCGTCGCGATTTCGCGCATCACGGCCTGCGGCGTGTGATGCCGCGCCGCCGCGGCATCCGCGCTGCCCTGCAGGTAGGCGCCAAGCTCGCGGCCGTGGCCGACCACCGTCGCCCCGACCCGCGAGCGCTTCGCCGCGTAAGCCGCAAGCGCGGCCGCAAGGTCGTCGCCTGTCTCGCGCAGTGCGTCGGCCAGCGCCATCGCATCGCCGGCCGCCTTGGTCACGCCCATGCCGCAGTGCGGGCGCGCCACAAAGGCGGCATCGCCCAGCAGCGCGGCGCGGCCGATCACCATGCGCGGCGACTCGAGGTCGAATATCGCCTGGAAAAAAGGCTGGCGCGCGTGGCGCACGACTTCGGCGAACTGCGGCGACAGCAATGCGTCGGCGGCGCCGCGCATGTCTGCCAGCACCTCGGGACGGATCAGCGGCGGCGGCACCGCCATGTCGTGGCTGCAGCCCGCGCTGTCGAGGCACAGCTGCTGCAGCTCGCGCGCCGCATGCGCCGGCCGGTACCACACGAAGTTGTAGCAGCGCTGCCCCGGCCGCGTCGAGTTGCCGAAGCCGGCAACGGGGTAGCCCAGCATCTGCTCGCGTGTGGGCAGGCAGAACGCGAATCGTGGAAACAGTTCGCGGTGGATATCCGCGCTCAAGGCATTTTCATCGGCGAGGCCGCGCCAGGCAACGTAGCCGGCGTACAGCGGTTTCGCCGCGGGTAGCAGTTGCGCGCGCACGCTGGAGCGTATGCCGTCGGCACCGATCAGCAGATCGCCTTGTGCCCCGGTGTCATCGGCGAAATGCGCGGTCACGCCGCCGGCGTGCTGATCAAGATGCCGGAATGAACAGCCGAAGTGATAGCGTTCGGCGGGGAACGCGCCCTTCAGCAGCTCGTAAAGCCGGCCCCAGGTGGTGAGGCATTGCGGCAGCGCCAGGGTGGCGACAGCGTTGCCGCTGCGGTCGAAGGTGACGCGCTCGGGAATGTCGACGCCAAACGATTCGTCGATCACGATGCCTATGCGCCTGAGGCAGGCGAACAGGCCGGGATGGGTGATGATGCCGGCGCCGCGGCCGGCGAGCGCCGCGCCGGAATGCTCGTATACCTCGACATCCCAACCCTGGCGCAGCAGCAGGTTGGCGGCGAACAGCCCACCCAGCGATCCGCCGATGATGATGGCGCGTGGCTGGCGCGCAGCGCGCGGCATCGGGTAACGCTAGACCGTGGCCGGCGCTTCGGCCGCGGGGAAATTGAGTTCTATGGTGACGCTGCTCGGGTCCTCGAAGAACACCTGGTGCAGGCCGAGCGAGGGCACGCTGCGCTCGCGATAGGCGACGCCGTGGCGCTTGAGGCGCGCCAGCATGTCGGCGAGCCCGGTGGCGTTGAAGGCCATGTGATCGACCGTGCCGGTGCCGTTCAGCGTCGACAGGTCGCGGTCGCCCAGATACTCCTTCAGCCCCTGCGGGTCGTTGAGATCGATGCCGATGATATGCACCACGCCGCAGGATTCGGGATAGGGTGCGCCGTTGTAAAGCCACAGCCCGGGAAACTTGAACGGCGGGCGAAAGCCGATCTGAAAATCCATGACTTCGGTGTAAAACCTGCGCGACGCCTCGATGTCCAGCGTGCGTATCGAATAATGGTCCAGTCTGCCTATGGGCATGCGATCTCCTGTCATCGGGCTGCAGCGCCACAGCGCCGCCGCCGGTTTTCATTCTAGCACCGCGCCGCTACGCGGCGGCGCTAGGCTACGCGGTCGAGAAAACCGAGCAGCGCCTTGTTGAACACCTCGGGCTGCTCGATGTTGGAAAGATGCGCGGCCGATTCAATGATGCACAACTGCGAACCGCGCAGATTGGCGTGGATCTGGCGCGCCAGTTCCGGCGGCGTGCCGGGATCCTGGTCGCCCACCACTACCAGCGCGGGACAATCGATTTCGTGCAGTCGCCCGACCAGGTCGAGCCTGGAAATCGCGTGGCAGCATCCCGCATAGCCCGCGGCCGGCGTGTTGCGGATGTCGCTGCCTATCTTCGCCATCACCTCGGGATGCGCCCTGCGGTAAGGCTCGGTGAACCAGCGCGCGAGTGTGCCCTCCACCAGCGGCCCCATACCCTGCTCGAGCGCGATGCGGATGCGGTCGCTCCATAACTGCCCGGCGCCGGGCGGGAGGCTCGCGGCGGTATCGGCAAGCACCATGCTGCGGAACAGGCCGGGATATTTCAGCGCAAAGGTCTGACCTATCATGCCGCCCATCGACAGCCCGACCCAGTGCGCCTGCCCGATGCCCAATGCGGCGAACAGACCGTGCACGTCATCGGCCATCTGCTCCAGCGTGTAGGGTCCGGGTGGCACGTCCGACTGGCCGTGGCCGCGCGTGTCGAAACGCAGCACCTTGAATTTTTTCGCCAGCAGCCGCGCCTGCCCATCCCACATCGAGAGGTTGCAGGCGAGGGAGTGGGACATCACCAGCCATGGGCCGTCGCCTTCGATGGCGCAGTTGATTTCAATGCCGTTGGTTTTTATTTTCATCGCAATTTTCCAGGTTAAACACGCAGATTGCCGCGCCAGTCCTGTCGCGGCAGGGCAGAACGCATCCCGCTCCCTGCGCAATCACGCCCTTGACCGGCCATGACCTGAACGCCGCAATGCATAACTCATATACGCCACGATACCAACGTTCACAGCCGGAGTGAACATCCCGATCCCCCCGCAAGCCTCATGCCGATTCGCCCTCGGCGATGAACTGCAATTGCGCAAGATGGGCGTAAAGACCGCCTGCACGCAACAGTTCCTGGTGGGTGCCCACGGCATGCACGCGGCCGCGATCCATGACGATGATGCGGTCGGCGTGGCGCACGGTGGCGAGCCGGTGCGCGATGACCAGCGTGGTGCGCCCGCGCGCCAGGCGGTCGAGCGCGGCCGCGACCTGGCGCTCGCTCTCGGCATCGAGCGAACTGGTCGCCTCGTCCAGCAGCAGGATGGGCCGGTCGGCGAGCACGGCGCGCGCAATCGAGATGCGCTGGCGCTGGCCGCCGGAGAGCTTGACGCCGCGTTCGCCGAGGTCGGTATCGAATCCCTGCGGCAGCTGCTCTATGAATTCCAGCGCGTGGGCCGCGGCGCAGGCGGCCTTCACTTCGCGTTCTGACGCGTCCGGCCTGCCGAAACGCACATTGTCGGCGACGCTGGCCGCAAAAATTACCGGGTCCTGCGGCACCAGCGCAACGGCGCGGCGCAGGTCGCGCGCTTCGCAGTGCCGGATGTCCGCGCCATCCATCAGGATGCGGCCGGAGGATGGATCATAAAAGCGCAGCAGCAAGGCGAACACGGTGGACTTTCCGGCGCCCGAGGGTCCGACCAGGGCGACGCGTTCGCCGGGGTCTATGCCCAGGGAAACAGGCCCGAGCGCCGTAACCTGCGGGCGCCCGGGATAGCAGAACACCACCTCGTCAAAGCGGATTGCACCCCTGATTTGCGCCGGCAGCACGATCGGCGGGGGCGCGACCATGAGCGCGGGGCGGGTTTCAAGCAGCTCCGTCAGGCGCTCGGTCGCCCCCGCCGCGCGCTGGATCTCGCCCCACACCTCGGACACCGTGCCCGCGCCGCTGGCGACGATGGCGGCGTAGAACACGAAAGCCGCCAGTTCGCCGGCACTGAGGCGGCCGGCGATGACATCGTGCCCGCCTATCCACAGGATCACGCCGACGGCGCAAAAACCGATCAGCATGACCAGCGAAATCAGCCATGCCTTGGTGCGCACGCGGTCCACCCCCGCTGCGTAGGCAGCCTCGGTCGATTGCGCGAAGCGGCGCTGCACCGCCGGCTCGTTGCCGTAAGCCTGCACGGTGCGTATTTCGTGCAGCGCTTCGTCGACGTAGGACGAAACATCCGCCACCCGGTCCTGGTTGATGCGCGACAGGCGGCGCACGTGCCGCCCCATCAGCAGGATCGGGATCAGCGTGGCAGGCACGCCCAGCACGATGAAGGCGGCGAGCCTGAGGCTGGTGGCGAACAGCAGCACCAGCGCGCCTATCATCATCAGGCCGTTGCGCAGGAACATCGACAGGCCGAAGCCGATGACCTGGCGGATCTGCTCGCTGTCATTGGTCAGGCGCGAGGCAAGCTCGCCGGTGCGCGCAGCATCGAAGAATGCGGGCGACAGTGTGAGCACGTGGGCGAATACCGCGCGGCGCAGATCGGCGATGATGCGCTCGCCGACGCTCATCATCAGGTAAAACCGCACCCATGTCGCCACCGCCAGCAGCACCGACACGCCGATCACCGCGGCGAACGCCGTATTGAGCAGTTGCGGATCCCCGCTGCCGAAACCGGCGTCGATGACATGGCGCAGGCCCTGGCCGAGGGCGAGCACGCAGCCCGCGGCAACCAGCAGCGCCGCCAGCGCCGCCGCAATGCGCAGCCGGTACGGCCGAATGAAACGCCACAGGCGAGCGAGATGGGTGATATCGCCCTTGGGCGGGGGAACGAGGGAATCTGCCACGCAGCTATCCTAGCATCCGCGCCGCGCGCCGCCGCGTCCCCGGTTTCCACATTCCGACCTTCGTTTCATAAAAATCCTTCCGCGTATACGGCACAGCAAGTCCGTATTGTGAAAAACCAGCCGCCCGTCTCGCCCCGCGAAGATATAATCGGCTGCGCCAATGCCCATCGTACTCGTGCTCATACTTTCCACCGCGACCTTCATCAGCATGAAGGGCAGCCGCATCGTCATGACGCTGTTCGCGGTCGACTTGGGCGCAGGGCCGCTGGAAACCGGCGTGCTGTTCGCGCTTTACGGGCTGGCGCCCTTTCTGCTCGTGGTCTATGCCGGGCGCATTGCCGACCGTTTCGACAACCGGCTGCTGATGTACTGGGGGCTGGGCGGGTTTGTGGCGAGCCTGTGCCTGCCTTTCGCGTTTCCCGGCCTGCCGGCGCTGTTCGTGTTCGCGCCGTTGTCCGGATTCACCACCATGCTGTTCGTGGTCGCCACGCAGAATCTGGTCGGCATGCTTTCCACCGCGGAAACCCGCACCCGCAATTACAGCTATTACAGCCTGGGCGAGTCGGTCGGCAGCGTGCTGGGGCCGGTGATCGTGGGCATTGCCATAGACGCCCTGCGGCACCCGCCGACGTTTCTGGCGCTGGCGCTGTACACGACGATCCTGGCACTGGTGCTCGCCGCGCGGCGCGCCACCATACCGCACGCGGGGCACAGGGAGGAAAAACCGGCGCCGCGCAAAATGCAGGATCTGCTGCGACTGCCCGCGATGCGCAACGCGCTGCTCACCAATGCCCTGGTCATGACCGGGCTCGATCTGTTCAATCTTTACATGCCGGTCTACGCCCACGGCATCGGCCTGAGCGCCACCGCCACCGGCCTCATCATGGGCGCGTTCGGACTGGCGGCCTTCGTCATCCGTCTCGCCATCCCGCCCTTCACCGCGCGCTGGGGCGAGAAAGCGATGCTGGCCGTCGCGCTCGCGCTGTCTGCCGCGGCGTTCGTCGCCTTCCCGCTCACGGCCAATCCCCTGCTGCTGGCGGCGGCCGCTTTCGCTTTGGGACTGGGGCTGGGCTGCGGGCAGCCGCTGTCGATGATACTGGCCTACAACGCTTCGCCGCCCGGGCGCTCAGCCGAGGGCATTTCCATGCGCCTGGCCGTGAGCTACGGCGCGCATGTGGTGATCCCGCCGGTGTTCGGCGCGATCGGTGCGGGGCTGGGGCTGGCGCCGATTTTCTGGACCTGCTCGCTGCTGCTGGCAGGCGGCTCCATGCTCAACCGCCGGAAATAGACTCCGGCGTTCTAAGGCATGCGCACCACGACCTTGCCGATCTGCGCATTGGAATCGACATAGGCCTTGGCCGCCGGCAGATCGTCAAAAGCGAACACCTTGTCCACCACCGGAACGATGCGCCCGTCGGCCAGCGCCGGCAGGAAGTCGCGCGCGAAACCCGCCATTGCCGCGGCGCGCTCTGCAGGCGTGAGATGCATGTTCGAAACGCCGAAGATTTCCAGGCGCCTGGCGTGCACTGCGGAAAGATCGATCGTGCTTTCGAATGCGCCATCGACGTAGCCGACGACGCCCAGCCGGCCCTGATTGGCGAGCGCCGCCAGGCAGTCGGGAAAGGCGCTGCCGCCGACCAGGTTGGCCGCGAGATTGACGCCCTTGCCACCTGTCGTTTCCAGCGCTTTGGCGGCAAAGCCGCCGCCGCGCACCTCCAGTCCGACATCGAGGCCGAGCGCCTGCAGTTGCCTGAGCTTGTCCGCAGAACCGGAAGTGCCCATCACTTTTGCGCCCATGACTTTCGCTGCCTGTATGCAGGCAACGCCCACGCCGGAAGACGCCCCGGCGACCAGCAGCCATTCACCGGCCTTGAGTCGGCCGTACTGGCAGAGAATTTCCCAGGCGGTCACGAACACCGTGGGTACTGCCGCCGCCTGCTCCCAGCTCAGGCGCGGCGGCAGCGGCACTGCCTGGTGCGCCGGCATCAACGCGTATTCCGCGAAAGCGCCGCGGCTGCGCCCCATGATGCGGTCGCCGGGCTTCACTCCCGTCACGCCCTCGCCCACCGCATGCACTTCGCCCGCGACGTCGCTGCCGGCGGGCTTGGGCTTGTCGAGGCTGTGCAGGCCGATCGCCGCCAGCAGTTCGCCGCGATTGAGCGAGCTCGCGCGCATGCGCACCACGATCTCGCCTGCTTTGGGCTCCGGCACGGGAATATCGCGGAACTCGAGCACGGTTTTGCCCGCTTCAGACCTGATCCAGCATGATTTCATTGTTTTCTCCGGTTTCTGGATTTTTCCGGCGCTGACTGCGCGCTGCCGGACGATGCGCTTTTCCTGGACGGGATCACGATCTGGGTCTGGGTGACGATGGCGACCTTGCGCCCGTCGGGGTTGCTGATCGTGGTCTGCCATACCATGGTGGTGCGGCCGATGTGCAAAGGCACGCTCACCGCCTTCAGCAGCGGAGGTTCTCCGGCAGCGAAGAAATTGGTTTTCGACTCCAGCGTGGTGGTGTGATGGCCGGGCGGCAGGTTGGCAACCGTGCCCATCGCGCCCAGCACGTCGGCGAAGGCCATGATCGCGCCACCGTTGACGCGGCCGCTGCGGTTCATGTGCCTGCTGCCGATGCGCATTTCGCCGGTGACTTTTTTCCTGGTCAGCGTGCCCAGCTTCACGTCCAGCGCGCGCGGCGTGCCGCGCTGGAACACCTCGCGCTCGATGCGTGCGCGCACTTCTTTCAAGCTCAAGCCGTTCTCCTGAGGGATGGGTTACGCGGATAACCTGCTCGCATATTAAACCGCCGGTGGATGATTGGCCATGCGCCGCCGGTCGCGCAGCCCGTCCGGCCGGGCAAGCGCACGCGCCTCACCGTGGACCCTTGATATCATATAATCAGCCGCGTTCGTCCAGCGCATATCAGCAGTTCATCACAGGGAATCCGGAGGAGTTCATGCTCGTCAAGTTCAAGGTCAACGGCGATCCCGTTGCGGTCCATCTCAAATCCGGAGACCGGCTGCTGGTCGATGTGCTGCGTGAAGACCTCCTGCTGACGGGCACCAAGCACGGCTGTGGCATAGGCGCCTGCGGCACCTGCACGGTGATGGTGAACGGCGAGCCGGTGGCTTCCTGCCTGCAGCTCGCCGCGCTGTGCGACGGCGCCGAGATCCGCACCGTTGAGGGCCTGGCAAATGCCGCCGCGCTGCATCCCGTGCAGCAGGCCTTCGTCAACAAGTCCGCCCTGCAATGCGGCATCTGCATCCCCGGGCACGTGGTGCAGGCCTGCGCCCTGCTCGAAAAAAATTCCGACCCCAGCGACGAGGACATCCGCAACAGCGTGGACAGCGTGTATTGCCGCTGCACCGGCTACTACCGCCTGTTCGAGGCCTACAAGGAAGCCGTGGCGCTGGCGCGCAAGGGGACGAAATAATGAGCCAGCATGATCCCGGAATGAGCGCGGCCGGCCTGCTGGTGGTCGGCAAGGACGTCCAGCGCAACGACGCCGTGCCCAAAGTCACCGGCGCGGCGCAGTACGTCGCCGACCTGCATCTGCCCGGCATGCTGCATGCCGCCGTGCTGCGCAGCCCGCATCCCAATGCGCGCATCCTGTCCATGGACGTCAGCGCCGCAGCCGCCATGCCCGGCGTCAAGGCGGTGGTGACGGGCGCCGACACTGCAAAACAGAAATGGGGAGCATTCCGCCCCGATCTCTATCCGCTGGCAATAGAGCGCGTGCGCTATGTCGGCGACGAAGTCGCGGCGGTGGCCGCCACCAGTCCTGAACTCGCGCGCGCCGCGGTCGACCGCATCGTCGTCGAATACGAAATCCTGCCCGCCGTGCTGTCGCTCGACCAGGCGCTGGCGCAACAGGCGCCGCTGGTGCACGACGATGCGCCGGGCAACATCGCGCACGAGTTCTCGTTCGAACGCGGCGACGTCGATGCCGGATTCAAGGCCAGCGATGTGGTGGTCGAGGGCACCTGGGAAACCGTGCGCCAGTGGCACACCTCGCTCGAAACCATAGGCTGCGTCGCGCAATGGATGAATGGCCGCGTGACCATGTGGTGCAACACCCAGACCCCCTTCCTGGCGCGCGGCCGCTACGCCGTCGCGCTCGGCCTGCCGGAAAGCCAGGTGCGCGTGATCCAGACCGAGGTCGGCGGCGGTTTCGGCGGCAAATCTGGCGATGACAATGCCTCGGTGATCTGCGCGCTGCTGGCGAAAAAAAGCGGCAGGCCGGTCAGGCTCATCCACACCCGCGAGGAGGAGTTCCTCGCCAGCCACCCGCGCATGCCCATGCGCTACTGGGTGCGCCTGGGTTTCCGCAAGGACGGCCGCATCATGGCCAAGGAAATCAAAATGTGGGCCGACAACGGCGCCTACACCGGCAAATCGCAGGCCATCCTCGGCGCGGCGACGGTGCGCCACGATGCGCTCTACAAATACCCCAACGCGCGCGCGCATTCCAAGCTGGTCTACACCAATCTGGTGCCGACCGGCGCCTTTCGCGGCTTCGGCAATCCGTCGGCGGACTGGGCGGTCGAACAGGCGTGGGACCTTGCCGCCGAGAAGCTCGGCATCGACGTGGTCGACCTGCTGCGCATGAACGCGGTGGAACCGGGGGACGCTTCGCCGCACAACCACAAGATCACCAGCTGCGAACTGCGGCAGTGCATAGACAAGACGGCACAGATGATAGGCTGGCAGGAAAAGCGCAAAAACAGAAAGCCCGACCGCGGCCTCGGCATGGGCTGCAGCGTGCACGTCAACGGCCGCCGCAGCTTCGGTGACTGGGACGGCAGTTCCGCCATCGTGCGCCTGAACGAGGACGGACGCGCCACCGTCATCACCGGCGAAGGCGAAATCGGCCAGGGCAACCTGACGGTGCTGCGCCAGATCGCGGCCGAGGCGCTGGGCCTGCCGTACGAGGACGTGGATATCACGCGTCCCGACACCGACGTGCAGTCGCATTCGCTGGGCGCGCTGGCAAGCCGCCTCACCTACGTCGCCGGCAACGCGGTAAAGCGCGCCGCCGAAGCCGCGCACCAGCAACTGATGGAGGCTGCGGCCGAGCAGTTCAAGCTGCCGCCCGCGGAGCTCACCATCATCAATGGCCAGATCGGCCCGCGCCACGGCTCGGAAACCGCGTTCAAGTCCGTCGCCGCGGTGGTGCGCGCCAATATCTACAAGCGCAACGGCCAGCCCATCGTCGGCGTCGGCAATTTCGACAATCCTTCCGATTTTCCCGATCACAGCCGCTACGGCAACGAATCCGGCGCCTACAACTTCACGGCGCAGGCGGTGGAAGTCGGCGTCGACCGCGGCACCGGCCAGGTCACGCTGCACGAAGTGGCCTCCACGGTCGATTGCGGCACGGTCATCCATCCCGCCGCGGCCGAAGGGCAGGTGCAGGGTGCAGTGACCCAGGGCATAGGCCTGGCGATGATCGAGTACTTCGACTGGTACAACGGCGCGCCCACCGACCCCAATCTCAAGGATTACCCGATTCCCAGCGCAGAGATGATGCCGAGGATGCACGTCGCTTTCGCCGACTCGTACGAGCCCAGCGGCCCGTTCGGCGCCAAGGGCCTGGGCGAGATCGGCCTCGACGCAATTCCCGCGGCCATCGCCAACGGCATCGCCGACGCCGTCGGCGTGCGCATCCACGAACTGCCCATCACTTCGGAAAAAATCCACCGCGCGCTGCATCCCGAGCTGTACGCCGATGAGAAGGCAGTCCCGCCGGCGGCGCCCAAGGGTTCGACATGGACGCGTTTTTCCACCGGCAAGCCCTCGGGCGGGCGCGACAGTGCCGCCGAATTCGTGTTCGCCGACAGCGTCGAGGAAGCCGTGAAGCTGTTTGCCGCAGGCGACGCGGCATGGGTGGCGGGCGGCACTTCGCACGCGCTGCGCCGCGAGCGCAGCGGCCATCCTTTCGCCAAACGCCTGGTCGCCATTTCACGCATAGCGGAACTCAACCACCTCTCCATCGACGAGCGCGGCACGCTGCGTGCCGGCGCGGCCGTGCATCAGCAGCGCCTGTACGAAGAGGCGGGCGTGCGCCGCGGCTGGCAGGCGCTGGACGAGGCGCTGCATGCGGTGGGCCACGTGCGCCTGCGCCGCATGATCACGGTGGGCGGCAGCCTGGGTCCGCTCATCGGCGGCTTCGACCTGCCGGTGGCGCTGCTCGCGCTCAATGCGCGGGTCGCAGTGGCCGGCCTGCGGGGACGGCGCACGCTCACTTTGGAAGAAGCATTCAAGAGCCGCTTCGCCAAGGACGAAATGGTGACCGGCTTCGAGGCCGATGCGCTGCCCGCGCGCACGGGATCGAGCTTTTTCAAATACATGCCGCGCGGCGTGCTGGAAATTCCCGCGGTGAACACCGCGGCCGCGGTCAGTCTGGCCGCTGACGGCGCCTGCAGCCATTCGCGCGTGGTGGTGGGCGCAGTCAGCTGGAAACCCATCATTCTCGATTTGCAGCAGCTTGACGGGAAACGTCTGAGCGAGGACATGATCCGCGCAGCAGTGCAGCCGGTGCGCGCAGCCGCGCAGCCGATGTCCGATGTGCGCGGCTCCGCAGCCTACAAGCGTGAAATGGCGGTGGAATTCGCGGCGCGCGCGCTGATCGCCGCATGGCAGCGCGCCGGCCGTGCCGCATGAGCGGCAAGGTCAAAACCATTGTCACAGAGGACACAGAGTTCACAGAGGAAATCGAAAGCAGAACGGCACGCCGGCTCTCGTTTTTTCTCTGTGAACTCTGTGTTCCCTGTGGCCGACCTTGATTTTCGTTTCGGTAATGAAGGAACCAGCATGACCAAACCCGTCAACGGGACTTTCCGAACTTCGGACCATTGCGACATCAGCTACACCCTGCATCCCGGACCCGGCGCCCATGCGCCGCGCGTGGCGCTGGTGCATTCGCTGGCGCTTGACCGCAGCATCTGGGACGGCGTGGTGCAGGAGCTGGCGGGCGAGGCGCAGGTGCTGACCCACGATTGCCGCGGACACGGGCAATCGGGCCATCCGCACATGACTTTTACGCCCGCGCTGTTCGCGCGCGACCTTGCGCAGCTGCTGGATCACGTGCAATGGCCCGACGCCATCGTTGCCGGCTGCTCCATGGGCGGCATGGTGGCGCAGGCATTCGCGGCGAATTACGCCCAGCGCACGCGGGGCCTGTGCCTCATCGACACCACGGCGTGGTACGGCGCCGAAGCACCCATGCAGTGGCGCGAACGCGCCGCCACCGGCCGCGACAAGGGCATGGGCGCGCTGGTCGCCTTCCAGGCCACGCGCTGGTTCGGTGACGACTTTCGCGCCGCGCATCCCGAGGTGGTGGAGGCGCTGACGAAAATTTTCCTCGCCAACGACATCCAGTGCTATGTCGCAACCTGCGAGATGCTGGGCGACGCCGACCTGCGGCCGCTGCTGCCCGCAATCAAGGCGCCGGTGGCGGTGGTGGTCGGCGAAGAAGACTACGCTACCCCGGTCGCCATGGCGCAGGCCCTGCACCAGGCGCTGCCGCAATCCACGCTCAGCGTGCTGCCCGGCGGGCGCCACATCACACCGGCGGAAAAACCCGCGGACATCGCGCTGCATCTGCGTCGCCTCATGGACGGTGGCAAATAATGAACACCGCCGCCAAACCGCGCTGCCTCGACATGCACGCCCACCACGTGGGCCAGCCCGTCGTCGATCGCATCCACGCCGAGGGCGCGCAGCACGGCATTCGCGTGGTGAAGTCGGAGGACGGCGCCACCAGGCTCGAGGTCGGCGGCCGCCTGACCGGCATGCCGCTGCTGCCGCCGCTCATCGATGATGCGGCGCGGCTCAAATGGATGGATGAGGCAGGCGTAGACGTGCAGCTGCTGTCGGGCTGGATGGATCTGGCCGCCTACCACCTGGGCCCCGAGGCGGGCCAGTGGTTCGCGCGCGTGCAGAACGAGGCGCTGGCCGAGATCGCGGCAAGGCGTCCCGACCGCTACGCTGCAGCCGCCATGGTGCCGCTGCAGGCACCCGAGGTTGCCGCCGCCGAGCTGCGCCACGCGGTGCAGCAGCTCGGCCACCGTGCCGTGCAGATCGGCGCGCGCGTCGAGGAAGAGGGGCTCGATGCGCCGATGTTCGATGCGTTCTGGAAAACCGCCGAAGAATTGAACGTGCCGGTAATCGTGCATCCCGCCGACCTGGCAGTGCCGCCGCGCATGCGCCGCCTGTTCCTGCACATCCTGGTCGGCAATCCCAGCGAAACCACCTTTGCCGCGGCCGCACTGCTGCTGGGCGGGGTGTTCGACCGCTTTCCGAAGCTGCGCGTGCTGCTGGTGCACGGCGGCGGCTGCGTGCCGTACCAGTTCGGCCGCATCGACCGCGGCCGCGTCGCCGCGCCGCCTTTCGCGCGCGGCGCGGTCAGGCTGAGCCTGGACCGCTATGCAGACAATCTCTATTACGATACCGTGCTGCATGACGATGCGGCACTGCGCTACCTGGTGCAGCGCGTCGGCGCAGGCAGGGTTGCACTGGGCAGCGACTACCCGTTTCCGCTGCGCGATGCCGATCCGGTGGCGAGCGTGAAACGCATCGACAAGCTCAAAAACGATGAAGAACGCGCCATCTGCTGGAATACCGGGGCAGCGTTGCTGGGCTTGCAGCATCGCGATTGAAAGCCATGGATACTTAACCGCCGATGAACGCCGAAGGACGCCGATGAAAACCAAAAGCGAGAATCAACGATCCGTGAGCTCCGGGTTCAGTCCCATCGGCGTTTATCTGCGTTCATCGGCGGCGGCATTGGCCTTGTTCGTGGTAAGCGCATCTGCAAGCGCACAAAGCTACCCCACCGGCCCGGTGCGCGTCATCGTGCCCTTTCCCGTCGGTGGCGGCGTGGACACCACCGGCCGCCTGATCGGGCAAAAGCTCACCGAGGCGCTGGGCAAGCAGTTCGTCGTCGACAATCGCCCCGGCGCCAACGGCATGATAGGCAGCGAACTCGCCGCCAAGGCGCCCAGGGACGGCTACACGCTGATGGTCAACGGCGCCAATTTCGTCACCACGCCCAGCCTCTACAAAAAAGTCACCTACGACCCGATCCGCGAATTCGATCCGGTGAGCCTGGTCGCGCTCGCGCCCAACGTGCTGGTGGTCCACCCCTCGCTGCCGGTGAAATCGGTGAAAGAGCTTGCGGCGCTGGCACGGGCCCGCCCCGGCCAGGTCAATTTCGCCGGCTCGGGCAGCGGCAGCACGCCGCATCTTGCCGCCGAACTGTTCAACACGCTGGCCAACGTGAAAATGGTGCACGTGCCGTACCGCGGCACCGGCCCGGCCATCGCCGGCCTGATGAGCGGCGAGGCAAGCGTCATGTTCATGCCCACCACCAACGCGGTGCCGCTGGTCAAATCAGGACGCCTGCGGGCGCTGGCCGTGACCAGCGCGAAACGGCTCACCGCCCTGCCCGAGCTTGCCACCGTCGCCGAATCCGGATTGAAAGGCTATGAATCCAGCCAGTGGTATGGCGTGCTCGCCCCCGCCGGAACGCCGGCCGACATTCTCAACACGCTGAACACGCACATCGCGAAAATCATGCAGACCCCGGAAATGCGGCAGCGCATGACCGACAGCGGCAGCGTGGCCGTGGGCAGCACGCGCGAGGCCTTCGCCACCCACCTGCGCGAGGAATTCGCGAAATGGGCCAAGGTCATCAAGCAGTCCGGCGCCCAGGTCGATTGAACCCGCCAGTCAGCCTCCCAGTCATTCCAGGAAAATAATGAACGCCAAGGAAAATTCCGCAGCCATCGTCCACGACACGCCGGCACCCGCCGCCCAAGGCACCGAATTCTGGGGCAGCGACGCGATCGCCGAAATGCTGCGCACGCTGGACATCCCCTACATCGCGCTCAATCCGGGCGCGAGCTACCGCGGGCTGCACGACAGCATCGTCAATTACCTCGGCAACCGCGCGCCGCAGATGCTGCTGTGCCTGCACGACGAGCACGCGGTGAGCATTGCGCAGGGCTACTGGAAAGTCAGCGGGCGCCTGATGGCGGCGGCGCTGCATTCCAACGTCGGCCTGATGCACGCCGCAATGCCGATTTTCAACTGCTGGTGCGACCGCACGCCGGTGCTGATCCTGGGCGCGACCGGACCGTGGGACGCAGCAAAACGCCGGCCGTGGATAGACTGGATACACACCTGCTCCGACCAGGGCGCGCTGGTGCGCAATTACACCAAGTGGGACAACCAGCCGGGATCGGTGGCGGCGGCGCTGGAGGCCATCGTGCGCGCCGCGCAGATCGCGCAGACAGCACCGCGCGGGCCGGTGTACGTCAATCTCGACACCACCATACAGGAGGAGAAAATCGGCCCCATGCCGGCCATGCCCGACATGCGCCGTTATGCTGTGCCGCAGGCGGTGCAGCCCGCGCCCGAGCTAGTTTCCGCGGCGGCGCAACTGCTGTCGAATGCCAAGAATCCGGTGATGCTCGCCGGGCGCTGCTCGCGCAGCGTCGAGAGCTGGAATGCGCGCGTGGCGCTCGCCGAAAAACTCAATATGCGCGCGCTCACCCACATCAAGCTCGCCGCGGCGTTTCCGACCGACCATCCGCTGCACGCCGCGCCGCCGGCGAACCGGCTCATGCCCGAAACGAAAAAAGCGCTGGCCGAAGCCGATGTCATCCTGTCGCTCGACTGGCTGGATCTCGGCGGCGCGCTCAAGCAGTCCTACGGCGACAAACCGGTCAGCGCAAAAATCATCCAGGTTTCCTGCGACGCGCATCTGCACCGCGGCTGGAGCATGGACTACCAGGGACTGCCGCCGGTGGACGTGCATCTGATGTGCGAACCCGACGCCGCAGTGCCGCTACTGCTGGAAGCAAGCCGGGCGCGCGCCGCGGCGCCGCGTCCGGCCCCGGCAAAAGCGCCGGCGGCGCCCGCAGGCGCGGTGACGCTGCACAGCCTGTCGGTGGCGCTCAACAAGGCACTCGAGGGCGTGGACTTCTGCGTGCCGCGCCTGCCGCTGGGCTGGAACGGCGCCTACCTGCATTTCCGCCATCCGCTCGATTACGTCGGCTTCGACGGCGGCGGCGGCGTGGGTGCGGGACCCGGCATTACCGTCGGCGCCGCGCTGGCGCTGCAGGGCAGCGGCCGCATCCCCGTCGGGCTGCTTGGCGACGGCGATTTCATGATGGGCAATACCGCGGTATGGACCGCCACCCACTACAAGATTCCCTGCCTGATGATCATCTGCAACAACCGCTCGTACTTCAACGACGAGCGCCATCAGGAGCGCGTTGCCGTCGCGCGCGGCCGCCCCGCGCAGAACCGCTGGATCGGCCAGCGCATCGCCGATCCCGACATCGACATCGCAGCCATCGCGCGCGCGCAGGGCGCGCTGGCCATTGGTCCGGTAACGCGCGTGGAGGACATGCTGCCGGCCCTGGAGAAGGGCATTGCCGCAGTGCGTGCAGGCGGCGTGTGCGTGATCGATATGCGCGTGGAGCCGGGTTACGATGCGGAGTAGGTAAATCCGCAGCGCCAGCGCTCGAGATGACCCCAAAACCAACGAGGAGGACAACATGAGTTCTGCAATCAGGCCGGACAAAACCATGTCAGGCGCGGCGCATTGTCTGGCCTCGGCCCTGTTGATTGCCGCGCCGCTGCTCCCGGCGCTTGCCGTCGCGCAGAATTACCCGACCAAGCCCATACGCATCATCGTGCCGCAAAGCGCCGGCGGGTCGACCGACCTGGTGGCGCGCGCCGTCACGCCACGCCTCGATGACGTGCTGAAGCAGCCGCTGGTCGTCGACAACCGGCCCGGTGCGGGCAGCATCAACGGCACCGACATGGTGGCCAAGGCGGCGCCTGACGGCTACACCCTGCTGGCGGTGGCGGCTTCGTTCACCATCACGCCCAATCTGCGCAGGAAGCTGCCCTTCGATCCGGTGCGCGATTTCATGCCGGTATCGCAGCTGGTGGTGCTGCCGCACGTGCTCGTGCTGCATCCTTCGGTGCAGGCCAAATCGGTGAAGGAACTGATTGCGCTCGCCAAGGCCAGGCCGGGCGAACTCAATATCGCATCGAGCGGCGTGGGCACCAGCACCCATCTCGCCGCCGAGCAGTTCATGCACATGACGGGCAGCAAGATGCTGGTCGTGCCGTACAAGGGTGGCGCGCCGGGCACCACCGCGCTGCTGGGTGGACAGGTGCAGGCCTATTTCGCCACCATCTCGACCGCGCTGCCACACATCAAGTCGGGCAAGCTGCGCGCCCTGGCGGTCACCAGCGCGAAACGCTCCTCGGTGGCCCCCGACCTGCCGACAGTGGCGGAAGCGGGCGTGAGCGGTTATGAACACTCGTCGTGGGTCGGGATACTCGCGCCGTCAAAAACGCCGCGGACGATCATCGACAGGCTTCACGGCGAGATCGCCAAAATCGTGCAGCTGCCCGAGGTGAAAACGCTGTTCCTGCGCGAAGGCCTGGAATCCGTCGGCAATTCGCCCAAGGAATTCGAAACCATCATCAAAACCGAAATTGCCAAATGGCAGAAGCTGGTGCAGTCCGCCGGAATCCCGGTGGAGTAAGCCGCGGCCGGTTCGATCCGTGATGCGCCGGCACGATCGGCCGGCTGCATGGCGCAGCCCGGCCGGACCCGCCGGCGGATGCAGCTTTACATGAGCTTGCGATTGGCCTCGCGGATGATCGCCTTGCGGGATTTTCTGTTCTGCGCCTTGTTGTGCACCGCCTGGGCCGCGTTCACCGAGCGGGCGCCGCACTTGCCGCAAATGGAATACCTGCCGCCGATGGAAACGCCGGCCGTGCCGGCAGGGCTGAACGCTGCGGCTGCGCCGGGTGATTCCGCGAGCGCTTCTTCTCCGCATTTCCAGCACGTCAGATCGGTCATCGGGGTTTTTTCAACTGCCTGTGCATCTGTCATATCGACTCCTGGTCAGGTTGGCGGCTTGCCAGCGGCAAGCGCGGTGAATAAGGCAGGATCGCGCAGCGACGCTGGCGCAATCCGAACAACTTGGTCAAACCTCCGGGGAATCGCTGCGGGCTCTGCGTCGGTCGCCGGGAAGCACGGTTGAACGCAAGCCGCGATGATGCCAAAAGGGGAAAGCTTCACGACACGCACGCCTTTTCCGCAAGCATCATGCGGCTGAAGCCGGTTGCGGGAACATGCGGTGGCCTGAATTGAGAACAAGGATGCCTGCGCAGCAAGCGGAATCATCGCGCCGCGCTGCCGGTTGCGGCGTAGCCGATGCTCCACCTGACACCGTCCCCGACCATACTCCTTATGTCATGGCGCGTCTGTAGCCAGACGCGGAAAGCGGCAGGCAGGCACAATGTCTGCTGTTCGGGTGATTTTACATAACTATCAGTTTTTAAACGATTTTTTGTATTAATCTCGCCGGTACGCATCACGCACATCCCTTGCACCGCCATATATTTATTTACCGCTTTCACCCGGTTGCACCCCATTGCGCGCCCTGACGCATCGCGCAGGCAGGCATGCGGCCATTCACCGGACTGGCTTCTGATGCAGGGTGCTATGATTGCGCCCCCCTCATGCAGTCCGGAAGTCTGTCCAAATGAAAATCCCCAAGAGAATCGCGCCGCTGGTCGAGGACGGACTCGTCGATGAAGTCCTGCGCCAGCTGACCAGCGGCAAGGAGGCCATGATCTACGTCGTCCGCTGCGGTGAGGAAATCCGCTGCGCGAAGGTCTACAAGGAAGCCAACCAGCGCAGCTTCCGCCAGAGCGCCGATTACACCGAGGGCCGCAAGGTGAAGAACAGCCGCCGCGCCCGCGCCATGGAAAAGGGCACGCGCTACGGCCGCAAGGCGCAGGAGGAAGCATGGCAAAGCGCCGAGGTCGACGCCCTGTACCGTCTTGCCGCCGCCGGCGTGCGCGTGCCGCGGCCCTATAACTTCCTCGACGGCGTGCTGCTGATGGAACTGGTGACTGGCGACGACGGCGATGCCGCGCCGCGGCTCAGCGACCTGGTGCTGACCGCGGAACAATCGCGCGATTACCACCGCACGCTGATCACACAGGTGGTGCGCATGCTGTGCGCAGGCGTGGTCCACGGCGACCTTTCCGAATACAACGTGTTGGTCGGCCGCGACGGCCCCGTCATCATCGACCTGCCCCAGGCCGTGGACGCCGCGGGCAACAACCACGCCTGCAGCATGCTTCAGCGCGACGTCGACAACCTGGCTGCCTGCTTCGGCCGCTACGCGCCGGAACTCCTGGCCACCGACTACGGCATGGAAATCTGGTCGCACTACCAGAGCGGCAAGCTGCACCCGGAGATCGAACTCACCGGCCGCTTCGAGCGCAGCGAGAAACCGGCGGACGTGGCCGGCGTCATGCGCGAAGTCGATGCCGCGCTCAAGGAAGAAGCGGCGCGGCAGCGCTACAAACAGGAGATGGGACGATAAGGCGGGGACGGTAGTGCGGGAACGGTAATTCCGGAGCGATGAAACCGGGGCCGGGCGGCCCTGCCTGCTTCAGGACTTGGCTTTGACCGGTTGGTGCGCCTTGGGCATCTTGATAAATGTCCCGGCCACAGCCACAGGTTGCTTCTGTTTCTTGGGTTTTTTCGCTTCCTTGTTGCCGCGTTGCTGGCCTTTGGCCATGGTCATGCTCCTTGCAGTGTGCGCAGGCGAATGCGGCGGGAACCGGGGTGGTTCCGCGTCATTTCTGCAGCCAGACCCGGATTCCGGCAGCGCCCGAACTGCCCTGATCATAGGCCTTCACGCGAAAACATGTCGGTTTATCTTGCTTCAGCCCACGTGCATGCCCCTGCCGATCACCCGTTGCTAGCTAGCCCTGATCCGGCCGGAACCGCGTTTCCGGCTTCAGCCCCGCGCGCTGCAGCTTTTCGCTGATGCTGCCGTTTTCCAGGTAGCGGCCCTCGGCGGCGCGCTTCGCCGCCGCGTCCCACTGCGGCAGCCAGTCGCCGGCGGCAGCGCCGAACCATGGCGACTGCGGTCGCAATTTGGGCAGCCCCAGTTCTTCCCACACCTTGCGCGCGCGCTCCATGTATTCCTGCTTGGGCAGCGACAGCGGCGGCAGTTCTTCCTTCATGGTGGCATCCATCAGCAGGGTCGCGTCCTCGCGTTCGGCCTCGTGCTCGCGGTCCGGGCCGTGGCCGGGGCTGCGGTAGTTGAGCACCTGCAGGTCGGTCGACGGGTTCATGCGGAAAGCGATGGCCCAGAACAGCGCGTCGGAATTGTCGGGATCGATGTCGTCGTTGACTGCGATGCAGATCTTGCCGCAGTCGGCCTTGAACGAGGCCGCGCCCTGCAGCGCGCGCCAGATCTCGGTGCGCGGCGTGCCCTTCTCCACGGTGACGATGGCAATGCGGCGCAGCGCGGTCATGCGCTCGTGCAGCGTCACCCGCTTCACCCCGCGTATGCCCAGCGTCTTGCTGAGATGGGAGAGGAACATCGGCTCGTACGACACGCGCTTGATGGCGCTCGACTCGCTGGGCGTGACCTGGCTGATGTAGGAAGCCACGATGGCGTTCCTGCGGTGGGTGATGGCGGTCACGCGCATCGGCATGTTGAATTCCTCGAGCGCGACGTGGCCGTGCGATTCGCCGAATGGTCCCTCGGGTTCAAGTTTAACGGTGTCGATCACCCCCTCGATCACCAGTTCGGCCTCGGCCGGCACCATCAGATCGACGGTGCGGCATTTGACCACGTTGATCGGGCCGCCGGCGACGCCACCTGCCACGCCGACTTCGTCGAGGTCAACAGGCAGCTTCATCGGCGCGACAAAGGCGACGCAGGGCGGCGCGCCGAGCACGATGGCGCAGGGCATGGTCTTATCGCCGCGCTGCTGGTGCTTCACGTAATGACGGTAGCCGCCGGCGCCGCCGACGCGGGTCGCCATGCGCACCACCAGCCGGTCGGGTGCCTTGAGCGCCGCGCGGTAGGTGCCGTGGTTATGGATGCCGGTCTCGGGGTCTTTGGTGACGACATTGGTGGCGGTGAGCGTGGGCGCGCTGTCGAAACCCGGCGTCGACACCGGAATCGGCAGGGTATCGAGGCCATTGCCCTCGCCCTTCAGGGCTTCGCCCTCGATGACGACTTCCTGGCACGGCGCCTTGTCGACGACGCGCGGCGGAACCGGGTTGGCGGTGGCATGGTCCCAGCGCGCCTGCACTTCGCCGAGCGGCGCGCGCATGCCGATGCCATAGATGGCGCGGTTGCCGGCGAAGGCACCGACCACCACCGGAAACTTGTACTTGCGGCCGCGGCCGTCGACGACGTTGGTGAAGAGAAACGCCTTGCGCTCGTGCTCCTCGATGCCGCCCACGTACTGCCAGCGCACCAGGGGGTGCATCTCGGCGTCCTTGTCGATGGGCCGGTCTATGGTGAGCAGCAGCCCCTGCTTTTTCAGTTCTTCGAGGTGCTCGTGAAGATCGGGATAGCTGCGCTGGGTATCGGTCATGACGATTCCGTGGTGTTGTTATGCGTGCAAGCGGGAATTGCGGGAAGGCAGGAAATTATAGCCCAGCCACTGCCAGCCGATTTCCTCAGAGCGCTTCCCATTCGCGCCAGCCGGCGAGCAGCGGGAAATACAGTCCCAGCATCACGCGCCCCGCGTCACCCGGCGCCCTGGGCACGGCTTCGGCGTAACGCGCAAGCTGCACCGCGTAGCGTTCGCGCTCGCGGTCGAGGAAACCCTCGATGTCGGCGCCTTCGTGGCTGCTGGTCTTGTAATCGACGATCCATCGCCTGCCGTCGGCGTCGCGAAACAGGCGGTCTATCACCAGGTTCACCGGCCTGCCTTCGCGCATGGCGGTAATGCGGAATTCGTTGCGCGCATCCTGTTGCGCGCCAAGCAGCCAGCGTCCGCGCGTGTCCGCCAGCGTCTGCGTGATCGCCCGCGCCACGCGAGCCGCGGCATCCGCGACTTCGTCGCGCGGCACGCCGCGCAGCGCCAGCTGTTCCCGGAAGGCCTTTTGCAAAGCTGCCAAGCGCACCGCATCCCAGCCGTCAAGGCCGTCCTCGGCGATGCGCTGCAGCCAGCGATGCACTACGCTGCCGACATGGCGCGCGGTCTCGCCGGCCCATGAAAACTCGATTTCGTCGCGGGCACGCGCCATGTCGGGCGGCGGCGTCCACGCTGCGGGGGATGGCGCAGCAGGCCGTGCCCATGCGGCGGGAAGGCGGCGCAGGCTCTGGTCTATCGCTGCGGCTGCTTCCTGTGACGCCGGCGGCGCGGCCTGCAGCGCGCGCTGCGCTGCCAGCGCGTAATCGGACTCGACCACCGGCCACAGCTTGCCCAGCAGGGTTTTCTGCGCCGGCGGTTTCAGTTCAACTGCGCCATCGCCATCGCGCGCAAGCCGCGTACCGCCCAGCAGGTGCAGGCGCGACCTGGCACGGGTGGCCGCGACATAGAGCAGGCGGCCCTGCTCGAAGCCCTCCTTGCCGGCATCGAGCCTTTCGAGCCAGGCATAGATGGGGTCGTCGTCGCTGCCGGTTTCGTGTATGGGCGCAAGCAGCAGGTCCGGCACATCGCCTTCCTGCATGCCGGGCTGTTCCATCCACAAAAACAGTTTCTTGTCGCTGTTACGCGGGGCACGACCCAGCCCGGGCACGATCACGGTGTCGAATTCAAGGCCCTTGGCCTTGTGTATGGTCATGATCTGCAGCCGCTCGTCGGCTTCCAGGTCGGGCAATGCATACAGCTTTGCAAGGCCCTCCTCGAAAGCCGCGGTATCGGCGATTGCCGCGGCCTGTTCGTGCGACTCCAGGTATTCGAAGTAGATTTCGGCATCCTCGAGATCGGTCACATCGTCCACGCACGCCGGCCCGCCCAGCGCATACCAGGCACCGGCGACGCGCGCGCGCAGCGGGCCGCGGCTGCGCTGTGCAAGGCTGGCCGCAAGCACTTCTCGCGTGCGCAGCAGCCGCACGCGGCCGTCTGCGGACAGCGCGTCGATGCACGCATCGTCGTGCATCAGCTCCCACAGACAGCGCCCATGATCCGCGCCCGCCAGCGCGTGCAGATCGGCAAGCGTCAGCCCGCACCACGGCGCGCGCAGCAGCGCCAGCCACGCCAGGCGGTCCGCCGGATGCGCCAGCGCGCGCGTCAGCGCCAGCAGATCCTGCACCACGGGCCTGTGGCCCAGTTCCTCGATCTCGATGGCGCGGAAGCGCAGCCCCGCCGCCTTCAGCTGCGGCACGATGTCGCGCAGGTGGCCGCGGTTGCGCACCAGGATCGCGATCTTGCCTTGCGCATCATCGGCGCGCGCCTGGGTGACGATCTCCGCCACCCGCTGCGCTTCGGCTGCGTGGTCGTTGTCAAAAAACGCGTGCACGCTGACCGCGGGGCCTGCGAGCATCCGGCGCGTGGCGACCGAGGCGGTATACGGCACGGCACCGGCGGCGACATCCTCGCGCGCTGGCATCACCCGCGCGAAAGTCGCGTTCACCCACTCGACGATGCCTGCCTGTGAGCGGAAATTGGCCGACAGTGCAATCGGCTCCAACGCTATGCCGCCGATGCCGGATGCGCGCGCGCGCAGGAACAGGCCGACTTCGGCCTCGCGGAAACGGTAGATCGACTGCATGGGGTCGCCGACCGCAAACACGGTGCGGCCGTCGCCCGCCTCCCAGCCTGCAGTGAGGCGGGCAATGAGTTCGTACTGGCTGATCGAGGTGTCCTGGAATTCGTCGATCAGCAGGTGTCGGATGCGGTAGTCGAGCGCGAGCGCGAGATCGGTGGGTGCATCCGCATCGCCCAGCGCGCGCAGTGCGCCCTGCGCAACTTCGACGAAATCGACTCGCCCGCGCGACTGGAACACCAGCTTCAAATGCGCGACGGCCTGCGGCAGCAGGCGCATGATGGCGCCCAGCACCTCCCACTGGCTTTCACTGTAGGTGGACGGCGGCAATCGCCGCACTTCGTCGAGCGCGATGCGCAGGGCGTCGTTGTCGGCGAGGCCGGCGGTCAACGCAAGCGCGCGCGCCTTCCAGCGTTTTGCCGCTTCTTTGGCGGACTTGCTGTCGCCCGCCGGGAAGCCTTCGTTGACGGTATAGCGCCTGCGCCAGCCGCCACTGTTGGTCAGCAGCAGTTCGGCCAATCCCAGCCATGCCGTGGCATCGTTGTCTGACGCCTGCGGCAGATTAAAAATATATTTTAAATCAATAAGATATGAATTTATCCCGGCAGCAGTCACATTGGCCGAGGCGTAACGCGCGATTTCCAGCACCTCGGCGGTCGCCGCCGCGGGGAACAGGCCGCACACGCGCTGCAGCGCGGTGCGGCGCGTATTGCGCAAAGCGGCCTCCAGCCCGGCGCGTTCCCTGCCGTGCACATGGCGCAGCCAGTGGTCGCGGCGGCGCAGCATGTCGGCCAGCAGGGTTTCGATGCGCGCCACATCGTTGTCGAGGTGCGCGAGCAGGCGCTCCACATCCTGCGCGATCGCATCGACGCTTTCGACAGCGCCCACCGTGGCGCGCGCCGCCTCGAGATACAGCTCGTCGGCATCCTCCGTGCTCTCGGGCTGCGAACCGAAGCGCGACAGCATGGGCATCTGGCGCGTCAGCGACGCGCACAGCGAGTCTATGGTCTGTATGCGCAACCGCGCCGGGTTGTCGGCAATCTGCCAGCCGGCCGCGGCATCGCGCGCAAGCACCGCGCCCGCGAGCTCCATGGTGAGTTTCTCGTGCGCGCTTTGCGCCGCATCGCCGGCGCGCGCCGCATCCATTGCCTGCAGCACGCGCTCGCGCATTTCGCCGGCGGCCTTGCGCGTAAAGGTGACGGCGACGATTTCCTCCGGATGATCCACGCAAGCGAGCAGCCGCAGATAGCGCTGGATCAGCAGCTCGGTCTTGCCCGAGCCCGCTGGCGCCTGCACGATGAAGGACTGCGCCGGATCGAGCGCGCGGCTGCGCTGCGCCAGATCGGGCACGACGATGGTCACTCTGCACCCTCCCCGTCGACGAGCGTATTTTCCAGGCGCTCGTGGATGCGGCAGAACGGTTTCACGTCGCAGTTGCGGCAGGTCAGCGGGTGCTGCTTGGGGTCGACTTGCGCCTCGCCGACGGCGAATGCCGCGGCGAGGCGGCCAAGGTCCGCGCGCCAGGCCTCGACCAGGTCCTGCCACGATGCATGATGATCGCGGTAAGTCGAGTCGACGAATGCCTTCACATCCGGCAACAGATCCGCATCGCGGGCGAGCGCGCTGAACTTCATGTCGCCGGCTCTTACCTGCGCAAAAGCAACCGCCGCCGCGCCGGGCTCGGTGCTCACCAGGTACAGGGGCAGTTGCGGCTCGTCCGGGCGCTCGCCGAGCATGGCTGCGGCGGCCGGCGCGCTGGTTTTGTAATCGATCACGATGCGCCGTCCGTCGGGCAGCTCGTCGACGCGGTCGAGGCGCGCGTTGAATGCGAGTCTGCCTATCGCGACCGCACGCTTGTCCTCGATTGCCACCACCGTGAAGCTGTCGCGCTTTCTGTCCTCGTCCAGCCAGGCGCGCGCCAGGCGCGTGAGCCGGCGTTTTTCAATTTCCGCGAAGCGCCCCGACAGCGCGGCGGGCCGCTTGCGCTGGATACGCGCCACGGCGTCCTCCGCGGCACGCGCAAGCAGGGCATCGAGCCCGGCGCTGTCCATCGCTTCCAGTGCATCCCTGGTCTTGAGCCGGGTCCATGCCTGCGCCAGAACGCGGTGCACCAGCGTGCCGCGCTCCAGGGCATCGAGCCCGGTATGCGGCGCCTGCAATCCCTCCGCCCCCACACGGTGCAGGGCAAATGCGCGGAATGGACACGCGGCCTGGTTCTTGATCATCGCGGCGCCGGCGTGCAGCACGGCGGCCCGGTCCAGGGGCGGCGCCCTGCAGTCTTCGCTGCGCTCGAGCGCGCGCGCGGCGTGTATCGCATCGCGAAACACCGGATATGCAGGCGGCGCCGGCAGCATCGCGGTGACTGCGGCGATCAGGGGACTGGGCTTGAGTTCGCGGTCGTTGTCGCGCCGGGGATGGCTCAGCACGACCTCGCGGGCTGCGCCCAGCCACTCGTCGGTCAGCCGGCGTGCCTGGGCCAGCGCCGCCACCGCTGAACTGTGCGGAAGAGCGGCCGCACGCTGCAGTTCCACCGGCAGGAAGGGATTGGGCCGCGGCGCAGGCGGCCATGTCTCATCGCTCAGGCCCATCACCCACAGGCTGTCGAAACGCATGCCCGCGGCTTCCAGCACGCCGAGGATCTGTATCGGCACCTGCGGGGTTTCGGGCTGGAACAGGGTGTCGGCGGCCATGCGCCGCAGCCGCGACACCGCCTCGGGATAGCCGCTGCGCGGCGCGACACGGTCAAGCGCGGCATAGGCGGCGACGGTTTCGTGCCATTTCATCAGCGCCTGGTACTCGGCGGAGTCGAGGCCGCGCTCGCCGGGAAAGCCGACCACGGCAAGGGCCTCAGAAATGCGCTTCGCCCACGCCGACGGGGCGTGCGTGCCGAACAGCTGCGACTTGCGGAACTCGGCAAGCGCGGCGAGGATGCGCGCGAGCGTGGCGCTGCCCGCCGTGGAATTCGCATCCGCTACCAGCGCCAGCAGCCGCTCCAGCGTGAGCACCGGCTCGGCGCGCCTGCGCAGATCCGCATCCAGCTGTGCCCGCTGCGCCATTTCGATTTCGCCGGCGGCAAGAAACGGCGAGCGGATCAGCTGGCTCGCGTGCTCGAAGCCGATCTCGCGCCCGGCGAGCTCCAGCACCAGCAGCGCGGCATGAACCAGCGGGTATGCCGTGAGCGCAACGCCCAGCGACACGTTGAACGGCAGCGTGTGCTGCGCTGCGTCCGGCAGCGCGTAATCGGCGGCCATGGTTGCACTGAACACCCGCACGATCGCGGCGCGGCGCGGCGCAAGGTCGGGCACCACCACGCCGATATTCGCGCGACCGGCCTCGAGCTGCGACCTCGCCCATGCCGCCGCATGGCGGATCTCGTCCTCGCCGTCCCTGCATGCGATACGCGCAGCACTGGCCGGCAGCAGCGGCGCAGCGCAGCGCGCGACCTGGCAGCCTGCTGCCGCCAGCGCCTGGAGCAGCGCGGCCTGTTGCGGCGTAATGACGTCGAAGCCGTAACACAGCAGCAGTTTCGGTACCCGCATTCGCGCGCGAGAAAACAGCGTCGCAACCAGATCGCACAGGCGCGCAGCATCGGTATGGCCGTCGCGTTTGCACGCGCGCTCGTACTGACGGGCCCATTCCGCAAACGCCGCGCCGTCTTCATTGAGCGGAAATTTTCCGGGCTGCGGCGACAGCCGCCAGGCATGCATGAGCTGCCATGCCTCGCGCGCCAGGCGCGCCGCCTCGGGCAGCGCCAGCAGCGCGTCCCCGCCTGCGGCGCTGCGGATGATGGTTTCCCACAGGGCCTGCTCCTGCGCGGGCGCGAGCAGCAGCGGCAAATCGGCGGACCGGGCCGAATACAGCGCGTCCTCATAGGCGCGCTCGACAAAAGCCGGCAGCGGCAGAATGTCGGCGGCCTCCCAGGCCGCGAGTCCCTGCTGCGCCTGCATCCCGTCGAAGGCCTGTTTCAGCGCCAGTGCCAACCGGCGATTGGGCGTGACCACCGTCGCGCCTGCCTGCAGCCCTGCGGCGAGGCGGGCAAACAGCTGGTCTTGCGTTACGCTGGGAAAACTGGCGTTTGATGACATGTGGCGGAATGATAATCCATCCGCCACCGCCTCTTCAGGACGCCTGCGCTGGCGGCTGAAGCTGCCGCGCGGGAGTTGATGCCTTCCTTGACCCGATCGGGCACCGCGGACTGCGCCGGGGCGGGTCAGGTGCCCGGATGGTTACTTCTCGAGCAAATGCGCCTTTTCCTTGGTCTTGGCCCACTCGTCGGCGTCCGCCGGCGCATCCTTTTTCTCGATGATGGGTTTCCAGACCTTGGCAAGTTCGGCGTTCATCTGGATGAACTCACGCTGTGAATCCGGCACATCGTCCTCGGCGAAAATCGCCTCGACCGGGCATTCCGCAACGCACAGCGTGCAGTCTATGCACTCGTCGGGGTCGATGACGAGCATGTTGGGGCCTTCACGAAAACAGTCCACCGGGCACACATCGACGCAATCGGTATATTTGCATTTGATGCAGGTCTCGGTCACAACGTAAGTCATAATATTCCTTCAGATAATCGGCACAGGCTTGATTTTCTGGCCCAAAATCCCATTTTAACAGAAACGCCGGGGCGCCAACCCGGACACTGCCGCCGCGAACCGCTGCGGACCCGCGCGCTTCCCAATATGCAAAAATTTGGTTAGCATAAAGAGAACGAATCGCGCTTGCACCCCGTGTTTGCATCCCGTTCGACCCCGTTTGCCGCCTTTTCTCGCGGCGGCTTCCACCCAATCAATTCAAGGCACTATCCATGAGCGAACACATCCATTACGTTACCGATGACACTTTCGAGCCCGAAGTTCTGCAGTCCTCCACGCCGGTGCTGGTCGACTACTGGGCGGAATGGTGCGGCCCCTGCAAGATGATCGCGCCCATCCTCGACGAAGTGGCAAAGGAGTACTCCGGACGGCTGAAAGTCGCCAAGCTCAATATCGACGAGAACCAGGCCACGCCGCCCAAGTACGGCATCCGCGGCATACCGACACTGATGCTGTTCAAGAACGGCGGTGTCGAGGCAACCAAGGTCGGCGCGCTGTCGAAATCGCAGCTGACCGCATTTATTGACAGTCATATTTAAACGCTATACCCTCCCAGTCAGCGCCTGAACCCAAGGCCGCCCGCAGTAAATTCGAGCAGTTCAGGCGCCGGCCGGCTTCCTCCCGCTTCATTCCCTGGCTTCACCCTTACCTAGCGCTACAAGTCTATGCATTTATCTGACCTCAAAAACCTCCACGTGGGCGAACTGGTGGAGATGGCCACCAAGAACGAAGTCGACGGCGCCAACCGCCTGCGCAAGCAGGAGCTGATTTTCGCGCTGCTCAAGAATCAGGCCAAAAAAGGCGAATCGATTTTCGGCGGCGGCACGCTGGAAGTGCTCCCCGACGGTTTCGGCTTCCTGCGTTCCCCCGACACTTCGTATCTTGCCGGCACCGACGACATCTATGTCAGCCCGTCGCAGATCCGGCGCTTCAATCTGCACACCGGCGACACCATAGAGGGCGAAATCCGCACCCCCAAGGACGGCGAGCGCTATTTCGCGCTGGTCAAGGTCGACAAGGTCAACGACGAGCCGCCCGAGAACTCCAAGCACAAGATCCTGTTCGAGAACCTGACGCCGCTGTTCCCCAACGAGCAACTCAGGATGGCGCGCGACATCAAGGGCGAGGAAAACCTCACCGGACGCATCATCGACATCATCGCGCCCATCGGCAAGGGCCAGCGCGGCCTCATCGTTTCCCCGCCCAAAGCCGGCAAGACGGTGCTGATGCAGCACATCGCGCACTCGATCACCGCCAACCACCCCGACGTCATCCTGATCGTGCTGCTCATCGACGAGCGCCCCGAGGAAGTCACCGAGATGACGCGCTCGGTGAAGGGCGAAGTGGTGGCCTCGACCTTCGACGAGCCGGCAACGCGCCATGTGCAGGTCGCGGAGATGGTGATCGAGAAGGCGAAACGCCTGATCGAACACAAGAAGGACGTGGTAATCCTGCTCGACTCGATCACGCGTCTGGCGCGCGCCTACAACACCGTGGTGCCGGCTTCGGGCAAGGTGCTGACCGGCGGTGTCGATGCCAACGCGCTGCAGCGGCCCAAGCGTTTTTTCGGCGCCGCGCGCAACATCGAGGAAGGCGGCAGCCTCACCATCCTCGCCACCGCGCTGATCGACACCGGCTCGCGCATGGACGACGTGATCTACGAGGAGTTCAAGGGCACCGGCAACATGGAAATCCATCTTGACCGGCGCATGGCCGAGAAGCGCATCTATCCCGCGATCAACGTCAACCGCTCCGGCACGCGCCGCGAGGAACTGCTGATCGAGAAGGACATCCTGCAGAAAATCTGGGTGCTGCGCAAACTGCTCTATCCGATGGACGAGCTCGAGGCGACCGAATTCCTGCTCGACAAGATCAAGGCGACGAAGAACAACTCCGATTTCTTCGACTCGATGCGGCGCGGCTGAGCCGGCGGGCGCCCTTCTTCCTTCCCCCCGCCAGCCACATTGGCGGGGAAGCACCCACCTCACCCCCTCGCCTGTCGCCGCGCTCTCCGACAGCGCCGGGATAAAGCAAATTCGGCAAGCAAATTCAGGCAGATAACCGCTATCCGGCAGACCGGCGCCTGCTTGCTGGAATAGCCGCCCGCGCACCAGCGTTGACGCAATGTATGGAGTGGCGCACAGTTTTTGCCGCGCCACGGCGCAAACCGACCAAGGAGGCCTGCCATGTTGCGAATATTGTCGCTTGCTTTCATTGCGCTGCTCGCCGGCTGTACGCCGCTGCCGCCCAGCCCGCAGGATATCCAGGCCAAGCAGTTCGAAAGCGTCCCGGACAAGGCCGTGGTTTACATCGTGCGCAGCAATATGGACTCCATGCTTCCCGAAACGATCTGGCTTGACGACCATGCGACGATCACCACGCATCCAAGAACCTACTACCGGTGGGAGGCTGCTCCGGGCACGCATCGCCTTGCCGGATTCGCGCGCTCGAACGCCTCCGTCACGCTACGGACCGAAGCCGGCAAGATCTATTTCGTCGAACATACCGTGCAGGGGATATGGCGCACCGGCGTGGTGGGTTCTTTCCTGCGGCAGATCAACGAGCAGGCCGGACGCGCGCTGGTGAACCAGTCCGAATTGCTGTAACCCCGCGGGGTCGTCGCTTGTGCAACCGCCGGCAGCCCATCCATGCCCGGCCAGCGGCAGGCCGCTCGCAACGAAACAATTTGTAACAACTTCTTACCTCCTGCAACCCCTGCCGCCGCTCCCGTGCCCTAAGCTTGGCCTGTCATTTTCTCGTGGAAACCGCCAAGGAGGACACCATGTGGCGCATGCTTTCTCTTGCACTGTCGATGCTGCTGCTCGCCGGCTGCGCGACGCAGCCCGCCTTCCAGGATGCCGAAGCCAGGCAGTTTTACAGCGTTCCGGGAAAATCGGTAATCTATATCGTGCGTGAAAAACCCGATCTCCATCCCCACCCGACCGTGGTGACGCTCGACAATGGCACCGAGGGGCTTACCTATCCGGGCACCTTCCTGCGCTGGGAAGTGGCGCCGGGGGCGCACCGCATCGCCGGCTTTGGAGGCGATGCCGGCGCGATCAGGCTGGATACCGAGCCGGGGAAAATCTATTTCATCCGGCAAACCGTCATGCCCGTGCAGAACCTCATGCAGTCGCAATTCAATCCCCTCAGCGAACCGGACGGCCGCGCTGCGGTAGCGCGCAGTCCCTACATCGCTTCCCTGTGAAACCCGGCATCCCCACGTCCACGCTCCGCAGCCTGTTTGTGCTGTCAGCCGCGCTCGTCGCAGGCTGCATCACGCCGCTGCCGCCAGCGCCGCGCGATCTCGAAGCGAAGCGCTTTGAAGCCGTGCCCGGCAGGGCCGTGATCTACGTGGTGCGCGACCAGCCCGATTTCACCCGGGAGCCCACCAGCGTCGTGCTCGACGACAGCGTCATGGGCACCAGCTACCCGGGCACCTATTTTCACTGGGTGGTGGCGCCGGGACGGCACCGCATTGCCGGGTTTGCCAGCGACAGCGGGGTGATGGTGCTGGACACCACCGCAGGAAATATCTATTTCATCCAGCAGTCGGTGACCAGAACGCTCGGCATGACGCGCTCGATTTTCCGGCCAGTGCATCCGGTGCATGGGCGCGATGTCGTGCTGCGCAGCGAACTGGTGGCATCGCAATGACCACGCCTTCGATTGTGCTGCGGCTGGGCCTGGCGCTCGCCATAGCATCGTGGATCGCGGGCTGCACTTCCACGCCCCAGGCATCGCGCGAGCACGATGCCGAAGCCAAGCAGTTCACCGCCCACCCCAATACCTCCACCCTCTACGTCTATCGCAACGATTTTGCCAGCGCATTCAACGAGGATTCCGTGTTGTTCGTGAATGGCCGCCTGGTCGGTTCCACCCTGCCCAAAACATTCTTCCGCCTGAACCTGCGCCCCGGCACCCAGCTGCTGCAGGGCATGGCCGCGGACAACGGCCGGCTGGCCATCAGCACGCAACCCGGCGAAGTCTATTTCGTGTCGCTCAGCGTCATCGGCGGCCAATCGCATTTTTTCCTGGTCAACCCCGCAACCGGCCGCAAAACCCTCGCCGCCTGCTGTGAATTGATGGAAAACTGGGCCCCCGGCCAGCGGCCCTTGCTTAGATGAGCAAAATCGTTGATAATGCGCGCCTTTCGCTCCTGCCACAGACGGCCCCGGAGCAGCATTCAAGGATGTCGTGATGAAAGCCAAAATTCACCCTGAATACAACGAGATAAACGTGGTCTGCAGCTGCGGCAACACGTGGACGACGCGCTCCACGCTGGGCAAGGACCTGCATGTCGAGGTGTGCTCGGCCTGCCATCCCTTCTACACCGGCAAGCAGAAAATCGTCGACACCGCTGGCCGCGTCGAGAAATTCAAGCAGAAATACGCGCGCAAGCCTGCCGCAGCGCCCAAGGCCGCAGCCTGATTCAATCCCGCAGCACGCGCAAAGGGCAGCCGAGGCTGCCCTTTGTTTTTTCCGCACCGTCTCCCATGCAGCATCAGAACGCGGCCACCACCCCGTCGCTGCGCGGATCAGCGCCCCCCTCGAGCACGCCGTTGGCGTGGCGGATGATGGCGCCGGCGTGGCCGACGGTCTCGTCGTAAGGTTGCAGAATTTCGATTTCGTGGCCACGGTCCGCCAGGGCCTGGGCAACCGCAGCATCAAAGCGTGATTCGAGCTTAAGCGTCTCGCTGGTCTGCCCCCAGGTGCGGCCAAGCAGCCAGCGCGGGCTGCTGATTGCGGTCTGCGGATCCATGCCGTAAGCGACGGCGCGCGTGAACACCGCGCACTGGGTCTGCGGCTGGCCGTCGCCGCCCATGGTGCCATAGACCATGGTGCGCCCGCCCTTGAGCTGGGCCAGCGCCGGATTCAGCGTATGAAAAGGCTTGCGGCCGGGCCTGAGCGCATTGAGTGCCTGCGCATCCAGCGCAAAACTGCAGCCGCGATTCTGCCAGTTGATGCCCGAATCCTTCAATACGATGCCGCTGCCGAATTCGTGATAGATGCTTTGTATGAACGACACGGCGCGGCCCGCGCCGTCGATCACCCCCATCCACACGGTGTCGCCAGGGCCGACGCCACGCCTGCCTGCCGCGCCCCATGGCGCAGCCTGGCGCATGTCGATGGCGGCGGCGAGTTCACGGATATGGCTGCGCGAGAGCAGCTTGCGCGGATCGACCGTCATGTAATCGGGATCGGTGATGTGGCGGTTGCGCACCTGAAACGCCTGCTTGGTTGCCTCCACGCACAAGTGCACATAGTCGGCGGTGGCTGGCCCGACACTGCGAATGTCCAGTTCGTCCAGTATGCCCAGGATCAGCAGCGAAACCAGGCCCTGGGTCGGCGGCGTCATGTTGTAGAGCCGCCCCGCACTGTGCGCGAGCGACAATGGGTCGCGCAGCCGTGCGCGGTGCGCGGCCAGATCGTCCAGCGTGAGCGGGCTGCCGGCGTGCTTGAGATCCCTGGCAATCGAGCGCGCCAGCGCGCCGCGGTAGAAATCGTCGGTGCCCGCCTTCGCGATGCGCCGCAGCGTGGCGCCCATGCGCTTTTGCACGAACACGCTGCCGGCAGCTGGCGCGGCGCCCTTCACCAGGAAAGTCTGGGCAAAACCCGGCTGTGGCGCCAGTTCGGCCTGCTTGCTGGCGGTATTGCGTGCCTGGCTCGCGGTCACCGCGATGCCCTGCTCGGCGTAATGAATCGCGTCTTCAAGCAGGCGCGCCAGCGGCAGTCGCCCCTTGAGCGTGCGCCGCGACAGTTCGTAGGCCGCGCCCCAGCCTGAAATGGTACCGGCCACGGTATTGGCGGCAACGCCGCCGCGGAACGGAATGCTGCCGGTGATGCCGCGCTCGCGGTACCAGTCTATCGAAGCCGCGCCGGCCGCAGCGCCGCAGGCATCTATCGCGCCGGGCGACTTGCCCGGCAGATGCACCAGCCAGAAGGAGTCGCCGCCGATGGAATTCATGTGTGGATAGACGACGGCGATGGTTGCGGCAGCGGCGATCATCGCCTCGACCGCATTACCGCCCTCGCGCAGCACCGCCAGCGCGGACTGGGCTGCCAGGGCGTGCGGCGCGACCGCCATGCCGCGGGTGCCGCGGATTGAGTGGATCATGCGTGGCTCGCGAATCGCAAAAGGCCGATTCTACGCGACGCTGCCGGCGGGTTAAACCACGTCAGGAAAATGAAGGGGGCGGAAATTCCTCGTCACCAGCCGATCACCCTGGGCAGCCACAGCGCAATCTGCGGGAAGAAAAACACCAGCGTCACTGCCAGCAACTGCATTGCGACGAAGGGGATCACCCCGATGTACATGTGACGGGTGGTGACCTCGGGCGGCGCCACCCCGCGCAGGAAAAACAGCGCCCAGCCGAAAGGCGGCGTGAGAAATGAAGTCTGCAGCGTGACGCAGATCAGCATGCCCAGCCATACCAGGTCGACGTTCTGCGCCATGAACACCGGCAGGAACAGCGGCACCGCGATATAGCTGATTTCTATCCACTCAATGAAAAAGCCCAGCACGAAAATCAGCATGATCAGGAACCAGATGTCGGCGCTCACCCCGCCCGGCAGGAACTCGAACAGCGCGAAAATGAGATCCTCGCCATGCAGGCCGCGAAAGGCGAGCGCGAATACCTGGGCGCAGATCAGGATGAACATCATCATCGCGGTGATCTTGGTCGTGGTCTGGCAGGTTTCGCGCAGCACCTGGAACGAGAATCGCCCCGAGAACGAGGTCACCAGAATGGCACCCAGCGCGCCCATGGACGCGGCCTCGGTCGGCGCGGCCACGCCGCCGATGATGGAACCCAGCACCGACATCACCAGCAGCACCGGCGGCACCACCACCTTGAAGAAGCGCGTCCACAACTGCCGGCGCGATACCGCATCACGCTCTTCGACCGGAATCGGCGGTACCAGGTCCGGCTTCACCATGCCGATGATCACGATGTAGATGCAGTAGATTGCCGCCAGCAGCATGCCGGGCATCACGGCGGCGGCGAACAGCGTGCCCACCGACAACTGCAGGATGTCCGCGAGCAGGATCAGGATGAGGCTGGGCGGGATGATCTGGCCCAGCGTACCCGAGGCGCAGATCGCGCCGCAGGCAATGCCCGGATCGTAGCCGCGCCGCAACAGTGTCGGCAGGGTGAGCAGGCCCAGCGTGATCACCGTCGCACCGACGATGCCGGTGGTCGCGCCCATCAGCACGCCGACACCGATGATGCCGATCGCCATGCCGCCGCGCAACCCGCCGGCAAGATGCCCCACCACGTCGAGCAGGTCGTCCGCCAGGCGCGACTTCTCCAGCATCACCCCCATGAACACGAACAGCGGGATGGCCAGCCACTGGTAATTGGCGACCACGCCATAAATGCGCGCCGGCAGCAGGTTGAACAGCCCCGCACCAAAACCCAGGAAACCGAACACGAAACCGGTGGTGGCGAGCGTCAGCGCCACCGGCACGCCTATCATGAGCAATGCAAAGAACGCCACCAGCATGAGGATGGCGAGTATTTCGGTTCCGCTCATGATTTGAGGGCCTTCAGCTTTTCAAGGGTGCCAAGAACGATTGCAATGCACTGCAGGATCAGGATAAAAAATCCTAATGGAATCAATGCCTTAAGCACCCACCTGTGGGTCAGGCCACCAGGGTCCGAGGACTGCTCGCTGATCACATAGGATTGCTGCACGTACTTGAGCGAGAGCCAGATGATCGCCGCCGAGATCGCAATGCACAGCAGCGCGGAGAACAGATCGACCAGCAGCTTCTTGCGTTCGCTGAAGTTGGCATAAAGCACGTCCACGCGCACGTGCTCGCCGTGCAGCAGCGCATAACTCATGCCGAACAGGATGAGCGGCGCCAGCAGATGCCACTCGAGTTCCTGCGCCCACACCGAACCCTGGCTGAACAGGTAGCGCAGCAGCACGTTGACCGCCATCAGCACCACGATCACGAGCGCGAGCCACGACGTGGCCCGGCCCGTGAGATCGATGAAGCGCTCTATGCCCGCGCGCGCGCCGCGCGAAGACGCCGCGGGATCAGCCACGGATCTTGTTGTGGTAGACGGTCTCGCTGTAACCCGCCCAGGCATCGTACTTGGCCTTGTATGCCATGTACGAAGTGTGCACCTTCTTGGTTAAGGGATCCTTCGCCACCGCTTCGTCGAGCACCTTCTTGGTGGCATCGCGCAGCGCCTTGACCACGGCATCGGGCAGCGGCCGCGCAACCACCTTCTGGTTTTTCACCAGGTCTTCCATCGCCTCGGCATTGGTGCGCTGGCACCACGCTTCGCTGATCACGTTGCAGGCCGCGCTGGCGTTTTCCACCACCGCCTGCAGATCCTTGGGCAGCTTGTCCCACGCCGCCTTGTTGATCAGCAGTTCCGACACCGTGGCGGTCTCGTGCCATCCGGTGGTGTAGTAGAACTTGGCCGCCTTGTGCAGGCCGAGACGGCGGTCCTGGTAGGGGCCGACGAATTCGGCGGCGTCGATCACGCCGCGCTCCAGCGCCGGGAAAATCTCGCCGCCGGGCAGCAGCTTCACGTCCACGCCCAGCGTGGCGTAGACTTTGCCCGCGAGACCCGGGATGCGCATCTTCAGGCCCTTGAAATCCGCAACCGACTTGATTTCCTTCTTGAACCAGCCCGTCATCTGCACGCCGGTATTGCCGCAGGGAAAAGCCACCATGCCGAACGGCGCATAGACCTCGTTCCACAACGCCATGCCGCCGCCGTCATAAAGCCAGCCGTTCATGCCCTGGAAATTGAGTCCGAACGGCACCGCGGTGAAGTACTGTGCGGCGAAGGTCTTGCCGGTCCAGAAATAGCTGTTGGCGTGGTTCATTTCCACCGTGCCAGCGCGCACCGCGTCGAAACCCTCGAGCGCGGGAATCAGCTCGCCTGCGCCGAACACCTGGATTTTGAGGCGGCCGTTGGACATCGCTTCGATGCGCTTCGCGAGATCGACGGCGCTACCCGGTCCGTCCATGTAAAACGGCGCGCCCTTGGGATAGGCGCTGGTCATTTTCCAGGTGAAGGTCTGCTGGGCACGGGCGATCATCGGAAAGCCGGCGATTGCGGTGCCGGTTGCGGCGATGGCGCCGCCCTTCAGGAATTTCCTGCGGTCGTTACGCATACGGGTTCTCCCTTGCTTGTTTGAAAAGAGGAGCGCAGGCCACCTTACCCTCAAATGACAACGGGATGCAATGACCCGGCGCAATAAAATTGCGGACGCAGCGCGATGCGCTGCAGCACGCACGCCCGCGAACGGCAGCCGCCGTCCCCGGACGCACGCCACCTGCGGATTTAATAAGTCTTGTACTGCAGATACTTGCCGCTCATGGTGATGCTCACGCGGTCGCCCTTGGGATCGGGTTCGCGCGTGAGATCCATCTTGAAATCGATGGCGCTCATGATGCCGTCGCCGAATTCTTCGTGTATCAGCTCCTTGAAAGTGGTGCCGTAGACGCTGACCAGTTCATAAAAGCGGTAGATCAGCGGATCGGTCGGCACCGCGGTAGGCAGCGAGCCCTTGTACGGCACCTGCTGCAGCAGCAGCACCGCATACTCGGGCAGGCCCAGCAGCTTGCCGGCGGCTTCGGCCTGCGGCTTGGTCATCTGCATCTGCCCGAGCAGCGCGGCGGTCGTCCATTCCTTGCTCTGGCCGACAACCTTGGCGATCCTGGCCCAGGTCAGGCCTTTCTTGATTCTGGACATCACCACCATCTCGGTGACGTCGGCGCGCGTCATCGGTTTGGCCATGCTGGCGGCGGCAAGCAGGGCCTCGGGGGCATCGGATTTTTTCATCAGTTTCTCCTTGGTCAGTGTCTGAGGTTGACAACAACAGCTTTTTCAACGGGTTTGGCCGGCGCGTCCGCACCGGTGGCGGTTTCGCCCAGGCCGGGCCTGACCACGGGCGGGTGCCGCGGGTCGTAGTCTGCCGGCAGCTCTTCGCTGAACAGCCTGGAGCGGCTCACCAGGAAATCCACCAGATGATTGCGAATGGCGTAGTACTGCGGCTCCTTGTGCACGGTATGGCGCGTGCGGTCGCGCGGCAGCGTGTTGTGCACGATCTCGGCGATGCGTGCATGCGGTCCGTTCGACATCAGCAGTATCTTGTCGGCGAGCAGCATGGCTTCGTCGACGTCGTGCGTGATCATGAACACCGTCTGGTGCGTCGCTGTGCAGATCCGCACCAGCTCGTCCTGGATGTTGCCGCGCGTGAGCGCATCGAGCGCGCCGAAAGGCTCATCGAGCAGCAGCATCTTGGGCTGGATGGCGAATGCGCGCGCGATGCCCACGCGCTGCTTCATGCCGCCCGACAGCTCCGAAGGCTTTTTATGTTCGGAGCCGGTAAGCCCGACCATGTCGAGATAGCGCTGGCAGATGCCGTCGATCTGCGTCCTGTCGTGGCCGGGCCAGCGCGAACGCACCGCGAACTCGACGTTCTTCCTGGCGCTGAGCCAGGGCATCAGCGCATGGCCCTGGAACACCACGCCGCGGTCGAGGCTGGGCCCGGCGACTTCGCGCCCGTCCATGACCACGGTGCCGGCGCTGGCGGCATCGAGGCCGGCCAGCACATTGAGTATGGTGGTCTTGCCGCAGCCGGAGTGGCCGATGATGCACACGAACTCGCCTTTTTCGATGCTGAAATGCACGTTCTCGAACACCACGGTGTCGGGCTTGCCGCGCGCCCCGGGAAACTTGCGGGTCAGCCCTTCGACTTTCAGAAACGCGCTTTGCATGCTCATTCCACGTAAGTGACGAATTTCTGCAGACGGCTGAACAGGAAATCCAGCGCCATGCCGACCACGCCTATCATGAGGATCGCGAAAATGACGTTGGTGAGCGAAAGGTTGTTCCACTCGTTCCATACGAAATAGCCGATGCCGGTGCCGCCGACCAGCATTTCCGCAGCCACGATCACCAGCCAGGCGATGCCCATCGATATGCGCATGCCGGTCATGATGGTCGGCGCCGCCGCCGGCAGCACGACGCGGAAGGCCTTGCGCAAGGTGCCGACTTCCAGCGTCTTGGCAACGTTGAGCCAGTCGCGCCGCACGCCGGCCACGCCGTAGGCGGTATTGATCAGCATCGGCCATACCGAGCAGATGAAAATCACGAAAATCGACGAGATTTCCGAATCCTTGATGGTGTAGAGGGCAAGCGGCATCCACGCCAGCGGCGAAATCGGCTTCAGCACCTGAATGAAGGGATCGAGCGCGCGATACACCAGCGGCGACATGCCGATCAGGAAACCCAGCGGAATCGCCAGCATCGCCGCCAGCACGAAGCCACTGGCAACCCGGGCAAGCGAATACGCGAGCTGTATGCCTATGCCCTTGTCGTTGGGCCCCCTGTCGTAGAAAGGATCCGCCAGGTGCTTCCACACGGTTGCGCCCATCTCCGCCGGCGTCGGCAGTCCGCTGGTCTTTTTGGTGTCCTTGCCCATCAGCTGCTCGTATTCCGAGAGCGCTGCGCCGCCTTTCTCCGGGGCATGCGTCGCCGCCTGCCAGATGCCGAGAAAAACCAGAAACAGCAGCAGCGACAGGACGGCGGAACGCAGGGCAAGTGATTTCGCCATGATTCCGCTTACACCGTGCGCTTGATCGCGAAGCTCGCGAGATAGGCATCAGGCCTGGAGGGGTCGAACTCCTTGCCCATGACCGTGAATTTCTTGCTGGTGGTCGAAGGCGGCTTGAGCCCCACTTCCTTCATCAGCCTGGCGGCATCGGTTGCCAGGAACACTTCGCGCGCAACCTTGGCGTAGTCGACATTTTCCTTGAGCTGCCCCCAGCGCTTCATCTGGGTGAGGATCCACACTGCGAACGAGTGCCAGGGGAAGGGATCGAAGTCGATGCGGTTTGGCACCTTCATCACATTGCCCAGGCCATCGGCATAGGTTCCCGTGAGCACCTGCTCGATCACCGTGACCGGCTGGTTCAGGTAATTGGCCGGCGCAATGGCCTCGGCGATCTGCTTGCGGTTTTCCGGCCTGGCGGCAAATGCCGTCGCCTCCATGATCGCCTTGAGCAGCGCGCGGTAGGTGTTGGGCATGGTGGTGACGAACTCCTTGCTGGCGGCGAACGCGCAGCACGGATGGCCTTCCCAGATGTCCTTGGTCAGCATGTGGATGAAGCCGACGCCGTCGAACACCGCGCGCTGGTTGACCGGATCCGGCGCGAGAAAGCCGTCAATGTTGTCGGCGCGCAGATTGGCCACCATTTCGGGCGGCGGCACCGCGCGAATCTGGATGTCCCTGTCGGGATCCAGCCCGTGCTCTGCCACAAAATAGCGCAGCAGGTAATTGTGCATCGAGTAATCGAAAGGCACGGCAAACTTGAAGCCCTTCCACTGCCTGGGATCGCGCTTGTCCTTGTGCTTGATCGCCAGCGTGATGGCCTGGCCGTTGATGTTTTCCACCGCCGGCATGGTGTAGGGAATCGGCTTGGCACCCACACCCAGCGTGATCGCCAGCGGCATCGGCGACAGCATGTGCGCGGCGTCGTATTCCTTGTTGATGGTCTTGTCACGGATCACCGCCCAGCCGGCAGTCTTCACCACGTCGACGTTGAGGCCCTGGCGTGCGTAAAAGCCCATGGGCTGGGACATGATGATGGGCGTGGCGCAGGTGATGGGAATGAAGCCGACCTTGATCGAGGGCTTTTCGATCTTGCCCGACTGCGCGAACGCCTCCTTTGCCGCCCCCAGCGGAAACAGCGTGGATACCGCGGCCATCGCCGTGCCGGCACCAACCGCCCGGATAAAATTGCGGCGCGTCGCATCGTGGGGAAACAGCGCACGCATCACCGCAGATTCAACGACACGGTTGCCGAGCATTTCGCTGTCGCTGCTGTGCGCGGCCAGATCGGCGTCATGTTCGGCGCGGCTGGCATGCTGGCCGCAGCCGCAGCCTGCGGCGGAGAGTTTTACATCAGGACTGAAAGGATCCTTGAACGCAGACATGGCGCCTCCTGTAATGTTCGACGCCCTGCCTTGAGCAGAATGCATACCAGCCCCGCCCGCGGTGGCAGCGCTGTTTTGAGGTCCAGTCGCAACAATCTGTTTTGCATGATTTATTTTTCATGCGTTCGGGCTTTGCCGCTGCACTTTGCGGGTGCGTGCAGATACCGGCCGCACGTTAATAGTGCAACGCGCACTGGATTCGGGCGCCGGTTCCGGAGGCACCGCATGCCGTCCGGCGCGCTGCGCCGGTTCGCACGCTCCGGCCTCACCGTCGCGCCTGGCGTGATCGACGCACGCCCGGGCATGATGTTCGCCTGCCTTGCCCGCACTTCACCGCCAGACAAAAATGCGCAGGGGCATCTGCGACTCATCAGCACCATGCATGCCATCGGCGAGCCGTTCGCCAAGCAGCGCCTGCGCATTTCGCGCCAGCGTTGCGAAATGCGATAATCGGGGCCTGAATGAAAACAATAATTCCATCAGGAAGCGCGGCAACCGACGCCAGCCGCCCCTTACGGCATGTCCATGATCCTGCAACGTAACGTCCTGATAGTGCTGCTTTGCCTGGCATGGCTGCTGCCGGGCCTGATCGGGCATGAGCCCTGGAAAACCGAGGAGGCCTATACCTTCGGGCTGGTTCACTCGCTGCTGCAGGGCGGGTCGTGGGTCGTGCCGCACCTCGCCGGCGAGCCGTTTCTCGCCGAACCGCCGCTGTTTCACCTGAGCGCTGCGGCCAGCGCAATCCTGTTTTCGCCCTTTTTCCCCGTGCACGACGCCGCGCGCCTGGCGGCCGGCTTTTACATTGCGCTCGCGCTGCTGTTCTGCGGGTTTGCGGGACGCGAACTGCACGGCAGCAGGCAGGGCGCGATGACGGCATTGCTGCTGCTCGGCTGTTTCGGCCTGGTGGTGCGCAGCCACCAGCTCATCAGCGATGTCGCCGCGCTCGCCGGTTTCGCAATCGCCTATTACGGCCTGGCGCTGGCCCTGCGCCGCGCGCTGCCGGGCGGCCTGTGGCTGGGCACCGGACTCGGGCTCGTATTCATGACCCAGGGGGTGCTGGAAGCGGCGATCATCGCCGTCATCATCGTGCTGCTGCCGCTTGCGTTTGGCGCCTGGCGCAGCCGCAACTACGCGCTTGCCGCACCGGCAGCGCTGCTGGCCGCCGCCCCCTGGCTCGCGATCTGGCCCCTGCTGCTGCATGCGCAGTCGCCGCAGCTGTTCAGCGCCTGGCTGCATGCCGGCACGCTCGCCCGCCTCACGGAATTCCAGGGCGCCGGCGTGCTTTACTATTTGCGCATACTGCCCTGGTATGCATGGCCGGTGTGGGCGCTCGCGCTGTGGACGCTGTGGCAGCAACGTGCCGGCGTCCCGGACAAGCCTGCGCTGCAGCTCCCACTCGTCGGCTTCCTGGTCACCCTCGGCATGCTCGGCATCTCCGGCGAGTCGCGCGAACTCTACGCGCTGCCGCTGCTGCTGCCGCTGACCCTGCTCGCCGCACCAGCTCTTTCCACGCTGCGGCGCGGCGCGGCCAACGCCTGGTACTGGTTCAGCGTCATGGGCTTCAGCTTCTTCATTGCCGTGGCGTGGTTTTACTGGGGAGCGCTCGAACTCGGATTCCCGTCGCGCCTGCACCAGCACCTGCACACCATCAGGCCGGGTTACGAATTCGGTTTTCGCCTTCTGCCCTTCATCCTGGGCCTGGTCTACACGTCGGCATGGTTCATCGTGCTGCGGCGGCTGCAGCGAAACCCCGAGCGGCCGGCGATCGTATGGGCCTGCGGCATCACTGCGATCTGGGCCCTGCTCGCAACGCTGTTCATCGGCTGGGCGGACACCGCCAAAAGCTACCGTGGAATGATGGCCGACATGACGCGCGTGCTGCCCGGGAGCTACAGCTGCATGTCCAGCCGTGACCTCGGCGAAGCCCAGCGCGCGCTGCTGCGTTATTACACGGGCATCATCACCTATCGTGAAGAAGTGCCCGGGCGGCGCCGTGACTGCGAGCTGCTGCTGGTGCAGGGCAAACCGCTCGACGAAAGCTGGCTGCCCGAATACTGGAAGCAGATCTGGGAAGGCCAGCGGCCTGGAGACAAGGATGAGCGCTACCGGCTTTACGCGAAAGCGCGAAGCGCGGCTCAGTAACTCAGGTACGTGCAGCGGTCGCAGGGTGATCCGGCGCTGCGCCGCGAAACGGACTTCTGGCGCAACTCGCGCAGCCACGGCTGATTATAGATGTCCAGGGCATGCTGGCGGTTGACATCGCCTTTGGGGTACTGCGCCTTGCCATCCATGCAGCACATTGCCACCACGCCGGTCGCGGTAATGGAAAGATCAAACCAGCGATGGCATGGCACGTCGGGAACCAGCGACTGCGAATTTTCCGTAACGACTTCACCCAGCCAGTCGTTGCGCGGCAGCATTGCCACTTCAAATGCCGGGTAACGGTTGCGCGTCCAGTGCAGAAATCCGTGATCGCTGGATCTGTCATACGAAACACGGGTAAGCCTGACCATGAAATCAAGCTCACCCGCGGCTTTCTTGCGGTGCAACGCGTCCAGACGCGACAAGGTGCGCTCAAACGGGATTTTCATCGTCTCCTCGTATTCTTCCGCATTGTCAAAATTAAGAGAGATATTGAGATAGGCGATGGACTTTACGCTTTTCAACCGATCGATCTTGCGCTCGGTGAGCGCCGAACCGTTGGTTATCAGGCTGATCGAAACCGCCGGCAGTCTTGCGCAGGCGAGTTCGATGATGTCAAACAGGCGCGGTTCGATGAAAGGATCGCTCAGCTTGTAGGGCGCGAATTGAAACGGCTGATCGCGAGGCATCGCCGTCAAATCATCTATGACTTTCTGGATGAGCGAATCCGGCATCTTCGTCCCTTTGCGCTCGATGACCGGATAGGGACAGAATGTGCACGCCGCGTTGCACACCGCCAGAGTTTCAAGATGCACAATGGCCGGGTAATCCAGATACCCATGCCCACGCAGGTAGTGCGCCTTGCTGGTGATCTGCCTGCCCAGCGCTTCGAAATCATAATAAGGCTGAGTCGCCCAGTCAGCCAGTTTCGCGTCAAACCTGCGCGTCCCCCGGAAGATCTCCCTGAATATTGATTTCAGCATGAATCTGGCATACTCCCGCGCTCCAATGCGATCCGCTAATGGCCGCTGCTTGTTTATTCGGTCAGGTGTGGCAATTGCCGCCGCCTTCGCGCTGGTCTGCCGGGTGGTCGCGGATTGCGCATTATGGCCGGGATTATCTCATACGGCACTGCGGGGCGCGCCGCTATAATGGATGCCATGCAAGACACTCTGCAGCGTTTTCTGTTCGAGCATGCGCCTATTCGCGGCGAAATCGTGCATCTGGATGCCACCTGGCGCGCCGTGCTCGAGCGCCATGATTATCCCCCGGCGCTGCGCGGCATTCTCGGCGAGCTGATGGCCGCCTGCGCGCTGCTCGCGGCAACGCTCAAGTTCGACGGCGCGGTTGCCCTGCAGATGCAGGGCAGCGGGCCGGTCAAGCTCATCGTCGTCGAGTGCACCGCCGCCCACACCATGCGCGCCACCGCCAAGTGGAGCGGAGTACTTGCTTCGTCCGGGCTGCACGAGCTGCTGGGCGAAGGCCGCTGCGCGATCACGCTGATACCTGAAGACGGCAGACAGGGCTATCAGGGCGTGGTTGCGCTGGAAGGCCGCAGCGTGGCGCAGATGCTCGAGCACTACATGATGCACTCGGAGCAGCTCGAAACCCGCCTGCACCTGGCCTGCGACGAGCGCCACGCCGCCGGCCTGCTGCTGCAGAAACTGCCACAGCGCGCACGCCAGCACGAAGCGCGGGCTGCGGACCACGGCGACGACTGGGAACGCGCGACGCAACTCGCCGCCACCCTGGCGCCCCGCGAACTGCTCGCCCTGCCGGCGCGCGAAATCCTGCGCCGCCTTTACCACGAAGAAGACATCCGCGTTTTCACCCCGCGCACGATGAGCTTTCTGTGCACCTGTTCGCGCGAGCGCGTTGCCGGCATGCTGCGCATGCTGGGGCGCGCCGAAGTCGAATCGATTCTGCAGGAACGCGGCGCCGTCGATGTCAGCTGCGAGTTCTGCAACAGCAAGTACCGTTTCGACAGCGTGGACGCCGCGCAGGCGCTCGCGGCCGAGCATCTTACCCCGCCGGACACGACCCGCCATTGAGTGACTCCGCGCCGAGCCTCAGCCTGCCATGCTGTGCCGCACAAACCAGGCTCGACACTCCCGGCGATGGGGCGTAAACTGGTTTTCCCCGGACGGCACCAATCCAGAAGTTTCAATAAATTTCCTTTAAAATCAATATGTTAAGGAGAGATTCATGAGCGGCGATCGTGAAGTGGTGGTATTGAGTGGCGTGCGGACGGCTATCGGCGATTACGGCGGCGCATTGAAAGACCTCCCCCCTTCTGAGCTTGCCGGCCAGGTGGTGAAAGAAGCCGTCAGGCGCGCGAAAATCGAACCCGCGCAAGTGGGCACGATGGCGCTCGGCAACGTGATTCACACCGAAGCCAAGGACATGTACATCTCGCGCGTCGCCTGCATCAAGGGCGGGTTGCCGCAGGAAACCACCGCGCTCACCGTCAACCGCCTGTGCGGCAGCGGCCTGCAGGCCATCGTCAGTGCGGCGCAGATGATACAGCTGGGCGATGCCGACGCCGCGGTCGGCGCGGGCGTGGAATCGATGAGCCGCGGCGGCTACCTGATGCCGACGCTGCGCTGGGGCCAGCGCATGAACGACGGCGGCGTGATCGACATGATGGTGGGCGCGCTCACCGATCCCTTCGATACCGTGCACATGGGCATTACCGCCGAGAACATCGCCGAAAAGTGGAAAATCACCCGCGAGCAGCAGGACGAATTCGCGGTCGAAAGCCATCGCCGCGCCATCAACGCCATTGAAAAAGGCTACTTCAAGGATCAGATCCTGCCGATCGAGCTGAAAACGCGCAAGGGCACGACGGTATTCGACAAGGACGAGCATCCACGCGCCGATGCCACGGTCGAGGGCATGGCCAAGCTGCGTGCCGTATTCAAGAAGGAAGGCTCGGTGACCGCAGGCAATGCTTCTGGCATCAATGACGGCGCAGCCGCCATCGTCATGATGGAAAAGGGCGCAGCGCAGAAAGCCGGGCTCAAGCCGATGGCGCGCCTGGTGTCGTATGGCTTCGCCGGCGTCGATCCCAAGATCATGGGCATAGGCCCGGTACCTGCTGTGCAGAACGCGCTCAGGCGCGCCGGCCTCAAGGTCGAAGACATGGATGTGATCGAATCCAACGAGGCGTTCGCGGTGCAGGCGCTCGCCGTGTCCTGCGATCTCAAGTTCGATTCCAAGAAAACCAACCCCAACGGCGGCGCCGTCGGCCTTGGCCATCCGATTGGCGCCACCGGCGCAGTGCTCACGGTAAAAGCGCTTTACGAGCTGCAGCGCACCGGCGGACGCTATGCGCTGGTCACCATGTGCATAGGCGGTGGACAAGGCATAGCCGCAGTGTTCGAGCGCATCTGATCCGCTGCAGAAACTGCAGCAGGAAAATCGCCGCGCTAATGCGCGGTGTTTTTTTCCGCTGCGCAAAGGCCGGCAGCACGTACCGCGATTCCTGCTTGCTCCCAGTTGTCCCTGCTTTCTTGCCATATGGACAAACGCCCGGGCCATGCGCATCATAGGCAGCCAGCGATTGAGGTGATTGTCCAAAAACAAGCCAAAGGAGGAGATCAACAATGTGTAAACTGAAACTGCTGGCAGCGCTGGCCGTGCCCGCGCTGCTGACGATGCCGCCCGCGCAAGCCGCGCAAGCGGACTTTCCGCAAAGGCCGATACGGCTCATCATCGGCAGCGCCGCGGGTTCCGGACCCGACATCATTTCACGGGTTCTGGCCGATCGCCTCTACAAATCCTGGGGCCAGCGCATCGTGGTCGACGCCCGGCCCGGCGCGGCCGGCGTCATCAGCGCGGAACTGGCCCTGCGCGCCAATCCCGACGGCTACACCTGGATGATGCTGACCTCGCAGCTGCTGGTCGCCACTTCGGTATTCACCGACGTCAAATTCAACCTGGCCAAGGATTTTCAGTCGATCAGCCTGATCGGCACGGTGCCCTTTGTGCAGTTGATCAACCCGCAACTGCCGGCAAAAACGATACCCGAGCTGATCGCGCTGGCGAAGAAGACGCCGCTCAAATACGGTTCGGCCGGCACCGGCGCATCCGAGCATCTTTCGGGCGTGCTGTTCACCCATCTCACCGGCACCAGCATGCTGCACGTGCCGTACAAGGGCGTGGCCCAGGCCATTTCCGACACCATCGCGCGCGAAGTCCAGCTCACTTACGCCGTGCTGCCGGCCGCGCTGCCGCATATCCAAGGCGGAAGACTGAGGGCATTGGGCGTCACCGCGAAAAAGCGCGCGCCGCTGATTCCCGACGTGCCGTCGATCTCCGAGGTGGTTCCCGGCTACGAAACCCTGGGCTGGTACAGCGTGGTGGCCCCCACCGGCACGCCGGCTGCGGTGCTCAACAAGGTGAGCACCGAAGTGGCCAAGGCGGTCAGGGAACCCGAATTCGGCGAACAGCTCAAGGGACTGGGTACCGAAACCGTAGGCAGCACGCGCGCCGAGCTCGACGCGTTCCGCGCCAGCCAGACGAAGCAGATCAGGGAAGTGGTCAAATTATCCGGAACAAGCGCCAAGCAGTAAGCTGCCGACTGCGCCAGCACAACAGGAAAACGCCGCGTATGCGCGGCGTTTTCATTTGGCCAATCACCGCGAATTCTGGCGACGACCCTTGGCGCAATCACATTCGAGCTGGGCATGGGATGTCGCGCCGCTCCCATGAAAAATTGCATTACTGCCTTACCTGCTTATCCCTTTCCCGAGCCAGCCGCGACAGGCAGAAATGGGTGAACGCCAGCCCCGACAGCACCGGCACCAGCAGATTCACCAGCGGCACGTAAAGCAGTAACGACAGCATGATCCCAAGCAGGAACAGGTCACCGCGCGCGGCGCGCGTGAGGCGCGCGAATTCCACGGCGCTTGCGTGTTCGGCCAGCGCGTCATAACGAAAGATGCGCTGGTTGAGATACGCCGAAGTCAGCACCGGCGCCATTACCGCGCCTATGCCGGTCAGCCATAGCGGCAGCGTGGCGATCCACAGCACCGCAAACACGGTTATGCCGACCGCCGCGTTGAACAGGCTGCCGGCGAGCGTGCCGCCGGCCTCGCGCTTCAGATCGCTGTGATAGCGTTCGGCCACGAAGCTGACGATCACGGGCATGGCAACAACCTCGGTGATGATGAGCGCGGTGACCAGAACTGCCGGCAGGATGGCAACTGCCACCAGCAGCGCGGCCGCGGAATCGATCACCCACGCCGCGCCCCAGCTCTTGAGCCATCCCGCCACTGCCGTCGAGCCGGCGGCAGCGGCAATGCCGCCGGTCCAGGCATCCCAGAACAGCCACGCCAGGATGGTCCACAGTACGATGCTGCCGAGCATGGGCAGCAGCACGACGGCAAGTATGCGCGGCTCGAACAGGTTGCGCGCGGCGCGGGCGAACGCCGCAATGACTTCCTGCATTACAGCAGCCTCCATGCATACAGCAGCAGCGGCATCAATACCGCCGTGATCAGGCCATTGAGCCCCATGCCAAGCCCGGCGAAGGCGCCTGCCTGCTCGCTGACCTGGAAGGCGCGCGCCGTGCCTATGCCATGCGCCGCCACGCCCACCGCAAAGCCGCGTACGCCGTGATCCGCGATCCGCAATGCGTCAAGCACGTATTTCGCCATCATCGCGCCGCTGACGCCGGTCATGATCACCAGTACCGCCGTGAGCGAGGGAATGCCGCCGATTTTCTCGGCAATGCCCATGGCAATCGGCGCGGTGACCGATTTCGGCGCAACCGACAGCAGCGTGGCCTCTCCGGCACCCAGCAGCCAGGCGATGCCCACGGCCGACATGATCGCCGTGACCGAACCCGCCAGCAATGCGCCGGCAAGCGGCAGCGCCAGCTTGCGCAGGCGCTCGAACTGCAGGTAGAGCGGCACCGCGAGCGCAACCGTCGCCGGCCCGAGCAGGAAGTGCACGAACTGGGCGCCATCAAAATAAGTGGCATAAGGCGTGCCGGTAACCAGCAGGGCCGCAACCAGCATCACGATTGCCAGCAGCACGGGATTGAGCAGCGGATTGAAGCCTGCGCGCTGGTACAGCCAGTAAGCGGCCTGGTAAGCAACCAGCGTCAACGTCAGTCCGAGCAGCGGGCTCGTCGACAGGTAAACCCAGATGTCGGCGATGCGCGGGCTCATTCGCCCGCCCCGTCATCGCTGCGGCCGCGCATCAGCGCCTGCATCACCAGTGCGCTGACCGCGATCGCCAGCGCGGTGCTGGCCAGCACCGCCGCGATGATCGGCAGCCACTCGCCTGACACGCGCGAAAAGTGCACCATCACCCCGACGCCGGCAGGCACGAACAGCAGGGACAGGTGCTGCAGGATGCCGTTGGCGGTATCGCGCAGCGGCTCCGCGATGCTGCGGCGCGCGCACAGCGTCAGAAACAGCAGCAGCAGGCCGACAACCGGGCCCGGGATCGGCAGCGCCAGAAACTGGACCACCACCTCGCCGATCAGCTGGTAAACCAGCAATACCGTCAGTGCACCGAGCATGGCTCCCTCCCTTGATTGCGCTGCAGCGAATGCCGCTATTCTAGCGCCGCGCGCCGCTCGGAAAAGGTAAAATGAATCATGCTGACCAAATCCGCGCGCTGATTGATGAAGCCTGCTGCCGACAAGTCCGCCCCGCTCACGCGCTTGCCCGCATGGCGCGCCTTGCAGGAGCATTACCGCAGCGCAGCCGGGTTCAGGCTGCGCGAGCTGTTCGATCAGGATCCCGCGCGTTTCGGGAAGTTCTCCCTGCGCTGCGGCGACATCCTGCTTGATTATTCCAAGCACCTCATCACCACGGATACCCTGCATCTGCTGCTGCAGCTTGCGCACAGCCGCGAGCTGCCGGCCTGGATTGACCGGCTGTTCAGGGGCGACAAGGTCAACCCGTCCGAAAACCGCGCCGCCCTGCACACCGCGCTGCGCGCATCCGGGCCGCTCGTCGTTGACGGCAGGGACATCGCGGCCGACGTCGCGCAGACGCTGAACAAGATGCGGCGCTTCTGCGACGATGTGCGCGGCGGCAGGCTCAAAGGCTTCAGCGGCCGCGCGTTCACCGACATCGTCAACATCGGCATCGGCGGCTCCAGCCTGGGCCCGGCACTGGCGACCGAGGCGCTCGCGCCGTACACCTGCCCCCAGCTGCAGGTTCATTTCGTCTCGAACATCGATGGCGCGCACCTTGCCGGCGTATTGGCAAGGCTCAACCCGGAGACCACCCTGTTCGTGGTTTCTTCCAAAACCTTCACCACGCTCGAAACCCTGGCCAACGCACATTCGGCGCGCGACTGGCTGGTCGCCAAGTCTGGCAGCACAAAAGCCGCTGCCGTGCATTTCGCCGCCGTCACGTCCCGGGCAGCGGCAGCGCGCGAATTCGGCATCGACGCCGGGCGGATATTCGAAACCTGGGACTGGGTGGGCGGACGCTGCTCGCTGTGGTCAGCGGTCGGGCTGCCGCTTGCCCTGGCCATCGGCATGGAAAATTTCAATCAGCTGCGCGCAGGCGCGCACGACATGGACCAGCATTTCAGGACCACGCCGCCGGAGCGCAACATGCCGGTGATCATGGCACTGCTGGGCATCTGGTATGCGAACTTCTTTGGCGCGACGACGCAGGCCATCCTGCCCTACGACCAGTCGCTGCGCCTGCTGCCGGATTATCTGCAGCAGCTCGAGATGGAAAGCAACGGCAAGCGCGTGACGCGGGACGGCTGCGCGGTCGACTATGCCACTGCGCCCGTAATCTTCGGCGCGGCGGGCACCGACGGCCAGCACGCCTTCTACCAGCTGCTGCACCAGGGCACGCAGCTGATTCCGGCGGATTTCATCGGCTGCTGCCAGAGCCACTATGATCTCGGCAGCCATCACGAAATCCTGATTTCGAACTTTCTCGCCCAGACCGAGGCGCTGATGCGGGGCAGGACCGAGGACGAGGCGAAAGCCGAAATGCAGGCCCGGGGCATGTTGCAGGCGGATATCGCGCGCCTGGCGCCTCACCGCGTGTTCCCGGGCAACCGCCCGAGCACTTCCATCCTGATTCGCAAGCTCGAGCCGCGCACGCTCGGCGCGCTGCTTGCGCTCTATGAGCACAAGGTATTCACGCAAAGCGTGATCTGGGACATCAACGCATTCGACCAGTGGGGGGTGGAACTCGGCAAGCAGCTGGCGGGACACATCCTGCCCGAACTGGCGACCGGCGCCCCGGTATCTGCGCACGACGCATCGACCGGCGCCCTGATCAATCACTTCAAGGCAAACCGTCACTAACCAATCGGGGAGGCATCCATGAATGACGAAGCGCTCAACATGAGCATCCGCAAGTTCCTCAAGACCGTGGGCGTCAATTCGCAGCTGGCGATCGAAAAAGCGGTGCACAAGGCCATCGCCGAAGGCAAGCTGAAGGGAAACGAATCTTTTCCGGCGACCATGGCGCTGAAAGTCGGCGCGCTCAACCTGGACGTCAAGTTCGACGGCGAGGTCAAGCTGGAATAAGGCCGGAGCAATGCTAGGGCGCCGGGCCCGGCGCCTTCAGAATAAGCTGGTCGCCGCGCTGGGTCATCTCCAGGCGTTTCAGGAAGTTCATGCCGAGCAGCACCATGTCCGGGTCGAGGCCGTCGGAAACCAGCGCCGCGACATTGCGCATCTCGATTGAGGCCAGTCGCACGCTGTCGAGCCGGGTCTGATAGCCGGGAGCGGGACCCGCCGCTGTCTGCACCGTCACGGCCGGCCCCAGCCGCAGGTTCAGCTGGCGCGCCAGCTGCATCGGCAAGGCCACCTGGGTGGCACCGGTGTCGAGCAGGAAAACCACGCGTTCGCCGTTGATCTCGCCGTCGGCCACATAATGCCCGGAGCGGTTGCGCTTGAGCACGACCTCGCCGCGCTGCTCCTGTTGCAACAGCAGGTGCCGGGGATTGGGATTTTCCTCGCGTGCCAGCCATACAAAGAAAATCCCGTAGAGCACACCGATGATGGCGAGCCAGACGAGCACCAGAGTTGCGGCGCCGCCGCGGGCGCGGCGACTTAATGCGGAATGATGAATGGTGAATGCGGAACGGAACGCGGGAAGCTTGCCGCCGCTTTTCATTCCTTGTTCATCATTCATCATTCATAATTTGAGAAAGTGCTCGCGGTAGTACTTGAGCTCTTCGATGGACTCCTGGATGTCGGCAAGCGCCTCGTGCTTGCCGTGCTTGGTGAGCCCCGCCATGATCTCCGGCTTCCAGCGCTTGGCAAGCTCCTTCAGGGTGCTCACGTCAAGATTGCGGTAGTGAAAGTAAGCTTCCAGCTTGGGCATGTGGCGCGCCATGAAGCGCCGGTCCTGGTGCACCGTGTTGCCGCACATCGGTGATGTGCGCGAGGGCACGTGTCCGGACAGGAAAGCGATCATGCGCTCCTCTGCCGCGGCCTCGCCGAGCCTCGAGGCCTTGACCCGTTCGATCAGCCCCGACTTGGCATGGGTGGACTTGTTCCAGTCGTCCATGGCGTCCAGCACGGCGGCAGGCTGGTGCACCACCAGCACCGGCGCCTCGGCCACGGTATTGAGCTGCGAATCCGTCACCACCACCGCCACCTCGAGAACCCTGTCGGCGTCGGGGTCCAGGCCGCTCATCTCCATGTCGATCCAGATGAGGTTGTTGGGGTCTTGTGCCATAATTATTCTCGAATTTTTCTTGCCTTATTGTGTCATAGTTTGGAATCCACAGACAAAATTCCGCAATGAACACCTTCAGTTATGTTTTCCTCGGCGCCCTGGTGCTGGCCACCCTCACGCGGCTGTGGCTTGCCCGCCGCCATATCGGCCACGTCCGCTCGCACCGGGCTACCGTGCCGCCAGAGTTCGCCGGCCAGATCAGCCTGGAAGCCCATCAGCGCGCCGCAGACTACACCTGCGCCAAAACGCGGCTGGCCACAGCGACGATCGCGGCAGAGGCGCTGCTCCTGCTGTGGCTCACTTTCGGCGGCGGTCTGCAGGCGATGCACGAACTCTCGGCAGCCTGGCTGCCGGAGGGCATCGCGCGCGGGCTGGGGCTGATTGCGCTGGTCACTGCACTCATGACAGCCGCCGAGCTGCCGTTCAGCCTGTACCGCATTTTCCGCATCGAGGAGCGTTTCGGCTTCAACAAAATGACGCCTGGTCTGTTTGTCGCCGACACCCTCAAGTCGCTGCTGGTCGCCGCCCTGTTCGGCATTCCGCTCGCCGCCTGCGTGCTGTGGCTGATGGCGCGGATGGGGAACTACTGGTGGCTGTATGCCTGGCTGGTATGGGTGGCATTCAATCTTTTCATGCTCGCCGTTTATCCGAACTGGATCGCGCCGCTGTTCAACAAGTTCTCACCCATGCAGGACGAGGAGCTCAGGCAGCGGGTGGAGCGCCTGCTGGCCAAGTGCGGCTTCAAGGTCAAGGGCCTGATGGTGATGGACGGTTCCCGCCGCAGCAGTCACGGCAACGCCTACTTCACCGGCTTCGGCAAAACCAAGCGCATCGTGTTCTTCGACACCCTGCTCACGCGCCTGAGCCCGGTGGAAGTCGAAGCCGTGCTGGCGCACGAGCTGGGGCATTTCAAGCTCAACCACGTGGTCAAGCGCATGGCGTGGATTTTCGCCGTCAGCCTGGGGTTCCTGTGGATGCTGGGCTTCCTGATGGACAAGGCGTGGTTTTTTCAGGGCCTCGGCGTGACCTCGCCATCCACCGCGATGGCGCTGATCCTGTTCTTCATCGTCATCCCGAACTTCACTTTCCTGTTGCAACCCCTGCTCAGCATGTATTCACGGCGGCATGAATTCGAGGCCGACCAGTACGCGGCGCAGAATGCCTCGGCGCGCGACCTGGCGTCGGCGCTGGTCAAGCTCTATAAGGACAACGCTTCCACCCTGACGCCGGACCCGGTGCATTCTGCTTTTTACGACTCGCACCCGCCGGCTCTGATCCGCATCGCGCGCCTGCAGCAGGCGTGAGGGCGGAAACGGCCGCGGGAAAATGCCGATGACACTCAGCCTGCTGTCCTGGCCCGTCCTGCTGCTGCCGCTTGTGCTGCACGCGGCTCCCTTTCCCAAGGCTGACCCCAGGGCCGGCAGGCAGGCCTATGAAGAAGCAAAGTGCAGCGCCTGCCACAATTCCCGCATGGGCGGCGACGGCGACCGCATGTACACCCGCCCTGAACGGCGCGTCAAGGACGCCCAGGCGCTGCTGAAGCAGGTGCGCTTTTGCGTCGACCAGACCGGCGCCAGCGTGTTCCCGGAAGACGTGGAACACATCGCCGCCTACCTCAACCAGCAGTTCTACAAGTTCAAGTAAGGCAGACCGCATCATGACCGACCTCACGACCAGGCGCTGCAAGCCGTGCGAAGGCGGGGTGACGCCCCTCACGCCGGACGAAATCGCGTTGCTGGTTAGGCAGCTCAAGGGCTGGCAGTATGCCGGCGGGGTGATCACCAAAACCTATCCGTTCAGGAATTATCACGAGACCATGGCATTCGTGAACGCCACCGCATGGGTTTCCCACCGCGAGGACCACCATCCCGATCTCGCGGTCGGCTACAACCAGTGCCGCGTCGAATATCACACGCACGCCATCGGCGGCTTGAGCGAAAACGACTTCATCTGCGCAGCCAAGCTTGATGCCCTGTTCGATTTGTGACCATGGATTGCGGCATCCCGCGCAAGCCTTGCCCTGCCCGCTACCGCGCTAGCCGCTGATGCCGGCTGACAACCAGCAGCGTTCCGCCGCCAGGCTCGAAGGCCGGATCATCGCCAGCTTCGGGCGCCGTTATCTGGTCGAACTCGCGGATGGCGCAGTATTCGACTGCGTCACCCGCGGCAAGAAAAGCGCCCTCGCATGCGGTGACCTTGTCAGCATCAACCCGAGTTCGCCCGGTGAAGGCGTGATCGAAGAAACAGCGCCGCGCACCACCCTGCTCTATCGCTCGGATGCCTATCGCGAAAAGCTGATCGCAGCCAATGCCACACAGATCCTGGTGGTTGTCGCCGCAATGCCGGGGTTTCATGAGGACCTCGTCAACCGCTGCCTGGCCGCCGCCGAACACGGCGACATGGCGGCGCTGATCGTGCTCAACAAGTGCGATCTTGCGGAGAGCGCAACGGCGCTGTCCGCGCTGGAACCCTATCGCCGCATCGGCTACCGGGTACTGGCGCTGAGCGCCAAGCGCGACATTTCCCCGCTCATGCCCCTTCTGGCGCATCACACCAGCGTGCTGGTCGGGCAGTCGGGGATGGGGAAATCAACGATCATCAACCGCCTGTTGCCGGCGGCCGGCGCGCGCACCGCAGAACTTTCGGCGGCGCTGGGATCCGGGCGCCACACCACCACCAACGCCCGCCTGTATCATCTTGACGCCGGCAGCCACATCATCGACTCGCCGGGGCTGCAGGAATTCGGACTGCATCACCTGACGCTGGACGACACTGCCCGTGCATTCAGGGAATTCAGGCCGCTGCTGGGACAATGCCGCTTCCGCGACTGCAGGCATCTGGCGGAGCCGGGCTGCGCGATTGCCGCAGCCTGCGAAGCGGGCGGCATCGCGGCGCAACGCCTCGCCACGTACCGCAAGCTCGCGGTGGAAGCATCCCGCAGGAAATCGTGGTGAGCCGCACCGGCTTCAGCCCAGGGAATACGCGATGGTGACCAGCAGCACCAGAAACATGCACAGCACCAGCGCGCGCCAGATCAGCCCCACCGTACTTTGCATGTAATCGACGTCGGCTTCGTCTCCTATGCCGACTTCGGGACGGAACTCCGCGCCGTCGGACTGGCGCAGCGGGTCGCCAAGGCGCACGCCGAGGGCACCGCCACCGCTTGCCAGGATGATGCCGTGTGCTGCAGCGGCCCATGAGGGTGCCTGGTTGCGCCAGCAATAAGCCGCATCCTCGAAATTGCCAACGATGGCGAAGCTCGCCGCGGTCATCCGCGCCGGCAGCCAGTCAAGCCAGAAAAAGAAGCGCTCTGCAAAATGCCCGAACTCGCCGAAAGCCGGTTCGCGGCGACCGCCCCATTTTTCGCTCAGCACCGCCGCCATGCGGTAGAGCACGGCGCCGGCCGGACCGAACACGACAAAGCAGGCAACCGGGCCGAATACATGGCGATGCGAGCCGACCAGGCCCAGTTCGATCGCCACGCGCGCGATTTCGCCGGCGCCTGACTCCGCGGCGGATACGCCGCGCCAGCGCCCGAGATAGTCGCGTGCCGTCACCAGATCGCCGTTGCGCAGAGCCTGCATGATCTCGGTGAAATAATGGCTGAACTGGCGGAATCCCATCGTCAGGTACAGCACCGCAATGCTCCACAATAGGGCGAGCAGCGGGCTCATCGCATGCAGCATGTAGTAGACGGCCAGCGTGACGCCGACGACCGGCGCCACCACCAGCAGCCAGGCGATGACGCCCTGGCGGTACTGGCCGGCATTGAACTGCCGCTCCAGGGCGTTCGCGTAGCGGGTAAATGCCAGATAAACGGCATTGCCGTGACGCAGCGGCTGCAGCTGCTCGATCAAAAGCGCCGCAATCAAAGCCAGGAATTTCATTGCGGATAGTCGATTGCAGCGATTTCGACCTCGGTATCGCCCGCCGGGCGGCGCCACATCACGCTGTCGCCAACCCTGGCACCCATCATCGCCCTGGCAAGCGGCGAAGCCCAGCTGATCTTGCCGGCGCTCACGTCGGCCTCGTCTTCGCCGACCAGGCTGAAGCGGTGTTCCGCGCCCTGTTCGTCAATGATGCTGACGGTCGCGCCGAAGTGCACCTCGTCGCGCGGCTGGCCGGCCGGGTCCACCACGATGGCACGGTCAAGCTGGGCGATGAAATAGCGCATGTCACGCTCGATCTCGCGCTGTTTCTGCTTGGCGATGGAATCCTCGGCGACACGCGGCGCGAGCTGTTCATGCTGCTCCTGCAGATCCCTGACCCGCGCCTGCAACTGCTCCAGCCCCTGCGGCGTCACGTAATTCGCATGCGCCGCCACCGGCCGCTCGGGCAGTTCGCCCGCGCTCAGGTCGTCATCGCTTTCCTTAACAAACGCTCGGCTCATGGGCTGCGCTACCGGTTGGCTTGAATGCACGACAGATCAGGCGGCAACCGCGTCGGTCGCCCGTCGCCCGTTTGAACGCTAGTTATACCGTCAGAAGCAAGGCGTGGCAACCGCCTGCGGCAAGAAGCGGCCGGAGCCGGTGGCCGTGAAAAGACTAGGCGTATCCCAGAAAAGCGAGCAGATCGTCCCCGCGCGCCATGGTGTCCCTGTAGCCGAGCTGGATCAGCGCCCTGCAATAGGATTTTTCGAACAGCAGGTAGGACAGCAGGTTGGAACCGCTGCGCTTCATTCCGCCCACGGTATAAAGCAGGGTGCGTATGGTACGCGGCAGTTCGCCGGCATGCATGCCGGCGATTTTTTCCAGTTCCTCGCTCGGCGACAGCAGCCTGAAATCGACGCGGTGCAGCGGGTAATTCGTGGTTTTCAGAACTTCCGGCGGGATGATGTCGATGGTCCGGTTGATGCGCTGCAGGCGCTCGAGATCGACCTCTAGGCTGTCGAGAAATATGCTGTTGAGCGCATGGCCGGCGATCTGGGCGAGAGAAGGGTAGGTTTCGGCGCGGGTGCGCTCGGGTTGCTGCCGCTGCAACTGGCGCCCCACCCCGATCACCAGCAGGCGATCCGCCCCCAGATGCAGCGCCGGGCTGACCGGCGCAATCTGGCGCATCGACCCGTCGCCAAAATACTCGCGGTTGATGTGCACCGGCGGGAAAATGAAGGGCAGCGCGCTCGATGCCAGAAGGTGCTCGATGCCGATCGTCATGGGGGTGCCGATGCGCCGCGCGCGCTGCCAGGGCTGCAGTTCCGGCTCTCCCTGATAAAACGTCACCGACTGCCCCGAACTGTAGCCCGAGCAGGTGACGCTGAAGGCCGTCAGTTCGCCGGCGTCGATGCGGCGCTGGATCGCGGGAAAATCCAGGTAGCGCGCGAGCAGCGCGGCGAGCGGCGAGTTGTCGAGCAGCGACACCGGCGTGCGCGTGAACGCGCCGCCGGTGAGCGCATTGAATATCCAGCGCGAACTGTTGCGCAACACCCCCAGCGGATCGGCGCGGTAAACCTGGTGGACATGAAAATTTTTCCACACCGTCATCAGGCGCCGCACGCCGCGGCGGAAATCTGCCGCGTCTGCCGCCATCACCGCGGCATTGATGGCGCCGGCGGACGTGCCGCAGATGATGGGGAAAGGGTTGTGTGCATCTTTCGGCAGCAGTTCCGAAAGCGCACGCAGCACCCCGACCTGATAGGCAGCGCGCGCGCCGCCGCCGGTCATGATCAGGCCCGTTTTCGGTTTCGAGGATGGATTGTTGTGCATTGCCAATATCCGGCGCGATGCCGCCCCTGCCTTTCATCTCCCGCCGCGCATGGCCATGTTGCCATATCCGGCATGCCTGCTGCCATGCCGGCATGCGGTTCAGTGCATGAGATGCAGCGGCTCCCGTTCGGCAGCCGCCGCACCGTGAGGCGCCAGATACAGCGTTTGCATGCGCGCGCCCAGCATGGTCACGCTGCCTTCCAGGCGGTTATTGCCGGTATCGCTGAATTCGAACCGGTAAACCCGCTTCAGCGCCAGGCGCCCGCTGTCGCGGCGGTGCAGGCTGAAAGCCGCCAGTGCCACGGTGTCGTCGAGCAGCAGCACGCCATCGGCTTCGCAGGCCTGCCGGGCGGCGCGGATTGCTGCTTCCCGTGCGCGCAGGCTGTCGAACCACAGCCATCCCGCAAGCAGCAGCGCAACCGTAGCCAGTTCAAACATTTCCGTACGCCTTGCCCGCGCGCAGAATCTGTCCTGCCGCCGCGGCAGCGTGTCGCACACGTCGCCATAGGCAGCTCATTGCGGGATCGCCACTTCGACCAGCGCCGGCGCGAGCAGATCGACGATGGCCTGCGGCGCCAGGCCGACCAGAAAGCCGCGGCTGCCGCCGTTGATGTAGATGCGCGGCAGGTCGAGTATGGACTTTTCCATGTAAACCGGCAGGCGCTTGCGGGTGCCAAACGGCGAGGTGCCGCCGACACGGTAGCCGGAATGACGCTGCGCCGTATCAGGCGCGCACGGCGCTACACGCTTGGCGCCCATCGCGCGCGCAAGCTCCTTGGTCGAGACCTTCATGTCGCCGTGCATGAGCACGATGAAAGGATCGGCGGCATCATCCTCCATCACCAGGGTTTTCACGACATGATGCTCGTCGACGCCGAGTTCGCGCGAGGACACCGCGGTGCCGCCGCGCTCTTCGTAATCGTAAAAATGCGGGGTGAACTCGACCTTTGCCGCGCGCAGCGCCAGTACCGCCGGCGTGGAGGGAATTTTTTCCTTCATCGCGGCACCCCGCCCAGCATGCGGCACAGGCTGTAGAGCATGCCGGCGGTGGCGCCCCAGATATAGCGCCCCTCAAAGGGGATGGCCATGTAATGGCGATGGCGCCCCCTGAAATGATACTGGCGGCGCTGATAGTTGGCGGGATCGAGGAAATACAGCAGCGGCGCCTCGAACACTGACGCGACCTCGAAAGGGTCCGGCGCCAGTTCGAACGGTGCTTCGACCCAGCCCACCACCGGCGTGATGCGGAATCCCGAGGGAATCTCATAATCGGGCAGGCGTCCCAGGAGCGCGATGCGCGCGCGCGGCAGGCCGATTTCCTCCTCGGTCTCGCGCAGGGCGGTCTCCTCGCGACTGCCGTCGGCGGATTCGACGCGCCCGCCGGGAAAACTGATCTGGCCGGCATGATCGTTCAGGTGCGCGGTGCGCTGCGTGAGCAGCACGTTCATCGCGGCGCCGCGCTTCACCAGCGGCACCAGCACTGCGGCCTCGGTCACCCGCGCACCTTCTTTCAGCGCGATCACGTGCAGGTCGTTTTCCTCGGGTTGCGGCGCAGGATGCGTGAGGCGCTCCGCTATCGATTTCTGCGATAGCGGGAATATTCGGTGCGTTTCGGGTGTTGACGGAACTGAAGCCACGGCGCCTGCTCAACTTGTTTAATTACTTATTGATTTAAAAGATTATTTTACATCCCTCCCGGGGCGGCTGTCATCCTGTCGCGGATGGCTGGCCCGGCAGTTGAGCAATAATGCGGCACGGCTTAGACTGGCAGGCGGTTTCCCCCAACATACTTGATTGAGGAGCAAAAAATGAAATTGCACAGCATGATACTTGCAGTAAGCCTGGCGCTGGCCAGCAGCGTCGCTTTCGCCGGCAGCTGCCCGAAACACATGAAGGCAATCGATGCCGCTCTGCCCAAAGCCAAGCTCTCCGACACGCAGATGGCGGAAGTGAAGAAGCTGCGTGCCGACGGCGAAACCTTCCACAAGGCCGGCAAGCACGCCGAGTCCATGGAAGCCCTCAGCAAGGCGGAGAAAATCCTCGGCATCTAAGCCGGGATTTTCCGCAAGGCTTCAGGATTCCCCGCCTCGCGCGGGGAATTTTTCGTACGTCACGGCATCGTCCGGTCTGATCACTGCGCCTTCCAGCACGCGCAGCAATGCTGCCGCCATGGCCGCGCATGGCGTTATAGCCGCCCGCACCGAGATTCATTTCCATCCTTGAACAGGGTTCGCACGGCCCCGTGCCTTCGATCAGCACGGCGCCTATCGCATCTGCCGCCCTCAACCGCTACACTCTGGCCTTTTGCGCCCGAACATGCCCACCCATTTTCCGCTGCTGTGCGCTGCCGGCTTCATTTCCATAGGGATGTTCCGCCTCACCGATCCGCTGCTGCCGGCGATCGCCGAGGAGTTTGCAAGCAGCATAGGCAGCGTGGCGATGACGGTTACCGCGTTCACGCTGGGCTACGGCATGTTCCAGCTGGTGTACGGCCCGCTGGGCGATCGCATCGGCAAGCTGCGCGTGATGGCGGCGGCGCTGATGGTGGCAGCGCTGGCCGCAGCAGCATGCACCTGGGCAGGATCGGTGGCCGCGCTCACGGCGCTGCGCTTCGCAGGCGGCATGGCCGCCGGTGCCATCGTGCCGCTCGCCATTGCGCACATCGGCGACACCGTTTCCTACGACGCACGGCAGACGGCCATAGGCCACTTTCTCGCCGCCACCGTGAGCGGGCAGATCGTGGGCGGCAGCCTCGCCGGCATGTTCGCGGAATACTTCGGCTGGCGGCTGGCTTTCCTCGCCTTCGGCGTCGCCGGCATGGCCATCGCCGCGCGCATCGGCCTGGCGGCGGTGCGCCTGCCCCGGCCGGCGGCGCCCGGCGCGGGCCACGTCAGGATCACCCACCTCGCACTTCTGCGTCGTCGCGACACGCGCGTGGTGTGGGGTGGCGTGTTCCTTGAGGGTTGCTTCGTGCTGGGCGCGGTACCCTACGCCGGGGCCGCGCTCAAGCACCAGTTCGGGCTGGACTACCTCACCATAGGCCTCATCCTCGGCAGCTTCGGCGTCGGCGGCCTGCTCTACAGCGCAAGCGTGCGCTGGCTGGTTGCGAACCTGGGTGAGCGCGGCATGGTGGTGCTGGGCGGCGTGCTGGTGACGCTGAGCTACGCGCTGCTCGCCACCGCGGCGCAGTGGCAGGTGTACGTCCTGGCGCTGGCGCTGGTCGGCGGCGGTTTTTTCTGCATGCACAGCACGCTGCAGACCCGCGGCACGGAGCTTGCGCCGCAGGCACGCGGCACGGCGATGTCGGGATTTGCGCTCAGCCTGTTCCTGGGCCAGGGCGTGGGTGTCTACGCCGTCAGCCATCTTGTGGACGGGCCGGGCTATGGCACGGCCTTCGCTGTCGCCGGCATCGGCGCAGCACTGATCGCATTCGGACTGAGGATCATGCTGACGGCACCAAAGCCCGCGGCTGACGTCCGCCACTGATCGCGCCCGGCCCCTTTCGCAACCCGCATCCTGCACCCGCGACAGTTCGGGCTGCCGCCTTCCTGCGGCCGGCTATTTTTTCTTCGAGCCCTTGAGCCTGATGCCGACCATGTCTTCGGGTTTCACCCAGGCGTCGAACTGCTGCGCGGTGAGATGGCCGAGCGCCAGCGCCGATTCCTTGAGGGTGAGGCCCTTCTTGTGCGCGTTCTTGGCAATGGCGGCCGCCTTGGCATAGCCGATATGCGGGTTGAGCGCCGTCACCAGCATCAGCGACTCGCGCATCAGCTTGTCGATGCGCTCCAGGTTGGGCTCGATGCCCACTGCACAGTGCTCGTCGAAATTTTCGCAGGCGTGCGCCAGCAGGTGCGCACTGTGCAGGAAGTTGCGGATCACCATGGGACGGAACACATTCAGCTCGAAGTTGCCGGAAGCACCACCGAGGTTGATGGCGACATCGTTGCCGAACACCTGGCAGCACACCATGGTCATCGATTCCGACTGCGTGGGGTTGACCTTGCCCGGCATGATGGAGCTGCCCGGCTCGTTCTCGGGAATGCTGATCTCGGCGATGCCGCAGCGCGGGCCGGAGGACAGCCAGCGGATGTCGTTGGCGATTTTCATCAGCGAGGCCGCCAGCGTCTTCAGCGCGCCATGCGCGTGCACCACACCGTCGCAGGAGCCCAGCGCCTCGAACTTGTTGGGCGCGGTGACGAAAGGCAGCCCGGTGAGCTTCTTCAGCTGGGCGGCAACGTCCCTGGCAAATTTCGGATGCGCATTGAGGCCGGTGCCCACTGCGGTGCCGCCGAGCGCGAGCTCGCACAGATGCGGCAGGGTTGCCTCCACGTGCTTCAGTCCGTGATCGAGCTGGGCGACGTAACCGGAGAACTCCTGGCCCAGGGTCAGCGGCGTCGCATCCTGCAGATGGGTGCGGCCTATTTTTACTATATTATTGAATTTAATAGACTTTTTGTGCAGCGTGGCGCGCAGTTTCTGCACCGCCGGTCTGAGGTCCTTCTGCAGGGCGATTACCGCCGCCACATGCATGGCGGTGGGGAAGGTGTCGTTCGACGACTGCCCCTTGTTGACATCGTCGTTCTCGTGCACCAGGCGTGCCGCGCCGCGCTTGCCGCCGAGGATTTCCGAGGCGCGATTGGCAAGCACCTCGTTCACGTTCATGTTGGTCTGGGTGCCCGAGCCGGTCTGCCACACCACCAGCGGAAAATGCTCGTCGAGCTTGCCGGCCAGCGCCTCGTCGGCCGCCCTGACGATCGCCTCGCCCTTCTTTCTGTCGAGCACGCCCAGCGCCACGTTGGTAAGCGCCGCGGCTTTTTTCACCAGCACCTGGGCGCGCACCACGTCCAGCGGCATGGTTTCGCCGGGAAAGTGGAAGTGATGCAGGCTGCGCTGGGTCTGCGCGCCCCACAGCTTGTCGTCGGGCACCTCGATGTCGCCCATGGTGTCGTGCTCAATGCGGAATTTCTGTGCCATTGCGTCTCCGTAATAAATGGCAAACCGCAAGCGGTGAGCAGGAAAACGAAAAACAGATCAGCCGCGGTTTTCCCGCTTGCTGCTTGCCCGCTTACCGCTTACGTTTCGCCGCTTAAATCAAACTTTTCTGCTCCCCGCGCTGCGCGCCGGCATCGACCACGGTCAGCGCGGTCATGTTGACGATGCGGCGCACGGTCGCGCTGGCGGTGAGGATGTGCACCGGCCTGGCGGCGCCGAGCAGGATGGGGCCGACCGTGATGCCGTCGCCGGCCGCGGTCTTGAGCAGGTTGAATGCGATGTTCGCGGCATCCAGCGTCGGCATCATCAGCAGATTGGCCTCGCCCTTGAGGCGCGAATTGGGAAAAACCTGGTGGCGGATTTCCTCGGACAAGGCGGCATCGCCCTGCATCTCGCCGTCGATCTCGAGGCCGGGCGCGGCTTTTTCGATCAGCGCCAGCGCGGCGCGCATCTTGCGCGAAGTCGGCGTATCGGCGGCGCCGAAACCGGAATGCGAGAGCAGTGCCACCTTGGGCGTCAGCCCGAAGCGGCTGATCTCTTCCGCCGCGAGTATCGCCATCTCCGCCACCTGCTCCGCGCTGGGATCGAAATTGACGTAGGTGTCGCAGATGAACACGGTGCGGCGCGGCAGCATCAGCATGTTCATGGCCGCGTAATTCTTCACGCCACTCCTCAGCCCGATGACCATGTCGAGATAGCGCAGGTGGCCGGTATAGCGTCCGAGTATGCCGCACAGCATGGCGTCGGCAGCGCCCATGTGAATCAGCATCGCGCCGATCAGGGTCGGCAGCCGGCGCATGTCGAGCTTGGCGATTTCCGGCGTGATGCCCCTGCGTTCCGCAAGCCGGTGGTATTCGGTCCAGTACTCGCGATAGCGTGGATCATTGCCGGGATCCACGAGCTCGAAGTCGCGGTCGCGCTTCAGGCGCAGGCCCAAGCGCTCGATGCGCGCCTCTATCACGCCCGGCCGGCCGATCAGGGTGGGGCGGGCGATCCCTTCGTCAATGACCTGCTGTGCCGCGCGCAGCACGCGCTCCTCCTCGCCCTCGGCATACACGATGCGCTTGGGCGCCAGCTTGGCTGCGGCGAACACCGGCTTCATGATCAGGCCGGAGTGATAAACGAATTGGTTGAGCCGCTCGCGGTAGGCGTCAAAGTCGGTAATCGGGCGCGTCGCCACCCCGCTGTCCATCGCCGCCTGCGCCACCGCCGGCGCAACCTTGGCAATCAGGCGCGGGTCAAACGGCCGCGGAATCAGGTATTCCGGGCCGAAGGACAGGTTCTGTTCGCCGTAAGCCATGGCCACGATGTCGGATTGCTCGGCCTGCGCCAGTTCGGCGATCGCCTTGACCGCCGCCAGTTCCATTTCGGTGGTGATGGTGGTCGCGCCGACATCGAGCGCGCCACGAAACACGAACGGAAAGCACAGCACGTTGTTGACCTGGTTCGGATAATCCGAGCGGCCGGTGGCCATTACCACATCGGGTTTTGCCTGCTTCGCCAGCTCGGGCAGAATTTCAGGCTCGGGATTGGCCAATGCGAGAATCAGCGGCCGCTCCGCCATCATCTTCACCATTTCGGGCTTGAGCACCCTGCCGGCTGAAAGCCCCAGGAAAACGTCTGCGCCCTCGATGACTTCCGACAGCGTGCGCGCCTTGGTGTCTATCGCGTACTGCTCCTTGTCGGGATCCATCTCCTCCTTGCGCCCCTTGTAGACCACGCCCTTGATGTCGGTGACGGTGATGTGCTCCCTGGGCATGCCCATTTTCACCAGCAGTCCCAGGCAGGCGAGCGCCGCGGCGCCGGCGCCGGAGACCACCAGCTTCACGTTCCTGATGTCCTTGCCGACCACCTTGAGGCCGTTGAAAATGGCCGCACCGACGATGATCGCGGTGCCGTGCTGGTCATCGTGAAACACCGGTATCTTGCAGCGTTCGCGCAGCTTGCGCTCGACGATGAAGCACTCCGGCGCCTTGATGTCCTCGAGGTTGATGCCGCCGAAAGTGGGCTCAAGGCTGGCGATGATGTCGACCAGCTTGTCGGGATCGTGTTCGTTGATTTCAATGTCGAAAACGTCGATGCCGGCGAACTTCTTGAACAGCACCGCCTTGCCTTCCATCACCGGCTTGGAGGCAAGCGGCCCGATGGCGCCCAGGCCGAGCACCGCGGTGCCGTTGGTGATCACGGCCACCAGATTGCCGCGGGCAGTGTAGCTGCGCGCCTCGGCGGGATCGGCGGCAATCGCCTCGCATACTGCCGCAACGCCAGGGGTATAAGCCAGCGCCAGATCGCGCTGGTTGATCAGTCCTTTGGTGGGAGTGACGGAAATCTTGCCGGGAGTGGGCACGCGGTGGTAATCGAGCGCCGCTTTTCTTAGTTGTTCATCCATGCGGTGGCACCTGAGATAAAACGCGCGCGTCAGGCGGCATTATTTCTTTCAGGTTGCCGGCCCGGTGGCCCGCCCCTTGCCGTCATGAACGCGCGCAATTGAACCGGCAACAAGTGTCCGGTCAGGACAGCAATTATACCGCATGGCCTGTGACGCCCCGGTCGCGCACCGGCATCAGCCATGGCGCACCGCCGCGGTGCGGCCGGTACATAACCGGCCTGCGGCCCATCCGACATATTTCAATTGAATCAACAGATTCTCCCGAAAACCCGGATTCACCGGCGAGTGGCACGAGAGTTGCTGAACACAAGGTTGTATACAACAAAACGGTGCATCAGCAGCATGCCTCTGTCCTACAGTCTGGACGTCGTCACGCTCGGCAATGCGTATGTGCGCGGCGCATTGACGCCGGCGCAGGTCGTCGGCGATATCTGCGCAGCCATCGCCGCTTCCGGCACGCCCGCGCCGGTGTGGATTCATGTCGCGCCGCGCGAAGCGCTGCTGCAGCAGGCCGCGCAGCTTGAGCGGCGCCGCGCAGGCGGCGAGGAATTGCCGTTGTACGGCATACCGTTCGCGGTCAAGGACAACATCGACGTCGCCGGCTTCCCCACCACGGCCGCCTGCCCCGCATTCGCCTACATGCCCAGGACAAGCGCATCGGTCGTCAGCCGCCTGCAGCAGGCCGGCGCCCTGATGATAGGCAAGACCAACCTCGATCAGTTTGCCACCGGCCTGGTCGGCACGCGCTCGCCCTACGGGACGTGCACCAATCCCTTCGACGCACGCTATATCGCGGGCGGCTCCAGTTCCGGCTCGGCGGTTGCGGTCGCCACCGGCTGCGTGAGCTTTGCGCTCGGCACCGACACCGCCGGCTCGGGTCGCGTGCCTGCCGCATTCAACAACATCGTGGGACTCAAACCCTCGCACGGGCTGCTCAGTACCGCCGGCGTGGTGCCGGCGTGCCGTTCGCTGGACTGCATCTCGATCTTTGCGCTGACCTGCGAGGATGCGCGCACGGTGTTCGAGCTCGCGCACGGCCATGACCACGCCGATATTTACTCGCGGCGCGCTGCGCCGCTGCCGCAGCACATGCCGCAGCACTTCCGCTGCGGCGTGCCGCGTGCCGGCCAGCTCGAATTTTTCGGCGACCGCGCGGCCGAAGACGCATTCCGGCAGGAACTGGATACGCTTGCCGCCGCGGGCGCGGACATCGTCGAGATCGACTACGCGCCGTTTGCCGAAACCGCGAACCTGCTCTATGAGGGGCCGTGGGTCGCCGAGCGTTATGCCGCGATCCGGGATTTCTGCGATAGCCATGCTGCAGACATGCATCCGGTGACGCGCAGCGTGATAGGCGCCGCACGCAAGTACAGCGCGGCCGATGCTTTCGAGGCGCAGTACCGCCTGCGGGAACTGCAAGACCGCTGCATGGCGGAGTGGCAGCACATGGACGTGTTGGCGCTTCCCACCACGGGCACCATTTATACGCTTGAGGATGTTGCCGCGGCGCCGCTCGAACGCAACACTGATCTCGGCCGTTATACCAATTTCGTGAACCTGCTCGATCTCGCCGCGATCGCCGTGCCGGGAGCCTTCCGCAGCGACGGGCTGCCTGCCGGCATTACCCTGATCGCGCCCGCGCTGCTCGACAGGCTGCTGTGCGGACTGGGCGCGCGCCTGCAGCGCGCAACCGGCGGCAAGCTGGGCGCCACCCCCCACGTCCTGCCCGTCGCCATGCCGCTTGCCGCGGACCCGGCGGACGAAGGCATATTGCTCGCCGTTGTCGGTGCGCACCTGTCCGGACTCCCGCTCAACCACCAGCTGACCTCGCGCGGTGCGCGCCTGGTGCGATCGGCGAACACCGCCGCGGCCTACCGCCTCTACGCCCTGCCCGGCACCGACCCCGCGAAACCGGGGCTGATGCGCGGCGCGAATGGAAAAGGCTCAGCCATCGCCGTCGAGGTGTGGTCGCTGCCGCAAGGAGAATTCGGTGCCTTTGTCGCTGACATCCCGCCGCCGCTAGGCATAGGTACCGTGACGCTGGACGACGGCAGTGAAGTCAAGGGGTTCGTATGTGAGTACTATGCGGTGAAAAACGCACGCGACATCTCCAGCTACGGTGGCTGGCGCAACTATCTTGCCGCGCACGCAGAATTAAAGGAGGAGTGCCCATCATGAATCTCATACAAGGAGCACTCGCATGAAACCGTCGTTACGCCTCGTCGCCTTCCTCATCCTAGCGGCCGCGCCGCCTGCCGCAGTCGCCCAGACCTTTCCGACCAAGCCGGTCAGGATGGTCATTCCCTTCCCGCCTGGCGGTGCCTCCGATTACGTCGGTCGCGCCATCGCGCAATCGCTGTCCGAAAAATGGGGACAGAACGTGGTGGCGGACAACCGTGGCGGGGCCGGCGCCACCATAGGCACAGACCTGGTCGCCAAGAGCACGCCGGACGGCCATACCCTGCTGATGGGCGTCAACGCCGGCATCGTGGTCGCGCCCAACGTCTACCCCAGGCTGAGCTACGATCCGCGCAAGGATCTGATCGCGATCGCCTCGTTCGCGCTGTCGCCGCAGCTGCTGGTGGTCACCAACGGCCTGCCCGTCAAATCGGTGAAAGACCTGGTAGCGCTCGCCAAATCCAGGCCCGGTGAACTCTCGTATGCCTCGTCAGGCAACGGCGCCCTGCCGCATCTGGCGGCGGAGATGTTCAACATGATGACCAGCATCAAGACCGTGCACGTACCCTACAAGGGCAGCGGGCCGGCGCTGCCGGACCTGATGGCCGGCCGCACGCAGTACATGATAGACATCATCGTCTCGGCGCTGCCACTGGCGCAGTCGGGCAAGCTGCGCATGCTGGCGGTCACCACCGCCAGGCGCTATCCCACGCTGCCGGAGGTGCCCACGGTCGCCGAGAGCGGCCTGCCGGGCTATGAAGCCGCGCAGTGGTACGGGCTGTTTGCTCCGGCGGGGACGCCCGATACGGTGGTCAGCAGGATAGAATCCGACGTGGCGGCGCTGGTCGAAAACAAGTCATTGCGCGGCGGTCTCGCGCAGCGCGGTGCCGAAATGATGTTCGGCAGCTCGGCGCAGTTCTCCGCGGTAGTGAAAGCCGACCTCGCCAAATGGGCCAGAGTGGTGAAGGAAACCGGGGCGAAAGCCGACTGAAAGCAAAGCATGGAAATCAACATTCCCGAAGTCGTCGCCGAAGTCAGCGCCGCGTTCGCACGCTACGAGCATGCGGTGGTGAACAACGACGTGGCTGTTCTCGATGAGCTGTTCTGGCGCAGCCCGCACACCATACGCTATGGCGCGACCGAACTGCTCTACGGCTACGACGAGATCGCGCGCTTTCGCGCCGCACGTTCGGCAGCGGGACTGGCGCGCAGCATAGAGCGCCAGGTCATCACCACCTTCGGTCGCGATTTCGCCACCGCCAGCATCCATTTCCAGCGCAACGGCCGCACCGGCCGCCAGATGCAGACCTGGGTGCGCATGCCGGAGGGCTGGCGCGTGGTCGCCGCACACGTCAGCAACATGGAAGCAGGCACATGAACATCACTTGCAGGCCGTGACCGCAGCCGCCAAACCGACATGAAACTTGTCCCGAAAAACAATCTCGCCGCTGCGGTCTATGCCAAGCTCAGGACCGACATCTTCGATTTCCATCTGCTGCCCGGCGACCGCTTCACCGAGACCGGCATTGCCGGGCAGCTTGGCGTCTCGCGCACCCCGGTGCGCGAGGCACTCTACAAGCTGGAACGCGAAGGGCATATCGAAGTCTCGTCGCGCAACGGCTGGAGCGTCAAGCCGTTCGACTTCGAGACGATAGAGAATCTTTACGACGTCCGCATCATCCTCGAGCTGGCCGCCACCCGCAGGCTGTGCGAAATGCAGGACAAGCCCGACCTTGGCGCCCTCATGGACGCCTGGCTCGTCGGCCCGCAACTGCGCCTCAGGGATCCACACCGCATGTGCGAGCTCGACGAGCAGTTTCATGCAGGCCTGATCGCCGCCGCTGGCAATCCCGAGATGGCGCGCATTCATCATGAAATCACCGGGCGCATCCGCATCATCCGGCGCCTCGACTTCACCCAGGCCGACCGCATCGATATGACCTATGACGAGCACGCGCAGATCCTGCGCAACATCATCCAGCGCAAGCCTGATCAGGCGCGCCTGCTGCTGAGAACGCACATCGAGTCGAGCAAATCGGTGGTGCGCCAGATCACGCTGCACAAGCTGCACACCGCGCGACCGGTTGCCGCCCGGCAGGCCTCCTAGCATCGCCCGATCACCGGGCGCGCCTGCTGCGGCATTACCGCGCGCTGCGCCTTTATGTTATGTTCTCGGCCTGATTTCCGCTCACCAGACCATGGCCGACATTTCATCCGGCACCCGCGCCGAACTCTATCCCGAAATCGAACCCTATAACGCCGGCATGCTCGAGCTCGACGGGCTGCACCGCATGTACTGGGAGGAGTCCGGCAACCCGCTGGGCAAGCCGGTGGTCTTCCTGCATGGCGGACCCGGCGCGGGCAGCGCGCCCGCGCACCGCCGGTTCTTCGATCCCGCGCACTACCGTATCGTGATTTTCGACCAGCGCGGCGCAGGGCGCTCCACGCCGCTCGGCGAAGTCCGCGACAACACCACGCCGCACCTCGTCGCCGACATCGAGAAGCTGCGCAACCATCTCGGCATAGACCGCTGGCTGGTGTTCGGCGGGTCGTGGGGCAGCACACTGGCGCTGGCCTACGGCGAAGCACACCCGGAGCGCTGCACCGGGCTCATCCTGCGCGGCATTTTCCTGTGCCGCAAAAGCGAAATCGACTGGTTTTTGTACGGGCTCAGGAACCTGTTCCCCGAAGCATGGCGCGCCTTCTCCGGCGCCATACCGCAATCCGAGCGTGGCGACCTGCTCTCGGCCTATCACAAAAGGCTCATCGATCCCGATCCCCGGGTGCACATGCCGGCGGCGCGCGCCTGGAGCATTTATGAAGGCTCGTGCTCGACCCTGCTGCCGAGCGCGGAGACCATCGCATACTTTGCCGGTGACGTGGTGGCGCTGGGCCTGGCGCGCATCGAAGCGCACTATTTCACCAACGATATCTTTCTGCCGGAAAACTCGCTGCTCGATAACATCGGCCGTATCAGAAACGTTCCGGGAATCATCGTTCAGGGCAGGTATGATGCGGTGTGCCCCATCGTCTCGGCCGACGACGTGCATTGCGTCTGGCCCGAAGCCGAATACATCATCGTGCCGGACGCCGGGCACTCGGCGTGGGAACCCGGCATTTGCGCGGAACTCGTGAAAGCAACGGAAAAGTTCAAAAGCACCGGTAATCCCCGCTCCTGAATCACCAGACTGCTCAATCACTTAATCACCAATGGGGGACACATCTTGAAGTTCGTTACCTATTCCGTATCAAAACGCAAGCCGGCGACCCTGGGCGTGATCGCCAGGGACGGCAGCGTCATTGATCTTGCCGCCGCCGCCAGGAAAGCGCGCGTCAAGCTGCCGTTCGCGGCGAACGACATGCTGGCCCTCGTTGCCGCCGGTCGCGGCGGCCTCGCTGCGGTCAAAAAAGCAGTGGCCGGCATCGGGACGGGCCACTACGCCGCCGGCAAGGTGGTGCTGCACGCACCGATTCCGCGTCCGCGCAAGAACGTGTTCTGCGTCGGCTGGAACTATCTCGAGCATTTCGAGGAAGGCGCCAAGGCGCGCCCTCACGTGCAGGAAATGCCGGCGCATCCCGCCTTCTTCACCAAGGCGCCGACCACAGTGAACGGCCCCTACTCCGACGTGCCCGCCCATGCCGGCGTCACCCAGAAGCTCGACTGGGAAGTCGAGCTTGGCGTCATCATCGGCAGGGGCGGCCGCAACATCACCGAGGCCGATGCGATGAAGCACATTTTCGGCTATACCGTGGTCAACGACGTCTCGGCGCGCGAGGTGCAGCGCCAGCACGGCCAGCAGTGGTTCAAGGGCAAAAGCCTGGACGGGCACTGCCCCATGGGGCCGTGGATCGCCACCGCCGACGAGGTGCGCGAGCCGCAGAACCTGCACCTCACCAGCCGCGTCAACGGCGTGACCAAGCAGGACTCCAACACCAGCTACATGTATTTCAAGATCCCGCGCATCATCGCCGAACTGTCGGCCGGGCTGACGCTGGAACCGGGCGACATCATCCTCACCGGCACGCCGGCTGGGGTAGGACACGCGCGCAACCCGCCGGAGTTCATGAAGCCTGGCGACATCCTGGAAACCGAGATCACCGGCCTCGGCCTGCTGCGCAACCGCATCAGCGGCTGAAGGCAAACACGCCGCAAAGGGAGCCGCCACGGCTCCCGCGGCGCATTTGCCGGCAACCGCCCCGGATTGGCTTCAGCGCGCCCCGAGCGCGCGCGCGGCTTTCGCGACATCCCTGGGCTTGACCCAGAATATCGCCCCAAAGCGGCCCTTGCCCGCGGTCACCGCATCCATTGCCGTCATGTTGATGCGCGCCTGCGCCAGCTTCTCGCAAATCTTCGCGATCGCGCCGGGCTGGTCTGCCCCCTGCGCCACGAACACCGTTTTTCTCTTGCTTGTTTTCAGGCCCAGCCGGCGCGCGACACGCGCGAATTTCGCGGCGTCGCATGGAATGAAATCCACTTGCGCGCCACCGGCGACCGGGAACCCGGTAAACGCCAGCAGATCGATGCCCTGCGCGGCCAGGTCGCCGAGCAGCCGCGCGCCCTGGCCGGCACGGTTGGCGGTCTTCATGCTGAAATAAGCGGTTCTGCGTATTGTCGTAGCCATGATTACCTCCTTGTGAACACAACGGTGTGCCGCAAACGGAAAGCATACGCGCAAATATCAGGGTCCGTAATATGGCCGCGCGCCTTGTGGCGGAACACGTAACGGCAGTAGGATGCGCAGCTGAAGGAGGAGACTTCATGGATACCCCCCGCAAAAGCCGCATCACCGTCATTCCCACCGGTGCCGCACTGGGTGCGGACATCGTCGGCGTCGATCTTGCGCAGCCGGTTTCCGCGGATACATTCCGGCAGATCGAAGACGCCTGGCACGCTCATCTGGTGCTGCGTTTCCGCGGCCAGTGTCTCGACGACCCTGCCCTGCTGCGCTTCGCGCGCATGTTCGGCGAACTCGACAAGGCGCCGATACATGCCGGGCGCGAGGTTGAAGACCCCTTTCCTGAAATCACCGTGATGTCCAATATCAAGGTCGATGGCAAACCGATCGGCAATCTCGGCCACTATGAGGCGGTATGGCATACCGACATGTCGTACAACGAAAAATGCCCGATCGGCAGCCTGCTCTACTCGCTGGAGGTTCCGCCGCACGGCGGCAACACCGGATTCTCCAACATGTACCAGGCCTGGGACACCCTGCCCGCCGCGCTGCGCCGGGAAATCCTCGGCCGCTTTTGCCGCCACGATTCCAGCCGCAATAGCGCGGGCGAGTTACGCAAGGGCTTCCGGGAAGTCGACGATCCGCGCGATGCGCCGGGCGCGGTTCATCCGCTGGTGCGCACCCATCCGCGCACCCACCGCAACTGCCTGTTCCTGGGGCGCCGCCACAACGCCTACATCATGGGATTGCCGCTCGACGAAAGCGAAGACCTGCTCAACCAGCTGTGGGCGCACGCCACGCAGCCGCGCTTCGAGTGGTATCAGGTATGGCAGGTGGGCGATCTGGTGATGTGGGACAACCGCTGCGCCATGCACCGGCGCGACGCTTTCGACCCCGAATCGCGGCGGCTCATGCACCGCACGCAGGTCAGCGGCGACAAGCCCTACTTCGACCCCAGGACGCTGGACCTGCGGACCTGATCTGCCGCAGCGCTATGCGGTTTTATCCGCCGGCCTGCCGGCGGCGGCCTGCAGGCTTTCCAGGGCGGCTTTCTGCATTTCCAGGGTCTTGACCGTCATCTGCACGAAACCCACGTTCATGGTAAGCCAGGTTTCAACGGCCTTGAGCTCCGCGATTTTCTTGTCGATTTCCTCAACGCTCACGGTAGGCGTGAGCATGCCGGGCATGGGAAAAGACATCGGGTTCCACATTTTCTGCATGAACTCGAAAAAATCCTTGGGCAGTTCGGGTTCAGCCATGTCGCGCTCCCTGGGGTTTCAACGCCGCAATGCGGTAAGCTTTCATTATAGATGTCTTTCCCGAAGCGGTTCCGCACATGAAATTCCTCAAGGCCGTCCGGCTCGATGATTCCGATGCCCGCATCCATGCCGCGGACGGTGGCGCGGCCGAGGATGGGGAATGGGTGGTTTCCGGCGGTTATGCCATTTGCGATCCTGACGGCAGCCACCATCGGCCGCACTGCCGCTGCGCCACCAGTTTCGTCGCAGTGGCATCGCGCCGCCGCTGCACCATCGCCGAAGTCACGGGAATCACTGATGGCGAGTACGCCGGCATCTGCGAGCGGCTGACGCGGCATTTTTTGGATGACCTGGGCGCGCCCTCGGCCGAGGCGGCGCACGCGGCAGCCGCAGACGAGTGCGCCTATACCGCCGACCTTGCCGCCGGCTTCGCGGACGGGGTTTGGATCACCGTCCGGCGCGAACCGGGTGCGGACGGCTTGGGGGAACATTACTCGGTGTTCAAGCGACTGCTGATCGGCGGCCACAAACTGTGACTGCCAGACGCCGGCGCAGGGAAAATAAAACAGCGCGCCGGGATGGGGGACGGTCTGAATCCGCCCCCGGAAAGTTAGCGGTTACTTACACGTTACTTACATTTGACCTGGCAATTTACAGCGGGGAAGACGCGGGCGCGTCGGCAGCATTCGCCTTGGTCTGAATGTTGCGTCCCGCGTGACGACCCACCACCTGCTGCAGGCGCTGCTTCTCGCCCATGACCTTGTGGGTGTAGGCATCCTGCTCGTCATTGAGCGCGCCGGCGTACATCTGCAGCGCCATGCCGAGATTGCCGGTGCGGCGGAGATATTCCTTGAGGATCTGTGAGCCGACCAGAATATTGGTGGCCGGGTCGAATACCGCCTTTTCGCCCCCGAACTCGTCAAGCTTGTCGCTGTGGTACTTCGGGATGATCTGCATCAGGCCCTTGGCGCCGGCGACGCTTTCCGCGATCGGGTTATAGCGCGACTCGACCGCGATGATGGCCATGATGAGCAGGGGATCCAGCCCCAGCTGATGCCCGGCGGCATGGGCGATGCCCACCAGGTCGAGCGTCACATCCTGGGATACCTTGTAGCGCTTGGCGAGAAATTCCGCCAGAACACGGTAACGGGCGGCTTCCGGTCCGGCAGCTTCCTTGCCGGCGGCGCTGTCGGCCGGCCTGGCGTCTGCGGAAGTTGCGGGGGTATGGTCCAGCAGGCGGCTGCCGTACTGGTCATGGGCGATGAGCAACAGCGCGGCCAGGCTGGCAGTGAACACCAGAATGGATACCGTGCTGCGCGTTCGTCGCACTAGCTTTCCGGCATCCAGGCCAGGAAAGAGGGTAGAGAGCGATTTTGCCAACATTGCAAAACCTCCTTTATTTAAAGCCGGCCAGCAAACTCGCCGGCATTACGTTACCTCGCTACGGTAACCAGACTCCTGATTTGAAAATCGACCCATAACCACCATAGGTAGTGGGTCGGAGAAAAAAGTTGACTAATTCTAGTAGCCCGACTTGGCGTCTGCAACACATTCCTGACGCTGGGCACGCCGACGGGAAACTGCTGTCGGGGCAGTTGGACAGGGAGGCATTATAGCGAGTTCCGCCCACCCTGGAAATAGATTTTTTCTTCTTTAAAATCAAATACTTAAGTCATTTTTCGACGCTGCCATGACGGGCCTGCCAGGCCGCTAAAGCCTGCTCATAGCGCTCAAGCGCTTCCCAATAGCGATCATAGACACAGGGATCGCAGCCGCTCTGGCAGCATTCCCACGCTTCCGGCTCGCGTGGTGGCTCCGGTTCTGCATCATAACTACTTGAATAATTTATATTTTCCTCAGACATGCTCAATGCGACGAAGGTGGCACGGGATGGTTCGGATGGCGCTTTCTGAACTCGGCGAGCAGTTCATCGGCTTCCCTGGCCCTGCCCTGCTGGCGCAGGCCGAGGATTTTATCCAGCCACTTTTCCGGCGGCTGCGTTTCCAGTTCGCGAACCAGGGCAGCCGCTGGCGACACGGCATCCCCGGCCACGCCGACGGATGCCGCCGCACGCTCGCGGCGCATGGCCTGGCCTTCGACGCGCGCTGCCTCCGGCGCGGCAGCAGGCGCAGCCCTGGCCAGCGCCCGCGAAGGCGCGCCAGTCTGCTCCTCCTGCGCTGCTGCCACACGACTCTCGGGGCTCTCGGCCGGGGCAGCGGGGGTGGCGGAAGGCACGAAGGCCTGCGGCGGCGGGGCACCGGTGCTCGCCACAGGCACTTCCCGGGGTTTGGATGCAGCCGCGCCGGACGGCCTGGCAGGCTCCACCGCATCCGCGACCGCGCTTTGCCGGCTGACCCCCGTCACTACAGATTTCGCGGCGGACGCGGACGCAGCTTTCCCGGCCGTGTCAGGGCTGCCGGCAGCCGCAGCAGCCGTTGTCGCTTCGGAAGACAACGCGGGCACGCCAGCCGGCAGCGGCAGTTCGATCAATTGGTCGCCCTTGTGGCGCACCGTCAGGGTCACCATGCTCACGCTCATCACCAGCACCGCCGCAATGGACAGCGGCACGCGCCAGGCGCGCAGCAAAGATCCGCCTGCTGCCCGCGGCCGCGCGCCAACTGCACGCCGCGCCGCCGCCTGTATGGCCGCATCGAGGCGCTCAGGCGGGTTTTCGGCTGGCGCCGCGCGGTAAAAGTCCGACAACTGCGGGTCTGACAACCGCGGGGCGCCGCCGTCCGGCAAGGAGTCGTCGTGCTGGTTCATGCCCATGGTTTCATGCCCTGGCGCAGCCTGGCCATCGCATAGCGCAGGCGGCTTTTTGCGGTTTCGCGCGCCACCCCGGTGGCTGCTGCGATTTCCTCCACGCTCATCCCCGCCTCCTGCTGCAGGACGAAAGCCTCGCGCTGGGCTTCCGGCAGGTCCGCCAGCAGGCGCATCAGCTGCGCAGCCTGCTCCCGCATATCGTAGTCCGCGTCGGGCCGGGCGTGGTGAGGCGCCGCCGGCTCGTCGATCTGCGGCGCAGCCTCGTCGTCGTAGGACAGCATGGCGGTATGCGCGTTTTTGCGGTAATGGTCGACCAGCCGGTTATGCCCCAGCCGGTACAGATAAGTCGTGAACCTGGCGCTGACCTCATAGCCGGCGCGGGCGCGGATCAGATTCATCCACACGTCTTGAAACAGTTCTTCGGCTGCCGCCGCGTCCCGGCATTGGCGCAGCAAATAACGATACAGCCCGCCCTTGTGCCGGCGGTAGAGCACGTCGAATGCACCGGCATCGCCATCGCGATAGCGCAGCATCAATTCCTCGTCGGCGGCATCGGCATCCCTGGACATGGCGGGTTGCAAGTATGCGGGACGCTCCGCTGACCGGCAACCCGATGCCGGCGGCTGCAATGAAACTGCAAGCTCATATGCCACGGCAGTCACCGGGGACAGCGGGGGGAAACTCCGCCCCCGGCTTTTTCCGCGGCCGGGATGCCCTGCCCGGGAAGACCCGTACTCACCGCGGATCAGGCACGAACTGCCCGGGAAACGGCACCGGCAGCGCCAGTTGCGGCGCGCGGATCACACCCTGCGCCACAAGATTGCGGTGGCTGTCGTAGTAAATGGTGATCACTTCCGCCGGCGCGGCCGTCGCGCGCTCGAAATCAGCATGGGTCACGTGCGAGACTTCGCTGCGGCCGTGCCCGGTGCCGAGTTTCTTCTCCGCCTGCTCCGGCGCCGGGGCATGACGCGAATCCGCCAGGCTGCGTGACGCTGCCGGCGCCTGCGGCCTGTCCGCCGCGGACTCGGCTGCAGCATGGGCGTCTGGCGACCCTGCGCCATGCTGGCGGTCGCGCCGCAGCGGCGGAGATGCAAGACGGGCCACGGGCTCGATCTTTTTTCTGAACACCGCCACGCCTATCACACCGACGTTGCCGGGCCGTCCGCTGCGTGCCGCGTAGGAAGCGTCATGTTCAGTGAAGAAAAACGCAGCGATGCGCTCCATGCTCTTGCGCCAGCCCCTGACGTCGTAGCTCTGGCGCGAACCCAGCACGTAGCCGGTCTGCTCCCAGCTCGCGGTTTCGCCAGAAATCGCGTTGACGCCGTCGACCGCGATCACCGCCAGCACTTCCCCGCCGTCGCGGTTGTGCACGCGCACCTGATACTCGTTGCCGGGCTTGCCGACGACGTAATGGCGGCCCTGGTGGCGGTACACCGGCAACGCGCGGTTTTCGGTCCGGTCATAAATGCTCACTTCCGCAATCGTGCCCACCGCCGCCGCCCCTCCCGAAAACGCGGCCAATGCCGCCATCACCGCCAATTGCCTGCTGATACCCATGCTGATCTCCCTGGCTGGCGCATCCATGCAGATGCCGCCCATATAAACGGCGTGGCCGGCGCGGCGGGGTTAACTGCTTGAATCCCGCTTCGCGCGCCGTTTATACTGGCTCAACCCCCTGCGCTGCGTTTGCGCCGTCACGCCCCTGGCGTGCCGTGGCTATCGCTTCCGCCGGAACAGGAGGGAGAAGGAGGTCACGATGCCCAAGCTGTCCCCTGAGGCCATTCGTACCATCGCGCTGGTAGGCCATGGCGCGGCCGGCAAGACGACCCTGGCCGAAGCCCTGCTTGCCAAGTCGGGCGCTATCAACACCACGGGCAGCGTCGACAAGGGCACCACGGTCTGCGACCACGACCCGCTGGAAAAGACCTACCAGCACTCGCTTAACGCCGCCATCGTCCATTTCACCTGGCGCGATACACGCATCCACCTCATCGACACGCCCGGTCTGCCCGATTTCATCGGCCGCGCCATTGGCGCCCTGCCTGCGGTCGAAACCGCGGCAGTGGTGATCAATGCCCAGAACGGCATCGAGATGATCACTTCGCGCATGATGCAATGGGCGGCCAGGCGCAACCTGTGCCGCATGATCATCATCAACAGGATCGACGCCGACAACATCGACCTGCCGCAGCTGCTCGCGCGCATCCAGAACATCTTCGGCCGGGAATGCCTGCCCATCAACCTGCCCGCCGGCGGCGGCAGGAAAGTGGTGGACTGCTTTTTCAATCCCGAAGGCGACGCGGACTTCTCCTCCGTGGCAGAGGCCCATCAGGCGCTGATCGACCAGGTGATCGAAGTCGACGAGGAACTGATGGCGAAGTACCTCGAGCAGGGCGAGGTCGCGCCCGAACAGCTGCATGCGCCGTTCGAGAAGGCGCTGCGCGACGGCCACCTCATTCCGGTGTGCTTTGTATCGGCCAGGAACGGCGCCGGAATCGCCGAACTGCTCGACATCTTCGTCAAACTCATGCCCAATCCCGCCGAAGGCAATCCGCCGCAGTTTCTCAAGGGAGAAGGCGCGGAAGCAACGCCCATCACCGCCTTGCCCGATCCCCGCAAGCACGTGCTCGCCCATGTATTCAAGGTGGTGATCGATCCCTTCGTCGGCCGGATAGGCGCGTTCCGCGTGCATCAGGGCACCATCACCCGTGACACCCAGCTTTTCATCGGAGACGGCCGCAAGCCGTTCAAGGTCGCCCATCCCTATCTGCTAATGGGCAAGGATCTGGTCGAAACCGACGCGCTGGTTCCCGGCGACATCGGCGCAGTGGCCAAGGTCGAGGATATCCATTTCGACGCCGTGCTGCACGATTCCCACGACGAGGACCACATCCATCTCGCGCCGCTCGAGTTCCCCACGCCCATGCACAGCCTGGCGATAGAACCCAAGCGCCGCGGCGACGAGCAGCGCATTTCCGAGGCGCTGCACAAGATCGCCGCCGAGGATCCGACCTTCCATGTCGCGCACAACGCCAGCAACCAAACCGTGATCAGCGGGCTGGGCGACCTGCACATGCGCTACATCCTCGACAAGATGACGGCGCAGTACCATGTGGAAGTCAGCACCCGGCCGCCGCGCATCCCGTACCGCGAAACCGTCACTGCCAGGGCCGAAGGCCATCACCGCCACAAAAAGCAGACCGGCGGCGCCGGCCAGTTCGGCGAAGTGTTCCTGCGCATAGAACCGCTCAGGCGCGGCGCCGGCTTCGAGTTCGTGGACCAGGTCAAGGGCGGCACCATTCCCACGCAATTCATCCCCGCGGTCGAGAAAGGCGTGCGCCAGGTGCTGGAATCCGGGCCGGTGGCCGGCTATCCGATGCAGGACGTGCGCGTCATCGTCTACGACGGCAAGCACCATGCGGTGGATTCCAAGGAGGTCGCCTTCATTTCCGCCGGCAAGCGCGCGTTCATGGACGCCATCGCCAAGGCGCGCCCCATCGTGCTCGAGCCCATCGTCAACATCGAAATTACCGTACCGGAAAACAACATGGGCGACATCGCCGGCGACATATCCGCCAAGCGCGGCCAGGTGAGCGGAACCGATGCGCTCACCGCCGGCACGCTGCTCGTCAAAGGCCAGGTGCCGCTTTCCGAAATCAGCAACTACCAGGCGCGGCTCAAATCGGTGACGGCTGGACAGGGTTCATTTTCGATCGAACTCTCGCATTACGAGCCGGTGCCGCCGAACGTGCAGAAGACACTCGCCGAACAGCACGCCAAGACCGCCATGCACGCCGAGGAACAGTAAGTGGTAGATGGCAAGCGGCAGACAGCGCGCGCGTGAGCATGTAATCTACCGCTTACCGCTCACTTCCCATCTTCCCGCATGGATGAAATTGTCGTACGCGGCATGGCCAAGTGGCCGAACGTGCCCGCGGTCTATGGCTGGCTGTCGCTCGACCGGCGCGGCGACTGGCGCATCAAGGGCGAGCGCATCGCCAATCCCGGCGTCAGCGAATTCATCGGCCGCAATTACGCGCACGACGCCGAGGGCCGCTGGTTTTTCCAGAACGGGCCGCAGCGCGTGTTTGTCTCGCTCGATTACACCCCTTTCGTCTACCGCATCGTCGGCGCGACAACGCGGGCGCTCACCCTCGAATGCCATACCGGCAGGCCCGTCCACGTCGTGAACGGCGGCTGGCTGGACGAAAACGGCGTGCTGCTGCTCGAAACCGAGCACGGCACGGGCCTGGTGCATGACCGCGATCTCGACCGGCTGTTTCCCTTCCTGATAGATGCCAATGGCAATCCGCTCGATGAAAACGTGCTCGCCGCCGTGATGGAGGAACTGCAGCAGCAGCGCGCCGCGCCGCTGTGGCTGAAATTCCGCGAAATGAATATCAGGATCGAACCTGTGCGTTCCGGCAGCGTGCCCGAACGCTTCGGCTTCGTCGCCAGGCCCGTGCAGCCGGCAGGGCAGGAGGAATGCTACTGAGCGGCGGTGCGCCTGCGGTTTATTTCCGCACGCCCGGACACCAGTCGGGCGCATGCGGATTCGATTTAATCCCGCAAGTCCTGCAAAATCCTATTAATCCTGTCCAATAGACTCGGACTTCCATGCAGCCGCTCAGCGATTTTCCGCTCCAGGCACGCCGCGCCATGCGCGGCGTGCTTGCCGACATCGACGACACGCTCACCACCGACGGCAGGCTCACTGCCGAGGCCTATGCGGCAATGGAACGGCTCAAGGGCGCCGGCCTGCTGGTCATTCCCATCACCGGCCGTCCCGCAGGCTGGTGCGACCACATCGCGCGCATGTGGCCGGTCGATGGCGTGGTCGGCGAGAATGGCGCGTTCTATTTCCGTTACGACCACGCGGCGCGGCGCATGCTCCGGCATTTCGCCGATGATGCGGATACGCGCGCACGGCACCGCACGCGCCTCGCCGCGATAGGCCGCGAAATCCTCGCCGCGGTGCCCGGCGCCGCCATCGCCGCCGACCAGCAGTACCGCGAAACCGATCTTGCCGTTGACTTTTGCGAGGATGTGCCGCGACTGCCGCAGGCTGCGGTCGAACGCATCGTCGCGCTGATGACGCAACGCGGCCTCAGCGCCAAGGTCAGCTCGATACACGTCAACGGCTGGTTCGGCACGTACGACAAGCTCACCATGACCCGCGTCATGATGCGTGAATGCTTCGGCGTCGATCTCGACGCCGAACGCGAGCGCTATGTATTTGTCGGTGACTCGCCCAACGACGCGCCGATGTTCGCGCATTTCCCGCACGCGGCCGGCGTCGCCAACGTGCGCGATTTCGCGGCACAGCTTGCACACGCGCCGGCTTACGTTACGGCGCATCGCGGCGGCGCCGGTTTTCGCGAGATGGCGGAGGCCCTGCTCGCCGCACGATGCTGAAACAGGGTTGTTTCCACAACCAATAGCCTAAATAAAATATGAATAAAATCATAGATTTACGTAGCGACACCTTGACCAGGCCGACTGCAGCCATGCTGGCGGCAATGCCGCAGGCGAGCCAGGGCGACGACTCGCGCGACGGCGACGCCACGGTCATGCAGCTGGAAGCCCTGGCCGCTGCACGCACCGGCAAGGATGCGGCGGCATTCATGCCCAGCGGCACCATGACCAATCTCGTCGCCGTGCTCGCCCACACCCAGCGCGGCGGCGAGGTGCTGCTCGAAGCGGGCGCGCACATCCTCAATTCCGAGCTTGGCGGCATCACCGGCGTGGCCGGCGCGTTTTACAAGCCGGTTTGCGGCAGGCGTGGCGCGATGGACCTCGAAGAGCTGCGTGAAAAAATCCGCCCGCCGACACGCCAGAACTTCGGCACCGCGCTGATCTGCATGGAAACCACGCACAACCGCGCCGGCGGCGCGGTGCTGCCGCTCGAGCACATGCGGGCGGTGCATGCGCTGGCGCGCGAGCATGGCGTGCCGGTGCACACCGACGGCGCGCGCCTGTTCAACGCCGCAGTCGCACTCGGCGTCGATGCCGCGACAATCGCGCGGCACACCGACTCGGTGTGCTTCTGCATCTCCAAGGGCCTGTCTGCGCCGGTCGGCTCGCTGCTGTGCGGCGCTGCCGATTTCATCGAGCGCGCCCGCGCCATGCGCCGCATGGTCGGCGGCAACATGCGCCAGGCCGGCTCGCTGGCCGCCGCCGGCATCGTTGCGCTCGACACCATGGTCGAGCGCCTCGCCGAAGACCACGCCACGGCCCGCGCACTGGCGCAGCGGCTGCATCAGATCGATACCAGCCTGTGCGATCCGGCGGACGTCGAAACCAACCTCGTGCGCGTGGACGTCAGAAAAAGCGGCCGCCGCGCCGCGCAGTGGTCAGCCGAACTGAAAGCCGGTAACGTGCTGGTGAGTCCGGCGGATGCATGGTCGCTGCGCTTCGTCACCCATCGGCATATCGCCGCGCCGGATGTGGACGCAGCAGTTGCCGCGTTTGCCGCGCTGTGGAAGCTTCGCTAAGCAATCACGCGCAGATAGCGCCTGAAAATGACAAAAAAAACCCCGCTGGAACAGTGTGGGTGTCCCAGCAGGGGTGTCAAAGAGGCCCTGCAAACGCCAGCTCAGCACAGGCGACTGCAACTGCCAGGCCTCCGAGGAGGAAAGACCGAGCAAACATGCGGAATAGCCGAGAAATTCCGCAGCATTCACGGACACGATAGCCATCGCTACTTACGCGAAACTTACGCCCCCTCTTCCCGGCAAAAATATTCTTCAGCCGGTGATGCCGGCAGCCCGCCCTGAACCGTCCGGCTGTCGCAGGCAATACCGCAGGTGAACGGCGTCGCTGCTAAACTAGGCATTTTGCCGACCAATCCCTTATGCGCATCCTGATCATCGAGGACGATCCGGTACTGGCTGACGGCCTGACGCGTTCCCTGCGCGAATCCGCTTATGCAATTGACTGTGTCAACGATGGCGGCGAGGCCGATCACGTGCTGATCGCCCAGAATTACGACCTGGTGATCCTCGATCTCGGCCTGCCCAAGCTCGACGGCTTCGAGGTGCTGCGCCGGCTGCGCCGCCGCGGCTCCAAGACCCCGGTCCTGATACTGACTGCGCGCGACGTGCTCGACGACCGGGTCAGGGGGCTCGATCTCGGCGCTGACGATTATCTGACCAAGCCCTTCGATCTGCCGGAACTCGAAGCCAGGGTCAGGGCGCTGATTCGCCGCGGCCAGTCCGGCGGCAGTTCCCTCCTGCACCACGGCGCGCTTTCGCTCGACACCGTCGGACGGCGCGCCACACTCAACGGCGAGCCGGTGGAATTGTCGGCCCGCGAACTCGGCGTGCTGGAAGTGTTGATGCTGCGCAGCGGCCGGGTGGTCAACAAGGAGCAGATGGCCGAGCAGCTCTACGGCTGGGAGGAAGAGGTCGGCGCCAACGCAATCGAGGTCTATGTGCATCGCCTGCGCCGCAAACTCGAGCCTTCCGGCGTCACCATCCGCACCATACGCGGGCTCGGCTACCTGCTGGAAAAAGCGCCGCATAATGTCTGAGCCCCGGGCGCCCGAACCCCGAACGCTCAGGCGCCAGCTGCTGGTCTGGCTGTCAGGGCCGCTGATCTCGCTGTGGCTGATCAGCACCATCATCGACTACGATATTGCAGACCGCTTCGTCAACCTCGCCTATGACCGGGCGCTGCTCGAATCCGCGCTCGACATCGGGCGACAGGTCAAGATGCAGGACGGAAAAATCTACATCGACCTGCCCAAGGCCGCGCTCGACATGCTGCAAAGCAGGGAGCAAGGCAGGGTGTATTACCGCGTCACCGGCCCGCAGGGCGAATACATCTCGGGCGACGCGGACATGGCGGTGCTTCCGCCAGATGCGCCCTTTGAGCGCGTGAGCTACTACGACGACGTGCTGCGCGGGCGGCCGATCCGTGCCGTCGCCCTGCGCGTTCCGGCGCAACCGGGGTCGGGCAAGGGCTCGGTGCTGATCCAGGTTGCCGAGCGCATCAATACACGTACCGAATTTGCCGGGCTCATCATCCTGCGCATGGTGCTGCCCCAGGCGATCCTCATCATGCTCGCCGCATTTCTGGTGTGGTATGCAGTCAAGCGGGGGCTGGCACCGCTGTCTTCCCTGCGCCGCGAGATTGAAAGCCGCTCGCATCGCGACCTGAGCGCGCTGTCGGAGTCGGATGCCCCGCAGGAAGTGCAGCCCCTGATCCGCGCCATGAACGATCTGCTGCAGCGGCTGAGCAAGGCGCTGCAGACGCAGCAGCGCTTCATTGCCGATGCGGCGCACCAGCTGCGCACGCCGGTGGCGGGAATCAAAACCCAGACCGAGCTTGCCTTGCGCCAGACCAAATCCGAAGAAGCACAGACCACGCTGCGCCAGCTGCACACCGCAACCGAACAGGCCGCCCGCCTCATCAACCAGCTGCTGTCGCTGGCGCGCAGCGAACCTGGCACCCATATCACGCACACCATGGAGCGCCTCGACCTCGGCGCGCTGGCGCGGGACGCCACCACCGAGTGGGTGCCGCGCGCGCTGGCGCGCGACATCGACCTCGGTTACGACAGCCTGGCGCAGGACGCAACGGTGACGGGCAATGTGTTCCTGTTGCGCGAGATGCTGAACAACCTGCTCGACAACGCCATCCGCTACACCCCGTGCGGCGGGCACGTGACAGTGCGGGTGACAGCCGACGGCGGGCGCCTTGCGCTCACGGTGGAGGACAACGGGCCCGGCATAGCGGAAAGCGACCGCGAGCGCGTTTTTGAGCGCTTTTACCGCGTGCTCGGCAGCGGCGCCGAAGGCTGCGGGCTGGGACTCGCCATCGTGCGTGAAATTGCCCTCGGCCACAACGCCGAAATCGCGCTGGGACAGGGCGCAGGCGGCGTCGGCACCGCCGTCAGGATCAGCTTCCCCAAGGCGGCGTAGCCCGCGGCCTGCAGTCCTAGACCGCAGTAGCCGGCGCAAGCGCTGCCGCGTCTTCCTGCTGCTGCAGCGCCCACATCTGGGCATAGGCGCCGCCGAGTTCGAGCAAGGCCTGGTGGGTGCCGCGCTCGGTAATGCGCCCGTGGTCCATCACCAGAATCTGGTCGGCATCCATTACCGTGGACAGGCGGTGCGCGATCACCAGCGTGGTGCGCCCGCGCGCAACCTGGTCGAGTTCCGCCTGTATCGCCTGCTCGGTCTTCGAATCGAGGGCCGAGGTTGCCTCGTCGAAAATCAGGATCTGCGGATCCTTGAGGATGGCGCGCGCAATGGCCACGCGCTGCTTCTCGCCGCCGGAGAGCTTGAGGCCGCGCTCGCCCACCCGCGCTTCGTAACCGTCGGGCAGGCTGGAGATGAAATCATGGATATGCGCCGCGCGCGCGGCCTCGATCACTTCCTCCGGCGCGGCATCGGGACGGCCATAATGGATGTTGTAGCGTATGGTGTCGTTGAACAGCACCGTGTCCTGCGGCACGATGCCTATTGCCGCGCGCAGGCTGGTCTGGGTGAAGTCGCGGATGTCGGTGCCGTTGATGAAAATCGCGCCGCTGCCGACGTCGTAAAAACGGTACAGCAGCCGCGCCAGCGTCGACTTGCCCGAGCCGCTGTGCCCGACCACGGCGACCTTGCTGCCCGCCGGCACTTCGAAGCTCACCTCGTGCAGAATCCGCCGGTTCGGGTCGTAATTGAAATCGACGCGGTCGAAACGGATCGTCGCGCTGCCCGCCGGCAGCGCGGCCGCATGCGGCCGGTCCTCGATTTCACGGTTCTCCTCGAGCAGGCGGAACATGCGGTCCATGTCGATCAGCGCCTGCTTGATTTCGCGGTAAACCATGCCCAGGAAATTCAGCGGAATATAGAGCTGGATCAGCAGGCCGTTGATCAGCACCAGGTCGCCCAGCGTCAGCGTTTTGTCGACCACGCCCTGGGCGGCAAGGATCATCAGCAGCGTCACCGCGACGGCGATGATGCAGCTCTGGCCGATGTTGAGCAGCCCGAGCGAGGCTTCGTTCTTTACCGCCGCCGACTCGTATTTCTGCAGGTTTTCGTCGTAGCGCCGCGCCTCGTAGTTCTCGTTGTTGAAGTACTTGACGGTCTCGTAGTTGAGCAGGCTGTCGATGGCGCGCGTGTTGGCGCGCGAATCGAGTTCATTGGCCTGGCGCCGAATTTCCATGCGCCACTCGGTGATCGCGAAGGTGAACACGATGTAAATGGCCACGGCGGCAAAGGTGATGGCCACGAAGCGCCAGTCGAACTTGGCAAACAGCACCAGCGCCACCAGTCCGAACTCGAGCAGCACCGGTATGATCGAAAACAGCATGTACGACAGCAGCGTGGAAATGCCGCGGGTGCCGCGCTCGATGTCGCGCGAGACACCGCCGGTCTGGCGCTCCAGGTGGAAGCGCAACGACAGGCTGTGCAGGTGGCGGAACACGGTGAGCGCGATGCGGCGTATCGCACGCTGCGTGACGCGCACGAACACCACGTCGCGCAGCTCGGCAAACAGCGTGGTCGACAGCCGCAGCACGCCGTAAGCGACGAGCAAAGCCAGCGGCAGCACCACCATCGCGCGGGTGGCATCGAGCGCGTCGACGATTTCCTTGAGCACCAGCGGCACGCCGACGTTGGCGAGCTTTGCCGTCACCAGGAACACCAGCGCCACCGCGACGCGCCCCCTGAATTCCCACAGGTAGGGCAGCAGCATGGGCACCACGCGCCATTCGCGGCGGCGCGTGCGCGCGGCGGCCGGCGCAGCGGGGGCGGCAGTATGGGGATGAGAAATCACTTTATCCTTGCTTGAACATCACGGGGGATGCAGCGCCGTGCTTCGGCGCACCCAGCCCTGGCGGAGAACATCGGGGCTAATCCTAACATGGGGCGGCGCGGCGCCTTGCGCAAGACCGGCTCGCGCAGTCCGCACTTGAATGGGGGCAGACAAAAGGGCAGACACAAAAAAAGAGGCGCGGGACAGCCGCGCCTGAAAGGTACCAAAGGAGGAGGATGAAAACACAGAGCGTTTAGCGACCCCGTGCTTTCACCTGCAGCTTTAGCAACTTCGATGCCAGATATAATATACAATAAAAACAGATACTTATAGTTTATCTTGGACCGCAGGCATGCACCATTTTCGGCTATGGCCCGCGCGCAGCGCACCAAAGCGGCGCCGCTTCACTGTCCGGCTAGCGGAATTCGCGGGCGCGCCCATAGGATGACCATCCGGTGAGGAAGCGCACCAGTTCATAGCATACCCAGGTCATCATGCGTGACGGCAGCGGCTGCTGCCGCCAGTGCGCGGGCTGCAGCGACCGCGCGCCGCCGTCTATCGCCTGTGCCAGGCTCGCCCTCAGTTCGCGCGCAAATCCGGCATCGTCGATTACCACATTGGCCTCGCGCGCAAGCAGCAGGCTCATGGGGTCGATGTTCGACGAACCGACCGTGGCCCAGCGCCCGTCGATCACCGCCACCTTGGCATGCATGAAACCCCTGTGATACTCGTGAATCTCGATGCCGGCATCGAGAAAAGCGCCGTAAAGCGCGCGCGATGCGTAACGCAGCAGCGTGTATTCGACGCGCCCCTGCAGCAGCAGCACCACCCTCACCCCGCGCCCGGCAGCTTCCACCAGCGCGTGCCTGAAAGACAGTCCCGGAAAAAAATAGGCGTTGGCGATCAGGATCTCCGAGCGGGCGCCGGCAATCGCCGCAAGATAGGCCTCTTCGATATCGCCGCGGTGGCGCAGGTTGTCCCGCACCAGGAAAGCGGCGCGCTGCGTGCCGCGTGCCGCGGCGCCGATGCTCAGCGCCGGAATGTTGTGCCAGTCCTGACCGAACTGCGTGAACTCGACCAGCGCCCACAGCCGCTTCACTGCCGGATAGATGCTTTCGAGCAGCGGCCCTTCGATGCGCACCGCGTAATCGAAGCGCGGCGGCTTCTGATGCGGCGTATGCATGTCGTCTATTATGTTGATGCCGCCGACGAAGGCCACGGCAGCGTCGATGACCGCAATCTTGCGGTGCATGCGGCGCAGCCGCTCGCGCCGCAGCGTCCACGGCGAAATGTCCGGGCGGAACTTGAGCACGCGCACACCGGCCTCCCGCATCCCGGACACAAACGCCTCGCCGAGATCCTTGGAACCGAAGCCGTCGATCAGCAGATGCACGGCGACGCCGCGCCGCGCCGCCCGCATCAGTGCGTCTGCGACATGGCGGCCGGCAGAGTCGTCCTCGAAAATGTAGGTTTCAAGATGGATTTCATGGCTGGCCGCATCGCAGGCCGCGGCCAGCGCCGGGAAATACTCGACGCCGCCGGTCAGCAGGGTGATGCGGTTGCCGCTGCTGAAATCCGTCACAGGCGAACCAGGGTTGTAGTCAGGGCAGCGTGGTCCGAGACGCGTGCCCACGCCCGGCCGTGATGCACGTGCGCATGCTTGACCTCGAACCCGCGCACGTAGATGCGGTCCAGCCGCAGCACCGGCAGCGCCGCCGGAAAACTGCGCGCCGGAAAGCCATTCACCAGCTCGAACACCTCATGCATGTTGAGCGGATGCGCCAGTTCATGCGTCGCCTTGTGGCGCCAGTGCCAGTCGTTGAAGTCCCCGGCAACGATCAGCGGCGCGTCGGCCGGCACAAGTTTTTCGATGCGCTGCCTGAGTTTCTCTAGCTGCACGCTGCGCCCGCGTGCGGTGAGTGCCAGGTGCACGCACACGCAGTGCAGCGTGACCGTCCATCCCGGCACTGCCACCTCGCAATGCAGCAGCCCGCGCCGTTCGAAGCGATGCGAAGACACGTCCTGGTTGTCCCAGCGCATGATCGGGTAGCGCGACAGAACGGCGTTGCCGTGGTGCCCGCTGTCGTAGACCGCGTTCCTGCCGTAGGCGAAGTCCGGCCACATCGAATCGGCGAGAAACTCGTATTGCGGCGCAGTTGGCCAGTCGTGATAGCGCGCGGCATGGCGTTCGTGGGTGCCGTGCACTTCCTGCAGGAACACCAGATCGGCGTCGAGCGCGCGCAACCGCTCGCGCAACTCGTGAATCACCAGCCGCCTGTTGAACAGTGGCGTGACCGACAAGCCCTTATGAATATTGTAGGTCGCAACGTGCAGCGTTCGGTTCACGATTGCCCATCCCGAAACAGTTTCCGGATGCCGGCCGCATTGCGGAACCGGCAATCCGGCACCGATCTCCGCCGCGAAGCGGCGGCCGGCATCCGGCAAAAAAACGCGTTACGTGGGAATCAGGAAACCGCCAGCATGCGGTCGAGCGCGATGCGGGCAAGCTTCGCCTCGTGCGCGGGCACCTTGATCTGGTTGACCACCCTGCCCTCGACCAGGTTCTCGAGCGCCCACGCCAGGTGCTGCGGGTCAATGCGCGCCATGGTCGAGCACATGCACACCGTGGGCGCCATGAACTTGACCATCTTGCCCTGCGGCTTGAACTCCTCGGCGATGCGGTTCACCAGGTTGAGCTCGGTGCCCACCAGCCAGCGCGAGCCCGGTGCGCTGGCGGCGATGGTCTTGATGATGAAGTCGGTCGAGCCGACGTAATCGGAAAGCTTGCACACCTCGAAGTTGCACTCCGGATGGCTGATGACCATGCCGCCGGGGTTCTGCGCGCGGAAATTGAGCACGTGCTGCGCCTGGAACATCTGGTGCACCGAGCAGTGACCTTTCCACAGCAGGATCTTCGCCATCTTGATCTGCTGCGGCGTAAGCCCACCCATTTCCTCGTCCGGATCCCACACCAGCATTTCCGACAGCGGTATGTCCATCAGGTAGCCGGTCCAGCGGCCGAGATGCTGGTCAGGGAAGAACAGCACCTTCTCGCGCCGTGCGAAAGACCACTCCAGGATCTGCCGCGCGTTGGTTGAGGTGCAGACGATGCCGCCGTGCTCGCCGCAGAATGCCTTGAGGTCGGCGGCAGAATTGATGTAGGTCACCGGGGTGACGGTCTCGTCGGGATCCAGCACCTGCGCAATCTCTCGCCAGGCGCGCTCCACTTTGGACAGATTGGCCATGTCCGCCATCGAGCAGCCGGCGCCGAGGTCGGGCAGAATGGAAGCCTGCTCCGGCTTGGACAGGATGTCGGCCACTTCGGCCATGAAATGCACGCCGCAGAACACGATGTACTGGGCGTCGGTCTGCGCCGCCAGCTTGGACAGCCGCAGCGAATCGCCGGTCAGGTCGGCATGCTTGTAAACGTCTGCGCGCTGATAGTGATGGCCGAGGATTACCGCGCGCTTGCCGAGCTTGGCTCGCGCGGCAACAATGCGCGCCTGGCAGTCATCATCCTGCAGCGGCTTGTAGCGGTCAAAAGCGATCGTGCTGGCTTGCATCCCGGATCCACCCAAGAGTCAAGAGGAAAGTGCGAAACATTACCATAATATGACAAAAAATCCAGTCTGAAAGTGCCCTCGAGAAATATCCAAATCCGTGCTCTGCAAGGGGTTATTGGGATTACGCGGCAGAAAACAAGGCGGTGGCGAAAAAATATTTGCGCCTCGGGTACACGGACAGCCTGCGCCAGTTAGCTGACGTGCTGCGGCAAATCGCGTATGGCCTCGGCGTTGCTCCAGGAAAAGACCTTGTCCGCCGCCGCACGCCATGACAGCCACTCGTAGCGCAGGTGTTCGCGCGGCGCAAGCGTGACCGGCAGCGGCGCCGGCACGGTCAGGCCGAACACGTGTTCGGTATTGTGGGTGACGCCGGGTGCATAGCGGCTGCGCCAGCGCAGGTAGATTTCGTAACGGTTCTGCTTTTGCCAGTCGCGCAAGTCATACTGCGTCGCATCCAGTCCGGTTTCTTCGTGCAGTTCGCGCACCGCCGTCTGCCGCAGCGTTTCGCCCTCGTCCTGACTGCCGGTCACCGACTGCCAGAAACCCGGACGGTCGGCGCGTTCCAGCAGCAGCACCTGCAGATCGGACGTGTGCACCACCACCAGCACCGAGACGGGAATCTTGTAGCCTGTCATCAGACAGGCAGCGGCCTGATGCCCGCAACCGGCGCGGTGATGCCGGCGAACAGGGTCCAGAAAGGCTTGTCCTGCTCGTCCCAGTATTCGGCGACACTTTCAAAGATTTCCACGGCGGTGGCAAGTTCGTGCGGCGCGTGTTTGGCGAGCCCCGCGGCATGCTCGAACAGCGCGACATAGCCGCCCGCCTTGTCCCACGACAGGTCGGTGAGGCAGTCCTCAAGCGCGTCCCAGTTGCCTCCGAACCAGTCGGGAAACCGGAATGCCGCCGCTATCGCATCGAGCAGATGCTGCTTGTCGTGCACGCCGGAAAGATCGATGTGCACCAGCTTCAGCCCGGCTTTCTTCGCCGCCTGCCCCAGGGCGCGCAGATCCTTGGGCGCAAGGTAGGGTCCGGCGTGCGCCGAGTCCGGCAATCTTGCTGCCAGTGTGCTCATGGGCTACTCCCTGATGCGCCGGAAACTCGCGTAATGGTCAATGGTGTAATAATACTCGCCGCCGGCGCACGGTGCCACGAAGTGCTGTGCGGGCGCATTGCGTCGCGCACCGGCATTACCGGCATCGTTGTTGCCGCGCCGCGGCGTCGCGGCCGGCGCGCATCCTCCCACCACGATGCGGCGTGCGCCGCGGTCGCGCGCACCGGGGGTTTTCACCGTGTATTCACGGTAATAGCCCCGTTCACGCAGCGGCAGCAGGCGTTCGCGGTTGCCGAAAATGCTGCCGTCCCTGGCATAGGGAAACGGACCGCCGTGCTTGATGAGCTGCAGCGTTTCGCGTGCCTCGCGCGGCAGCTCGGCAACGCGGATTTCGGAAATGCGGGGCGCTTCGCGCGCCGCGCCGGCTGCCGCGGCCGCAAGCAACAGGCCCGCGAGCAGCGCCTTCGCAAGGCGGCGGCACGTCTTGCCCCTCACGCCGCGCTCCTCACTGCTGCTGGCGCAACCTGATGTGCAGCTCGCGCAGCTGCTTTTCATCCACCGTGTTCGGCGCGCGCGTGAGCAGGCATTGCGCGCGCTGGGTCTTGGGGAAGGCGATCACGTCGCGGATGGACTCCGCGCCCGCCATCATGGTGACGATGCGGTCCAGTCCGAAGGCGATGCCGCCATGGGGCGGCGCGCCATACTGCAGCGCCTGCAGCAGGAAGCCGAACTTGGCCTCGGCTTCGGCGGCATCGATGTTGAGCGCGCGGAATACCTTGGACTGCACGTCCTGGCGATGGATACGCACCGAGCCGCCGCCGATTTCCCAGCCATTCAGCACCATGTCGTGGGCCTTGGCGCGCGCGGCGCCGGGATCGCTCTCCAGCAGGTCTTCGTGGCCGTCGGCAGGCGAAGTGAAGGGATGGTGCATGGCGTTCCAGCGGCCGCCCTCCTCGTCCCATTCGAACATCGGAAAATCGAGCACCCACAGCGGCCGCCAGCCGGCTTCGGCATGGCCCTTCTCGTGGCCGACTTTCACGCGCAGCGCGCCCAGCGCCTCGTTGACGATTTTCGCCTTGTCGGCGCCGAAGAATATGATGTCGCCACTGGCCGCCCCGACGCGCTGAAGGACGGTATTCACCACCGGCTCCGGCAAAAACTTGAGGATGGGCGATTGCAATCCCTCCGCGCCCCTGGCCAGATCGTTGACCTTGATGTAGGCCAGTCCCTTGGCACCGTAAATCTTGGCGAACTCGGTGTAGTCGTCGATTTCCTTGCGCGACAGTTCCGCGCCGCGCGGCACGCGCAGCGCAGCGATGCGCCCGCCCTTCATCTGCGCCGCGTCGCGGAACACCTTGAATTCAACGTCCTTCATCACGTCGGTGAGCTCGGTGAGCTGCAATGACACCCGCAGATCGGGTTTGTCGGAGCCGTAAAGCGCCATCGCCTCGTCGTAGGGCATGCGCGGGAACGGCTGCGGCAGATCCACGTCCAGCACCTGCTTGAACACGTTGCAGATCATCTCTTCCATCAGGGCGGTGATTTCACCCTGGCTGAGGAAAGAGGTTTCGACATCGATCTGGGTGAATTCGGGCTGGCGGTCGGCGCGCAGGTCCTCGTCGCGGAAGCACTTGACGATCTGGTAGTAGCGGTCGAAGCCGGCGATCATCAGCAGCTGCTTGAACAGCTGCGGCGACTGCGGCAGCGCGAAAAATTCGCCCGGATGCACGCGCGACGGCACCAAGTAGTCGCGCGCCCCTTCCGGCGTCGAGCGCGTCAGCATGGGCGTCTCGATGTCGATGAAGCCGCGGTCATCGAGAAAGCGCCGCACCGCCATCGCGGTCTTGTAGCGCAGGCGCAGGTTGTTCTGCATCTGCGGCCGACGCAGGTCGAGAAAACGGTATTCGAGGCGCACGTTTTCCGACAGATGCTCGTCATCCATCATGAACGGCGGGGTGAGCGACGGATTGAGTATTTCGATGTCCTGCGCCAGCACCTCGATTTCGCCGCTGACCAGCCCGGGATTGACGGTGCCCTGCGGCCGCTCGCGCACGCGGCCCGTAGCCTTCACCACGAACTCGTTGCGCAGCTTGTCGGCGGCCTGGAACGTGGCCGGATTATCGGGATCGCACACGATCTGCACCAGGCCGGCGCGATCACGCAGATCGATGAAAATCACCCCGCCATGATCGCGGCGGCGGTGTACCCAGCCGTAGAGGGTTACGGTTTGCCCCAGATGTGCGCGGTTTACCAGCCCGCAATATTCGCTACGCATGATTCAGAAGGATAAAAAGAAAAACAGGATTGAAGGAATTGAAAAAGTCCCGGTCTGCGGCCTACTGATTCGCGGCCTGGACCTGCTGGCGGTCATCGCCATGCTTGGCGACGGGAAGCGCGTCCACTTTTCTGGCGTTCGGCGCCACCACGCCCATGGAGATGATGTACTTGAGCGCTGCATCCACGCTCATGTCGAGCTCGATCACGTCCTTGCGGGGAACGATGACAAAGTAGCCGCCGGTCGGGTTGGGCGTGGTCGGCACATAGACGCTGACATAATCGCCCGGCAGGTGGTTGACCACGTCGCCGCCCGGCACGCCGGTCATGAAAGCGATGGTCCACATGCCCTCGCGCGGCCATTGCACCAGCAGCGCCTTGCGGAACGCCTGTCCGGTGGGCGAAAACAGGGTGTCGCTCACCTGCTTCACGCCGTTGTATATCGAGTTCACCACCGGGATGCGCGCCAGCACGCGCTCCCAGTACACCACCAGCCGCTGGCCGATGATGTTGGTGGCCAGCAGGCCGGTCAGAAACACGATGAGCAGCGTCAGCAGCACGCCCAGGCCGGGGATGTGCATACCCAGCCATTTCTCGGTGCGCAGTTCCTGCGGCAGCAGCAGCAGCGTCTGGTCCATGGTGCTCACCAGCAGGTTGAGCACCCACATGGTGATGACCAGCGGCACCCAGATCAGCAGGCCGGTAATGAAATAACGCTTCAGGTTTTTCCTGGACATCCTGTGCGACAGGCGCTCAGACGCGCACCGTCTCCTTGATTTTCAACGTCCCGCTGCGACGAACGGCGACAGACGCAACACATCCATGATGGCGGAACACCGCACCGGCCAAAATTCCCCCGGCCATTTCCATGCCGCAACATGCGGACCCGGCGCGTGCTTGCGCCGGCCTGCCAATTTCAGCTGCACGCCGGGCAGGCGCCCGTACCGCAAGCCGCTTCCGTCTTGGATTCCTTGGAATCTTCCTTCTTGGCTGCGCCGCCATCGGCAGGCTTGTCCGCGCTCTTGGCGGGTTTTGAGCCATTCTTGAAATCCGTTGCATACCAGCCACTGCCTTTCAGCTGAAAGCCGGCGGCAGTCACCATTTTGCTAAAATCGCACTTGCCGCATTCCGGACAGTCCGTCAGCGGCGCGTCGTTCATGCGCTGCAGGTATTCTTTCTGAAATCCGCAAGCAGCGCAGCGATACTCATAAATCGGCATGGCCACTCCCAAACAAGAAAAAGTTATTATACCTGAATCAGTTACACTCAGATAAGCGGATATTGGGGCGCCCTGCTGAATCACAAGCCGGCAAAAATCCCCACCCTTGCAGCGCGCTTGGCGCGCCGCAACAGAAAACGGCAAAATCGGGAGCGCTAACGACATGTTTCGTATGACTCACATTTTCCACCCTCCCTGCTACCCCGCCGGTTCCCGGCGCGCGTGGCCGCGGCTGCTGCATGCGGGCGCGGTGGCTGCGCTGGGCGCGCTGCTGTCGTGGCCGAGCGCAGCCGCTGAGGATGCCGACAGCCTGGCGAGTAGCAACGTCTACCTTGCCGGGGCGGGCGTGCGCACCGACGGGCCGGTGGACGGCGACCTGATCGCCGCCGCCGGCCGCATCAACGTCAATCATGCCGTCAGCGGCGATGCGGTGCTCGCCGCCGGCTCAATCGAGGTCTATGGCAATATTGGCGACGACCTGCGCGCCGCCGGCGGCGTGGTCAGCGTTTCGGGCCGGGTCGGTGGCGAAGCAGTGCTGGCAGGCGGCAGCCTTGCGCTCGGCCCCGACGCCGAGGTCGGTGGCCGTGCCTGGCTTGCCGGCAATGACGTGGTGATCGGCGGCAGGGTACGCAACGGCCTCAAGGTCTACGGCAACAAAATCCTGGTGCTGGGCGAGGTGTACGGGCCCTTGGAGCTCGCCGGCGAGCAAATCGAAATTCTGGGTTCGGCGCGCATCCTCGGCGATATTACCTACTCCAGCGGCCAGCAGATCAAGATCGACCCTGACGCGCGGATCGCCGGCAAGGTCACCCGCGCCTCGGACACCTTTGAAATTCCCCGTCCGCGGCTCGAAATTCCCGGCCTGCCGGCAGTGCGCCCGCTGCTGCTGCTCGGCCTGTTCGCCGCAGGCATGCTGCTGGCCGCACTGTTTCCGCGCTTCACGCAGGCCGCACAGCATGCATTCGGTGCCGCGCCGCTCAAGAGCCTGGGCCTGGGCACCGCGATATTCTTCAGCCTGCCGCCGGTGATCCTGCTGCTTGTCATCACCATCATCGGCATCCCGATCGCGCTCGCGCTCGCCGCCATCTATTCCATGGCGCTGCTCGCCGGCTACCTGGTCATCGCGTTTTTTATCGGTGGCCGGCTGACGGGGTTGCTGCGCAAACAGCCCGCCACGGGCGCGGGCTGGCGCGCAGCCTCGCTCGCGGCGGCCCTGCTGCTGTTGTGGCTGGTGCGCAACCTCCCCTACGTCGGCAACCTGGCCATCCTCGTCGCGCTGCTCGCCGGGCTGGGGGCAATGGTGTTGCAGGCCTTCAGCAGCTATACGGACCGCGCCTGATCCGGGCGGCCCGCAACTTCCGGGATAACGATAACGCCATGGGCACGACTCCGCAGCACCCGCGCTCGCAGCAACTCATTGCAAGGGCGCGCGCCATGGGCGCGGTGCCCACCGCCGTGGTCTATCCCTGCAGCCAGGATGCGCTGGCAGGCGCGCTGCAGGCCCATGCCGCCGGGCTGATCACGCCCGTCCTGATCGGGCCGGCCGCGGAAATCGCAAGAATCGCCGCTGCCGGAAAGCTCGATCTTGATGCCTGCCGTATTGAGGATATTGCCGATCCGGTCGCCTGCGCGCAGCGCGCGGCGGCACTGGTGCGCGAGGAGCGGGCCGAGGCGCTGATGAAGGGCAGCCTGCACACCGACGAGCTGATGACGGTCATCGTCTCGCGCGCGGCGGGACTGCGCACCGCGCGCCGCATCAGCCACGTTTTCGTCATGGACGTGCCTGCGCACGACCGGCTGCTGCTGGTCACCGATGCCGCGATCAACATCGCCCCGGAACTCAGGGTCAAGGCCGACATCGTGCGCAATGCCATCGACCTTGCGCACGCCATCGGCATCGACAGGCCCGCAGTGGCGCTGCTGTCCGCTGTCGAAACCGTCAACCCCGGCATCCCCTCCAGCGTGGATGCCGCCGCATTGCGCGACATGGCGCAGCACGGAGAAATCACCGGCGCCATCCTCGACGGCCCGCTGGCTTTCGACAATGCAATTTCGGTGGAGGCCGCTCGCATCAAGGGCATTACATCGCCGGTGAGCGGCGCGGTCGACATCCTGCTCGTGCCGGCGCTGGAAGCCGGCAACATCCTTTACAAATCCCTGGTCTATCTTGGCGGCGCACTGGCGGCCGGCGTGGTGATGGGCGCGCGCGTGCCGGTAATACTCACCAGCCGCGCCGACAGTCCCGCCAGCCGCACTGCTTCGGCCGCGGTTGCCTGCCTGCTTGCGCATGCCGCGCGCCACCGCCCCGCCTGAGCGCGTCATGGGAGACGTCATTCTCGTCATCAATGCCGGCTCATCCAGCATCAAGTTTGCGATTTTTGCAGCCGATACCGGACCGGAATCCAGCGCCATTCTGCGCGGCCAGATCGAAAAAATCGGCAGCGCACCCGTACTGCAGGCAAGGCGCCAGGACGGCAGCACCATCACCGGAGAAGCACCGGCAGGCACCGCCGGTACGGTGCCTGGTCTCGCCTTTCTCCTCGACTGGCTGAAACTTCATCTCAGCAAGCACCGTCTGATCGGCGCGGGCCATCGCGTCGTGCACGGTGGAGAGCATCACTCCGCCCCGGTGCGGATTGACGGCGCCGTAATCGAGTCGCTGGAAGCGCTGATCCCCCTGGCAAGGCTGCACGAACCCATGGAAGTCGAGGCCATCAAGGGCCTGGTCAAGCTAAGCCCCGGGATCCCGCAGGTCGCATGCTTCGATACCGCCTTTCATCATCTCCGTCCATCGATCGACAAGCTGTTCGCGATCCCGCGCGAATATACCGCGGCAGGCGTCAAGCGCTACGGTTTCCACGGCCTGTCCTATGAATACATCGCCGGCTGCCTGCCGCAGCTGCTGGGCAGCGACGCCGGCGGCGGACGCGTGGTCGTCGCACACCTGGGCAGCGGCGCCAGCATGTGTGCGATGCAAGACGGCAGAAGCATTGCGACCACCATGGGCTTCACCCCGCTCGACGGCCTGATGATGGGAACGCGCTGCGGCGCAATCGACCCCGGCGTGCTGCTCTACGCCATCCAGGAGCGGGGCATGAGCGCGCACGAGGTGAGCGAGATTCTCTATACCCGGTCCGGATTGCTGGGCGTCTCGGGCATCAGCAATGACATGCGCGATCTGCTGGCAAACGCCGGCCCGCACGCAAAAGAAGCCATTGATTTGTTCGTGTACCGCGCAGTGCGCGAACTCGGCGCGCTGGTTGCCGTGCTTGGCGGGCTGGATGCGCTTGTGTTCACCGGCGGGATTGGCGAGCACTCGCATGAGATACGCGCCATGATTTGCGACAAGCTGCGCTGGCTCGACGTCGAACTCGATGCTCAGGCCAATCACCGGCATGCGGTCGCGATCGGCACCATCTCCAACCGTACCGGCGTGTTCGTCGTTCCCACCGATGAAGAACGGGTCATTGCGCGCCACACGCTGCGACTGCTGGGGGCTGCGCGCACGCCAGGCTAGCGCGAACGCAGCGCAGAAATGCTAGAACGGAATGTCGTCGTCCATCTCGTCGAACGCGCCGCCGCCTTTCTTGCCCTGCGGTTTTCCGCCGCCTGAAGCGGCAGCAGCCGGTTCGCGCGCCATCGGCTCGGAGCCGCCGCCGCGCGAACCCAGCATCTGCATGCGGTCAGCGACGATTTCGGTGGTGTAGCGCTCCTTGCCTTCCTTATCCTGCCACTTGCGCGTCCTGAGCGCGCCTTCAACGTAGACCTGGCTGCCTTTTTTCAGGTATTCGCCGGCAATTTCGGCCAGCTTGCCGAAAAATGCGACACGGTGCCATTCGGTGCGCTCCTGCTTCTCGCCGCTCTTGTCCTTCCAGGTATCGGTAGTCGCAACGCTGATGTTGGTGATTGCGCCGCCCTCTGGAAGGTAGCGTACTTCCGGATCGCGCCCGAGATTGCCGACGATGATGACTTTGTTGACCGAGGCCATTTAGGTTTCCCCCGCTATGAGTTTGAGTACATTCTGTTCGTCAAAGCCTGCGCTGTCCACCTTTAAGTACAGCATGTGTTCGCCGGCCATGACCAGCGCTTCGTGCACGCCGGGCACCGTCCGCAACTCGGCGAGCAGGCCGTCCGCCCGGCCGCGGTCGAGCTCCGGCAGCGCGTAAGTGCGCGTGCTGTACACTGCCGGCGCCCTCATGCCAAAGGCCAGCCCCAGCCAGATAACGAGCAGCGCCACGTCCAGGATGACAATGCCCGCCGCCCCCCAGTGCCCGTAGAGATACCCTCCCGCGGCAGCGCCGAGAAAAGTGCCGAAAAACTGCAGGCTGCTGAAAATGCCGATAGCGGTGCCTTTTATGCCGGCCGGTGCCATGCGCGAAACCAGCGATGGCAGGCTGGCTTCGAGGATGTTGAAGGCGGTGAAAAACAGCAGCAGATAAAGCGCGATCGGCCACACGCTGCCGCTCAGCCACGGCATCGCCAGCTGCGTCAGCAGCAGCAGCGCCACCGACATGATGAACGCCGTCCTGGCCTGGGCGGACCTGCCGGATTTAAGTACCGCCGGCAGCATCAGCACGAAAGAACCGAGCATGACCGGCAAATAGACTTTCCAGTGCTGGTCGAGCGCAAGTCCGGCATCGCGCAGCGTGAACGGCACGGCGATGAACAACGCCATCAGCACCGCGTGCAGCGCGAACACGCCGTAGTAAAGGCGCGCCAGCTGGGCATCCCTCAGCACCTGCCACAGTCCATCCAGACCGCGCCGCGCGGGAATGCGCCGTTCGTCCTGCGGCTCGCCTGCAACATCCGGCACTACGGCGTAGACGACCGCCATTGCCGCCAGCGCCAGCACGCCGGTCAGCGCGAAAATACCCGGCACGCCGATCACCTTGTTCAGCCACGGGCTCGCCACCAGCGACAGCGCAAAGGTCGCGCCTATGGTGGAACCTATCATCGCCATCGCCTTGGTGCGATGTTCGTCGCGCGTAAGGTCCGCGGCCATCGCCATCACCGCCGCCGAAATCGCTCCGGCGCCCTGCAGCACGCGGCCCAAGATGACAATGTAAATGTTCGGCGCAGCTGCCGCGACAAAGCTGCCGACGGCAAAAATCAGCAGTCCGACGTAAATCACCGGCTTGCGGCCGTAGCGGTCAGACCAGGCGCCAAAAGGAATCTGCAGAATGGCCTGGGTCAGGCCGTAGGCGCCGATGGCGATGCCGACCAGGGTCAGGTTGTCCCCGCCAGGCAGATGCTCGGCGTAAATCGCGAACACCGGCAAGATGACGAACATGCCCAGCATGCGCAGTCCGAAAATGCCGGACAGGCCAATGCTCGCGCGCAGTTCCTGCGCGCTCATGCGGGTACTGGGGGGCATGGGCAACGGGCGGTTAAAACAGATTGGGAAATGAAAAGGAAGTCCGGTATATTAACAGGTTTGGCTCGATTCTTCCCTGTGAGCGTGGCCGCAAACCAGCAAAACGTAGTCAGGCTGCACACCTCCGACCCGGCAACGCCGGCGCCCAGCGCCGACCTCATCCGGATCCGCGGTGCGCGCACGCACAATCTCAAGAACATCAGCCTTGATCTGCCGCGCAACCGCCTGGTGGTGATCACCGGGCTGTCCGGTTCCGGCAAGTCATCACTGGCCTTCGACACGCTCTACGCCGAAGGCCAGCGACGCTACGTAGAGTCGCTTTCGGCCTACGCGCGCCAGTTTCTGCAGCTCATGGAAAAGCCCGACGTGGATCTGATCGAGGGTCTGTCGCCGGCAATATCCATAGAGCAGAAGGCGACCAGCCACAACCCGCGCTCGACGGTCGGCACCATCACCGAAATCCACGATTACCTGCGCCTGCTGTTCGCGCGCATCGGTGACCCGCATTGCCCCGATCACAACATCACGCTGCAATCGCAAAGCGTGTCGCAGATGGTCGACCATGTGCTGACGCTGCCCGAGGACACGCGGCTCATGATCTTGGCGCCGCTTATCGCCGGACGCAAGGGCGAGCAGGCCGATCTGTTCGACGAGCTGCGCGCACAGGGATTCGTGCGGTTGCGCATCGACGGCGCGGTGCACGACATCGACGCCCTGCCCAAGCTCAAGAAGAACGTCAAACACACCATCGAGGTCGTGGTCGACCGCCTCAAGGTGCGGCAGGACGGCAAGCAGCGACTCGCCGAGTCGTTTGAAACCGCGCTGCGCCACGCCGACGGCCGCGCACTGGCCGTGGAAATGGACAGCGGCAAGGAGCATCTGTTTTCGGCCAAGTTCGCCTGCCCGGTTTGCAGCTATTCGCTGCCGGAGCTGGAGCCGCGCCTGTTCTCGTTCAACAACCCGATGGGCGCCTGCCCGCGTTGCGACGGCCTTGGCACCATCAGTTTTTTCGACCCCAGGCGCGTGGTCGCGTTTCCCGATCTGTCGCTTGCCTCGGGTGCCATTCGCGGCTGGGACCGGCGCAACCAGTTCTATTTCCAGATGCTGCAGGGGCTTGCCGGCCATTACGGCTTCGACATCGAGACGCCGTTCAACGAGCTGACGCAGGAGGTGCAGAATGCCGCCCTGCACGGCTCGGGGCGCGACAAGATCCGGTTCATCTATATCGGCGAGCGCGGCAACAAGCAGGTGCGCGAACATGTGTTCGAGGGAGTCATCCCCAATCTCGAGCGCCGCTACCGCGAAACCGATTCCGTCGTGGTGCGCGAGGAGCTCGCGAAATACCTCAACACCCAGACCTGCCCCGAGTGCGAGGGTACCCGCCTGCGGCGCGAGGCACGCAACGTCACGGTCGCCGGGCGCAAGATATATGAAGTAAGCGCACTGCCGCTCGCGCAGGCCGTGGATTTTTTCGCGAACATGCAGCTCGCGGGCAACAAGCAGGCGATCGCTGACAAGATCGTGCGCGAAATCATCAACCGCCTGCAGTTTCTCAACAATGTCGGCCTCGACTACCTGTCGCTCGACCGTCCGGCAGACACGCTCTCCGGCGGCGAGGCGCAGCGCATACGGCTTGCAAGCCAGATCGGTTCCGGACTTACCGGCGTCATGTACGTGCTGGACGAACCATCGATCGGCCTGCACCAGCGCGACAATTCACGCCTGCTCGACACCCTCAAGCGCCTGCGCGACATCGGCAATTCGGTCATCGTGGTCGAACATGACCAGGACGCGATCATGCATGCCGACTATATCGTCGACATGGGTCTGGGCGCGGGCGAGCATGGCGGCAATGTCATCGCGCAGGGCACGCCGGCGGAGGTGGTGTCGCATCCCGATTCGCTGACCGGGCAGTACCTGAGTGGGCGCCGCCGCATCGAAGTGCCTGCTCTCAGGCACCGCGCGAACCCCAAGCGCCGCTTCACCATCGCCGGCGCAAGCGGCAACAACCTGAAAAGCATCACCGTTGACCTGCCGGTGGGTCTCTTCGTGTGCGTTACCGGCGTTTCCGGTTCCGGCAAGTCGACGCTCATCAACGACACGCTGGCCAATGCCGTGGCGCGACATCTCTACGGCAGTCCCGTCGAGCCGGCGCCGCACGAATCCATTACCGGCGTTGAATTTTTCGACAAGATCGTCAATGTCGACCAAAGTCCGATCGGGCGCACGCCGCGCTCCAACCCGGCGACCTACACCGGGCTGTTCACGCCGATACGCGAACTGTTCGCCGGCGTTCCCGCGGCGCGCGAGCGTGGATACGGCCCAGGACGCTTCTCGTTCAACGTCAAGGGCGGGCGCTGCGAAGCATGCCAGGGTGACGGCGTGCTCAAGGTGGAAATGCACTTTCTGCCCGACATCTACGTGCCCTGCGACGTGTGCCACGGCAAACGCTACAACCGTGAGACGCTGGAAATCCAGTACAAGGGCAAAAGCATTCACGAAGTGCTGCAGATGACGGTCGAACAGGGCACGGAATTCTTCAGCGCGGTGCCTGTGATATCGCGCAAGCTGCAGACGCTGCTCGACGTCGGCCTCGGCTACATCACGCTTGGCCAGAGCGCGACCACCCTGTCGGGGGGCGAGGCGCAGCGCGTCAAGCTCTCGCTCGAACTCTCCAAGCGCGACACCGGGCGTACGCTGTATATCCTCGACGAGCCGACAACAGGCCTGCATTTCCACGATATCGACCTGCTGCTGCGCGTGCTGCACCGGCTGCGCGACCACGGCAACACGGTGGTGGTGATCGAGCACAACCTCGATGTCATCAAGACCGCAGACTGGATCATCGATCTCGGACCCGAGGGCGGCGGCGGCGGCGGCCGCGTCGTCGCCGCAGGCACTCCCGAGGACGTGGCCAGAAACAAGGCGAGTCACACCGGGCGTTATCTCAAGACCGTTCTCGGGTAGATCCGCACATGAGCGAACGAACCAGGCCGCGCGATCTTCTGCTCGACAGTTTTCATGCCGCACTCGCCGCGGCCGACCCGCTGAGGATCGTTCCGCAGCATCTGCCGCGCCCGCCCAAGGGCCGCACGCTGGTGGTGGGTGCAGGCAAGGCAGCCGCGGCCATGGCGCTGGCGGTCGAGCAGCAGTGGCCTGCCGACGCGCCGCTCGATGGCATCGTCATCACGCGCTACCAGCATGGCCTGCTCACCAATCGCATCACGGTGATCGAGGCCGGGCACCCGGTACCGGACGAAAGCGGCGAGCAGGCGGCGCAGGAAATCCTGCGGCGCGTGAAAATGCTGACCCCGCATGACCTGCTGCTGGTGCTGGTGTCCGGCGGAGGCTCGGCACTGCTATCGCTGCCGGCCACGAACGTCGCCATGCATGAGCTAAAAATCGTTACAAAACAGTTACTTATGTCCGGCGCGCCAATACAGGACATGAACACGGTACGCAAGCACCTGTCCGCCATTCAGGGCGGCAGGCTCGCCGCCGCCTGCCGCGCGCCGGTGCTCGCGCTGGTGATCTCCGACGTCACAGGTGATGATCCCACGCATATCGCCTCGGGTCCCTGCGCGCCGGATCCAACCACGTACCAGGATGCACTCAACATTCTCGAGCGCCACGCGATCAGGCCGCCGCAAACGGTGCATGAACATCTTGCGCGCGGGGCACGCGGCGAAATCGCCGAAACGCCCAAGCCCGGGCACAAGGTTTTCAGGAGCGTGGAAAACCGCGTCATCGCCACGGCGCAGGGTGCGCTGCAGGCCGCGGCGCGGTTTTTCAGCGCGCATGGCGTGCAGCCCGCCATACTCGGCGACTCGGTGACCGGTGAAGCGCGCGAAGTCGCCAAAGTCTATGGCGCGCTTACACGGCAGGTGAGGCAGCAGGGCGTGCCCTGGGCGGCGCCGGTGGCGTTGATTTCCGGCGGCGAATGCACGGTGACCGTCAAAGGCAGCGGCCGCGGCGGGCGCTGCGCGGAATTCCTGCTGTCGCTTGTAGTGGACCTTGATGGCGCGGCGGACGTGCATGCGCTTGCCTGTGATACCGACGGCATTGACGGCTCGGAGGACAATGCCGGCGCGCTGCTCGCACCGGACTCACTGCAGCGCGCGGAAAAAAAGAAGCTGCATGCCGGCAGGATGCTGGAAAACAACGATGGCTACGGCTTCTTCAACGCCATCGGCGATCTCGTCGTCACCGGCCCCACGCGCACCAACGTCAACGATTACCGCGTGATCCTGATCAGCTGAGGGAAGCCGCGGGGCATATCGGGGGATTCGTGAAGCAGCCATTCTTCCTCATCGCCTGCCTTCTGATCGCGCTCGCCGCACTGCCCTCCCGCGCACAGCCGGCGGAGGTTGTGAAAATCGGCTTCGCCTCGCCGCTCAGCGGCCCACAGGGTCATTATGGCAAGGACAATCAAAATGGCGCGCAGCTTGCCGTTGACGAACTCAATGCGCGCAGCCCCCGCATCGGCGGCAGACCGGTGAAGCTCGAACTCGTCGTGGCCGATGACCAGGCCGATCCGAAAACAGGCGCGCTGGTCGCGCAGCGCCTGGTCGACAGCGGCATCCGCGGAATGGTCGGGCACTTCAACTCCGGTGTCACGATACCCGCCTCGCGCATCTACCATGATGCCGGCATCCCGCAGCTTTCGGTTTCAACCAACACGAAGTACACGCGCCAGGGTTATGGCACCGCCTTCCGCCTGATGGCGGATGACGACAGGCAGGGCACGGCGCTCGGTCGCTACGCGGTTGCCGGCCTCAGGCTGCAGCGCCTGGTAGTGGTCGACGACAGCACCGCCTATGGTCAGGGTCTCGCTGATGCCTTCTCCGCCGCAGTGAAGACAGCAGGCGGACAGGTATTGAAGCGCGAGCACACGACCGACAAGGATATTGATTTCCGTGCGCTGCTCACGCTGCTGCGTTCAGCCAACCCGCAGGCGGTGTTCTTCGCCGGCTATGACGGGCAGGCAGGCCCTCTGGCGCGGCAGATGCGGGAATTGGGGATACGCGCGCCATTGCTCGGCGGCGAAACCATGAACACCGCCAAGTTCCTGGAGCTCGCCGGACCGGCCGCAGAAGGCCATATCGCCTCGACGCCGGGCGCGGCGCTGGCACAGCGCCCCGGAGGCAGGGCTTTTGCCGAAAAATACCGTGCGCGCTTCGGACAGGAAATAGGCCTTTATGCGCCCTACTTCTACGACGGGGTGATGGTCATTTTCAAGGCCATGGAACGCGCCGGTTCGACCCAGCCCAAACAGTACCTTGCGGCACTGCGCGCCATCCGGCACTCCGGCATCACGGCGGACATCGAGTTCGACGAGCGTGGCGACCTCCGGCACGGCTTGCTGTCGATCTTCCGCGTGCAGGGCGGCAAGTGGGTGCTGCTGCAGCCATAGATTTACGCGGGCGCGGAAAATTCCGGCGTATCCACGTTGGCCACATACTGAAGGTAAAGCTCGTCGCAGCGCGCAAGCACCAGTTCCCTGCCGAGCATGTCGCTGGAGCGAACCGCCTCCGCAAACACCCCGGGCGTCAATGCCTGCAACGCACCGACCGCTACCGGCGCGTAGCTGAGATGCCATGGTTCGGGATGGACGCCGCCGCGGAAATTACGGTATGGCCGGAAAAAACCGAACTGCGCCATGTTCGCGTCCAGCCATTGATGCATGCGATGGAACACGCCGCCGGGCGCAGCCTCGTCAGGGAGTAGGCGCACGCGATAACCTGCGGGCAGCGCGGCGCTATCGATCACGTCGATCTCGGTGCCCCAGTGGTGGCGGCTGCCGCCGGGTACCGCGCTCCAGCACACGATGGCGTCGACCAGTTCGGTCGGACTCAGTTTCGCATGCTCGCGGACATTGCCAGCGGCGTCATAAAGCGGCCGCTCGCCGCGGTACTTTCTGTCCCAGATGCTCTGCTGGGCGGCAAAATCGCGGAATGCGCTGACGATCTGGATGGCGATGCCCTCGCGCATGGCGGCATCCCGCATCGCCAGGAAGGGTTCCAGCGTATCGCGCTGCAGCGCCGCCTTCAGGTCATCGCGCTGCACGACATGGGTGCGCGCGCGGCCCGTGAGTTCAAGTTCGTTCAGCATTCTGGAATTCTAAACCCTTCGCAACCCTTGGGCAGCCACTGCACGCACGCAGACGGCCGGCAGGATGCCAGGTGCGCTGATTAAGCCGGCAAAACAAAAAAGCCGGCACGAGGCCGGCTTTCTGGGGGGCGCACACAGCTCAGGCTGCTGCTGCGGGCTGCTCCTGTTTCGCGGCTTTCTTGGTGGTCTCCTTGGCTTCCGGCTGGGCGGCTTCTTCCGGGCGATCCAGCAGTTCGACCAGCGCCATCGGGGCATTGTCCCCCTTGCGGAAACCGAACTTGAGAATGCGCAGATAGCCACCGTTGCGACTGGCGTAACGCGGGCCGATTTCGGCGAACAGCTTGACCACCATGTCGCGGTCACGCAGCCGGTCGAACGCAAGCCGGCGGTTGGCGAGCGAAGGCTTCTTGCCGAGCGTGATGATGGGTTCGACGACGCGCCGCAGTTCTTTCGCCTTCGGCAGCGTAGTCTTGATGACCTCGTGCTTGAGCAGCGAGTTGGTCATGTTCCGCAGCATCGCCAGACGATGGCTGCTGGTGCGGTTGAGTTTTCGTAATCCGTGACGGTGACGCATGGTGCCCTCTTAGACTTTTTCGAGACCGGCAGGCGGCCAATTCTCGAGTTTCATGCCGAGCGTAAGCCCGCGCGATGCCAGCACTTCTTTGATTTCGTTCAGCGACTTGCGGCCGAGATTGGGGGTCTTGAGCAGCTCGGTTTCGGTGCGCTGGATCAGGTCGCCGATGTAATAGATGTTCTCGGCCTTGAGACAGTTGGCCGAACGCACGGTGAGTTCGAGGTCATCGACCGGGCGCAGCAGGATGGGATCGATCTGCGTTGCCTTCTTTTCCTCGATCTGCGCCGGCATGCCCTTGAGGTCGGCGAACACGGAAAGCTGCTCGACCAGAACGCGTGCCGCATAGCGCACCGCTTCTTCGGGCTCGATGGCACCGTTGGTTTCGATGTCCATGACCAGCTTGTCAAGATCGGTGCGCTGCTCGACGCGCGCGGACTCGACGGCATAGCTGACGCGGCGCACCGGACTGAACGAGGCGTCCAGCATGATGGCACCAACCGTGCGGCCTTCTTCACCCGCCATCTTGCGGCTGGTTGCGGCGATATAGCCGCGGCCCTGCTCGACGCGGATCTGCATGTCGAGCTTGCCGCCTGCGGCCAGGTGCGCGATCACGTGATCGGGATTGACGATCTCAACATCGTGCATCGGCTCGATGTCGCCCGCCGTCACCACACCCTCGCCTGCTTTTTTCAGGCTGAGCGTAGCCTCGGCGCGATTGTGCAGTTTCAGCACGATGCCCTTGAGGTTGAGCAGGATGTCAACGACGTCTTCCTGCACGCCGTCGAGCGTCGAATACTCGTGCAGCACGCCGGCTATCTTGACTTCGGTGGCGGCGTAACCCGGCATCGATGACAGCAGCGTGCGACGGAGCGCATTGCCCAGCGTATGACCGTAGCCGCGCTCGAAAGGCTCCATCGTGAGCTTGGCGTGATACGGCGAAAGATTCTGTACGTCAATGATGCGAGGTTTAAGGAACGCACTGCTTTGCATGGCTCAAAACCCTCTTCGAAATTTCTTACTTCGAGTACAGCTCGACCACGAGCGACTCGTTGATGGTGGACGGCAGTTCGCTGCGCTGCGGACGCGCCTTGAAGGTGCCCTTCAGCCCTTTGGCATCGACTTCGAGCCATTCCGGGTAACCGCGGCTTTCGGCGGCTTCGGAAGCGCCCTTGATGCGCAGCTGATCCTTGGCAGCCTGGGCAACCTCGACCAGGTCGCCGGGGCGGCACTGGAACGACGGGATGTTGACGCGCTTGCCGTTCACCAGGATGCCGTTATGGCGCACGATCTGGCGCGCCTCGGTGCGCGAGGAGCCGAAGCCCATGCGGTAAACCACGGTGTCAAGGCGGCTTTCAAGAATCTGCAGCAGCGCTTCGCCGGTCACACCCTTGCTGCTCGAGGCCTGGTAGTAGTTCTTGCGGAACTGGCGCTCAAGCAGACCGTAGATGCGACGCACCTTCTGCTTTTCCCTGAGCTGCACGCCGTAGCCCGAAAGACGGGAGTTTTTCTGGCCGTGTTGTCCGGGCGGATAGTTGCGGCGCTCGATGGCGCACTTGTCCGTAAAGCACTTCTCGCCCTTGAGAAACAGTTTTTCGCCTTCGCGACGGCACTGCCTGCATTTTGCATCGAGATTCCTTGCCACGTCGGGATCTCCTTTAGATTCTGCGTTTTTTCGGCGGGCGGCAGCCGTTGTGCGGCACCGGGGTCACGTCCGAAATACTGGTGATTTTGAAACCAACGGCATTGAGCGCGCGCACTGCGGATTCGCGGCCCGGCCCCGGGCCCTTGACGCGCACTTCGATATTTTTCACCCCGCACTCCTGCGCCAGCTTGCCGGCCTGTTCCGCCGCAATCTGCGCCGCAAAAGGCGTGGACTTGCGCGAGCCCTTGAAGCCGTTGCTGCCGCTGGTCGCCCATGCAAGGGCGTTGCCCTGGCGGTCGGTGATGGTCACGATGGTGTTGTTGAAGGACGCGTGAATGTGGGCGATGCCTTCCGCCACATTCTTCTTGACCTTCTTGCGCACCCGGGTGGTTGCTTTAGCCATATTGCTTTACCTTTGCACTCAATCTTTAAGCTGCTGTCGGCTTCTGGATCTTGATCGCGGCCTTGCGCGGACCCTTGCGGGTGCGGGCATTGGTGCGCGTGCGCTGCCCGCGCACCGGCAGCCCCGCGCGGTGCCGTTTGCCGCGCCAGGTGCCCAGGTCCATCAGGCGCTTGATGTTCATGGAAACTTCGCGGCGCAGGTCGCCCTCGACCGTGAACTTCGCCACTTGCTCGCGCAGCTTGTCCATATCGGTATCAGACAAGTCTTTGATTTTACTTGTATAATTTACACCAGCTGCCGCGCAGATCAGGCGCGCGCGATTGCGCCCGACGCCGTAAATCGCCGTCAGGGCGATATCTGCATGCTGATGATTTGGAATGTTTACGCCGCCAATCCGCGCCATTTTGCTATTCCTCTAACCCCAAAACGGAAAACCTGTAATTTTATCGCCTAACCAGCTAATTTTCAATTAAAAATCAGCCAGATCAGCCCTGACGCTGCTTGTGCCGAGGGTCTTTGCAAATCACCCGCACCACGCCCTTGCGCTTGATCACCTTGCAGTTGCGGCACATTCTTTTTACCGATGCCAGTACTTTCATGTGTTGCTCCTTCTTAAGCCCTTACTTCGCGCGGAAAGTGATGCGTCCGCGCGTCAGGTCATACGGCGTCAGTTCCACCGTCACCTTGTCGCCAGGCAGGATGCGAATGTAGTGCATGCGCATCTTGCCCGATATGTGTCCGAGTACTACATGGCCATTTTCAAGCTTCACCCGGAACGTCGCGTTGGGCAGGTTTTCCACCACCTCGCCCTGCATTTGTATCGTTTCTTCTTTCGCCATTACCGTGTCGGAAACACGTTACCCTTGAAATTGGCCTTCTTCAGCAGGCTTTCATACTGGTGCGACATCATGTAGGCCTGCACCTGGGCCATGAAATCCATGGTCACCACCACGATGATCAGCAACGAGGTACCGCCGAAATAGAACGGCACGCTCTTCCAGACAATCAGGAACTCGGGCAGCAGACACACCAGCGTCACGTAGATCGCGCCGGTCAGGGTCAGCCGCATCATGATCTTTTCGATATAGCGCGCGGTCTGGTCGCCCGGACGGATACCCGGCACGAAAGCGCCGCTTTTCTTCAGGTTGTCCGCGGTTTCCTTGGGGTTGAACACCAATGCGGTATAAAAAAAGCAGAAGAAAATGATCGCCGACGCGTACAGCAGGGTGTAAATCGGCTGCCCAGGATGCAATGTCGTTGCGATGTTGCTCAGCCATGCCATGTTTTCGTTGGAGCCAAACCACCCAACCAGTGTCGCCGGGAACAGGATGATCGAGGAAGCGAATATCGGCGGGATCACACCGGCCATATTGAGCTTGAGCGGCAGATGCGAAGTCTGGCCGCCGTACACCTTGCGTCCGACCTGGCGCTTGGCGTAGTTCACCAATATCTTCCTTTGGCCGCGCTCGACAAAGCACACGAACGCGGTGACGCCGATGACCAGCGCGAAAATGAACAACACCACCGGAATCGAGAATGCGCCGGTGCGGGCGAGTTCCAGGGTGCCGCCCACCGCCTGCGGGAAGCCTGCCGCGATGCCGGCGAAAATGATCAGCGAAATGCCATTGCCGATGCCGCGCTCGGTGATCTGCTCGCCCAGCCACATCAGGAACATGGTGCCGGTCACCAGCGTGATCATCGCGGTCATGCGGAACATCAGTCCCGGATCGACCACCAGGCCGCGCTGCGACTCGAGCGCAATGGCGATCCCCAGCGCCTGGAAAAACGCCAGGCCTGCCGTGCCGTAGCGCGTATATTGCGTGATCTTGCGGCGTCCTGCCTCGCCTTCCTTCTTCAGGGCCTCGAGCGTCGGCGATACCACGGTCATCAGCTGCATGATGATCGACGCCGAAATGTAGGGCATGATGCCGAGCGCGAAAATCGAGAAGCGCGACAGCGCGCCCCCCGAAAACATGTTGAACATGTCGAGGATGCCGCCGCGCTGCGACTTGAACAGCTCGGCAAGCTGCAGCTGGTCGATACCCGGCACCGGGATGAACGATCCGATGCGGAACACGATCAGCGCCCCAAGCAGGAACAGCAGGCGACGCTTGAGATCGCCCATCTTGCCCGAAGCCAGCAGTGATTCGTTGGCAGCCAAGATTACTCAGCCTTACCCTTCTTGGCCGCAACCGGGGCTGCGGCCGGCTCTTCGATTTTGCCGCCTGCCGCCTCGATGGCAGCGCGCGCGCCTTTGCTGGCGAGCAGGCCTTTCAGCACGACCTTGCGCTTGATTTCTCCCGACAGGATGACCTTGGCGCGCAGCGCCAGCGCCGACACGACGCCCGCCTTCTGCAGTTCCGCGAGATCGATGACATCGGCCTGCATCTTGTGAAGCTCGTCCAGCCTCACTTCGGCGGTATCGCCCTTCTGCAGGGAAACGAAGCCGCGCTTGGGCAAACGGCGCTGGAGCGGCATCTGGCCGCCCTCGAAACCGACTTTGTGATAGCCGCCGGCGCGCGCCTTCTGTCCCTTGTGGCCGCGTCCTGCGGTCTTGCCGAGGCCGCTGCCAATACCGCGACCCACGCGTTTTTTGGAATGCTTTGAGCCGGATGCCGGCTTGATCTGGTTCAGCTGCATTTAGCCCTCACACCTGACGAGATAGGACACCTTGTTGATCATGCCGCGAATGGCTGGCGTATCGGCAACCTCCACGGTGTGATTGATGCGGCGCAAGCCCAGGCCGCGCACCGACGCGCGATGCTCCGGCTTGGTGCCGATCAGGCTTTTCACCAAAGTCACCTTGACCGTCTTTTCCTGTGCCTTGCTCATGGTTTACCCCGTGATTTCTTCAACGGTCTTGCCGCGCTTGGCGGCAATGTCTGCCGGAGAATTCATCTCGGTCAGGCCGTTGATGGTGGCGCGCACCACGTTATAGGGATTGGTGGAGCCGAGGCACTTCGCGAGGATGTTGGTCACGCCCATCACCTCCAGCACCGCGCGCATGGGACCGCCTGCGATGATTCCCGTGCCCTCATGGGCAGGTTGCATGAAAACGCGGGCGGCGCCGTGCCGGCCGATGACCGTGTGCTGCAGCGTGCCGTTCTTCAGCTGGACCTTGACCATCTTGCGGCGCGCTTCTTCCATCGCTTTTTGAACCGCGACCGGCACTTCGCGAGCCTTGCCCTTGCCCATGCCGATACGGCCGTCGCCATCGCCAACGACCGCAAGCGCGGCGAAACCCATCACACGGCCGCCTTTTACCACCTTGGTCACGCGGTTGATCGCGACCATCTTCTCGCGCAACCCATCACCGCGGTCCTCGCCGGTTTGCATTTTTCCTGCCTGTATCTTCGCCATAACTTGTCCAGGTATCCGTTAGAACTTCAGACCGTTTTCACGCGCCGCTTCCGCGAGCGCCTTGACTCGACCGTGGAACTTGTAGCCGGAGCGGTCGAAAGCCACCGCTTCAATGCCCAGTTTTTTGGCTTTTTCAGCGATGCGCTTGCCGACCTCGGCCGCAGCCTTGATGTTGCCGCCGCTTTTCATCTGCTTGCGCAGGTCCTCTTCCACCGTGGACGCGGAAACCAGCACTTTGGCGCCGCTGGCGTCGATGACCTGGGCGTAGATGTGGCTGTTGGAGCGGTGCACCGTAAGACGCACTGCCTTCAACTCCGCGATTTTGGCGCGGGTCTGGCGCGCGCGTCTCAGCCGTGCTTGATTTTTATCTATCGTCATATGTCACCCGCTTACTTCTTCTTGGTTTCCTTGATCACGATCTGCTCGTCTGCGTAGCGCACGCCCTTGCCCTTGTAAGGCTCTGGGCTGCGGTAGCCGCGCACTTCGGCGGCCACCTGGCCAACGAGTTGCCTGTCCACGCCCTTGATCAGAATCTCGGTCTGAGTGGGCGTTTCGGCCTTGACGCCCTTGGGCATCTGGTGCACGACAGGGTGCGAAAACCCGAGCGACAGGTTGAGCTTGTCACCCTGCGCCTGCGCGCGGTAGCCAACGCCTACCAGGGTCAGTTTCTTCTCAAAACCCTTGGTGACGCCCTGCACCATGTTTGCGACCAGCGCACGCGTCGTTCCCGACATCGCATTCGCCTGGCGCGAGTTGTGCGCCAGCTTGAACTCAAGGCGGTTCTCGATCCTCTCGATCTTGATATTCGGCGAGACCCGCTGCGTGAGAACGCCGAGCGGCCCCTTAACCGAAATTTCGCCCTGACTCAGCGTCACTTCGACCTTTTCCGGCACGACTACCGGATTTTTTCCAATTCTCGACATCGTTTACTCCGCTTTTCTTACGCGACGATGCACAGCACTTCGCCGCCGACGCCAAGGCCGCGCGCCTTGCGGTCGGTCATCACGCCCTTCGACGTCGACACGATGGCGATACCCAGGCCGTTCATTACCTGCGGAATATCGCGGCTCGGCTTGTAAATGCGCAGACCCGGGCGGCTGATGCGCTCGATTTTTTCAATCACGGGACGACCCGCGTAGTACTTGAGACTGATCTCTATCTGGGACTTGCCTTCGTTGTCACGTACCGCGAAGTCCTCTATATAGCCTTCGTCCTTGAGGACTTTGGCGATGGAAACCTTGAGCTTGCTCGCCGGCATCATCACCGACTGCTTCTCCGACAGCTGCGCATTGCGAATGCGGGTCAGCATATCGGCGATCGGATCACACATACTCATCGATCTTCTCCTGAACCTACCAGCTTGCCTTGATCACGCCGGGAATTTCACCGCGCATTGCGATGTCGCGCAGCTTGCCGCGCGCGAGCCCGAACTTGCGGAACACTCCGCGTGGACGCCCTGTCAGTGTGCAGCGGTTGCGCAGCCGCACCGGCGAAGCATTCCGCGGCAACTTTTGCAGCTTGAGGCGCGCTTCGTAGCGCTCCTCCTGGGAAAGCTTCTGGTTGTTAACGATCTCCGTCAATTCCGCGCGCTTGGCGGCGAACTTCTTGACGGTAGCGCGGCGTTTCTGCTCGCGGTTGATCAAGGCCATTTTTGCCATAGACGTTCCTTAGTTCCTGAACGGAAATTTGAATGCCGACAGGAGCGCCTTGGCTTCCTCGTCGGATTTGGCGGTGGTCGAAATCGTGATGTTCATGCCGCGAATCGCGTCAATCTTGTCGTATTCGATTTCGGGGAAAATGATCTGCTCTTTGACGCCCATGTTGTAATTGCCGCGGCCATCGAACGACTTTGCCGAAATGCCGCGGAAGTCGCGGATGCGCGGCATCGCAACGCTGATCAGCCGGTCGAGAAATTCGTACATGTGCGCGCCGCGCAGGGTCACCTTGCAGCCCACCGGGTAGCCGTCGCGGATCTTGAAGGTCGCAATCGACTTGCGTGCCTTGGTGACGATGGGCTTTTGACCGGCGATTTTCTGCATGTCGCCGACCGCATTGTCCATGATCTTCTTGTCGGCAACCGCCTCACCCACGCCCATGTTGAGCACGATCTTGCGGATGCGCGGCACCTGCATCACGCTCTTGTAGTTGAATTGCTTGGTCAGCTGGCCGATCACGGCATCGCGGTAATGCACCTGCAGACGGGCGGGCGCCGCCGGTTTTGCCGGCTTCGTTTCTTTCTTCGCCTTGGTTTCCGCAGCTTCCGCCGGCTTCGCTTCCTTGGGCTGCCTGGCGGGCTTAGCCTGCTTGGCGGGCTTGGTATCTTTTTCGCTCATACATCAACCCTCACGCGTCCACGACTTCGCCGTTAGACTTGAAAAAACGCACGCGGCGGCCGTCCTCCAGCACCTTGATGCCGACACGGTCGGCCTTCTTGGTTGCCGGGTTGAACAGACCCACGTTGGATACATGCAGCGGCATTTCCTTGTCGATGATGCCGCCGGTAACACCTTTCATCGGATTGGGGCGCTGGTGCTTTTTCACCCTGTTGGCACCCTCGACCACCAAATGATCGGCGTCAACGATCTTCAGTACGGTCCCGCGCTTGCCTTTGTCGCGGCCCGCCAGCACCATCACGTCGTCACCTTTTCTGATCTTGCGCATGATGTCGTCCTTTACAGCACTTCCGGAGCAAGCGATACGATCTTCATGAAGCGCTCTGTCCTCAGTTCGCGCGTCACCGGCCCGAATATGCGGGTGCCGATGGGCTCAAGCTTGGGGTTGAGCAGCACAGCGGCATTGCCGTCAAACTTGATCAGCGAACCGTCACCACGACGCACGCCCTTGGCGGTGCGTACCACGACGGCGCTGTAAACTTCGCCCTTCTTGACGCGACCGCGGGGAGCGGCATCCTTGATGCTGACCTTGATCACGTCACCAATTCCGGCATAACGCCGCTTGGAGCCGCCGAGCACCTTGATGCACATCACCGAGCGCGCACCGGTGTTGTCGGCAACGTCCAGAATGGACTGCATCTGAATCATGTTTTCGCTTCCTGCTTAAAAAACTTTTCCCCAACTTGATCCGCTGCGCTAGGCAATGGCCAGTATTGGAGCCCGTCCGGGTTGAATCCCCGCGCCCGTGAAAAAGCGGCACAAGGTAATCGACAATTATAGCCCTAAGCTGCCAGTCTTGCAAATACCAGGCGCGACTTATACCGTGCGCGCCTTTTCCACCAGGTTGATCACGCGCCATGCCTTGGTGCGTGCCAGGGGACGGCATTCCTCGATCGTCACCAGGTCTCCCTCGTGGAACTCGTTTTTCTCGTCGTGCGCATGGTATTTCTTCGAGCGCGTGACGATTTTGCCGTAAAGCGGGTGCTTGACGCGCCGCTCGACGAGCACAGTGACGGTTTTTTCCATTTTGTCGCTGACCACGCGTCCGGTCAGCGTACGTTTGTTCGCTGCTTCGCTCATGCCTGCCCCGCCTTCTCGGCCATAATGGTGCGCACCCGCGCGATGTCGCGACGCACCTTCTTCAGTTGACTGGTGTTGGAAAGCTGCTGTGTCGCCGTCTGCATGCGCAGGGAAAACTGCGCCTTCAGCAGGGACGCCAGCTCCTGTTGCAGTTCATCAGCCGACTTCGCCTTCAATTCACTCGCCTTCATGGTTTAGCCTCCAACCTGACGCTGGACGAACGAGGTCAGGATCGGCAGCTTGGCCGCAGCCAGCCGGAACGCCTCTTTCGCCATCGCCTCATCTACGCCGTCCATCTCGTACAGCACCTTGCCGGGCACGATCTCCGCGACCCAGTACTCGGGATTGCCCTTGCCGTTGCCCATGCGCACTTCCGCCGGTTTGCGCGAAATCGGCTTGTCCGGAAAAATCCGGATCCAGATGCGGCCGCCGCGCTTGATATGGCGAGTCATGGCGCGCCGGGCTGCTTCGATCTGGCGCGCCGTGAGACGGCCGCGCGTAACCGCCTTCAGGCCGAATTCGCCGAAGCTGACCTTGTTGCCGCGGGTCGCGATGCCCTTGTTGCGGCCTTTCTGTTCCTTGCGATATTTACGTCTGGCTGGCTGTAGCACGTTTCGCTCCTGTTCTTGCTGCCGTTTTTCTCGGCTTTCTTGCCGGCTTTTCCGGCTCGGCGGCTGGGGTTGCCGGGGCCGCGAGCGGCTGTTCGTTCTGCGCCATGACTTCGCCCTTGAAGACCCAGACCTTGACGCCGATCACGCCGTAGCTGGTCTTGGCCTCGGAAAAGCCGTAATCGATATCGGCACGCAGGGTATGCAGCGGCACGCGACCTTCGCGGTACCATTCGGTGCGGGCAATCTCGATGCCGTTCAGGCGGCCCGCGCTCATGATCTTGATGCCCTGCGCACCCAGGCGCATGGCATTGGTAATGGCGCGTTTCATCGCCCGCCGGAACATGATGCGTTTCTGCAGCTGCTGGGTGATCGAATCCGCAATCAGTTGCGCATCAAGCTCGGGCTTGCGGACTTCCTCGATGTTGACGTGAACCGGCACGCCGAGCATTTTCTGCAATTCCGCCTTCAGCGACTCGATATCCTCGCCCTTCTTGCCGATCACCACCCCCGGGCGTGCGCTGAAAACAGTGATGCGCGCATTCTTGGCCGGGCGCTCGATCACGATGCGGCTGACCGCCGCATGCGCCAGGCGCTTCTTCAGATAATCGCGGACCTTGACGTCCTCGTTGAGCATGGTCGCAAAGTTCTTGTTGTTCGCATACCAGCGCGATGCCCAGTTGCGATTGACCGCCAGACGAAACCCAGTCGGATGTATTTTCTGACCCATGGTTATTTCCTTCCGTCGCCGACTGTCACGAAAATGTGGCAGGTCGGTTTCAAAATCTTCACGCCACGGCCCTTTGCGCGAGCCGAAAACCGCTTGAGCACGGGGCCTTTCTCGACGTGTATGCGCGTGATCTTCAGCTCGTCGATATCCGCGCCGTCGTTGTGCTCGGCGTTGGCGATGGCTGATTCCAGAACCTTGCGGATGATGGTCGCACCCTTCTTGGGATTGAACTGCAGTATGTTCAACGCGTTTTCCACCGTCTTGCCGCGGACAAGATCGGCAACGAGCCGGCCTTTCTGGGCAGAAAGCCGCACGCCGCGCAATTTAGCTGAGGTATTCATGATCTGTTCCTTAAGCCTTGGCCGCAGCCGGAGTCGGGCTCGCCTTCTTGTCGGCTACCGCAGCCGAACCGGCCCGCGAGTGCCCCTTGAAGGTGCGAGTGTGTGCAAACTCGCCGAGCTTGTGGCCGACCATGTTTTCGGTGATGTAGACCGGGATGTGCTGTTTGCCGTTGTGGACCGCGATGGTAAGGCCGACGAAATCCGGCAGCACCGTCGAGCGCCGCGACCATGTCTTGATCGGACGCTTGTCGTTGGCGCTGCGCGCAGTCTCCACCTTCTTCATCAGGTGATGGTCTACAAACGGGCCCTTCTTGATTGAACGTGCCATGAGCTATCCCTTAACCGATACTTTTGGCATGACGACGACGCACGATCATGCTGTTGGTACGCTTGTTCTTGCGCGTGCGATATCCCTTGGTCAGCGTACCCCAGGGACTGACGGGGTGACGGCCTGCGGCAGTTTTGCCCTCGCCGCCGCCGTGCGGATGGTCGATCGGGTTCATCGCCACGCCGCGCACTGTCGGACGCACGCCGCGCCAGCGCACGCGGCCGGCCTTGCCGACCGATTCCAGCGAATGCTCCTCATTGCCAACCTCGCCAATGGTGGCGCGGCAATTGACGTGCACCTTGCGGATTTCACCGGAACGCAAGCGCAGCTGGGCATGATCGCCCTCGCGCGCCAGCAGTTGCACGGATGTTCCCGCAGCACGCGCCAGCTGAGCGCCCTTGCCAGGCTGCAGTTCGACACAATGCACGGTGGTGCCGACAGGAATGTTGCGCAGCGGCAGCGTATTGCCAACCTTGATCGGGGCTTCCACGCCGGACATGAGCTGCATGCCTGCCGCGGCCCCCTTGGGCGCGATGATATAGCGGCGTTCGCCGTCGGCGTAGCACAGCAGCGCGAGATTGGCGCTGCGGTTGGGATCGTATTCGAGGCGCTCGATTTTCGCTCCGATCCCATCCTTGTTGCGCTTGAAATCGACAATGCGATAGTGCTGCTTGTGACCGCCACCCTGATGGCGCATGGTCACATGCCCATAGCTGTTGCGGCCGGCTTTCTTGGTCTGGCGCTCGGTCAGTTTCGCAACGGGTTTGCCCTTATGCAAATCCGGGTTGACGACCTTGACGACACCGCGACGCCCGGGAGACGTGGGTTTGACTTTGACTAGCATTACTTGGCCTCCCCTTCGGCGAAGTTGATTTCCTGGCCGGGCTTGAGGCTCACATAAGCCTTTTTCCAGTGGTTGCGTCGGCCCATGAACCGCCCGAAGCGCTTCTCCTTGCCCCTTACGTTGGCCACCTGCACGGATTCCACCTGCACCTTGAACATGAGTTCGACCGCGGCCTTGATCTCGGGCTTGGTCGCATCCTGGGCCACGCGGAAAATCACCTGCTCGTTCTTGTCGGCCACGAACGTGCTTTTCTCGGAGATCACCGGCGCAAGGATCACCTGCATCAGGCGTTCCTGCTGTTTCATGCTGGGGGTAGCGCTCATGCGTACATCTCCTCGATCTTGACGACCGCGTTGCGGGTGATCAGCACCTTGGCGTGGCGGATCAGGCTCACCGGGTCCGCATTGCGCACATCGACAACGTTGACGTTGGGCAGATTGCGGCATGACAGCAGCAGATTGTCGTCCAGGCTGTCAGTGATGATCAGCACGTCCTCGAGTCCCATGCCCTTGAGTTTTTGCGCCAGCAGCTTGGTCTTGGGCGCCTCGATGCTGAAGCTGTCAACCACGGCCAGACGATCCTCGCGTGCAAGCTGCGACAGAATCGACGACACGCCGGCGCGGAACATCTTCTTGTTGACCTTGTGGCTGAAATTCTCGTCGGGAGAATTCGGGAAAATCCGGCCACCCCCGCGCCACAGCGGGCTGGACGTCATGCCGGCGCGGGCGCGGCCCGTGCCTTTCTGGCGCCACGGCTTCTTGGTCGAGTGCTTGACCGTGCCGCGATCCTTCTGGGCCCGCGTGCCGAGACGCGCGTTGGCGAGATAGGCCGTCACCACCTGGTGAATCAGCGCTTCGTTGTATTCGCGTCCGAATGCAGCATCAGATGCCGAAACGGAAGCGGTCGATTTGCCTTGATCGTTAATCAGTTTGAGTTCCATCGCGCACCTGCCTTACTTGGCGGCGGCAGCTTTGGCTGCCTTGCCGGACGCGGCGGACTTGCCCGCCTTGATTGCGGGATAAACGGCCACGTCACCGCCCTTGGAACCCGGTACCGCGCCGCGGATCAGCAGCAGCTGGCGTTCGGCATCTATGCGCACGATCTCCAGATTCTGCGCCGTGCGGCTGGCAGCGCCCATATGGCCTGCCATTTTCTTGCCCGGGAAAACACGGCCGGGATCCTGCGCCATGCCGATCGAACCGGGTTTGTTGTGCGAGACCGAGTTGCCGTGGCTGGCGCGGTTCGAGGAGAAATGATGGCGCTTGATAACGCCGGCAAAGCCCTTGCCCTGGGACACCCCAGAGACATCGACTTTCTGGCCAACCTGGAATATGTCCACTCCGAGGGTGCCGCCCAGCTTCAGTTCGGCGAGCTGCCCGGGAGTCACGCGGAATTCCTTCAGCGTATGACCGGCTTCCACGCCGGCCTTGGCGAAGTGGCCCGCCGCAGCCTTGTTGACGCGGCGCGCGCGGCGCTTGCCGAAGGTCACCTGCACGGCAGCATAGCCGTCGGTGTCGGGAGTTCTGATCTGGGTTACGCGGTTGTTCGACACGTCCACCACAGTCACCGGAATGGCATCGCCATCATCGGTGAACACGCGGGTCATGCCGACCTTGCGGCCCACTAGTCCTAAGCTCATGTTTTATTTCCTTTTTTACAAAAGGTGCCGACTACAATTGGTCGGCGCTCTCTAATCGGCAACCGACGCGACCGCCGGCTGCAGTCATGCCTGTTGCAGCTTACAGCTTGATTTCCACATCCACACCGGCGGGCAGGTCGAGCTTCATCAGCGCGTCTACCGTTTTGTCGGTGGGATCGATAATGTCCATCAGGCGCAGGTGCGTGCGAATCTCGAGCTGGTCGCGCGACGTCTTGTTGACATGCGGCGAGCGCAGGATATCGAAACGCTGCTTGCGCGTCGGCAACGGAACCGGTCCCTTGACAACCGCGCCAGTGCGCTTCGCGGTATCGACGATCTCGAGCGCCGATTGATCGATCAACCGGTAGTCGAACGCCTTCAAGCGGATTCGGATTTTCTGGCTTTTAACAGTGGCCATTGGCTTTACTCGATAATCTTGGCGACGACGCCGGCGCCCACAGTCCTGCCACCCTCGCGGATGGCAAAACGCAGGCCCTCTTCCATCGCGATCGGCTGAATCAGCGCAACCGTGATCGATATGTTGTCCCCAGGCATCACCATCTCCGTGCCCTGCGGCAACTCTATGCTTCCCGTCACGTCCGTCGTGCGGAAGTAAAACTGCGGACGATAACCGTTGAAAAACGGCGTGTGACGCCCGCCCTCGTCCTTGCTCAGCACGTAAATCTCCGCCGTGAACTTGGTGTGCGGCGTGATGCTGCCAGGCTTGGCCAGCACCTGCCCACGCTCCACCTCTTCACGCTTCGTGCCGCGCAGCAAAATACCCACGTTGTCGCCCGCCTGACCCTGGTCCAGCAGCTTCCTGAACATCTCCACGCCCGTGCACACCGTCTTCAGCGTCGGCTTCAGGCCCACAATCTCAATCTCTTCACCCACCTTGATGATCCCGCGCTCCACCCGCCCCGTCACCACCGTGCCGCGGCCCGAGATCGAAAACACGTCTTCCACAGGCATCAGGAACGTCCCGTCCAGCGCACGCTTGGGCTCGGGAATGTAGCTGTCCAGCGCGTCGGCGAGCTTCATGATCGCCCCTTCGCCCATATCCCCCTTGTCGCCTTCCATCGCCTTCAGCGCCGAGCCAATCACGATCGGCGTGGTGTCACCAGGAAACTCATACTTGGACAGCAGCTCCCGAACTTCCATCTCCACCAGCTCCAGAAGCTCCTTGTCGTCGACCATGTCCGCCTTGTTCATGAACACGACGATATACGGCACACCCACCTGGCGCGCCAGCAGAATGTGTTCCCGCGTCTGCGGCATCGGGCCGTCGGCCGCCGACACCACCAGAATCGCACCGTCCATCTGCGCCGCACCCGTGATCATGTTCTTCACATAGTCCGCGTGACCCGGGCAGTCCACGTGCGCGTAGTGCCGCTTCGCCGTCTCATACTCCACGTGCGCCGTGTTGATCGTGATCCCGCGTGCCTTCTCTTCCGGCGCCGCATCAATCTGGTCGTAGGCCTTCGCCTCCCCGCCAAACTTCTTGCTCAGCACCGTCGTGATCGCCGCCGTCAGCGTCGTCTTGCCGTGGTCCACGTGCCCTATCGTCCCTACGTTCACGTGCGGCTTCGTCCGCTCAAACTTGCCCTTCGCCATTGTCGTGTCCTCTGTTACCGGTTATTTCTTGTTGATGATCGCTTCCGCCACGTTCTTGGGCGCTTCAGCGTAATGTTTGAATTCCATGGTATAGGTCGCGCGTCCCTGCGACAGCGACCTGAGCGTCGTCGAATAGCCGAACATCTCGGACAGCGGCACTTCCGCCTTCACCGCCTTGCCGCCACCCACGATGTCATCCATGCCCTGGATGGTGCCGCGGCGCGAACTGAGATCGCCGACCACGTTGCCCATGAAGTCTTCCGGCGTTTCCACCTCGACTGCCATGATCGGCTCGAGCAATGCGGGATTGGCGCGGCGCAGCCCTTCCTTGAAGGCCATCGAACCCGCCATCTTGAACGCGTTTTCGTTCGAGTCGACTTCGTGGTACGAACCGTCGAACAGCGTAACCTTGACGTCGACCACCGGGAAGCCTGCCAGCACACCATTGGGGATGGAATCGGCAATGCCTTTCTGCACCGCCGGAATGTATTCCCGCGGCACCGCACCACCCTTGATGGCGTCGACGAATTCGTAACCTTTGCCCGCTTCGTTGGGCTCGACCTTGAGCCAGACGTGGCCGTACTGGCCGCGGCCGCCCGACTGCTTGACGAACTTGCCTTCGACCTTGTCGCAAACCTTCCTGATGGTTTCACGGTATGCCACCTGGGGAGCACCGACATTGGCTTCCACGCCGAACTCGCGCTTCATGCGGTCAACGATGATTTCCAGGTGCAGCTCGCCCATGCCGGAAATGATGGTCTGGCCGGATTCCTCGTCGGTGCGCACGCGGAACGAAGGGTCTTCCTGCGCCAGGCGGTTCAGCGCAATGCCCATCTTCTCCTGGTCGGCCTTGGTCTTGGGCTCGACCGCCACGTGTATCACCGGCTCGGGAAACTCCATGCGCTCGAGCGTGATGATGTTGGTCGGGTCGCACAGCGTGTCGCCGGTGGTCGCCTCCTTGAGGCCGACCGCAGCGGCGATGTCTCCGGCACGCACTTCCTTGATTTCTTCGCGCGTGTTGGCGTGCATCTGCAGTATGCGGCCGATGCGCTCTTTGCGACCCTTGACCGGGTTGTAGACCGTATCGCCCGAGTTGACGACACCAGAGTAGACCCGGAAAAAGATCAACTGGCCGACAAACGGGTCCGTCATGATCTTGAAGGCGAGCCCGGAGAACGGCGCCTCGTCGCTGGGCGCGCGCTCGGCGGGCTGGCCATTTTCCTTCTCGCCCGTGACCGGCGGAATGTCTACCGGAGACGGCATGTAGTCGATCACGGCGTCGAGCATGGCCTGCACGCCCTTGTTCTTGAACGCCGATCCGCACAGCATCGGGAAAATCTCGCTGTTGATGGTGCGCTGGCGCAGACCCTGTTTGATTTCAGCCTCGGACAGATCGCCGGTCTCGAGGTATTTGTTCATGAGTTCTTCGTTGGCCTCGGCAGCCGTCTCGACCAGCTTCTCGCGCCACTCCTTGCACTCCTCGAGCATATCGGCGGGAATGTCGCGGGCCTCGAACTTCATGCCCTGGGTGGAATCGTCCCAGTAAATGGCCTTCATCTTGACCAGGTCGACGATACCCTCGAACTTCTCTTCCGCGCCGATCGGCAGTTGCACAGGCACCGGCGTGGCCTTGAGCCGCGTCTTGATCTGGCCGTAGACGCGCATGAAATCAGCGCCAGAACGATCCATCTTGTTGACGAAAAACAGGCGCGGCACCTTGTACTTGTTGCCCTGCCGCCATACCGTTTCGGTCTGGGGCTGCACGCCACCGACCGCGCACAGCACGGTGCATGCGCCGTCCAGCACGCGCAGGCTGCGCTCCACCTCGATGGTGAAGTCGACGTGGCCGGGGGTGTCGATGATGTTCACCCGGTGCTCGGGGTGATTGCCTTCCATCCCCTTCCAGAAGCAGGTGGTTGCTGCAGAGGTGATGGTAATGCCGCGCTCCTGCTCCTGCTCCATCCAGTCCATGACAGCCGTGCCGTCATGCACTTCGCCCAGCTTGTGCGATACGCCGGTATAAAACAGTATGCGCTCGGTGGTCGTGGTCTTGCCGGCATCGATGTGGGCCATGATGCCGATGTTGCGATACCGTTCGATGGGGGTTTTGCGTGGCACTTTGCGTCAATCCAAATAAATCACGCCGGCACGGCCGGCGTGCATGTCCAATTCTTCAGAACCTGTAATGCGAGAAGGCCTTGTTGGCTTCCGCCATGCGGTGCACTTCCTCGCGCTTTTTCATCGCGCCGCCGCGGCCCTCGGCCGCCTCGGACAGCTCGTTCGCAAGCCGCGCATCCATCGACTTCTCGCCGCGCCCGCGGGCCGCATCGCGCAGCCAGCGCATCGCCAGCGCCGCCCTGCGCACCGGGCGCACTTCCACCGGCACCTGGTAGTTGGCGCCACCGACGCGACGGCTTTTCACCTCGACCATCGGCTTCACGTTGCTGACCGCCTGGTTGAACACCTCAAGCGGATCCTTCCCGCCCTTCTTTTTGATGTGCTCAAGCGCGCCGTAAATGATGTGCTCGGCGACCGACTTCTTGCCTCGCGTCATCAGCACGTTAATGAATTTTGCGACATCCTGGCTGCCGTATTTCGGATCCGGCAGCACTTCGCGTTTCGGTATCTCTCTGCGACGTGGCATATCAAGCTTCCTTATGCGGCCTTGGCCTTCTTGGCGCCGTACTTCGAGCGCCCCTGCTTACGATCCTTGACGCCGGCAGTATCCAGGCTGCCGCGCACGATGTGGTAGCGCACGCCGGGCAAGTCCTTGACGCGACCGCCGCGGATCAGCACCACCGAGTGCTCCTGCAGATTGTGTCCTTCGCCACCGATGTAGCCGATCACCTCGAAACCATTGGTCAGGCGCACCTTGGCAACCTTGCGCAACGCCGAGTTCGGCTTCTTAGGGGTGGTGGTGTAAACGCGCGTGCATACACCGCGCTTTTGCGGGCTGCCGGCCAGCGCGGGCACCTTGCTTTTGGTGCGCGGCGCCACTCGGGCCTTACGTACTAACTGGTTAATCGTTGGCATAAATCTCTTGTTTTCAATCTGTTATAGAAGCCGAGCGACTCTTGCAGCATTTCCCGGAGCGCCCAAAAAACATGTTCCCCGGTTCCAAAAAAGCGGGGACGGCGTTTCCACCGTCCCTGTTCATTCGCTTCGTTTTGCGCCGCCTGCCCCGTTACGAGACAAATTGGCGGCTAAAAAGACTGTAAATTTTATGGGGTTATGGCGCTCCTGTCAAGCAACCTGCTCCTGGCTTTCGGCACCGGTCGCCGCTTCGTCGACGGTTTCCAGGCTTTCGGCGAGGTCGGCATTCGCCCCCTGCTTGCGCCGGATCTTGTGGTAGGCAAGGCCGGTGCCGGCGGGGATGAGGCGGCCGACAATGACATTTTCCTTGAGGCCGCGCAGCTCGTCGCGCTTGCCCATGATCGCAGCCTCGGTAAGCACCCGCGTGGTTTCCTGGAACGAGGCCGCCGAAATAAAGGAATCGGTCGACAGCGAGGCCTTGGTGATCCCCAGCAGCATGTAGTCGTAGGTTGCAGGTTTCTTGCCCTCGGCTTCGACGCGCTCGTTCTCTTCCAGCACTTCGGCGCGCTCCAGCTGCTCGCCCGTGATGAAACGCGTGTCGCCCGGATCGGCAATGGTCACGCGACGCAGCATCTGCCGCACGATAACCTCGATGTGCTTGTCGTTGATCTTCACGCCCTGCAGGCGGTAGACATCCTGCACCTCGTTGCAGATGTAGCGCGCGAGTTCCTCCACGCCCAGCAGGCGCAGAATGTCGTGCGGATCAGCCGGGCCGTCGACGATCATTTCACCCTTGTTCACCACCTGGCCGTCGTGCGCCATCACGTGCTTGTCCTTGGCGATCAGGAACTCGTGCGCAACGCCGTCGAGATCGGTGATCACCAGGCGCTGCTTGCCCTTGGTGTCCTTGCCGAACGAAACCGTGCCGGTAACCTCGGCCAGCATGCCTGCATCCTTGGGCGAGCGTGCTTCGAACAGTTCCGCCACCCGCGGCAGACCGCCGGTGATGTCGCGCGTCTTGGAGGTTTCCTGCGGAATCCGCGCCAGCACTTCGCCAACGCCGACATCCTGACCGTCGCGCACGGTGATGATGCAACCGATCTGGAAAGTGATGTTGACCGGTTGGTCGGAACCCGCCATTTTGATCTCGTGGCCTTGCGCATCGAGCAGCTTGACCTGCGGACGCAATCCTTTCGCCTGCACACTGCCGCGACGCTTGGGATCGACTACCACCAGCGTCGACAGCCCGGTGACCTCGTCGACCTGCTTCGCGACCGTCACGCCTTCCTCGACGTTCTCAAACTTGATGCGCCCGGCATACTCGGTGACGATGGGGCGGGTATGCGGATCCCAGGTCGCCAGAACGTGCCCGGCCTTGACCGCCTCGCCGTCGCGCGCCATCAGCGTGGCGCCATAAGGAACCTTGTGACGCTCGCGCTCGCGGCCGTTATCGTCCTGGATCACGACCTCGCCGTTGCGCGAGATTGCAACCAGTTCATTGCGCGAATTGGTGACATAGCGCATGCCGGTGCTGTAGCGCATCACGCCGTTCGATTTGCTCTCGACCTGGCTTGCCACCGCGGTACGTGAGGCGGCGCCGCCGATGTGGAAGGTGCGCATCGTCAGCTGGGTGCCGGGTTCGCCAATCGACTGCGCGGCGATGACGCCGACCGCCTCGCCGACGTTGATCGGCGTGCCGCGGCCGAGATCCCGTCCGTAGCACTTGGCACACAGGCCGTAGCGCGTTTCGCAGGTAAGCGGCGTGCGCACCTTGACTTCGTCTATGCCGGCGGCTTCGATCGCCTCCACCACGTCTTCGTCGAGCAGGGTGTTCGATTCAAACAGCGTCTGGCCGGATTCAGGGCTGACCAGGTCGACCGCGCACACGCGGCCAAGAATGCGCTCGCGCAGGCTCTCGACGACTTCGCCGCCCTCGACCAGCGCTTTCATCGACACGCCCTGGCTGGTGCCGCAATCGTCTTCCGTAACCACCAGATCCTGCGTCACGTCGACCAGGCGGCGGGTCAGATAACCCGAGTTCGCGGTTTTCAGCGCGGTATCGGCAAGGCCCTTGCGCGCACCGTGGGTGGAAATGAAGTACTGCAGCACGTTGAGGCCTTCACGGAAGTTCGCCGTGATCGGCGTCTCGATAATCGAGCCGTCGGGCTTGGCCATCAGGCCGCGCATGCCGGCAAGCTGGCGGATCTGTGCAGCGGAACCGCGCGCGCCGGAATCGGCCATCATGTAAATCGAGTTGAAGGACTCCTGCATGACAGGGTTGCCCTTCTTGTCCTTGCGCACCACCCTCTCCCCGGTCTTGGGATCGAGGTCCCTGACTTCTTCAACGCCGAGCTGGTCCATCATCGCCTTGGCGACGAGGTCGCCGGCACGCCCCCAGATATCGACCACCTTGTTGTAGCGCTCACCCTGGGTAACCAGGCCGGAGGTGTACTGTTTCTCGATTTCCTGGACCTCTTTTTCGGCCTCGGTGATGATGTCGTTCTTCTGCTGCGGCACCAGCATGTCGTCGACCGCGATCGACAGGCCTGCGCGCGTCGCCATCGAAAAACCGGTGTACATCAGCTTGTCGGCGAAAATCACCGTCTCGCGCAATCCACAGCGCCGGAAAGCGGCGTTGATGAGCTTGGAAATTTCCTTCTTTTTCAAAGGCTTGTTGATTACCTCGAACGGCAGCCCCGGGGGCAGAATTTCAGACAGCAGGGCGCGGCCCACGGTAGTCTCATGGCGCGTTATTTTCTCGCGCTTCTCGCCGTGCTTGTCGATTTCGAATTCCTTGATGCGCACCTTGATACGTGCGCTGACTTCGACGTGCCCAGTATCGTAGGCGCGCGACACTTCGGCGATATTGGCAAAAGCCGAGCCCTCACCGCGCGCGCCGATTTTCTCGCGCGTGATGTAATAAAGACCGAGCACGATGTCCTGTGAAGGCACGATGATCGGCTCGCCGTTAGCAGGCGACAGAATATTGTTGGACGAAAGCATGAGCGTGCGCGCTTCCATCTGCGCCTCCAGCGACAGCGGCACGTGCACGGCCATCTGGTCGCCGTCGAAGTCGGCGTTGAACGCAGCGCACACCAGAGGGTGCAGCTGGATTGCCTTGCCCTCGATCAGCACCGGCTCGAACGCCTGGATGCCCAGGCGGTGCAGCGTAGGCGCACGGTTCAGCATCACCGGGTGCTCGCGGATCACCTCTTCCAGGATGTCCCACACGATGGGCTCTTCGCTTTCCACCATCCGCTTTGCAGCCTTGATGGTGGTGGCCAGCCCCATCACTTCCAGCTTGTTGAAGATGTACGGCTTGAACAGCTCCAGTGCCATTTTCTTGGGCAGGCCGCACTGGTGCAGCTTCAGCTGCGGGCCGACCACGATCACCGAGCGGCCGGAATAGTCGACGCGCTTGCCCAGCAGGTTCTGGCGGAAACGGCCGCCCTTGCCCTTGATCATGTCGGCAAGCGACTTGAGCGGGCGCTTGTTGGCGCCGGTCATGGCCTTGCCGCGGCGGCCGTTGTCGAGCAGGGAGTCCACCGCCTCCTGCAGCATGCGCTTCTCGTTGCGCACGATGATCTCTGGCGCCTTCAGCTCAAGCAGGCGCTTGAGCCGGTTGTTGCGGTTGATGACGCGGCGGTAAAGGTCGTTCAGGTCCGATGTGGCAAAACGACCGCCGTCGAGCGGCACCAGCGGCCGCAATTCGGGCGGCAGCACCGGCAGCACTTCCATCACCATCCAGTCGGGCTTGATGCCGGACTTGCTGAAGGCCTCAAGCACCTTGAGGCGCTTGGCGATCTTCTTGATCTTGGTATCGGAACTGGTCGCCGCAAGCTCGGTGCGCAGCGTCTCAATTTCATTCTTGAGGTCGAGGTTGCGCAGCAGCGCGCGCACGCCCTCGGCGCCCATTGCCGCGGAGAAGTCGTCGCCGTATTCCTCGACCTTTGCCAGGTAATCATCCTCGGTCAGCAACTGGCAGCGCTGAAGCGGCGTCATGCCCGGATCGCACACCACGTATGCTTCGAAATAAAGCACGCGCTCGATGTCGCGCAGCGTCATGTCGAGCACCATGCCCAGACGCGAAGGCAACGACTTGAGGAACCAGATGTGCGCCACCGGGCTGGCCAGCTCGATGTGCCCCATGCGTTCGCGGCGCACCTTCGACAGGGTCACCTCGACGCCGCACTTCTCGCAGATCACGCCGCGGTGCTTGAGGCGCTTGTACTTGCCGCACAGGCACTCGTAATCCTTGGTCGGGCCGAATATCTTGGCGCAGAACAGGCCGTCGCGCTCGGGCTTGAAGGTCCGGTAATTGATGGTCTCCGGCTTCTTCACTTCGCCGTACGACCAGGAACGGATCTTCTCCGGGGACGCAAGTCCGATCTTGATTGCATCGAACTCTTCTTCCTGCGTTACCTGCTTGAACAAATCGAGCAATGCTTTCATCTGTAACTCCCGTTTGGGCTCAGGGGTGTCTTAAGCAAAAATCCAGTGCGGCATCAATAGCGGTTGTGATCGAGATCGATGTCGATCGCCAGCGAGCGGATCTCCTTTACCAGCACGTTGAATGACTCCGGCATGCCGGCCTCGATGCGGTGATCGCCCTTGACGATGGACTCGTACACCTTGCGGCGGCCTTCGGTATCGTCCGACTTGACGGTGAGCATCTCCTGCAGCGTGTAGGACGCGCCGTAGGCCTCGAGCGCCCACACTTCCATCTCGCCGAAACGCTGGCCGCCGAATTGCGCCTTGCCGCCGAGCGGCTGCTGGGTAACCAGGCTGTACGGGCCGGTCGAGCGCGCGTGCATCTTGTCATCGACCAAGTGGTGCAGCTTCAGCATGTGCATGTAGCCAACGGTGACCGGGCGCTCGAAAGCATCGCCGGTGCGGCCGTCATAAAGCGTAATCTGGCCGCTGCGCGGCAATCCCGCCAGCTCGAGCATGGCCTTGATCTCCTGCTCGTTCGCGCCGTCGAACACCGGCGTTGCAAACGGCACGCCGTTTCTCAGGTTCTGCGCCAGTTCCACGACCTCGTTGTCGCCCAGTGAGTCAATGTCCTCGCTGCGGCCGCTGGCGTTGTAGAGCTTGTTCATGAACTTGCGCAGCTCCGCCGCCTTGGCCTGCGCTTTCAGCATTTCGCCGATCTTCAGCCCCAGGCCTTTTGCCGCCCAGCCGAGGTGGGTCTCGAGAATCTGTCCCACGTTCATGCGCGAAGGCACGCCCAGCGGGTTCAGCACGATGTCCACCGTCGTGCCGTCAGCCATGTGCGGCATGTCCTCGATCGGCGTGATCTTGGAAATCACGCCCTTGTTGCCGTGGCGTCCGGCCATCTTGTCGCCGGGCTGTAGCCGGCGCTTGACCGCAAGGTAAACCTTGACCATCTTCTGCACGCCGGGCGGCAGTTCGTCGCCGCTGGTGAGCTTTTTCTTCTTCTCTTCGAACGCCTTGTCGAACAGCAGCTTGGTCTGGGCAAGGCTTTCCTTGAGCTGCTCCATCTGCTCCGCGACCTTGTCGTTGGCGATGCGGATGTCGAACCAGCTGTGGCGCTCCACCTCGGTCAGGTAGGCCTTGGTGATCTTGGCGCCCTTGGCCAGTTTCTTCGGCCCGCCGTTGGCGGTCTTGCCGATCAACAGGCGCTCCAGACGGCTGAAGGCGTCGTCCTCGACGATGCGCAACTGGTCGAAAAGGTCGGTCTTGTAGCGCTTGAGCTCGTCGTCGATGATCTGCTGGGCGCGCTTGTCGCGCTCTATGCCTTCGCGCGTGAACACCTGCACGTCGATTACCGTTCCCGACATGCCGGACGACACGCGCAGCGAGGTATCCTTCACGTCGGAAGCCTTCTCGCCAAAAATGGCGCGCAGCAGTTTTTCTTCGGGCGTGAGCTGAGTCTCGCCCTTGGGCGTAACCTTGCCAACCAGCACGTCACCGGCCTCGACTTCGGCGCCGATGTAGATGATGCCGGACTCGTCGAGGTTGGCGAGCTGGTTCTCCGAGAGATTGGAAATGTCGCGGGTGATCTCTTCCGGACCGAGCTTGGTGTCGCGCGCCACCACCGACAGTTCCTCGATATGAATCGAAGTGAAGCGGTCATCGGCGACAACACGCTCAGAGATCAGGATCGAGTCCTCGAAGTTGTAGCCGTTCCATGGCATGAACGCGACCAGCATGTTCTGACCCAGAGCGAGTTCGCCCATGTCGGTCGAGGCGCCGTCGGCCACGACGTCACCGCGCGCGATATGGTCGCCGACTTTCACCAGAGGACGCTGGTTGATGTTGGTATTCTGGTTGGAGCGCTGATACTTGACCAGGTTGTAGATGTCCACGCCGACTTCGCCTGCAGAAGTTTCGTCGTCGTTGACGCGCACCACGATGCGGCCGGCATCGACGTAGTCGACCACGCCGCCGCGGCGCGCCTGCACCGCAGTGCCGGAGTCGACTGCAACAGTACGCTCCAGTCCCGTGCCGACCAGCGGCTTCTCGGCGCGCAGGCAGGGCACTGCCTGGCGCTGCATGTTGGAGCCCATCAGCGCGCGGTTGGCGTCGTCGTGTTCGAGGAACGGAATCAGCGATGCCGCCACGGATACCGCCTGCGCCGGGGCGACGTCCATGTATTCGATGCGGTCCGGCGACGCGAGCGTGAATTCGTTATGGTTGCGGCAGGACACCAGCTCATCGGTGAACTTGTTGTGCTTGTCGAGCGCGGCATTCGCCTGCGCGATCATGTACTGGCCTTCCTCGATCGCCGACAGGTAATGAATTTCGTCGGTAACCTTGCTGTCTTTTACCTTACGATACGGCGTTTCCAGGAAGCCGTACTGGTTGGTGCGGGCATACAGCGCCAGCGAATTGATCAGGCCGATGTTCGGGCCCTCCGGGGTTTCGATCGGGCACACGCGACCGTAGTGGGTCGGATGCACGTCGCGCACCTCGAAGCCGGCGCGCTCGCGCGTGAGACCGCCCGGGCCCAGTGCCGAAACGCGCCGCTTGTGCGTGATTTCCGAAAGCGGGTTGGTCTGGTCCATGAACTGCGACAGCTGGCTGGAGCCGAAAAACTCGCGAATCGCCGCCGACACCGGCTTGGCGTTGATGAGGTCATGCGGCATCAGATTGTCGGACTCGGCCTGCGACAGGCGCTCCCTGACAGCGCGCTCGACGCGCACCAGGCCGGCACGGAACTGGTTTTCCGCCAGTTCGCCCACCGAACGCACGCGGCGGTTGCCGAGATGGTCGATGTCGTCGATCTCGCCCTTGCCGTTGCGCAGTTCGACCAGGATCCGGATCACCGCGACGATATCGTCGGCGGACAGCGTGCCCGCACCCTCCAGCTCGTTGCGGCCGATGCGGCGGTTGAACTTCATGCGGCCGACCGCCGACAGGTCGTAGCGATCCTCGGAGAAGAACAGCGCGTTGAACAGGGTCTTGACCGCGTCTTCAGTCGGCGGCTCACCGGGACGCATCATGCGGTAGATTGCAACCTGCGCCGCCATCTGGTCCGCAGTCTCGTCTATGCGCAGGGTCTGCGAAATATACGGTCCCTGGTCGAGATCGTTGGTGTATATGGTCTGGATCTTCTCCACGCCCGCCTCGGTCAGCTTGGTGAACAGCTGATCGGTAATCTCGTCGTTGGCGTTGGCCAGCACTTCGCCGGTGGCCGTGTCGACCACGTTATGGGCAAGCACGCGACCGAGCAGGAACTCCTGCGGCACCTGTATCTTGGTCAGATGCGCTTCCTGCATCTCGCGGATATGCTTGACCGTGATGCGCTTGTCCTTGGCGACGATGGTTTTGCCGCCCTTGGTCGTGATATCAAAACGCGCGATATCGCCGCGCATGCGGTCCGGAACGATCTCGAATTCCAGCTCGTTCTTGCCAAGATGGAAGGTGTCGAAAACGAAGAACTGCTGCAGGATCTGCTCCGGCGTGTAGCCCAGCGCCTTGAGCAGGATCGTCACCGGCATCTTGCGGCGGCGGTCGACGCGGAAATACAGGTAGTCCTTCGGGTCGTATTCGAAATCGAGCCACGAGCCGCGGTAGGGAATCACGCGCGCCGAAAACAGCAGCTTGCCCGAGGAATGGGTCTTGCCGCGGTCATGCTCGAAGAATACGCCGGGCGAGCGGTGCAGCTGCGACACGATCACGCGCTCGGTGCCGTTGATGACGACCGAGCCGGTCGTGGTCATGAGCGGAATCTCGCCCATGTAGACTTCCTGCTCCTTGACTTCCTTCACCGTCGGCTTGGACGCTTCCTTGTCCATGATGGTGAGACGCACCTTGGCGCGCAGCGGCGCCGCGAAAGTCAGCCCGCGCTGCTGACACTCCTTGACGTCAAAGGGAGGCTCGCCGAGCGCATAGCTCACGAACTCGAGACGCGCATTCTTGGAATGGCTCTCGATAGGGAAAATCCCCTTGAACGCAGCCTGCAGGCCCTCGCTCTTGCGGCTTTCGGCAGGCACGTGCTCCTGCAGGAATGCCGCAAACGAATCGAGCTGCGTAGCCAGCAAGAATGGCACTGTAAGCACGCTGCTACGTTTGGCAAAACTTTTGCGGATGCGCTTTTTTTCGGTGAAAGAGTACGCCATATCAACTCCACGAAAGAGTTAGGGACTGAAAGTAACAGGCAGCAGCACACCCGGCGGTTTTGCCGCCGGATGCGCTGAAATCTGCAACCTTCTCAGAAAAGGGAAAGGCTGGCGGTCGCCCGCCAGCCATATCTCCGTAACGCAATTACTTGATTTCCGCCGTCGCGCCGGCTTCAGTAAGCTGTTTGGCGATGGCTTCCGCGTCGGCCTTGGGAATGCCTTCCTTGACCGGCTTCGGTGCGCCATCCACCAGATCCTTGGCTTCCTTGAGGCCAAGGCCGGTCACCGCACGCACCACCTTGATGGCGTTGACCTTGTTGGCTCCGGCATTGGTCAGGACAACGGTGAACTCGGTCTTCTCTTCCGCTGCGGCGGCAGCACCACCACCAGCGGCAGGCGCGGCAACCGCGACCGCGGCAGCGGCGGCGGAGACACCGAACTTCTCTTCCATGTCCTTGATCAATTGCGACAACTCGAGCACCGTCATTCCGGCGATGGCGTCGAGGATTTCTGCTTTAGCTACTGCCATGTCTAACTCCTATTTCCTAAGTCGAAAAAGTAAACAGTATTTTTCCGTCACGCAGCCTGTTTCTGCTTCTGGTCATGCACGGCAGCAACCGTACGCACGAACTTGCCCGGCACCTCGTTGAGGGTACGGACGAATTTGGCGATCGGCGCTTTCATGGTTCCCATCAGCATTGCGATCAGCTCATCGCGGCTCGGCATCCTGGCGAGGTCGCCGACTTCCCGGGGCGACATCACCACGTTCGGCATGGCGCCGGCCTTGATGACGAACTTGTCGTTGCCTTTGGCAAACTCGTGCAGCACCTTGGCAACCGCAACGGGATCGCTCGAAATGCCGTACGCGAGAGGACCGACCATTTTCTCGGACAGTCCCGCGAACGGGGTATCGGCGACCGCGCGGCGCGCCAGGGTGTTTTTCAGGACGCGCAGATAAACGCCCGAGCTGCGCGCTTTTTTGCGCAGTTCGGTCATGTCGCCCACCTGCAGGCTGCGGTACTCTGCCACCACAATGGCCTGCGCCTTCGCCACCTGGGCGCTGACTTCGGCCACTACCGCTTGCTTCTGCTCCAGATTAAGACCCAAGGTCTACCTCCTTTCGTTTAAACCAGTTCCTTGCTGCCGCAATTGCGACAGTTCGAAACCGACCACGGCGACCTTAGCTCCAGGAGTCAGACATAGAGACATGTTTGACCTGTTTCCGGGTGCGCCGTCTGCGTAGAGCGCGGGGCGGAGGGTATTACCCCTCATGCCTTCACAATTAAGTCTTGCGGCCCGGCATCCGGGACTTGGGCGGGGCTTCGCGCCCACCCGCACCCCTGCACCTTGCTGCTCGACCCCTACGGTCTTTGACAACCCGCCGGCGATACCCTGCCGGCGGCCCAAAGTCCTGCCCCCGCCCGCTGGCAGGGGACTTTGCATTCGTTACTGCGAAAGACTGGCCTGGTCGATGCGGACACCTGCCCCCATCGTGCTCGATATGCTCAGCTTCCTGAGGAAAATCCCTTTCGAACTCGCCGGCTTGGACTTGTTGACCGCGTCAACCAGCGCTTTCAGGTTCTCTTCCAGCGCCTCGACCGTAAACGACGCACGGCCGATCGTGCACTGCACGATGCCTGCCTTGTCGGTGCGATACTGCACCTGCCCGGCCTTGGCGTTCTTGACGGCCTGCGTGACATCCTGCGCCACCGTTCCCACCTTGGGGTTCGGCATCAGGCCGCGCGGACCGAGGATCTGGCCCAGCTGGCCAACCACGCGCATCGCATCCGGCGTGGCGATGACCACGTCGAAATCCAGTTTCCCGGCCTTGACCTCGTTGGCAAGGTCGTCCATGCCGACCACGTCGGCACCGGCGTCGCGCGCCTGCTGCGCCTTGTCGCCCTGTGCGAAAACCGCAACGCGCATCGATTTGCCGGTACCCTGGGGCAGCACGATGGAGCCGCGCACTGCCTGGTCAGATTTCTTGGCGTCGATGCCGAGATTGATCGACACATCGATCGACTCGTTGAACTTGGCGGTTGCGTTTTCCTTGATGAGCTTGAGCGCTTCCTGCACCGGATACAGCCGGGCACGGTCAACCTTGGCGCGCACGGCCTTGTAACGCTTGGAAATGTGTGCCATTTACAACCCCTCCACTTCGACGCCCATGCTGCGGGCGCTGCCGGCGATGGTGCGCACGCCCGCTTCCAGGTCGGCTGCGGTGAGATCGGGCATTTTCATCTTGGCAATTTCTTCGGCCTGCGCACGCGTGATTTTGCCGACTTTGTCGGTGTGCGGACGCGGGCTGCCCTTGTCGAGTTTCGCCGCCTTCTTGATCAGCACCGTCGCTGGCGGCGTCTTCATCACGAAGGTGAAGCTCTTGTCCTGGTAGGCGGTGATTACGACCGGCACCGGCAGTCCAGGTTCCATTTTCTGCGTGGCGGCGTTGAACGCCTTGCAGAATTCCATGATGTTGAGACCGCGCTGGCCGAGCGCGGGGCCGATGGGCGGACTGGGATTTGCCTTGCCCGCCGGCACTTGCAGCTTGATGAGGCCGACAATCTTCTTTGCCACGTCAGTGACTCCTTAGTGGTGGGTATTCACGCACAGCCGGCCGGTTGCTGGGCCGCCGCGCTCCCCGTTAAACACAATTTCTACGCAACTGCTGTGCTACGTTACAACTTAACTACTTGAAAAATCAGGCCTTTTCTACTTGGCCGAAATCCAGCTCCACCGGCGTCGAGCGCCCGAAAATGGTCACCGACACGCGCAGTTTGCTCTTGTCGTAATTGACGTCCTCGACGTTGCCGTGAAAATCGGCGAACGGGCCATCCTTGACGCGCACCGCCTCGCCGACCTCGAACAATACCTTGGGGCGCGGCTTTTCCACGCCCTCCTGAATCTGGTGCAGGATGTTCTGCACCTCTTTCTCGCTGATCGGCGTCGGCTTGGTCGCCGTGCCGCCGACGAATCCCGTGACCTTGGGCGTGTTCTTGATGAGATGCCAAGTATCATCGGTCATCTCCATCTCGACCAGCACATAGCCGGGGAAAAATTTGCGCTCGCTGATGCTCTTCTGGCCGCCCTTCATTTCCACGACCTCTTCCACCGGCACCAGTATCTGCCCGAATTGGTCTTCCATCCCGGCGCGCTTGATGCGGTCGAGCAGCGTACGCTGCACGCTTTTCTCAAAGCCCGAATAAGCATGCACCACATACCACTTCTTGCTCATTAGTCACCCTGGCCCATCAGCTTTTTAACAGCCCACAACAGACTCGCATCGACGAGCCACAGGAACAGCGCCATCACCACCACGAACACGAACACGATGGCAGTCGACTGCAGTGTTTCCTTGCGCGTCGGCCATACCACCTTTTTGGTCTCGTCGATCGAGTCCTGAGCATACGCATAAAACTGCTTGCCCGGCGCACTCAGCCAGAATACGACGAAACCCGCCACCAGTCCGGCCATCACCGTCGCCACGCGAACGATCGTCGCGCTTTCGCTGAAGTAATAAAATCCGGCAAGACCCGCTGCCACCAGCAGCACTGCCACCGCAATCTTGAGCTTGTCCACTATTCGTCGGTTCCGGTTACGGGTTTCAGGTTTCCAGTCAGCAGCCGATTTCAGCAACACGAAACCGGAAACAATTCACTCGCAACTCAAATCTGGCAGGCCAGGAGGGTCTCGAACCCCCAACCTTCGGTTTTGGAGACCGACGCTCTGCCAATTGAGCTACTGGCCTGTGATTCTCCTGCCTGACTACTCGATAATCTTGGCGACGACGCCGGCGCCCACAGTCCTGCCACCCTCGCGGATGGCAAAACGCAGGCCCTCTTCCATCGCGATCGGCTGAATCAGCGCAACCGTGATCGATATG